>TARA_R110002020_G_scaffold475834_1_pt1 | contig 375764 bp, 349 predicted proteins | sample TARA_R110002020 | Tara Oceans TARA_R110002020 (sample SAMEA4396489) | marine metagenome | biome: Westerlies Biome; feature: [MES] marine water layer (ENVO:01000295) within the mesopelagic zone...; material: water (ENVO:00002006), including particulate matter (ENVO:01000060)... | reverse complement strand
ACAGTCGTCAGGCTCCCGCCATTGTTGTGTTCCCCGCAGGGAATATGTTTTAGAGGTAGCTCAAAACATCGAGGCGTACTTGAGCGACCACAGCGATGATGATGTAACCGATGATCGAAATGACGGGAACCCAGCTGTAGGCCGCACTGGCAGCCTTGCGAATACTGCGCGGTGCGGGAATGGCGCCGACTTTAAGGTTGCGGAGGGTTACGGCCCAGAACATCGGGATCATCACGGACCAGACGGTCATGCACCAAATGCACAGCGTGCCCAGATTGAAAATGCTCTGGTAGGACAGCCACAGAATGAATCCGAAGCCCGCAGCGACGCCGACGTTGAAGACTACCCAGAACCACGCGTTGAATCGTGCGTCGGCCAAGATCGCAGCTCCGACGACGAGCGGAGCGGTAAACGCGATGAGTCCGATAATGGGATTAGGGAATCCAAGCACGGCGCCCTGTTGAGACTGCAAATTCGCCAAACACTGAACCACGATGCTGAAATCACAACTCAGTGCAGCATCCGGGTTTTCGAAGACATGAATCTTCTCGAGCATCAGCTGGAACGAGGCCCACAGCCCGACAAGTCCGGCGAAGATAAGAAATATGGCGAGGGCGATGGGCCTATTGCGAACACCGGATGCAGTCATGCTGGGATTATCGCATGCGCGTCAGGCTCATTTTCTGAGAATGCGTGCGATAATGAACCGTAGTTATTCCGAGCCGCGCTCGGAACGACACCAAGAAGTCTTCCCGGGCATAGCGACCGGACCAGTTGCGCAACGCTGTTGCGTGAGTCGGATAGCCAGTTCCGAAGTGCTGTGAGAGAGCACAACTGCAGCGTGAGCCACGAGCCCGTTGCAGGACCTGAAGAATTAGTAGCGGTTCCCGAACCATAGGTTTGGTGGGGGAATAGCGCACGAGAGAGTACCCGGTGGGTGGCGCGGTCGCCTACAAGGGCAAGGAGTACACCAGCAATGGTGAATGAAAGCGATAAGTCGAAAGATATTCCGAAGAAAAAGGGCCTATTTGGCCGAATTCTTCCGTCATCCAAAGCAGCGGTAGAGAAGCCTGTGGCGCAGACGCCTCCGGCAGAGACCCCCGCAGCAGCGAAGGCTCCGGCCGCCGCAGAAGCGCTAGGCGAGCAGTCGTCTGCCGCAGCGCGTGAGCCTCGTGCGGCGAAGTCGTCCCAGCGTCCTGCTGCGAAGACCGCGAGCCAGCATTTGGGGCTAGAGGTTCCGGATGCCGTTACCGGCATGAAGGCCGATTCGACGACCTCAGATTCAGCAGACACTCCCGCAGCCAAGGCAGATCAAAAGGCTGATTCTGGTTCACCTTCCCGGTCGCGTGCGCGCAAGAGCCCGGCACCGAAGAAGGCTTCGGGGGAGGCAGCGAAGGCTGACAAGGCGGCTGCAATTGCGCCCCTCGTGCCAGCGTCCACGACGTCGCTACTTTTCCAAGCTCCTGACCTTCCCGATTTGCCGGCGCGGGCGCCTCGTTCGCGAAACGACTCCAACGCCGATCCTCGCGATAGCGACGGTCGTGACAACGGCAACAGCGACGAAGCAGGCAACGTGCGTCGTCGTTCGCGTCGCCGTTCCGGCGAAGAAGCTCGCCCCGGCGACGAGTCGCCCAACACTGTTGTTCGAGTGCGCCAGCCGCGCAAGCAGGCTGAGCCGAGCAACGAGCCGACCCGGGTTAAGGGATCCACGCGACTCGAAGCTAAAAAGCAACGCCGTCGCGATGGCCGCGATGCTGGTCGTCGCCGTCCCGTGGTGACCGAGAGCGAGTTCCTTGCGCGCCGCGAAAGCGTAGACCGCGTGATGGTGGTTCGTTCTAAGTTTGACCGCATCCAGATTGCTGTTCTTGAAGACGGTGTTTTGGTTGAGCACTATGTCGCTAAGGCTCAAGACGCCAGCCTCATTGGCAACGTGTACCTCGGTCGCGTCCAGAACGTTTTGCCGAGCATGGAGGCAGCATTCGTCGACATCGGGCGTGGCCGCAACGCTGTGCTCTACTCGGGTGAAGTTGATTGGGATGCCGCGGCGGAGAATTCCGCGGATGGCAAGCCCCAAGCTCGTCGTATTGAGCTCGCCCTCAAGCCCGGCGACCGCGTGCTCGTTCAGGTCACAAAAGACCCGGTCGGGCACAAGGGTGCTCGACTCACGAGCCAGGTTTCTTTGCCTGGCCGTTACCTCGTTTATGTTCCGAACGGTTCGATGAGTGGCATTAGCCGCAAGTTGCCCGACACCGAGCGTTCACGCCTCAAGAAGATCCTGAAGGGTGTCTTGCCTGAGAACGTCGGCGTCATTGTGCGCACCGCGGCTGAAGGCGCAACGGAAGAGCAGCTCACCCTCGACGTCAGCCGATTGACCGAGCAGTGGTCAGACATCAGCACCCAGGTCGAAAAAGCTCAGGCACCGGCACTGCTGCACTCCGAGCCGGATCTGCTGATCAAGATCATCCGTGACGTCTTCAACGAAGACTTCCACAAGCTCGTCATTGAGGGTAGCGATGCTCGCAAGACGATCGAGAATTACGTTCGTTCGGTTGCCCCTGACCTCGTTGATCGCCTTCAGGCACACGAGGGTTCGGTTGACTCCTTCGAGGAGTACCGCGTTTCGGAGCAGATCGAGAAGGCTCTCGACCGCAAGGTCTGGCTGCCCTCGGGCGGTTCGCTCGTAATTGACCGCACCGAAGCAATGACGGTTGTTGACGTCAATACGGGCAAGTTCGTGGGCTCCGGTGGAAACCTCGAAGAGACCGTCACGAAGAACAACGTTGAGGCTGCTGAAGAGATTGTTCGTCAGCTGCGTCTGCGCGACATTGGTGGAATCATCGTTGTCGACTTCATCGATATGGTCCTGGAGTCAAACCGCGATCTCGTGTTGCGTCGCCTCGTTGAGTGCTTGAGTCGTGACCGCACGAAGCATCAGGTGGCCGAAGTCACGTCGCTCGGTCTCGTTCAGATGACGCGTAAGAAGTTGGGCCTTGGCCTGCTCGAAACCTTCAGCGAGAACTGTGAAGTGTGTGCTGGCCGCGGCGTGATTGTTCATCACGACCCCGTGTCAAAGCACCGTTCGCAACCGACACAGAATGAACAATCGGGCGGTGGGCGTCGCGGACGCAACCGCGGTGGAAACAACAACTCTGGCGGTTCGAACAACAACGGCTCCGCGAGTTCCAGTTCCGCTGGTGGCGGCAACGGCGGATCGAGTGCTCAGCACTCTAACGGTTCCGGAAAGACTGCCGCTACGCCCGCATCAGGTTCGAGCAACGGTACTCACGCCATCACTGAAGACGTTCGCAACGCGCTCGCCCGCGTCGCAGCAAGCACGGTCGTGCCGATCAATGAAATTGGTCCGGATGCCCCTGCTGCCGACACAGCAGCGAATACTGCAACGTCGACACCGACCGTCGAGAGCCCGAAGGAATCGGCCCCTGAACCGAAGAAGTCACGTCGGAGCAAGAGCGGCAGACAGTCAGTTCCACAGTCGCAGGATGCAGAGCAAGTTGCAGCTGTTGAGGTCCCCGCTGACGAGCCTGCGGTCGCAATTCTCGATATCCCGATCACTAAGACGGAGAATGCGGCTCCGAAGATCAGCACGCACGATGCCGAGCAAATTCTTGGTTCGGTTCTCGAAGCTCTTCCCGAGCCGAAGCAGGCTGGTCACGGTCGCGCTCGTGGCTCCCGCCGCGCAAGCAGCCAAGGCAAGATCGTCAACGCCACTCCCGGCGACGAGAAGTAAAACTGTGAGGCTCGGCACTTTCAGAGTTTCGAGTTTGTAGGGTTGTTTCGTGACTACCACTGTGCCAGCGAGCGTCGATGATCATCATCATCATGATCATCGACCTCGCCGACCTCGGCAATCGCCTCGTCGTTGGCTCTGGCTAGCCATAGGAACGGTAGGCGTTGCCGGGCTTTTGGGGCTTCGCACCTTCACAGGCGAGCAGAGTTCGCTCAGCATTCCGGGTCTCTCTGCAGATCTTTTGACTCTCTCGACGAGCGTCATTATCGAGTCGCTTCCGTTCGTGGTTCTTGGAATCGTGCTGTCGATCGTGGTCCAGGCATGGCTCCCGGACGATTTGCTCATGCGGGTACCTGCCGCATAGGCCGGTCCTGCGCAGGGCAGCGATCTCCCTTTTCGGCATTGCGCTTCCGGTCTGTGAATGTGGCAATGTGCCGCTGGCGCGAGGCCTCGTGCTGAAGGGCTTCTCGGTACCTGAGTCGATGACGTTCTTGCTTGCCGCGCCGATCATTAATCCGATCACGATCGTTACGACGCATCAGGCTTTCGGATTCGATGACGGCATCCTTGTCGGTCGAATTCTGGGCGGTTTGGCAATCGCCAACATTGTGGGCTGGCTATTCAGCCTGCACCCGCAACCCACTTCTTTGCTCACCGACAGGTTTGCAGCCCAATGTGCCGCAGGTTCTCACGAGCACCGGCAGTCTCGTTCCGAGAAGAGCCTCGATATTTTCATGCGTGAATCAAGCGTCTTGATGCCAGCGGTGTTTATCGGCTCGCTGATCGCGGGTGCGATTCAGGTTGCGGTTCCCCGGGATGTTCTGGTTTCTCTCGGCAGCAACCCGCTGTGGTCGATTCTCGCGATGATGTTGCTCGCCTTCGTGATTTCCGTGTGCTCTAGCGTGGATGCGTTCTTCATTCTTCCTTTTGCGAGCACGTTCATGCCGGGTTCTATCGTGACGTTCCTTGTGTTTGGCCCGATCATCGACATCAAGATGCTGGCGATCATGCGCACAACATTCACGGCTAAGGTGCTCGTGCAACTCTCTCTTGTCGTTGCCCTGATGAGCGCATTGATTGGGTTGGTGATTAACTATGTGGCCTAGCCTCCAACGCTGGTGGGGCGTCATCCTGATCTTGGTTGCGGTGTGCGCCACGGTCTGGCTTGCCGTTACTCAGCAGCTCGTTCTCTATATCCATCCGCGTTATGTCGTGTTCACGGTTGTAATGGCGGTGATCGCACTCGTTCTCGGCGTTCTGAGCGTGACCGTGCGGCCCGCCAATACCGAAGAATCAGAGACACCGCGCGGTTGGTCTCGAATAGTCGGCGGGGTCGCGCTTCTACTTTCTGGGGCTGTTGCGCTCACTCTTGTTGTGGTGCCTCCGGCAACGCTGTCGAGTGCCACAGCTAGCCAACGTGACATCGTCGGTTCCACGGTGGGCAGTGACAGTCAGAACGTTGATGAAGTTGCCAACGCCGATGATGAATTGATTGCGAGTTTCACGGTCGTCGACTGGTCATCGCTGCTTCGTCAGACGAGCGACCCGAGCTTCTATGCCAATAAGACCGCGGATGTTGTGGGCTTCATCACGGCGAGTGACGAGGATCCGAGCAATATCTTCTATCTATCGAGGTTTACTGTCACGTGCTGCGCTGTTGACGCGCAACCCACAGGAGTCGCGGTGTACGCGCCTGATTGGCAAAACGAGTTTGAGGTTGATTCGTGGGTAGAGGTCACGGGTTCGTTCGAAACCAACCCGAGTTCGCGCAGTGATCTGCCGCTTGTTCTTGTTCCTGAGACGATGACTGCAGTGGAGCGGCCAAGTGAGCCATATCTCTATTAGTCCGCCACCAGTAGAGGCTCGCAGTTCGCGTTCGTTCCGTCGCACTTTCGGCTGGACTGTTGCGGCGCTGCTTGTGCTCTGCGGGGTTTTTCTCGCCTTGGGGTACCTTCAGGGGCCCAAGCTTTCGAGTGCGCAGGTCGATGCGGATGCCGTTGTAACGTCGACTGACCAGACGTTGCGACTGTTTGTGAATCAGTCGATCGCGCCGGTCGACTCTGCGGCGGTGAGCGTGGAGCCCGCTGCTGAAGCGACGGCGTCGAGCGATGGCGATCTTGTCTCGGTGCAATTTGAGCAGCCGCTTGACTACAACACGGATTACACGGTGACAGTGGAGGGCGTTGTGAGCCCTTCGGGCGGGCCCGAGACGACGCTGAGCTATTCATTCACGACAGGGGAGCCTGAGCTCTACTACCTTGATCGCGGCGTGCCGAACGACGAGATCATTCGAACGGGCATGTCATCACAAGAACGTTCAGTGGTGTTTGCGGGCGAAGGCATCCAAGAGTTTGTTCCCGTTGGAGATGTTGTGGCGTTCGCTACAGCAGCAGCCGATCGCACGGGAACGCTCATGCTGGCCAATCCGGATACCGGGGTGAGCGAACAAGTGCTGCTGCCTGAAGTGGGCGAGGTCGCTGATCTCGATGCCACGCGCTCGGGGGCGCTGTTGGGCTTCACGATCTCGAGTGACGATCCGGGGCCGATCGCGGCGATTTCTCACACGCTTTACACCGTTGATCTCGATCGCGGTCGTGATGTCGTTGCCGTCACTGGACTAGACGGCGAGCCGATGCGTGTTGTGGGTTGGCAATTCGTGCCTGGCTCGACAACGATTGTCGCGATTACCACTGAGAGCACTCTGGTGAGGGTCGACACGACTACAGGTTTGGTGGTGCCCCTTGGCGGCTACTTTGAGTTCGATCGTGTTTCTGCAGACGGATCAAGGGTGGTCGTGAATGACACGCGAGGAAGCGCCGCGGTAACGCTGTCGGATGGCACGGAAGTTCGCTTGCATCCATCTCGTATCAACGGTGAACAGCCATTCATCGGACAGACCGATGCGGATGCCGCAGGAAATCTAGTGGCGAAGATGGTTCTGGTGGGGGAGAGCGGTGCTTCGTTCAGCAGCATTCTTGCTTTTGACGATGGCGATGAGTCGCGCATCCTCTACCAAACGGTAGACGACAAGGGTGCCATTCTTGATTTTCGGGTCTCGCCGAACAACCAGTTTGTTGCGGTCGAGGTGCAACCGAATGTGTCGGAATTCGACTCTGACGAATACGTCATGAACCCGAGGCCGCAGAGCGTCACTACTTATCTGGTAGAGATCGCCACTGGCGCTGTCACGCGCAGCATGGAGGGTTTTGAGGCAGTTTGGCGTTAGAACGATCCACTCGGCGCCGCCTCATCTGCGGGTCGATAGAGATAGCACGCGGGGCTAGTGCTGAGGGCGATCCCTTTGTGCAATACGGAGGCCGCTGGCTTCGAGGCGACGAACGAACTCTCGAACCCCGACAGGCTCTGCGCCGAGCGCTACCAGCTCGTTCCACATTCGAGCCGGAACGTCGTAGTGGTCGAGGTCGAAGCCTCGGCGAGGAATACCGGCACGCTGGGCAAACTCGTGGAGTTCGTCGAGTGATGTGTCGCTGACGATGTGTGCCCACACGGTATCGTGCGCGGGCCACATCGGCTGGTCAATCAACACGGTCATGTCTTGAGCCTAATTGACGGCAAATCAGGAGGCTGAGGTTTTGACCCGGTGCACGTTAGCGGCGTACTATTGAACCCGCTGCACCCGAGTTGTGGTTTCGATCTCCGAGATCGTTACCAATGTTGGTGTACACGTTCTCGTTTTCGTCGGGTCAAGATCATGATTGATTCAGTCGAAAGCTACCGCAGCGTGTCGTTTGACCGGGAGTGCCCACGTCGAGTATCGTTGATCCTTGGCGTGTGCTGGGCAAAGCCCGCAGAGATCGCCACAAGCTTCAGTAGTTCTAGCTATTCAATCGTTAAGTAAGGGTCAAAAGTGGTTTACGCAGTTGTGCGCGCCGGTGGGCGGCAGGAGAAGGTAGAGGTCGGCACGATTGTCGTTCTCGACCGCATCGCAGCCGACAAGAACGGCAATGTTGAGCTCGCTCCAGTTCTGTTCGTTGACGGCGACAAGATCACTCACGACGCTAAGGCGCTTGAGAAGATCAAGGTTGTCGCTGAGGTATTGAACGACGAGCGCGGTCCCAAGATCGTTATCCAGAAGTTCAAGAACAAGACCGGCTACAAGGTTCGCCAGGGTCACCGTCAAGAACTGACCCGCATCAAGATCACCAGCATCAAGTAACTGCTGACGGACGTAAAGGACTTCTAGACAGATGGCACATAAAAAGGGCGCAAGCTCCACCCGTAACGGTCGTGACTCCAACGCGCAGCGCCTCGGCGTAAAGCGCTTCGGCGGCCAAGAGGTTCTCGCCGGCGAGATCATCGTTCGCCAGCGCGGCACCCACTTCCACCCCGGCGTTAACGTCGGTCGTGGCGGCGACGACACCCTGTTCGCTCTCGCAGCGGGCGCAGTTCAGTTCGGTGCAAAGGGCGGCCGCAAGGTCGTCAACATCGTTTCCGCGTAACTTTCCGCGACATAAACTCCGCGTTTCCTGCAGGCAGGCAACGTAAAAGCGAAGAGCGAGCTTCGGCTCGCTCTCGCCATTTAAGATCGCAGTACAAGATTTTCAGTAGCTCACGAGAACAGGAGGAACCATCGTGGCATCGTTCGTCGATCAGGTAACTCTTCACCTCGTGGCAGGCCACGGTGGCAATGGTTGTGTGTCAGTCAAGCGCGAGAAGTTCAAGCCTCTCGCTGGACCTGACGGCGGCAAGGGCGGCGACGGTGGCGACATCGTCCTCGTCAGTGACCCACAGGTGACAACCCTCCTCAACTACCATCGTTCACCGCACCGCAAGTCGCAGCACGGTCAGCCCGGTCAGGGTGACCTCAAGGCAGGCACCGCGGGCGCTGAACTGATTCTTCCTGTTCCGGTAGGCACCGTTGTTCGTGACGGTGATGGCGAAGTGCTCATTGACATGGATGCGCCGGGAATGCGACTTGTCGTTGCTCCCGGAGGCCAAGGTGGCCTCGGTAACGCCGCTCTGTCATCCACCAAGCGCAAGGCGCCTGGATTCGCTCTGCTCGGAACTCCCGGTTTTCAAGGTGACATTTTCCTTGAACTCAAGACCGTGGCCGACGTGGCTCTTGTTGGCTACCCGTCAGCGGGCAAGTCCAGCCTCATTGCTGCGATGAGCGCAGCGAAGCCTAAGATTGCCGACTATCCCTTCACAACCCTTCACCCGAACCTCGGTGTCGTGGAGTCTGGGGAGATCCGGTACACGATCGCTGACGTTCCTGGGCTTATTGAGGGCGCTAGCGAGGGCAAGGGGCTCGGCCTCGAGTTCTTGCGTCACGTTGAGCGTTGCACGGCTCTCCTGCACGTTCTTGACTGCGCCACGCTCGAGCCTGGCCGTGATCCGATTAGCGACCTCGACATTATTCTGGGGGAGCTCGCAGCGTATCCCGTGCCTGAAGGCCAAAAGCCGCTTCTTGAGCGTGAGCAAATCATCGCGCTCAACAAGGTAGACGTTCCTGATGGAAACGATCTCGCTAACCTCGTGAAGGCTGAGCTCGAAGAACGCGGCTACCGCGTGTTCGAAGTTTCTGCCGTATCGCGTCACGGTCTGCGGGAGCTTTCCTTCGCTCTTGCCGCTCTCGTCGTTGCCGAGCGTGAAGCTCAGAACTCCGAGCCGGTCAAGGAACGCATCGTTCTCCGCCCGCGCGCGGTGAACGCCAAGGACTTTGTTGTCAAGGTTGAGGGTGGCACCTACGGCAATGTGTATCGCGTTGTCGGAGAAAAGCCCGAACGCTGGGTTGCTCAAACCGATTTCGTCAACGAAGAAGCCGTGGGCTACTTGGCTGATCGCCTTGCTCGCCTCGGTGTGGAAGATGAACTCTTCAAGTCGGGTGCTGTGCCTGGCTCGACCGTCATTATCGGTGCTGGCGGAGGCGTTGTCTTCGACTGGGAGCCCACACTTTCTTCGGCGGCCGAATTGATCGTTGCCCCGCGTGGTACTGACCCTCGACTCGATGACAACCCGCGTGAAACTAACCGCAGTCGTCGCCGCAACTACCTCGAGCGCATGGATGCAAAGGCTGCAGCCCGCGCTGAGCTCGAATCAGAGCGCGAAGCCGGCGTGTGGCGCGACGACGAAGGTTTCGCTATTCAACGCGACGATGAGACAGAGGATCGTGACTAACAAGCCCACCGTGCGTGCCGAGATTCCTCGTGCGCGCCGCATCGTTGTCAAAGTCGGCTCATCGTCGGTGAGCGGTGCCAACGTGGGGCAGATCGGGGCGCTTGTCGATGCTTTGGTCTCGGCCCATGCGGCTGGTTCTGAAGTCATCCTTGTGTCCTCCGGTGCAATTGCGACGGGCATCCCCTTCCTCAAGCTCGATAGCCGTCCGACCGACTTGGCGACTCAGCAGGCCGCGGCTGCCGTGGGCCAAAATGTGCTCATCTATCGCTATCAAGAGAGTTTTGACCGCTACGGCGTGGTCGCAGCCCAGATTCTGCTGACGGCGGGGGACATGGAAAACCCCACCCACCACAGCAACGCGCAACGTGCCCTAGAACGGTTGTTGGGGCTCAAGATCTTGCCCATCGTCAATGAAAATGACACGGTGGCGACTCACGAGATCCGATTCGGCGACAACGATCGTCTCGCAGCCCTCGTTTCGGTTCTTGTCCGAGCGGATGTGCTTGTGTTGCTCTCAGACATCGACGCGCTGTATACGAAACCGCCGTCTGAACCGGGTGCCGAGCGAATTGCCTACGTTCCGTTCAGCAACGACCTCAGCGATGTCACTTTTGGAGACATCGGTGCGGCCGGCGTGGGAACCGGGGGAGCGGGCACCAAAGTTGCGGCCGCGAAGCACGCTGCTGCGGCCGGAATTCCGGTTCTTCTCGCCGAAACAGGAAGCGTCGCTGCAGCGCTTTCAGGCGAAGAAATCGGCACCTGGTTCGAAGCCGATTCTTCCGCTCTGTAACGTTCTCTCGCGTCGGCTCGGCGCCGCTACACTCTGACTATGGTTGATTCGGCAGTTACCGCACTCTCTATTGACGACAAGTTGCACGCTGCGCGTGCGGCGTCACGCAGCCTTGCGACCGCCACTACAGTGCAGAAAAATGCTGCCCTCGAGGCCATCGCGGCAGGAGTGCTTGCTCACGCTGAACGAATTGTTGAAGCGAACGCGCTCGATCTGCAGCGTGGCCAAGACAACGGGATGACGGTTGGTCTTCAAGACCGTTTGCGTCTCACCCCCGAAAGAATCGCGCAGCTCGCTGAGGCTGTCGCGGAGATCGTGGAACTCGCCGACCCTGTCGGCACCGTCGTGAGGGGTTCGGTGCTGCCGAACGGTCTTTCCGTTGCGCAGACCAGAGTTCCTTTCGGTGTGATTGGCGCAATCTATGAAGCGCGCCCGAACGTCACGATCGATATTGCTGCTCTCGCCCTCAAGAGCGGCAATGCGGTGGTCTTGCGCGGAGGCTCTGCCGCAGAAGACTCCAACCGTGTGCTTGTTGAGGTGATTCAGTCGGCACTTTCCAGCGTCGGAATCGACCCTGCTGCAGTGCAGACCGTGGATGAATTTGGTCGAGAGGGCGCGAAGGCGCTCATGCAGGCCCGCGGTTTTGTTGACGTGCTTATCCCGCGCGGCAGTGCCCAACTCATCCAGACCGTCGTGAATGAATCCACGGTTCCCGTGATTGAGACAGGTGCGGGCATTGTTCATATCTTCTTAGATGAGTCCGCTGACGAAGCGACCGCTGTCGAGATTGTGCACAACGCCAAAGTGCAACGCCCCAGTGTGTGTAACGCCCTCGAGACTTTGCTCGTGCACGAAAGCGCCGCTGAGCGTTTGATCCCGGCGGTCTTAGCTCGTCTGGCCGATTCAGGGGTGACTATCCACGCCGATGAACGAACGCGTGAGCTCTTCCCGGCCGCTGAACCAGCGTCAGATGACGCGTGGTCGATTGAGCACTTGAGTTTGGATGTCGCGGTGAGGGTCGTTCCTGACCTTGATGCTGCCATCCACCACATTGACACTTACTCGACGAAGCACACTGAGTCGATCATCACGAACGACTTGGCGAATGCCGATCGTTTCTTGGCTGAGGTCGATTCGGCGGTCGTGATGGTGAACGCGTCAACCCGATTTACGGATGGCGCGGAGTTTGGTTTTGGCGCTGAAGTGGGCATCTCCACTCAGAAGCTCCATGCGCGCGGCCCGATGGGTTTGCCAGAACTGACCAGCACAAAGTGGGTTGTGCGCGGAAGCGGTCAGGTGCGCGGGTAGACTGTTATCGGTTTTGTGAATGGAGATCTGATGTCGATTTTTTTGAACGTTCTTGCGTCGAGCGAAGAGCTCGCACCTCTCGTGTTGCCGGTGTACGCTTTTCCGATTATCGCAGCAGTCGTCTTTACGACGCTTGCGTTCGTCACATGGAGCTTCCGTGACGTTGCCAACCGTCAAGACCCGAAGCCTGCCAAGGCTGGCGACGCCCACGGCGCAGGCCACTAAGGCTTCTTTATGACCGCCGAAACGGCGCCGCGGCGCGCACGCATCGGCATCATGGGTGGCACGTTCGATCCCATCCATAATGGTCACCTTGTGGCGGCCAGCGAGGCCCAGATCCAGTTCAATCTCGATGAGGTTGTATTCGTTCCCACCGGCAAACCGTGGATGAAAGATACCGTCACGCTGGGGGAGCACCGTTACCTGATGACGGTAATCGCGACAGCCGCGAACCCGGGATTCAACGTCAGCCGCGTCGACCTTGAGCGCGAAGGCGCCACATACACAATCGACACCCTTCGTGACATGCGCAAGGCCTACCCTGATGCCGACCTTTTCTTCATCACCGGTGCGGATGCCGTGGCCCAAATCATGGAGTGGAAAGACGTCGCCGAGGTTTGGACTCTTGCCCATTTCATAGCAGTTTCACGGCCAGGACATGCCTTAACCATTAGCGGATTACCGGAGCAAGGCGTAAGCTCGCTAGAAGTGCCGGCGCTTGCGATCTCATCCACCGATTGCCGAAACAGGGTCAGTCGGGGTTACCCGGTCTGGTATCTGGTTCCGGATGGTGTCGTGCAGTACATCGCCAAGCACCACTTGTATCGGAGTTCTTAATGACCACTTTTAACGATCCGCCGCCGCAGTCGCGCCGTGCGGCGCGTCAGAGTGAGCGCGAGCACACGTCAGACGAGCAGCCTGCGACAGAAGGATTCACTACCTTCCCCGCGAACGCAGAGAACGAGCAGAGCTCGGCTGCTGACGACCGTAATTCTTCCGCATTTGTTGTGCCCAATGCTGAAGCGGCAGAGACAGGTTCAGAGTCACGTAGCGCTGAGCCCACTGTGACGCGACCCAGCGCGAACGCTGGCTCCGAGCAGCCGATGACGCGTCGGGAATTGCGTGAGATGCGTGCGCGAGAAGAAGCGGCGAGTCGTGGAGTTGAAGTCTCCGAAGAACGCGCTGAAGAGGCCCCCGCGGCCGCGAGTGCTCTGCCCAAGCCGGCGAAAACTGTTGATGAGCTGTCTTTCGCTCCTGACGCACAGCTTTACGTCGAGCCACCGGCTCTCGTCGATCCTCTCGCGGTAGTTCCGGAAGCGGCTTCTGGCTCCGCCCCTCTTGACGCTCTCAGCGCATTCGAGTCGCTTCTCGCGGCTCCCGACTCAAACGCTGCCACTCCACCTGCTTCCGCAGCGCCACGATCACCGCTCGCGGATCTTCCGGCACCGGCCGCGTCTGCTCGGTCTTTCGCTGCAGATCTTCCGGCACCCACTTCCTCGCCGGCCTCCACATCGTCACCAGCGCCCGCACAATTTGAGCGTCCGACAATTGAAGGCCTTCTTGGGCTCGAACCTGAGCCAAGTGAGCCGGAGTCGCCTGCTGCAGACTCCACGTCCGTCGCGTCGTCGGATCAAGGAGCAGACGAGCAGGATTCTGTAGACGCCTCGGATTCGGCCGCGTCAAGTCAAACCACACTGAGCGACGCTCGCGCAGAGTTTGATGAGCTTTCCCGTAAGCGCCTTGATGGAGATATCACTGCGGCTTCAGCCGTGACCGCCAACCCTGAAGCAAGTAATTTTTCTTCTGGACTCTCAGCGGGGCATTGGTCGACTCAAGCCAACGCGGCTGATGAGCCTAACGACGCAATTGTCACCAGGACCATCGGTAGCGGCAGCACCGCGACCAACGCGTTAGTCTTGCCGGCGATTCCGTTCGCGACAGACATCCGCGGTCCGCTCAATTCGAGCGGTGAGCCGATGCTCACGGGGTCGATTGATCTTCCGAGCACGCTTTCGGCTAGTGGTGTGTCCGATCGATTCGACCGTGGCGATATCGATTCGCTTCTGGATCTCAACGACAGCGATATGGTGTCGACAGATTCAGCCCCCGTGCGCGCGGTACGAGCCGTGAGCACTTTTTCCAATCAGTCTGTGACGCAGACGCAGAAGCCGAAGGGCACCCGCGCATTAACGGTGTTGCTCATCTCGGCAGCGTCAATGGCTGTCGTTGTCGCGGGGCTTCTCGTGGCAGCGTTCGCCTTCAACATGTTGTAGATTTAACTGTTTGCCACCAGCTATTTTCCGATTAAGGATCCTGTGACTGCTTCTCCTCGTGCCAACGAGCTACTTTCCATCGTCGCGCACGCCGCTGACTCCAAGCAGGCGACCGACATGGTTGCCCTGGACGTCACCGGACCCATGCCTTACGCCGACATTTTTTTCCTTGCGACCGGTCGCAACGAACGTAACGTTCAGTCAATCGCGTCCGAGATCGAAGAGAAGATGATCGCAGCCGGCGCCAAGCCGCTGCGCCGCGAAGGGCGTGCAGAAGGTCGCTGGATTCTTCTCGACTTCGGTCACGTTGTTGCGCACATCTTCCACGAAGAAGACCGCCTGTACTACTCGCTCGAACGCCTCTGGAGCGACTGCCCGGTGATTCCGATCACTATTGAGCAGCCTGCACGCGACGACGTCGAGAGCGACTCTCTGTAACAAACTTCACACAACGTAACCCAATTTTGTCGGGCTGCGTTGAAGTGATGTGCTTGAGCAAGCCGGGCAGTTAGACCCCGGGGTCACTCATCTCGAGTTACCTTCTCACACTGGGGTTTCATGATCACGCTTAGTTCTGTCACCAAGACTTTTGGCGACGCCGCGAATCCGGTTCGCGCACTCGACGACGTCAGTCTGTCGGTAGCGAGCGGGGAGATCTTCGGCGTTATCGGCCAAAGCGGTGCGGGCAAGAGCACGCTCATCCGTACAGTCAATCTTCTTGAACGACCCGACTCTGGCTTGGTCTCTGTTGGAGACCGCGAACTCACTCGGCTCAACGATCGCGAGCTTCTTCAGGCGCGACGTGAGATCGGGATGGTCTTTCAGCAGTTCAATCTGCTCGACAGCCGCACCGTTCGAGGAAATGTTGAGCTTGCCCTCGAAGTTGTTGGTGTCGATCGCCGCCAGCGCACGACTCGCACCAACGAAATTCTTGAACTTGTCGGGCTTGAGCAGAAAGCTCAGCAATACCCGGCTCAACTTTCTGGCGGCCAGAAGCAGAGGGTGGGCATAGCCCGAGCGCTGGCGTCTCGCCCACGAGTGCTGTTGAGCGATGAAGCAACGAGTGCGCTTGACCCTGAGACGACCGACTCGATACTCCAGTTGCTGCGCAGCATCAATAAGGAACTCGGTCTCACGATTCTTCTGATTACCCACGAAATGGACGTCGTGAAGAGCATCTGCGACTCCGCAGCGCTCATGAGTGGGGGCCGCATTCTCGAGCAGGGCCGTTTGGTCGACTTGCTGACACAGCCAGGCTCGCAGCTTGCTCGTGGGCTCTTCCCTCTTGGGGAACTTCCTGAGGGCAACTCCACCGTGATTGATGTGACCTTTGTCGGGTTGTCGTCTGCGCGTCCTGTCGTGGCCCAATTAGCGCGAACCCATCAGATCGACGTGGGGCTTCTCGGAGCCGCGATGGAGACGATCGGCGGCGCTCAATCGGGTCGCACACGCCTTGAACTGCCCGGAAGCGTTGAGGCGAACGAGGCAGCGATCAATGACCTTCGGGCTCAAGGCCTTGTCGTTGAGATTGTGAGGAGCGGACGATGATCGATTCCACTGCTCCCGGCTTCTGGCCGCAGCTCTTCGAGACGCTCCTTAAGGCCACGGGGGAGACCCTGTACCAAGTGGGCGTCACGATGCTCATTACGCTCGTGCTGGGCCTCGCGCTCGGAACCCTTCTTGTCGTCACCGACCGTGGCGGCATCCTCGAGCGACCGTTCGGCAGCCGGGTCGCCGGGCGCATCATCAACGCCGTGACGCAAACCGTCGTGAACTTGGGCCGCTCTATTCCTTTCATTATTTTGATGATTGCGCTCATCCCTTTCACCCGCCTGCTTCTTGGTTCGGCGTTCGGCGTAACCGCGGCTATCGTGCCGCTGACGGTTGCAGCGATTCCGTTCTATGCACGCATTGTTGAGATCTCGCTGCGCGAAGTGAACGAAGGACTCGTCGAAGCAGGGCACTCGCTGGGCGCGACACGGTGGCAACTGGTGTCAAAAGTAATCATTCCTGAGGCGGTTCCTGGCCTCATCCGTGGCTTTACAACGACAGTGGTGTCGATTGTGAACTACTCGGCAATCGTGGGTGCGATTGGCGGTGGAGGACTGGGCGATGTTGCTATTCGCTACGGTCACCAGCGCTACAGCGTCATCCATATTGTCGCGGTCATCATCGTGTTGGTGGCGATTGTGCAGATCGTTCAAGTGGTCGGCGCGCGCCTGGCCAACCGAATGTCTCACCGCTGACTCTGTCGGCGGCTCACCCCCACGTAGTTCTCTTTTATCCCACCTGTTTCACCCTTCACCAAAGGATTCGTTATGTCACGCTCTAAGTTCTTCTCGCTCTCTACCGTTGCCGCCGCTGGTGTGCTCGCCCTAACGCTGGCCGGATGCTCCGCTCCTGCCGAAGAGGCTGCACCGACCGATGGCACGCTCGGTTCGCTGACCGTCGGTGCGACGGCAACGCCTGCTGGCGAAATCGTTCAGTACGTTATCGACAGCGGACAGGCTGAAGCAGCCGGTCTCGACCTCGAAATCGTGGAGTTCACCGACTACACGACGCCGAACCCCGCTCTGAGCGAGGGCAGCCTCGACGTCAACCTGTTCCAGCACGCGCCGTTCCTTGACCTCTACAACGAGAACACGGGCGACAACCTCGCTGTTGTCGGCCAGGTGTACCTCCCGCCGCTGGCGCTGTACTCCAAGACGGTTGATGAGCTCGCTGACCTGCCCGATGGCGCCAACATTGCGTTGCCGAACGATGCGAGCAACGAGGGCCGTGCCCTTCTGCTGTTGGCGGATGCCGGACTCATCGAGACGACCGACGCACCGTCAACCATTGCCGACATCACCGCTAACCCGAACGACTACAACTTCATTGAGATCGATGCAGCGAGCCTGCCGTCGGCTCTCGATGACCAGGACGCCGCGATCGTGAACTTCAACTACGCTGGCGCCGCTGGCCTCTCGGGTGACCTGCAGCTGGTTACCGAAGGAACCACGAGCTCGTACTACAACATCCTTGCCACGCGTGATGAACTCAAGAGCGACCCCCGCGTGCTCAAGCTCTACGAACTGTTGACCTCTGACGAGACGAAGGCGTACATCAACGACTTCTACAAGGGACTCGTTATCCCCGTCTCCTAGTCGACTCGGGCACATCGCCGTTCGCTGAGGTGAACGTAGGGCGGTCATCATCCACTTGGATGCTGGCCGCCCTTTGTTTTCGAAAAATTTCGCCAAGATTCGGCACTCAATCGCTCAGATGGTGTTGGATGCGCTGAGGGTGTAGTAATCTTGACAAGTTGCGTTTTCCGCAAGAAAACAAAACAGATGGGTCCATGGCGCAGCCCGGTAGCGCACCTGCATGGCATGCAGGGGGTCAGGGGTTCGAATCCCCTTGGATCCACCATCTAGCCCCGCAATCGTCAAGGTTGCGGGGCTTTTTCGTTGTCGGCCGGTGCTGGATGCCGTGCGGCAACTCCCACGGCATCCGCTCAGCCGTTAGCCTGATCGAGAACGATCTGGAGCGCGCAGCGGACCGCAGCCGGGGCCCGAAGCGCAACCATGCGAACGTTGAGACGAATGGACTACTCGCCGATGCACGAAGTCACCTGCCCACACTGTGGCAAAGCGTTCACTATCGATGAGGCAGGCTATGCCGACATCGTCAAGCAGATTCGCGACCGTGAGTTCGAGAGCGAACTGCACGAACGGCTTCAGTCGGCAGAAGCCACCAAGAAGGCCGAGATTGAGCTCGCCGAGGCGAAGGTGGCGCGCGAGCTGCAGGCGGAAGCCTCGAAGAAGGATGCGGCGATCCAAGAACTGAAGTCACAGCTGGATGCCGGCGCCGTTGCCCAGAAGCTCGCTGTCTCCGAAGCGCTCAGCTCTGTGCAGGCCGAGCGCGACGCCCTGGCGAATGAACTCGAGAAGACTCAGCGGGAGCGCCAGGCCGCGGCCGATCTGGCCGAAGCTAAACGGGTTAATGAACTGCAGAAGGCAACCGCCGACAAGGAAGCCGAAATCCAGTCCCTGAAGTCGAAGCTTCAGGCCGCCAGTTCGGAGCAGCAGCTGGCACTTTCGGCGGCGGTAGGCGCTGTGGAGAAGGAACGCGACGGACTCAAAGGCACTCTCGAGCGTGTTGAGCTGGAGATGAAGCTCGTCGAGACGTCAATGAAAGACAAATACGAAACGCAGCTCAAAGATCGCGATGATGCGATTGAGCGACTGCGCGACATGAAGGCACGACTCTCCACCAAGATGATTGGTGAGACGCTCGAGATCCACTGCGAAACGACCTTCAACCAGATCCGGGCAACCGCCTTCCCGCGAGCGTACTTCGAGAAGGACAATGACGCGCGAAGCGGTAGCAAAGGCGACTACATCTTCAAAGAAGCGGATGACTCGGGCACCGAAATCGTGTCGATCATGTTCGAAATGAAGAACGAAGCCGACACAACGGCCACCAAGAAGCGCAACGAGGACTTCTTGAAAGAGCTCGATAAAGACCGCAACGAAAAGGGCTGCGAGTACGCGGTGTTGGTTTCGCTGCTTGAGCCCGAAAGCGAGCTCTATAACTCTGGAATTGTGGATGTTTCGCATCGCTACCCGAAGATGTACGTGGTGCGTCCACAGTTCTTTATTCCGATCATCACGGTACTTCGTAACGCGGCGCTCAACTCGCTCACCTACAAGAACGAGCTCGCGCTAGTGAAAGCGCAGAGTATCGACGTGACGAACTTTGAAGAAGAATTGGATTCCTTCAAGTCGGGCTTCGCGCGAAACTTCGATCTGGCCTCGCGCAAGTTTCAGACCGCGATTGATGAGATCGACAAGTCGATCGATCACCTGCAAAAGACCAAGGATGCCTTGCTCGGCACGAACCGCAACCTGCGTCTCGCCAATGACAAAGCTCAAGACGTGACGATCAAGAAGCTCACGCGAGGGAACCCCACGATGGCGGAGAAATTCGCAGACCTCGACAAGACTGACGGCAACGATTAAGAGTCTAGGGCGGTCAGCAATCGACGCACAGCAGGTTTAGCTCCTGCTAGGCGGTCGTAACTGGCATCGGCGGCTGCGCAGTCTTAGGCTTGCGCACCCGCGCCTTGAACCACGCGGTGTCCGGAACGCGAGCCAGTAGTGGGCCCGCAATGATGGTGATCAGTACGTAGGCGGTAGCGAGCGGTGCGAGCATCGGCTCGACACCGGCACCGACGGCGAGACCGGCGATCACGATCGAGAACTCTCCTCGTGGCGTCAGCACCAGACCGGTACGCCATCGACCCGCAACGGCAATGCCTGCTCGTTTGGCGGCCCGATACCCTGAGAACGTCTTCGTGGCGATCGTGATGACGGCGAGGGCGAGGGCCGGCAGAAGAACGGGAACGATGTCGGCGGGTGACGTGGAGATTCCGAAGAACACGAAGAAGACGGCGGCGAAGAGGTCACGGAGGGGAGTGATGAGTTGAGCCGATTGGTGAGCTACCGGTCCTGAGATCGCAATGCCAACTAGGAAGGCGCCGACAGCCGCGGAGACACTGACGCGCTCGGCAAGCCCCGCAACGAGCATCGTGAGCCCGACAACGCCCAAGAGCAAGGCTTCGGCATTCTTGTCGGGCAGGAGCCGTGACAAGAAACGGCCATGCTTGAGAGCGACGTAGAGGATGACGACGACGACGGCGACAGCAACGGCGACGGTGATGGCACCCTGCATTAACCCAGCGCCGATGACTAGTGCCGAGAGGACAGGCAGGTAGAAGGCCATCGCGAGGTCTTCCATCACCAAAATGGAGAGCACTACGGGCGTTTCGCGGTTACCGAGTCGACCGAGGTCACGCACCACTTTGGCGATAACTCCGGATGATGACACCCAGGTCACGCCGGCGAGAGCGACGACAGCGACAGGTTCCCAGCCGAGCAAGAGGGCGAAGGCTGCGCCGGGAAGCGCGTTGAAAACGCCATCCAAGATTCCGGATACGCGCGATGTCTTGAGGTTCGATACAAGCTCTTCAGCGGAATACTCGAGCCCCAACATGGCGAGCAGCAGGATCACGCCAATTTGAGACCCAATTTCGAAGAACTCTTCGCTCGCCTGAAGCGGAAGAAGACCGCCATGGCCCACGGCGAGACCGGCAAGAAGGTAGAGAGGGATCGCGGAGAAACCGAAACGCGCGGCAACTCTGCCGAGGAGACTCAGAACGAGCAGGAGAGCGCCAACCTCGATGAGTAGCTGCGTCGTCTCATGCATACGCGGCTCTTAGCTGGGGCCGTTATTGATGAGCTTGCTCAGCGCGTCAAGACCCTTGCGAGTGCCCACAGCGACGATCACGTCACCGGACTCATACACAACTTCTGGTCCAGGGGACGCAATGACATCATTGTCACGAGCGATCGCAACGATCGACGCACCCGTGAGAGTGCGGGCTTTCATGTCGCCCATAGGGTGCCCGACAAAGCCGGAACCGCGAGGCAGAGAAATCTCCTCGGTAAAGAGGCCCTCGGCCTTTTCTCCGAGAACAGACAAACGGCTAAGCGTCAGTGACGAACCGAGAACTTCAGCGATAGCGGAAGCTTCGTCGTCGGTCAGCGAAATCGACGCAGCATTCGAATCGGGGTCATCCGCGTTGAAGAAAGCGAGATCGCGCTCGCCCGAACGCAGCGAAACTACGCTGACGCGGCATCCGGAGTCAGTGATGACGTCATTGCGTACACCAAAACCAGGAAGGTCAATTCGTTCGATTCTTACGCCCACAGCTCCAACTTACCAATTCACTAGTGGCCAATAGTCCAGCGAGAATCCTACGCCTGTTACGCCGCAACCCCATACTTTTTCATGGAGGTCTCGACAATGGTGAGACCCTCGAGCCCCGGCATGCGAGAAATGTGCTCATCGAGCTTGCGGATTTCGCGCAAACCCTCCTCTCCCGAGAAGAGGTGCCCCATCACATGGGTGACTTCTTCGGCCGGCATAATGCTCGAACCGACAGGCCCCCACGCGCCCTTTAGGGCGAAGCGGGCGAGCACTTGAGCCTTCTTGCTCTTCGCTAAACGTTCGCGCGCTTGAGTTGCATAGAAAGCCACGTGCCTGGCTTCTTGCTTCGCGATACGGCGGAGCAGTTCTGACAGAACCGGATGCTTTTCCATGTCAGCAAGCCGGTTGTACGCGGCAACAGCCGACCACTCATTCGCGGCACCCCAAATCATGTGCACGGCGATGAAGTCTTTGCCGATCACGTTGCCGAGAAGCGATTGCTTGATGGGATCGAGGCGGTCTTTCCACCCGAGCTTGAGGCGAGTGGCTTTGAGCTCGTCATAGTCGAGAGTGACATCGTGAGCGCCGAGCACTTTGGAGAGGGCTTCTCCGTGCCAGAACTCTTCTCGGTTCCACATCGTCATGAAGGCGCTGACGTCCACTTCTTTGTGAGAGGGAGTGACGAGCAGGTCGCGCAGGTAGCAGACCGTGTGGTACTCAACATCCGCCATGTAGCGCAAGCTTCGTAGCGTTGCGTCGGGCAGCGGAGTGCGCTCGAACTCGGTGAAGTCGAGGTCACCCCACTGCACCTTCTTCGAGGTGGAGGTGTAGCGATCAATATCAAATGCCATGAGGTGTGGGAACTAGCTCGACGGTGTCGAGTTCTGTTCCTCTCCTTCCGTGTTCGCACCGGCCGCGGCGCGGGGTCGCGGGATGCGGGTGTTGGGGGAGCGGCGCTTCCAGTCGAGCACATTCCAGCGCTTCTCTTGAGCGTGCTTGTACAGGTTGACGTCGGGGTTCACTGCGTTAGCGTTTCCGAGCAGTTGGAGCCACCGCAGGTCGGCGTGACTATCGCCATAGCCGTAGGACTGGCTGAGGTTGAAGCCGTGTTGGTCGGCGTAGTGCAGTAGCCACGCTGCTCGCGCCTCATCAACAAGTGGTGGATCTGCGAGGAAGCCCGTGAGAACACCGTTGCGTTCGTGCATGCGCCCGGCAATCACCTCGTCGAAGTACGGCAAGAAAGGGGTCACGACGAGATCCATTGTGCCTGTCACAAGAATGGTGCGGTGACCGGCATCGCGATGTTCCTGAACGCGACGCAAGGCATCCGGCATGACGCGACGCATCATGGCCCGACCAAAGCTGCCGCGCACCATCCGCTCGATTTCCGCGATCTTGAAGCCCTCGTAGCGACGCATGAAGGTGCGGATGAACTCGCCGCGGTCACGACGCTCAGCGCGCAAGTATTTACGCAACGAGAACGTGAAATCAGCGAGATCATGAACGACCTTGGAACGGGGAACCGTTCCACCCCACAACAGCAAGTACTGCTTGACGAGGTTGGAATCGACCACGGTGCCTTCGAGGTCAAAGACAGCGACAACATCGGTGCGTTGGGGCAACTTCTTTGCCGAGCGTGCCTTCGCCGCTGGGCGGTTCGCGAACGCGCGCGTGAGCGTTGTAATGGCGGGAAAATGAACCTTCTGGAAGTAGTCTTCCCACTGAATATCAGTGACGTCGAAACGTGCGCTCTCGGCAGTCTGCTCGGGCAGCGCGGCCAATAGCTCGCGAGTGCTCGCATCGTCGAAAATGATCTCGGTCTGCACGTACGCGCGATACAGGTTCGTGAATCCGCGCAACACCTCAAGTTGATGCTGGCCGCTCTTGACCTCATCAAGCCAGCGCCTGGTGCGCGGAGTCGTCGGTAGCTTCGCGATAACGCCCTCGGCTCGTGCCGCCTGGCGCTCTCGCTTCACGAGCGCCTTTTCAACGCGCTGGCCGCCAGGGAATCGCCAGAGTGGAACGCTGATCTCGCCGTCTTCGGCAGGCAATGGGTTCGCCGTGAAGTAAGCGTTAACGTTGTCGTACATGCGGTGGAACGGCAGGGGATTACTGGCGCCAGAGCTCACGTGGTAATACTTCGGAGCGGCAGGGTCAGCCTTCGTCGCGGCCGCCGCGAGAGTGGCGTTGACCACAAAGTCAACAGGGATGACATCGAGCACCGAGTCGGGAAGTCCAGGAAAATCGGGTAATTGGCCCCGGCCGTACGCCAGAATCAGCGGGTCGGCGACTTTGAAACCATCGATCCACCCCGGGAACGGATGCCGAAGCGCACTCTCAATAATCGACGGTCGAACAACCGAAAGCCGGTGTCCCGCCTGCGCCCACATCTCCTCGGCGACACGCTCGGCAAAGGCCTTAGTGAGCGTGTAAACATCGGTCCAGCCGAGGCTCTCGGCGCGCATGCGGCCATAATCGACGAGTCGATCGTGAACCCACTCTGCTCGAGCTGCCTCGGTGAACTGTGCGACAGCTTGCGGACCGGCTTTACCGTGGCGTGCCTTCGCTGCCGTCAATTGAGCGCGCAGCGCTTCGGGCTGGCGCGATTCAAACTCAACACGACTGCGTGCCGTACGCGCGGCCTCATACTCAGCTCGCCAATCGACATCGTGAATGAGAGATGCTTCGGGAACGATTCCCTTACGGATGCCGCCAACGTACGCAGTCGAAACGTGCACAACGTGCGGCCGCGACTTGCTCGCCAAGAGAGCGGAGTAGATGCCCGTTGCTCCGCCCACGTTGGTGTCGAACGCTTCGTCGATGGGCGGATCGAACGAGACCGTAGAAGCGCCGTGGATGACGACATCGATGTCATCGGGAAGGGTGCCGACATCCGTGAGGCTGCCTTCAATCACGGTGACACGGCGTGCGACGTGAGCGAGCGCTTCGTCTTTGCCGACCGTCTCCATCCACTGCGAGAAAACAGGCTTGCGCATGAGATTGGTCAGTCGACCTTCGCCGGTAGTTGAGCCTTTGCCTCGCACCAAAATCGAGATACGGGTGTCGGGGTGGCTCGACAGGAGTCGCTCAAGAATGGCTTGACCGACGAACCCTGTAGCTCCGGTGAGGAAGACGTGTTCGTTAGTGAGGGGCGTGATGGTCGTCATACGGCGGCTGCCCTTGTCATGAGGTTGAGGTTGGTCTGCCCGTCGAGGGAATCAACGAGTTCGTCAAGGTGCTGGATGGTTTCTGGTGCGCTGCTGAAAAGATAATCAAAGAAGAACTGAGTATTGGTGCGCGGTTCTGCGCGGGCACCGATGGGCCAGGGCGTCTTTGCGAGTCGTTTGCGGGTGACTTTTTGGGCACGGACTGATTCGGCAAGACGGTGACGCGCCTGTGCCTCGAAGAACTCCAGCTGCCGCGCCTTCGTGGCGAGAATGCGGCCGACTGTGTCAGTGAGTTGCTCGTGAGGGTCAAGCTCGACCAGTCGGCGATAGGCGGCCTGCATGAGCCACTCGTCTACCGTGCCGAGAGAGGTGTGAACCGCGATCATGGGGAGTCCCACAATGTTGGCAACGATGGACTCACGAATGGTTCGCTCAACCGGGGTGCGAAAAGGGGCGCGATCGGCATCCGCTCCGTCATGGGCGCGGATGATCTGGTCGAGAGCATCAGCGATCCAATACTTTTCGAAAGCCCAGGTAATAAGGAACGCGGTAACCCGCGAATCTTTGTGAGTAGCCGTGACGAGAACACTGCGCAAATGCGTCATCGTGCCCCGTTCAACCACTTGGAGATACCGCAAAGTGCGCAGCGTCTCTGGAGTGAGTGGCGCCGCTTCGTAGGCCTCAAGATTGAGGTCGTCACGATAGCTCGCTTGGGCTGAGTCGGCATACGCTCGCACGTCAAAATGCGCGGCGGGGACCGACATGTCGTCGAGAGCAACCTCAAGACTCTTGGACATCGTTCTCCTCTGCTCCAGACAGTGTTGGCGTGGCGAGTTTCATCAATTCTAGGTGCGACTCTGACGCACAATCACAATCGTTGCGGGAGGCGTGCCGTAGTCTTGGCGACATGGCAACAGCGCTTATAACCGGCGGCACTTCGGGGATCGGTGCCGAATTCGCGCTCCAGTTGGCGCAGTCGGGCACCGATATTGTGATTGTCGCTCGTGACGAGAAGCGCCTACTCGCAACGGCGACACAACTACATGCCGAGTACGGCATCACGGTAGAAACCATCAGCGCCGACCTCGCCGTGCGCGATGATGTGATGCGTATCGCAGAGCGGCTGACTGACGATTCACGCCCGATCGACATCTTCATCAATAACGCCGGATTCGGCGTGCACGCTCGGCTCACTGCCGAAGCCGACCTGCCCGTGCACGAGCATGCCTTCGACGTCATGTGCCGGGCGGTGCTCATTCTGGGCGGGGCTGCGGCACGAGGGATGCGAGCGCGCGGCTCAGGGTCGATTATCAACCTGTCGAGCATCGCTGGACTAGTGACGATGGGCTCGTACTCCGCGATCAAAGCGTGGGTCGCCTCATATAGCCAAGGACTCTCGGTAGAACTGCGCAATACGGCAGTGACTGCGACGGCGCTCATGCCGGGCTGGGTTGTCACGGAGTTCCACGAGCGGGCGGGCATCCGCACCTCTTCTATCCCCGACTTTATGTGGATGGATGCCGCGACCCTCGTAAGAGGCGCGTTGCGCGATGCGGCACGCGGCAAAGTAATTTCCATACCTACTGTTCGGTACCGAGTCATCGGGTGGTTTGCTCGACATCTGCCGAGACGCACAATTCGCTGGATCTCTGCCAAGATTTCTTCAAGCCGAAGTGACGAGGGCTCCGAATCACGTGGCGTGAAGGATACGACTAAGAAATGATCCGTGGTTTTGACCGTTTTACCTCGGCACCGGTGGCGAGTGTTCGGTTCATAGCGCAACGAGGGCTACTCAAACCCCTCGTGTGGTCGCTCGTACGTGTGCGAGTGCACGGTAGCGAACATATCGAGAGCTTTGACGGGCCCTTTATTGCCGTCGCTAACCACTCAAGCCACCTTGATGCTCCGCTTATTATTGGCGCTCTTCCCCGCAAACGAGCGCGATACCTTGCTGCCGGGGCCGCTGCGGACTACTTCTTCGAAGTCTGGTGGCGAAAGTGGCTGACAACGCTGTTCTTCAACGCCTTCGCGATTGAACGCAATGCCGAGGGTAAGCGCGTGGGATCCTCGCGGGCCCTGCTCGAACGGGGCGTTCCTCTCCTCATCTTTCCGGAGGGAGGACGAACTCGAGAGGGCGCGTTGACGCGCTTTAAACCGGGGGCGGCGGCACTGTCTATTGCGACTTCCGCGCCATGTTTGCCCATTGCTCTTGTTGGCGCCTCCGCAGCAATGCCTCGAGGCTACAACTGGCCAAAGCGAGGCCGCTTGCCCGTCACGGTAGTCTGTGGCGAATTGATGTACCGCTCTGGTTCCGAGACACCCGAAGAATTTTCTACCCGACTGTCTGACGCTGTTCGTCAGCTTCACGAGACGGTTCAACCAATGCCACGCTCATCGCCGAAGGGAATCAAATGACTGCTGTCAAACACATGAAGTGGTGGGGCTGGGGCAACGAGGGTGTGGGATTCCACCACGAGGACAAGCCCGGATTCGCTCCCTTCGTGGAGTACGCGGTCGGTCTCGACCTTGGTTCGGCCACTCGCGCTGGCGAGCCGTCGTTTGATGATCTGAACGTGCCGAAGAGCAAAGCCACGGCAGCCTTCATCTCACAACTGGCCGGCATCGTTGGCGACGACAACGTCACTCGCGACGACATGGTGCGCGTCATTCACACCTACGGCAAGAGCCTGCGCGACCTCGTGCGCATCCGCAGCAATGCGATCGAACGCAGCCCTGACGTTGTCATCTACCCAGCCGATGAAGCTGAAGTGCAAGCGATCGTGGATGCGGCTGTTGCCGCCAACGCGGTCATCATTCCTTTCGGTGGCGGCAGCAACATCGCGGGCAGCCTTGAGCCGATGCCCGCAGAGAAGCGCGTTGTCATCTCGCTCGACCTCGGACGTTTGCGAAAGGTCATTTCCGTAGACAAGGCGGCGGGGCTTGCGCGAATCCAAGCCGGCGCCCAGGGGCCCGACCTCGAGGAGCAGCTCAATGCTCAGGGCTGGACGATCGGTCACTTCCCCGACAGCTTCACACACTCGACGGTCGGCGGGTGGGTTGCTACCCGATCGTCGGGAATGCAATCAGACAAGTACGGCGACATCGCCGACATCACTCGTGGACTTCGAGTTGTGCGCCCCGGTGGCGTGCTCGTGTTGCGCCCTCTGCCGAGTACCTCAAGCGGTCCGAGCGTGCGAGAGATGATTCTGGGCAGCGAAGGTCGTCTCGGAGTCATTACCGAAGTAACGGTGCAGGTACACCGGATTCCCGAGAAGCGTGATGTCTACGCGTACTTCTTCCCAAACTGGCAAGCGGGAATCGCCGCGATGCAAGCCATCGCTGAGTCGGATGCGACACCATCCATCACACGCATATCTGACGCGAAAGAGACGGGTTTCTCACTCGCAACGAGCAAGACGCGCACTGGCTTTAGCAAGTTCTCTGCCGAGACTGCACTGCCGAACCTCATGAAGGCCAAGGGGTGGAATCTCGACGACATTTGTCTCTCGTTCATCGGCTTCGAAGGAGAAACTTCACACGCGAAACGTCAGAAGAGTCTCGTTGACAAGATCGTGAGCAAGCACGGGGGAATGGGCGTCGGCAAGGGGCCGGGCATCCTCTACGACCAGAAAAAATTCGACACTCCCTACCTGCGGGACTTCTTGCTCGACATGGGCGCCGCTGGTGATGTCTCTGAGACGGCAACCCCCTGGTCGTCGGTAGTGAAGCTCCACGCCGCAGCCCACAAAGCAGCGCAAGATGCCTACGATTCGCTCGGCACTAAGGGCTGGATCATGTCGCACATGTCGCACTCGTATCACTCGGGAGCGTGTCTCTACTTCACTTTTGCGTTCACATTTGGTGACGACCCTATGGGCGAATACGACACCGTCAAGCGCGCCATTCAACAGTCGTTCGTCGACAACGATGGCACCATTTCACACCACCACGGAGTCGGTGTTGAACATTCTCCGTGGCTTGAGGAAGACATCTCTACTGAGGGCGTGAAGGTCATGCAGGGACTCTTTGACTCTGCTGACCCTGGGCACATGTTCAACCCTGGCAAGGTCACACCGGCGAAGAAAGCACCAGCGGCGAAGAAGGCCCCAGCGGCGAAGAAGACCCCACCGGCGAAGAAAGCCCCACCGGCGAAGAAAGCCCCAGCGGCGAAGAAAGCCCCAGCGGCGAAGAAGGCCCCAGCGAAGGCTAGTCCGAAGAAGTAGCACGAGGGCGCGGCGCCGGTGGCGGCGGCACCTCTTTGGCCGCGATCACCCGCGCCAGCTCGATCGTTTCGAGCCCGCGGGCGGTCGCGACTACACAATGAGTGTCATCGGCGAGATGAAAATAGCCAAGAGAGTCGGTGGCGCGCCCATCGTCAATGAGGTGTCGCACGACGACGCGTGTTCCGCTTGTCGTGGCGCGAAGAAAATCTGCCGGCGTCACCATGAGCTCTTGTCGTAGTCCTTCAAGAAGATGCCGAACAGATCTTCGCCGTCCTCGCCGCGCACGATGGGGTCGTAGACACGGGCCGCACCGTCGACGAGGTCGAGCGGCGCATGAAAGCCTTCCTCTGCCAACCGCACTTTCGTCGGGTGGGGGCGTTCATCCGTGATCCATCCAGTGTCAACGCTCGTCATGAGAATGCCGTCGCTCTCAAACATCTCGCGTGCGCTCGTGCGAGTGAGCATGTTCACGGCCGCTTTAGCCATATTGGTGTGCGGATGCCCCGGCCCCTTGTAGCCCCGGCCGAACACGCCCTCCATCGCCGACACGTTCACAATGTACTTGCGTCGTGACGCGGAGGCAGCCATCGATGGACGTAGCTTGGAGATTAAGACGAACGGTGCTGTGGTGTTGGCGAGTTGAACTTCGAGCATTTCGAGCGGATCAACCTGGTCGACGTGCTGCGTCCACGAATTGATCGAATCGAGGTCGGGGACAAGCCCACCGGCATCAATCGCGGTGCCAGCAGCAAGCCGTTCGAGCGAGCTTGAACCGGCGGTCATGGCTTGCTCGGTGAGCTCTTCTGCACGAGTGGCCGCCGCAGCCAAAATGGGGTGAGCTGATACAGACTGGGCGAGCGCCTGCGGGTGCGGGTCGTTCGTGTGGCCGAAGGTCACGAGCTCGGGCAGCGGGCCGTCGGGCAGGGGAGCGAGCTCGCCGTCGACGAGAGGCTGGTACGCGCCAGGGGAGCGACGCACGGTCTGCGTTGCATTGTTGATCAGGATGTCGAGCGGGCCCTGAGCCGCGACGGACTCGGCGAGGCCGATGACCTGTGCGGGGTCGCGGAGGTCGATTCCGACGACGCGCAAGCGGTGCAGCCAGTCTGCCGAATCGGGCAGGCTCGAGAAGCGGCGAACGGCATCCCGAGGAAAGCGGGTCGTGATGGTGGTGTGGGCGCCATCCCGCAGCAGTCGCAACGCGATATACATGCCGATCTTGGCGCGACCGCCGGTGAGCAGGGCGCGCTTGCCACTGAGATCGGTGCGCGCGTCTCGCTTAGCGTGATTGAACGCCGCGCAACTCGGGCAGAGCTGGTGATAGAACGCGTCGACAGTGGTGTACGGCTGCTTGCAGATATAACAGGGGCGCGCTTTGATGAGTTCGCCTGCCGTCGGCGCCGTTGTGCTCGTCGAAATGGGGATGCCGCGAGTTTCGTCATCGATGCGGTCTGCTGCACCGGTGGCGGTCGCTGCGATGACGTCACGGTCGGCGTCAGCGATTGCGGCCCGTTTCTCGAGACGGCGCTCCTTCTTCACCGCTTTGAACATCGCTGCCGTCGCGCGGCGTACTGTCACAAAGTCGGGGTGCTCTTCATCCATGCCTACCATCTGGCCCAGCACCTTCAGCGCAATGTCGAGCTCTGCAGGGTCAAGGCCGCTCGGGGCGTGGTCGGGGGTGTCAGAAGAGTTAGGCACACCAGATTCTACCCGCGCTACTGATCTTCTCGTGCCTTGGATGGCTAGTACTGGCTCTATGCTGGCGACATGATCCTCAGCGTCGTGCTCGCCCTTGCGGGCTCCGTGTTCTACGGCGTCTCTGATTTCTTTGGCGGGCTGAGCACACGTCGTTTGCGGGTGGTTCCCGCCACCACGATCATCCATGTGTTCGCAACGCTGTCGTTGCTTATGGCAATGCTCTTTGTTCCGGTCAGTTTCGAGCCGGGAGCGTTGCTCTGGGGCAGTATCGCCGGGGTCAGTGCGATCGTCGGTCTCCTCACGTTCTACGCGGCTCTCGCAGATGGCCCCATGAGCCTGGTGGCACCTCTTATCGCTGTTATCGGCGCGATTGTGCCCGTCGCTTTCGCCGTGCTCACGGGCGAGCAACTGCCGGTTCAAGCGTGGATCGCTATCGTGCTTGCTCTCATCAGCGCGCTACTGGTCTCCGTCACGCGGTCGGATGCTGCACTGCGGGTGCGGCCGCGCACGGTTGTTGTCAGCATCGTTTCCGGTCTCGGGCTCGGTAGTGCCCTCATCGCTCTCGACCATGCGCCAGAGTCAGCGGGGCTCGCAACGGCGGTAGTGGAGATTCTCGTCGGTCTCGCCGCCATGCTCGTATTGCTTGCTCTGACACGTCTCAGTGTTCCGCTGCGCCACTTCTTCGCCCAGTTTGATCATCAACCCGAGGGCGGTCCGGTCGTGAGCGTTGGCCGGGCACGCATCCTCGCGGCCTTCGGTGGCGTACTCGTGGGGGCATCCAATGCCTTTGTGCTCTTCGCGCTGCAAGCGGGCAGTCTGGCGGTCGTCTCAGTGCTTGTGAGTCTCTATCCGCTCGCGACGATAGTGCTGGCGCGCTTCACGCTTCACGAGAAAGTCAGTCGAGTGCAGTTGCTCGGCATGGTGCTTGCTCTCGTGGCGTCGGTAATGCTCGCCCTGAGCTAACTCCCTGCATCCGGCGTGCTCTGAGGTGTCGAGACCCCGCTACGGTGGAACAATGCCCTCACTTCTGGACGCGCTTCCGACGCCCTTTGACGCAGACGCAACCTATGACGCTTTCGTGGGCTGGGCATCCGATCGTGGTCTGACTCTGTACCCTGCGCAAGATGAAGCCGTTATCGAGCTTGTTTCTGGCGCGAACGTCATTCTCTCCACTCCCACCGGTACAGGAAAGTCCCTCGTGGCGATCGCCGCCCACGCGATTGCTTTGGCTCAAGGGCAGCGCACGTTTTACACGGCACCGATCAAGGCGCTCGTGAGTGAAAAGTTCTTTGCCCTTGTCGACGTGTTCGGTGCAGAGAACGTGGGCATGGTTACGGGCGACTCTTCCGTGAACGCGGATGCTCCGATTATTTGTTGCACGGCAGAAATTCTTGCCAACCTCGCGCTCCGCGAGGGAGCGGATGCGCGGGTCGATCAGGTCGTCATGGACGAGTTTCACTTCTACGCTGATCCCGACCGCGGCTGGGCCTGGCAGGTTCCACTGCTGACGCTACCCAAGGTGCAGTTCGTGCTTATGTCGGCGACGCTCGGAGACATGCAGCCACTGGCGGATGATCTGAGCCGCCGCACTGGCCGCGAAACAAGCCTCATCACGGGTGTCGAGCGTCCCGTGCCCTTGCACTACTCGTGGGCGCTTACCCCTATTCACGAAACCGTCGAAGAGCTGCTCTCGACAGGGCAGTCACCGATCTACATCGTGCACTTTTCGCAAGCTGCTGCGCTTGAGCGCGCTCAAGCCATGACGAGCATCAAGGTCATCTCGCGAGAGCAGCGCGACGAGATTGCTGAAGCGATTGGTGACTTCCGATTCACCACGGTGTTCGGCAAGACTTTGTCGCGACTCATTCGCTCGGGTATCGGAGTCCATCACGCGGGGATGCTGCCGAAGTATCGGCGACTCGTCGAGCAACTTGCCCAGCGGGGATTGCTGCGAGTGATCTGTGGAACCGACACCCTCGGCGTGGGGATCAACGTGCCCATCCGCACGGTTCTGCTGACACAGCTCACGAAGTACGACGGAACTCGGATGCGTCAACTCACTGCTCGCGAGTTTCACCAGATCGCCGGTCGAGCCGGTCGCGCGGGTTTCGACACGGCGGGCACAGTTGTCGCGCAAGCACCCGAACACGAATCGGAGAACGCGAAACTCGTCGCGAAAGCGGGAGACGACCCCAAGAAGATCCGCAAGATTGTTCGCAAAAAGCCACCCGAGGGATTCGTGACCTGGAGCGAAACCAGCTTCGAACGGATGATCGCCGCTGAGCCCGAGCAACTCAGTAGCAACATGCGCATGAATCACGCCATGATCCTCAACGTGATCGCCCGCGGGGGAGACGTCTTCTCCAACGTGCGCACACTCGTCGAAGATAACCACGAACCCCGGCATAAGCAGCGCGAGCTCGCGAAGCAGGCGCTCGCGATCTACCGCACGCTGCGCACAGCGGAGATTGTCGAAGAGCATCGGGTCTCCGACACTGTTGTCGTCGACGGCGAAGAAGTCGAGAGCTTCGACGAGCGGATCGAGATTCGCCTCACCGTCGAGTTGCAGGCGAACTTTGCGCTCAACCAGCCGCTCTCACCCTTCGCTGTTGCATCGTTCGATCTGCTCGACCGAGAGTCGCCCAGCTATGCGCTCGACATGATCTCGGTACTTGAAGCGACCTTGGATGACCCGCGCCCGATCCTGTCGCAACAACAGTTCATGGCTCGCGGTGAAGCGGTCGCGGCGATGAAAGCCGAGGGGATCGAATACGACCAGCGCATGGAACTGCTCGACGAGGTCACGTGGCCGAAGCCTCTCGAAGAATTGCTTGATGCGGCCTTCGACATGTATCGCGCGAGTCAGCCATGGATCGGCGACTTTGCTCTGAGCCCCAAGAGCGTCGTGCGTGATCTCTACGAGCGCGCCATGACGTTCGCCGATTTCGTGGGTTTCTATGGGCTTGCCCGCAGCGAAGGTCTCGTGCTTCGGTACCTCTCCGACGCCTACCGCGCCACTCGCCAGACCATTCCGGATGACGCCAAGACAGACGAACTTCTCGACCTCATCGAATGGCTCGGCGAACTCGTGCGCCAGGTCGATTCGAGTCTCATCGATGAGTGGGAGGCTATGACGAACGGGGCCGATAGCGCCAGCAGTAATGAGCCCGTGTTGCCGCCGACCCCGGCATCCGTCGTGACGAACGCGCGGGCCTTCCGCGTACTCGTGCGCAATGAGATGTTCCGCCGCGTGCAGCTTGCGGCGCGTGACGACGCGGTCGCGCTTGGCGAGTTGGATGCCGCAGCAGGCTTCGATGAGCAGGCATGGGGTGAGGCGCTCGACCGTTACTTTGACGAGCACGACACCATCTCCACGTCGGGTGACGCGCGCGGTCCAGCGATGATTGCTATCACCGAGGAGCCAGGTCAGTGGCACGTTCGGCAAATTATCGAGGACCCTGCCGGAGATCACGACTGGTCGATCAATGCCACGGTCGATCTCGCCGAGTCTGCCGCCGAGGGGGTCGCTGTCGTGCGTGTCACGGGGTTGAGTCGGCTCGACTAATGACAGTCAGCTTGGCCGGGCATATCTCGCGGCCGGCGGGTGTTGAATAGCTGTATGACCCGCGATCAACGTTTCGTCCTGACCATCGCGATTGTGGCTTCGTTTGTCGCTTTTCTCGATGGGTCTGTGATTAATGTTGCGTTGCCCGCAATCAGCTCTGAGCTCGGCGGTGGACTGAGCACTCAACAGTGGGTCGTCGATGCCTATTTGATCACCCTCGGCTCCCTGATCTTGCTCGCGGGCTCTCTCTCCGATGTGTTCGGTCGCATTGTGATTCTGCGGATTGGGCTGATCGGTTTTGGCGTGGCATCGCTGCTCATCGCTGTCGCCCCGACTCCGGAACTACTGATCGTTATGCGTGGAGCGCAAGGTATCGCCGGGGCGCTCCTAGTGCCGAGTTCGCTCGCGTTGATCATGTCCACTTTCCGGGGCGCGGCTCAAGCCCACGCGATCGGTCAGTGGACGGCGTGGACGAGCGCGGCGTTCATCGTGGGCCCCGTGCTCGGTGGTGCTTTTGTCGACCTGCTGAGCTGGCGTCTCGTGTTTGCCATCAACGTCATACCTATCGCGATTGCGCTCTGGCTGCTCGTGAGACTCGGTCATCGTGACGAGCGAAAAGTAAACACTCGCATTGATTTCATTGGCGCAGGTCTGGGGATTGTCGGTCTTGGCGGCCCCGTCTTCGCGCTTATCGAGCAGGGGAATCTGGGCTGGGATAGCCCCGCTGTCTATGGCCCCCTCGCTGTCGGCATCCTCAGTTTTGTCGCGTTCATCGTGTGGCAGAGCAAGGCGGCTCAACCGATGCTGCCGCTTGAACTGTTTCGTCGGCGTAATTTCAGCATGGGCAACATTGCAACGTTCTTCATCTACGGAGCGCTGGCTCTCGGCGGATTCATTGTGGTCGTGTATTTGCAGGAAGTGGCGGGTTACTCGGCGACCTTCGCGGGAATCGCCTTCTTGCCTTCCTCCCTCGGCATTATTGTGCTCTCGTCGTACTTTGGCCGGTTGAGCGGCAAGTATGGGCCGCGACTCTTTATGACGCTCGGCCCTTTTCTCGGCGGTGTCGGCTACGTGACCTTCCTGCGGATGGGCGAGTCCGTGAACTACTTCACTGAAGTACTTCCGGGAGTGCTCTTATTCTCTGTCGGACTCTCCATGACCGTCGCGCCGCTCACATCCGCAATTCTGGGCGCCATCTCGGCGGAGCAGGCAGGTATCGGTTCGGCGGTAAATAATGCTGTTTCTCGCATTGCGGGGCTTGTTACGGTGGCGCTTATCGGCGTTATTGCGGTGGGACCGCTGTCGCCAGAGAACTTCCATCGCGTTGTCATAGTCACCGCTGCGTTGCTCTTCGCGGGGGCGCTCGCCTCGTTGCTCGGCATCCGCAACCCCGCTGCTACCGAAGAAGAGGCCGTGGAGGCCGCTCCACCACTGGCGTAGCGGAGCTCTAGCTCAGTCCGGGCGCTGAGAGCAGCAAGAGCGCAACATTGATGACCGCGGCGGCGATGGTGAGGCGGAACAGCATCCGTTCAAGGCGGCCACTCACCACGAGAACTACGCTCACGCTAGCGATGGTGGCTGTCGCCGCGAACCCGATGAGCGCCAGAACGCTCGGAGTCGTGCCGGGGCCGAAAACGACAGCAGCACTCGCGCCGATGAGTCCGAGTGCTATGACGACCGCGGAGACACGAGCCCCCAACACATGCGGAAGCCCGCGCACGCCGGTGTCGGAGTCATCGGCAAGGTCAGGGAGCACATTGCTGAAGTGAGCGGCCACTCCCAATAGCGCAGCAGCCGTCATCGACCACGGTGCGGCAAGCCGCGGCGCGTCGGACGCCAGAGTCACGATGGCGGGCAGCGAGCCAAAACCGACAACGTACGGCACTACTGAGGCCAGTGTCGACTTCAACCCAAGGTTGTAGACCCAGCCGCTTGCGAGAAAAATCCCATGGGCAACGGCTGCTAGCGGTCCAAGCGCGAGCGAGAGAACGATGGATGTCGCAGCCAACCCCAGCGCGACAACCGCCCCTGTCGTCACGGAGACATCGCCGCTCGCGAGAGGCTTATCGGTGCGGCCGGAGGAACGGTCCCGGTCAGCGTCGAGCACATCGTTAGAGATGCCCACCGAAAGCTGATTGGCCACGATGGCAAGGGTCACAAGCGCAATGCGCCACCCTTCGAGTCCGTAACCCCAGGCAAGAGCGAGAACAATGGCAGTCACAGCCAGTGTGGGGCCCGGGTGAGACGACCGAAGGAGGGCGCGAAACATGGGCCAAGAGTAGCCGGTGATTCGCGTCGTGACGGGACTCTCAGCCGTGGTGTTCTATGTTGATCTTGTGAGTGAAGTTTTTGATTCTTCGGTGCTTGCCGCCAAGCTGCCTGGCGCGTGGACTCTTCGAGCGACCAATTTTCCGATGTGGGTTGACGGAACGCGGCACAATCCGGAGTTTAGCTACGAGTCCGTGGAAGGCGATGAGCTGACATTGACCGACACAGTGAGCTACACGACTCGTACCGGTGAAGTGAAAACGATCATCGGCACCGACCGCTTGCGGGGTGACGAATTTGTGTGGCGGGGCCAAGGCTGGCTGAAGGTTCTCACCAGTCACTGGCAGGTCGTGGGGGCCGATGACAACTTTGACACCATGGTGTTGCGGTTTTCCAAGTCGCGACTTACTCCGGCGGGAATAGACGTGCTCACGCGCGTTGACTCTGACGTTCCCGCCGTGCGGTCGGCGGTGGCGCATGCCACCGACAAGTTTGGACTGAGCGCTGAGGATTTCGCGTCGCTCACCTGGCTGTTATAGGGAGACTTCTCCGATGCCGGGTACGATCGCTGCATGACGATCGCACGACGAATTCCGGCGTTCATCGGTGTTGTGCTCGCCTTCATGATGTTGGCCGGATGCACAACCGGCCGGAATCCCGAGATCGTGCCGGCTCCCACTTTTGCGGCTAGGCCGCCCGTGGAGAAGCTTGATCCTGTAGCGCAATATGCGAGTGATCGCCTTTCTACTATGTCGCTCCGTCACAAAGTGATGAGCATGCTCATGGTGCATGTTCCCGGAGTTTCTCCTGCTGCGCGGTTAGGGCCAGATCTTGAGGGAGCCGGCGGTTTCATCGTCATGGGCGACAACATCCCGAGCAGCTTGAGCCAATTGCGAACGGATACAGCTGCGCTCAGCGATGAAGCGGGACTTCCTGTGCTCGTCGCGACCGATCAGGAGGGTGGAATCGTTCGTCGTGTACCTACAGACGATGCCGCTTCTGCCTATGAACTTCGTTCGCAGTCACCGAGTGCATCCTTTGAGGCGTTCGCTCAACGTGGGGCATTACTCAAGTCAGTAGGGGTGTCGGTGAACTTCGGTATTGTCGCGGACATCGCGAGTGACACGTCGAGCTTCATCTATGACCGCTCGTTCGGAGCGACCGGACGGGATGCTGGCGCGCGGGTTGCTCAGGCTGTGCAGGGTGAGTCGATGGTGCTCTCCACTCTCAAGCACTTTCCCGGGCACGGTGCTGCTGCTGGCGACTCGCATTCGAGCATCCCAACGACGTCGTTGTCGTTTGCTGATTGGCAGTCGACTCACGCGGTTCCTTTTGAGGAGGGCATCGCCGCGGGAGCGCCGTTGGTCATGTTCGGCCATTTGACGTTCACCGCAGTGGATTCTGAGCCGGCGACATTCTCAAGCCGCTGGCATGAGATTCTGCGCGAAGATCTCGGGTTTGACGGCATAGTGATCACTGATGACATGGGCATGCTTGAACGCTCAGGAGTTGCGGAGTACGCCGATCAGACCGCGAATGCTGTCCGCGCGATTGAGGCAGGAAACACCATGTTGCTCTACGTCGGAGCAGTCGATACGGCGGCCATTGTTGCTGCCGTCGAGCAAGCTATTGACGACGGCACACTTGACGAGGCTGTCATCGATGACGCTGCGCTGCGGCTGCTCGAGTTGCGGCGTGAAATCTCGGGGGAGACGGGGCGATTTGTGCGCTGTCTCGCTGAGTGCGCGGCGATCGTTGGCTAGCTAGCCGTTGTCAGTGTTGCCGACGATTTCTTCGTGGACTCGGCGCACATCTTCGAGCAGTGATCCAATCAGAATCCAGTGTTGCGGATGTGGCGTCAGCACGGTGAGGGGTGCGGTGAGCGCGAGCAATTCCTGAGTGGGAGGCGCGGCCTCTCGTTCATTCGGCGAACGACCGCGCAGGCGCAGGTCGTGAGCGGCTCGCTCTAATTCGCGCGCAATTGACAGCACCACGGGGTCGGAGACGAGATTGGTGTCGTAGCGATCGTGGATCGCTCGCGCCATCCCGAGCGTTCGCGTCACGAGTACGGTGAGCATCGCAAAGAGCTCGGTGTCACGCCTGAGCAGTCGGTGATGTTTGCTCTTTCGGGGATTCAACGTGAGGCTGTTTGCGCCCTGACGTAGCGCGGTGCCAGCAGCATCGCGCAGATCGCGCAAGTGACGCGCCTCCTCAAGAAGCGTGCGTAACTGAGCGTCGGTCTGCGGCTGGCGCAGCGATACGGCGAGCGACTCGAGGGTTGCTGCGGTGCGCTTTGTGAGCGTGGCGACGGCCGCGTGGGCAGGGCTCACAATGACGGGAGCGACAATCGCGAGGTTCACGATGAGGCCGATCATGGCACCGATAATCGTTTCGATTATTCGCTCAACCGCATAGCCAGCATTCTGGCCGCCCAGTGCAAGCACGAGCATCGCGCTAATCGGGATCTGGTTCGCCGAGCCGGGGCTGAGTTTCAACAACCAGGCGACGAGAACCGCGATGATGATGACGCCCAGGATCACCCAGCTTTGATCACCAAACAGTTGACCAGCACCGAGCGCGACAACGACGCCGGCAACGACACCAATGCTGCGCTCGAGACCTTTCTCGATCGACTGTGTGACGCTCGGCTGCACGACGAGTAGTGCCGCGATCGCAGCAAAGATGGGGAGAGGTTCTTGCAGGGCGAATCCGGCGACGAGCCACGCAATGACCGCTGCTACAGATGTTTTGAGCACCTGTAGCAGCGGTGAACGACGCGCAATGACAAGCGTCGCAAAAAACTTCACTGCGGGTTCTTTGCTTTCGAGATCGCGTCTGCCGCTCGAACGAGAGCCAAGTGGCTCAGTGCTTGCGGAGTATTACCCGCCTGGCGCTCGTTGACGGTGTCGTATTCCTCGCTGATGAGCCCGACATCGTTCGCAAAACCTACGAGTCGGTCCATGAGTACCGTGGCGTCGCTTACTCTGCCGGAGGATGCGTATTGTTCAACCAGCCAGAACGAGCAGGTCAGGAAGGGGTTCTCGCCGTCGGGCAGGCCATCCACTCCGCTCTCGGTGCGGTAGCGCAACACGAGACCGTCCTGCAGGAGTTCGTCTTCGATCGCAGCAACAGTGCTGAGCATCCGGGGGTCGTCTGCCTTGAGATAACCCACCTGAGGGAGTTGCAAAAGCGAGGCATCGACACCGGAGCCGCCGTAGTACTGCGTGTACGTTCCGCGTTCGGCATCCCAACCGTCGCGTTCGATTTCTTGGCGAATCTCTTCGCGGATGCCGATCCAATTCTCAACGGGACCTTCAAGCCCGAACTCTTCCACGGCTGTGATCGCGCAGTCCATCGCTGCCCACAGCATCACTCGAGAGTGCGTGAAGTGGCGCTCCGGTCCGCGAATCTCCCAGATACCGTTGTCCGGACGGTTCCAGTTGTCTTCGACGTAACTCATCAGCGCCCGTTGCAGTGGCCACGAGAAGTCGTTCTCATGAACGCCGGAGCGACGGGCCGCTTGGAGGGCGATCATGACTTCGCCAAAGACGTCGCCTTGGAACTGGTCGAACGCACCGTTGCCGACGCGAACCGGCGACGCTCCTTCGTAGCCGGGCAGCGAGGTGAGCTCCCGCTCTTCCAGCCATCGCTCGCCCGAGAGTCCGTACATGATCTGCACGTCGGCAGGGTCTCCTGCGATCGCCCGCAACAGCCAACGGCGCCAGGCTTCTGCCTCTGCGACGTAGCCGTGATCCAGCAAGACGTGCAGGGTGAGCGCAGCGTCGCGAAGCCAGACGTAGCGGTAGTCCCAGTTGCGGCTCCCGCCAAACCACTCCGGCAAACTCGTCGTCGCTGCGGCAACAATGCCACCGGTGTCTTCGTGCGTGAGAGCGCGAAGAACCAGCAGCGAGCGCTTCACGATCTCGCGGTACTCCTCGGTCGGCTCGCAGTGTGCAGCCCAGTTGAGCCACCACTTGCTTGTCGATTCAAGAACGGAATCCACGTCAACGTCGGCTGGCGGGTTGCGGTGTGCGGGGTACCACGTCATCGTGAGGTCGCGGGTTTCGCCTTCGCTGATCGTGAAGTCGCCGCGGTGAGTGTGGTCGGCAGAATGCATTTCGATACCGCGAGCGACAATCGCATCAGGGCCAGCCACAGCGATGATCGCGTGGCCGCCAGCTTCAGGTGCCTGATGCAACCACGGTAGCGCGGTCGCGTAGCCGAACCGAATGAGCAGTTCGGTATACATCGATACGGTTCCGCGCACACCACGAATGCGGCGAACAACATCGGCGCGGCGGTTGCCATGGGGCATGAAGTCAATTACTTCGACCTCACCCTCCTCCGTGACCCACGTCGTGACGAGGATGAAGGTGTTGGTCTGATATTTGCGAGTCACGGTGACTGTTGCCGGGGCATCCACACTCGCCCTCGGGGCAACGAGCCAGCGGCCGTGGTCTTCGTTGCCGAGCAGCGCTCCGAACATCGACGCGGAGTCGAATCGCGGAAAGCAGAGCCAGTCAATGCTCCCGTCGATTCCAACGAGGGCAGCAGTCTGACAGTCGCCGATGAGGGCATAGTCTTCGATTGGTAACGCCATTACTCAATCATTGCAGCGTCGCGGGCCCTGTTCCTGTACATCGCCGCATCGTGCACGAAATTTAACAAATCAATGTGGCGCTAGTCGTTGATCAAACCCAGCTCGCGCAGTTCAATCGCCAAGCGGGCGCCGTCTGGTGCGTACCGCCACGGAACGGATGATTCGCTCTCACGCTCGGCGGTTTTGCTGCGGCCACCGGCGAGCACTGCCTCACCGGTTGAGAGCTGGCGGATGGCGACAGCGGCGACGTTCTCCGGGTGGCTGGCGACGAATTCGCCGTAGATCTCTTCGTCATGTTGCCCGTCGTCACCAACGAGCAACCACTTCACGTGAGGAAACTCCGAAGCGAGGCGCCGAAGGTTTGCCCGTTTGTGCTCGGCACCGCTGCGGAACCAGCGATCATGGGTCGGCCCCCAGTCAGTGAGCAGCATGGCTCCACGGGGATAGAGGTTTCGCCGCAAGAACCGGGTCAGCGTTGGCGCGACATTCCACGCTCCCGTCGACAGGTATACAACGGGAGAGTGCGGATTGGCGCGCGTGATGCGGTCGTAAAGGACCGCCATTCCGGCGACGGGGCGTCGCGCGTGCTCGTCGAGCACGAAAGTGTTCCACGCGGCGAGCAACGGTCGGGGGAGTGCCGTGACCATGACGGTATCGTCCACGTCGGAAATGATTCCAAAGTTGGCTGCCGGATCAACCACAAAGATGTGAGCCGTCGTAGGGTCGGAGCCCGCTGAATCGAGAGTGGCTGTCTGCCAACCTGGTGCCATCTCGACGTCGATTTGTTCATCAATTACTCCGCCACGGCCCGGAGTCAATTGCACTTGAGCGTCGCCAATCGTGACTGTAACGACTTCCGAGTTCACCGGAATGCTGAAGAAACTCCGCCAGCCGCGCACTTTCTCCGCGCGCTTCTTTGAGGCTTCAGTGCCGCGAGTCAGTACTACACGACACAGGATGCGAGCCCAGCCCTCCGTCGCATAGCTACTGAAAGGGATAATCGTCGTGGTGAGTCCGCGCTTGCGGCCGCGGCGTTCACGCCAACGATGGAACGCATCCTCGATTCTGGCGGCTCGATGAAGAATCTCACCCGCCGTCGGGCCAGGAGCATGGGACTTACGGGTTCGAGCCATTACTCCAGCCTAGGGTGCCTCGAGCGGGGCGCGCGCGCATTGCAGGTTTCGCTGTGACCTTAGCTCTGGGGTTCAGCACGCAATTGTTCACTCAGTGCGGCTGAAGCAGTCACCGTGGCATCAACGAGAAGGCGGTCACCGCGAACGCGGGGATCAGTCCATTCATCGATCGCGTCACGCGAGAGAATCACGGGCATCCGGTCATGGATCTCAGCAAGTGCCCCAATTGCTTGCTGCGTCAACATGGTGGTCGTCAGGCGCCAGCGCGCGGGGTCTGTAGGGTCTGCCGCGGGGTCTTTCCACCACGAATACAAGCCAGCGAAGTAGATGAGCCCCTCACGGGGCGCGATGTAGTGCGGCACTGGAACGGGGCCTGATTTTTGGGTTTCGAAGTAGCCGATGGCAGGTAGAACGGCACGCTGGCTGACAACGGCGGTGCGAAAAGTCGGCTTCTCGGTCACGGTCTCACTTCGCGCGTTGAAGGTGGGGTACTTGGCGCGAAGCACCGGAGAGTATGGCGGAGTAAACCACCACTGGGCGAGCGCAGCTCGCGGAATCAGCTCAGATTGTGGATCATCGCGATCCTCGAGCGTCTTCAGCAGGATCGGTACCTGGTCAGTCGGTCGAACGATCGGAGTCGCGAGCCAATCTGCTTGCCATTCCTCGGGCGGTCGACCGGTAGCGGTAACAAACGCGGTGATCATCTCATTCACCGTGTCATCCATTGCAAATCGACCGCACATATGACAATTTTACGGCTTCTTATCGAAAAAAGTGAGCTTCTACTCGACGTAGAACAAGCGTTCTAAAGGTTAGGATTGATCAGACACCAGAAGGGGGCCATTGTGTCCGCACAAACTACAACCCGCGACACCGCGACTGAACCAGCAGTCTCGCTTCGTAATGAGCCAGTGCAAGCACGTAGCACTGCCCGTTTGACCGCATTGCTTGATGCAGCAGCATCCATCGTCGACGAGGTCGGCATTGAGCGGCTCACCACCGCTATGGTTGCAGAACGCGCAGGCGCGTCGATCGGCACCGTCTACCGCTATTTCCCCGACCGCATCGTTTTGCTGCAGGCTCTGGGATCTCGCAACTTCGAGCGGGTCATGGCACGTATCGTTGACGCTATCGATGACCCCGCCAACGAGAACTGGCGCGATGCACTCCGCACTGCTTTCGCGTCGGTGATTGACGCTTACCGCACCGAACCCGGTTTCCGCGGTCTTCGGGTCGGCGACCAGCTCGACCTCCGTCCGCTGCCGAATGGCCGCACTCACAAGTCGTTGGTTGCCGAGCGAATCGTCGAAGCTTTGGCTGCGCGATTCGGCGTTGAGAACTCACAAGCGACTCGTTTCACTCTTGAGGCTGGCCTCGAAATGAGCGATGCACTCGTCGCTCGCGCGTTCTTGACGAACCCACAGGGTGATGATGATTTTATTTCGGTGAGCACCACGCACGTGGGAAGCTTCATCGCGGAGAACATCGGCTGGTAGCTCAGTTCGCTCTATGCGAACTCGTCTGAGTTATGCCCAATCGGGAATGACAGCGGCCTCGAATACTGTTTAGCTATAAGTGCTGGCAAGTGTCGATCCGCGCATGGGCGCGAGGAATGAGCCGAAATCATGATTGAATTTCGTGCAGTAACCAAGCGTTTCCCCGACGGTACGGTTGCCGTCGACGACTTTAGTCTCGTGATTCCGTCACGAAAGATTACGGTCTTCGTCGGTTCGTCAGGCAGCGGTAAAACAACGCTGCTCCGGATGATCAACCGCATGGTCGATCCCACGGGGGGCGACATCGAAATCGATGGCGACAGCATCATGAGCAAAGAGCCGGTGGCCCTCCGACGCAGCATCGGCTACGTCATGCAAAACTCCGGTTTGTTGCCGCATTTCAAAGTGATCGACAACGTCACTACAGTGCCGACGCTCAACGGAGTGCCGAAGAAACAGGCGCGCGAGCAAGCGCTCGAACTGCTGGATACTGTCGGTCTCAGCCGCACGCTCGCCGACAGATACCCCAGTCAGCTGTCCGGCGGCCAGCAGCAGCGCGTTGGCGTTGCACGAGGTCTCGCTGCGAACCCCAATATTCTTCTCATGGATGAGCCATTCGGCGCGGTAGATCCGATCGTGCGGGCAGAGTTGCAGCAAGAGACAATTCGCTTGCAGCATGAGCTCGACAAGACGATCGTGTTCGTGACCCACGACATCGACGAGGCATTCTTGCTTGGCGACCAGGTCGTAATCCTCGAAAAGGGCGCCAAGATTGCTCAGGTTGGCAGCCCGAACGAGATCATGGCTGCGCCGGCAAGTGATTTCGTGGCGGACTTCATCGGTGCTGAACGAGGCAAGCGCGCGCTCAGCCTCAAGAAGACCGCAAACGGAACGATTCTCGTTGACAGCGAAGGCCGTGGAGCCGGCGTTCTTGTAGGAGGGTCAGAGCTAGCGTGACCTGGATCATCAATAATCTTGATCTGATCTGGGGTCTCACCCTCGAACATATTCGGCTGAGTATTCCGCCGATAGTTCTCGGCTTCCTCATTTCTATCCCGTTGGGCTGGTTGGCTTATCGCTTCAAGCTCACTCGAGGCATCCTGCTGACCCTTGCCGGTTTGCTGTATACGATTCCGTCGCTCGCGATGTTCGTGCTTCTACCGCCGCTGATAGGCATCCCTTTCCTGAGCGAGCTCAACATTACGATCGCGCTCACGCTCTATGCCGTGGCCATCATGGCTCGGTCTGTCGCGGATGCTCTGGGTTCGGTTGATCCGGCAATCCGTCAATCGGCCACTGCCGTAGGTTTTGGCGGCTGGCGTCGATTCTGGACCGTCGACTTCCCACTCGCCGGTCCCGTTGTGCTTGCTGGCCTCCGTGTTGCTGCTGTATCAACGGTGAGCCTCGTGACTGTCGGAATTCTCATTGGCGTGCAGAGCCTCGGTTACCTTTTTACGAACGGCTTTCAGCGCCGAATCTTGGAAGAGATCTTCGCGGGAGTCGTGATGACAGTGATCGTCGCCTTGGTGATCGACCGCGCTCTTGTACTGCTGGGTCGGATGCTCATGCCGTGGACGACGGTTGCTAAGCAGAAGGCGCCCGCTCCCGCACTGGAAGGAGCGCCAGCATGAACTTGCTCATAGAAGCAGTGCAGTGGCTGTTCTCTCCTGAGCGACTTGAGGGGAGCAATCCGATTCCGGTCCGGATCGAAGAGCACCTTTTCTACACCTTCTTCGCGGTGATTGTTGCGGCCCTCATTGCTGTACCGCTCGGTTTCTACATCGGGCATACGGGTAAGGGGCGCGACTTCGCCGTCGGATTGTCGGGAGCCGCGCGCGCCCTGCCATCGTTTGGTCTCATACTGCTTCTCGTGCTGCTGATTGGGGTGACCCAGGTTCAACTGCAACTCGCAACGATTACAGCATTCGTGCTTCTGGCCATACCGTCGATTCTGGCGGGAGCATATGCGGGAATAGAAGCGGTGGACCGCCGCGTTATCGATGCTGCGCGAGCGGTCGGTATGACAGAGTGGCAAATCCTGTGGAAGGTAGAAGTTCCGCTGGGGCTTCCGCTGCTCATCGGTGGCCTTCGCGCGGCAACGCTGCAGGTTGTCGCCACCGCGACACTCGCGGCCTACGTGGGGCTAGGCGGCCTCGGAATCTACATTTTCCGCGGCCTCCCTCTCCAACGTTATGAAGAGATGTTAGGGAGCGCGTTGTTGATTGCAGCGCTCGCTCTCGTTCTCGACGGAATATTTGCGCTCATCCAACAATTTGCGGTTCCCCGCGGAGTTTCGGCTGGGCGTGCTAAAGATGTCCGCACGTCATCAACTCGACGACGTGCGGTGGCAGCAAAACCTGCCCAAGAAAGAAGAGGATAGAAATGTTCACAGCGAAGAACAAAGGCCGGCTCGCGCTAGGCGCCGCCGCGGTCGGGGTTGCAATTGCCCTGTCAGGGTGTGCAACTGGTGATCCCCTGGACTCCGGATCGAGTGACGAGAACACCAACAGCGACACCATCGTTGTCGGCTCGCAGGCTTACTACTCGAACGAAATCATTGCCGAAATCTACTCGCAGGCACTGGAAAACGCTGGCTTTGAGGTCGAGCGCCAATTCCAGATCGGCCAGCGCGATGCATACCTGCCCGCTCTGGAGAGTGGCGAAGTAGACATCATCCCCGAATACACGGGAAACCTTCTCCAGTTCTACAGTGAAGACACCACGGCAACGGCATCAGAAGATGTCTACGCTGAACTCACTGAAGCGCTGCCCGAGGGCCTCACGGTTCTCGAACAGTCGTCGGCTACCGACCAGGACTCCTACAACGTGACCGCTGACTTTGCGGCAGCTAACTCATTGACGAGCCTCGCGGACCTCGCCGATGTTGCGGACCTCAAACTCGGTGGAAACGCTGAACTCGAAGAGCGTCCCTACGGTCCTGCCGGACTCAAGGACGTCTACGGCGCCACGGTTGGCTTCACCGCGACCGGTGACACCACCGTTGCCGCGCTCGTCGAGGGAACCATCAACATCGCCAACGTCTACAGCGCCGACCCGCGTATCCAGACAGAGAACCTCGTCACCTTGACTGACCCTGAGGGCCTGTTCTTGGCGTCGAACGTTGTTCCTCTTGTGAACACGGATATCGCTGACTCGATCGCCGACGTCCTCAATGCGGTCAACGCGAAGCTCACGCCTGAGGGCCTCGTCGCTCTCAACGTGCAGAGCACCGTAGACAAGATGTCGTCTGACGACATCGCGAGTGCCTGGTTGAGCGAAAACGGCCTGAGCTAACTCAGGTTGCGAGACACGGCTGGCTAGTCCAGCAACGAGGGGCGGATGCGCGTGCATCCGCCCCTCTGCCGTTAACGCTTACTCGTGATCGAGTTGCTCCATATGGCGCTGCTGCGAGCGCTGCAAGAGCTTCTTGGCGATGAGAGTGACGATCGCGAGGACAACCACGATTGCGACGAAAATGTAGCCCGCATAGTGAAGCTGATCGAGCAACTCGCGAAAGCTTCCGGCAGTGAGTGCCCCCACGGAAACATAGGCGACCGACCAGATGGTTGTTGCCGGCACGGTCCAGGCCATGAAGGTGCGGTACTTCATGGTGCTCATGCCGACAGTGACCGGCACGAGCGAGTGCATCACCGGCAGAAATCTCGAGATAAACACCGCGATTCCTCCCCGGCGTCCCAAATAGCGCTCCGCCTGCACCCAGTTTTTCTCGCCAATGCGTTTGCCGAGGCGAGAGTGTCTGATCTTGGGGCCGAAAAAACGGCCGAGAGCAAACCCGACGCTCTCACCGACGAGCGCACCAACGATTACTACAGCGATCAAGATTGACGCTTCGAAGACACTGCCCACCGCGGTGCTCGCGACCAAGACGACTGTGTCTCCCGGAACAACGAGGCCGATCAAGATAGACGTTTCGAGCATGATGGCGACGCCCGCGAGAACCGTGCGAAGCACCGGATCGACCGACTGAACGGTGTCGAGAATGAAACTCAAGGCATCGTTTACCCACTCACCGAAGCCGCCGCTAGCGGGGATCGGGTCAGCGCTGAAGGCAAGGTCGAAGAGATCCACAGAATGAGCCTAGCGATCCAAGCCGAAAGCACACTGGTTATAGCTGGCGTGCGAGAGCAGCCATTCGCGTGCGCCACTGTTCGAGGCGGCCCGGCTTTTCAGCGAGTTCCGGCCCGTCCACCCAGCGTGCGATTATCCGGATGCCGTGCAGGGCGTTTACCGCCCACACTTCCGTTCCCGCGAGCTCGGCGGGCGTCACCGCTTCCTCGTGAGTATCGAGCCCGAGTGCCCGTGCCAATGTCAGCACGCTGCGCGAGGTGACGCTATCAATTCGCTCGAATTCTGCCGGCGGACCGCACAGAATTTCGCCCCGCCACCACAGGATTGCACTGTATGCACCCTCGATGACGTAGCCCTCGTCGGTGAGGAGAATGGCTTCATCGGCACCTCGATCGCGGGCGGCGGCCTGCAGCTCGCCCATGGCCACGAGGTCAGGCCCCTTCACCGAGGGCTGGGTGCGGGGGTCGTCGTCCTGCACAGTCACGGCCGTCGCGGAACGACGAAGCTCAGGGTTGGCGCGCAAGCGCAGAAAGAACTCGGCTCCGCGAAGTTCGACGCGAGGAAACCAAATGCCAGCGCGGGGGAGAGCCGCGACTGCAGCTGCAAAAAAACTCTCTGCGGTTTCGCGCTCGGCGGCGGGTACGGCATCCAGAAATCGTTGCCGGTGAAGCGCGAGGCCCACGACGGATCCTGCGCTGACAAGCCAAGAATCGGCCACCGTCATAGGTGTAGACGACACTGCGGCCGGGTCGATCTCGACGAGTTCTTCGTTCTGCCACCGATAAATTGCGTCCACACTCATAGGCTTAGGTTATGCGCTCTCGCGTCTTGACTGCTGACCTGCCGCGCTGGGTCGATCCCGCGGCGGTGTTCAGCGAACTCATGGCGCAGTGCGCTGGGGCGGCTGCGGGCGCGGTCTGGCTCGACAGCGGGGCACTCGCTCGCTCGGGGCGCAGCTACCTCGCCGTTTCGGAACGGGCGGTGCTGAGTTCCGACCTCGATGAGCCCGTCTTTGATTGGATGGCGCGGCAATTCTCAGCCCCTGATGTCGACTACGCGGAGGCTCCGGCAGGCTTCCGCTTGGGCTGGGTCGGCTGGCTCGGCTATGAGCTGCGCGGTGAGTCTCTTGGGGTGCCCATCACAACTCCGGCGACGACTGCGGATGCCGCATGGCTGTGGGTAGATCGGGTGATTGTTTTCGATCACGAGTCTCAGTCGCTAAGCCTGCTCGCTCTCGGCGAGGGTTGGACGGGAGAGCTCGCGCTGTGGCGGCAGCGGATGGAACGGCTCATTGAAGCGGCGGATGCAGCGGCGGATGCAGCGGCGGGCACAGCGGCAAGAGCAACCGGCGACGCAGCGCTCCCGGCAGCCCTGGCTCGGGCCGCGGCCGCACCTGCTCCGCTCGCTCTCTGGCGCGATTCAGATTCCGACTACCTCGCGAAGATCGAAGCGTGCCAGCGCGCGATCGTCGAAGGCGATGCCTACCAGCTGTGCCTCACCACCAACATACGCGTAGACCACGCAGCCGATCCTGTCTCCACCTACCTCGAGTTGCGGCGAGCAAACCCCAGCCATCATGGTGGTTTTATGCAGGTGGGGGAGACCGCACTACTCAGTTCGACCCCCGAAAAGTTTGTCTCGATTTCTCCCGACGGGGTGATCGAAACGAAGCCCATCAAGGGCACCCGCCGACGCAGCTCAGACCCTACCGAAGATCAACAACTGAGCGCCGAACTGCTCTCGAGCGATAAAGAGCGGGCCGAAAATCTGATGATTGTCGACCTCATGCGCAATGATCTTGGTCGTGTGTGCGAGGTGGGTTCAGTGACGGTGCCCACGTTGTTTGAGGTGGAAAGCTACGCCACCGTGCATCAGCTCGTCAGCACCATCCGAGGACAATTGCGTTCTGACGTGAGCGCTGTCGACGCCATCAAGGCATCGTTTCCGGCGGGATCGATGACGGGAGCACCGAAGCATTCAGCGACTCTCATTCTCGATTCTCTTGAGCGTGCTCCGCGAGGCATCTACTCCGGCGTCTTTGGGTATGTGGGGGTCGATGGTGCCGTTGACCTCGCGATGGTCATCCGCTCCATCGTCATGGATGCTCGGGGCTCAACGATCGGGGCAGGCGGTGGAATTACGGCTCTCTCGGTGCCCGAGGAAGAGCTGGCCGAGGTCAAGTTGAAGGCGGCGGCACTGCTGCGCGTGCTGGGTGTTTCGGCCGACTGAGCGGCCGTGCATCCGCTCTCGACCGTAGTGAACGACCCGTCTACCGTGGGGCTGTGTACTGTGAGATACGTCAACTCATAGACAATGGAATTACCCGACACAGTTTGGCCCCCTCGAGCGCGGCCGTGTGTTGGGTAATCTTGGAACTTCCCTGTAACGAATTGAGAGTGTTTACGTGACTGAGCAGCCTAACTTTGCTGGTGCACACGACGATCGCGATGGTGCCTCGGACTACGACGTAGCCGCCATTCACGCCAAGTGGCAAGCCAAGTGGGAAGAGCTCAAGCCGTTCGCGACGAGCGACCCGGACGACAAGCGCCCGCGCAAGTACATCCTTGATATGTTCCCCTACCCCTCGGGCGACCTTCACATGGGTCACGCCGAGGCCTACGCCTTTGGTGACATCGCGGCGCGCTATTGGCGTCAGCGCGGATTCAACGTACTTCACCCCATCGGCTGGGACTCGTTCGGCCTGCCCGCGGAGAACGCGGCGATCGAGCGCGGCATCGACCCTCGTGGCTGGACCTACGACAACATCGACCAGCAGAAGAAGAGCATGAAGCTCTACGGCGTTTCCTTTGACTGGGACCGCGTTCTGCACACGAGCGACCCCGAGTACTACAAGTGGAACCAGTGGCTGTTCCTCAAGATGTACGAAAAGGGCCTCGCGTACCGTAAGGATTCCTGGGTCAACTGGGACCCGGTAGATCAGACCGTTCTCGCGAACGAGCAGGTTCTGGCCGATGGCACGTCCGAGCGTTCGGGCGCGATCGTCGTCAAGAAGAAGCTCACGCAGTGGTACTTGAAGATCACCGACTACGCCGACCGCCTACTCGATGACTTGAACCAGCTCGAAGGTGCGTGGCCGTCGAAGGTTCTCTCGATGCAGCGCAACTGGATCGGTCGCTCTGTTGGTGCGGATGTCGACTTCGAGATCGAAGGTCGTGACGAGAAAGTCACCGTCTTCACGACGCGCCCCGACACTCTGTACGGTGTGACCTTCATGGTTGTCGCCCCAGACGGAGACCTCGCCGCGGAACTCGTTGAGGGTTCCGATGACGAGACCAAGGCCGCCTTCGCGAGCTACCTCGAGCAGACTCAAAAGCAGACCGAGATCGAACGCAAGGATGCCACGCGTACCAAGACCGGCATCCCGCTGAACCGTTTTGCGATCAACCCGGTCACGGGGGAGCGCATCCCGATCTGGACTGCAGACTACGTGCTGGCCGACTACGGCCACGGTGCCGTGATGGCTGTGCCCGCACACGACCAGCGCGACCTCGAATTCGCGATCAAGTTTGACCTGCCGGTGCGCGTTGTGCTCGACACGAACGCGCCCATCACCGGTGCGATTCCTGTTCTTGAGCTCGACGAAAACGGTATGGCGATTCTGCCCGATGACCTGCCACCGCTGAACCCCCGCGATACAGGTCAGTCGTTGCAGGGCGATGGCCGCATGATCAACTCGGGTCCGCTCGACGGGCTCAGCAAGAACAATGCGATCAAGAAGATCGTGGAACAGCTCGAAGCTGCTGGCACTGGCCGCGCCGCGAAGACGTATCGTCTGCGCGACTGGCTGATCAGTCGTCAGCGCTTCTGGGGAACCCCCATCCCGATCATCCACGGTTCGGATGGCGAGCTGATTCCGGTTCCTTTCGATCAGCTTCCCGTTGAGTTGCCGTCGACCGAGGGCCTCGATCTCAAGCCCAAGGGCAAGTCGCCATTGGCCGGGGCCGAAGACTGGATCAACGTTGAGGACCCGCGCGATGGCAGCCCAGCCCTGCGCGACGCCGACACAATGGACACCTTCGTTGACAGCTCGTGGTACTTTTTGCGCTTCCTGTCGCCGAATGATCCCGACAAGGCCTTCGACCCGGCCGAGGCTGAGAAGTGGGCTCCCGTCGACCAGTACGTCGGTGGCGTCGAGCACGCAATTTTGCACTTGCTCTACTCGCGCTTCATTACCAAGGTGCTCTTCGACCTCGGTTACGTCAGTTTCACGGAGCCTTTTAGCGCGCTGCTCAACCAAGGCATGGTTCTGTCTGAGGGCAAGAAGATGTCGAAGCGCAGCCGCAAGGCCGTCACCTTCTCTGGCGAAATTGCTGAGCACGGTGCCGATGCTCTGCGTCTGACGCTGGCCTTCGCTGGCCCGCCCGAAGAGAACATCAACTGGGAGGACGTGTCGCCTGCGGCGTCGCACAAGTTCTTGGCTCGAGCGTTCCGTGTGGTGCGGGATGTCACGAGTGCTCCCGAGATCGAGTGGAAGACGGGCGACACTACGCTGCGTCGTGCCACCCACCGCTTCCTCGCTGATGGCCCCGGCCTCGCGGAGTCGCTGAAATTCAACGTGCTCGTTGCTCGCATCATGGATCTCGTCAACGTCACCCGGAAGGCCATCGACACCGGTGCTGGTGGCGGCGATGCGGCAGTTCGTGAAGCGGCAGAAGTCATCACGATCGCGCTGAGCCTATTCGCACCGCACACGGCAGAAGAGATGTGGGAAAAGCTTGGCTACGAGCCCACTGTTGCACTCGCTGGCTGGCGCAAGGCTGACCCGTCGCTCCTCGTTGAGGAGTCGGTGACGGCCGTTGTGCAGGTGGATGGCAAGGTTCGTGACCGCCTCGAAGTTTCGCCCAAGATTGACGGCGCCGACCTCGAAGCTCTCGCCATGGCATCCGAAGCGATCAAGCGCACCGTCGGTGACCGCGAAATCGTCAAGGTGATCGTGCGGGCGCCCAAGCTCGTCAACATCGCGACTCGTCAACAGCCCGCCGGAGGCTAAGCAAGTCCACACGTTTTAACTAAGCGCGCTCCGAGCAATCGGGGCGCGCTTAGTTTGTGGGAGTGGAAGAGTTTGAGCAGGCTCGTAAGGCGCGCTTGCGAGTGCGCGTCGGCGCAGTCATCGTCGTGGTGCTCGTCGCGCTCGGTTGTGCGGTGCTTGCGACCGCGCTCACCGGTAGCCCTACTGCGGTTGAGATCGCGCGCGGCGAATTGGGCTCAGGCGGCGATGCGATCGTCGTTGAGTCGCCGTCCCTTTTCGTGCACGTCACAGGCGCAGTGATGCGCCCGGGACTCTTTGAGCTGGCCGAGGGCTCGCGCGTTATCGATGCGATTGCTGCCGCCGGGGGCTTCACCGACGAAGCAAACCGTGATCAACTCAATCTTGCGCGCTTATTGACCGATGGAGAGCAGTTCGCTGTTCCTGCAGCAGGTGACGACGTTGACGCCGCTGCCGCGTCCGATGGTCGTGTGAATTTGAACACGGCGGATGCCGCAGCGCTCGACACCCTGCCTCGCATCGGGCCAGCAATGGCCGCCCGCATTTTGGCGTGGCGAGAAGCTAACGGTCGCTTCGCGAGTGTCGATGACCTGCGAAATATTGCAGGGATTGGTGACGCTACCTTCGAAGGACTTCGCGATCTGGTCACAGTATGAGGCTCGATCTGCGGTTGAGCCTCCCCGTTGCCGCAGCATGGGTCGTGGCCGTTCTGGTGATTGGGGTCCCGGGCTGGGCGCCTGTGATCGCCATCGTGCTGTGGCTACTCGCCGGCGTTCTCACCGCGATTGTGCTTCTGAGGGCACGCCGAGTCCTCGCGAGCCTTGCGTTGGGCTGCGCTCTCGCCGCGCTCTGTTCTACGTCAGTGGCTCTCCATTCCGAAGATCGTCAACCAGCCATGCTCAGGGAGGTGGCTGAGCAGCACGCAACCGTTGTCGCGACAGCGACGACAACTTCTGCGCTGCGTGCGGATGCAGATTTCTTCCCAGCCACCATCACGCGGCTAGAGATCAACGAAGAGGTGCTGCAGCTTAACTCACCCGCTCTTATCTTTACCGAACGAAGCGGATTCGGCGGGCGCGAGGAGAAATCGAGCGACGATCAGCGCGGCAGTGTGGCGGCATTCGAAGAGAGCGCGGTTGAGCCTTGGGGCATCGGTGTCGAGTTTTCGGTCACGGGCACACTTGCCAGCACCGAGCCCGGCGACGGGCGGGCAGTGTTGCTTTTCGCCTCTGAGGCACCGCAGTGGCGTGCCGCGCCCGAGTGGCAATTCGACTGGGCTAACCAATTGCGACAAACATTCGCGAAGGCCACTGCTCAGCTCCCCGGTGGCGGCGGTCAGCTTCTTGGCGGGCTTGCGATCGGCGACACGACTGCCGTGAGCGATGATCTCGACGCCGCAATGAAGGCGAGCTCGCTGAGTCACCTCACGGCTGTCTCAGGCGCGAACTGCGCGATAGTCGTCGGGCTCATCATGGCGCTTGGCGCGCGGGCGGGAGCGAATCGTGCAGTGCGCATCGGTCTCTCAATCCTCGTGCTGGTGGCGTTCGTGATCGTCGTCACTCCCGATCCGAGCGTGCTGCGCGCGGCGCTCATGGCGACGTTCGTGCTGGTTGCGCTCGGCGGTGGTAGGCCGATCCGCGGCATGGCAGTGCTGTCGCTCGCGACGATCGGTTTACTAGTCTTCGATCCGTGGCTTTCGCGCAACTTTGCCTTTGTGCTTTCTGTTTTCGCCACGGCTGGGTTGCTTCTCTTCGCTGAACCTCTTGCGCAGTTCTTAGGTCGCTGGATGCCGCGTTGGCTGTCGCTCGTGATCGCTGTGCCCTTGGCGGCTCAACTCGCCTGCCAACCCGTATTGCTCCTTTTGCAGCCCTCACTGCCCACCTACGGGGTCATCGCGAACGTACTTGCAGCGCCCGCCGCGCCGATTGCGACGGTTGTTGGTCTCGCTGCGTGCGTTGCGCTCTCGCTGCTTCCCTTGCTCGGGCTCGTGCTGATGTGGATCGCGTGGCTGCCAGCTGCATGGGTTGCCGCGGTAGCGGAATTCTTTGCCGGGGCCCCGTGGTCCCGCATCCCATGGTGGGAGGGTTGGGTGGGGGTGGTGACGCTCAGCGTGCTCACGGTGTTGCTGCTTTGCGCGCTGATGGCTAGCGGGATCTGGCGGACACGCGCCCTTATGTCGCTCGCGATTGCGGCCACGCTCGCTCTGGCGGTAGTGGTGGGGTCTGGAGTGAGCGCAGCGTTGACCTGGCCGAGGGATTGGCAGTTCGCTCAGTGTGATGTGGGCCAAGGTGATGCGGTGGTAATACGCAGTGACGATGAGATAGCTCTCATTGATACCGGGGCAGAACCAGAACTGCTCGAAGCTTGCCTCGATCGCCTATCAATCGACCGAATCGACTTGCTCGTGCTGACACACTTTGACCACGACCATGTTGGTGGCACGGATGCCGTGATAGGGCGAGCCGATGCGGTGATCGTGGGCCCAAGCGGGTCACCCGCTGATGACTCGCTGCTTGACGCTGTGACTGCTGCTGGGGCGCACGTCGTCGAAGTCAGTGCCGGCGATCGCGGCCAGCTTGGCGAGTTGCAGTGGGGTGTTCTTTGGCCGCCCGCGCAACTGTCCGGTATCGAGGCGGGTAACGACGCGAGCGTAGTCGTCGAGTTCCGGCCACGCTCGGATTGTCAGCGCCACTGCCTCAGTTCGGTCTTCTTAGGCGATCTAGGGGAGAGCGCTCAATCGCGCCTTGACGTCAACCACACATTCAAGCGAGTGGATGTCGTCAAAGTAAGCCATCACGGCTCCGGAGACCAACGTCCGGCTCTTTATGCCGAATTGCAGGCCACACTCGGACTTATCGGAGTAGGCGCCGATAACGGCTACGGGCATCCGACCGCCGACGCGCTCGCGATGCTCGACGATGCGGGCACAGCCGTCGCGCGCAGTGATCTGGCCGGACTCGTGCTGGTCTCGCCCACGAGGCAGCCTGGCGTGGTTTCTGTGTGGTCGGAGAGGGATGTGGGCGCCCGGCATTAGGCTAGGTTCGCAGTTCAAATTGAGGAGAGTTGTGGCCGCCAGAACCCCCGCCCGATCGCCGGCGAAGTCCAAAGTCGCGATCCCGCAGCTGGCGTGGAACAAGGTGCGGCCCGCGCCCATCATTCTTGTCAGCGGCACCGAAAGTTTTCTTGCCGACCGGGCTATTCGCATGCTGCGCGATACCTTGAAAGTCGAAGATCCCAGCCTCGAAGTTAATGACCTCGAAGCTGACAACTACGGTCCGGGCGAACTCATCAGTCTCGCGAGCCCGTCACTGTTCAGCGAGCCTCGGATGATTCGGGTCACGAACGTCGAGAGGTGCACCGACGCTTTCATCACCGAAACACTCTCGTATCTCGAAGCGCCCGCGGACGACACCTATGTGATTCTTCGTCACGCCGGGGGAGTACGCGGCAAGAAACTGCTCGACGCGATCCGTGCAGGCAAGGGCGGCGGTATCGAGATTGCGTGCCTCGAGCTCAAGAAAGATGCCGAGAAGTACGATTTCGCGTCTTCCGAGTTCGCCGCACAGCGTCGACGCGTTACACCTGGGGCTCTGCGAACACTTGTCTCGGCTTTCTCAGCCGACTTAGCGGAACTAGCGGCAGCATGTCAGCAACTCCTCGCTGATGATGCCGATGAAATTAACGAAGCAACTGTAGCCCGCTACTATTCGGGCCGAGTCGAAACCAACGCTTTCAAGGTGGCAGATTCTGCAATTGCAGGTCGTTCCGGAGAAGCACTCATACTTCTCCGTCATGCTCTAGCTTCCGGTGCTGACCCGGTACCGATTGTTGCCGCCTTCGCGGCGAAACTTCGCACGATGGCCAAACTCTCGGGAGGCTCAATGTCATCCGGTCAAGCAGCGAAAACGTTTGGCATGGCACCGTGGCAGGCTGACCGGGCTATGAAAGATCTGCGGGGCTGGAGCGATGCGGGGCTTGGCTCCGCCATCGAGGCGATCGCAGATACGGATGCCCAAGTGAAAGGCTTAGGGCGCGACCCGGTCTTTGCTCTGGAACGCATGATTTCTGTGGTTGCCGCTCGCGGCATCCGCTAGAACGAGCGATCTGGCGAGCAGTTGCTGCTGGCTGCCGCTGTTACTCATTAACAACAAAAGCCCCTCACCGCGAACGGTAGGGGCTTTTGTGTGGTCGGCGTAGTGCCGATCAGAGAGCTTTAGAGAGCTGCAACCTGCTTGGCCATAGCCGACTTGCGGTTTGCTGCTTGGTTCTTGTGCAGAACGCCCTTGCCTGCAGCCTTGTCGAGCGACTTGGATGCTGCCTTGAGGCGCGCGATGGCGGTCTCTTTGTCGCCAGCCTTGATGGCTTCGCGGGTTGCGCGGATGGCGGTCTTGACCTGGCTCTTGACCTGGCGGTTGCGGTCTTGAGCCTTCTTGTTGGTACCAATGCGCTTGATCTGCGACTTAATATTTGCCACGTGTATGTGCTTTCTTGTTTGTGGATCAGAGATGGTGGGCGGCCGTGGAAGAGAATCGGTGTTCTGATTCCCGGCCGCGATGCGCATACTGTTCGACAAAGAACCATATGCATAAGCCAACAGGCAATGTTACCAGCGCGGTGGAGCTATGGCAATTGCGGAGCAATTGCGCGACCCCAGCGCCGAACAAACTAAGTTTGCCCTGTCGCTGAGAGTGTTTAGCCGCTGCAACAACATGTTGACGAGGTCAAGAGTAGTGACCGTTGCTGTGTCTGCGGGATGCCACGCCTGCGCTGGGGGTAAAAGCTCGTCAAGGCTGGGAGCTCGGCGCTTAGGGCGGTTCTTCCCCGGGCGATTTCGGGGGTTACCCCGATTACTGAAGCTGCAGCGTTTTTCTATGCTTGATGCATGACTTCTTCACCCACTATTTCTTCCGCTTCCCCGTCCTCCTCTGCGTCTGGTGATGTTCTGAGCGAGTCGCCGCTGGTTGCTGACTCTGCTGACCCCGCTGAGCCGACTGCTTCTGCAGCTCCGGCATCCGCTAGCAGTCAGCCCGCGGCGTCTCGAACGCTGAGCATTCTTGCGCTCAGTTTCGGTATCGCATCCTTCTTCTTCGCGCAGAGCATCGTGGTGCCGCTAGCTGCCGTGATTTTGGGTGTCTTTGGCTTGCGGGATGAGCCATCGGGTCGCAGCTTCTCCATCTGGGGAATCGTTCTGGCGTGCGTTGCGACCTTCGGTTGGGTGCTGATCCTGCTGGTTGGCGCGGTGGCGTTTGTGCCGTTTCTTCTCCTGATGGCAGCGGTCTAGCACCGATTCGGTGCCCTGTGCGGTGGCCGCGCTTCCGCTCTCGTGAGGGTGTTGGCCTGTCGTATTCGGCGGGTGCGCGCAGGAACGTCGGCTTCATGGGAGAATTGGGCGGATGTCTCCTCGCGCCTCTTACACACTTGAGCCTGCTTCGACCGATCCCGCGTTGATCCGCAACTTTTGCATCATCGCGCATATCGATCACGGCAAGTCGACCCTCGCTGACCGTATGCTGTCGGTCACGGGGGTCGTGAGCGACCGCGATATGCGGGCGCAGTACCTCGACCGTATGGATATTGAGCGTGAGCGCGGCATCACGATCAAGAGCCAAGCCGTTCGTATGCCGTGGTCGCTGACCGATGACAACGGCAAAGAGCAGGCCTACGCCCTCAACATGATTGATACTCCCGGGCACGTCGACTTCACGTATGAGGTTTCGCGTTCGCTTGCCGCTTGTGAGGGAGCAATCCTTCTTGTGGATGCCGCCCAAGGTATTGAGGCTCAGACTCTCGCCAACCTGTATTTGGCGATGGAGAATGACCTCACGATCATCCCTGTGCTCAACAAAATTGACCTTCCGGCGGCTGATCCTGACAAGTATGCCGAAGAGATTGCGGGCCTTATCGGTTGCGAACCCGCTGACGTTCTGCGGGTGTCGGGTAAGACTGGCATGGGCGTTCCTGAGCTTCTCGATGCCGCAACGCGCCTCATCCCCGCTCCGGTCGGAAATGCGGATGCTCCGGCCCGCGCCATGATTTTTGACTCGGTTTACGATGCCTACCGTGGCGTCATCACCTATGTCCGTATGGTCGACGGCCAGCTCTCGCCTCGCGAGAAGGTCATGATGATGTCGACGAAATCGGCTCACGAGCTGCTGGAAATCGGCGTGAGCTCGCCTGAGCCAACTCCGACGAAGGGACTCGGCGTCGGTGAGGTGGGTTACCTCATCACCGGTGTTAAGGATGTTCGCCTGAGCAAGGTCGGCGACACCGTCACGAACCACGCCAAGCCGGCCGAAATAGCACTCAAGGGCTATTCCGAACCCAAGCCGATGGTCTTCTCGGGGCTCTACCCGATCGATGGTTCTGATTATCCCGTGTTGCGCGAGGCGCTCGACAAGTTGAAGTTGTCGGATGCCGCCCTAGTGTATGAGCCCGAAACATCCGTGGCTCTTGGTTTTGGTTTCCGTTGCGGCTTCTTGGGACTGTTGCACTTGGAGATCGTGCGTGAGCGTCTTGAGCGTGAGTTCAACCTCGACATGATCGCTACCGCGCCGTCGGTAATTTATGAAGTCATGGGTGACGACAAGAAGCTCACAACGGTTACTAACCCGAGCGAGTTCCCTGGCGGCAAGATCGCCAGCGTGACCGAGCCCATGGTGAAGGCATCCATCCTGACCCCTAAAGACTTCGTCGGCACGGTAATGGAACTGTGCCAGTCCCGTCGTGGAACCATGCAGGGCATGGAATATGTCGGCACAGACCGAGTCGAACTGCACTACACGATGCCTCTTGGCGAGATCGTGTTCGACTTCTTTGACCACCTCAAGAGCCGCACCCAGGGTTATGCGAGTCTCGACTACGAGCCCAGCGGTGACCAGGAAGCCGACCTTGTGAAGGTTGATATCTTGCTCCAGGGCGAAGCGGTTGACGCCTTTAGTGCGATTGTGCACCGTGACAAGGCCTACGCCTATGGGGTGCTCATGACAGAGCGTCTCAAGAACCTCATTCCGCGCCAGCAGTTCGAGGTTCCGATTCAGGCTGCGATCGGTGCACGCATCATCGCTCGTGAGTCAATCCGTGCGATGCGCAAAGATGTTCTTGCTAAGTGCTACGGCGGTGACATCAGCCGTAAGCGCAAGCTCCTTGAGAAGCAGAAGGAGGGCAAGAAGCGCATGAAGATGGTCGGTCGTGTTGAAGTTCCACAGGCAGCTTTCATCGCCGCCCTTTCCGGTGAAGTTGAAGCCGGCAAAGACAAGAAATAGACCCATGGATGCCCGCACCTACCCCAATGCTCCTGTTACCTACGGAGCTGTGGGTGCCACGCGTGGCAGCACGTTCACTGTTCTCCCGCCCGCCGGCTTTCGTCGCGTAGAGCGAAGCGCGCGCATCGGTCACGGTGAAACGCGGTGGATTTTCGCGCGCGAACAGATTCTGACCTGGGGTGTTAAGCGTCGAAGTGGATTCGGCGTGACCCTTCTTCCTCGCGATCCGCTCGGGGAATTGCGCGACCTCTCAGCGGATAGTGTCGAGCATCCTCACGTGCGGCCCGGCGACACTATCGTGCTCTCCATCGGTCGCGGGCGGCTGACCGCTCACGAGCCAGTGCGCGTCGTGTATGTCGTCGACGACCCCACTGTTGCTGGTTCTGCCTACGGAACGTTAGAAGGGCATCCACTTCGCGGTGAAGAGTCGTTCATGGTGGAGCGTCGAGACGATAACTCAGTCTGGATGACGGTGCGGTCATTTTCGCGGCCCGCTTCCTTGAAGTGGATGCTGCTCTCTCCCGCTCTTCGGGTGTTCCAGTACATCGTGGTCGGCCGCTACTTGCGCGCCCTCGCTGGAGCGATTCCCGCACCGGTTTAACGCCAGCGCAGAGCCGTTCTTAGCCCCGCTTGTCGAGTTCTTCGATTGCGCCGAGCACATCGTCGAGACCGCTGACGAGGTCATCAACGACGACGAGCGCACTTGTGTCGCGCAAGTCAGCAACCGTATAGGCGCCGGTCGCCACAGCGATGAAGGGGATGCCTGCGGAATCAGCGGCTACGCCATCGTTGGGAGTGTCGCCGACAATCACTCGGGGCTGATCGCCGAGAACTGTTGCGACGAGTGCGGTGAGGTGATGTCGGTCGGGCGAGCGATCACCAAAGAATGAGTTGGTCCAGTCGAAGTCCTCTTCGGCATAGCCCGCCGCGGTGAGTTTCACGCGGGAGTGCTGCTGGCCGTTGCCCGTGAGGAGCGCGTTTGCCCAGCCGTGACGTGTAGCGGCGAGCAGAGCATCCGGACCCCCGGCCACCGGAGTGCGCACGTAGCCACTCTCGTGCAGGGCGTGAGTGCGCCGATCCAGTTCGGTGAGCACATCGTCCAGCATGGTGGCGGGATGACCGTTGAGTTCGAGCAGGGCGGTGAGGATTTGACCCTCGGTCTGTCCGTGCGGGTTGGTGATCAAGGCGTGCGGGGCAGCGCCCGTGACGTGAGTAAAAGCCTCAAGATAGACAGCGGCGCCGTCGCGCGAATTGTGGATGAGCGTTCCGTCGATGTCCCACAGGATGTGCATAGTCACGCATCCATGCTCCCACGTAGGAGGTGAGACAATTGACCAGTGCCCGTCACTGCGACACCGGGCACGCTTTCTTCACCATGTGTTAGGGGTTAGTTCGTGCCAGGTGCTTTGCCGATTGCTGATCCTGCCCCTCTCGACGGCGCCCTGCCCGACAGCGTCGCTGTCGGTTCCCACGAGCGGGAATGGAGCGTCTACATTCACGTTCCGTTCTGCCGTGTTCGCTGTGGGTACTGCGACTTCAATACCTACACGGGCGAGGAGCTTCGCGGAGCAAAACGTTCTGACTATGCCACCGAAGCAATCGCAGAGATTCGGCAAGCATCCACGGTGCTAGCTAATGCCGGTGTCGCACCGCGCAAAGCATCGACGGTGTTCTTTGGCGGCGGCACGCCCACTTTGCTTCCCGTCACGGATCTCACGCGGATGCTCGCCGCCGCGCGCGACACGTGGGGCTTCACGGATGACGTCGAGGTCACGACTGAAGCCAACCCTGACTCGGTCGACCGTGACTATCTCCTCGCGCTCAAGAAGGCTGGCTTCACTCGAGTGTCTTTCGGTATGCAGTCGGCCGTTCCGCACGTGCTCGCGACGCTGGAACGCACCCACGATCCCGAGAAGGTTCCGCACGTCGTGAAGTGGGCGCGCGAGGTCGAGCTCGACGTCAGTGTCGACCTGATCTACGGTACGCCGGGGGAGTCATTGGCCGATTGGGAGCGCTCGCTCGATCACGCCATCGCGCAAAACCCCGACCATATCTCGGCGTACGCGCTCATTATCGAGACCGGTACGAAGCTGGCGGCGCAGATTAAGCGCGGCGATGTTGCTCCGGTGGATGACGATTTGCAGGCAGACATGTATGAGCTGGCCGATAAGAAACTCGCAGCGTCGGGCTACGACTGGTACGAGGTCAGCAACTGGGCGAAGCGCGACGAAGACCCTGCCATCAGCCACGCAAGCCGTCATAATCTTGGCTACTGGCTAGGTAATGACTGGTGGGGTGTTGGCCCGGGGGCTCACAGTCACGTCGGGGGCGTTCGCTGGTGGAACGTCAAGCATCCGGCCGCCTACGCTGATCGAATCGCCGCTGGCCATTCTCCGGGAGCCGGGCGCGAAACACTCGCGGACTCCAGTAAATATCTTGAGCATGTACTTCTGCGGGCGCGTGTTCGCGGCGGTTTGAAAACGGCAACGCTCGATGCTGAAGGTCGCACGGCAGTCGCCGGGCTCATTGCCGATGAACTGGTGGATGCTCCCGCGGCGTTCAAGGGAACCCTCACCCTCACGCTTAAAGGGCGCCTGCTCGCGGATGCCGTCGTGCGGCGATTGCTAGCAGACGCCCCCATTTAGAGCGAAAAATCGAGTTACTTGATGAACTCGATGGTCAGCGGATACTTGAACGCTTGGCCGTTGTTGGCGGCGACGGCTCCCATGATGCTGAAAACCAGCACGAGAATGCCCACAGCGATGATCGTAAGGTAGCCAATGAGAATCAGCATGAGGAACAGCGAGATCACGTAGGCGATGGCCATGGTGATCTGGAAGTTAAGTGCAGTGCGAGTGTGAGCCTGAACAAAGGGTCCACGGTCTTTCAACACGAGGTACCCCACGAGTGCGGGAATGAATCCGAACAAGATTCCACCCACGTGGATCAGTGTTGACCAGAGCTTCTCGTCGCTCGGACTCATCGGCTGGACTGGTGCGTAGGGCGAAGTGGGAGGTGGTGTGGAATCTGACATGACCCCATTAAAGCGTGCATTGGCTAAAAAAGTAGCCCCGAGAGCAGAAGCTCTCGGGGCTACGCCCTATCGGCTCAGCCGATAAGCAGAATTACTTGATGAGGCGAAGCGCGAAGGGGTAACGGTAGTTATTTCCCTCTTTCGCCTTTGTGAAGCCGATGATCGAGAAAACCAGTCCTAGAGCCCAGAGCGCGAAACTCAGGAGCGTTTGCACGATCGCAAAGAGCCCGAACGTGACGGCGGTAAGAACCAGGCCGAGGACGAAAAGCGCGACCTGTCCGATTGCTAGGGTGATCTGGAAGTTCAGTGCTTCTTTCGCTTCAGTGTTCGTGAAGGCGCCGCGGTCCTTGAACACGAGCCAGATAATAAGCGCGGGCAGGAATCCGAGGATTCCGCCGAGGTGAGCGAATGAAGCCCACTGCTTGTCCTCAGCCTCGGTCAGTTGAGCTGCCGGCTGCGGTGCTGCGGGCTGCGGATTTGCGTCAGTCATATGTTCGTGCCTTTCAGGTGAACGAGGGAACTTCCCGGGTTTCATCAAAGTGCTCGGTGTCACACCTGAGCATTTCCACAAAAAGGTAGCGCTCAAGTACACAGACACGCTAGCGCTATGACTCGCGCGGTGCAACGGTTGTGTCGCGGTGTGTCGAGTAAGATTGGCAGTCGAACGGATTGAGTGCCAATCAAGAGAGGTGGGTGGTGGCATGGTTTCCGCCCGCGGACTTGATGTGCTGCGAGTCATCGTGCAGGACTACGTTGCTACGCGCGAACCTGTCGGGTCGAAGTCGATCGTTGAACGCCACTCTTTTGGGGTGTCAGCGGCCACTATTCGCAATGACATGGTTTTGCTCGAAGACGAAGAGCTCATCACCGCGCCCCATACGTCGTCGGGTCGAGTGCCGACCGATAAGGGCTATCGCATGTTTGTCGACCAGCTGGCTGATCTTCGCCCGTTGACGAGTGCTCAGCGCCAGGCGATTGAGTCGTTCCTCGGTCAGGCTGACGATTTGGATGACGTGCTTGCTCGTTCTGTACGTTTGCTTTCGCAATTGACTAACAGCGTGGCGCTTGTTCAGTACCCTTCGCTGGCGACGGCTCGCGTGCGTCATGTGGAACTCGTTCCGTTGCATCCCACTCGCATCATGACTGTCTTTATTACAGACTCTGGTCGGGTGGAGCAGCGTCTTATCGATGTTTCCGAGCACTTCGACGAGGTGTTCTTGGGAGAAGTTCGCGCCAAGCTGAACTCTGCGCTCACGGGTCAGTCGCTTCCAGAAGCGGCGGAGAGACTCGCGAACTTCCCCGAGCTGTTTCCGCGTGAACACCAGGCGTTCGTTGCCCAGATCTCATCGAGCTTGGTAGAGCAGGTGCTGGCAAACCGCGCCGACAAGCTCGTGCTGGCGGGCACAGCAAACCTTGCGCGGACTGAGCAAGACTTTAACGGCAGCATTTTCCCTGTGCTTGAGGCAATAGAAGAGCAAGTAACGTTGTTGCGCCTCTTTGGAGAGATGGAAGTGGCAAATGGCTCTGTTTCTACTCGCATTGGGCGAGAGAACGCAGAATTTGGATTAGAAGAGACATCTGTCGTCACGGGAGGGTATTCCTCATCCGGCGGTGGTGTTTCGCGATTGGGTGTTCTCGGCCCAACGCGCATGGACTATTCGAACAATATGGCGGCGGTTCGCGCAGTGGCGCGGTACCTATCGCGACTTTTGGAAGACAACTGAGCTCGTAAGGAGCAATCGGAACTTTGGCAGATCACTACGAAGCCCTCGGCGTTGCCCGCGAAGCGACCCCGGAGGAAATCAAGAAGGCATACCGCAAGCTCGCTCGCGAGTTGCACCCCGACGTCAATCCCAGCGCGGATGCGTCGGAGCGTTTCAAGACGGTTACTCACGCGTATGACGTGCTGAGTGATCCGCAGCAGCGTCAGCAATATGACATGGGTGGCAGCGGTGGCTTCGGCGGCGGCGGAAACTTTGGCTTCGGGGATATCTTCGAGACGTTCTTTGGCGGCGGCGGTGGTCAAACTGCTGGCCCCCGTTCACGCCGTGAGCGTGGCCAGGATGCGCTTCTTCGCGTTGAAGTGAGTCTGAAAGACACGATGTTTGGCGTGACCCGCGATATCGAGATCAACACTGCCGAGCTCTGCGAAACGTGTGAAGGAAGCTGTGCGGCTCCCGGTAGTTCGCCCGTTCGTTGCGATATCTGTCAGGGCAGCGGCCAGATTCAGCGCCAGGTGCGTAGCCTTCTCGGAAATGTCATGACGTCAAGCCCGTGTGGCACGTGCCGTGGCTACGGCAACATCATCGTGAACCCCTGCGCAACATGTGCGGGACAGGGTCGCGTTCGTGCTCAGCGCACGATCTCGGTCGACATCCCTGCCGGTGTCGAAACTGGACTTCGTTTGCAAATGCCCGGCCAGGGTGAAGTCGGTCCTGCTGGTGGGCCCCACGGTGACCTTTTCCTTGAGATAAAGGTTCGACACCACGACGTATTCAGCCGCGCCGAAGATGACCTGCTTGCCACCGTCGAGGTGGAAATGATCGACGCCGTTCTGGGAACCGAGGTAAAGCTCGATGGCCTCGACGGTGAGATCGAAGTGAACATCAAACCGGGTATTCAAAGTGGTGAAGTTCTCACGGTCCGCGATCGTGGCATCACGAGCCTTCGCGGTAGCGGACGTGGCGACTTGCGCTTGGGTATCCAAGTGGTGACCCCGACAAAGCTCAGCGGTGCGGAGCAGACGCTCATGAAACAGCTCGCTGCTGTGCGCAAGAGCAAGCAACCACACTTCGCCGAATTCCAACAGGGACTGTTCGCGAAACTTCGCGACCGTTTCCTCTAGGCGCTCATGGCACATCTCTACATCGATGAAGAACTCGGTGACGTTGGCATTGGTGCGTCCGTTTCTTTAGGCAATGCTGAAGCGCGCCACGCCGTCACGGTTTCTCGTCTTTCAGTCGGCGAGACAATCGCAATCGGCAATGGCGCGGGCCTGATCGTTTCTGGCCCCATTGTCACGGCAGAGCACACCGAGCTCACGATCGAGGTTGCCGACGTCACGCAGTCGCCGCGGCGCACGCCCGCCGTCTTTCTGGCTCAGGCTTTAGCCAAAGCCGATCGCGATGAGCTCGCCGTTCAAGTGGCGACTGAACTCGGCGTGGATGGCGTGATTCCTTGGTCGGCCGCGCGGAGTATTTCGCGGTGGCAGGGGCCCAAGATCACCAAGGGCCGCGACCGTTGGGCTGCCATCGTGCGCGAAGCGAGCAAGCAGTCGCTGCGCAGTTGGATTCCCGATGTGCTCGATCTCGTAAGCACTAAACAACTGGCGAGCTTTGCCTCAACGACTCGGATGCTCGTGCTTGAACCCACAGCGACGGAGACACTGGCCGAACTCGAGGTAGACGATCGTGACATCCTCCTCGTTGTGGGCCCGGAGGGTGGCGTCGCGGATCACGAGCTCGAGCTCTTGACAGCGGCCGGAGCATCCACCATTCGATTGGGTAGTGAAGTGTTACGCACGTCTACCGCGGGCCCAGCAGCTCTGGCAGCATTAAACGTCAAGCTTGGCCGTTGGAGCTAGAGGTTTAGGCTAGAGCTATGTCTGATTCTCCTTCGATCTTTACCAAGATCATCGCTCGTGAAATTCCCGCGGATATTGTCTTCGAGTCGGATTCGATGATTGCGTTTCGAGACATTGCGCCTCAAGCGCCGGTGCACGTTCTCGTCGTGCCGAAGACTGAGCAGTTTGCGAATGTCACGGAATTGGCAGCGGGCGATCCTGCACTTTTGGCCCAACTGGTTTCGGTAGCCCAATCGCTTGCCGACGAACTTGCAGGCGGGCAGTACAGACTGATTTTCAACACCGGCGAAAACGCTGGACAAACTGTTTTCCACGTGCACGCTCATGTGCTCGGCGGAAACCTCGAGGAAGGCACCCTTGGTCACTAGTGACTCTGAGTTCGCAGGTTCGATAGCGCGCGAGAGCGTCTCGATTGAAGTAGACGGTGTCGCCATGGTGCGACTACTTGGCCCGCACGATCGGCTGCTGAAAGTCGTCGAAAGCAAGTTTCCGGATGTAGAAATGCATGTTCGGGGCAATGAGATCACCCTGAGTGGTGAGCCTTCGTCGATCGAGGCAGCAAAGGAACTCGTCGACGAACTTGTGACGATGGTGCGTGGTGGACACGATTTGGGGGAGATCGAAGTCGATTCTTCCGCGAAGATCTTGCGCGGTAATCAAGGCAGCCCCAAGCAGTTGCTCGGCGAAACTATTCTGACGGCACGGGGCAAAGCCATCCGGGCCAAGACACTCGGTCAGGCACAATACGTCGATGCGATGGACAACAACACCATCGTCTTCGGTATCGGTCCCGCCGGCACCGGAAAGACTTATTTGGCGATGGCGAAAGCTGTGCAAGCGTTGCAGCGCAAAGAGGTTGATCGCATCATCCTGAGCCGTCCGGCAATCGAAGCGGGGGAACGGCTCGGCTTCTTGCCCGGTTCCCTCACGGACAAAATCGACCCATACCTGCGTCCGCTCTACGATGCTCTCAACGACATGATGGATCCCGAGCTCGTGCCTAAATTGCTCGCCGCAGGCACCGTCGAGGTTGCGCCACTGGCATACATGCGCGGCCGCACCTTGAACAACTCCTTCGTCGTGCTCGACGAAGCGCAAAACACGACGCCGGAGCAGATGAAAATGTTCCTCACACGTCTCGGCTTCGACTCCAAGATGGTCATCACCGGCGACATCACTCAGGTGGATCTTCCTGAAGGCGCGAGCGGGCTCAAGCTCGTCTCCAAAGTCTTGCGTGAGATCGACGACATCTACTTTGCTGAGCTATCGAGCGCAGATGTGGTCCGGCACAGCCTCGTCGGCCAAATCGTAGACGCCTACACAACCTACGATGCCGAAAAGCAGCGTGATGACTACAACCGCAATAATCGGCCGCCCAAGCGCAGCCGCAACCACGAGAGGCGCTAGCGTGTCGATTGAGATCAACAACGAGTCAGCTATAGAAGTTGACGAGCACGCCTTCCAGCGACTGTGCACCTTCGCCCTCGACCAGCTTCACGTGCATCCGGATGCCGAACTGGGCATCGTCTTCGTCGATGAGGCAGCCATGGAGCAGCTTCACGTGCAGTGGATGGATGAGCCGGGCCCGACCGATGTCTTGAGCTTCCCGATGGATGAGCTGCGCCCTGGCACTGAAGACCGCCAGACTCCAGCCGGCTTGCTCGGCGATATCGTCGTGTGCCCTCAAGTTGCGATTTCACAAGCCGAGACGGCCGGGCATACGCCTCTTGACGAAATGCTGCTGCTGACAACCCACGGTCTGCTCCACTTGCTTGGCTTCGACCACGCCGAGCCTGACGAAGAAAAAGAGATGTTTGGCCTCCAACGCGAAATTCTGTTGGGGTTCGCTCTGGCAGAGCGAAGTAAGTAGCCGGTCATGCTGATCGGTATCTTTATCACCGTTGCGGTCCTTTTGGTCTCGCTCGGTGGACTGCTCGCTGCCGCTGATTCAGCGCTCACAGTGCTGAGCCGCAGCGACCTTGTCGAACTTGCAGGCCGCAGCCGCGCGAAGAAGTCAATCCTCGCGATTTCGCACGACACGGGCGCCCACATCAACGCGCTCAACTTCATGCGAATCGTCGTGGAGACGACTGCGGCTGTTCTCGTGACCCTGGTCTTTGCCTCCACTTTTGAACAATGGTGGCTGGTGCTGCTGCTCAGCGCGTTGATCATGACGGGAGCATCGTTCGTACTCGTCGGCTCAAGCCCTCGAAGCGTCGGTCGAGCTCACTCGCGCAAGGTGCTGCAGGTCTCGGCGCGGCTCATTCGCGGCATCCGCGTAATTTTGGGTCCGATTGCTGATGCGCTCGTTGCAATCGGCAACCGCGTAACGCCGGGTCGCCCTCGCACCGCAACATTCTCAAGCGAAGAGCAACTGCTGAGCATGGTCGACGAGGCCACCGAACATGAGGTTCTCGATCAAGACGATCGTGACCTCATCCACTCTATTTTCGACTTCAATAGCACCGTGATTCGCGAGGTAATGATTCCACGCACCGACATGGTGACGGTCGAAGCGGATGTCACAGCAAGTGCTGCCATGGGGCTCTTCTTGAGCCGCGGCGTTTCTCGCGTGCCCGTAATTGGTGATGACATCGATCAGGTGATGGGCGTTCTGTACCTGCGTGACATCGCTCGTGTCGTCTACGAACAGCCGGCCGAAGCAGACAAACTGACGACCCAAGCTCTTGCCCGGCCCGCGCTGTTCGTGCCCGAATCGCAGCGGGCAGACAGTCTCCTGCGCCAGATGCAACTCGAATCGAACCACCTTGCGATGGTGGTTGACGAATATGGCGGTATCGCAGGACTAGTCTCGCTAGAAGACCTCATCGAAGAACTCGTCGGAGATATTTCGGACGAGTACGATCGTGAAGTTGCTGAGTTCGAAGAATTGAAAGATGGATCGTTCCGAGTGAGCGCTCGCCTTCCTATCGACGAACTTGGCGACCTCTTCGGCCTTGAGCTTGACGATGACGAAGTCGACTCCGTCGGTGGACTCATTATGAAGACCCTGGGACGACTGCCCGAAAGCGGCGCGGTCGCCCATTACTCGGGCCTCGTGCTCACAGCAGAACGTACCGAAGGTCGTCGCAAACGCATCAGCACTGTGCTGGTGGGACGTGACCCGTGGCTCGCAGACCAGAACGACTTACGCGCGAATGAACAAGAAAACGGTGAATCCCAGTGACTGAGACCAGTGAATTCAGAGCAGGGTTCGTGACCTTTGTTGGTCGCCCCAACGTGGGAAAATCCACGCTGACCAACGCGCTTGTGGGGGAGAAGGTTGCGATTACGTCGTCGAAGCCGCAAACGACTCGCCGCGCCATCCGTGGGCTCGTGCATCGCAAAGACGGACAGCTCATCATTGTCGACACGCCGGGTATGCACCGTCCGCGCACTCTGCTCGGTGAACGACTCAACTCGATCGTGCAAGACACTTTGGGCGAGGTCGACGTCATTGGCCTCTGCATTCCGGCCAACGAAAAGATCGGCCCTGGCGACCGCTACATCAATGAGCAGTTGGATGCTTTTCCTCGAGCCAAGAAGGTAGCGATTGTGACGAAGATCGATGCCTCGTCGCGCCCGGGCGTCGCGGAACAGCTCAAAGCAGTGGCCGAACTACGCGATTGGGACGAAATCATTCCGATCTCGTCATTCGACGATATCCAACTCGACATTCTTTCGACGGAACTCGTGAAGCTCATGCCGGTGTCACACGCGCTGTATCCAGACGACGCTGTCACCGACGAGTCGACAGAGTCGCGAGTGGCAGAACTTATCCGCGAAGCTGCGCTCGAAGGCGTCATGGACGAACTGCCGCATTCGATTGCAGTCACGATTGACGACATGATTGAGCGCGAAGATAAAAATCTCCTTGAAGTGTTTGCGAACATCTTCGTCGAGCGCGATAGCCAAAAAGGCATCATTATCGGCAAGGGAGGCGAACGCCTGCAGGATGTTGGCGCTCGTGCTCGAGCCGAGATTGAGAAGCTTGTCGGGAAGCAAATATTTCTCTCGCTTCGCGTGAAGGTCGCTAAGGAATGGCAGCGAGACTCGAAGCAGCTGGGACGTCTCGGCTTTTAACGCCCGGCGCCCATCCTCGTGTACATCGCAAGGATGATTCTGGTTGCCGATCGTGGGTATTTCGAGCGTTTCGGTCTCCCAGCCGCGTAGCGTTGCTGTCATGATCCGCACACTTTCGCGCGGTGCTCTCATCGTTGACGCGAGCATTGCGATTGTCGTCACTGCCCTGCGCATGCTCATCGGCATCGACGTTGTGCCCCTGTGGTTCGTGGTGATCGCGTTGGGAATTGCGCTCACTCTGTGGCGACTCAGCCCCGCGATCGCCCTAGCTGTGTCGTGGGTCGCTGCGCTCACACAAATGGCTTTTCTCGTGCCGGTCGACGCGGCCAACTTGGCTATTCTCGTGGTGCTCTTCTCCACGGCGCGGTTTGGTTCACGCAGGGTCCAGATAATAGGCCTAGTTTCGGCCGTGGTTGGCTCTCTGCTCGGCGCGACTTATCTCGTCGTTGTCACTTGGATTCCGTCTCTGAAGAGTGGGTGGGGCGCGCTTGAGGTTTCGCCGTCCTCAGACAGCATCTTCTTGTTTGCGGTCATTCTGGGAGGGATGCTCGCACTTCTCTGTCTGAGTTGGACTGCGGGGCTGCTTGCTCGAACCCAAGCGATCTCTCGAGAAAACAAGCGCGGCAGGGTAGTTGCTGAGCAGATTGCCGCGATCGAGCATGAACGAAACCAGATCGCAAGAGATATGCACGATGTCGTGGCGCATTCACTTGCGGTAGTGATCGCGCAAGCGGACGGTGCGCGCTATGCCTCGGCGGCGGACCCTGCCTCCGCTGAACGCGCCCTGTCCACAATTTCTGGAACCGCTCGCGAAGCGCTCACTGATGTTCGATTGCTGTTGGGCCAACTGCGGCACAGTCAAATAGCGGGGCCACAGCCTGGGCTCGCCGACATCACGTCCCTGGTCGAACAGATTCGTTCGGCGGGGCTCGATGTCGTCGTCACTGAAAACGGCAGTTCTCTCATCGTCCCTGCGGGCCAACAGATCGCACTTTATCGAATCGTTCAAGAAGCTCTGACCAATGCGCTCCGACACGGTGATACTTCTCAGCCCGCGGCTCTGGTAATAGATTGGGGCGAGGGCATCGTCACAATGTCGGTGACTAACGACTACAAATCTCATGGTGCGAGTGCTCACGAAAGCCCGCAACCACAGGTGGGGCATGGCCTTGTGGGGATGCGAGAAAGAGCGCAATTGACGGGGGCAGATTTGACCATACGAGATCAGGGCAGCCACTTTGAAGTCGTCGTCGCGATGCCCGTGGCTCGATGAGCGTCATCCGTGTCGCCCTTGTCGACGATCAAGCACTGTTTCGTGCGGGCATCCGGATGCTCGTCTCCTCCCAGGCTGACCTTGAGTGTGTTGGGGAAGCCGGCGACGGTGCTGAAGCGATCAGCACGGTTGCTGAAACGCGGCCCGATGTTGTGCTGATGGATCTTCGGATGCCCGTGATGGATGGCATCGAGGCAACGCGAGCGATTCTTGCGGGGAGGGATGCTCAGCTTCCCCGCGTTATCGTGCTGACGACGTTCGACTTAGATGAGGCCGCCGCGCGCGCGATTCGGGCTGGCGCGAGCGGCTTTGTGCTGAAAGATGCTGACCCCGAGTTCTTGCTCGCTGCGATTAGGACGGTACATTCGGGCACAAGCGTTATTGCCGCTGCCGCGACCCGGGAGCTCTTCGAACACTTTGGCAGTGCTCCCCGAGCGCAGCCGGACTCCTTCGAAACGCTTACCGCACGAGAGCGCGAGATCTTCGTGCTGGCGGCGCGTGGCCTCAGTAACGCCGAGATCGCGAAAGCAGAATTCTTGAGTGAAGCGACAGTCAAGACTCACGTCAGTCGAGTGCTGACGAAGCTCGGGCTGCGCGACCGAGTTCAGCTTGTCGTCTACGCCTATGAGAATGGGCTCGCCTAAGTCATCCTCAAGGATGACGCGGTCGACACTGCAGGCTGATTCGCTCGCGGCATGACCGCGACAAGCTTGACGTATGGACAATTCAAGCGGGAGATCCGAGATCATTGCTCGGGTCGAAAACCTCTCAAAATCGTACGGCTCAGGCTCAACACAAGTGACAGCACTGAGTGACGTTTCGCTGGGCATCCGTGCCGGGGAATTCACAGCAATCATGGGGCCGAGCGGTTCCGGCAAATCGACACTCATGCACATTCTCGCCGGCCTCGACACGGCGACTTCTGGACGAGTGTGGCTTCGATCGACAGATATTACTGATCTTGACGACACCGAGTTGACGATGCTTCGGCGTCGGCGTGTGGGGTTCGTCTTTCAGGCATTCAACCTCGTACCCACTCTCGATATCGAGCAAAACATATTGCTTCCGTTTCAGCTCGATGAAAGGTCTCCGTCAACGACGGAGCGTGGCTGGATCGAACAATTGGTCGACTCCTTGGGATTGCGCGAACGCCTAAGCCATCGCCCGCATGAGCTCTCGGGAGGACAACAGCAACGAGTCGCGATTGCTCGGGCACTCGGCTCGCGCCCGGAACTCGTATTTGCTGATGAGCCAACCGGAAATCTCGACTCCCGCACGAGTCGTGAAGTGCTCTCGCTCCTGGCGGCTGCAAGCTCAGAATTCGGTCAAAGTATCGCGATGGTCACCCACGACCCGATCGCTGCGAGCTATGCCGATCGCATCATTTTCTTGGCAGACGGACGCGTCGTGGATGACCGTGGCCGATCAAGCGCGTCCGACATCAGCCGGTTCATGCTGGAGATGGAGACGGCATCGTGAGGTTGCTGAATCTTCGCGATCACGCCTCCAGCATCCTCGTAGCAGCCTTGAGTAGTGCCTTCGGCGTCGCGCTATTGCAGCTCACTAATAACCTGGCCACCGCTCTCGCCCTGAATGATGAATTCGGCCACTGGGCGGGGTTTCGATTGGCCCTGAACGTGTTGGCTTTCGTGTTTATCGTTATTTCGGTTTACGTGGGCTCGATCGTCACCGCTAATACCTTCGCCACCGTGATCGCAGGCCGCACCCGCACCATTGCGCTCGTCCGTCTCATCGGCGGCAGTGCGCGCAGCCAACGGACGCAAGTGGCTCGCGAAGGGCTAATCGTCGGCGCCGTCGGCACCGCTGCGGGGGCAATTGTCGGCGCTGTGACCGCCTTCGCGATATTTCAATTCGCACAAGCCGCGGATGTGTTGCCCGCGAGTGCATACAGCTTCTTTGATCTGATCGCACTATTGCCTGTCATTGGCGTAGCCCTCACTACCTGGCTCGCGGCGTGGATCGGAGCGCGACGGGTGCTCACCGTCACTCCTATGCAAGCGTTAGGAGCATCCATCGACTCGCTTGACGCATCGGGAAAACCGCAATTGCAGCGAATCGTATTATCGACGTTACTGTTCGGGGTCGGAATGGGCGTCGTTGTGCTCGGCATGCTCGTTGGCCTAGCGACACAATTAGGGATGCTCATCTCGCTCGTCGGAGGCGTGATGTCATTCACTGGCTTCATTCTCGGCGCGCAATTCGTGATGCCGCGCGTACTGCGCGCAATCGGATCGCTTATCGGGCGCGGCGCGTCAGGCACACTCGCAGCAAAAAATGCGCTCCGTTATCCCGAGCGCAGCACTCGGATCACCCTGGGCCTTGTGATCGGAGTCACGCTCATCACGATGTTCGCTGTCGCGACGGAGAGCTTTCGGCACATGATGATGAGTTCTCCTGCATACGGGGAGATTGACAGTGCCGCTGATGCCCTCACGGTCGTATCGAGCACATTTTCGATCCTGATTGGATTCAGCGCGATTATTGCGGCCGTAGGCCTCGTCAACACCCTGTCGTTGAGCATTGTGCAGCGAACTCGCGAGTTGGGGCTGCTGCGAGCTCTCGGATTCACGGCCGCACAGTTACGGGCAATGATCCGTGTGGAGAGCGCGCAACTGACGATCGCGGCGAGCCTAGTGGGGTTGATCCTGGGCACCTTCTATGGCTGGGCGGGCGCTCAGTCTCTGCTCGGCTCGACATCGGGTTCAGCCGTGTTCGTGCTTCCGGTCATCCCGTGGTGGATCCTCGTCGCGACAGTGCTCCTTGCGGGTGGTCTCGCCTTGACCGCGGCAATCGCACCCGCTCGCCGAGTGACCCGTATTACGCCCGTGGAAGCTCTCGCCGTCGACTAATCGCGCCCGATTGCATGGCCCCGCCCTTCACCTGTGGCGGGGTCGTGAGGCGTGTTAGTCGACGACTGGACGGCGAAGTGCTGCACAGTGCTAGTCTGAATCCGTGTTCTTCGGTTTGCTCCTCCTTAGCTGCCGCGACGAGTCCTAATCCAGGCCTCACTCGTCGCGGAGTTTGTCATTGGCTGACCAATCCGTTATGAGTGGCCCACAAGGCCTGAGAACAGCAGGAGCTTCACATGAAAAACAATCAATGCGCATCCCCGATGCCGATCCACAAGTACCGTCCGTTTCACGAGATCATTTCTGTTGATCTGCCGGACCGCACGTGGCCGTCGAAGCGAATCACGACAGCACCGCGATGGTGCGCCGTTGACCTTCGCGATGGCAACCAGGCACTGATCGACCCGATGAGTCCCGAACGCAAGCGGATCATGTTCGATCTGCTCGTCAAAATGGGCTACAAAGAGATCGAGGTGGGCTTCCCCTCGGCGAGTCAGACCGACTTTGACTTCGTTCGCTCGCTCATTGAGACGAACGCAATCCCGGACGACGTCACGATTCAGGTGCTCACTCAGGCCCGCGAAGAGCTCATCGTGCGCACCTACGAGTCGATCAAGGGCGCGAAGCAAGCGATCGTTCATCTGTACAACTCGACGAGCGTGCTGCAGCGCGATGTCGTCTTCCGCAAAGACAAGCAGGGCATCATCGATATCGCCCTCAATGGCGCTCGAATCTGTAAAGCATCCGAGGCGATGGTCCCGGGAACCGAGGTGTACTACGAGTACTCGCCGGAAAGCTACACCGGCACCGAGCTCGAATTTGCGGTAGATATCTGCAACCAGGTGCTCGAAGTCTTCGAACCCACGCCGGAGCGCAAGGTCATCCTGAACCTGCCCGCCACCGTTGAAATGGCAACCCCCAACGTGTACGCCGACTCCATCGAGTGGATGTCGCGACACGTGAACCACCGCGAGAACGTCATCATCTCGCTGCACCCGCACAATGACCGCGGAACCGGAATCGCTGCGGCGGAGCTCGGCTACATGGCCGGTGCCGACCGCATCGAGGGGTGCCTGTTCGGAAACGGTGAGCGCACCGGAAACGTCGACCTCGTTGCGCTGGGCCTCAACCTCTTCACGCAGGGGATTGATCCGCAGATCGACTTCAGCGACCTCGACGAAATTCGTCGCACCGCAGAACACTGCAACCAGTTGAAAGTGCACGAACGCAGCCCCTGGGCCGGCGACCTCGTTTACACGGCATTCAGTGGATCGCACCAAGACGCCATCAAAAAGGGCTTCGAGTCGATGGCGGCTCAAGCCGAACGCGAAGGCAAGCACGTCAACGATCTGGTCTGGGCTGTTCCCTACCTGCCAATCGATCCCAAGGATGTCGGTCGCGGCTACGAGGCGGTCGTGCGCGTCAACTCGCAATCGGGCAAGGGTGGTGTCGCCTACCTGCTCAAGACCGACCACAACCTCGACCTGCCTCGCAAGCTGCAGATCGAGTTCAGCGGGGTCGTCCAGTCGAAGACCGACTCCGAAGGTGGCGAGGTTTCGAGCGACCAAATCTGGACCTCGTTCCAGGATGAGTACCTGCCGGCATCCGCAGAGCACGCCGAGCAAAAGTGGGGCCGCTACGAGCTTCTCGCGACCCGTACGACAAGCGCCAATGATGGTGAAGTAACTCTCGAAGCGCGACTCCGCGTCGATGATGCTGAGGTGGACACCAGCCACGTGGGAAACGGGCCGATCGACGCGTTCCTCGGCATGCTGTCTGTGCGGGGCCAAGGTATCGAAGTGAAGCTCTACGACTACGTCGAGCACACCATGAGCGCAGGAAGTAACGCGCAAGCAGCTGCCTACGTCGAGCTCGATATCAACGGGCAACGCCTGTGGGGCGTCGGCATCGACGGGGATATCTCCCGTGCATCCCTCAAGGCGATCGTCTCAGCGGTCAACCGTTGGGTTCGCGCAAACCAGAATGCTCCCGAATCTGAACTGGTCGCTGGCTAGTTTCGCTTGTTGCAAACGCCCCGCAGCTCTGTGCTGTGGGGCGTTTGTCTTTGAGCGCGCAGTTCTTGATGCGCGCTCTTTCGGTCCGCACTTTTGGTCAGTACGTCTGGCCCGCACTTCTGGAAATTCAGGAAATCTGCGCAGAGCTGGTGGTTGAGTGCGCATGGTGTCAGTAATTCGTCGGGCGGAGGAGTCAGATTTCCTGAGTTTCCGAAGGGGCGGCACGGGTTGTCGCTCAGCAAACTTGCGGCAAGCGGAGGATACTTGTGGGGTGCCTACCTATCGTGATGAAGCCGTCGTGCTACGCACCCACAAGCTGGGCGAAGCAGACCGCATTGTCACGATGCTGTCGCGAGAGCACGGCAAGATCCGAGCGGTAGCCAAGGGGGTTCGTCGCACAGCCTCCAAGTTTGGCTCGCGATTGGAGCCCTTCATGGTCGCCGATATCCAGTGTTATATCGGTCGCAGTCTCGACATCATCCAGCAGGCTGAGTCCTTAGGCTCCTACGGCTCAGATATCACCGCCGACTACGCCAGCTACACAGCTGCGAGCGTCATGGTGGAGACGGCAGACAAAGTGACGGATGACGACGGCTCTCTCCAGCAATATTTGTTGCTGGTTGGCGCGCTGAGGTCCCTGTCGCGGCGCGAGCACAACCCGAGCCTCACCCTCGACTCCTATTTACTGCGGAGTCTGTCGATCGCGGGTTGGGCCCCCAGTTTCGTTGACTGCGCGGTGACGGGTGCTCCTGGGCCGCACTCGGTCTTTGTCGCGCAAATGGGTGGTGTCGTTGCCGATGAGGTTGCCCCGCCCGGTTCGCCACGGCTCAGCCCCGAGACTCTTGAGCTGCTTGGCGCGCTGCTCGCTGGTCAGTGGGATGTCGCCGAGGCTGCCGATGAGCGTTCGCGTTCGCAGGCCAGTGGCATCGTAGCCGCGTATGCCCAGTTTCATTTAGAGCGCAGTCTTCGCTCTATTCAGCATGTGGATCGGAGCGCATGAGCCGCGTAGCAAAAACTCACAAAGATGCCGTGGAATTTCGTCCTCTGGACTGGACCGGCATCCATCCTCCCGCACTGCCGAAGGGGTCGGTGCCTGAGCACATCGCGCTCGTCATGGACGGCAATGGTCGCTGGGCGAACGCGCGTGGTCTCACGCGAGTGGAAGGTCACAAAGCGGGGGAGGCGAGCCTGCTCGATGTTGTGGCTGGCGCGATCCAGATCGGGGTGAAACACATCAGTGTGTATGCATTCTCGACTGAAAATTGGAGTCGTTCGCCTGAAGAGGTTCGGTTTCTCATGGGCTTCAATCGGGATGTTCTTCACCGCCGCCGCGATCAGCTGAATGAGTGGGGTGTGCGTGTCCGCTGGGCGGGGCGACGCCCACGCCTGTGGACTTCGGTGATCAAGGAGTTGCAGTTCGCCGAGAAGTTGACTGAGAAGAACAGCACGCTGACGCTTACGATGTGTGTCAATTATGGTGGCCGCAACGAAATCGCGGATGCCGTGCGTTCGATTGCCGATGATGTCGCGGCTGGCAGACTGAAGCCCTCCGCTGTCTCGGAGAAGCTCATTCAGAAGCGCTTGTATCAGCCACAATTGCCTGATGTCGACCTGTTTGTTCGGTCGTCGGGGGAGCAGCGGATGAGCAACTTCATGCCGTGGCAGAGTGCCTACGCCGAGATGGTCTTTCTTGACACGTTGTGGCCCGATTTTACTCGCGAAGACCTGTGGGAAGCGATTCGGATTTATGCGAGTCGTTCTCGTCGTTTCGGCGGGGCCGTCGACGCACCAACAAGTGGCAGCGTGTAACTAGACCGCCCGATGGCCCGCGGGCCAGAGTGGTTAGTCTGCTCGCAATCCGCCCCAGCTGTGCTGGTTCTGTGTGGTCGGCGGGAGGTTCTCGGAGCCCTTTTGGTCATGGTGACTTTAAGGTGTATTCTGTGTTCAGGTCAGCATGACTCTTACTGAAGGGAGTGGCGATGAAACAGAGTGAACAAGCAATCTCGCTTGCGGTTTCCACCGTGATTTTCGCGCTACGTCCTATCCCTGAGTCTGGCCAGAGCGCGCTCTGGATTCCTCTGGTGCGTCGCACCCGTGAACCTTACGCCCGCCAGTGGGCTCTGCCCGGTGGCTGGGTCGGCAATGACGAAAGCCTCGCGGATGCTGCCGCCCGCAACCTTCTCGAGACCACAGCCTTAGAGCCGGCCTACCTTGAGCAGCTCTACGCCTTTGGTGACGTTGAGCGTTCAATCGGTGGGCGCGCCGTGTCGGTGGTTTATTGGGCGCTCGTTCGCCAAGAAGAAGCTGATCGTGCAACCGAGGGCGAGAACGTTCGCTGGTTCCCCGCCGATGACCTTCCCCAGCTTGCTTTCGACCACAACGTCATCATCGACTACGCCCTGTGGCGCCTGCGCACCAAGATGGAGTACTCGCGCATCGCGCGAGCATTCTTGGGGGAGACTTTCACCTTGAGCGAGCTTCGCATCGTGCATGAGGCCGTGCTGCAAAAGCAACTCGATCCCGCCAATTTTCGTCGTCAGATTGAGAATTCAGGTTCGCTGGTTCCCACTGATCACGTTGTCTCGGGAGGGCGTCACCGGCCTCCGAGGCTGTACCGCTATGACGAGGGCGTTGAGCTCGTCGACAACGGCCCGCTCGGCCATCTAAAGACAGGGAGCACTCGTGTCATCCATTGATTCGACTATTCAGCGCATCACGAAGACGGGCGACGGGGAAACCTGCGCTCCTGAATTGGCTGATGGTCCGTGGACTTTTGACCTCGGCGTTCCGAGTTACGGCCCCGGAGCGTCCATGGGCGATGTCATTCCGACTGGCGCGCCACGACAGGGGCAGTTGCCGGTCGAATACCAGCAGGCGTCAAATGAAGACCTTCATGCTCGCATTATCGCGGCGAAGGCCACGCTGGGCGACCGTGCGGTTGTGCTCGGCCACTTCTATCAGCGTGACGAGGTCGTGCAGCACGCCGACTTCCTCGGCGATTCGTTCCAGCTCGCGAACGCGGCGCAGACCGTGCCCAACGCCGAGGCGATTGTGTTCTGCGGTGTGCACTTCATGGCCGAGACCGCAGACATCCTCGCGAAGTCGAACCAGGCTGTCATTTTGCCGAACCTCGCTGCGGGTTGTTCGATGGCTGACATGGCCGACATCGACTCGGTTGAGGAGTGCTGGGAGCAACTCACCGAAATTTACGGAACCGAGCCGGATGCCGATGGCCGTGTGCCGATCATCCCGGTGACGTATATGAACTCGTCTGCTGCGCTCAAGGGTTTTTGCGGTCGTAATGGCGGCATCGTGTGCACGAGTTCAAACGCTGCCACCGTTCTGGAGTGGGCGTATGAGCGCGGTCAGCGCGTCTTGTTCTTTCCGGATCAGCACTTGGGGCGCAACACCGCGAAGGCGATGGGTATCTCGACCGATCTCATGCCGATGTGGAACCCGAACAAGCCACTCGGCGGTAACGACGCTGAGACACTCAACGAGGCAAAAGTTGTGCTGTGGCACGGGTTCTGCAGTGTGCACAAGCGCTTCAACGTCGGCCAGATCGAGAAGGCCCGCGCTGCGCACCCCGGTGTTCGCGTGATCGTGCATCCCGAGTGTCCGATGCCTGTTGTGGATGCCGCCGACGAGGCTGGTTCGACCGACTACATCCAGAAGGCCGTTGCTGCCGCAACCGAACCGACAACGTTCGCGATCGGCACAGAGATCAACATGGTCAACCGCCTTGCTGCCGAGTACCCGCAGCACAACATTTTCTGCCTCGACCCTGTCGTGTGCCCATGTTCGACGATGTACCGCATCCACCCCGGCTATCTCGCGTGGGTGCTTGAGGGTCTCGTGCGGGGTGAGGTTCTCAACCAAATCTCTGTTGCGGACGATGTGGCAGCGCCTGCACGTGTGGCCCTGGAGCGGATGCTCGCCGCGAAGCCTCCGGTCGCGACGAAAGAAGCGTAATCGTGGCACGGGTCATTGTTGTGGGCACCGGGATCGCGGGGCTCATTACCGCGTATCGTGCGAGTTCTCACCACGAGGTGGTTCTCGTCACGAAGGCGGAGCTCGCGGAGAGCAACACCAAATATGCGCAGGGCGGTATTGCTGCGGTGCTATTCCCGGATGACACGGTGGCCAGTCACGTGTCGGACACGATGATCGCCGGCGCAGGACTGTGCGAGCGGGATGCCGTTGAAGTGTTGTGCAGTGAGGGCCCGCTGCGCGTTAAAGAACTTATTGCGCTCGGCGTGGAATTCGACCGTATTGCCAACGGTGAGCTCGCGCGCGGACATGAGGCGGCGCACTCATCGCGTCGCGTTATCCATGCTGGCGGAGACGCCACCGGGCTTGCGATCGAAGTGGCGCTCTTGCGGGCAGTTCGAGCCTTAGCCGTCGAAACCTATGCCTACACGTTCATGCGTGATCTGGTGACGGAGACGGGTGCCGATGGCAAGCCGCGAGTGACCGGCATCGATGTCATCGCTCCGGATGGCCGCTCACGCGTCATTGACGGTGACATTGTCGTGATCGCAAGCGGAGGGGCGGGTCAGCTCTACAAGCACACGACGAACCCCTTTGTCACGACGGGCGATGGTGTCGCCGCGGCGTACCGCGCCGGCGCGGCACTGGCCGATGTTGAGTTCTTCCAGTTCCACCCGACGTCTCTGGCCGTGCCGGGCAACCCTCTCGTCTCCGAAGCCGTTCGCGGCGAAGGAGCAACCTTGCTCGATGAGCACGGCAAGCGCTTCATGTTCGATGTTCACCCCGACGGCGAACTCGCCCCGCGCGATGTCGTCGCTCGCGGCATCGCCCGCGCCATGGAAAAGCAGGGCGGGCGACCGATCATGCTGGATGCAACAGCACTGGGCTCCGAGTTTCTCGCTGCTCGGTTCCCCGGCATCTCAGCCGTCTGTGAGCAGCACGGCTTCGACTGGGGCACTGAACCGATTCCGGTGACGCCTGCCGCGCACTACTGGATGGGCGGCATCCGCACCGACATCTCTGGCCGTACGAGCGTGAGTGGTCTGTATGCCGTGGGTGAGGCATCCTGCACTGGAGTGCACGGAGCCAATCGTCTCGCGTCGAACTCGCTCCTCGAGTCGTTAGTGTTCGCGTGGCGTGCCGCGGATGCTCTCAACGAACCTCAGCGTGCCATCGAAGTTGACGCGCTCGAGCCACAGTTCGAGATCACGGGCAAAGAGTCATTCACTCGTGACCAGTTGCGCGAGCTCATGTGGAGTCATGTCGGCCTTGAGCGTGACGCCACTCGGCTCGAAGAAGCAGCCGCGATTCTTGCGAGCTGGCGCTCGGAGAACGACACCGTCGAAGGTGCCGAGAATGCCAACCTGCTTGACCTGGCTCGCCTCGTCGTGGTTGCGGCACTCCGCCGCAAAGAATCTCGTGGCGCCCACGAACGCACCGACTTTCCCGAAACGCGCGAAGAGCTCGCATTCTCCACGCGCTGGGCTGCAGTGAACGTCGCGGGCGACTTCATTCCAGCAGAAGACCAAGCAGAGACGGCCCGTCGATGAACCAACAACTTGTAGACAACGTCATCCTGATGGCTCTCGCCGAGGATGCACCGTGGGGCGATGTCACTAGTGAGGCTTTCGTGCCCGAGGATGCCACCGCTACCGCAGTGCTCAATGCGCGCGAAGCGGGAGTGGTCAGCGGCCTCGAGGTGTTCGCTCGCACCTTTCAGCTCGTGGATGCCCAGGCCGAGGTCACTCTGCACGCCAGCGATGGCGACGCCTTCACTGCAGGCCAGCGGCTGGCAACCGTCTCGGGCAATGCGCGCGCCGTACTGCGCGCCGAACGTATTGCTCTCAACCTCGCCCAGCGGATGTCGGGGATTGCGACGCAGACGGCAGCCTACGTCGCGCAAGTCGCGGGCACTCACGCACGGGTTGTCGATACCCGCAAGACGACGCCGGGACTGCGCGCTCTGGAACGTCACGCTGTGCGTTCAGGTGGCGGTCACAATCACCGGTTCAGTCTCTCAGATGCTGTGATGGCGAAAGACAACCACCTGGCGGTTCTTGCGGCATCCGGGATCGAACTCGGAGAGGCTATTCGTCTCGCTCGAACCCGGATCGGTCACACCACTCACCTCGAGGTCGAGGTTGACCGACTCGACCAGGTTGAGACTGTCGTCTCCGCTGGCGTGGATACCATCATGCTCGACAATTTCTCGCTTGACGACCTGCGAGCGGGTGTTGAGCTCGTGGCAGGGCGCGCGATTGTCGAGGCCAGCGGCGGCGTGAGCCTCGAGACAATCGCGGCCATTGCAGCAACCGGCGTGGACGTTATCTCCGTCGGAGCTCTCACTCACAGCGTTCGATCGCTCGATCTCGGTCTCGACATTGCGGTGAGCGCAGCAGTCTGATGATTTTTCTCGACTCAGCAGCAACGACACCTGTGCGCCGTGAAGTGCTCGAAGCGATGTGGCCACTGCTGACGGGCGACTTCGGCAACCCGTCCAGTCATCACGAACTGGGGGAGTCCGCAAAGCGCGCTCTGGATGCCGCACGAACCAGTGTCGCCGTCTCGCTCGGCTGTCGGGCATCCGATGTCATCTTCACGTCGGGCGGCACGGAGTCAGACAACCTCGCCATCAAGGGGCTTGCGCTCGCTAACCCACGCGGCCGTCACATTGTCACGAGTGCAATCGAGCACGAAGCAGTGCTGGAATCCGTTGACTACCTCGTCCGCATTCACGGTTTCGAGGTCACAGTTCTGCCCGTGGATGCTCATGGTCTCATCGACCTTGATGAAGCTCGGGATGCGCTGCGCCCCGACACGACACTCTGCACCGTGATGTACGCCAATAATGAGATCGGTGCAGTTCAGCCCATTGCTGCTCTTGCAGAGCTCTGCCGGTCGCAGGGGGTGCCACTGCACACGGATGCCGTGCAAGCTGCGGGCTGGCTCCCTCTCGACGTTGCGGAGCTCGGCGTCGATGCGCTCAGCCTCTCCGGACACAAGCTCGGCGCGCCCAAAGGCATTGGTGTGCTGATGGTTAAGGGCCGGCGCAGTATCGAACCAGTGCTGCACGGCGGTGGACAAGAGCGCGGAAAGCGTTCCGGTACCGAAAACGTTGCGGGGGCCGTGGGGTTCGCGCACGCACTTGTACTGGCTGAGACGGGACGCGCCGAGCGTGCGCACAACATTGCCCGGCTTCGAGATGGCTTTGCCGCTGATGTTCTGGCGCGGGTTCCCGACGCGATCGTCACGGGCCCGCCCCGTGTCGCGGTGAACCCTGGCGAAGTGTGGGGGACTGCAGCCGCCGTCGACAGCGCCATCGACAACGCCGTCGACCGTGCCACGCTGGGCTCTGCCATAACGCCCACGCGGCTACCAAACAACGCCTCATTCTGCTTCCCGGGTACAAGCGGCGAATCCCTGCTGCTCGAACTGGGCCGCGCGGGCATCATCTGTTCAGCAGGCTCAGCGTGCGCTGTGGGCAGCGATGACGTCTCCCACGTGCTCACCGCAATCGGGATTGACGATGCTGTCGCCCAGACCGCTGTTCGCTTCAGTCTCAGTTCAGATACCACGGCAAATCAACTCGCTACGGTCGCCGCCGAAATCGACACTGCCTACCGTGCGGTGCGCTCTCTCTCCGGGTAGTCCTTGAGTCCCCAGACATCTCCGCCCAACGCGGTCAGGGTCGCAATCGTCGTCGCTACGCTAGGAATCCTCGTAGCCCCCGGCTGAATCACGTACTGAATGGTGCGCTCGCTCGACGGCTGTGGGGCATGAATGCTCACACCCTCCGGCAGCGTCAATGACGACAGTGCCAACTGGGGGAGAAGCGCCACACCGAGGCCGCGTGAGACAAAGCTCAGTACCGCGAGAGCGTTATCGGTCTGCAGCCCGATCTCCGGAGCGAAACCCTCGATATTGCACAGGGCAAGCAAGTGACCACGACAGAGAGCGCAGCCCGCAATCCACGCATCATCTGTCAGGTCAGCCAAGCTCACGCTGTCGGCATTCGCTAGGGGGTGAGTGTCGGGAAGCACGAGCACCACCGGCTCGGTAAACAGCGGCACCGTCGTGTGTCCGCCATCCGTCGACAGGTGCGGGTCGGCCCGATCCTCCGGGTAGGAGAAGGTGATGGCAAGATCGACGGACCCATCTCTCAACAGCTGCAAAGCCTGAGGCGGCTCAGCCTCGACATAATTCACCGTCAAATTCGGATGCTGCTGCCGCAACTGACGAATCAGTCGCGGAACAAGCGTCGACGACGCAGTCGGGAAGGCCGCGATGCGGACCGTTCCGCTCGACAGGCCAGCAAGCTCTGCGAGCTCGGCGCTCGCGGCATCCACGGCATTGAGCACGGTGACGGCGTGACTGGCGAGGGCTCGACCAGCTTCGGTGAGCCGCACGCCGCGGCCCGAACGCACAACGAGCGCGAGCCCGAGTCGCGACTGGGCGCGAGTGAGGTGCTGACTGAGGGCGGGTTGGCTGTAGCCGAGAACGCGGGCGGCTTCACTGATGGTGCCGTGCTCGGCAATTGCGCGCACGATGCGCAACGAGAGGAGGTCTGGCGTGGTATCCATCTTTCAAGCATAACTAAACGTGATCTTTTGTATCCCAATCATGCTCTTGTCGCATGTATCGGGGAGCACGAACATAGAGACATGACCTCTCCAGCTCTGGCCAGCGCCATCGACAGCTTCGCGAATACCCGCGGCTACCTCTCGGCTGCCACCATGGGGCTTCCCACGTGCGCCGCCGTCACCGAAATGACCGAGAAGCTGGGGCAGTGGGCAACAGCCACTTGCAACCCGATGAACTACGGCGACATCGTGGAGCGCACCCGTGGGCACTACGCGCGACTCGTCGGCATCGATGCCACACGGGTAGCGATCGGTTCGCAAACCTCTGTCATGGCGTCGCTCATCGCTTGCTCGCTTCCTGCGGGTTCCGAGGTGCTCGTCGTCGAATCCGACTTCACGTCGATCGTCTACCCGTTCTTGCAACACCCTGGTCTTGAGGTGCGAGCCGTGCCGCTCGCCGAACTAGCTGCGGCGATTAGCGACACGACCGCGCTCGTCGCTTTCTCGCTCATCCAGTCCTGCAACGGCAAGGTTGCCGATAGCGCGGCAATCACGGCAGCCGCTAAGCGCCACGGCGCCCGCACCCTGTGCGATATCACGCAGGCCGCCGGTGTTCACCCTGTGGATGCCACCCAATTCGACGCAACAGTGTGCCACGCTTACAAGTGGCTATGTTCGCCGCGCGGCGTCGCGTTCCTCACCATCTCCGAGGACTTCGCCGAGCACATCACCCCGGTGCAAGCGGGTTGGTATGCCGGCGATGACGTGTGGGGCAGCGTCTACGGCACCGACATGAAACTTGCAGCGGATGCTCGCCGGTTTGATGTTTCGCCCGCCTGGCAGGCCTGGGTCGGCGCCGAGCACCCCATCGCGATGTTCGCCGACCTCGATATCGCGGAAGTCTGGGAGCACTGCACTGGGCTCGCCAACCTGCTCTGCGACGAGTTGGGGATCGAACGCCAGAACCAGGCCATCGTGACGTGGCCGGATGAATCAGGAGCGGACCTCGCCAAACTCGCGGCCGCGGGAATCACCGCTTCCGGTCGCGCCGGTCGCCTTCGCGCCGCTTTTCACCTCTGGAATACCGAAGAGGACGTCGCGGCGGTTATCGCTGCGCTGCGTGTCTAGCTAAACTGGTCGTCCGCCGACCGTGCATCCAGCTCGGCTGACTATTGGAGTTTCTGTGGCTACGCCTAACCCCCTCGACGCCGTCATCAACCTCGCCAAGCGCCGAGGTTTCGTCTTCCAATCGGGAGAGATCTACGGCGGTTCACGCTCAGCATGGGACTACGGCCCACTGGGAACCGCTCTCAAAGAGAACATCAAAAAGCAGTGGTGGCAGACCTTCGTTCAAGGTCGCGAAGACGTTGTCGGGCTCGACTCGGCCGTCATCCTGCCCCGCAAGGTGTGGGAAGCATCCGGGCACGTCGAGGTCTTCTCCGACCCGCTCGTCGAATCGCTGCACACCCACAAGCGTTACCGTGCCGACCACCTTCTTGAAGCCTACGAAGAGAAGCACGGCCACGCGCCAGCTAACGGGCTTGCCGACATCCGTGACCCTGACACCGGTCAGCCCGGATCGTGGACCGAACCGCAAAACTTCTCCGGGCTGCTGAAGACCTACCTCGGTCCCGTCGATAACGAAGAGGGCATGCACTACCTGCGCCCCGAAACGGCGCAAGGTATTTTCACTAACTTCGCGAACGTCATGGGCGCTGCTCGTATGAAGCCGCCCTTCGGAATTGGCCAGGTCGGTAAGTCGTTCCGCAACGAGATCACGCCCGGAAACTTCATCTTCCGCACGCGCGAATTCGAGCAGATGGAGATGGAATTCTTCGTCGAGCCCGGAACCGACGAAGAGTGGCACCAGACCTGGATCGACGAATCCATGAAATGGTACACCGACCTTGGCATCAACCCCGAGAACCTGCGCTTCTATGAGCACGCTCAAGAGAAGCTCTCGCACTATTCGAAGCGAACGGTGGATGTTGAGTACCGCTTCCGCTTCGCCGGTAGCGAGTGGGGCGAGCTCATGGGTATCGCCAACCGCACCGACTTTGATCTGCATACGCACTCCGAAGCATCCGGTGCCGACCTGTCGTACTTCGACCAAGCCAAGGATGAGCGCTGGACCCCGTACGTCATCGAGCCCGCGTTTGGCCTCACTCGTGCCCTCATGGCCTTCCTCATTGACGCCTATGCCGAAGATGAGGCGCCGAACGCCAAGGGTGGCGTCGACAAGCGCACCGTACTGCGACTCGACCGTCGTCTCTCGCCGGTGAAGGTTGCTGTGTTGCCGCTGTCGCGCAACGAACGCCTCTCGCCGATGGCACGTGGCGTTGCCGCTGACCTGCGCAAGTACTGGAACGTCGACTTTGACGACGCTGGTGCAATCGGCCGTCGCTACCGTCGTCAGGACGAAATCGGCACTCCGTTCTGTGTCACGATCGACTTCGATTCGCTTGACGACAACGCGGTGACGATCCGTGAGCGCGACACGATGGAACAGAAGCGGATGCCCATCGAGGAGCTGCGCGGCTACCTCGCGCAGGAGCTCATCGGCTGCTAGCCCAGGGGTGGGCTCTGGGGCAACCCTCAGAGCCTGCACCGGCTGTCGCTGCCAACGCGACCAGCGCTGTGCCGTGCCGTGCTGTGCCGTGCCGTGCGGCAGCTCCTCACGGAAATTCAGGAAACTCGCGCGCGATGGTCTCGTCGCCCCGCTAGATTCCGCACACCGGTTGTAGCGGCTTTCGCGTTTTCCTGAATTTCCGTGATGGGCGGCTCATCCACAACGGTCGCGCGAACCTGATGTGCACTAATACCGGATGCGGAGCCTCCCAACAGGGCGCACCGACGATGCTTGCCGCATGGTGGATGTGCGGGCGCTGGTTGAAGAGTTCGGCGGGCTTGCGCAGAAACGCCAGCTTGTCGACCGTGGCGCGGCTGACTACGACTTGACGCGCGCGGTGAAACGAGGCGACGTGATTCGAGCTCGCCAAGGCTGGTACACCACGCTGGAGGAGTTGGAGCCGCGAGTGAGGGCGGTGCGCGTCGGCGGACGCCTCACGGGAATCTCGGCCATTCGCGACTGGGGCGGCTGGGTGCTTGGCGATCATCCTCTGCATGTCTCTGTTCCGCGCAACGCGGCGCGACTGCGTAGCCAATGGAATCGACGGGAGCCGCTCGGTGCACATCCTGGGGTTCAGCTGCATTGGGATCCGCCGGTCGTCGGTGAGTCGGGATCCGATTGGAGCGTGAGTGTGACCGAGGCGCTTCGCCGCGTGATCATTGACGAGAACCATGAAACCGCGATCGCCGCTTTAGATTGGGCCTTACATTCCGGACGAATCGACTGGTTCGACTTCGAGAAATTGATCATCGACCTCCCCGGTCACAAGCGGCGAATTCGATCGTGGGTCGCTGCTGAGTGCGAAAGTTTGCCCGAGAGCCTTGCGCGTACTCGGCTGCGGCTCGCTGGGCACAGGGTCGATATACAAGTGCCGGTGGGGAACAAGCGAATTGATGTGGTGATTGACGGCACTGTCGGACTCGAGATCAACGGCAAACAGTTCCACTCGCACACCTTTGAAGAAGACCACGTCAAGAGCGCTGAGATGACGATCGCTGGCTTCTACGCGAAGAGCGTGAGTGCGCACATGGTGTTTAGCAAGTGGAACCTAGTCACGCGAGCGCTAGATGCGGCCCTTGTCCCGCGCCCTCCGAGCAGGTGTAACGCCCCGTGCATCCTCGGAAATTCAGGAAACTTGTGACGGTCGACTTACGGATGCACGTGTTCAGGCGGGTAGCGAGAGCTCCGCAGTGAAGTTTCCTGAATTTCCGAAAAAGAAACGGACGGGAATATCCGCGCCGCACACGCGTTAGATGAACTGTGAATGAAACTGCTGCAGACTCGATTACCCCCGTAAAAGTCGACATCTGGTCCGACGTACAGTGCCCGTGGTGCTACATCGGAAAGCGACGCTTTGAAGCTGCTGTAGATAGTTCGGGTGTCGCCGTCGAGATTGAGTACCACTCCTTCGAACTTGCCCCGGATACTCCGGTCGAGTATGAGGGCACGCCGCTTCAGTTCTTGAGCGAGCGTAAAGGGCTTCCCATGCCCCAGGTTGAGGAAATGCTGACGCGGGTGACCGACATCGCTACAAGTCTCGGTCTTGATTACGACTACGAGCACATCCACCAAACCAATACGGTGAAAGCCCACGAACTTCTGCACTTCGCCAAGGCTCACGGTCGCCAGCTTGAGATGAAGGAACGCCTGCTCGAGGCATACTTCGTCAAGACGGAACACGTCGGGCGTATCGAGGATCTTGCTGACATCGCGGCATCCATTGGCTTCGATCGTGACGAAGTCGTCAACGCACTTGAGTCGAGTGAGTACTTGCCGGCGGTCAAAGCTGACATGGAAGTGGCGATGCAATACGGCATCCAGGGTGTGCCATTCTTTGTGATTGATGGCAAATATGGAGTTTCGGGCGCGCAAGAAAGCGAAACTTTCGCTAACGTTCTCACACAGGTACTTACCGAGAGAGATGCATAGCTAATGGATGCCGCAACGAAGCCAATCCCAACCTTGGCCCTTCAGCAGGTTGGTGAGCCCAATGTCGGTGTGTGTGAAGGCGATGCATGTCTCGTCGACGATCAGCGTTCTCAAGCGCTCGTCAACCGCCAGATTGACGAAGGACTCGTCTAGTCGTTGCCGCGTCACGTCGCTCTGACTGACGCGGCGCGCGCTGCATGTAACGCGTCACCGCAGGGAACGTATTCCGCCGCTGGCGTGAGGTTGTGCAATTGCCGTAGTGCGATATCTGTCCTAGAGAGTTAGCCGACGAAGCCGCGATTGGACCATTCGATGATCTCGGCGGCGCTCGCGTTCTCTGGTGCTGCTTTAGCGACTCGTGACGGCACAAGGGTGAGTGGCACGGTCGTGGGGCGCGCCGGCAGTGACGCGTGTTGGGCATCCGGGGCATTGAAACGTTTGTTGACCAGCGCAGCGATGATGGCTCCGCCGCCAAAGCCGAGAGGAAGCAACAGCAGGTACAGGGTGGGGTCGAGATTGGCCGAGGAACCGACAGCGAGTACTCCGGCGACGCCAACGGCTGCTCCGATGGAGAGCGCGAGCCACCAGCGCTGCAGCTTGGCGTTCTCTCGATCCCAGGCTCGTTGGGCCCGAAGTTGTTCGAGTGCTTCGTCGCGCGGAGCGGAACTTACCCACGTACGCGATTCAAATCGAAAGACGTTCGGATGCTCGTCGAGGGCCATTAGTTGCTTCCCGCTTCGGTCGTGATGTCGGCAACGATCGCGTCGAGGCCACTGATGAGGTCATCTGCAAGCACCCAAGCGGTGTGCCCGTGATCCCCAGCGCCCATGGATATGCGTTTTCCTGCCATACGTTCGTCGGCGTAGACGGGCCAGGCGGTGGTGCTGCCGAGTGGAGTGATGGTGCCCCGCGCATACCCGGTGGCATCGAGGGCAAGGTCGGCTTCGGGCAGCCGCAGCTTGTTGACGCCGACGATGGCGCGCAGTTTTGGCCACGATATTTGGCGGTCGCCTGGCACGAGGGCGAAAAGGTAGCTGCCGTCGCTGCGTTTGACGACGAGCGATTTGACGATGTCGGCCGGTGTGATGCCGAGGAGTTCTGCGGCGTGTTCGAGCGAAGTGGCGGGGGCGCGTTCGATGATCTCGATGGGGATCCCTCGGCGCTCCGCATCCGTGCGAACACGGTCAGTTCCTGCGGTCATTCGAGGCCTCCCGGTCTGTGCGGTGGCGGTTCAGTCTCGCCGTGGGACAATTGTTCTGTGACTATTCTTGCCCCTTCCGCCCCGCGTGTCGCGCCACAGCTGTCAATTGGCACCCTTGACCTTGACGTGCCTGTTGTTTTGGCGCCCATGGCAGGCATCACGAATACCGCTTTTCGGCGACTGTGCCGTGAATATGGCGCTGGTTTGTATGTGAGCGAAATGATCACGAGTCGCGCTCTTGTCGAGCGCACCCCAGAAAGTATGCGGCTTATTACCCATCATGAGTCGGAGACGACCCGCAGTATTCAGTTGTACGGCGTCGACCCGAAGACTGTGCGTGAGGCCGTCACGATGCTGGTGGCCGAAGACCGTGCCGATCACATTGACTTGAACTTTGGATGCCCCGTGCCGAAGGTCACTCGCAAGGGTGGGGGAGCGGCGCTCCCGTGGAAGATCGATTTGTTCCGCGACATCGTCGAGGGCGCTGTGAAGGCTGCCGGTGATGTTCCGTTGACGATCAAGATGCGTAAGGGAATCGACTCTGATCATTTGACCTACCTTGAGGCTGCACGCGTTGGCGCGGGTGCCGGAGTGGCGAGCATCGCTCTGCACGCGCGCACGGCTGCTGACTTCTATTCGGGTCACGCTGACTGGTCGGCGATCGAGAAACTTAAGAACACGATTACCGATACTCCGATTTTGGGCAACGGCGACATCTGGAGTGCTGCAGACGCGTTGCGCATGGTCGATGAGACCGGTTGCGATGGTGTCGTTGTCGGCCGTGGGTGTCTCGGCCGGCCGTGGCTGTTCGGGGATCTCGCTGCAGCGTTCCGGGGTGAGTCCCTTAAGGCAGAGCCGACACTCGGTGAAGTCGCCACGGCGTTCAAGCGCCATGCAGAACTGCTCGTCGAGTTCTTCGGCGAAGAAGATCGTGCGTGCCGCGACATCCGCAAGCATGTCGCCTGGTATTTCAAGGGTTATTCGGTCGGTGGCGAATTGCGTGCGGGGATGGCTGCTGTGCAGTCTCTCGACCACATGGACGAACTGCTCGGTACTCTCGATTGGTCACAGGAATACCCCGGCGTGGATGCCGAGGGCCAGCGTGGTCGTGCGGGTCGCCCGAAGAAGCCGACGCTTCCCCAGGGGTGGCTCGATAGCCGTGAGTTGCAAGAGTCGCACCGTTCCGAGCTGAACCAAGCAGAATTGAGTACCAGTGGCGGCTAAGGGCTACACGGAAGCTGACGCTGAGCGTTGGCTTCCCGAGCAGCATTCGAGTCGTCGGAGTGATTTCGCGCGCGACCGAGCGCGAGTATTGCACTCGAGCGCGCTGCGTCGACTTGCTGCGAAGACTCAAGTGTTGAGCCCCACGATGGGCACTGATTTTGCTCGCAACCGACTCACTCATTCACTTGAGGTCGCTCAGGTCGGTCGCGAACTGGCCGATAGTCTGGGGCTTGACCCGGATGTCGTAGACACGGCGTGCCTGTCCCACGACTTGGGGCATCCTCCTTTCGGTCACAATGGCGAGCGGGCGCTCAATGAGTGGGCTGCCGACATTGGCGGCTTCGAAGGTAATGCTCAAACTTTGCGTCTACTGACCCGTATCGAACCGAAAGTTTTTGGGCCCGACGGAGTCTCGTACGGACTCAATCTCACTCGCGCGAGTTTGGATGCGAGCACGAAGTATCCGTGGCCGAGCGCGCAGGGCATTCCTGACCCGAGTGGTCGAAGCAAGTACGGCTTTTTTGACGATGACACTGCAGCGTTTGAGTGGTTGCGGGCGGGTGCTCCGGATCGTCAGCGCTGCATCGAAGCGCAAGTGATGGATCTTTCGGACGATATTGCCTACTCGGTGCACGACTTTGAGGACGCCATCGTCGGCGACTTCATCGACGTGACAGCCCTGGGGGCTCGCGTCAATCACGACGACCTCGTGAAGTCAATGTTCGAGTGGATTGGTGGGGAGTTTACGCATGATGAACTTATCGCTGCTTTCGATCGGCTCGACTTGCTCGATCCGTGGATCGACCAGTGGGATGGCAGCCGGGCGGCTCACGGCCGTTTGAAGAACCTGACGAGCCAATTGATCGGTCGTTTTGCGGGCGCTGCCGTGCAGGCGACCCGCGAAGCGCACCCGACGGATGCTCTCGCCCGTTTCGGTGGCAGCCTCATTGTTCCGCACGAGATTCAGGCGGAGATTGCCGTGCTCAAGGGCATTGTGGCGGCGTTCGTGATGTCAACGAATGCGCGCCGGCCGATTTATCAACAGCAGCGCGATGTGCTCACGGAGCTTGCTGACGTATTGCTCTGGACAGGCCCGCGCGATCTTGATTCTGGTTTTACAGCGGACTGGAATTCTGCTGCGAACGATCACCAGCGCAAGCGAGCGGTCGTCGATCAAGTAGCTAGCCTGACGGATCAGTCGGCGATTGCCTGGCACACAAGGCTGGTTGGCTAGAGTCGTCAGCCGGTCAGCCTACAATTGCGATTGTGGCTGGTCTGATTAAACGAAGCGATATCGACGAGGTGCGTTCGCGCACGAACCTCGCCGACATTGTGGGCGACTACGTCACGCTCAAAAGCGCCGGTTCCGGTTCCATGAAGGGCCTCTGTCCTTTTCATGAGGAGCGCAGCCCCAGCTTTCATGTCCGGCCTCAGGTCGGTTTCTATCATTGCTTCGGTTGCGGTGAAGGCGGCGACGTCTATACCTTCCTGCAGCGCATGGATCACGTCTCGTTCTCTGAGGCTGTTGAGCGATTAGCCGGTCGCATTAGCTACGAGCTTCACTATGAAGACGGTGGAGCGGCAACCGATCACGGCAACCGCGCCCGCATTTTGGCCGCAAACCAAGCGGCATCCGAATTCTTTGTGGCTCAGCTAGCGACCCCAGAGGCAGCGCCCGGGCGCAGCTTCTTAGGCGAGCGAGGGTTCGATCAGTCCGCTGCAGAGCGATTCGGAATTGGTTTCGCGCCCCGTGGCGGCGTGCTCATGAAGCACCTCAACAAACTGGGCTATTCCTCTGAGGAACTTGTCGTTGCTGGCCTCATCGGCAAAGGCGAGCGCGGTGACTATTACGACCGTTTTCGAGGCCGACTGGTGTGGCCGATCCGCGATGTCACGGGTCAGACCTTGGGCTTCGGTGCTCGGCGTCTTCTCGATGACGACAAGGGGCCGAAGTACCTCAACACCCCTGAAACGCCGGTTTATCACAAGAGCCAGGTGCTCTATGGGCTTGATCTTGCCAAGAAAGACATCTCTCGCGGCAAGCAGATCGTTGTCGTCGAGGGCTACACGGACGTCATGGCGTGCCATTTGGCCGGTGTCACGACTGCGGTCGCTACGTGTGGCACTGCTTTCGGCGTTGACCACATCAAAATAGTTCGTCGCATGATCGGCGATTACGACAACGCTGACACGACAGCAACTGGCGAAGTGATTTTCACCTTCGACCCGGATGAGGCGGGCCAGAAGGCCGCCAACCGTGCGTTTGCCGAGGAGCATCGCTTTGCCGCGCAGACCTTCGTTGCTGTGGCGCCTGACGGTCTCGACCCGTGTGATTTGCGGCTGAAGAAGGGGGACGGTGCTGTGCGCCGTCTCGTTAGCACTCGCAAGCCCATGTTCGAGTTCAAGATTCGTCGTGAGCTTGGCGTTCACGATTTGGAGACCGTCGAGGGCCGGGTTGCAGCTTTGCGTGCTGCCGCTCCGGTAGTTGCGGGTATTCGTGATCAGGCTCTGGGCATTGGCTATGTGCGCAGCGTCGCGGGCTGGCTCGGCATGGAGCCCACCGAGGTGCAGCGTGCTGTGACCGAAGCGAAGCGTCAGGCTCCCTCCGCGGCTCCTGCGTCGCCGGCGCAGCAGAGTCAGTCCGCTTCATCGTCCCGGCCTTCGCAAGACGCGCACGCGGCTCCTGAGGGCTTCGGTGAAGCTCCAGCACAGCCTGGACCATCGATCATGAGTTTGAAGGTTGATGCTATTACGCGCCTTGAGCGCGACACGTTGATGGCGGTGCTTCAGCACCCGGATGTCGTTGGTGCTGAACTCATCGGCAAACTTACGCAGATTTCTATTGCTGAGCCCTCGCTCGCGGTGGTGCGCGACGCGATCGCTTCTCTCGCGGATCGGGCGCTAGACCCTGGTTGGGCTTCCGCCGTGGCTGACGAAGTTCCTTCGTCTTTTTCTACTTTTGTGAAACAGCTCAGCGTTGCACCTATTCCGGAGCGTGAGGAACGCATCGCGGTCTATTGCGTTCAAGTGACGACCGACCTGATTGAGCGCGATTTCTTGAGACAAAAACGGGAGCTTCTTGGGGTTCTTCAGCGTATGGATCGCGAGAGCGATCCCGAGCGGTACGTGCAGACTCAGCGTGACCTCATGAGGATAGAGGCGGAGCGTCGAGCGCTTCGCGACGACTCCTAGTTCTGCCTGTTTGGTTGCGTTCGTGTAAATATCCCTCGTTCGTGGGTGAACGACCTAGTCTCGAAGGTTCCTCGTGTGTTATTACTGAACAACTACGATGCGCGGCGCCTACAAACGCGCCGTCGCATTTTCTGCACGCAAGAGGAAGAGGTAGACGGATATGACATCCGCATCCAAGAACAGCAAGCGAGTCCTTGCTGTAGTTGCCGGCTCAGCAGCGTTCGCGCTCGCTCTGACCGGTTGCCAAGCTGGAGGAGACTCCGGCGGTGGCGGTTCCGAGTCGCTTATCGTGGGCACGACTGACAAAGTCACGTTCCTCGACCCGGCTGGTTCGTACGACAACGGTTCTTTTGCACTCATGAACCAGGTGTTCCCGTTCCTGCTCAACTCGCCGCTCGGAACTTCTGATGTTGAGCCTGACATTGCAGAGTCCGCTGAGTACACCAGCGACGATGAGTACACGGTCGTTCTTAAGTCTGGTCTCAAATTTGCCAACGGCAACGACCTCACGTCATCTGATGTGAAGTTCAGCTTCGACCGTCAAGTCGCGATCAGTGATGAGAACGGGCCTGCAGTTCTTCTGGGAAACATCGAGAGCGTTGACGCTGTCGACGACACCACTGTCGTCTTCAACTTGAAGAACGGTAACGACCAGACGTTTGCGCAGATTCTGTCGAGCCCGGCCGCACCGATTGTTGACGAAGAAGTGTTCTCGGCCGATTCGGTCACTCCCGATGACGTTATCGTCGACGGAAATGCTTTTGCCGGCCAGTACGTGATCGATAGCTACGACTTCAACAACATCGTCTCGTTCAAGGCTAATCCTGACTACCAGGGTGTCCTTGGTGCCGCAGCGACCGACAGCATCACTCTCAAGTACTACACCGACGCTTCGAACTTGAAGCTCGATGTTCAAGAGGGAAACATCGACGTCGCACACCGCAGCCTTTCTGCGACCGATGTTGCTGACCTTGAAGACAACGACAACGTCAATGTCATCGTCGGCCCCGGGGGAGAGATCCGCTACATCGTCTTCAACTTCGACACGCAACCATTTGGTGCGAAGACTCCGGAAGCTGATGAAGCGAAGTCGCTCGCCGTTCGTGGTGCAGTTGCTGACCTCCTTGACCGCCAAGAAATCTCGGATCAGGTTTACAAGGGCACCTACCTGCCGCTGTACTCCTACGTTCCTGATGGACTGACCGGCGCTACTCAGGTACTCAAGGACCTGTACGGTGACGGTGATGGTGGCCCCAGCACTGAGGCCGCACAGAAGCGTCTTGCTGACGCCGGCGTTGAGACGCCCGTCAAGCTCAACCTTCAGTACAACCCTGACCACTACGGTGAGTCCTCGGGAGACGAGTACGCGTTGGTCAAGAGCCAGCTCGAGGCTGACGGAATCTTCGAAGTCAACCTGCAGTCGACTGAGTGGGTTACCTACGCCAAGGAGCGCACCGCGGATGCTTACCCGGCATACCAGCTGGGTTGGTTCCCCGACTATTCCGATGCTGATAACTACCTCACCCCGTTCTTCGGTGAGGGCAACTTCCTCGCAAACCACTATGCGGATGCTGAAGTCAACGACTTGATCGTTGCGCAGGCGACCGAACTCGACCCTGCCACGCGTGAGGGAATGATCGAGGAAATTCAGGCGAAGGTCGCAGCTGAGCTGTCGACCGTTCCGTTCCTTCAGGGAGCGCAGATCGCTGTTACGGGCAAGGACGTTACGGGAGCTACGCTCGACGGTTCGTTCAAGTTCCGCTACGGCAGCTTGGCCAAATAGGGGCAATTCGCCCCAGTTAGGCCTCGGCCTAGCGTTATGACGCAAGGGGGTGGCCCACACACAATGTGGGTCACCTCCTCGTCTTCGTTCTCTGCACGATAGGTAGGTATGTCGCAGTCCGCTCCCGCCGTGATCAATCCGGCACAGTCAGAACCGCCCACCCGGCGTTCGAGGGGGATCACAAATCCTCTTGCTCGTTTTCTTATAGTTCGTTTTCTTCTGATCTTCCCGACCGTGTTCATCCTCGTAACGATGGTGTTCGTGTTGATGCGCTCAATCGGAGATCCCATCACCGCTGCTCTTGGTGGGAGGCTCACGGCGGCGCAACTTGAAGAGCGCATCAGCTCCGCTGGGTACGACCGTCCGATTCTGATTCAGTACTTTGAGTACCTAGGGCAAGTTTTCACGGGCAACTTTGGTACAGCCATCACCGACGGACGTCCTGTTTCTGAGCTGCTCGTAACGTACGGAAGCGCCACGCTCGAGCTCGCGTTTTATGCCGTGCTCGTCGCGCTCATTGTCGGTATCCCGCTCGGAATGGTTGCCGCCTACTTCCGCGATAAGTGGCCGGATGCAGTGCTTCGTGTTGCAGCGATCCTCGCGTATGCGACTCCCGTTTTCTTCGCAGGGCTCCTCCTCAAGCTCGTTTTCGCGGTGTGGCTGAAGGTTCTGCCGGTCGCCGGCCGAGCATCCACTCGCACTGAACTGCAATTGAGCACTCTCGATGACAAGACCGGCATCTATCTCATTGATGCTTTCCGTCTTGGCAGCCCAGCGGCAATCGGTGATGTGCTTTCCCACGCCGTGCTTCCTGGTCTGGCGTTGGGGTTGCTCACTGCGGGAATCTTCTTGCGTCTCGTTCGCACCAACGTCATTGGCACCCTGTCTATGGACTACGTGGATGCTGCGCGCTCTCGTGGCGTGAGCGAATACCGTCTCGTGCGCAAGCACGCTTATAAGCCCGCGCTGATCCCGATCATCACGGTCATCGGCTTGCAGATCGCGCTTCTGCTCGGAGGTGCGGTGCTGACCGAAACGACTTTCGAGTGGAAGGGGCTTGGCTTCAAGCTCGTCGAGTATTTGGGTGCACGTGACTTTGTTGCAGTTCAGGGCATTGTGGTGCTGCTTGCGGTAATTGTGGCACTTACAAACTTCATCGTCGACATAGTTGCGGCGATCATCGACCCGAGGGTGAGGTACTAATCATGACGACGACACCCTCACGCTTTGTGGCTGTGTGGCGCAAGTTGCCCATCGTGCGGCAGGTACGCCAGTCGGTAGGGCTCCAGCGCGGAATGCTCGTTGCTGGTCTGATCTTGACCGGAATCTTCTTGCTGACGGCGCTGTTTGCTCCGCTGCTCGCTCCGTATGGCTTCTCGCAATTGCGGGATGACGCCGGCACTTTTGGTGCGCAAGTCCCTCCCGGGGGTGCGCACATCCTCGGAACGACTGTTGGTGGCTACGACGTACTTTCGCGCGTAATCTGGGGCTCCCGCACGGCCGTGCTTGTCATTGTTGTCGCGGTCGCGCTGTCGATTTTCGCTGGAGTGTTGCTCGGTCTCGTTTCGGGTTACCTCGGCAGTTGGATTGACCGCGTTCTCGTGGTTATCTCCGATGCGGTGTACGCGTTCCCGACCCTCCTGCTTGCCATCGTCGCGGCGATTGCGATCAGTGGTGGTCAGTCGAGTTTCTGGGGTGGCGTTTTTGCTGCGGCGGTGTCGATCACGGTCGTCTACATTCCGCAGTACTTCAGGGTCATCCGTGCCGAAACGGTGCGAATCAAGTCGGAGGCCTACGTCGAGTCGGCGAAGGTTATTGGATCGAGCACGCCGCGAATCATGTTTCGCCATGTGTTTCGCAACGCGACGCGCACACTCCCGTTGATCTTCACTCTCAACAGCTCTGAGGCGATCTTGACCCTGGCAGGTTTGGGCTTCCTCGGCTTCGGCATTGAGCCTTCTGCCGCGGCGGAGTGGGGCTACGACCTCAATAAATCGATCTCGGATGTGACGAGCGGCATCTGGTGGACGTCACTGTTCCCCGGCCTCGCGATTGTTCTTGTTGTGCTCGGAATCACTCTGGTGGGGGAGTCGCTGAACGACCTCGCTGATCCACGACTGCGCACTCGTCGTCGCGCCGACCAGTCTGCGCCGGTTCTCGAAACCGCCGCTCTCTCGACAGTTGACGCTGACGACGATGCGAATCCGATTGACCCGCTGGAGGCTCGCTCATGAGCAACATTGTTGAGATTACAAATCTTGAAGTCACGTTTGCGACTGATGGCGGCGACGTCAAAGCAGTAGATGATGTGACGCTGAGTCTGGCTCCCGGCGAGGTTCTCGCGATAGTGGGTGAGAGCGGCAGTGGCAAGAGTGTGACGGCGAAGTCTGTTCTCGGGCTGTTGCCCGAGACGGCTGTCTCGCGCGGTGCCATTGTGCTCAACAACAAGGAAGTCATCGGCATGTCGGGCAAGCGGCTGCGCGAGCTGCGCGGTGTCGATGTCGCAATGGTTTTTCAAGAACCCTCGACCGCGCTGAACCCTGTGTTCACGGTCGGTTGGCAGATCGCGGAAGGACTTCGCGCCCACGGCAATGTGAGCAAGCGCGAAGCTCGTGCGAAGGCGATTGAGATTCTGCGCAAGGTTGGTATCCCCGAGCCGGATAAGCGGGTTGACTACTACCCGCATCAATTCTCGGGCGGTCAGAAGCAGCGTGTTGTTATCGCGATGGCTCTCGTATTAGAACCCGAGTTGATCGTTGCGGATGAACCGACGACAGCCCTCGACGTCACGGTGCAGGCAGAAATCTTGGATCTGTTGCGTCGCTGCCGCGACGAGTTCGGCGCCGCGATCATCCTGATCACTCACAACATGGGAATCGTGGCGGATCTCTCCGATCGAGTCGCCGTAATGTACCAGGGCAAGCTGGTGGAGGAGGCGCCGGCACAGCAACTGTTTGATGCCGCACAGCACCCTTACACCCAGAAACTCCTCGCAGCAGTTCCGCGGATTGGTTCCGGGGCTTCCCGTGCGGCCGCCCGCGTTGCCGATCGAGCCGAAGCTGGTGGTAAGACAAATGCCGACGCTATCGTGATCGCCGAGAACCTCGAGATTGAGTTCCCCGGTCGATTCGGGCGTGCTCCTTTCCGTGCTGTTGACCGTGTGAGTTTCAGCATTTCGCCCGGTGAAGTGCTGGGCCTCGTGGGGGAGAGCGGTTCGGGTAAGACCACGATTGGTCGGGCAATTGGTGGTCTCAACAAGATCACGGGCGGCTCACTCTCGGTGCTCGGGCACGAAATGCTCGGGTTCAAAGAGCGCAATTTTCGTCCGGTGCGCAGTGAGATCGGTTTTGTCTTTCAAGATCCCGCATCGAGTTTCAACCCACTGCTCACAATCGCGCAGTGCGTTGCTGAGCCGCTTATTGTTCATGGCAAAGCCGAGGATGCCGATGATGCGCGCGAGCGTGTCAATGAGCTCCTGGAGGCCGTTCAGTTGCCGCGCGCTTTCGGAGACCGTTATCCGCACGAATTGAGTGGCGGGCAGCGTCAGCGAGCAAGTCTCGCGCGTTCTTTGGCGCTCCGCCCCCGTTTGTTGATTGCGGATGAGCCCACCAGTGCTCTCGATGTGTCCGTTCAGTCAAAGGTGCTTGAGCTCTTTGCTGATTTACAGCGGGATCTCGGTTTTGCTGCGCTCTTCATCAGCCACGATCTTGCTGTAGTCGACATGCTTTCCGATCGCATCGCGGTGCTCTATAAGGGAAAGCTAGTGGAAGAGGGGGTGGGTTCCGAAGTGCTCGGTAACCCGCAACATCCGTACACTCAACGTCTCTTGGCATCGCTGCCGGTACCCGACCCGCGTGAGCAGAGGGAACGCCGGGAAGCGCTGCGAGCGTTGACTGACGTAGATTATTGAGGTGACTTCTACTCAGACCACGGTGAGCGCCCGCGATCTTTCGCTGCGCTACCCGTCCCGCAATCCAGAAACACGCTCGGTCGCCGTTAACGGACTGAGTTTTGAGATTGGTGCGGGAGAAGTGCTGACTGTCGTTGGCGAGAGTGGCTCGGGAAAGAGCACTCTCGCCAAGGCTGTCGCTCTTCACGCGGAGACCGGTGCCTATGGTTCGCCGCTGTTCAGCGGGGGAGAGCTCACTGTGCTGGGCACAGAACTTCGTAACGTAAGCCGGCGCAAGCGCGATCGACTGAGCTTGCGGGTGGGGTATCTGCCGCAAGATGCGGGCAATGAGCTCAACGGTCGACTGACGGTCGGGGAGAACATCGCTGAGCCGATTTTTGTGCGCGATCGCAGATTCAATCAGCGCGAAGCTGCCGAAGCCGTAGCGACACTGATCGACACGGTTCGCTTGCCCCTTTCCGTGATGAACCGCTACCCGTTCGAGTTGAGCAAGGGTCAGCGTCAGCGCGTCGCTATTGCCCGCGCCATGATTCTTGAGCCGCAGTTGCTTGTTGCAGACGATCCGACTGCAGGTATCGACGTCAATGTGCGCGCCGCCATCCTCGACCTCATCGTCGATCTGCAAGCGCAACGCTCATTCTCGGCGCTGCTCGTCACTGCGGATCTCGCGGCGGTTCGCCGAGTGTCGACGAATGTCGCGGTAATGCACCGCGGAATCTTGGTCGGGATTGGTGAACTGGATACGGTTCTCGACAACCCTTGGCATCCCTACGTGAGGGGGCTAGCCGACTCGATTATGGAGCTCCATCGTGACAATTCCTGAAGTGACGCCTGTCGCAGCTTCTACCTGGCTCGTGGGCGGCTATGGCCCCGACATGGATGGAGGGGCCGAAGGCGTCTCGGTCATGAGAAGCCGGGATGATGGTTCTCTTGAACTTTCCCACCTCGCGGCGGCCGTGCCATCGCCCTCGTTCGTGGCGGTGGAAGGCGACAAAGTGTACTCAACGCTTGAAGGCTCGGGGCAGATTGCGGTGTTCGACCGCGACGGTGACTCGCTCAGCGAGCCAACTCTGGTCTCAAGCGGCGGCCAGTATCCCTGTCACGTGACGGTAATGGGCACCACGGTTATTGCCGCCAACTACGGCACCGGCACGCTTGGCGTCATCGAAGTAGATGCCACCTCAAGCGACGTCACCATGCGCCAGATGGTTGAAACGACCGGTCTGGGGCCACGGCCTCAGCAAGAAGGCCCCCACGCACACTCCTCAATTTTCGTCGATGAGCACACCCTCTTGTCGCTCGATTTGGGTGCCGACCGCATCCGCATTTTTGGCTACGCCGATCACGCGCTCGAACAGGTCGATGAGGTCGTGTTGCCGGCAGGCTTCGGTCCTCGCGATATCGTTGCTCGTGAAGACAACCTGTTTTATGTGCTCGGAGAACTCGGATGCGGCGTCCTCGTTTTCGAGTGGAAGAACCGCCAACTTCACCAGCTATGCTCCATCTCCCTGCCGGGCGCGACAGAGGGAGATCAAGCGGCTGCGATTGCGATCTCGGATGACTCCCGCCACGCGTATGTTGGCGTGCGTCACAGCAACCTGATTGCCGTTCTCGCGATCGCCGACGATGGTCGCAGCGTTGCGCCGCTCACGGCGGTGTCGTGTGAAGGCAACTGGCCGCGGCACATCATTCTTGACAGCGGCATCCTGCATGTCTGCAACCAGCTGTCGAATGAGATCGCGAGTTTTAGAATCGATGAGAATGGAATTCCTCAGCTAATTGCTGCCCCTACGCGGATTCCATCGCCGACATACCTTGCTCGAATCGCCTGATGGTTTTTGAACTGCGAAATCATTTGCTAAAGTAGTCGAGTCGCACAGCGATCCTCGATAGCTCAATTGGCAGAGCAACGCACTGTTAATGCGTAGGTTCTTGGTTCGAGTCCAAGTCGAGGAGCTTATGAGTCCCGGTCACTTCGGTGGCCGGGACTTTGTGCATTCCGGACGAGCGACTCAGCATCTCTCGGATACAGCGGTGCTCGCCCAGGGCGCTGCTGCACCGGCAATAGCCTGAGTAGCTTCGTGTAGTACTCCGCGGGGAGTAGCTCACGCTGCGCCTCCCAGCTGACGACACCGTGGGCACTGCCAACTACCATCAAAGAATGCCTCTGCCCTTCCGTCGCTCAACACCGCGCGCATCGAACCGTATGTTCGAAGCGCTCGTGAACGGCTCAGGCTCGGGTGCGGCGCTGTCTTCTCGATCGAGACGCCTGCGCCGGTGGATGCCGGTGGTTGTTTCGCTACTCGTTCAAGTTCCCCTTACGGTCGTGGGGGTCATCGGTGCAGGCGCCTACGCTGCGTACGGCGATGGTGCCAGAAACCTGCCGTTCAGCACGGTTCTTAGCCTGAGCAGCATCGGTGCGGCAGGTGTCGCCGCCATAGCGCTTTCGATTGTTGGTCCGGTTCTCTTGCTGTGGATCCGTCGCTACCCCGGCCCCCTCATCGCGGTCATTTCTGCTCTAGCCGCTGCGGATTTTCTCCTTGGCTACGCCATGCTGTCAGCGCCGTACATTGCCTTGGCGTTCGCCATCGTGATGGCGATCTCTCACGGCGCTCGCACGTGGACGTGGGTGTCGATGATTGTGGTGTGGGAAGCGACGCTGCTGTTGGCATTGCTCGTCGGTATTGAGTTGGATCCGCACCGAGTGGTTGCGACCACTATCGGATTGCTATTGGTTCTTGGGTTCGCCGAAGCACATCGCCGTAGACGAGAACAGATCGTGCATTTTCAGGCAGCGTTTGCCACTCGTCGAGAGGAAGAATTGAGGGCCGAGCGAACACGGATTGCGCGCGAGTTGCATGACGTTCTTGCTCACTCGCTCAGCCAAATAAACGTGCAGGCAGGTGTTGGCCTCCACCTCATGCACAAGCAACCTGAGCAGGCTGAGGAAGCTCTCGCGAGCATCAAGCTTTCGAGCAAAGAAGCGCTCGATGAAGTGCGCTCGCTTCTGGGCATGTTGCGTAGCGATGGTGCTGATTCCAGCGGAGGAAACGGGGATGTTGCCCCCTTGATCCCAGAGCCTGATCTGTCTCGACTGGCGAGCCTTGCCGATTCCGTGCGGGCGCATGGTCTCGCTCTAGAACTGACGTGCACTATCTCCGAGCACACTGCTTCCGCTGTCCAGCTAGCGCTTTACAGAATCGTTCAGGAGTCGCTCACCAACGTTCTGCGGCATGCCTCCGCAACATCCGCGACCGTGTCGCTTGTCGTTGATGGTGACGATTATCTCGTTATCATTACGGATGATGGTGTCGGCATCGACGCTGAGGGGCATACGGAGGGCCGAGGATTGTTGGGAATGCGGGAGAGGGCTGAACTTCTCGGCGGAACAGTGACCGTGCGCGAAGCTGAGTCTCGCGGCACTGTCGTCACGGCTCGAATTCCGCATCGTTCGGCATCCGCATGATCCGTGTTGTGGTCGCTGATGACCAGCAGTTGATCCGAGCTGGATTCCGCAGTCTACTGAACGCCGAAGATGGCATCGAGGTCGTTGGCGAAGCGGCAACCGGTACCGAGGTTATTGAGGTTGTGCGGTGTGAACGCCCCGATGTCGTGTTGATGGATATCCGGATGCCCGAAGGTGACGGTTTGTGGGCAACCGAGCAGATCGCGACCTACCCTGACCTCGTCGACACGCGCATTGTTGTCGTCACCACCTTTGAGCTGGACGAGTACGTTGCGCGCGCGATCCGCGCAGGGGCGAGTGGTTTCCTCGTGAAAGACACCGAGCCCATTGAGTTGATTCGCGCGGTGCGTGTCGTCGCGTCGGGAGATGCTCTCTTGAGCCCCGGTGTCACAAAACGGTTGCTCGAGCAGTTTGCTCGAGGCTCTCAAGTGGCCGTCGACGACAGCATTCTGTCGGCAATCACTGATCGCGAACGCGAAGTACTTGCGCTGGTGGGCCAGGGCCTCACGAACTCCGAGATCGGCACCAAACTGTTCTTGAGCCCGCTCACGGCCAAAACTCATGTCTCGCGCATCATGTCAAAGCTCACGGCGCGTGATCGCGTACAGCTCGTTGTTATCGCCTATGAAACTGGTTTGGTGTCACTCGGGCGGGCGGTGTGACCGGGGCTAAGCGGCCGGCACGATCTCCTGAAGTTTCTGCGGCCATCCGCTCAAGCTTTGCGGTCGGCCTCGCGGTTGCCGCCTACGGGGTTTCGTTTGGCGCGCTTGCTGTGGCTGCCGGACTGGATGTCTGGCAGACGTGTGTGCTCAGCCTTCTCATGTTTTCTGGCGGTTCGCAGTTCGCGCTCGTGGGGGTGCTCGCCACTGGCGGAACGGCGGCCGGCGGCGCTGCCATTGCCAGTGCGGTGTTGCTGGGCGCCCGAAACTCGCTGTACGCGCTGCGCGTTGCGCCAATGATCGGTCCGGGCGTGCCCAAGCGACTGCTGGCTGGTCACTGGACGATCGATGAGACGACCGCGGTCTCCACGGCTCAACCGACGCTGGAGGGCCAGCGTGCGGGCTTCTGGTGGACGGGCGCGATCATCTACATCGGCTGGAACCTCACGACGCTCGTAGGAGCGTTAATCGGTGATCAGCTCGGCGATGTGAGTCAGTACGGACTCGATGCCGCAGCCGCAGCCGCCTTTCTCGGCTTGTTATGGCCACGATTGAAGCAACTTCAACCGATTGTCGTCGCGATCGGCGCCGCAGTCGTTGCCGCGCTACTCATGCCTGTGCTTCCAGCGGGAGTTCCCGTGCTGGCCGCAACTCTTGTGGCTGTTGTCGTTGGGCTCACCAACTGGTTGGGCACTCGCGAGAGTGACCTTGCTGAGGCCGAACCCGATCCGATGGGGGAGCGATGACTGTCTGGCACATCATCCTCATCGCCTCGATTGCGGTGCTAGCCCTCAAACTGGTGGGGTTCACGGTTCCGGCGGCCTGGGCCGAAAAGCCCACCGCGGCACGACTCGCCAACCTGCTTACGGTGTCACTATTGGCGGCGCTCATCGTCGTGCAAACGTTCGGTTCAGCGCGCGGTTTCGACGTGGATGCCCGGCTCCCGGCTGTCGCCGTCGCTGCCGTGCTCTTCGCGCTGCGGGTGCCGTTCATTCTGGTGATTATTGCGGCGGCTCTCGTCGCGGCCGGAATTCGCGCGCTCACCTAGAGAGCAGCGCGCTTGGCTTGGCTAAGCGTCGAGCTGTTCCTCAGAAGGCAACCACGAGTGGCCGGGTTGACCCCAGCCTTGCTTGCGGATCGCCTTAGCGGCAGCTTTCGCATCCGGCGTGCGTAGGCGGTCGGCATACAGCACGCCATCGAGGTGGTCATACTCGTGTTGGAAGATCCGGGCCAGCCACCCTGACGCTTCAATCTCGAATGGCTCCTGGTTGAGGTCGACGGCGCGCAGAATGACGCGCTCAGACCGCGTAAGCGGGAAGCGCTCGCCCGGGATCGACAGGCAACCTTCTTCGTCCACTTCGTCGTCATCGAGTAGCGGGAGCGGGCTTTGCCAAAGTTCGGGGTTGATCGCGACACCACGCCAGTGAACGTCGTTCTCGTCGGTCCAGTCATAGACGAAAACGCGGAGGCCCACGCCCACTTGTGGCGCTGCAAGGCCGACACCCGGTGCCTCTTCCATCGTCTCGAACATAGCGGTGATGAGGGTCGTGAGTTCGCTGTCGAAGGCCGTTACCGGGTTCGCGGGAGTGTGGAGCACCGGCTCACCGGTGATAATGATGGGAAGAACGGCCATGTGCCCAGAATATCCCGAGTTAACCCAGTACATTTGACGAGTGCCGCCGGACATTCTCGACCTTGCTGACCAGATAACTCTCACCCCTTCTCAAGCGGTGGGCATCCCGTTGGCTCTGATCGGTGCGATTCTGCTCTCCCTAGGCGCTCAGTTTCAGCACCGTGGCGTCGCCAAAATGGAACAAAAGCATGGCAGCGAAGCGCGCGGTGGTCTCAATTTTTCGCAGATTAAAGCGCTCCTCGCGCGACCGTCATGGGTACTCGGCACGGCATTTTTGGGGCTCGCAATTGTGTTTCAGCTCTCCAGCCTCGCTATTGCGCCGATCATGGTCGTGCAGCCGCTCGGTGCGGTAGCGCTCGTGATGACGGCGATCATGAATTCGCGCATCGCCAAGGTGCCCTTGGACGCTATTTCTATTCGAGCTATTGTGATGTGTGTTGTCGGGGTTGGCGTGTTCGTCACTATCGCCGCAATGTTCGCGAAATCAACCGTGATTACTCAACGCGAGCTCTCGCAGGTTCTGATCATCTTGGCAGTCGTTTTGGCGATCTGGATCACGCTGTTCGTGATTTTTCGAAAGAACGCGTCACCGGTGTTTTACATCTTGGGCGCGGGAATGTTGTTTGGGTTCGTTGCGACCCTCGCGAAGGTGGTCATTGACCGCATCAAGACAATTGTCATCTCGGGTTCCGGTTTTGAAAGCACCGATTTTTTGACGATCCTGTGCATTGTCGGACTCATCGTCGCGTCCTTGCTTGGTTCTTACTTTGTACAGACGGCATACGCCTCTGGACCACCCGACCTCGTAGTAGCGGGGCTCACCGTAGTTGATCCGCTCGTCGCGGTCACGGTCGGCATCCTTGTGCTTGGTGAAGCATCGGACGCACCGCTGTGGGCAGTGATTGCATTCGTGATCATGGGAGCGATCGCTATTTTCGGCGTCTTTTCACTGTCAAAGCATCACCCGCAACTTAAGTCTTAGTTTGTTTGTCGTGCTCGGCTCAGCAACCGGGCATCGTCAGCGTCGTGCGGTACGTTATTAGGTGTCGTTGACCTGACCGGGTCGTAAACGAGCTCGTTCATAATGCAAAATTTTAGGGAATCTTCGACTGTGACTTCCGCTGTGAAACGCTCGCCCCACGAGGGCAAACCGCGACTTCGCATCCTCATCGGTGCTGACACTTTCTGGCCGCAAATCAATGGTGCTGCCGTCTTTATCGCGCGCCTTTCTGCTGGTCTTGCTGAGCGTGGCCACGACGTTCACATCGTTGCCCCGTCGTATTCCAATAAGAAGCTCGGTGCGATGGTCGAAGAGCATGAGGGTCAGAAGATGACTCTGCACCGCCTCTATTCATGGCGTTGGCCAGGGCATCCGTGGTTGCGGTTTATGTTGCCGTGGCGTGTGAAACAGAATTCGGCACGCATTATCGATGAGATTAAGCCCGACGTGATCCATTTTCAGTCCCACATTGTGGTGGGCCGCGGTCTGACGATCGAAGGTGCGCAGCGCGGTATTCGCCTCGTCGGTACGAACCATTTCATGCCCGAGAATCTTCTCGATCATGCGTACATCATCCCCAAGTTCATGCGCCAGAAAGCGATCCGTATGGGGTGGGATGCTGCTGGGCGTTCTTTCGCGCGTGCCGAAAGCGTGACGACACCCACGCGTCGAGCCGCCGAATACCTCGAGGCCAGCACGAAGGTGCGCAACGTTGTCGCAGTTTCTTGTGGCATCGATGCCGATGGCTATAACGGCAATCTTGAACCCAAGCCTGAGAATCTCATCGTGTTCCTGGGGCGGCTTGCTGAAGAAAAGCAGATCGACAAGGTCATTCGTGCTCTTGCGATCATGGATCCGGCGCTGAATGCAAAGCTCGAAATTGTGGGCGGGGGAGAGCTTGAGGGCAAGCTGCGGGCACTGGCCACTTCGCTCGGCCTCGCGGACCGCGTGACGCTCACCGGTTTTGTGGACCAGGATCAATTGCGCGATTCGCTCCAACGCGGATCAGTATTTGCGATGCCGTCGACTGCTGAACTGCAGAGCATCTCAACGATGGAAGCCATGGCTTCAGGGCTTCCCGTTGTCGCGGCCAATGCGATGGCGTTGCCCCACCTCGTGCACGACGGCGAAAATGGTTTTCTCTTCGAGCCCGGCAACGTCGAAGATTTGGCTGCGAAGCTCACCACGGTGCTGACGATGCCAGCGGATGAGCTTCTCAAGTTCAAGAAAGAGAGTTTGGCGATCGTGGCGGCCCACGACATCCAGCGCACTCTCGACACTTTCGAAAGCATGTACCGTGGCGAGCCGGTTACTGACCCGGCGGCTCTGGGCAAAAAGAACGAGAGCGCCTCCTAGGTAGGAGACGCTCTCGCGGGAACCGCAGCAATCGGTTCGGAATTGTGGCTGGAGCCTACTTTTTCGCGGGAGTGCGATTCTCGGCCGACACCATCCAGGCGTACTGTTCAAGCGTTTCGAGGATGCCGTGCAGCAGGTCCGCGCTTGTGGGGTCTTCTTCATCGATAGGGTCATGCACTTCGCGAATCGTCGCGATCGTGCCTTCAAGTCGTTCGGTGAGTAGATCAATGGTGTGGGCCGTATCGATCTCTCCCGCAGGGAATTCGGGGAGAGTTGTGGTCGCGGCTACGGTGTCGCTTCGCCCGTCTGGTGTGGCGTGGAGTGCGCGCATCCGTTCGGCGATCGTGTCGCTGAAGCCGCGCGCCGCGTCGATGATTTCGTCAAGCACAAGGTGGGTGTCTCGGAAGTTTTTTCCGACGACATTCCAGTGAGCCTGCTTGCCCTGAAGCTGGAGTTCGAGCAGCTCTACTAACACCTGCTGAAGGCGGTCAGCGAGCCCTTTGGATGCCGTGAACCCGCGCTCGGCATTTTGCTGGCGTGTTTTGCGAGCCCCAGATGTGGCTGGACTCGTGGTCTGCGCTTTCTGTGAATCAGTCATCCTGAAACTGTAGGAGCATCGCATGAGTGCGCACTCAAAGTTTCTTGAGAGCGAGCCGAACGGATACTGCAGTTGGGCCTCTGGCAGGGCACCCTTGTGTTGCCGACCGTGGCGTGCGCTGAACGACTCATTTTGCCGGTAACGTAGATACGCGCTCGCACTCGTGTGAGCACGGGGCGGTAGCTCAGCTGGTTAGAGCAGCGGACTCATAATCCGTCGGTCACGGGTTCAAGTCCCGTCCGCCCTACTGTGACCTTGGTGTGGAGCGTCTTGCTGTGGCACGGTCTTGGTCTACCTCGTTCGTAGTGAACGGCGCTGCCGGGACAAGCTCGCACACGATTGCCTAAGCTCGTATTCATGATGGTAACGAGGCCGCTCGACGCTGCACCGAACACGATTAGCGGGCGCACGTGATTAGGCCAGACTCTGCGCTGCCTGAATCGGGCGACATAGTTAACCGTCTCGCCGCTGTCGGGGTGCATGAAGTTGATGTGACGAGCCGACGTCGTGCTGAGTACTCGTCTGATTCGTCGAATTACCGGATCGTTCCTAGCGCGGTAGCTTTTCCGCGCAGTGCCGAGCAAATCGCGTCTGTAGTGGATGTTGCGCGTGAGCTCGAACTACCACTGACGATGCGTGGCGCGGGTACTTCAGTGGCAGGTAATTCGATTGGACCGGGAATCGTTCTTGATTCTTCGCGTCACCTGGGTCGAGTGCTCGACATTGACCCAGAGGCACGCACGGCGGTTGTTGAGCCTGGTGCAACGCTCGGCGCAATTCAAGCGGCAGCGCGACCATTTGGATTGCGCTTCGGGCCTGATCCCTCGACCTGGGCGCGGTGCACTATTGGCGGATCGATTGGGAACAACGCTTGCGGACCGCGGGCGCTAGCGTATGGCTCCACCGCACAGAATGTCTTAGATCTTGATGTGGTGACGGGTTCAGGTGCTCGCTTTCGCTCCTCTGAGGGCATCAGTGCCGTACCTGGACTTGACGAGTTTGTTCGCAATGGGCTCGCAACGGTGAGAACTGAGTTTGGGCGATTTGGGCGCCAGCTTTCTGGGTACTCTCTAGAACACCTCCTCCCGGAGAATGGTGGGAATCTCACCCGGGCGCTTGTCGGTTCTGAGGGCACCTTGGCGGCGGTGGTTCAAGCCACAGTGCAGTTGGTGGCAATTCCCGAGAACCCCTCTCTCATAGTTCTTGGTTACGATGACATGCCCTCGGCGGCGGATGACGTTCTTGCATTGTTGGCGCACAAGCCGCATGCGATTGAGGGACTTGACGCGCGCCTTGTTGATGCGGTTATTGCCGCTCGGGGAGCAACTGCAGTGCCCGCGCTTCCTCGAGGCCGCGCGTGGCTGCTGGTGGAGATTGCTGAAAACGGAGCTCAAGGGCTGCCTGAACAAGCGGCGGCGGTGATCGCATCTGTTCGTGCAATCGACGCGAAGGTGTTGTCACCGGGCTCTGATTCTCATGCGGTGTGGCGAATTCGCGAAGATGGGGCTGGTCTTGCCGGTCGAAGTCCGAGCGGGCGTGCCGCGTGGCCAGGGCTTGAGGATGCCGCGGTGCCTCCCGAGCATCTGGGCGACTATTTGCGGGCGTTCGAAAAGTTGTGCTCACGTTACGACATTACCGGAATGCCCTATGGGCACTTTGGCGACGGCTGCTTACACGTGCGCCTCGATTTTCCGTTAGAACACGATGGGGCAGTCCTTCGCGCGTTCATGGAGGACGCGGCCGAGCTTGTCGCGTCCTTCGGGGGATCGCTGTCGGGAGAACACGGCGATGGTCGTGCTCGCAGCGAGTTGCTCCCGGCCATGTACTCCGCAAACGCGATCGACCTCTTCCGACAGTTCAAGAAGTTATTTGATCCGTCGAACATCATGAATCCTGGTGTTCTTGTGTCGCCGGACCCTATCGATTCGTCCTTGCGACGCCCAGTCGCTCTTCCTCTGTTGACGCGCGGAGGTTTTGGTTTCGATAGCGATGGGGGAGACGTAACAACGGCGGTGCACCGATGCGTCGGCGTCGGAAAGTGCAGAGCCGATAACACCGATGCGGGCTCCTTCATGTGCCCATCGTTCTTGGCGACACGCGACGAAAAAGACAGCACTCGTGCTCGAGCTCGGGTGCTGCAGGAGATGACCAACGGTTCATTCATCAAGGGAGGGTGGTCTGCGCCCGAAGTCGCTGATTCACTCGACCTGTGCCTCTCGTGCAAGGCCTGTGGCACTGAGTGTCCGGCGGGAGTGGACATGGCCACGCTCAAATCGCAGTCACTCTATGAGCGCTTCAAGGGCAAGCTCCGGCCGCGCGCGCACTACTCGCTCGGATGGATGCCGCGCTGGGCACGCCTAGGATCACGATTCGGCTCCCTTGCCAACTTTGCGCTTCGACTCCGTGTCCTGGAGAAGTTCGCTTTGTGGGCAGGCGGCATGGATACTCGACGGTCGATCCCCACTTTTTCTCCGCGTCCCTATCGCGACCTCTCTCGCGATCGTCGTGCATCGGCATCCGTCGCGGCGACGCTGAAACGCCCTGTCGTGATGTGGACTGATTCATTCAGCGACAATTTCGATGCGCCAATCGCCACGGCAATGGCCGCGGTGCTTGAAGCTGCAGGTTATAGCGTTGTAGTTCCGGAACGAAGCCCGTGTTGTGGACTCACGTGGGTATCGACCGGTCAGCTTGACGGGGCTCGGTCGCGGATGCTCGATCTGGTGAATGAGCTCAAGCCGTATGTCGCAGCTGGCATTCCTGTTGTAGGTATCGAGCCGAGTTGTATTGCGACGGTACGTTCGGATTTAGTCGAGTTGTTGGACGCGAATCCTGACGCGAAGCGAGTTGCCGGAAGCGTTATGACGCTGGCCGAGCTTCTTCATTCGCCTGTGCCTATGGGCCCCGGCGAAGACTGGTCGCTTCCCGATCTGAGCGATGTAACGGCCGTCGTTCAGCCGCACTGTCATCACAATGCGGTGATGGGGTTTGAGCTCGATCGTGCGCTCCTTGAACAGCAGGGCGCGGAGATAAAGGTGCTCGGAGGTTGTTGCGGGCTGGCCGGTAATTTCGGGATGGAAGCGGGCCACTATGAGGTATCTGTCGCCGTTGCCGAGAACGCACTATTGCCGGCACTCCGGGAACAGCCGGATGCTGTTTTGCTTGCCGACGGTATGTCCTGTCGCACTCAGGCAAAGCAGCTGGGGGGAATTCGGGGGGTCCACCTCGCAGAACTGATAGCGGAACGGCTCGATGTGAGCTCCGACAGTCCGTGAATGTCAGCGGGAACGGCAGCTCTAGACCTGCGGAACGCGCAGGAGCGAGCGTGTGCTGGAAATCCAGAAGACTAGCGATGCGAATGCGATCATCACGACAACGATGAGTCCTACGTAGAAGAAGACGCTGCCGTATCCGGTCGCCGGGTCAAGGAATGGGTAAGGAACCCAGCCGTCGGTCGCGCCACGAACCAGCACAACGATGATCCAGATGACTGGGTAAATAAGAACGATCCACAAGTTCGTGAAGACTATGCGCGCTCGGTCGGAGAAGACTACCCAATCGACGAGGGCGTAGATCGGCGTGATGATGTGCATGACCGTGTTCGCCCAGGCAACGGGAACGCCTCCAGCGACTCCCAGAGGAGCCAAGAGCGTGGCGTAGACGACACCCACAATGATGATGTAGGTCGTGGCGGATGCCCGGGCAACGTTCAAGGTCGGCGACGCGTGTTCGCCGCGCAGGCCCACGATGGCGATCGTAGCGAGAACCAGAAGCAACGCGATATTTGACTGGATAGTGAAGTAGCCAAACATGTTGAAGGGGTTGATTGTGGTGCGTCCTGCAGCCTCAGCCACTGTCGCGACAATGGCGGCGAGTGTCGTAATGGCGACGGCCAATCGAAGAGCAGCCACCGTGGCGGTACCGACTCGAGTGCTGGGTTGTGATGCAGTCTTCATAGTTTCCCTCGAACTGAAAACAGTTGTCAGCACTGACTATAGCGGGGAGGAAAAGTGGGGCCGCGGCGACCGCGGGGCACCTATATTGAGGTTGCAGTGCGCGTGTTGGGCCCGCCGTAATCGAGCAGTAAAAAAGCCGGTCAGAGGCGAAGTGCTTTCCTCTGAGCAATGGGCTATGGTCAAGGTGACCACGCCAACTGAGAAAAGGGGAAGCGGAGTAATCATGGCTGGAAAATCGCCTAGAGGAAGCACGAAAAAAGAAGCCAAGCTGTCAATCAAAGACAAGCGGGCACAAAAGCGGGCCAAGCTCGAAGACACCGGCTTCATCAAGCCGCGTAAGGGTCACTAACGGCCCAACAACCGAACTCGTCAGATTCCACACCCAATTTCGATGAGTTCAGCGTGGCGGCGCGCAGTCGCAGGCACGGAGATCCCGTGTCCCTTCAGTGCGCCGCCGCGCGCATCACGCCCTCGCTCGTGTGGTTAGTTGCGCACCTTGCCGCGACCGAAAATGAGCCACAGGATCGATCCGAAGATCGACAAGAAGAAGGCAACCAATATCCACACAAACTTGCCTAGCGCACCGTGGTTGCTGCTTTTGGCGATCGATACCACTGTGATGATGAAGATAATCAGGCCAACGATGCCAAAACTGAAGCTAATAGGTTCCATGGTCTAAATCGTAGCGGCATGGCACTATCAAGTTATGAGTTTGCTGGATGCCGCGTGGCACTCGTTGGGTGAAGATGCTGCTGCGCTCGCCCTCGTTCGAGATCGAGGATCCGCGGTGCCCCTTGCCGGAGCGCTTCCCTCGGGGCGTTTCGTTCACGACGCGATTGCGGCAGCCTCTTTTTCAGCCGCGCTCTTGGCTGCTCGACGAGTGGGCTGTGCTGTGCCGTCCGTCGAGCTGAACCCGCTCAAGGTGGCCACGGCGGTCACGAGCGATAAACACTTTCGGCTGAACGGTGAGCCGGTTGCCGCCTGGGGCGAGCTGTCTGGCTTCTGGCCATGCAGCGACGGTTGGGTTCGCACGCACGCCAACTACCCGCACCACCGCAGTGCGCTCCTGAGCGCGCTTGAGCTGCCCGATGACACGGGAGCCGATGAGTTCATGGTCGCGCTCCACTCGATGAATGCGGTCGACGTCCAGGAGAAAGTCGTCGCGGCTGGGGGAGTCGCGACAGTCGTGCGCACTGCCGACGAGTGGGCCGAGCATCCGCACGCCCGCCGAATCTCTGAGCTGCCGGTCATCGAAATGACATCGCTCGGCGATACAGAGCACGCAGTTCTTTCCGACACCACTATCGACGCCCCGCTTGCAGGAGTGCGGGTTCTTGACCTCACTCGCGTCATCGCGGGTCCAGTCGCTGCACGCACGCTCGGGCTGTGGGGTGCTGACGTGTTGCGTATCGATAGCCCACGGCATCCGGAACTCGGCTGGCAGCACCTCGACACCGGCGCCGGTAAACGATCGGCATTGCTTGACCTTGATGACACAGCCGATCACGCCAGCTTCGAAGAACTTCTCAAGACTGCGGATGTCGTACTCACCGCCTACCGCCCCGGTTCTTTAGAGAGGTTTGGGCTTTCGCCCGCGACTCTCGCTGCGCGCCGCCCGGGAATTATCGTGGGGCGCCTCTCCGCGTGGGGAACAGCCGGGCCGCTCGCTGACCGTCGTGGATTTGACAGTATCGTGCAGGCAGCTACGGGTATTGCGTTAGCGGAGGGCGATGGTGCGGGGACTCCTGGCGCGTTGCCCGCACAGGCTTTGGATCACGCGGCTGGCTATTTGCTCGCTGCTGCCGTCACAACCGCGGTGCGTCGTCGAGTTGATGCGGGCCACTCGTGGCTGCTGGAGGTTTCGCTTGCGCGGCTGGCCATGGAGCTATTGCAACAACGCCGTCCTCGGCACGCTCCGACGGCGTCCGCTGGCTTCACGCCGACTGTCGTGACGAGCGCTGGTGTGACGAGCACGTTGCCCGCGCCGGCGTACGCGGGGAGCCCCGGACGCTTCAGCGCTCCCGCGGTGGAGTGGGGTTCGAGCGAGCCGGAGTGGATTTCTTAGCCAAACGACTCCGACGGTGCTCGCGCAGCTCCTACAGCTGTTGTTCTGAAATAATCCCGTGTCGGCGGTGGTTGGCATGATGGACTTCAACAAGGATGGACTTATGACTGAAACTGCTGCCCCAACGCTCACGCCCGAAGCTAAGCTCGCGCTCTTTCGCGAACGTCGCGACCAGGCGGTCGTGCAGCAGAACGGCAATCTTGCTCTCACGAACACGCAGTGGGTTGATGCCGAGCAAACCATTTGGGGCGTGCCCGGCAGGTGGGCTCCTCACGAGGATGGCCTCACGGTGACGGCGACTGCAGCAGACAACATCGTGGTCGACGGTGTGCTCGTAGAGGGCAGTGCTGTTGTGCGCAGTAAGAGCGATGAGAGCCCGAGTGCCATCGTGTTCGGCGAGACCGTCACGGGTTTCGTGATTAAGTCGCCGGAAGGTAATCACGCGTTGCGGGTTTGGGACACCAATTCGCCCGCTATTCAAGAATTTGGCACGATCGATGCCTACGCTTACAACCCCGATTGGGTCATTACGGCAACGTTCACGCCGAATCCCGAGGGCACGACGCTCGGCTTCGAGCACATCAAAGACAATGGTCAAGAGCGCGAGCAGCCCATCCCCGGTGACATCTCATTCACGAAGGATGGCATTGATTACAGCCTCGCCGCATTCAAATCGGGGCGAGCTCTTCAACTGGTATTCGCGGATGCCACGAGCGGCGTCGACACCTACAGCGTTGGTCGCTTCCTCTTTGTAGCGCCCAACCCCGACGGAACGATCGTGCTCGACTTCAACCTGGCGATCTTGCCGCCCTGCGCTTTCAGCTATAACTTCAACTGCCCCATGCCTCCCAAGCAGAACCGTTTTTCGGTCGCGATTGAGGCCGGCGAAAAGAATGTGCTGAAGAAAGACGGCTCGCTGCTCCACGACTAGGCGGCACGAGCAGGCTGAAAGCGATGCGCGCCACTGCCTGCTAGGCGCTAGGCGAGTGCGACTCCAAGAATTCGAACACTTCGGTGGAGTCAACGCCCGGGTACATTCCGGTGGGCATCGCGGCGAGCAGAGAACTGTTGAGCCGGGCGCTCGGAAGTGAATGCTGCGCCCAGCGCGCCGTGAGGTTGTCGGGTGCGCTGCGGCAGCATTTTTCATCCGGGCATGTCGAGACGGCACGGTTCGAGGTGTCCCGCCCCCGGAACCACTTTGCTGAGGCAAACGGTGTGCCGAGACTCACCGAGAAATCTCCGCGACGCCCCGATTGAATGCGGGAGGTGCACCAGTAGGTGCCTCCGGGTTTGTCGGTGTATTGGTGGTACGGGCTGAACCGATCTTCGACATCGAAGACCTGGCGGGCGCTCCACTGGCGACAGACTGTCTGCCCCTCAATGGCGCCGAGTGCGTCGGTGGGGAAGGCCGCATTGTCGTTCTCGTAGGCTTTCGAGATAGTGCCGCCCTCGTGAACCTTGAGAAAGTGCACGGGGACCCCGAGGTGTTCGGTCGCGAGATTGGTAAAGCGGTGGGCGGCGGTTTCGTAGGGTACGGCGAAGGCATCGCGCAGATCCTCGACCGAGAGCTCGCGTTGAGCCTTTGCCGCGGTCAAGAATTCGACCGCGGTTTTCTCCGGAACCATGAGCGCGGCAGCAAGGTAGTTGGTCTCCACTCGCTGGTACAGAAACTCTGAATAATCGGCAGGCTCTCGGATGCCCAACACGTGTCCAGCGAGGGCCTGCAGCAACGTCGATCTCGGGTCGGTTCCTTCCCCTTGAGCTACCGGTAGATAGATCCGGCCATTGCGCAGATCCGTGACGCTGCGAGTCGATGCGGGAAGGTCGGGCACGTAGTGAAGCGAAAACCCGAGATGCGAGGCGAGATCGGAGGCAACGCGTTGCGAGAGCGGACCGCCACTGTGGCCCACGGCATCCAATAGTTCTCGGGCGGTTGTTTCGAGTTCGCCGAAGTAGTTATTGCGTTTGCGCATCATGCGGCGAAGTTCGGTGTTTGCTCGTCGCGCTTCTTCTGGTGTCGCCGCCCGCTCTCGATGCAGTCTTTGCAGTTCGTCGTGCAGGCCAAGCACGGTCTCTATTGCTTCATCACTGAGCGTTTTGCGAATGGGCAGGTCGGGGAGTGCCAAAGAGCTGTAGAGGGGTCCGCGTTGGGCACGCTCGAGGGCGATCTCCAGCGCGGCGCGGCGAGAGGGTGGTTCGGCGTTGAGTAAATCATCGACCGTCACGTCGAAAATTCGGGCGAGCTTCTGCAGCTCGCTGAGCTTGAGTTCGCGTTTACCGTTCTCGATGACGGATACCTGAGAAGCGGCGCGATTGAGAGCCGCGCCCAGGTCGTCGAGGGTGAGGCCGCGATCGGTGCGGAGTTGTCGGATGCGGCGGCCGATGGTGAGGGAATCGAGCATGTCCTCATCGTCTGCCTGCGCGAGCGTGCGTGGGGTCATATTCGCGTCCTCCTTGACGAGCTTCTACTGAAAAACAGAAGAATGCAAAGAATTCTGCCCTAAAAGCGGGTGAAGAACCAGAGCGGGGGCAGCAGAGTCGAAGAAACGCACCACCGACCACCCCGACGAAGGAGCCAGCAATGACGAACATCCGCCCCGGCGATCAAATCCAGTCCGCCGCCGAACTTGAGACCGAGTGGAAGACGGATGCCCGCTGGAACGGCATCGAACGTGAGTTCAGCGCCGAAGACGTTATTGCGCTCCGCGGAAGCGTCCGCGAAGATCACACCCTTGCTCGGCGCGGTGCCGAAAACCTCTGGAATCTCATCCAGCGCGACGAGACCCAGTGGGTTGCCGCGCTCGGTGCTCTCACCGGCAACCAAGCAGTCCAGCAAGTGCGCGCCGGTCTCGAAGCGATCTATTTGAGCGGCTGGCAGGTCGCCGCCGACGCCAATCTCTCGGGTCAGACCTACCCGGATCAGAGCCTCTACCCCGCGAACAGCGTGCCTGCCGTGGTTCGCCGCATCAACAATGCCCTCTTGCGAGCGGACCAGATCGAAACTGCCGAATCGGGTGCTCCGCAGACCGATTGGCTGGCGCCGATCGTGGCCGACGCGGAAGCCGGCTTTGGCGGGCCGCTGAACGCCTACGAACTCATGTCATCGATGATCGAATCGGGCGCCGCGGGCGTGCACTGGGAAGACCAGCTCGCGTCGGAGAAGAAGTGCGGCCACATGGGCGGCAAGGTGCTGATTCCCACCTCGCAGCACATTCGCACCCTCAACGCCGCGCGGCTCGCCGCCGATGTCGCGGGCGTGCCGACCATCATCATCGCGCGCACCGACTCGCTCGCCGCCGACCTCATTACCAACGATGTGGATGATCGTGACAAGCCATTCTTGACGGGCGAGCGCACGAGCGAGGGTTTCTATCGCACCACTCCAGGAATCGAGACGGTACTCAGCCGCGGCCACGCCTACGCGCCCTACGCGGACCTGCTGTGGGTGGAGAGCGCCAAGCCCGACCTTGAGCTGGCTCGCACTTTTGCGGAGAGCATCCACAAGGAGTTTCCTGGCAAGAAGCTTGCCTACAACTGCTCGCCGTCGTTCAACTGGAAGCGTCACCTCGACGATGCTCAGATTGCGACCTTCCAGCGCGAGCTCGCTGCGATGGGGTACGCCTTCCAATTCATCACCCTTGCCGGATTCCACGCTCTCAACCACTCGATGTACACGCTTGCTCGTGGCTACAGCGAGCGGCACATGAGTGCCTATGTGGAACTGCAAGAGGCAGAGTTCGCGTCTGAAGCAGACGGTTACACGGCCACGCGCCACCAGCGTGAGGTCGGCACGGGGTACTTCGATCGCATCGCGACAGCGTTGAACCCCACGAGTGAAACCCTCGCCCTGGTCGGAAGCACCGAAACCGACCAGTTTCACTAAACCCTCATCACGACACAACTTTCTAAGGACGCATCATGACAACGCACAGAATGGAACCGCTCGCTGAATCGCAGGAACGATTCGGTGAAATCCTTACCCCCGAGGCGCTGCACTTCCTCACGCGCCTCCACGATCAGTTCGCCGGTCGACGCCACGACCGCCTCGCGGCACGAATGGAATCGAGAAAGCACATCACGAATGGGCGCAACTTGCGCTTTCTGCCCGAAACCGCGGCAATTCGCGACGACACAACGTGGCGAGTCGCTGGTGCCGGGCCCGGTCTTGACGACCGTCGCGTCGAGATCACCGGCCCGACCGACCGCAAAATGACGATCAACGCGATGAACTCCGGCGCGAAGGTGTGGCTCGCTGATCAGGAGGATGCCACAAGTCCGACCTGGCAGAACGTCATCGATGGGCAAGTGAATCTGCGTGACGCGATCCGTCGTCAGATCGACTTCACAACCGACGAGGGCAAAAGCTACGCGCTCGGTGACGAGACGCCCACAATCGTGATGCGACCGCGCGGCTGGCACCTGGTTGAAAAGCACTTGCGTTATACCGACCGCGCGGGATTGCGTTCTCCGGCATCCGGTTCTCTCGTGGATTTTGGGCTGTACATATTCCATAACGCGCACGAACTTATTGAGCGCGGCAGTGGCCCGTACTTTTACATCGCCAAGATTGAGAACCACCTCGAAGCGCGCCTCTGGGATGACGTGTTCACGTTCGCCGAGAACGCTCTGAACATTCCGCACGGCACGATTCGCGCGACGGTGCTGATCGAGACAATTCCTGCTGCTTTCGAGATGGAAGAGATCCTCTACGAACTGCGCGAGCACTGCGCCGGATTGAACGCTGGCCGCTGGGACTACATTTTCTCGATCATCAAGAACTTCCGTGGCCGAGGAGCAAGCTTTGTGCTTCCTGACCGTGCCGAGATCACGATGACAGTACCGTTCATGCGGGCGTACACCGAGCTGCTGGTGTCGACCTGCCACAAACGCGGTGCGCATGCCATTGGCGGTATGAGCGCGTTTATTCCTAACCGCCGTGACCCAGAAGTCACGGCGCGAGCGCTCGAGGCTGTCACTCGCGACAAGCGTCGCGAGGCTACAGACGGCTTCGATGGCACGTGGGTCGCGCACCCTGACCTCATCCCCACCGCTCGTGCCGAGTTCGATGCAGTTCTGGGGGAGCGACCGAATCAGGTTGACCGTCTACGCGACGATGTTCATGTCACAGCGGATGACCTGCTCGACCTGCGCATCGATGGTGCGGTGACGGATGCCGGAGTGCGCTCCAATGTGTCTATAGCCTTGCGCTACATCGAGAGTTGGTTGCGCGGGGTTGGAGCCGCAGCGATCGACAACCTCATGGAAGACGCGGCCACCGCGGAGATCAGCCGCAGCCAACTCTGGCAGTGGATGCATCAGCGCGTCGTGACGGCAGAGGGCACGCCCATTACGCACCGCAGCATCGAGGAGGAGCTCGTTCGCGTGCTTGACTCGATTGAGCGCACCGCCGGCGACCGCTTCGATGAGGCTGCCGCGGTGTTCCGCGACGTGACCTTGGAGGAAGAGTTCCCCACCTTCCTGACGCTCAGTGCCTACAGCAGCTACCTCGTGGAACAGCCTCGCGAGAACGCAGCCTGACGTGCCCACGGGCTAGCCAACTATAATGAGGGCACTCGACCGCTGTTGATCGGAGTGCCTGTGGCTAGCCCGTGGATGTCCACCGCCGATTCCGCTGCGCGCGCCAGGGTCGAGCAGGCTCACAATCGCACCGTAGCCGACGGAATCCCCGCCTCCGGAGTTCGCCGGCTGGTCCATGAATCGTGGCAGCGGTCGCTCGAACGTGAGCTCGATCCCGACCAACCGCTCGATGCTCGCCAATTGACGGAACACGACCTGCGTGAGTATCGAAACTCTCATCCGCTCTCGCTCGCTCTTCCGACCATCCATCGATTGCTCATTCGTCACACTCTGGATGCTGGACTCATCGTTGCCGTCGGAGACCAAGACGGGCGACTGCTTTGGATCGACGGCGACCGAACCATGCGCCGCCGCGCTGAAGGGATGCTCTTCGTTGAGGGCGCCGATTGGAGCGAGCAAGCCGTGGGAACAAGCGCACCGGGCACGGCGCTTGCGCTCGACCATGGAATCCAAATTCATGGTGCCGAACATTTCAACAGAATCGTGCACCCGTGGAGCTGCACCGCTGTTCCAGTGCATGATCCATCGACTGGAGTGATGCTCGGCGTTATCGACATCACGGGTGGTGATGATGCTGTGGCGCCGGCCACTTTGCCGTTGATGGAAGCCGCTGTTGCGGCCGTCGAGTCAGAACTGCGCATCCGCACCCTTGACGGACAGCTAGCCAGGCCCACGCTTCGCGTTCACCACGCCGTCTCGCGGCCTGAATCGCTGCCAGGGCTATCAGTGTTAGGCCGCGAAGGTGGAGTTCTCGACGTCTCAGGCGCCTCGACCGACCTCAGCCTTCGCCACGCGGAGATGCTCCTGTTGCTCTCCTGGCACTCATCAGGGCTTTCGGCTGAACGACTGGCCGAACTTCTCGGGTGCTCGGTAGAAACGTTGCGGCCGGAGATGGTGCGTTTGCGCCGCGTTCTAGAGAGCGTGGACTCCAGCCTTGTGCCGAGTTCGCGTCCCTACCGTCTGCCGCGCACGGTCGATCTTGACGCGCAACGGGTTCTCGCATTTCTCAATCGTGGAGCGCACCGGGTAGCCCTCGCCGGCTACTCAGGACAAGTGCTTCCCACGTCGAGTGCTCCGGGCATCCGCTCGATTCGTGACGAGGTCAGTGCGCGACTGCGGGAATCGATGCTGACGGATGCCTCGCTCGAGACTCTCTTAGCGTATGCCCGCATCGACGAAGCCGCGTATGACGTAGAGGTCTGGAAAGCATGTCTCACACGTCTTCCCGCTAAGTCGCCTAAGCGTGCTTCGATCGTCGCACGCATTGAACGCATCAACGCAGAGCTCGCCTAGACCACCTCTCGACGAGGGCCGTTGCCGGCGCAAGCCACTGCAACGTTGCTGCAACCTGTGTCGGCGTAGCGTTCTGGCCACGGCAATCGCATCACCGCCGTATCTCAGACAACGACGTCGACAGGAGTTTTCGAATGACCGTTTATGCAGCCCCAGGCACCCCAGATTCGCTGATGGCTTTCAAGCCTCGCTACGAGCACTGGATTGGCGGCGAATGGGTTAAACCCGTGAAGGGCCAGTACTTCGAGAATGTTTCTCCCGTCAACGGCAAGCCTTTCACCGAAGTTGCTCGCGGTACCGCTGAAGACATCGAAGCGGCACTCGATGCTGCACATAAGGCGGCCCCCGCGTGGGGTAAGACATCCACTACGGAGCGAGCAGCAGTACTGAACAAGATCGCCGACGTTATTGACGCCAACCTGCAGATGCTTGCAGTGGCCGAGACCTGGGACAACGGCAAACCCATCCGTGAGCCGCTCAACGCTGACCTTCCGCTCGCCGCCGATCACTTCCGTTATTTTGCCGCGGCGATCAGAGCACAAGAGGGCCACTTCGCCGAGATGGACGGCGATATGACGGCCTACCACTACAAAGAACCACTGGGCGTTGTCGGCCAGATCATCCCCTGGAATTTTCCCATTCTGATGGCCGTGTGGAAGCTCGCGCCGGCCCTCGCCGCGGGAAACGCGATAGTGCTCAAACCCGCCGAGCAAACCCCATCGTCAATCCTTGTTCTCATCGAGTTGATCGGCGATATTCTGCCTCCCGGAGTACTCAACATCGTGAACGGTTTCGGAGCAGAGGCGGGCAAGCCGCTCGCGTCGAGCCCGCGCATCCGCAAGATCGCGTTCACCGGCGAAACCACCACGGGCCGGTTGATTCTTCAGTACGCAAGCGCCAACATCATCCCGGCAACGCTCGAGCTCGGGGGCAAAAGCCCCAACATGTTCTTCTCGGATGTTGCCGATCATGACGACGCTTACTACGACAAAGCTCAAGAAGGGTTCGCGCTTTTTGCCTTCAACCAGGGCGAAGTCTGCACGAGCCCGAGTCGTGCCCTCATTCAGAAGCCGATCTACGACGGGTTCTTGGCGGATGCCGTCAAGCGGACTGCGCTGGCGGTCCAGGGGAATCCGCTCGACACCGATACGCAGGTCGGAGCACAGTCATCCAACGATCAACTCGAAAAGATTCTGAGCTATGTAGACATTGGTAAGCAAGAAGGGGCAAAGCTTCTCCTCGGCGGTGAGAGGGTCGACCTGGGCGGCGATCTCAGCGGCGGTTTCTACGTTCAGCCGACAATCTTCGAGGGCCACAACAAGATGCGATTGTTCCAAGAAGAGATTTTTGGGCCGGTTGTTGCCGTCACGAGTTTCGAGGACTATGACGACGGAATCTCGATTGCGAACGACACTCTGTATGGCCTCGGTGCGGGGGTGTGGTCGCGTAACGGCAACATCGCTTACCGTGCCGGGCGCGACCTCCAAGCTGGGCGTGTGTGGGTGAACAATTATCACGCCTATCCTGCTGGTGCGGCATTTGGTGGGTACAAGAGCTCGGGCATCGGCCGCGAGAACAGCGCTCTCGCACTCGATCATTACCAGCAGACGAAGAACCTGCTCGTTTCGTACTCCGAGAACAAACTCGGTTTCTTCTAAACCGATGACCTAACGTCCGTGGGCGGCTGGCGCGAATCACTATCGCGTCAGCCGCCCAGAGCTGCAATCGACAGGAGCAGACGATGATCGAAGCTCGGACAGCAATCCCCGGAGAGTCACAGCCACGAGTCGCGATGACGGCAGAGAGCATCGACCTGCTTCGCTCGCTGTGGCGAACACACGGGCCGCTCATGTTCCATCAATCCGGCGGATGCTGCGACGGTAGTTCGCCCATGTGCTTTGCAGAGGGCGAATTTCTCACCGGAGCCAGTGATGTATTGCTGGGGGTCTTCGACATTGCGCCGGTCGGACATCCAGAACAGCTCATCAATTTTTGGATGTCGAGCGAACAGTTCGCGTACTGGAGTCACACCTACTTGACGGTAGATGTTGTCACGGGCCGGGGGAGCGGATTCTCTCTCGAAGCGCCTGAGGGAGTGCGTTTTCTGATCCGCTCCACACTGATGGAGACCGCTGATCCGTTCACGTAGGCACTCGGTGTCAGCGCAGCACGGCAGACTAGTCACGTGTACCTTGTGCTCGCGACTAGCGGCCGCACCCTCACCGCCACTCGCGTGGATGCGTCGGGCGCGGTCCTTGACGAACTCACCGTGGACGATCTTGCTTCGTTCGTAGTTCAGGTTCAGCATGCTGAGCCCGACATTCGTTGGGTGTGGCATGACACAGCTGCGTGGTATCCGGCTCTCTTAGAGGCTCGAGTGCGTGTCAACCGGTGTTTCGACCTGCGCCTCTGTCATGCGATCCTTCGCAACTCGGCCTTCACTCGACAGTCATCGCTCGCTCGCGCTCAGCCGGGTCGTTGGGATTCCCTTGCTCAAGCGGGGCATGTGGCGCCCCTTGATCACGTCGCGCCTCAACACTCGACGCTGTTTGATTTCGACGATGGGGCCGTCGATGTCGCTGAACTCGACGTTGTCGCTGAATTCTTGCGTCAGCGTGACGCCGTTGCGGTCTCAACTGAGATTGGCCGCGTGCAACGCTTGCTTTCTGCGGAGTCGGCGGGTGCCCTTATCGCCGCCGAGATGCGATTCGCGGGGCTCCCGTGGAGCGCGCGGGCCCATGATGAGATCTTGACCGAGCTGCTGGGTTCGCGACCGACTAGTGAGGGTGTGCGGCCCGCGAAGCTCCAAGCACTTGTCGACGAGATCCGCAGTCTGCTCGACTCGCCTCGACTCGCGCCCGAGTCACCCGCCGAGCTTTTGCGGGCGCTGAGCGTTGCGGGAATCCAAGCGGCAACAACACGGTCGTGGGAGCTCAAGCAGTTGAAGCATCCGGTTATCGCACCCCTTCTCGAGTTCAAGAAGCTTCAACGTCTGATGACGGCGAATGGATGGACTTGGCTCGACTCTTGGGTGGTTGACGGTCGTTTTCGTCCCGACTACGTTCCCGGCGGTGTGGTGACGGGGCGTTGGGCCACGAGCGGCGGTGGAGCGTTGCAGCTTCCTCACCTTATTCGCGGCGCGGTGCGAGCCGATCCGGGGTGGAAGTTTGTCGTTGCCGACGCATCGCAGTTGGAGCCGCGCATTCTGGCTGCGATGGCAGGCGACCGTGGGATGGTCGCTGCCGGCGCTTCTGGTGACCTCTACGAAGGCATCGTCGCGAGCGGCGCTGTGGATACTCGAGCGCACGCTAAGCTCGCGATGTTGGGTGCAATGTATGGGGCGACATCGGGGGAGAGCGGTCGCTTAATGCCCCGCCTAGCTCGCGCTTATCCGCAAGCGATCGCGCTTGTCGAGAAGGCGGCGCGGGCGGGTGAGCGCGGCGAAGTCGTCAGTACTCAACTCGGTCGAAGTTCGCCTCCCGGCACTCACGCCGCGGCGTACGATGATTCGCAAACTCCGGCGCAGCGTGCAGCTTCGCAAGAACGAGGCCGGTCCTGGGGGCGCTTTACCCGCAACTTCATCGTGCAGGGCACCGCTGCTGAGTGGGCGCTGTGCTGGATGGCGAGCATCCGCAACAGGCTTCGAGAGCTCTCGGATGATGCGTGGTTGACTGATGCGCCACACCTCGTGTTCTTCCTGCATGACGAGGTTGTCGTGCACTCTCCCGAAGCGCTGGCTCAAAGTGTCGCCGAGCATGTGGCAGCAGCAGCGGCGGATGCCGGGCGACTCGTCTTCGGTGATATTCCGGTAACGTTCCCGCTGACTACGGCGATTGTTGATCGCTACGACCACGCGAAATAGCGCCGCCGAGGCGCGGAAGACGGTCAGCGGATGCGCGTTGCCTGAAGCGTGTAGGTCAGCGGAACTTGTTCAGCTCCGTGGGTAAGTCGATACTCGCCATCCTCTCCGCGTTTCATCTGTCCGGGCAAGGCGTTCCAGGGCAGGCTCTGGTGTTCCACTAATCCGTCAATGCGCATTCCATGGTTGAGCAGCGCAGTGATCGTTTCTCCGAGACCGTGGCTCCATTCGTGACCGGTTGTCGCGGTGAAGACGTGGTCGGTCTCCACGTACGTTCCAGCGTCTTCCCAAATCAGGGCATCCGGCTGCTCAAAATAGGGGTATCGCACAACGAAGGCGTCGGGATTCTCGTCGTCGAGGGCATACAGCATGGGATGGCCTTCGCGAATAAACAGCCGTCCACCCACGTGCAAAAGCGCCGCGACGGTCCGCGCCCAGCGATCAATGCTCGGAAGCCAGCAGATCGCGCCAATGCCGGTGTAGACAAGGTCGAACTTTTGTCCATCGAGGGCAGCAGGGGCATCGTAGACTTCGGCCTCAACGAAGGTTGTCGCGGCGTTGCTTCGCTCCGCAAGCCGTCGCGCTTCGGCGAGGGACGCAGAAGAGAAGTCCAGTCCGGTCATTGACGCTCCGAGCCGTTCAAGCGACACGGTATCCGTACCGATATGGCATTGCAGGTGGATTCCACGCAGTCCGGCAATGTCGCCGAGGAGGGGCATGTCGAAGCGTACGACGTCGCTCAAAAAATCGGGGTCTGTGACGAACTTGTCGACGGCGTAATCGGGGGAGTTAGCGTGCACGGGCGCCCGTTCGTTCCAGCTCGCAAGATTGTCCATAACGTACTGCGGGCTCTGTTGTGTATCCCGCGAAGTGTGCGATGGGGTGATTTCGGTCATGAGGTTCTTCTTCCGTTCTCGGGTGCGGGTGTGGCTGCGGGCCCGCTTCCGGATGATGCTGGTCGTCCACGTTTGGGTTTGGTGGGATCGATGGGGAAAGCTCGAACACGCCCTTGAGCCTGTGCGTCTGTTACAGCTTCCTCGACGTGATCCAGCCAATCCAGTTCTGCCTCGGCGTGCGTGCGCAGGGATTCGCTCACGAGTTGCTGAGCAAACTGACTCGCGTCGGCCGCTGGCTCGCGCTTGGCGGCAGCGAGCGAGAGTGTGTCGAGTGCGCCTCGTGTTGCCTGACGCTGGCGCTCAATGACGGTGTGCACATCGACACCGGGAAGAGTAACGGCGATGGCGAGCTTGATCGCCAGTTCGTCGCGGCTCTCGGAGTAGCTATGCACGGGATTAGTTAGCCAGTGCTCGACTTCGGCTTTTCCAGTCTCGGTAATCGCATAGAAAGTCTGCTGTGCGGCATCCGAGTCTTCGTCGACGGGAGAACTTGTCTTCGTCACGAGGTTGTCCCGCACGAGTCGATCGAGGGTGTTGTAGATCTGGCCGACATTGAGCGGCCACGTCGATCCGGTACGCCGGTCGAATTCCGAACGTAGCTGATAGCCGTAGCAGGAGCCTTGCGCCAAAATTGACAGCAAGCTGTGGCGGATTGACATGGCCAACCTCCCGAATAACTCGATACTGAGTATGTACTAATTGACGATAGTGATGAGGCCGATTCTCCACCGTTGTTCTGGCGTGTGTCGGCTTTCTCGAACGGCGCCGTGGGGAGCGGTCACTCGCCGCAGCCGATTTGCGAAGATGGATAAATGGCGGCGCATCAGGGCGCGGTCGCGGCAGAACGTCCAACGATCTCATGGCGACTCTAGATGAACTGGACTCTTCGCGACTGATTTCGTGCAGGTCGACTCACGGCCCCATACTCATCTGCGTGAGTGATGCACCCCTAGCCCCAGCGGCGAACCAGCCAATTCCCGAATCAATCAACGATCTCGAGTTCGTCTTGACGTCCTCGTCAGGTAGTGCGGTGTCGGCGACGTCGCCGACACGGTTCCGCTACCACCAAGAAGACCACATGGTGTGGGGTGAGTACTTCGGGGACACTGTCGCTGTCGGCCGTTTTGTTGGCCGCCGCGACGGCGATGTCGTGTCCATCCGCTTCGCTCATCGTCTCGCTGCTAGCGAGGAGGTCGTGCTCGGAATGGCGTCGAGCACCATCCGCTGGAATGAGAATGGCAGCCTCGAACTCTACGAAGTGTTTGAGAAGAACGGGGAATCACACGTGAGCGTGTGCGTCGCGGTCGAGCCCCACGAGGCGTGGCCTGAACTAGACCCGGCTCAGCGCACTCGACCCCTGCTCGACGGAACCACGTTCATCCTTGAGGAATCGACAGCGAGCACCGTCAGCGCTGAGCCGACGCGCTTCGACTTCGAGGAAAATTCCGGAGTTGTCTGGGGCTTCTATTACGGAGACACCGTGACCGCAGGGAGATGTGTCGGCAGATACCGCGATGGTGTTCTCGATGAGTTCTTCGTGCATCACGTCATCGCGAGCGACGCGACGCTGCTAGGAGACAGCAGCACGACACTCGGCACGCGATCTGACGGCCGCCTTGAGCTCATTGAGGAATTTGTGCTGGATGGCGTTCCAGGAAAGAGCGTCTGCGTTCAGGTCGTTTAGCGGACTAGCTGTTGAGGCCGGCCCGACCGGGGTCTGCGCGAGTGAATCGAGTAAGGCCCAGTTGGGCGGGTTCTTGAGGTCGCTCTGACAGATCCGATGGCAGCAAGTAGGGGCGCTGGAAGACTTCATCCAGAACCAGCACTGTCTCGAGCGATTTAACCTCGGGGAGCACAGACAGCACGCCGACGATGAAGTCGTGAATTGCACCTACCTCATGCCCGCGAATCAGCAGCATCGCGTCGTGCTCACCCGTCGTGATCCGGCACGACTCGATCTCGGTCATGGTCGTGATGCGATCGCGAAAGCTTGCCCAGGTTTGTGGATGCACGGAGAGAAACACCAGCGCGCAAATGCCGAGTCCAGCTTTCGCGGGGTCGATCTGAGCGCTGAACCCCGTGATCACTCCATCCGACATCAATTGCTCAACGCGCGTATAGACGTTGGCGCGGGAGACGTTTACCTTCTCGGCAAGAGCCGACATTGATATTCGTCCGTTATAGCGCAGCTCACTCAATATCTTCAGGTTGATCTCGTCCAATCCGGACGGTGATTGTCCAATACCGGTTGTACCGTTGGTGCCTTTACTGGACATATTGTCTTAAATCTCCCTCAGCTTTTACTCATGGTCTGAACTATGTCGCCTTTGATTGGACAGACTAGCGGGAATTGTGCCAATCTCAAGCACAGCCGTCCAGAGGCTGTTCTATAACCATCAAGGAGTTCCCTTTGCGCACCAAGTTCCGCTACGTAGCGGCCGCATTCGGTCTGACTGCATCACTGGCTCTCGCCGGTTGCGCTGCAGCAGCACCCGAAGCAAGCGACAGCATCGTTATTGACACCGCTTTCACTCTCGAGACCAGCGATCCCGGTCGCAACTACGTTCCTACGGGGTACATGGTCTCCAAGGCTCTCTACGAAACGCTTCTCGACTTCGCTGGGTCCGACGAATCGACTCCAGTCGACGGGCTTGCCTCCTATGAGTCGAATGACGATGCAACCGTGTTCACCTTCACGCTCAAAGACGGTCGCGTCTTTTCTGACGGTTCAGCAATCACGGCTGATGACGTTGTGTTCTCGCTCAACCGTGTTGCCGGTATGACCGAGAGCAAAGCGAACTTCTTGATGAACGGCATCACCGTCACCAAGATCGACGACATGACAGTCGAGCTCAGCACGGAGACCCCGTCGCTCAAGCTCCCCGCTCTCATGACGAACCCGTCGCTGGCCATCCTGAACTCCGCCCTCGTTATCGAAAACGGCGGAACGACCGATGATTCGGATGCTGCTGAAGCGTTCTTGAACGAGACCTCGGCAGGCTCCGGCCCGTACGTTCTCGACTCGATCAACTTCGAGTCGCAGGTCGTGCTCACCGAGAACGAGAACTACAACGGTGATGAAGACATCGACTTTACCCGCGTTGTGATTCGCAACGTTTCTGAGGCCGCAACCCAGAAGATCAACCTTGAGGGTAACGACTCCCAAGTGGCTGTTGACCTCAGTGGCGACCAGGTCGCCAGCTTGAGCGACGGGGTCAACGTGTTCTCGACACCGTCGGCTCAGACGATCTTCCTGCTGATCAACCAGAACGAAGAAGTGGGCGGAGTCACCTCCAACCCAGACTTCGCGAACGCTGTTCGCTACGCCCTCGACTACCCGGCACTGCTTGAACTCGCTGGTGCAGGTTCCGAGCAAGCGACAGGCGTTATCCCACCGTCATTCCTCGGCGCGCTCGAGAACGGTGTTGAGCAGGACCTCGACGTCGCAGCAGCATCGCTCGAAGCATCCGGCTACGACGGAGAGAGCGTCACGCTCGAGTACCCGAATGACTACCCGGTTGGTGGCGTGAGCTTCACCCCGCTGGCCGAGCGTGTGCAATCGCAGCTTGCGGATGCCGGCATCACGGTCGAGCTCGCTCCAGCGCCGTTCACGACACAGATCGACAGCTACGTCAACGGAACCGAAGCCTTCAGCATCTGGTTCTGGGGCCCCGACTACGCAGACTCGGCCAATTTCCTGCCGTTCTCAGCTGGCCAGAAGGTTGGACTGCGTGCCGGTTGGACCGCTGAACAGGACGCCGACGTCGTCAACCTCGCTGCAGCTGCAGAGAACGCGACGAACTTCGACGAGCGCGAGACTGCGTTCAGCAATTTCGCTGAGGCTCTCCAGCAGCGTGGACCGTTCGTGCCGCTGATCGTTCCTGGCTCCAACATTGCGACCGCGTCGTACATCGATGGAGTTGCCTACAACTCCACATGGACGATGGACATCGCTGAACTGCAAGCTAAGTAGAAAGAACCTCTAGCGTGGGAAACACACCCCGCGCGACTCGCAGGTACTCGGCCAGATCACCTCTGGTCGGGTACCTGCTTCGTCGCCTCGGAACCTCAGTCCTGCTCCTCTTCGGAGTCACTATCGTCACGTTCGCTTTGGCGAACCTCGTGCCGGGTGACCCTATTGCCGCAGCGCTCGGTGAGGGGGCGGCGAGCAACCCCGCCACTGTCGAGGCGTACATCAAGGAACGCGGGCTCGATCAGCCGCTTCCGGTGCAGTATGTGAACTACATCGGTGGTTTGTTCCAAGGCGATATGGGCATTTCGTTGCGTACAGCCCAGCCCGTGGCATCCGACCTTGCGAAAGCCGTACCCGCCACGGTCGAGATTGCGCTCCTCGCAATTGTTGTGAGTCTTGGCGTCGGTGTTGCCCTTGGCTCGATCGCGGCCTACCGCCGGGGCAAGATCAGCGACCAGGTGGTGAGAGTGTTGTCTCTCATCGGTCTCAGCATCCCTACATTCTGGATGGCGCTGGTCAGCTTCAATTTCTTCTTCCTGCAGTTGCGCATTGCGCCTGGTTCGGGAAGGCTCTCACCAGCGCTCGCACCGCCTCCCACGGTCACGGGCTTCTATACGGTTGACTCGCTACTCGCCGGACAATGGGTTGCCTTTTCGGATGCACTTGCTCACTTGATGCTTCCGGTCTTTGTGCTTTCGCTCTTCACGATTGGCTTGTTGACTCGCTTCGTTCGCACCTCTGTCCTTGAAGTGTTAGATGCCGACTATGTTCGCGCAGGCCGAGCTAAAGGGCTCAGCGGGTCCCGGCTGTTCTTCGGCTACGTGTTGCGTGGAGCTTCGCTCCCGATCCTTACGATCGTCGGTCTCGCGTTCGGAACGCTTCTGTCGGGCACTGTTCTGGTCGAGGCTGTTTTCGCCTGGCCCGGACTCGGCAGCTACGCCTACAACTCGGCAACGAGCCTTGACCTGCCCGGCGTCATGGGCGTCGGCCTCGTGGTCGGGGTCGTCTACTTGACCATCAACTTCGCCGTCGACCTTCTTTACGGTGTACTCGACCCGAGGGTGAGGCTCGCATGAGAAAACGTTGGCTAAAGATTCCTGCCGCGTGGGTAACCCCGCTTGGCGTTATTGGTGCTGTGATCGCTGTCGTGTGGGTGGGTATCGCCTTCACTGCCCGGCTCTGGGTGCCGTTTGACCCACTGTCGCAAGATTTGCCTCGACTGCAAGCTCCCGGCATCGACACGCTGATGGGTACCGATGCGCTCGGTCGAGACATTTTCTCCCGCTTGATGACCGGTGCCGGAGTCACGATTCCGCTGGCCCTCATGCTTGTCGTGATGTCTCTCGCAGTGGGAACCCTGATTGGCGCGATCGCCGGTTACTTCGGCAAGTGGGTTGACGAGCTTCTCATGCGCTTGACTGACCTCGTGATGGCGTTCCCGACGGTCATCCTGGCGATGGTCGTCGCTGCTGCCCTCGGGCCCTCGCTCTTCAACGCTGTGATTGCGGCCTTCGTGGTGTCGTGGCCGCAATACGCTCGAATGACGCGAAGTATCGTGCTGGGTCTTCGCACCCAGAATTATGTGATGGCCGGACGCCTGATGGGTTTCTCGCCTTTCAAGACGCTTCGGGTAGATATTGCGCCCAACGTGGTTGGTCCGATTCTGGTGTTGGCCAGCCTCGATGTGGGAACCGCGATCTTGCTGCTTTCCGGTCTCTCGTTCCTGGGCCTGGGTGCTCAACCACCGACGCCAGAGTGGGGCTCGATGATCTCCGCGGCCATCCAGAACTTCGACAGTTGGTGGATCGGGTTGTTCCCCGGTCTCGCGATCCTCACTGTGGTCATGGCGTTCAACTTCGTCGGTGACTCGCTGCGAGACATTTTTGATCCGACATCACAGGTATCGCGAGCGGGGGCACGATCATGATCGACGAAACGACACCCGAGACTTCGGATGCCGCATCCGCGCTGTCTGCGCCAGTGCTGACTGTCGACGGACTCACGATTGGCATCGGCTCGCGAAATAGCGTCAAGTCCATCGTTAAGGGCATCAGCCTCGCCCTCACCCCCGGACGCGTGCAGGGGCTCGCGGGGGAGTCGGGCTCGGGCAAGACGGTCACGTCGCTTGCGATGTTGGGTTTGTTGCCGAGCAATGCTGTTGTGGGGGGCTCGATCCGCTTGAGTGATCCTGCTGGCGGCGATGCTGAGCTTGTAGGGATGTCGAACCGTCAGCTGAATGAGATTCGTGGGCGTCGCATTGCAATGATCTTTCAGGATCCTTCGTCGAGCTTGCACCCGCAGCTCACAGTCGGGGTTCAGCTGACCGATCATGTGAGGCGGCATCTCTCTCTCTCGAAGGCGAAGGCCCGCACGCATGCGATTGAATTGCTCGATCGAGTTCGCGTACCAAACCCGGCGGAAGCACTGGGGCGGTATCCTCACCAGTTCTCGGGCGGTCAGCGCCAACGCATCGCGATTGCGATCGCACTCGCGTGTGACCCGGTCGTGCTGTTGGCTGATGAGCCGACAACCGCGCTCGATGTCACCGTACAGGCGGGCATCTTGCACTTGCTCCGTGACCTCGCCGACGAACGCCAGCTTGCTGTGCTTCTTGTCACTCATGACTTGGGCGTGATGAGCGCAATTGCGGATGACATCGCGGTGATGCGTCACGGCGAGATCGTTGAGTCGAATGCTCGACAGGCGATCTTCACTAGTCCGCAGCACGCCTATACGCGTGAACTGCTCTCGTCTCTGCCGGGTGCAGAGGGCTTCCAGGAGGCAAGCGAATGAGTGAATTACTCGAAGTATCTGACCTCGTCATCGAGTATCACGGTGCCAGCGTGGTGCGCGCTGTGGACGAAGTGTCGCTGACGATCGCGCCCGGTGAGGTTCTCGCCCTCGTGGGGGAGAGTGGTTGTGGAAAGTCGAGCTTGGCGCGGGCTGTCGTCGGCATGGAGAAGCCTCGTGCTGGTGCTGTGACGTATCGCGGTACAGAGGTTCCTTTGCTCGGCGTGCGTCGTCGTCGGGCGCAGTTCACGTCGATTCAGATGGTCTTCCAAGATCCGAACTCGTCGCTCAACCCTCGCATCCGTGTGGGGCAGCAGATTTCCGAGGGTATTCGCGCTGCGCTTGAGCGTGGTGATGAAGGCTCCGCACCCGAGGAGTGGCTCGAACGTGTCGGTCTCCCCACCGATATGGTGTCGCGTTATGCTCACGAGTTATCGGGCGGGCAGCGTCAACGGGTGGCAATCGCGCGTGCCTTGGCGGCGCGCCCCGATCTCTTGGTTGCCGACGAACCGATTTCTGCTCTGGATGCCTCGAGCCAGGCATCCGTCGCTGACATGATGCGCAGGCTCGCGCTCGATGCCGGCGCCGGGTTGCTCTTTATTTCTCACGATCTCGCGATTGTGCGCCTCATCGCTGATCGCACGGTTGTGATGTATCGCGGCAAGATCGTGGAGTCAGGGGTATCTGATCGGATCTGGAACGACCCCGTGCATCCCTACACGCGTGCTCTCATTTCGGCTATACCGGAGCCGGATGGCAAGGGAAACTTGCCTGCCGCGCCAGCGGCAGAGGCTCCCGAAGAGTGGCGGATGGCGATGCCTGAGGCTCTTGACCGCAGCTAATTTGCGCAAAAGTAGTTACACGCTTGTATTTTCCCGGATTCTTCGGGGATAATGTCCCCAAGCGGTTCGCTGCACAATTTAATAGCTTTAGTGCCGTCACAGGTGCCGTTCGTGGGTCGATGGGGAAGTCGCACCCAAACGGAACGGAGATATCGTGACTGCACACAACGCTCGCGGAGTGCTCTACGTGCACTCTGCTCCTCGCGCGCTCTGCCCACACATTGAGTGGGCTGCAGGTCGCGCTCTTGATCGTGCCGTGAACTTCTCATGGGATGATCAGCCCGTGCTCAAGGGCTCGCAACGCGCTGAATTCTATTGGGAGGGCCCGCAGGGTTCCGGTGCCGTGCTTGCTTCGGCGCTGCGCGGCTGGGAACACCTCCGTTTCGAAGTAACTGAAGACCCCAGCCCTGGCTCTGACGGAGGTCGTTGGATGCACACGCCCGACTTGGGAATCTTCTTCGGGCAGACAGACAGCGTCGGCAACATGGTGATCCCCGAGGATCGACTGCGCTACGCGATGGAAGTTGCTGGTTCCGATGCTTTTGAGCTGCACCGCGAGCTCCGCTTGGCTCTGGGCCAGGCGTGGGATGACGAGCTCGAGTCGTTCCGCCACGCCAGCCAAGACTCTGCAGTTGTGTGGCTTCACAAGGTGGGTTGATGATGATCTCCGAACGCACGCACACGCCTGACGTAGCTGTTGATACGCGGATTCCGCTTATCGAGTGGCAAGACTGCATCGATGTCGTTCTTGATTCCGTTGATTCAGCTTTCGATGGCGAGTGCGCGCTCCACGATGGATGTCGTTCGATCCTCTGACCTGACTGCTCTGCTCTAGGCGCACATGTGTGTCGCTGATGGTTCACTGCGAGCGTCCCTCTCAGCTCGCTTACAGCGGATGCTCGGAGTAGCGTTAAAACGTGGCCGGAAGTAGTCGGGCACGGTTTCCACAACGGACCGTTCTCGCCTCTGACGACTATGTCCTTCCGGCTGAAACCTATTCAGTATGTGAAAGGAACACAATGTCTCGATTCGACGGAAAAGTAGTTCTCATCAGTGGCGGAGCCCGCGGAATGGGCGAGTCGCACAGTCGCGGTGTCGTCGCTGAGGGCGGCAAAGTCGTCATCTCTGACGTTCTCGATGCTGAAGGTCAGACTCTCGCTGACGAACTCGGTGAGAATGCCGTCTACACACACCTCGATGTCACCAAGGAAGAAGACTGGAACGCTGCAGTCAAGCTTGCAGTCGACACTTTCGGTGGGCTCAACGTGCTCATCAATAACGCCGGAATCGTCAACTTCGGCACGCTTGATGCGTACACGGAGAAGGACTGGTCGCTCATCATCGGCATCAACCTCACGGGCGCATTCTTGGGAATCAAGGCAGCGACACCCGAGCTCGTCAAGAACGACACCTCGTCGATCGTCAATATTTCCTCGACGGCGGGCATGCAGGGCTACGCGGCGCTTCATGGATACACGGCATCCAAGTTTGGACTTCGTGGACTTACGAAGTCGGTCGCGATGGAGTTGGGTTCGCAGGGCGTCCGAGTGAACTCGGTACACCCTGGTGGCATTCGCACGCCGATGACCGACGGTCTCGACAACAGCGACCCCGGAACGCCGATCAACCGACTCGGGGAACCAGATGAAGTCACCAAGATGGTGCTTTTCTTGGCGAGTGAAGATTCGAGCTTCTCGACCGGATCTGAGTTCATCGTTGACGGTGGAACGCTTGCTGGAGAGGGCGCTGTTAACTAGCGCACCTGGTGTGTGGCGCCCCTGCGGGGCACTAGGCGCGGGACTCTATGCGCCTCATAAACGAATCGCCCGCCTTGATCATTGATCGAGGCGGGCGATTCGTTGTTGCGCCCACCGCAGTGCGGGAGAGCGAAGCGAAGCTTAGACCGAGCGGAACGCTGCGACGGCGTTGTGTCCGCCGAACCCGAACGAGTTGCTGATCGCCAGTTGCGGTCCGCTGCCAAGGTCGCGAGGCGACGTGACGACATCCAGAGGAATCTCTGGGTCCTGGTCAGTCAGGTTGATTGTCGGAGGAGCGGTGCGGTGATGGAGAGCCAAGACTGTGAAGATGGCCTCGAGAGCTCCTGTACCGCCCAGAAGATGCCCTGTAGCGCCCTTGGTGGCGGAGACAGGAATGTTCGGCAGGTGATCACCAAAGATGCGCAGGAGCGCCTTGTATTCGGCGATGTCGCCGACGGGCGTGCTTGTCGCATGAGCATTGATGTGCGTCACTTGTTCCGGTGTTGCGCCGGCTGCTTCGAGAGCATCCCGCACGGCGCGGGCCGCAGCCGTGCCCTCGGGGTCCGGCGCAGTGATGTGGAACGAATCGCTTGTGACAGCACCGCCGGCGAGTTCCGCGTAAATGCGAGCTCCGCGAGCAAGAGCATGCTCTTCGGTTTCCAGAACGAGTGTCGCCGCGCCTTCGCCCAAAACGAAGCCATCGCGAGAGACGTCGTATGGACGTGAAGCGGTCGCCGGGTCGTCGTTGCGCTTCGACAGCGCCTGCATCGACGCGAAGGCAGCAATCGGAAGAGGATGAACGACAGCTTCGGTTCCGCCGGCAATCACGACATCCGCGAGTCCGGCCTGGAGGTGAGCGTAGGCATTGGCGATGGCTTCGGTGCTGGATGCGCAGGCCGAGACGTCCGTGCGGGCGTAGGCGCGAGAGGGAATAGCCATGCTGATCGCGGCTGCAGCAGCGTTGGGCATGAGCATGGGGATCGTCATCGGAAGAACGCGGCGAGGTCCCTTTTCGCGCAGGGTGTCCCACGCGTCAAGCAGTGTCCACAACCCACCGATACCGGTGGAGTAGTCGACACCGATACGTACAGGATCGATGTCGGGGGAGCCAGCGTCGGCCCAGGCCTCACGGGCCGAGATGAGGGCGAATTGGCTAGAGGGGTCGAGTCGCTTGTATTCAACGCGCTCGAGAACTTCTTCGGGGCGAACCTTAGCTTCAGCGGCAAAGGTGACCGGGAGCGAGTGCTCTTCAACCCAGCTGTGCTCGAGAGAGCGCGCACCCGACTCGCCAGCGAGAAGGGCGTTCCACGACTCGGTCGCGGTTCCGCCGAGGGGCGTAGTGGCACCAATGCCAGTTACAACGATCTTTTTGGTCATTTCACGTTCCTTTTGAGTGCATGGCTCAGAAAACTCCCCAGGATAGACGCCCCGGAGTGCTGCGCGGAGGCCAACCACACCGAGTGCGGTTGGCCATCCACGTCGAGCTGGTGTTACGCCTGAGCGTTGGTGATAAAGCTCACAGCGTCGCCGACAGTCTTGAGGTTCTTTACCTCTTCGTCGGGGATCTTGACGTCGAACTTCTCTTCTGCGTTAACAACAATCGTCATCATCGAGATCGAGTCGATGTCGAGGTCATCGGTGAACGACTTGCCCATTTCAACAGTGTCGGTCGCAATGCCGGTCTCGTCGTTGATGAGCTCAGCCAGTCCGGCCATGACTTCTTCAGTGGACAGTGCCATGTTTTTCTCCTTGGGATGTAAATTGACCGTTAGCCAGTGTAGGCCAGCAGCAGTGATTCTCGGGGTACTACGGCAGAACGATTACTTGCGCGCCGAAGACGAGTCCCGCACCGAAACCGATCTGAAGGGCGAGGCCGCCACTCAGTTCGGGGTGTTCTTCGAGCAATCGGTGTGTTGCGAGGGGAATGGAAGCGGCTGACGAGTTTCCCATGTCGGCGATGTCACGAGCGATCACGACAGACTCAGGCAGTTTCAGTTGCTTGGCGAACTCGTCAATGATGCGCATGTTTGCTTGATGAGGGATGAACGCCGCGAGATCGTCTGCGCTGATCCCCGCGACATCCAGAGCTTGCTTGGCAACCTTTGCCATATCCCAGACAGCCCAGCGGAATACGGTCTGACCTTCTTGGCGAAGGGTAGGCCACGCGGCATCGCCTTCGCGGAAATCAACAAGGGTCGCATTCATCTTGATTGCGTCGGCCTTTGAGCCGTCCGAGCCCCAGACGGGCGCGGAGATGCCGGGAGTATCGCTCGGGCCGATCACGACAGCGCCAGCGCCGTCAGCCAAGAGGAATGAAATACTGCGGTCGGTCGGATCGACTAGGTCCGAGAGCTTCTCTGCGCCGATCACCAGGGCATACTTGGCAGCGCCACTGCGGATGAGGGCATCGGCCTGAGTAACGGCATAGCTGAATCCTGCGCATGCCGCATTCATGTCGTACGCGGCAGCAGGGTTTGCTCCCACACGGTCCGCCACGACGGCCGAAATCGAAGGTGACTGTTGAACGTTGCTAATTGTCGCGACAATTACAACGCCAATCTCCGATGGGTCAACGCCCGACTTCTCGATTGCTTCTCGAGCCGCGTCCGTGGCCAGATCGAGCGCGAGGATACCTGGCGACGCGCGACGACGAGTGATCATGCCGGTGCGCTGCTGGATCCACTCGTCGCTGGAGTCGATCGCCTCTACGAGCTGGTTATTGTCTACGACAAGATCACCGCGTGCGGCACCGTAGCTGTAGATTCTGGTGAACTGTGACCCCGCGGACTGGGTGAGGGTTGGTGCGGTCATGCGGTGGCCTCCATCAGGTCAAATGCTGCGGATAGATCGTCAGGGGTCTTCACCGCAACGGCGGGAATTCCACGCAAGCCACGCTTCGCGAGGCCGACGAGAGCACCTGCTGGAGCAAGTTCGATAATGCCGGTGACGCCGGCATCCGCCAAAGAATTCATCGTACGATCCCAGCGAACGGGCGAGGAGACTTGGCCGACGAGAAGGTCAACGAAGTGCGAACCGCTCTCAATCAGCGAACCGTCGCGGTTCGTATAGATCGGCAGTGAGGGATCGTTCACCGTGAGCCCTGCTGCGACGGTCTCGAGGTGAGAGACGGCGGATTGCATGTAGCGCGTGTGAAAGGCGCCTGCGACCTGCAGCGGTACTACGCGGGTTCCCTTCAGCGGTTCTTCGGCGAGCTTTGCGAGAGCGTCGAGAGCTCCGGCGACAACAATCTGGCCTCCGCCGTTGAAATTGGCAGGCTGCAGCCCCAGTTCGGCGAGGCGCTCAAGGAGCGCGGTTTCATCTCCACCGATTACGGCCGACATTCCCGTGGACTCGAGGGCAGCGGCTGCGGCCATTGCCGAACCACGCTGTACAACAAATCGCATCGCGTCGTCTTCGGAAAGGATGCCTGCTGCTGCTGCCGCTGTGATCTCGCCGACAGAATGCCCTGCCACAGCACTAATGTGCTTACGGCGATCTCCCGCGGTCAAGGCATTCAACGTGAGCAATCCCGCAGCAACGATAAGAGGTTGAGCGACCGCGGTGTCGCGGATGGTGTCGGCATCCGACGTCGTGCCATGAGCAATGAGGTCTATCCCAGCTGCATCGGAAATTGAACCGAGCTGCTCGCGCAAGGCGGGGTCTTCGAGCCAAGGCTCAAGAAAACCGGGGGTCTGGGAGCCCTGACCGGGCGCTACTACAACAATCACTTAGCTAGTCTGCCAATCTTTCGTGCGAATCGCTTGGATGACCCCGCCAAAGCTTGACGGAATCGTTGTGTGAACTCACCAAAAACGCAAATGCTAACGAGCCCGTCCGGGTTCCGGTTCAGAAATCGAACCGACGATAAGGGCTGCTTGCAAAATCAAGGCTTCGCGTGCACCAGTGGCATCCCAACCGATAACCTCGCTGACCCGCTTCAAGCGGTAGCGGACGGTGTTGGGATGCACAAAGAGCTCTCTGGCGGTTGCTTCGAGAGACCTGCCGTTGTCGAGATAGCACCACAAGGTCGTAAGGAGATCCGTCGAGTGAGCTTGAAGCGGCTTATAGATTTTGTTGATGAGGGTTGAGCGAGCGAGTGGATCTCCCGCGAAGGCGCGCTCCGGCAAGAGATCATTCGCGAGCGTCGGTCGGGGGGCGTTCCGCCACGACCGGGCGACGGCGAAGCCAGCGAGAGCTGCTTTTGCACTCTTTGACGCATCAACGAGGCTCGGAACTTCTGGCCCCAGCACGAGATGACCGCTCCCAAATCCTGGTTCCAATTGCTCGGCGATGGTGATGAAGGGCAGCGGCTGGTCATCGTCCGCCTTCTCCGACCGTGGAGCAGCGCGACCAATGACGAGAACCAGTCGGGATCCCTGAACCCCAATGAGAACATCAGCGTCGAGGTGTCGAGCGGTTCGTCGTAGTTGATCGACATCGAGCATCCGTGGGGACGTGCCCACAAGTACGCACACTTCTCCGTGACCGTTCCAGCCCAATGCTGCAATGCGACTCGGGAGTTCGTTGTCATACTCTCCGCTGAGGATTGAGTCGACGACGAGAGCCTCGAGGCGGGCATCCCACAGCCCGCGGGCTTCAGCCGCTCGAGCGTAAACGTCTGCAGCAGCGAAGGCGACTTCGCGTGAATAGAGAAGGATAGCTTCACGCAGCACATCGTCGTCTGCCTTGACGCGCGCCTCGACAACCTCAACAGCAATGCGGATGAGCTGCAGAGTCTGAAGCAGTGAGACCGAGCGCAGCAACTCGCGAGGTGCTGCACCGAAGACGTCGGCGGCAATCCACGGCGTGGACGTGGGATCTTCAAACCAGCTAATGAAGCTAGTGATTCCGGCCTGGGCTACTAAGCCAACGGCGGACCGCCGCCCTGGCGGGATTTCTCCATACCAGGGCAGCGTGTCCTCAAGACGCTTGAGCGTCGCCGTCGATAGCTCGCCCGAGATAACACGCAACCAGGCGAGGGTTTGCGCCTTGGTTTTCTGTACCGGGGGAATGGCTACTGCCTAGCTCTCGCCGCCGGCAGAGCCGGTGGTGCCAGCGTTGACGTCGTGGAGGCTGTACTTTTCAATTGCTTGAGGAAGAACAGCGGGATCCATTTCGCCGCGCTTCACGAGCGACTGCAAAGTGCGAACAACCAGCGAGTGGCTGTCGATCTTGAAGTAGCGACGTGCCGCTGCACGAGTGTCTGAGAAGCCGAAGTCATCGGCGCCCAGAGTCGCGTAGTCACCGGGGATGAACGCGCGAACCTGGTCGGGCACGGCGTGCATGAAGTCGGTGACAGCCAAGAACGGTCCTTGAGCATCCGAAAGCTTCGACGTGAGGTACGGAACCTTGGCCTCAGCGGTGGGGTTGAGGAAGTTGTGCTCCTCTGCTGCCAAACCTTCGCGACGCAGTTCAGACCACGAGGTCACTGACCAGACATCAGCCGCGACGCCCCAGTCGGACGCAAGGATCTGCTGTGCTTCAAGAGCCCACGGAACAGCAACGCCCGAAGCCATCAGTTGAGCTTTCGGCCCCGTGATGGTCGGGGATGCCAAGTGGTAAATACCCTTGAGCGCGCCCTCGACATCGAAGTTCTCCGGTTCAGCAGGCTGAACAAGAGGCTCGTTGTACAGGGTCAGGTAGTACATGACGTTCGGATCTTCGTGCGTGCCGCCATACATGCGCTCGATACCATCGCGCACAATGTGGCCGAGTTCATAACCATAGGCAGCGTCATAACTGATCACCGCAGGGTTTGTCGATGCCAGCAATAGCGAATGACCATCAGCGTGCTGCAGTCCCTCGCCCGTGAGCGTAGTTCGGCCAGCGGTGGCGCCCATGATGAAACCGCGAGCCATCTGGTCACCGGCGGCCCACATCGCGTCGCCAGTGCGCTGGAATCCGAACATCGAATAGAAGACGTAGACGGGAATCAGCGGCTCGCCGTGAGTCGCGTACGAGGTGCCGACAGCAGTGAACGCTGCAAACGCGCCAGCTTCGTTGATTCCGACGTGAACGATCTGACCCTGAGGGCTCTCTTTGTAGGCCAACAATTGTTCGCGGTCTACCGAGGTGTAGTGCTGCCCTGCAGGGTTGTAGATCTTGGCACTGGGGAAGTACGCGTCCATACCGAAGGTGCGTGCCTCATCCGGGATGATCGGAACGATGCGGTTGCCGATTGACTTGTCGCGCAAGAGATCCTTCAACAAACGAGCGAACGCCATCGTCGTGGCGATCTCTTGCTTGCCTGAACCCTTCTTGACGATGTCGTAGGTCTTCGCCTCGGGAAGTTCGATCTGGGTGTACTTGCTGCGACGTTCGGGAACGTAGCCACCGAGGTTGCGACGGCGCTCTTGCAGGTACTGGATGCCCTCGTCGTCGTTACCGGGGTGGTAGAACGGAGGCTGGTAGGGATCAGCTTCAAGCGCGGCATCCGTAATAGGAATGTGCATCTCGTCACGGAACTGCTTGAGGTTCTCGAGCGTCAACTTCTTCATCTGGTGGGTCGCGTTGCGACCCTCGAAGCTGGGGCCGAGGCCGTAACCCTTGACGGTCTTCGCAAGGATGACCGTCGGCTGTCCCTTGTGCTCGCTTGCTGCCTTGAAGGCAGCGTAAACCTTGCGGTAGTCGTGGCCACCGCGCTTGAGGTTCCAGACTTGGTCGTCAGTGAGGTGCTCAACCATCTTGAGCGTGCGCGGGTCGCGGCCGAAGAAGTTCTCCCGAACGTAGGCGCCTGACTCGGCCTTGTAGGTCTGGTAGTCACCATCGGGGGTGCGGTTCATGAGGTCGCGAAGAGCGCCCTCATCGTCATTGGCGAGCAGGTCATCCCATTCGCGGCCCCAAATGACCTTGATAACGTTCCAGCCCGCACCGCGGAAGAAGCTCTCGAGTTCTTGAATGATCTTGCCGTTACCGCGGACCGGGCCATCAAGGCGCTGCAGGTTGCAGTTGATGACGAAATTGAGATTGTCGAGTTTCTCATTCGCAGCCCACTGCAGAGCACCGCGGCTTTCGACCTCGTCCATCTCGCCGTCGCCGAGGAAGGCCCAGACTTGCTTGTCTGACACATCCTTGATGCCACGGTTGCTGATGTACTTGTTGTTCTGAGCCTGGTAGATCGCGTTGATCGGGCCGAGGCCCATCGACACCGTCGGGAACTGCCAAAACTCGGGCATGAGGCGCGGGTGCGGGTAGCTCGAAATACCGTTCGGCGCTTGCGACTTCTCTTGGCGGAAGCCAAGGAGCTGGTCTTCGCTCATGCGGCCCTCAAGGAAGGCGCGAGCGTACATGCCGGGGGAGGCATGGCCCTGATAGAAGATCTGGTCTCCACCGGACTCGTGGTCAGCGCCACGGAAGAAGTGGTTGTGCCCTACTTCGTAGAGGGCAGCGGATGACGCATACGTGGAGATGTGGCCACCGACACCGACGCCGGGGCGCTGCGCGCGGTGCACGGTGATTGCCGCATTCCAGCGGATCCATGCGCGGTAGCGACGCTCAAGCTTTTCGTCACCGGGAAAGTCGGGCTCATCGTCTTTTGCAATCGTGTTGATGTAGTCGGTGGTCGGAACCATCGGTACACCAAGGTGCAAGTCTTTTGAGCGTTTGAGAAGGCTGAGCATGATCTCCCGACCACGCTCATGGCCTTGTGCTGCAACGAGGGAGTCGAGTGATTCGTTCCACTCGGCGGTTTCCTCCGGGTCCTTGTCGGTGTTGGTTACCGAGTATGGGTCCTGGTCGTTTACCGTCACCGTTGACCTCTTTCGTGTAGAGAACAGAGTCGTGCGCGTCGAGTCACGACCGGGTTACGGATGTGATGGGATCGACTACGCCCGTCGATTCTAGTTGTCGAATGCGGCAAGATTCGAACCGGGCCGGTTTCCCCCGTAAACATAGGGGCGTTCTTTCGGTTTTCCAGAGAGAGGATGGGGATGGAGATCACTCAGGGGTCTGTTGCACCTGATTTCGAGTTGCGTAATCAGTACGGTCAGTCGATCCGTCTGCAGGAGTTGCTCACTCGCCGGTCTGTGCTTGTGGTGTTTGTACCGCTCGCATTCTCTCCGGTCTGCACGAACGAGGTCGCGCAATTGAACGAATGGCACGATATTGCAGCGAGCGCTGGCGTCGAAGTGGTCGTGATTTCGGTCGACTCCTCCGCAACGTTGCGAGCCTGGTCGGATGCTGAGGGCATCCGCCTCTCGTTGCTTTCAGACTTTTGGCCCCACGGGGAAACAGCACACGCTTTCGGCGTTTTTCTGAACGACAAGGGAATTGCTAGGCGCACCAGTTTTCTCATCGATGGCACTGGAATTGTTCGGGATGTGATTGCCTCCGAACTGGGCGATCCCCGCCTGTTTGCTGACTACGAACGAGCGATAGAGCGGCTTTCGTCAGAGCGTTCGTGAGCGTTTTGGGCTGCGTGTGTAACTGGCGCCAAAATCCCGTGTAAGATTATCGAGCGCTGCTTCGCATTGCGTCGCTGCGGGCCTTTAGCTCAGCTGGTAGAGCGCCACGTTTACACCGTGGATGTCATCGGTTCGATCCCGGTAGGGCCCACCACACAGAAAACCCCCGCAATTGCGGGGGTTTTCTTCGTTTCTAGAGAGCATTCGGCGGTATGCTCCCTGCATAACCCGCGACGGTGCGGTTGATGAGGTCTAGCCCGACAAGGTTGTGCAACATGTCCGAAAATGTTCAGCATCCTGCGCTTGATGACACCGTGCTCGTTCGCTCGCACGAGCACTCTCAGCGCTACCTTCAGAGTTTGGCCACTCGGCATGTCGGTACGAAGCGCGGGCGTGACTCGATGATGGCGGCACTGGAAGAACCGCTGTCATCGCTAGGGGAGGATCCTGCCCAAGTGATCGACCTCATCGCGGAGCAAGTCGAAATCGGGATGACTGACTGCAGCTCTCCGCGCTATTTCGGCTTTGTCATTGGCGGAGCTCATCCGGTGGCATTGGCGGCCGATTGGCTCGTCTCGACGTGGGACCAAAACGCCGGCATCCACGCAATATCGCCATTCTCGGCAGCGGTTGAAGAAGTTGCCGCAGGCTGGTTGCTTGACCTCTTTGGCCTCCCGACGGACGCGTCGGTTGGCTTTGTCACGGGGGGACAGATGGCAAACTTCACTTGTCTCGCTGCGGCCAGGCATCACGTTCTCCGAGCTGCGGGATGGGACGTGGAGCTCGACGGCTTAGCGGGTGCTCCACGCGTGACTGTTGTCGTTAGCGAAGCCGCGCATGTCACTATCCACGTGGCTCTCAGATATCTCGGCTTCGGCACTCGATCACTTGTGCAGGTAGCGGCGGATGATCAGGGGCGAATGAGCGCGGACGATCTCCGGAAGGCGCTGGCCGCGGTCAGTGGTCCCACGATCATTTGCGCTCAAGCCGGGAACGTCAACAGCGGTGCGTTCGATCCGCTGCGAGAGATTTCAGAGATTGCGACGGCGGCGGGCGCGTGGCTGCACGTCGACGGAGCCTTCGGCCTGTGGGCGACAGCGAGCAAAGAGCTGGCACCTCTCGTCGACGGCATTGAGAACGCAGATTCGTGGTCCACGGATGCGCACAAGTGGTTGAACGTTCCCTACGACAGCGGCGTCGCGATCGTAAGACACGCCGCCGACCATCGTGCGGCGATGAGTGCATCGGCCGCGTATCTCATCCAAACCTCCGGAGCAGAGCGCGATGCAATCGATTGGGTGCCCGAACTCTCGCGGCGCGCTCGAGCTATCCCTATCTACGCCACGATCCGCTCGCTGGGGCGGCAGGGCATCGATGATTTAGTTACTCGGGGGTGTGCCCGTGCTCGGCAGATGGCAGCAGCTCTTCAGGGTGACTCGGGCGTGACCCTGCTCAACGAGATTGTGCTCAACCAAGCGCTGCTGCGATTTGACGGCTCAGATGAAGTGACTCGCAGGGTGATCGCTGGAGTGCAAAACGAAGGAACGTGCTGGGTGAGCGGCACGACATGGCAGGGTCGAGCGGCGATGCGTATTTCCGTCACTAATTGGGCGACAACCGAACGCGACATCGCGCTCAGTGCCACCGCAGTTCTGAAGGTTCTTGGCGCCGTACGTGGTCGTCGGGGAGACGTGAATGATGCGTAGCTCACGCTCCCTGGCCTAACGCTGCTCCGGGGACGTCGCAGGCGCAGGCGGAGGCATAAGCTAACACGGTGCTGAGATCCGTAGTTTTCCGTTGGGGGCCGTTTGCAATCGTCGGCGCAGCGGTGCTCTGGGGCACGACTGGCACTGCGGCAACTTTTTTTCCGGCCGGGGTGAGTCCTCTCGCTATTGGTGCCGTCACGATGGCAGGTGGCGGGGTCTTGCTCTTCGCGGTGAGCTACCGGGGTGCCATTGCGGCGCTTCGCAGTCGCACTTCGCGTCCCTGGTTGATCCTTGGTGCAGTGGGGGTGTTCGTCTATCCGCTGGCCTTTTACAGTTCGATGGATCTCGCGGGGGTTGCTGTCGGAAACGTCGTGTCTTTGGGCACCGGGCCTGTCTTTGCGGCGCTCCTCGAACGATTCATCGAGCGCCAGCGGTTCAGCATGTTGTGGAAGGTCACTACCCCGATCGCGTTGTTGGGGGTGATTGCGTTGACGTGGGGCGGGGAACATCGAAGTGTCGAGTCCGACTCGACTGTGGCCTCGGAACTTGCGGGAGTCGGCCTGGGCCTCGTGGCTGGCTGTTCGTACGCGCTCTATACATATTGCTCATCCCGAGTCATTCGTAACGGTCACAGCTCTGGAGCGACGCTGGGGGCGATATTCGGATGCGGAGCCCTCGGGCTGCTGCCGGTGTTGGCGGTCTTCGGGGCGCCGATTGTGCAGTCGGGCTTGGCTCTTGGCATTGCGAGTTACTTGATCGTGGGACCGATGTTTGGGGCCTACATCCTGTTCGGAATTGGGTTGAGAAATACCTCAAGTTCAACCGCAACGACCATCACCCTGATCGAACCAGTTGTCGCAACTCTGCTCGCTGTCGTGGTTGTTGGTGAAGTGCTCGGTGCCCTCTCGTGGAGCGGCCTCGCGCTCATATTTGTTTCGGTATCTGTGCTAACAACGGCTAGTCATACTCGCAAAACATTGGTATCGCCTTAGGATCTGTGCATGGCATTCCACGACGACGTTGACGACGCGAACGATGCGAACGATAAAACGTCTTCAGAGCACGAGTTCGAACTACCCTTCCCCAAATCTGCAGTCTCGAAAAACGACGGCTCAGATTCGGCCGCTGATGCGACGGACGATGGTCTCGTTGACTTGAGCGAAGCTTCGACCGACAACGTGCTCGATTTGGACGCTGCGCTAGCTGGGGATGAGCCAGAATCTGTTTCCACAACGGAGAACCTAGACGCCCCTTCCGGTGGCGCTTTCCCCGCTGCGCCGTTTGACTTGAACGACGAGTTCCAACGCTCGGATGTCGCAGATGCGCTTGATCAAGGGATACCTCCGTGGGCGATGGCTCCGGCGCCGGACCCCAATCAAGCGGTGTCACAACTCGATGCCCCTGAGGTTCCGGAGGCGCCCGCTGCGCCGGCGGCCCCAGAAGGGAATGCGAGTGACGAGGACGATCCGTACCAAATCCCTGCCGACTACACGACGCCCGATTTCTTCGCTTCGCGCATTTCACGTCGACGTACTCCGCAAGAGGCTGAAGAAGAGAACGCCGCTGCCGCTGCTGCAGAACTTGCCGAGAGCGAAGACGAGTCAGAAGCATCCTCCGCTGCTCAGCCTGAGCGATCGGGTGATGCGGCTGATCCGGGTACGGGCGACGGTCACGGTCGTTCAGACGAGTTCAGCTTCGACTCCCTCTTCGCTCCTGAACGACCTGCCGGATCGTCAGTTCCCACACCCCCCGCATCCGCGGATGATTTCGACGACACGATGTGGGCAGATGTTGCACCGGTGAGCGGCGCCGACGAGTCAACTTCTGTCGCTTCTGAATCCGATGCACCAGCGAACCACATTTGGAAGCTCGGACCACTCGAACCTGAGGTCGTCGGCTCATCACCTGCGCCACCGGCGTCACCCGCAGAGCCCCCAGCGGACGTCGAGACATCGATTCCCGTTGAGGACGTTGTCGAGGGCGCCCCGATGTGGAATCTTGACGGCCAGGACGCGCCTGTCGCGAGTGCTGCGCCTAGCCTGGGGCTCAGCGGGTTGCTCTCACTCGACGACGCAGACGAATCCGAAGACGAGTCCTCTCGCGACGACGCGGTAGTACCGGTCGTAAACGGTTCGGCGACAGACGAGACTCTCGAGAGCGACACCGCAGACGAATTACCAGCCGTCGATAGCGTTTCTGCAGTTGACCTAGACGCGGCATTCCAGCAGGCCGCTTCAGTGCCGGTCGTTGGCAGCGATGAGGGTGAAACTGAGAGCGAAATTCGCGAAGAGGAGGCTGAGGATTCCGCCGCCGTGGCGACAGCCCCTAGCGACCACTCCGAGTTCGAGCTTCCGTTCACTCCGCGACAGTCATTCGTTGCGCCGTCTCGCGAAGATTCGGCACCTCGTGCAGACGAAGTGTTTGGTGCGGCCCAGAGCCCTTCCCGTTCTGATTCGCCCGCCGAGGGCGTTCCGTTCGCCCACGACCGTGAAGAGGGCACAAGTAACCCCAGCGAGTCCGGTGAAGTCCGTGAAACTGAACCTACTCTCGACACCGGCGAAGCAGCGGCATCAGAGTTACCGGCACCCCCTACGCGACGCTCGATGGCCGATGATGAGCTTCTGACGTGGGCGGATAACCCTGCCAATCAATCGACTGGGGCACTCAGCGTTATCGAGGTGCTTGAAGCACAGCTGCGCTTGCGCGAAGAAGAGGCACGAGAGTACCGCGAATGGGAAACCACTTTGCGTTCACGAAATGCTCCCGTTGCCGATCAAGTAATCGATGACGTTCGCTCTGAGTTTTCGGACGTGGTCGATACGGACGCTAGTTCGCCCGCTGAATCAGGCGTTCCCGAAGCTCTGGGAGCTACGTCTGAAGAGCCTGTTGTTCCGGAAGAGCCTGCTGCTCCGCAAGAGCCTGCTGCTCCGGAAGAAGCCCCGGTTGCTCCATTGCCTGCCTGGGAAGTTCCGCCACCCAGCGAGTCGTGGTCACCTCCGGCAGATTTTGAGGATGAAATTCCGTTCGCTGCTCACGCAGACCCGACCGGATCGATCACGCTTCCACCCGCTGCAGACACTGCGGCGGTTGACGCTGTGCCCGCAGATATACCGGACTTAGACTCGCCGTCTGAGCCGGACAAGATCCAGCAGCCAGCCGAAGAACAGACTTCGACTGCGCCACTGTTCGACCCCGCGTCCGGGCTGCTCAGCTTTGAGTCCGCTCCGACGGTCTCCGAGGCTGCCGCTGCAGAGGCTGCTGTCGCTTCCGGAGCATCTCAGGGCCATAGTGAGCAGGCTGCCGCTGCCGAGGGTTCCGAAATTGCAGCAGGTGAATCCGAAGTGCAGGCAGCGCCAGATTCGCCGTCTGACGAAGAGGGTGACTACGACGAACTACCGTTCGCCCCTCCCGCTCTCGTAGAACCTGAGATCGCGCCCAGCGTTCCCCGGGCAAATCTTGATGAGCATGTGTCCTTCGGCGACTTTGGATTTACCCCGCCCCCCGCTGACCTCTCGGCGGCATCCGCTTCCGATGACGGTGACTCTGAGCAAGCGGTAGAAACGCCCTTCGCTTTTGACTTGAGCGCTGACGCTCAGCTTCCCGAATCGCCACAATCGGAGAGCCCTGAAACCTCTTCTCCCATTGCCGACTCGGAATCGGATGACGGTCAGACACCTGCTGCGCCTGAAGACGTTGACGTGGTTTCGGCGTCTGCGGACAAGCTTGCCCAGAAGAGCACGCTCGAGGCCAGTTCTGTTGCGTCCGCATTCAGCTTCGCATCGACCGAAAATCCTCCGTTTGTCCCCTCTGAGCCGTTGAGCTTCGATGACCTCCTGAAGGCGGATGACATCGAGAGCACCGACCTCGGTGAGGACGAAGCCGCGGCAGACCCGTTGATGGCGCTGCTTGCAGATGCCGCGCCACCGCTTCACGGTGACCCCCTTTCTGAAGTCCAGACCGGATCGATCGCCGTCAATCAATTCACTCTTGAAGCCGAGTCAGATGACGCCGTCGATGACAGCGACCGGCTCACCTACCCCACGCAGCTTTCTGCTGGAACAGGTGATCCTTCGGGTCCTGACGCGTCCGTTGGCGATGAAATACCATTCGCCGCTGGCGCGGCCGTCGCCGGAGCTTCTCTTGCTTCACAGCCCGCGCCTATCGGTGCCGCGGTCCCGCTGCCTGCGCCGTCAGAGACTGTGTCATCCGCAGCATCATCAGCCTCGTTGCCGCAGCCGGTTGCGCACTCGACCACAGTGGTGGCTCAGCAGCCTTTGGGGCTTGACGACGTTGCGCCAACTGCTCACAAGGTCTTCAGCCTCGAAGAAAGTGGGCTAGAGCCGACCCCAGTTGATCGTCGAGTAGGACACGCCGCACGGATGTTCTGGCTGTGGTTTGCCGCAAACTCTTCGATCGTCAGCCTGGGCCTCGGTGCTGCGGTCTTCGCCGTGGGGATGAGCTTGCGCCAGTCCGTCGTGGCGATCCTCGTGGGTGTCGCGCTGTCCTTTATTCCGTTGGGTTTCACTGCTCTCGCGGGAAAGCGCAGCGGCCAACCGACGATGGTTGTATCGCGCGCATCCTTCGGTGTAGTCGGAAATATCGCGCCCTCGATCGTCGCCCTCGTCGCCCGTCTCTTTTGGGGTGCGGTATTGCTCTGGGTCTTGGCCTCATCGGTTGCGATCGTTCTTATCGGTTCTGATCTCAACGGCGCGCTCGGCGATCGACAGCTGCTGCTCATCGCACTTGCGCTGTCGTTCCTTATCGCTCTCGTGATTGCGTTCGCTGGCTACCCACTTTTTGCGCGCATCCAACTGATCATCAGCATTATTTCGGGTGTTCTTGTTGTGGGCCTGATCGGCTTTACAGCGCAGTACGTCGACGTGTCGCAGGCGCTCACGACACCCGATGGCTCGTGGTTGCTCACAGTCACGGGCGCAGTGCTCGTCTTTAGTTTCTTGGGGCTGGTGTGGGCTTACAGCGGTGCTGATATTGCGCGCTACCAACGTCCCTCATCAAGCGGAGGTGCTTCAATGCTCTCCGCAACATTTGGCGCTGCACTGCCCGCGTTCGCTCTCATTGCGTACGGTGCGCTTCTCGCGGCATCTGATCCGGCCATTGCGCGGGGGTTCCTCGCGTCACCGCTCGACACCTTGATGCTTTTGCTCCCGAGCTGGTACCCGATCCCGTTGCTACTTGCGGCAACACTGAGCCTCCTGTCTGGCATCACCTTGAGCCTCTATTCAGGCGGATTCGCACTTCAGGCAATTGGCGTTCGAGTTCCCCGTCAGTGGTCGATAGTGATTGTGGCTGTTCTGCTCGGTGCTCTCTCTATCCTCTTTGCATTCGGAGTTGATGGGGGAATCAACGAGTTGTTCCGCGACGTCGCCACCACGCTTGCGGTGCCAACCGCCGCCTGGGTGGGCATCTTCGCCTCGGAGACGATGATTCGCAACCGCAAGCTTGACAGCGCAGCGCTGCTGTCTCGTGGGGGAGTCTATGGGGATGTTCGTTGGGTAAACCTCGGCGCTTTTGTCGTGATTTCGGCTATCGGGTTCGCACTGACGAGTGCGACGATCAGCTGGCTCTCGTGGCAGGGGTATGGTTTCGCTGCTCTTGGCGTTGATCTCAGTTCAGAGCTTGCAGGAACAGACCTCGGTGTTCTCGTTGCCCTCGGACTGGGACTCTTGACACCCCTCGTGGCTGGAATACCTGCAATCCGACGCCAAGAGGCTGCGCAAGCCGAGCGCGCACCGCGTCGCGCCTAGACTGAAAGCGTGTCTACTACTGTCGCTCACGTAATCGCTGCGGCTGAACAGCTTTGGCCCGCCTCTGGCGCTGAAGACTGGGATGCTGTGGGTCTCGTCGCGGGTGATCTCGACGCTCCAGTGTCTAGGATCTCGCTTGCTGTTGATGCCGTCCTCGACACCGTGGACGAAGCCATCGCCGACGACGCTGACATGCTTATCACCCATCACCCTTTGCTGCTGCGTGGCGTGACTTCGGTCGCGAGTGACCGCTACAAGGGTGCGGTGCTGACCAAGTTGATCAGAGCCGAATGTGCGCTGCTGGCGGCCCATACCAATGCGGATGTCGTAGAAACCGGAACATCAGGCCGCTTCGCAACGAAGCTGGGTTTGTCTTCAATCGCACCTATCGTTCCCGGCCAGACTGCGGATCGTGGCATCGGCCGTATCGGCCAACTCCCGGAGGCGATGACGCTCGGTCGTCTCGCCCGCCTGATTGGCGAGATCGTTCCGGCGACGGCGACGGGCATTCGTGTCGCTGGCGATTTCGACCAGGTGGTGCGTTCCGTGGCGTTGTGTGGGGGAGCGGGTGACGCATACTTGAATCACCCGGCCGTTGTGGCATCCGATGTATACATCACGAGTGATTTGCGACATCATCCGGCGTCTGAGGCCCGTGAGAATGCTCGCCTCATGAATGGTCCGGCTTTGATCGATGTGTCGCACTGGGCGAGCGAATGGTTGTGGCTCGATGCCGCGGCTGAGGAGTTGCGGGCTCTGCTTCCAGACGTGACTATTACGGTGAGCGAATTGCGCACCGACCCGTGGGATTTTGCGGTTGTGCAGTGAGCGCACCGTTAGACAGAAAGAAGCATCACTATGGCGTTGATCGCTAGCCCCGCTGACCAAGCTTTGCTCCTCGATTTGCAGGCCTTCGACACGAAGATCTCCCAGCTGGAGCACCGCGCGAAGAAGCTGCCTGAGCACGAGCAATTGGCTGAGCTGAAGAAGCACCGCGACAAGCTTCAACTGACCATTCTTGAAGAGCGCGGCATCAAGGAAGACATCGAGCTCGAGTTGAGCCGCATTGATTCGGACGTCAAAGTCGTTGAAGCCCGGATTGCGCGCGACACTGCGCGGTTGGATGCGAGTTCGTCTCCCAAAGACGTCGCAGCTCTCGAGCAGGAACTGACAGCGTTGCGCACGAGACTCAGCAATTTGGAAGATATTGAGTTGACCGTCATGGAGAAGCTGGAAGCACAGCAGAAGGTTGTCGACAACCTTCTTGAGCAAGGGGGAAACCTGACCGCTCAAGCCGCTGACCTTGAAGCCAGCCGAGATGAGGCATTGGCTGCGATCGAATCCGAGCTTGGCACGACCCGCACTGGCCGCTCAGCGCTTCAGGCCACAATCCCTGAGGACTTGCTTGCGCTGTATGAGCGTCAGCGCGAGCGCTACGGCGTTGGGGCATCACTACTACGTGGTGGTGTTTCCCTGGCATCGGGCGTCAAACTCCTGGAGAACGAGATGCAGGAGATTCGCGCGGCAGCTCCGGAAACGGTCATCATGTGTGCCAGCAGCGAAGGCATTCTTGTGCGCACCAACGAGTCGGGACTCTAAGCGGTTACTGAACGATAAGCTTGATGGTGAATGGGTCGGCAAGACGGTCGCGTTATCCGTTATGGGTACCGAGGAACGTCCGGGCTCCGCAGAGCAGGATGGTGGGTAACACCCACCCGGGGTAACCCGCGAGAACAGTGCAACAGAAAGCAGACCGCCACAGACTTCGGTCTGGGGTAAGGGTGAAACGGTGGTGTAAGAGACCACCAGCGGCCGGGGTGACTCGGTCGGCTAGGTAAACCTCGTCCGGAGCAAGATCAGACAGAAGACGCTAAGGCTGCTCGCCGAGTCTTCGGGTAGATCGCTAGAGGTGTGCGGCAACGTACATCGTAGATAGATGACCGTCCAGCACGAGATTTCGGTTTCGTGTGAACAGAACCCGGCGTACTAGCCGGCCCATTCCTTCAGTTCAGCAGGGGCTAGACAACACCAGTGGTGCCCAGGAGCGTACCAATCAGGAATGTGGTTGCGAGCGCTAGTGCCCCTCCGATCACGATGCGTAGTGTCGGACGCACCCAGCTGTTGCCTCCCACGCGCGCGGAGAGCGCACCGGTGACGACCAGCGCGCTGAGCACAGCGATGAAAGTCGCGAGTACGCGAATGGGTTCGGGCACGAGAAGAATCGCAGCTAACGGCAACACTCCGCCGATGGTGAAGGCGAGAGCGGATGCACCGGCCGCTTGCCAAGGGCTCACAACATCGCGCTCGGTGATACCGAGTTCCGCTTCGAGATGAGCCGACAGGGCGTCGTGCCGAGTGAGCTCTTCGGCTACTTGCCGTGCGGTGGCAGCGCTGATCCCTTTGGACTCGTAGATAGCCGCTAGCTCGGCGAGTTCCTCGTCAGGCATTTCAGCGAGTTCGCGCCGCTCTTTCTCAATCAGAGCGCGTTGACTGTCACTCTGGCTGCTTACTGAGACGTATTCGCCGAGTGCCATCGAAATTGCGCCACCGACGAGTCCCGCGACTCCGGCCGTGATTAGCGGCGCGACAGAAGAGGTGGCTCCAGCAACACCCACGACAATCGCAGCGACAGACACGATGCCATCATTCGCGCCCAGTACCCCTGCGCGTAGCCAGTTGAGACGGCCGGCAAGATCACCAGCGTGGGGCTCGTTATTGTGAAAACTCATGACTACTCATTCACGGCTAGGGCGGCTGCGCCCATGATTCCCGCGTTATTGCGCAACTGGGCGGGAACGATCGGTGCGTTGAGCTTCAACAAGGGCAAGAACTTCTCGTGGCTCTTTGACACTCCACCGCCCACGAGGATGAGGTCGGGCGAGAAGAGGAGTTCAAGGTGCGAGTAGTAGCGCTGGAGTCGCTTCGCCCAGCTTTTCCAGCTCAGACGTCGGCGCTCTTTGGCAGCGAAAGACGCACCCTTTTCGGCATCACGACCGCCGATGAGAAGATGCCCCAATTCGGAGTTGGGAACGAGGGTTCCGTTGTAAATCAGCGCACTACCGATTCCCGTGCCGAGCGTCGTGAGCAGAACGAGCCCGGGCACGTCTTTAGCGGCGCCGTAGCGAACCTCAGCGACTCCAGCGGCATCCGCATCATTGACGAAGTGGATGTCTCGACCGAGAGCTTTCTCGAACAGTTTCTCTGCTTCTAAGCCGATCCACTCCTTCGAGATGTTCGCCGCGGACATTGTTGTGCCGTTCCGCACAATCGCGGGAAAACACACGCCAACGGGCATCGACTCGGGGATACCTCCGAGCTTGTCAATGAGCTCGATGACCACCTTCACGATCGCGTCGGGCTTCCCTGACTTGGGCGTCGCAATCTTCATGCGATCACTGACGAGTTTTCCCGTGTCTGTGTCGACGATGGCACCTTTGATTCCGGTGCCGCCAATGTCGATTCCTAGTGCCTGAGTCATGCTGTCTGCTTTCGCCTGCGTGGTGATAGGTACGGAGGGTTAGGGGAGCGTCAAGATTTCAGTGCCGCGTTCAGTCACGACCATGGTGTGTTCAAACTGGGCAGTCAGACTCTTGTCGCGAGTGGTGACTGTCCAGTCATCGTCCCACTGGTCCCACTCGTGCGTTCCGAGCGTCAGCATGGGCTCGATCGTGAAGACCATCCCGACTTCGATGATGTCATTGAACTGCGGAGCAGCGTCATAGTGGGGGATGATGAGCCCCGAATGGAATGCCGCGCCAACCCCGTGTCCAGTAAAGTCCCGAACGACGCCATAGCCGAATCGCTTCGCATACGACTCAATTGCGCGCCCGATTACGTTGACTTGTCGCCCGGGGGCAACAGCTTTAATACCGCGATTGAGGGCTTCCTGAGTGCGTTCCACGAGGTTGCGGGCACTTTCGGATACTTCGCCAACGAGAAATGTCTTGTTGAGGTCTCCGTGCATACCGTCTTTGAACGCCGTGATATCGATATTGATGATGTCGCCATCTTCAAGAACGGTGTCATCAGGGATCCCGTGACAGATGACCTCATTAATGCTTGTGCAGCACGACTTGGGGAAGCCACGGTAGCCGAGGGTGGAGGGGTACGCGTCGTGCTTAAGCATGTAATCGTGGGCGATACGATCAAGCTCTGCCGTTGTGATGCCGGGCGCAATGGCGGCCCCGACGGCTTCGACTGCTCCGGCAGCGATCTTTCCCGAGGCACGAATCCGATCGACTTCTGCTGCGCTGTAGACGTCTGAACCGGTGAACGGGCGCGGAGCTGATTTGCCGACATACTCCGGTCGCGCAATTGACTTCGGTACAGCGAGCTGAGGTGGGATTACTCCCGGAACGAGGTGACCAGAATTATCCCGAGGCATTGTCCCAGTGTATCGGCGTACGCTTGCGACAAGCGAAAGGACGAACCTCATGGAGCAATGGTGGTACAACCACAAGACGGGCGAAGTAGAAGAGGGCCCCCATTCGTTGGCGGTCGATCGTGACGGGCCGTTCGAGACTCGTGCCCAAGCGGAACACGCTCCGCAAATCATCGCGGAGCGTGCACGCAAGTGGGCAGAGGAAGAATCGAGCGACTAGTGCACCGGGGTTCGACGCGGCGGTTGACTCGTTGCATCCGCGCGCACGCCGGTCCATAGCTCTCAGGTGGGGCTAGATAACGCCCTGAGCGAGCATCGCATCAGCAACGCGCTTAAACCCTGCGGCATTGGCGCCGACGACGTAGTCGCCCGGATGACCATACAACTCTGCAGCTTCCCACGCAGAAGCATGGACGCCTTTCATGATTTCGTGAAGTTTGTCTTCGCTCGACGCAAAATCCCAACGTTGTCGAGCTGCGTTTTGACTCATCTCGAGCGCTGACGTGGCGACACCTCCGGCATTCGCTGCCTTCCCTGGCGCAAACAGCGCATCGGCTGTCTGAAAGGTCTCGACAGCATCCGGTGTGCACGGCATATTTGCACCTTCAGCGACGAGCAATAGCCCGTTTTTGACGAGTGTGCGTGCGTCACTTGCTGTCAACTCGTTTTGGGTTGCACAGGGGAATGCGAGCTCGCCAGCGACGTCCCACACTGAGCCACCAGAGACATAGTGCGCGGATGTTTTCCGTTCGGCGTACTCCGAAATGCGGGCCCGTTCGACTTCCTTCAACTGCTTAAGCAATGCGAGGTCGATTCCCGCCTCGTCAACGATGTATCCCCCGGAGTCGGAGGCCGTTATGGGGATTGCCCCTAACTGCTGAAGCTTCTCAATGGCATAGATTGCAACGTTGCCCGAACCAGAGACAATTGCTCGCTTGCCGTCAACGCTGTCGTTTCGTGTGTTCAGCATCTCCTGAGCGAAGAATACCGTGCCGTAGCCTGTCGCTTCGGTTCGCACTTCTGCGCCGCCCCACTGCACTCCCTTTCCAGTGAACATTCCTGATTCATGTCGGTTCGTGAGACGCCGGTACTGGCCAAAGAGAAAGCCGATTTCCCGAGCCCCGACACCCATGTCGCCTGCCGGAACGTCGGTGTGCTCGCCGAGGTGACGGTAGAGCTCGTTCATGAAGCTCTGGCAAAAACGCATAACCTCGGCGTCTGATTTACCGTGCGGATCGAAGTCTGATCCGCCTTTGGCGCCCCCGATGCCTTGCCCAGTCAGTGCGTTCTTGAAGATCTGCTCGAACCCGAGGAACTTCACGATTCCCAAGTTCACGCTCGGATGAAAACGGAGCCCGCCCTTGTAAGGTCCGAGTGCAGAGTTGAACTGCACTCGGAAGCCCCGGTTGACCCGAACCGCGCCGCTGTCATCAAGCCAAGGTACGCGAAACATGATCTGGCGCTCCGGCTCGACTAAACGCTCAACTATTCCCGCGTTGACGTACTCAGGATGCTTGTTGAGAACCGGTGCGATCGACTCGAGAACCTCATTGAGCGCTTGGTGAAAGACGGGCTCATGTTCATTCCGAGAAATTGCTTCGTCGTAGATAGTGCGGAGGGCAGGAGAAAGTGCAGTCGTCATTCATGGCTTTCGATGTTGGAGGTTGAGCGTGGAAAAAGGGTGGGGCTTAGTACGAGTGCTCTTCGGTCGGGTAGGAGCCTGAGGCCACGTCCGCGCGGTATTCCTCGACGGCGCCGGAGAGCGTCGCGCGAAGATCGGCATATTGCTTAACAAACTTCGGGATGCGTCCCTTGGTGAAGCCGGCCCAGTCGGTCCACACCAACAGTTGTCCATCGACGTGGGGGCCCGCGCCGACCCCAATAGTAGGAATAGCCAGCGCTTCGGTGATCTTGGCAGCGGCATCCGCGGGGACCATCTCGAGAACGACAGCAAAAGCTCCTGCTTCTTGAACAGCAAGAGCATCGGCGAGCAACTGTTCGAAACCGTCACCTCGCCCCTGGATCACGTGACCTCCGAGTCCGTGCTCGCTCTGCGGTGTAAAGCCGATGTGAGCCATCAAGGGGATGCCGGCATCCACGATGCGTCTGATCTGTTCGGCGCTACGCACACCGCCCTCGAGCTTGACTGCATGTGCGCCGGTTTCCTTCATAAAGCGGAACGCGGTGTGAAGTGCCTCGTCCGATCCAGTCTCGTAGGAGCCGAACGGCATATCTGCAACGACGAACGCTCGCGTGACAGCCCCGGCGACAGCACGCGCGAGAGGGATCAGGTCATCAATGCTCACCGGCAGAGTGGTGTCGTAACCGTAAACGTTGTTGCCAGCAGAATCGCCCACGAGCAGGAAATCGATTCCCGATTCGTCAAAGATTCCCGCGGTCAATTGGTCGTAGCTGGTGAGGCCAACGATCTTGATGCCGTTCTCTTTCGCCGTCTGAAAGTGGCGAGTTCGAACGCGTTTGAGCTTGGCTTGGGCCTCAGCGGCAGCAGAGTCAGTCATAGCCGCCAGTCTAACGACACCGACGCGGGGTTCAATTGGGCTAGCGCGGCGGCGAGTGCGCTGCATAGATGCCTCAGAGCAAGTAGCCTTAGATCGGCAGAATCGATGTCGCAATTTCGCGGCAGGGCACGGATCGAGGGACTCAATGTCAATGGATAAGCAGCGCGACTTCGTTCTTCGCACTATTGAAGAACGTGGCATTAAATTCGTTCGTCTCTGGTTTACGGATGTTGTAGGCACGCTCAAGAGCGTCGCTGTTGCACCGGCAGAGATCGAGGGTGCCTTCGCTGAAGGCCTCGGTTTTGACGGTTCGGCGATTGAGGGGTTTACTCGGGCGTACGAGGCAGACATGCTCGCGCATCCCGACCCCACTACCTTTCAGATTCTTCCGTGGCGTGGGGAGATCGATCCCACCGCTCGTATGTTCTGCGACATCACCACACCCGACGGCCAGCCGGCGGCATCCGACCCCCGCAACGTGCTCAAGCGCACTCTCGAGAAGGCGGCGGAGCGCGGCTTCACCTTCTATACGCACCCAGAGATCGAGTTTTACCTGCTCAAGTCGAGCAAACTCAAGAAGGGTCGCCCCGAGCCCGTGGACTCGGCAGGTTTTTTCGACAATGTTCCCGGTGGAACCGCTCATGATTTCCGTCGGCGTTCGGTCCGGATGCTCGAAGACCTCGGTATCTCCGTGGAGTTCAGTCACCACGAGTCGGGTCCCGGCCAAAATGAGATCGACCTGCGCTACGCGGATGCTCTCACGACCGCCGACAACATCATGACTTTCCGTACTGTCATCAAAGAGGTTGCGATTGAGCAGGGCGTCTACGCGACGTTCATGCCGAAGCCGATGTCGGGGCAACCAGGATCGGGAATGCACACGCACATGTCGCTCTTTGAGGGCGATCAGAACGCTTTCTATGACGCCAGCGGTCACTACCAACTTTCGAAGGTCGGTCGTCAGTTCATGGCAGGCGTTCTCAAGCATGCTCCCGAAATCACAGCCGTCACTAACCAGTTCGTAAACTCGTACAAGCGCCTCTGGGGCGGCGATGAGGCCCCGAGCTTTGTGACTTGGGGCCACAACAACCGTTCCGCACTCGTGCGCGTTCCGCTCTACAAGCCAGGCAAGGGCCAGAGCGCTCGCATTGAATACCGCGCGCTTGATTCTGCTGCGAACCCGTATCTCGCGTACTCGCTGCTGCTCGCTGCTGGGCTCAAGGGCATCGAAGAAGGCTATGAGCTCCCGCTTGAGGCAGAAGATGCTGTTGGAGACCTTTCCGAGCACGAGCGTCGGGCGTTGGGCTATGAGCAGTTGCCGTCGAACTTGAACCACGCGCTCAGCATTATGGAGAACTCAGAACTCGTTGCGGAGACACTAGGGGAGCAGGTCTTCAATTTTGTTCTCCTCAACAAGCGTCGCGAGTGGAAGGAATACCGCGCTCAGGTGACGCCGTACGAGTTGGAGAGCAGCCTCGAGATCCTCTAGATCCCACGGTCACGTAATGTCGACGACTACCTACACTCTGACCGAACTTGCCAAGCTGGGTTTTCTTGAGCTCAGCGAGGCGCGAGCACGACTTGTCGCCCTTGACCGGCCGGAAGTGCCTGCGCAACTGTTCTCGCGGGCTGCGGACCCTGACCAGGCTCTGCGGTTGCTCCTCGAACTGTCCGAATCGGCTCCGCAGCAATTGGTTCCGCTGCTGCAAAATGATGATGCTGCTGTTCGTCTTGTCCAAGTTTTAGGGGCGTCATCGGGGCTTGGTGACTTTCTCATCCGGCATCCTTCAGAACTCGACGCGATGTGCACGCCGATTGCGGCGCCAGCATCTCCCGAAGAGTATGTCGAACTCCTGACCGAGGTAACTCGCGAACGTGAGGGCGAAGAGGCGTGGGTCGCACTTCGCGTTCGCTATCGACGCGAACTCGCGAAACTCACTGCGTGGGATTTGTCTCAGGAAGATCCCCTTGCCGCTGTCGATCGGGTCGCGATGGCCTTGGCGGATCTCGCAGGTGCGGCCCTCGAAGCATCACTCTCGGTGGCGCGCAGGTCGGTCAATTTTCCTGAGGAAGATGTTGCTGCCACACGGGTTTCCATTATCGGAATGGGTAAAGCGGGCGCTCGTGAGCTGAACTATGTGTCAGACGTCGATGTGATTTTCGTGACGGAACCGGACGGCATCAGTGCCGACCGGGCCGTCACAATCGCGACACCCCTTGCGGTGCAAACGATTCGTGGTATTCAAGACCTCACCGTCGAGCCTGCGCTCTGGGAAGTTGACACTAATCTGCGCCCCGAGGGCAAAGATGGCGCACTTGTTCGCACCCTCGAATCTCATCTGGCCTATTACGACCGGTGGGCGGAGAGCTGGGAGTTTCAAGCTCTTCTGAAAGCTCGACCACTTGCTGGTGACCGCGAGCTTGGCGGGCGATACATCGCAGGTGTCTCTCCTCTCGTCTGGTCGAGTGCTTCGCGCGAAAATTTCGTCGCGTCAGTTCAGCGGATGCGCGAACGCGTCACCGAGAACATTCCGCCACAGGAGCGTGATGTTCAGCTCAAACTCGGACCGGGTGGGCTTCGTGACATCGAGTTCACTGTGCAGCTTCTGCAACTAGTTCACGGGCAAAATGACGAAGACGTCCGCCAAACTTCGAGCCTTCAAGCACTCATTGCTCTCGCCGAGCATGGCTACATCGGCCGCACCGAAGCGGGTGAATTTGCTCGGGACTATAGATTCTTGCGACTCCTTGAACATCGCATCCAGTTGTCTCGGCTGCGTCGAACGCACCTTATGCCCCGAGATACGGATGACTTGCGGGTGCTTGCGCGCGCAACCGGAATCGCCAAGAACGCCGCCGATCTTACCGAGCAGTGGCAGCGTACGAAGATTGCGGTGCGAAGACTTCATGAACGGCTCTTCTATCGACCACTTCTGTCTGCAGTGGCCGCGCTCCCTGAGGACGGGCTTGCGTTGTCAAGCGAACAAGCGGCCGCGCGACTCGCCGCGATCGGATTCCTTGATCCCAAAGGGGCGCTTGCCCACATTGCGGCCCTCACCGGCGGAGTATCGCGGCGCGCCACGATTCAACGTGCGCTCTTGCCCGTCATGCTTCAGTGGTTCTCTGACGGTGCTGACCCCGACTACGGACTGCTTGCATTCCGCCGTCTCAGTGAGGCGCTGGGGGAGGCGTACTGGTTCTTGCGAATGCTGCGCGATTCCTCGGGGGCAGCAGAGCGACTTACCCACGTGCTCTCGGCATCCAAATATGTGGGCGGACTGTTTGAGCGCATTCCCGAAGCAGCTGCGTGGTTAGAGCATGAGAAGGAGCTTCGACCTCGCCCTCTTGCTGTGCTCCGTGATGAGGCTCGTGCAATAGTTTCTCGGCACAGAGGTCACGAGGATGCAGCAGCGGTAGCGCTGCGTACTGCTCGCCGCCGAGAAGTGCTTAGGCTGGCGATTGGTTCCATCGTCGGAGTGATCTCGATCCAGGAACTTGGCCGGGGCTTGAGCGATATCACCACAACGATGCTGGAAGGCACTCTGGCCGTGTTGCGTCCTGAGCCAGACGGTATTGAGTTCGGCATTATTGCGATGGGGCGCTATGGAGGAGCCGAGTCAGGCTTCGGCTCCGACACTGATGTGATGTATGTCTATCGCGCAACTGAAGCGTCGAAAGAAGATGCTGCTAAGCGAGCCGATGCTCTAGCGAAGGGGCTCACGCGCATCACGGAAGATGTGAAATTGCCTCTCGATCTTGATCTGGATCTCAGGCCAGAAGGCAAGAACGGCGCTATCGTGCGTTCGCTTGAGTCGTATGAGGCCTACTACGAGCGTTGGTCCTTGACGTGGGAGGCTCAAGCTCTGCTGCGTGCCCGTGGCGTAGCCGGAGACAAGGCGCTACTCGACGATTTCACTGAACTGGCTAATCGGGTGCGGTACCCGAAAGCAATTTCACCACAGGACGTCCGTGAGGTGAAAAGAATCAAAGCCCGGGTGGAGTCTGAGCGACTCCCGCAGGCTGCTGACCCGGCGCGTCATCTTAAATTGGGGCGGGGGTCACTGAGCGATGTTGAGTGGTTTGTGCAGCTTCTCCAACTGCAGCACGGTGCCGCTGTCGAGGGGCTTCGCACCACGTCTACTCTTGATGCACTGGATGCCGCTGTCGCTGAGAAGTTAGTAACGGCTTCGGATGCTGCCCGCTTGCGAGAAGCCTGGATCCTCGCGTCTCGGGCGCGTTCGGCGATCACGTTGTGGACCTCGAAGACATCAGATGTTCTCCCCAACGACCGACTCCAGCTCGAAGGAATTTCGCGGATGCTTGAGTACCCTCCCGGGTCAGCGAGCGTCCTAGAAGAGGACTATCTTCGCGCTACTCGTCGTGCTCGCCGGGTCTTTGAGCGTCGCTTCTACGGTGTTACTAACGTTCCTCGTTCGTAGCGCCCCTTAAAGCACATTCGGGCCGCATCCCGAAGGATGCGACCCGAATGTGTGCTGTGTGAGCGCTTAGACGCCGAAGTACAGTTCGTACTCGTACGGGTGCGGGCGCTGTGCGAACGGAAGCAGTTCGTTCGTACGCTTGTAATCGATCCAGGTCTCGATCAGGTCCTTGGTGAAGACGTTGCCTTCCATCAGGAACTCGTGGTCAGCTTCAAGAGCGATGAGCGCCTCCTCGAGAGAAGCGGGAACCTGAGGAATCAGGCGAGCTTCCTCGGGCGGCAGCTCGTAGAGGTCCTTGTCGACGGGCTCGTGCGGCTCAATCTTGTTCTTGATGCCGTCGAGGCCAGCCATGAGCTGAGCGGCGAACGCGAGGTACGGGTTGCCCGAGGCGTCAGGTGCACGGAACTCGATGCGCTTTGCCTTGGGGTTGGTTCCCGTAATCGGGATACGGATCGACGCCGAACGGTTTCCAGCCGAGTACACAAGGTTCACGGGAGCTTCGAATCCAGGGATGAGGCGACGGTATGAGTTCACGGTCGGGTTGGTGAACGCGAGCACAGCCGGAGCGTGCTTGAGCAAGCCACCGATGTACCAGCGCGCCGTGTCGCTGAGGCCGCCATAGCCCTTTTCGTCGTAGAACAACGGCGAACCGTCATTCCAGAGCGACTGGTGGGTGTGCATTCCCGAACCGTTGTCTCCGAAGAGCGGCTTAGGCATGAACGTGGCAGTCTTGCCCCACTCGTTTGCCGTGTTCTTGACGATGTACTTGAACTTGAGGATGTCGTCACCGGCATGAACGAGGGTGTCGAACTTGTAGTTGATCTCGCCCTGGCCGGCGGTTCCCACCTCGTGGTGGCTGCGCTCTACTTCGAGCCCGACGTCGATGAGCTTCACGACGATGTCGTCACGAAGGTCGGCGTGCTGGTCAACGGGGGAGACGGGGAAGTAGCCGCCCTTGAACGGTGTCTTGTTGGCGAGGTTTCCGCCTTCTTCGGTACGTCCGCTGTTCCAGGCACCTTCACTGGAATCGACTTCGTAGAAGCTCTTGTTGGCCTTCACTTCGTAACGAACGTCGTCGAAGATGTAGAACTCGGCCTCTGATGCGAAGAATGCGGTGTCAGCGATTCCTGTTGAGGTGAGGTACTTTTCGGCCTTCTTGGCAACCTGACGCGGGTCACGAGCGTAAATTTCGCCGTTGCGCGGGTTGTAGATGTCAAAGATGATCACGAGGGTGCGCTCGACGCGGAAGGGGTCGACGTAGGCGGTCGTGACGTCGGGGATCAGCTGGAGATCCGATTCGTGGATCGACTGGAAGCCGCGAATCGATGAACCATCGAAAAGCTGGCCGACAGCGAAGAAGTCTTCATCGACTGAGGCCGCGGGAATGTTGAAGTGCTGCTGGATACCGGGGAGGTCGGTAAACCGGATGTCGACGAACTTGACGTCTGTGTCCTTGATAAATGCAAGGACCTCAGACGAATTGGAAAACTTCGGATGAGACATTGAGTGGAACTCCAAGGGGTTCATTTGATGATCGGCTGTCGTTACAACCACCTCTTAGAGTACAGAACCCGAGTTTCGCAGTCACTTCGGAAATGTTTCCGACATGTTACGCAGACGTAATTCGTTAGGCTGATCATGTGAACCAGCGTGTATCAGTTTCCGACGAGTGGCCAGGCAAACGAATCGGACTTCCGGCGGAAGGCCCACGTTCAGTAGGGCGCCTCGGCCGCAGGCTGGTGGCACTCACAATTGACTGGGGATTTGCAGTAATCGTGTCGATCGCATTCTTCAATTACGACGCCTTTGCCACGCTGGGCATTTTTGTGGCAGCGCAAGTTGTCTTGCTGATCACGGCAAATGGCAGTTTCGGGCATCTCATTACGGGGCTGAGGGTTGTCCCGATCGCGGGAGGAATGCTGGGCATCTGGCGCCCGATCGTGAGAACGCTCCTTATGGCCCTCGTGATCCCGGCTGTCATCTGGGATGCGGACCAGCGTGGAATGCACGACCGGGTCGCTGGCACGCTACTCGTTCGTCGCTGATCACTCGTGCATCTATGACGTGTCTCGCCGTTGAATGGCGCTGAGTCGGAAATTCTCGCCGAACCAAGCCTGACGCGCTCACCTGGTGAGCAGACTCTTTACCTTTCGGGTGTAGTCGCCCAAGAAGTTTAGGCGCGCTGTGAACGCTGTGCGCGAGCCTTCATCGGGTCGATTCCCTTAGGAATCGGCAGTCCGTTCTTGTCGAGGGACTTGAGACGATTAGAAATCGCGAGAATCTCCGGCTTGCGCAGGACGTTCTTGAGTCGGCCGAGTGCAGGAGCAAGTTTGTGGAGCGCCACCGAATCCGCGTCAGGCCCGACATAAATAAAATGAACAGGCACGTTCGGGAGGAAGCGATTCATCTTGCGACGTTCGTCTTCGAGCATCTTCTGCGTTCGACTACGTGGGCCTTCACCGATTAGCGCGATTCCTCCCTTGCCTACTGCGCGGTAGACAGCATCCTGAGTCTTGGGGCTAATCGCTACAGGCATTTCGCTCGCCGTCCAACCGCGACGAAGTGAGCTCTTCAAGACGGCGCCCACAGCACCGGGTTGCCCGGCAATCTGTGAGTAGGCAGCTCGCTCGGCACGTCGCCCTAGGACGATGAGGAACGCAAGGAGCCCTGCCATGACGCCGGCCACGATGTAGAGCACGAAACCGAGGACGTTGTCTGCTGAGAGCAGGAAGGCGAGTCCAAGCCCAATGAGGATCGGCAACAGGAAAGCTAAGAGGAAGAACCAGACGGCGAGGTTGTCATACCGACGCGTCATCTGGAAAACCTGATACATCTGCTTGATGCGACCGGGTTCTTTCGGAGCCTTAGGAGTCTTTTCGCTGCGTGCCATATCTCTAGGATACGGCCTCCAGCCCGTCAATGAATTCCTTGAGTACGCACACCCGCGTATGGCGTCGGTGAGCTGCGCGCGCTTAGCTCTCGTCCTCCACTATTTATTACCAATGCGCGGCTGCACACATCACCAGAAGGGCGTTCTTGTGCGCTGGTTTGGAGCCAAGAATGGAATGGTGAACGAGAACAGTATTGCTGGCTACCGCACTGTGCGGTCCCTGAACGAAACCACCCACTCGCAGTCGATTCTGGTGCGTGCTGGCAGCAACGACGTGAGTGACGAGTCAACGGGGTTGCGCATCGTCAAGCGTTTCGTTCCGCACACTCCGATGGGACCTATTCTCGGTGAGATTGAATGTCGGTTGCGTGCGCGGGGCGCCCACGTCCTGGCGATTGACGACGTAGCAGCATCCCATGACGACACTCCTGTCCTAGTCATGCCATGGCAGAGCGTTGGCACGTTGCGGCGCCTCATGCGGGAACGCGATTCACTTCGCGCTGGCGAAGCGATCACGATCCTTGCACCGCTGAGCGCTGCGCTCACTCGCGTACATCGAGCTGGCGTCGCAATGGGTTCCATTACGGTGGATGCGGTCCATTTTGACTCATCAGGTCGGCCATTCTTCGCGGAATGGCAACAAGCTCGGGCGTTCGATGTGCTGCCGACACCGCTTGAGCTGCAAGAGGTAACGGCGTTTCAAGAGGATCGTTCGCAGTTCGCTCTGCTGGCTAGTGGGGTATTGTCCATGATCGCTCCGGATCGAGACAGCGAACGCCTTGTAGCCGAGCTCGTGCGATGGCTCGCCGATCCCCGCCACATCGCGACCGACGACTGGGCGCTTCAGTGCGAGAGTCAACTGTTTGCATTGGGAGCACCGGAGCCAGTCCGGCTCAGCCTTGACCCCGCAGTTGAGGGGAGTCCTTCGCCTCCTCACCCTCGTGAGTATTTCGTTGCCGAGGTCGCGGGCGGCGACGGTATTGCGAGCGAGTGGGGAGTCGTCTTGGCTTTGCCTGCAGCGATTCAGGATCGAATCGGCGTGCTCATCAAGGCGACGACGAGAAGCACTCTACGACTCGTGAGAGTCATCCAGGATTGGTGTCGCCCTGTCCGAAAACGAACGTGGGTCGTTGCTGGAGCGGGACTGCTGTCCGTGGCCTTAGCAACAGCGGTTCTGGCGTCGGACGGGGCAGGGGAGAGGTTTGATTCCGCTGTGACTGACGAAGTCGATGGCGAGCGCCGCCAGAGTGGCAAAGAGGCCTATACGATCTCTGGCAAGGAGATATCTCCTGACGGCACAAGCGGCGATATCGATAGTGTCCCCGTTCAAGACGAGAGTACCGCGGGCGAGCACCTCTCAAACGACCCTCTTGCGGCCCTGCTGATCCTGTTGGAGACACGAGAGCGTTGCATTCGCGACCTCTCGATTGTCTGTCTCGAGGTGGTCGCTGCACCTGATTCTCCCGCCTTCGCTGCAGACTCGGCTTACATCCAGCGGGTCTTGGCGGGTGACGAGCCTTCCACTGGCACTATGTTTGACCCGAGCACCGCAGAGCAACTCCAACGACTGGGCGACAGCGTGCTGTTGGGGTTTGGCGACGAAGGTCTAAGCGAACCGGCCTCGCTCCTTCTCGTGAAGGGCGAGGCCGGTTGGCGAATCAGGAGCTACACGCTCCCTTGATTATGCGGGTGTGATTTAGATGCCAAGCTTGTCGGCGAAATCGCCAGCTTCGAGACGCTTCTTCATGTCCACGAGGAACCCTGCAGCATCTGCTCCGTCTACGATCCGGTGATCGTAGCTGAGTGCCAAGTAAACCATCGAGCGGATTGCGATCGAGTCCCCATTGGCGTCACTAATTACTACTGGTCGCTTGGTGACGATGCCCGTTCCAAGGATTGCTGACTGAGGCAAGAATACGACTGGAGTGTCGAAAAGTGCGCCGCGCGAACCCGTGTTTGTGAGCGTGAAGGTGCCGCCCGACAGCTCATCCGGAGTCAGCTTGTTATCGCGCGTGCGCGCGGCAAGATCTGCAATCTCGCCGGCGAGGCCCGCAATGTCAAGTGATGCAGCATCACGAATCACCGGCGTGAGCAATCCACGTTCGGTGTCAACGGCGATGCTGATGTTCTCCTGCGCGGGGTACACGATCGAGTTGTCCTCGATGGTCGCGTTGATGATCGGATGCGCGGTTAGCGCTTCCGCTGCAGCCAATGCGAAGAACGGCAAGAACGAGAGCTTCGTGCCCGTCTTGTCGAGGAACTCATCCTTGACCGAGTTGCGGAAGTTCGCGACTGCGGTGACATCAACCTCTACGACTGACGTGAGCTGAGCTGATGACTGCATCGACTGCACCGCTCGCTCAGCAATTACCTTGCGGAGGCGAGACATCGGAACGGTCGTACCACGCAGCGGTGAAACCTCAAGCGGGGTTGACGACGTTGCGGATGTTTCCGCCGCCGGTGCCTCGCTCGTGGCCTTTTCGCTGGCGGCGAGTACATCCTGCTTGCGGATACGGCCGCCAACGCCAGTGCCAGTGATAGTGCTGAGGTCGACGCCGCGTTCGTTCGCGAGCTTGCGCACGAGAGGAGTGAGGTATCCAGCCTGCGAGTCATCGCTGTCGTCTTCGGATGCTGCGGGAGCAGCCTCGTCGGAAGCTGACGGAGCGGCAGTCTCTTCAGCAGCCGGAGCAGACGCGGGAGTCTCCTCCTTAGCAGGCGCCTCGACTGAGGGCTCCTCAGCAGGAGCTGGAGGAGCCTCTTCGGCTGCGGCAGGCGCTTCTTCCTGCTCGGTGGACGCAGGCTCTTCAGCCGCAGGAGCCTTCTCTGTAGTCTGAGGGGCCGCTTCCGCAGGCGCTTCTGATGCCGGTGCTGCTGTTTCGTCTTGGGCAGGCTCCGACTCTGCTGGTGCAGATTCGGCAGGCTCTGATTCCGCAGGCTCCTCTGATGCGGGAGCGTCTCCGCCGCCCGAACCGTCACCGATCTTTACGAGCGCGGTGCCCACTTCAACTGTCTCGTCTTCGGCGACCAAGATCTCTTCGATGACTCCGGCTACGGGAGAAGGAATCTCCGTGTCGACTTTGTCAGTGGAGACCTCGAGCAGGGGCTCGTCAACCTCTACACGCTCGCCGACTTGCTTCAGCCAGCGGGTCACCGTGCCCTCGGTGACACTCTCGCCGAGTGCCGGAAGGTTAACGGATTCGCTCATCAGTACTGCTCCTTTGTGATGCTTGTCATCAATAGCTTAGTTCCGTGGTTGAGGCGGAGCCTAGACCGCGTGTAGCGGCTTGCCTGCCAAGGCGAGGAATGCCTCGCCAAGGGCTTCATTTTGGGTGGGGTGCGCGTGCAGCAGCGGGGTAATGTCTTCGGGATGTGCTTCCCAGTTGACAATGAGCTGCGCTTCGCCGATCAGTTCGCCAACGCGCGCGCCGATCATGTGAACTCCGATGACGGGGCCGTCAACGACGCGAACAACCTTGATTGAACCTGCGGTTCCGATGATGGCGCTCTTGCCATTTCCACCGAGGTTGTAGTCGTACGCCTTGATGTTCTCAGCACCGTGCTCTTCGATCGCCTTTGCCTCGCTGAGACCAATCGACGCAACCTCTGGATCGCTGTAGGTCACCTTGGGGATGTGGAGGTCGTTGATCACGATGGGCTTGAGGCCCGCGATTTCTTCCACGACGAAGATTCCCTGTTGGAATCCGCGGTGAGCAAGTTGCAGTCCAGGAACGATGTCGCCAACCGCGTAAACACCGGGAACGTTTGTCGCGAGGCGTTCGTTGGTCAGAACGAAGCCGCGATCCATTTCGATGCCTACTTCTTCGAACCCGAGTCCAGCCGTTGACGGACCGCGTCCTACAGCGACGAGCAAGAGCTCCGCTTCAATGGTTTCGCCGTTCTCGAGCGTGACGACGACTCCATCATCATTCTGCTCGACGCTCTTGAAACGAACGCCAGTGTGGAAATTGATGCCACGGCGGCGGAACGCACGCTCGAACTGCTTGCTGACGGATTCGTCTTCGGCGGGTACAAGGTGGGGGAGACCTTCGATGATCGTGACATCGGTGCCCCAGCTCTTCCAGACGCTAGAGAATTCGACGCCGATAACGCCGCCGCCCAACACCGCTACCTTCTTAGGAACGAAGTCGAGTTCAAGCGCCTGCTCAGAAGTGATGACGCGGCCGCCGATTTCAAGGCCGGGGAGGCTGCGTGAGTAGGAACCAGTCGCCAGAATGACGTTCTTTCCCACAATCGTGTCTTCGCCCACCTGAACGGTGTTCGGAGCAACGAGCTTGCCTTCGCCCTCGATGACGTTGATGCCGCGCATCTTCACGAGGCCCTGAAGCCCCTTGTACTTGCTCGCGACAATGTCTTGGCGGTACTTGGTAACGCCGGCGATATCGATTCCGTCGAGGGTGGCGGTGACTCCGTATTTTGCTGACTCTCGTGTGACGTCAGCGACCTCTGCCGAGTGCAGGAGCGCCTTAGTCGGGATGCAACCCACGTGGAGGCAGGTGCCTCCGAGCTTGTTCTTCTCGATCAAGCCAACCGTCATACCGAGTTCCGCGGCGCGCAACGCTGCTGCGTAGCCACCACTTCCTCCACCTAGAACGACAAGGTCAAAATTGTGCTCAGCCAATACAGCAGCTCCTCTGTAAGGAATTTGTTCGCCGGAACGCATAGTGTGTAATCCGTGCGACCGGATGGTGCGGAAAGAACCCGCGTTTAAAAACCTTACTACGGACGGGAAAATTCCTCGGCCAGTTCAATGAGTGTTCGCACACCGATTCCCGTTGCGCCCTTGCCGACGTAACCCCATCCACCACCGCGATTATCGGACGGCCCTGCGATGTCGATGTGGGCCCAGGGGATCGTTTCGGCGCTGTCGTGACGTTTGCCGACGAAATCCTTGAGGAACGCGGCCGCGATGAGCATGCCACCCGCGGTGTTGCCCGGCTTGATATTCGCGATATCCGCAATGTCCGAGGCAAGTAGAGGTCGAAGCTCGGGGCTTATCGGCATCGGCCAGAATGGCTCGCCGACTCGATCAGCCACGGCGACAACCTGATTCACGAGGTTCTTGTCACCCATTGCGCCGGCGTAGCGGTTGCCGAGCGCTACTACGGCAGCTCCAGTCAGAGTCGCAATGTCGACGATAGCGTCGGGGTTCTCTTCACTCGCGGCGACGAGGCCGTCAGCCATGACAAGTCGGCCTTCAGCGTCGGTATTGAGAACTTCGACGGTCTTTCCTCCACGAATTGTCAATACATCGTTGGGGCGAATGGCACTTCCCGAGGGCATGTTCTCGGCCAGGCAGAGCCACGCCGTCAGTCGAACGTTGGTGCCGAGCTTTGCGCAGGCTTCCACGACTGCCATTACGGTGGCAGCGCCACTCATGTCGAATTTCATTCCGATCATAGAAAGACCGGGTTTGAGCGAAAGCCCTCCCGAGTCGAAAGTGATTCCCTTTCCGACTAGGGCAAGGTGCTTGGTTGCATTAGCAGGCGTGTAGCTGACCTTGACCAAGCGCGGACCCCGCGTTGAGCCCTGACCAACGCCGAGAATTCCGCCAAAACCGCCGTCCTGCAGTTCTTTCTCGGCAAAGATTTCCACCTCAATATTGTCAAGGTCAGCGAGTTCGCTGGCGCGGTCAGCGAAAGTGGCGGGGTAGAGCTCGCGAGGGGCCTCATTGACAAGATCTCGGGTCACGTGTGTGGCATGAGCGATGATCGCAGCGCGCTCGACTAGTGCAACGTCTTCCACGGGACTGAGAACGGTGATGCTGTTCGCGATCCGCTTAGCGGCGTCCGTGGGCGTGGAGCGGTAGGCGTCATAAGAGTAGGCGCCAATCGCGGCGCCTTCCAGAACCGCAAGAGTGTCTTCCGCGGACTGAACCCCGAACGCAAGCGCGATGTGCTCGGCACCGCGAAGTTGGCGCGCGGCAGAGCCTGCGGCGTAGCGAAGGCTTTCCGTTGTGCGCGAAGCCTCGCCCAGCCCAATGAACGCGACAGCTGGTGCTGAGATTCCAGTTGCGGGGATGCGGTGAAGCTCGTCGGCAGAACCCGTTGCGCCGATCAGCGCGAGCGACTGCTCGAATTCGGCAAGTTGAGGTGAAGTATCTACAAGCTTTGGGCCTGAATCCGTCTTCACCACCCCTATCACGAGAACATCGGTGTCGAGTTCGGAAGCGGGCGAGGTGGACAAGTGCAATGTAGCAACGGTCATGTCCTCATGATAGCCAGCATCCGATTGCGTGTTCGCTAGGAGCATGACGCTGCGGGGGCGATTCCGAAGGATGTAGTCGTGCCCACGATTAGAGTGGAAGTATGCGAGATCCAGCCGGTTTATATGACATCGCCACCGATGTCGCGGGTGTCCCGCGCGGTCTACCTCTAGTCGCCGGTCTCACTGGCTTTGCGGACGCCGGTGGCGCTGTTAGCCAGTTCAGTCAGTATTTGCTAGACACTCTCGAACGTACGGTTGTTGCGTCCTTCGACAATGATGCTTTGCTCGATTATCGAGCACGCCGTCCCACAATCTATTTTGACCAAGATCACTTGAGCGATTACCGCCCGGCGAAGCTGGAGTTGTATCTGGCCAAAGACGAGTTGGGTCAACCTTTTCTTCTCTTGACTGGTTACGAGCCCGACTTCCAATGGGAGCGTTTCTCCGCAGCGGTGTTGCGGTTGGTATCCAAGCTTGATGTGAAGTCGACAACGTGGGTTCACGCTATCCCCATGCCCGTTCCGCACACGCGGAGCATTGGCGTCACCGTGAGCGGCAATCGCGCTGAGCTCATCGACTCGATGTCGGTCTGGAAGCCTCACACTCAAGTTCCCGCCAACGCAATGCACTTGATTGAATACCGCTTGCAGGAGCTAGGGCATCCGACAGCAGGTTTTGTGCTCTTGATCCCGCACTATCTGGCGGACACGGAGTGGCCGACAGCTGCAGTGACCGCTTTGGAGAGCGTGAGCGCCGCAACTGGCCTTATCTTCCCCACCGATCGCCTCCGTGAAGATGGTCGAGAGTTCGTGGCCAAGATCGATAGTCAGGTCGAAAGCAATCAAGAGCTTGCGAAATTAGTGGGAACACTTGAAGAACGCCACGACGATTACATGCAAGAGAATCCAATGAGGTCTCCATTGACAGACGAAGATGGAGAACTGCCGTCTGCGGATGAGATTGCCGCTGAATTGCAAAAGTTCTTGGCCATCCGTCGCGCGGGTGACGATGATGGGTCGCCACGTTCTCCGTTGTAGACCAGCTGATTGAAGCACAGCGCGCTCACTATCGCTGTGAGCTCACGGTGCAGGTGTTGTTGGCAGTGAGTAATGGTGCGGAGCATCAGAAAAGCGTGGCATAATAGGAATAAGACCCGGTTTTGTTTCTGGTTCTGTTTCGCGTTGCTGTGAAATAGTCGGAGACTTGACATGGGTCTTAGTACTGCCCGAAAACCTCGGAAAGGTGTTCACATGGCGACCCGAACTAAGACTGCGGAGACCGCATCCGCACCAAAGAAGGCCCCCGCAAAGGCGGCCACTCAATCTGGAGCGCGCACTAAAGCTGCCGACGCAGTCGACGATGTGGTTAGTGACGCCGAAGGCGTGGAGACCGCTACGACAAAGACAGCCGCGAAGAAAGCGACGACAACGAAGTCGACCGCTGCTGCGTCTGCTGCCAAGAAGCCCGCTGCCAAGAAGCCCGCTGCGAAGAAGCCTGCGACTCGAGCCAAAAAGGCTGCCGCTGATGCTGTCGAGATCGTCGAAGCAGATGGTGAAGAAGCCAAGCCCGAAGACGAGCAAGATGAGAAGTCGACGGGCAAAGACGAATCTTTGCCCACGGGCGCCCTCGTTCTTTCCTTGGTCGATGACGACGATGACGTTCCCGTGTATTCCGCCGCAATCACTGGTGCAACCGCGGATCCTGTCAAGGACTACCTGAAGCAAATCGGTAAGGTGGCCCTGCTCAATGCCGCTCAAGAAGTCGAGCTGGCGATGCGCATCGAAGCGGGACTTTTCGCAGAAGACAAGCTTTCCCAGATGGCTCCCGGCGAAGTGCGCTCGACGCTCGGTCGCGAGCTGCAGTGGGTGGCGAAGGACGGCCAGCGGGCTAAGAGTCACTTGCTCGGCGCAAACCTGCGCCTTGTCGTGTCACTTGCAAAGCGTTACACCGGCCGCGGAATGCAATTCCTTGACCTCATCCAAGAGGGAAACCTAGGTCTCATTCGTGCCGTCGAAAAGTTCGACTATACGAAGGGCTTCAAGTTCTCGACGTATGCGACGTGGTGGATCCGTCAGGCAATTACGCGTGCAATGGCAGACCAGGCCCGTACGATTCGTATTCCTGTGCACATGGTTGAAGTGATCAACAAACTCGCTCGTGTTCAGCGTCAGATGCTTCAGGATCTCGGTCGCGAGCCTACTCCTGAAGAACTATCGCGCGAATTGGACATGACGCCTGAGAAGGTCGTAGAAGTTCAGAAGTACGGTCGCGAACCTATTTCTCTGCATACTCCGCTCGGTGAAGACGGCGATAGCGAGTTCGGTGACCTGATCGAAGATACCGAAGCGGTTGTTCCTGCAGACGCAGTGGGATTCACGATGCTGCAGAAGCAATTGGAGAGCTTGCTTGACTCGCTATCCGAGCGTGAAGCCGGCGTTATCCGCATGCGTTTCGGTCTTGGCGACGGAATGCCGAAGACACTTGACCAGATCGGTGACACGTTCGGAGTGACTCGCGAACGTATCCGACAGATTGAATCTAAGACGATGGCCAAGCTGCGTCATCCGTCACGCTCGCAGTCACTGCGCGATTACCTCGAATAGGTCGACAATGGGTGCTGAAGCGAACGCTGGTAAAAGTCTCACTGTTGACGTTGATGGCGCTGTTTACGAACGGCTACCGATCAAGACGCGACTGGTCGTTCGTGAGGATGACATTGTTCAGGTTGTGTCGGAGTATGCGAGCGATTTAGTTCGTGACGGAGATTTGCTCTTTGTCACGGAGAAGATCGTCGGAATCACGCAGGGCCGCGCCTACCCAATTTCGGAAATTCAGCCCCGCAAGCTAGCCACATTCTTGTCGAAATATGTCACGAAGACGTCGCACGGGATCGGTCTCGGCATGCCGGAGACAATGGAGATGGCCCTACGTGAATGCGGTACTCCGCGAATTCTGTTCGCTGCGGCTGTTGCCGCGGTGACGAAGCTCATCGGTCGTCGTGGTGACTTTTATCGCATCGCTGGTCCGAAGGCTCGAGCGATCGATGGCCCGACTAAGAACACGATTCCGCCATACGATTCGCATGTCGTGCTCGGTCCAGCTCGCCCAGATGGAGTTGCCGCTGATATTGCGGCAGCCCTGGGGCGCGATATCCACGTTCTCGTTGTGGACATCAACGACTTCGGCGGAAATATTCTCGGTTCAACGACCAACAAGGCCACGAACGAGCTCGTTCTCAAGGTGCTGAAGGACAACCCTCTGGGGCAGGACCATCAGAGCACTCCGTTGGGCATCATCCGGGGCGCTTAGCACGCGCCGTAATTGGCACTTTCAGCAATTCTCTGCGCACTACTTCGTGGGGTGAATCTCGCCAATCGACGTGAGTGTTCTATAGATGTGCTTTAGAAGTCGATTACTTCGCGAAACCGGGGGAGCAAACCGGTCTTTATTCCGGTGAGGCTTGGCTTCATCTGAAAAACACCGGTGTTGTAATTTCCCTCGATGATGGCGGGCCCGGTGGTCGAGATGGCGATGTCCCAGCCCACATAAGGAATTTCGGGAATCACACGCCCCACCGTGTCAAGCGTTGCGAGGACTTCATCGTAAAGCGGTACTTGGAAACCGACGATGGGCGTTCCAGTCTGCGGATGCTCCGTAAACGTGTTCGCGTACTTGTCGAATGCACCGTAGTGCGCAATTCCGGTCTTCTCATCGAGAACGGTATACATTCCGCCGCGGCCATAATTATCGACCTCCGCACCGTTTCCCATTCGCAGCACTGCTTCCATGACGTGGACTTCGTCACCGTCGAAGAAAGTGATCATGCGAAGGGAATTGACGCTCGTGGGGCAAAGTGAAGACATCCCTGGATGCTGCTGGATAAAAGCCTCCACCAAGAACTGTCGCTTCTCCATAAGTTCCCGATAGAGCGAGTGAGCATCGGTAAGCGCATCCCCAGAGTGTTTTTCGATTCCCGCACCACTCATGCTGTCAACAACCTTGACCATGATCGGATCGTGGTGCGAGACAAACTCGGCAAATTCCGCCTCGGTGGCGGTTCGGAGGTCCAGCCAAGCGCGCCCAAGCCACTGATCGAAAGTCTTGTTGAACGTTGGCTTGTCGTAAAAACGTTCGCGAAATTCGCGTTGGTTGTACTTCACGACGATGGAATTGGCGTTGCCGCTAGTGATCCAGGTGCGGCGTTCGGTGCGGCTGAGAACGTTGAACTCGAACTCTTCGTAGTCGAGGTATCCCGCTTGATATACGAGTGAACACCACACCATGTCGATCAGAACGAAGAACACGGGAGTTCGGCTACGGGAGCTGATCGCCCGAGCTACAGCGATCATGTTTTTAACGTCGAGCGAGACAAGACGCGACACGTAGTGCCGGATGCGCTTCACAGTTCTCCTACGAAGGTCACACCGACACACGTGTCGGCGGCGAGCTAACTATCTGCTGATGTTAGGCGACGCCCTATGCGGTTAGACGGCTGGACTCGTCGTGCCAGTTGAGCGCGGTGGGGAACAGCTTGTCTTTGAATTTTGCGCCGTGGTGGGCGCAGAAGAGGAGGTCGCCACTGGCGAGCGTCGCGCGGATGTATGCCTGCGCGCCACAACTGTCACAGCGATCAATCGCCGTGAGGGTGTAGTCCATCTCATCGACTGGGGTGTCTTCTGTTGCAATGTTCGACATGGCCTACTCCTTCTTGCTTGCGGTTGTTATTCCGTACGCCTATACAAGCACGCGTGCCTGAAGATTCTTCCTACATTATGGGCATTTCGCTCAGCGCGTATCGAAGGCCAACCGGGAGCTCCTGCGTGCCTCGGTGGGTGTCGGTGAGCGCTAATGTCATGAGGAGAACGTAGTCTTGAATGAGGCCTCCCGTCGTCAAACCCTAGGAGATTACTATGGCGAGCTCTGACTATTCAGCCCGTCACTTATCCGTACTCGAGGGGCTCGAAGCCGTTCGTAAGCGCCCTGGCATGTATATCGGGTCGACTGACTCTCGTGGGCTCATGCATTGCCTGTGGGAGATAATCGATAATTCGGTTGACGAGGCTCTCGACGGACACGGTTCGGAGATCAGTGTAATTCTGCACGCAGACGAAAGTGTCGAGGTGCGTGACCGCGCACGTGGCATCCCCGTTGATGTGGAGCCGAAGACCGGGCTCACCGGCGTTGAGGTTGTCTTTACAAAATTGCATGCTGGCGGAAAGTTCGGCTCGGGTTCGTATGCTGCGTCCGGTGGCCTTCATGGAGTTGGTGCCTCAGTAGTCAATGCGCTGTCGGAGCGGCTTGATGTCGAGGTGGATCGTGACGGAAAAACTTATGCGATGTCGTTCCACCGAGGTGAGCCTGGCACTTTTGCTGATTCCGGTGAACCGACGCCGGATGCACCATTCACTCCGTTCGTATCAGGAAGTGAACTTCGAGTAATCGGCAAAGTGCCCAAGGGGCGCACGGGCACGCGGGTGCGCTACTGGTCCGATCGCCAGATCTTCACCAAGGGCGCAACCTTTCAGTCCGATGGATTAATTGATCGCCTCCGCCAGACTGCATTTTTGGTTCCGAACCTCACTCTGAATGTGTCGGATGAGCGCGGTGACGAGCCGCGCCATGAATCCTTCTTGTTCGAGGGCGGAATTTCTGAGTTTGTTGAGCATCTAGCAGTTGACCCGCCCATCACCGATATCTGGCGTCTCACGGGTTCCGGTGGCTTCACCGAGAGCGTTCCTGTTTTGCAGGACAACGGGCACATGGTCTCGACCGAAGTGTCGCGCGATTGTGTAGTCGATGTTGCCCTGCGCTGGGGCACAGGGTACGACACCGTTATTAAGAGCTTCGTGAATATCATCGCGACTCCTAAGGGAGGAACGCACCTCGCGGGGTTCGAACAGAGTTTGCTCAAGTTTCTGCGGGCCGAGACGGAGAAGAACTCTCGGCGCTTGAAGCTCGGCAATGACAAACTCGACAAAGACGACGTTCTTGCAGGGCTAACAGTCGTATTGACCGTGCGACTGCCTGAGCCACAATTCGAGGGCCAAACAAAAGAGATTTTGGGCACCCCCGCCGTCAGAGCAATCGTCGCGAAGGTTGTGGCGGCGGCGCTCTCTGAGCGATTCACCTCGACGAAGCGGGATGACAAGTCGCAAGCAGCTCTCGTGCTCGACAAAGTTGTTGCCGAAATGAAGTCGCGAATCTCAGCCCGAGCACACAAGGAAACTCAACGACGCAAAAATGCTCTCGAGAGCTCAAGTCTCCCTGCGAAGCTTGTCGACTGTCGCTCTAACGATGTCGCAAACAGTGAACTTTTCATCGTGGAGGGCGACTCAGCGCTGGGCACTGCAAAGCTCGGTCGAGACAGCGAGTATCAGGCTCTGCTGCCCATTCGAGGCAAGATTCTCAACGTGCAAAAGGCCTCGATTAGCGACATGCTCTCCAACGCGGAGTGCGCCTCGATCATTCAGGTCATCGGCGCAGGGTCAGGGCGGAGCTTTGATCTATCGACAGCGCGTTACGGCAAAGTAATCATCATGGCCGATGCCGATGTTGATGGCGCCCACATCCGGACACTTTTATTGACTCTCTTCTTCCGCTACATGCCGGACATGATTCGTGACGGCCGCGTGTACGCTGCTGTTCCACCATTGCACCGAGTGGTCGTGATCAATCCCGGTTCGAAGCCGAACGAAACCATTTACACCTACTCAGAAAAAGAGCTCAATGGTGTTCTTGCGGGTCTAAAGAAGTCAGGCAAGCGCTATCAAGATCCCATTCAGCGCTACAAGGGACTCGGCGAAATGGATGCCGATCAATTGGCGACCACCACAATGGACCGCAATAACCGGGTTCTTCGCCGCGTCAACATCGCCGATGCTGAGAATGCCGGAACCGTTTTTGAGTTACTCATGGGCAATGAGGTCGCTCCGCGCAAGGAGTTCATTATCCAAGGTCAGGGACTTGATCGCGATCGAATCGACGTCTAGCTGATCGGGTGTGAACCAGCATCTTGTTCTGAAAGACTGCTTTATCGGTACCGAAAGCTAAGCATGTATCGATCGCTAAACGCGAGAGGCCGTTGCCTGAATTTTCAGGCAACGGCCTCTCGCGTTTAAGCCAGTAGGCCTCTGGGGGTCGTGTTAGGGCGTCGTGCCTAGTGAACCGATAACGCTGTCGAGGAGAGTTCCAGAGCCATCGCGTTTCGATCGTTCGGTGGGGAGCTGGCGCACCGCACCATCAGGGCCGACTGCCGTTGCGGGAACTCGACCGACCCAAGCGAGCGTGAGTACGTCTTCACCCTTGAGCAGCGAGTGAGCGCGAACCCCGCCGGTTCCGCGACCCTTAGCCGGGAATTGAGAGAACTCGCTGAGCTTCACACGCCCCGGGTCCGTGCCCGGGATGGTGACGCTTGAGCCCGAGATCGTGACTGCGACGTTCTCGAGGTCAGGCTTTACGGCATCGAAGAAGATTACTTCCGCGCCAGGACTCACTCTGATGCCAGCCATGCCACCCGCGCTCAGACCCTGTGGGCGCACCGAGGAGGCGGCAAAGTGCAGAAGTTGAGTATCGGATGTCACGAAAGTCAGTTCATCATCATCGGTGCTGTGCGCCGCACCAACGAGTTCGTCTCCCGCTTTGAGGGAGATGATCTCGAATTCAGGTTTAGAAGCCCATACGCCGGGTGAGACGCGTTTAACGATGCCCTGGCGAGTTCCGAGAGCGATCGGTTCGTCGCTGTCGAGCGAAACGATAGCGAGAACGCGTTCCTTCTTTTCGAGCGTGAGGTACTCGCTGATCTTTGCGCCCGCACCCAGTTGCACTGAACTAGTCGGTACGTTCGGCAGATCGACTGCAGTAAAGCGAATCAGTCGGCCACGGTTCGTGACGGCTCCGATCTCGGTGCGCGTCGTCGTTGTCACCCGCGAACGGATCGCGTCGTGCTTGGAGCGTCGCGATGCAGCTAACACGGTGTCGCCTTCGCTGATGCCCACTCGAATGATCTGACCAGTCGTTGATAGAAGCACGATGCACGGCTCATCAGCGATCTCAAGCACAGCCTGGTTCTTGCGCGCGGCTGCGCGTGACGTCGTGGCGATGGAGGCAGGCGCCTCGGTGAGAAGAGTCCGTCGCGGGTTGCCAAACTTCTCTGCGACTGTGTCGAGTTCGTCAGATACGAGGGCACGAATGAGGGTCTCGTCGGATAGCAGCGCCTCGAGACGAGCGATTTCTGTCCGCAGCTTTTCTGCCTCGGCTTCGAGCTCGATGCGGCTGAACTTCGTGAGGCGGCGTAGCCGCAGTTCGAGGATGTACTCGGCCTGCAGTTCACTGAGATCGAAGACATCCCGCAGTCGGGTGCGAGCCTGATCGCTGTCGTCGCTCTGGCGAATAACCTGAATGACCTCATCGATGTCAACGATCGCGATGAGCAATCCTTCAACGAGGTGTAGTCGTTCGAGGTGGCGGGCGAGGCGGTACTTGCTGCGTCGCGTAACGACTTGAAGGCGGTGCTTGAGAAATACCTCGAGTAGCGCTTTAAGGCCGAGAGTTTGAGGGCGCCCGTCAACAAGCGTCACAGCATTGATGCTGAAGTTGTCTTCAAGCGGAGTGAGCCGGTAAAGCTGGTCGAGAACAGCATCCGGACTAAAGCCTGTCTTGATGCCGATCACGAGCCGAAGGCCGTGATTGCGGTCGGTGAGATCGGTGACATCAGATATGCCGACGATCTTCTTGTTGTTGACTCCGTCTTTGATCTTCTCAATAACACGCTCGGGTCCAACAAGGTAAGGAAGTTCGGTGACGACGAGACCCATTTTGCGCGCTGTGATCGACTCGACAGAGACCTTCGCGCGAGTCTTGAATGCGCCGCGGCCATTCGCGTAAGCGTCTTTCACTCCACTGAGGCCGATGATGGTACCTCCCGTGGGAAGGTCGGGACCAGGGACAAACTGCATAAGCTCTTCGAGAGAAGCCTCTGGGTGTGAGAGCAAGTGTTGCGCCGCGCCCACGACCTCGACGAGATTATGGGGCGCCATGTTCGTGGCCATTCCCACGGCGATACCGCTCGCACCATTGACCAAGAGGTTGGGGAATGCCGCAGGCAATACCTCAGGCTGTGTAGTCGAATTGTCGTAGTTGGGTACGAAATCGACAACGTCTTCGTCGAGGTCGTCGGTCATGGCGATCGCTGATGCCTGCAAACGGGCTTCGGTGTACCGCGGAGCGGCGGGGCCGTCGTCTAGCGAACCAAAGTTTCCGTGACCGTCAATGAGTGGCACTCGCAGAATGAAGCTCTGAGTGAGACGCACCATCGCGTCATAAATAGATGCGTCGCCGTGGGGATGCAATTTGCCCATGACGTCACCCACAACGCGAGAAGACTTGACGTGGCCCTTTTCTGGCCGCAGTCCCATTTCGCTCATCTGGTACAGAATGCGTCGTTGCACCGGCTTGAGGCCGTCGCGTGCGTCGGGGAGCGCACGCGAATAGATCACGGAGTACGCGTACTCCAAGAACGAACCCTGCATCTCGGTCGTGACATCGATGTCCTCGATGCGTTCGCCGGCAGGGGAGTCTGGGGTGGGTTTTGTGGGAGTAGCCATAGGATTAGACCTAATGTTACCGGCGCTCAACCCAGACTCAGTGAACCTTAGCGATGTGTTGTCAAGTTCCCTCCAGGCAATCGCGGGTGAGGACAATCGCCTGAGCCTGCCTGCGGTGCGGCACGCCGTCGTGCTTCTTGTAGATGGCCTTGGCGCGCATAATCTCAAAGCGCGCTCGGGGCACGCTCGAACCCTTGCCGCGGCGCTATCCAGAGCCGCTGTAATTCAATCGGGTTTTCCCACGACAACGGCAGCGGCGATTGCCAGCCTCACGACCGGTACCCGACCGGGCCAGCACGGCTTGGTCGGATATAGCGCTCTTGACCCAGTGAACAATCGAGTGCTGCACCAACTATCCGGCTGGGACTCTCTTACCGATCCTGCAACCTGGCAACGGATGCCCACAGTCTTCGAGCGAGCATCCGAGAGCGGATTCAGAGCGGTCGCTGTCGGTGCTGCGCGATATCGGGACTCTGGTTTCACGAGAGCCGTTCTGCGGGGTGCCCGTTATGTCGTTGCGGGATCGCTTGCTGAACGCATTCGTGCGGCTGTAGAGGTCGGTCAGTCAAGCGATCAGCCGTCGCTCACTTACGTTTATGCGCCTGAACTCGATATGGCGGGTCACGCCAATGGCTGGCAATCGCCGCAATGGACTCATGCGCTCGAATCTCTCGATGCGGCTCTGAGCACAGCAGTCGCGCAACTTGCGCCAGATCAAGGCCTTCTCGTCACCGCGGATCACGGCATGATCGACATCCCGCGCGAGTCGCACGTACTTTTCGATACGGCGCCAGAATTGCTGGAAGGCATTGCGCACGTCGCAGGCGAGCCGCGATGTCTACAGCTCTACTTTCACACTGGCGTGAGTATTGAAGTGCGCGCGGAGGTCCTTGAGCGATGGCGCGAAAGCGAAGCGAGCCGCGCCTGGGTGACTAGCCGCGAGGAAGCGATCGCAGCGGGCTGGTTCGGTGCAGTGTCTCCCGATGTCACTGATCGCATTGGTGACATCATCGTGGCGGCACGAAAGAGCGTCGCGTATTACGACTCGCGTATCGCGAACGAAAAGGGCCGGAACATGATCGGCCAGCACGGATCCTGGTCTGACGAAGAACTTCGAGTGCCTTTGCTCCGCTACGGTGCTTTCGCTTTATAACCTCAATGCTTTACGCCGTCACGCAAAGAATCTGCAGTAGCGAGAATCTAGGCGGGGTCGTCATCGGGTTTTGTCCCGAATACGATGTCGTCCCAGCTCGGCATGGCCACGCGACGACGCCGCGACTTGGCGCTGGGCTGTGGCGCTGTTGCGTGAGGCGGTGCTGGGGCATCCCGTCGCTCTTCTGCGGCAGGTGGGTCGAGCAAACGCATTGACGGCTCAGAGCCGACATTCGGAGTGGAATCGTCTTCTTCGGCGTCGAAATTCGCGGGCTCGCGCTCGCCACGACGACGACGAAGTGCGTCAAGAAGGTCGGCGGTCTGGTTTCCGACTCCCGCTTCTGCGCTGCGGTCTCGCATGACGGGGAGTTCTGCGGGGCGGATGGGAGCAGGTTCGTCGGCGAGCTCATCGATGTCGAACGCGCCGCTGTCGAAGCGGGCGGCGTCTGGAGTTCCCTCTGTTGGCGAAACAGCACGAAGGCGCGGGATCAGTGCGCCCGTTACTTCGCCCTGTTGCGACAGTGTCTTGGCTTCGTTGTTGAGCGGCGAGAGCGACTGGCGCTTGGGGTCGTACTGCCAGCGCGCGTCGTGATCAATAGTGTTGGCGCTGAACGAGAGCTTTACTATCCATCCCGACTCAGGATCTTTCCAGCTAGCCCAGCGCTCGTCAGCCGCGTTCATATCGGCCAAGCGTTCCCGAATAGCAGACCCGAAGGTGCGGCTTGACGTGAGGGAGTCTGTTTCGCCAGCGACGTGCACGGGCACGGCGAGGGCGGATGTGACCACAAATTCGCGCTCGGCTACTACCGGCCCCTCGAAACGTTCGATGTACTCAAGGTCGGCGCCGGTAAGTGTTGCGACTTCCTGAGCAGACATTCCGGCACGGATGTGGGCCTGAATCTCTCGAGGGGCGAGCTTCGGGCCTGTTCCTGACAGCGCACGGCTCTGACGCAGTCGTGACTGCAGAACGCTATCAACGGCGAGACGGTATCGAGTCCCGTCACCACTCGACACGATCAGCGCACCGTCTTGTACTTCGATTACCCGAAGGTCTTCCATAGTGAACTTCTCCAGCCCTCACGATTACCCTTTAGGGTCGCACGCAATAGGCGGTTTATATGGGAATAACACGCCTCCGCAGACAGTTGTCTCAGGCGCTGCACAGAGTTGCAGTTTCGGCGGTTTGCAATTCGGTTCGCTTTCATGCAAACTGTGCCCGCCGATTCCGGTGATTCAACGTAAAAAAGAAGTGGATGGGCATGGCCACCGACTACGACGCACCTCGTAAGACCGACGACGACTCCGAGTCGATCGAGGCTCTTAAAGAGCGTGTTCCTGACAAAATGTCGGGCTCGGTTGATGTTGAGGATTCAGACAACCCGGCGAACTTTGAGCTTGCCGGCGCTGACCTCTCTGACCTTGACCTCGATGTGGTTGTTCTGCCGCCTCAGGCTGACGAATTCACTTGCGTGAGCTGCTTCCTTGTGAAGCACCGCTCGCAGGTAGACCACACCACCAAGCTCGGCGCTATTTGTTTGGAGTGCGCAGCTTAACTTCTGCGATAGCTTCGACAACCAGTTCGGGAGTGCGACTCGACAACAACCAATACGGTGTCGGGTCGCTCTCATCGAGCACTTCGAGGCGCACTACGGGAGAGATCCATCCGCGGATCATCAGCCACGCCCGCGCATCTAGGCGCTGACCGCGTTCAAGAGTGGCTTCAGCGTCGTGAAAAGTCTCTACCTCCCCGATGATCTCGATCGGAAGTCGAGCATTGCCTGCACGAAGTTCTTCCGCATCGATAGTGATCGTCGGTGCCGACCAGAGCAAGAATCCAATAATCGACGCATAGAGCACGGCCGCGGTTATATACCCCACAGTGATGTTGATGGGCATGAAGACCAAAATGCTCGCGGGAATGATGAGTGCGGATGCGATGTAGAGCCAAGCTGCGGGCCATAAGCGTTCACGGTAGTAAGTCACGCATCCATTACACACTGTTTTTGTTGCGCACGTTTCGAGGAGTGGGCCGTTCTGCACTAGCCTCGACTCGTGATTGACAACGTAGAGGTGCTCATTTCCTCCGGCCAGACACCCACCTATGCGCATCCGGGGGATGCCGGGGCAGATCTGTATTCCGCCGCGCGCTACTCGCTTCAGCCCGGAGCACGTGAGACCGTTGCGACTGGAGTTTCGATCGCCTTACCTGACGGCTATGTGGCCTTTGTCGTTCCGCGCAGCGGCCTCGCGGCACGGCACGGCATCACGGTAGTCAACAGTCCGGGAACAGTGGATGCCGGCTACCGGGGCGAAATAAGAGTTACGTTGCTCAACACTGATTCTTCGTCCACTTTCGAGATCGAAGCGGGCGATAGAATCGCGCAATTGATCGTTATGCCAGTTTCCCGAGCTCGATTCATACCCGTTTCGACTCTTCCTGGAAGCCATCGCGGTGAGTCGGGCTTTGGCTCGACCGGAATCCGCGCAGAGTCAACACAACAAGGAGCCACTTCGTGAGCGACACTACTGAAACTGACCAGCCACAGGAACAGCCGAAGTCGGCACCCGAGAATCGTGCCACGGTCGGACCTCTTGACGAGAGCGAAGCTAACGCTGTTCGGCCTTATGTTGACTTGGGCGGGGTCAAGATTCTTCCGCGACAGGACCTCCATCTTCGGCTTGAGGTTGAAGAAGCGAGCAAACGAGTCGTCGCGGTAGGGCTCGATTACTCGGGTTCGACTCTCCAGATCCAACCATTCGCGGCTCCGCGCTCAAGCGGGTTATGGCACGAGATTCGCCAACAAATTATCGATCAGGTGCACACGCAAGGTGGAACTACGAAGGTTTCCGATGGGCCGTTCGGGCCAGAAGTCTTCGCTGAGATCCCCGTAGCAGGCAAGCCAGGGGAGAAGCGCATTGCTCGTTTCGTCGGAGTTGACGGGCCACGTTGGTTCCTCCGTGGCGTAATAGCAGGCGAAGCGCTGAAGGACGCGGTGGCCGCGGCCAAGATTGAAGATCTATTCCGCTCCATCGTTGTGGTCCGCGGCAGTACTCCGATGCCGCCTCGCGATCTTATCCCGCTGCACATGCCCGCGACCGGTGACAAAGAAGCCAACGCGTGAGTTCTGAAGACGAGCACGAGGGGCAGCCGGTTCCGGGAGACAGCGGCGGTGATCCCAGCGTTCGTGAAGCGCTAGCGGCGGCGGCTCGCCGTTCGGCAGTAGGGCAGGTAGCCCCGGGTGAGGCGCCGACCACGGGAGCCTTGCTCGCTGCCATGGGTGGCATCAGGGGCTTGGTGGAGTCCATCCTTCCAGGGCTCGCATTCTTGGTCATCTTTACAATCACACAACAGCTAGTGGCCTCTGTCGTGGCGCCGGTTGTCGTGGCGCTAGCATTCGTCGTGGTGCGACTCGTCTCGCGTACTCCTGTTTCTTCAGCATTAGTAGGGGTTCTTGGCGTGGGCCTCTCGGCGGGGCTCGCACTTTTCACGGGCCGCGCCGAGGACAATTTTCTGCTGGGGTTTGTCATTAACGGTCTGTTCCTGATCGCCATCGTGGTGAGCGTGATCGCGCGTCGACCGCTCGTCGGCCTTATCGCGACGCTGTTGGTTCCTACTGCGGCTGACTGGCGTGAGGATAGAGCGAAGTTCCGTGTGGCGCTCATCGCCACGGTCCTGTGGGCTGGGCTCTTCGCTCTCAGGCTCGGAGTGGAACTGCCCCTGTACTTCGCCGAAGCCACTCAAGCTCTCGCTACCGTCAAGCTGCTGCTGGGTGTGCCGCTGTACGCGGGAGTGCTCTGGGTTACCTGGCTGCTCATGCGCACCGCTTATGGTCGAACGGCATCCGTCTAGTTCGAATTCGTCGCCGTGGCGTCGCTCTAGCTAAAACCGGATGGTGTATATTTATCTCGACGTCAAGATACTTTTGACGAAAGTCGCAGCGCAGTTTCTGTGATTCAGTCTTAGGCTTGCCTTGCTGGATTGCAGCGCACGCTCCGCGCAAGGATTGAAGAACCGTAGCAAGGGAGATGACAGTGTCGACAGTCAATAGTTTTGGGTCGAAAGATACCCTCACAGTCGGTTCGTCCGACTATGAAGTGTTCCGCATCGACAAGGTAGCGGGATACGAAAAGCTACCGTTCAGCCTTAAGGTTCTGCTCGAGAACCTGTTGCGTACCGAAGACGGAAAGAACGTCACGAAGTCGCAAATCCAGTCCCTCGGATCGTGGGTGCCCAGCGCAGACCCTGACACCGAGATTCAGTTCACCCCGGCCCGTGTTGTTATGCAGGACTTCACCGGCGTTCCCTGCATCGTTGACCTCGCCACGATGCGTGAGGCCGTTGCTGAACTCGGGGGAGACCCGACGAAGATCAATCCGCTCGCTCCGGCAGAGCTCGTGATTGATCACTCGGTCATTGCAGACCTGTTCGGTTCCGAGAACGCCCTCGAGCGTAACGTCGAGCTCGAATATCAACGCAACGGCGAGCGCTACCAGTTCTTGCGCTGGGGCCAGACTGCGTTCGACGACTTCAAGGTTGTTCCTCCCGGAACGGGAATCGTGCATCAGGTGAACATCGAGCACCTTGCTCGTGTGACGTACACGCGCGAAGTTGACGGCAAAACCCGCGCCTTCCCCGACACTCTCGTTGGAACCGATTCGCACACCACGATGGTCAACGGTCTCGGCGTTCTCGGCTGGGGCGTCGGTGGTATTGAAGCCGAAGCAGCGATGCTCGGCCAGCCCGTCTCGATGCTCATCCCCAAAGTTGTTGGATTCAAGCTCAATGGCTCGATCCCTGCTGGTGTAACCGCTACCGATGTTGTGCTGACGATTACGCAAATGCTGCGCCAACACGGCGTTGTTGGCAAATTCGTTGAGTTCTACGGTGAGGGTGTCGGCGCTGTGCCGCTCGCTAACCGCGCCACTATCGGAAACATGAGCCCCGAGTTCGGTTCGACGGCGGCGATGTTCCCGGTTGACGACGTTACTCTCGACTACCTGCGTCTGACCGGCCGCAGCGATGAGCAGGTTGCGCTTGTCGAGGCATATGCCAAGCTTCAGTCGCTCTGGCATGACCCGAGTGTTGAGCCGAACTACAGCGAATATCTCGAGCTTGATCTTGCGACTGTCGTTCCTTCGATTGCTGGCCCGAAGCGTCCTCAGGACCGCATCGAGCTCACGAACGCGAAGAGCCAGTTTGAGATTGATCTCAACAACTACGCATCGACGGATCACTCCAAAGTTGACGCCGCCGTTGAGGGAACTTTCCCGGCGTCCGACCCCGTGGGGCTTACCCCGCAGGACGAAGATTCGGCGCATGCTCGTTCGCACTCGCACGCTAGCCATGCTCCGTCGACGGCTTCTCAGCCCACAAGGGTGAGTGTGGACGGCGGCGATGCCTTCACCCTCGATCATGGTGCGGTCGCTATCGCCGCGATCACCTCGTGCACGAACACGTCAAACCCTTCGGTGATGCTCGCGGCAGGCCTGTTGGCTCGCAACGCAGCGGCGAAGGGTCTCAAGTCGAAGCCGTGGGTCAAGACCACCCTGGCTCCCGGTTCCAAAGTGGTCACTGACTACTACGCGAAGTCGGGACTTGACGAGTCGCTTGAAGCTCTCGGTTTCTACACCGTTGGCTACGGCTGCACGACGTGTATCGGTAACTCTGGTCCTCTGGAAGATGAAATCTCCGCTGCGATCAACGAGAACGATCTCGCGGTTACCGCGGTTCTTTCGGGTAACCGCAACTTCGAAGGTCGCATCAACCCCGACGTGAAGATGAACTACCTCGCGAGCCCTCCGCTGGTTATTGCCTACGCTCTCGCGGGTTCGATGAACTTCGACTTCGACAATGACTCGCTTGGTCACGACCAGGATGGCAACGAAGTCTTCTTGAAGGACATCTGGCCCGATGCCGCTGAGGTCCAGGCCACGATCGATTCGTCGATCGACCGCGACATGTTCACTCATGAGTACGCCGGAGTCTTCGACGGTGACGAGCGCTGGCAGAACCTGCCGACGCCGACCGGTTCCACCTTCGAGTGGGATGACGAATCGACCTACGTTCGCAAGCCCCCATACTTCGAGGGCATGACTATGGAGATCACTCCGGTCAGCTCGATTTCCGGTGCTCGCGTTCTGGCTAAGCTGGGCGACTCGGTTACGACCGACCACATCAGCCCTGCCGGTTCGATCAAGGGCGACAGCCCCGCTGGTATTTACCTCGCAGAGCACGGCATCGACCGTAAGGACTTCAACTCTTACGGATCGCGCCGTGGAAACCACGAAGTAATGATCCGTGGAACCTTCGCCAACATCCGCCTCAAGAATCAGCTCCTCGATGGTGTCGAGGGTGGTTACACTCGCGACTTCACCACGCCGGATGCCGCACAGTCGTTCATCTACGATGCCGCTCAGAACTACGCCGCGCAGGAAACTCCGCTCGTCGTTCTCGGTGGCAAGGAGTACGGCTCCGGTTCATCGCGTGACTGGGCTGCAAAGGGCACGAGCTTGCTCGGCGTGAAGGCTGTCATCTGTGAGAGCTTCGAGCGCATCCACCGCTCCAACCTCATCGGAATGGGCGTTCTTCCGCTCCAGTTCCCCGAGGGGGAGAGCTGGGAGACGCTGGGACTCGACGGAACCGAGAGCATCAGCATCACGGGTGTTGAAGAACTCAACAACGACCGCATTCCCAGTACTCTGCACGTAGTGGCTGTACCGACCGCGCACTCGCCCGAGGGCAAGGCAACGATCGAGTTCGACGCGAAACTCCGCATCGACACTCCCGGTGAGGCCGACTACTACCGCAACGGTGGAATCCTTCAGTACGTTCTGCGTTCGCTGGTCTAACTACCGCGTGCGCATGAGACGCGCGGGGGAGCACTTCTGCTCTCCCCGCGCGTTTTTTGCGTTGTCGGAGAAGACTGAGGGTCGGCTCAGAACCTCATGCACATTTGTTCACACGGCAATTGAAGGAGCCTAGACTGAAAGTATGAACATACTCGAGGGAATCAATGGTCCCCGCGATCTAGACGGTCTCTCCACGCAGCAACTCGCTCAGCTATCGCAAGAGATCCGCGAGTTCTTGATCGAAAACGTGTCGCGAACAGGCGGGCATCTCGGCCCCAACCTCGGCGTTGTCGAGCTCACTACGGCTATTCATCGTGTCTTTGATTCACCGCGAGATGCTGTGGTATTCGACACCGGGCATCAGAGCTACGTTCACAAGATCCTGACGGGGCGCAAAGACTTCACGAAACTACGTTCGCAGGGTGGCCTTGCGGGTTACCCGCAACGTTCAGAATCTGAGCACGACATCGTAGAGAGTTCCCACGCCTCGAGTTCGCTGTCGTGGGCAGACGGAATTTCCCGCGCGTTCGAGATGACGGGCCAGGGCGACCGTCACGTGGTCGCAGTTGTCGGCGATGGGGCCCTCACGGGCGGGATGACGTGGGAAGCGCTCAACAACATCAGCGACGACAACAGCCGTAATTTGGTCATTGTCGTTAATGACAATGGGCGGTCGTATGCTCCCACCATCGGTGGAATGGCGCACTTTCTCAATAGCGTGCGCACCCGACGGTCCTATCGCTCGCTGCATGGATCGAGCGAGAGGTTTTTCGGCACCTTCGGTGGACCGGGTAGAGCGCTGTACCGCGGCATCCGCGGTGGTGCTCACGGGTTCCTTTCGCGCTTTAGCAACAACGAAGCTCTCTACTCCAATCTGGACATTAAGTACTTGGGGCCTGTGCACGGCCACGACATCAGCGCGCTCGTTGAGACGCTCGAGCAGGCTAAGTCGTACGGCGCTCCGGTTATCGTTCACGCGATTACCGAGAAGGGCCGGGGTTACGAGCCTGCCTTGGCCGACGTCGCGGATCAGTTCCACGCCGTCGGTCAGATCGATCCCACCACGGGGGAGCCGATCGAAACGGGCGGCGCTGCATCGTGGACATCGGTCTTCTCGGAAGAAATTGTGAAGCTGGCTGATGCCAACTCGCGTCTAGTGGGAATCACTGCTGCCATGCTGCGTCCCACGGGCCTTCATCGCTTTGCTGAGAAATATCCCGCACGGGTTCACGACGTCGGGATCGCTGAACAGCACGCCGTTACGTCAGCGGCAGGACTCGCGTTCGGTGGACTTCACCCAGTTGTGGCGCTCTACGCCACATTTGTCAATCGTGCTTTCGACCAGGTACTGATGGATGTCGCGCTTCACCGCGCTGGCGTCACCTTCGTGCTTGATCGGGCGGGGGTCACCGGCCCCGACGGCGCAAGCCATCACGGCATGTGGGATCTCGCACTGTTGCAGGTCGTCCCGAATATCCGTATAGCGGCCCCCAGGGACGCTGCACGTTTGCGTGAAGAGCTCGGCGAGGCCGTTGCGGTCGACGATGCACCTACTGTCATTCGCTTCGCTAAAGGCACCGTAGGGACCGAGTACGACGCGCTTCGACGCACCGACGACGGCGTTGATGTGCTTCGTGAAGACGAGCAGCGCGATGTTCTCATCGTCACGGTTGGATCGATGGCCAAGACTGGACTGCAGGTTGCAGAGCTCCTTGCTGCCCAGGGAATCGGAGCGACCGTAATCGACCCTCGCTGGGTGGTTCCGGTTCCCCGAAGTGTTATCGATTTCGCCGCTGATCACCGCATCGTAATCACGATTGAGGACGGTGTGCGCGTGGGCGGCATCGGAACGCGAATTCGCCAGGACATGCGTGCCCATGGCGTCGACACTGCGGTCAACGAACTGGGATTGCCGGACACATTCCTCGATCACGGCAGCCGCGACTATATCCTCGACCAGGTGGGGTTGACCCCGCAGCACATCGCTCGCGACGTTGTCGCCCAAGTGCTCGGCAGCAAGATCCCGATTGCCCGGCCGCTCATCGACAGCGACTCCGACGAGTATCGGCTTCCCGCCGAACGAAGCTAACCGCACCGCAATACGGGTGCCCGCAACAACGTTAGCGACTCGAGGCCCTGTTCAGATTCTCTCTGAACAGGGCCCCGGTCGTTATATCGGTGAGAGTGCGCGGCTACTGAACGCCGCGGATGCGCGGGTCGTGGAAGGTGCTGCCGAATGCTCGCTCCGACGCTCCCGCCCGGTCGAGGTAGGGCGTGACTCCACCCATCTGGAACGGGTAGCCGGCGCCGAGAATGAGGCAGAGGTCGATGTCTTCTGCAGCAGCGACGACGCCGTCTTCCAGCATCCGATGAATTTCGTCGGCGAGACCATCTTCGATGCGGATCTGAAGTTCTTCCGCTGTCATGGGTGAGTTGCCGCCCTTGACGATCTCGACAGCCTTCTTTGAGACGCCCTTTGACTTGCCCTTGCTGTCACGCTCGAAGATGTAGCCAAGTTCCGCGAGCTTGTGAAGGTTCTTGCTCTCAAAGAATCGGTCAGGGAACGCCGCATGGTGTGTGTCCAGCACGTGTGCGCCGACCTTGAGCCCCACGAGTTCGAGCAGCTCGAACGGCGTCATCGGAAGACCGAAGGGTCGGGTCGACTCTTCAACGACCTCGAAAGGAGTTCCGGTATCCACCGCGTGCATGGCTTCGCCGAGCACCTTAGCGAGGATGCGGTTCACTACGAAACCAGGAGTGTCTGTCGTGATGACGGCATTCTTGCGCAGGTTCTTCGCGGTCACCATGGCGGTAGAGAGGGTCTCGTCGTTGGTGTGGGGTGTCTTGACGACCTCGATCAGCGGCATGACGGCAACCGGGTTGAAGAAGTGGAAGCCCACGACACGTTCCGGGTGCTTCAGCTTGGCACCAATTTGCTCGACAGAAAGTGACGAGGTATTCGTGGCCAAAATAGCCTCTTCGGAGATGTACTGCTCGACTTCGGCAAAGACCGACTGCTTAGCACCGAGTTCTTCGTAGATCGCTTCGATGACCCAGTCGCAATCAGCGAAGTCAGCCTTGTTCGTGGTGCCCGTCACGAGTGCCTTGAGACGGTTCATGTCGTCAGAGGAGAGGCGCCCCTTCTCGTGGAGCTTATCGATCTCCGAATGAATCGCGGCGACTCCGGCGTCGGTTGCAGCCTGATCAAGATCAGTGATGACGACCGGCACCTGCAGGCGGCGAACGAAGAGAAGTGCGAACTGCCGAGCCATGAGGCCGGCACCGATCACACCGACCTTCGTTACCGTGCGGGCGAGTTCCTTATCGGGAGCTCCCGCGGGGCGCTTTGCGCGCTTCTGCACGAGGTTGAAGGCGTAGATGCTGGCCTGGAACTGGTCACCGGAGATCATGTCGGCGAGAGCGTTGTCCTCTGCCTCGAAACCAGTCTTCTTGTCAGTGTTCTTGGCAGCCTTGAGCAGTGCAAGCGCGGCGTATGGCGACTTGGCGACGCGACCAATGCGGTTCGCGAGCATCTTCTCGGCGATACCGATAGCGACATCCCACTTCACCGTGCGTTCGATCTTGCCCGGCTCATTCTTGCGTTTGACCTTCGTGGTGCCAGCGATAACACCATCTGCCCAGCGAATGGAATCCTCGAGGAAGTTGGCGGGGCCAAACATAGCGTCGGCGATGCCCAGCTCAAACGCTTCGGGGCCCTTGAGCATCCGGTTGTTCTTGAGCGGGTTCTCGATGACGACCTTGAGTGCATTCTCGATGCCGATGAGGTTGGGGAGCAACCACGCTCCACCCCAACCCGGAATGAGTCCGAGGAAGACCTCGGGCAGCGCAAGCGCCGGAACCGAGCTGTCGATCGTACGGTAGTCAGCGTTGAGGGGAACCTCGACGCCACCGCCCAAAGCGAGACCATTAATGAAGACAAAAGACGGCACACCCAAGTCGCTGAGTTTGCCGAGCGCCCAGTGACCGAGTTCGGCCATCTGCTTACCGGTTTCGCGGTCAGGGATTTCGCTGACCTTCGAAAGATCGGCGCCCGCAGCGAAGATGAATGGTTTACCGGTGACAGCGAGGCCGTGGATCTCGCCAGCGGTGGCGCGTTCCTTCTGCTCGTCGAGTACCTTGGCGAACTCGAGAAGAGTGGCGGGGCCAAGTGTGTTCGGACGCGTGTGGTCCTTGCCGTTGTCGAGCGTGATGAGGGCGAGCGTGCGGCCCGCTGAGAGCGGAACGTCGCGTACGTAGGAGTGAGTGACTACTTCGTCTTTGGCTAGATCAGCAAGACGTTCAAATTGCTGGGTCATTGTTACTTTGCTCCCTTGTAGTTGGGGTTCTCCCAGATAACGGATCCACCTTGACCGAGGCCGACACACATGGCGGTAAGGCCGTAACGCACCTCGGGGTGCTGCTCGAACTGTGCGGCGAGTTGGATCATGAGTCGGACACCGGATGATGCGAGCGGGTGTCCCATTGCGATGGCTCCACCCCACTGGTTGACGCGGGGGTCTTCGTCATCGATGCCGTAATGATCGAGCAACGAGAGCACCTGAACAGCGAATGCTTCGTTCAATTCGAAGAGGCCGATGTCGTCGATCGTGAGGCCAGCCTTGCGCAGCGCCTTCTCGGTTGAAGGGATTGGACCAATACCCATGATTTCGGGTTCTACGCCGGCGTACGCGAAGCTCACCATGCGCATCTTGGGCTTGAGGCCGAGTTCACGAGCCATCTCGCCGCTGGCGATAATGCTGGCGGTCGCGCCGTCGTTGAGCCCCGATGCGTTTCCGGCCGTGATACGGCCGTGCGGGCGGAATGGCGTCTTGAGACCGGCAAGGCCCTCAAGAGTCGTTTCCGGGCGAAGCCCCTCGTCGCGAGTAGCCATGCCCCAGCCGGCCTCACTCTTCGTTGCGACGGAGATCAGGTCCGGCTGGATGTTGTTGGCTTCGTACGCGGCCGTGGCGCGCTGTTGGCTACGCAGTGCGAATGCATCGGCGCGGGCCTTCGTGAGGTGCGGGAAGCGGTCGTGAAGCTTCTCAGCGGTGTTGCCCATGTTGAGGGCTTCAGGATCAACCAGCTTTTCTGCTAGGAAGCGAGGGTTCGGGTCTACTCCAGACCCCATAGGGTGATGTCCCATGTGCTCGACGCCGCCAGCAATCGCCAGGTCATAGGCGCCGAAAGCGATTCCGCCGGCCACGTTGGTGACGGCGGTCATCGCACCAGCACACATGCGGTCGATGGCATATCCGGGAACGGATTGGGGGAGTCCGGCAAGAAGAGCCGCACTGCGGCCGATCGTCAAGCCTTGATCTCCAGTTTGAGTGGTCGCCGCGATGGCAACTTCATCGAAGCGTTCCTTCGGAATCTGGGGGTTTCGCTCCAGAAGTCCGATCATCGCCTTGACGACGAGGTCATCAGCTCTGGTATTCCAGAACATGCCCTTCTCTCCGGCACGTCCAAATGGAGTACGGACTCCATCTACGAATACAATCTCGGTTTTCTCGGCCACAATGCCTCCACTAAATCCTTGGATGTAGCACTGATCATAAGTGGCCGAGTTTAAGGTTAGGAATCCTTTGATTGTTCCTACGACTCGGTATCGACGGAGTCCTCAGGCGTTTGGTTGGCTTCCACAAAGGCTTGCGCAATTGACTGTGCAGATACGTCAAGTTGCCATTGACGTGCTCCGAGCGCGATGAGGGCTTCAGAAATGCTCTCCGTGGAGATTACTGTGGGCGGGTTCCACGCAACTCGGCGCAGGTAGTCGGGCGTCAATAAATTCTCGATAGGAATCGACATCTCCTCGGAGAACTCGGTCATGAGCGCGCGAGCAGCTTTCAGCCGACGATCCGCTTCGGGATTCTTGTCCGACCAGACTCGCGGGGGAGGCAGCGTATCGCTAGCGACGCGCGATGCAGGAATGTCGGTTGATGCAAGCCCCGCCTGAATGGCATCCCACCAGCGGTCAATCTGGGTGCGGCTTGCGCGCCCACGGAACTCTTTCACACTCGACAGCTGTCGCTTCGACTCGGGAAGTACCTTTGCGGCTGCGAGCAGCGCTGAATCTGGCACAAGACGACCAGGGGCTGTATCGACTTCTTGCGCGTACGCATCGCGAGCGAGCCAGAGCTCACGCGCCACGGCCAAGTTCTTGCCGCCACGAATTGAGTGAACTCCGCTCAACCGGCGCCATGGCTCGGCCCGAACATTGCTGAGGTCGCGCCTCAAGACCGATTCAAACTCTTGGCGAGCGATCTCGCCCTTGCCGTCCTTATCGAGCAGTGCACCAAGCTCTTCGCGAAGATCAACGAGAAGCTCGACATCCAACGCGGCATAGACGAGCCACGACTGCGGAAGCGGGCGGGTTGACCAGTCTGCCGAGGAATGTTCCTTCGCAAGGTGGATCCCCAGTAAATGCTCGACGACCGTTCCGAGACCGACGCGGGGCAGACCCGCAATTCGCGCACCGAGCTCAGTATCAAAGAGACGGGTGGGATTCAGGCCAACCTCGCGCAAACAAGTGAGGTCTTGCGTGGCCGCGTGCAGAATCCACTCTTCCTCCGCAATGACAGCGTTCAGCTCACTGAAGTCACCAATCGCGGGCGGATCAAAGAGGAAGGTGCCGGCGCCACGTCGAAAGATCTGGATGAGATACGCACGCTGCGAGTAGCGGTAGCCGCTAGCCCGCTCGGCGTCAATACCGATGGGGCCGTGTCCGGCAGCAATGGCATCGACGGCAGCAAGATATTCGTCCCGTTCGTCGATGACATCAACGGGAACATGGGGGGCTTGGGTTGCGGCGTGCGACTCACCCTCTGGGGCTGCACTCTCGGCGGCGCTACTCACGTCCTGCTCTACGGGCCGACAACATGGTGACTCCTTCAATCGTGGGCGGAAGTCCGGCAAGCATGCAGACTAACTCGCTCCAGCCTTCCACATGCGCGGCAATGTCTAGGTCTTGGGGACTCCACGACGCTCTGAGTTCGATCTGCGCGCCGTCTGGTTGAGAGCCAAGTTCGCCGAATCCGGTAGAAAGGATGCGGGTGGCAGTGCCGGATACTTGATCGTATTTGGCCTCGCGGCTATCAAGCGCATCAACCAACCACGACCATGTGACTTCGCTCAAGAACTCGTCAACGCCGATGTCGGGTTCGAGGGGTGCTTGCGCGAAACAGATTATCCGAAACTCGCCGTCCCATGCTTCAGGGGCATCCGGGTCATACAGAAGAACGAAGCGTCCTGTGCCGAGGTCAGAGTCCTCTCCATGACGGCTTGGGGTGACATCCGCTGCGAGCGCGAACGACCACGGCGCAATCTGAGTTGGAGCCGATATCTCAGTAATCGCCAGTTCAGGGCGCAAGGTTGCGGCTCGAAGTGACTCAACCGCAGAAGAAAATACCGCGGGTGGCGTTGGTCCAGCTGGCGATTCGGGCACGTCAGAAGATTAGGCTTTAGCTGAACGATCGCTAGTAAGGCACGCCGGGCTCTGGCGGCTGCACAATGGAGGTTTTAGCATGCGGGTGTCAAACCGAACGCGCACACTTGCCGCTGTAGCGGGAGGAATTGCTGCATCGGGAGTTGCTGTGGCAGCGATCGGTCTTGTGAGCGGTGTCGCGCTTTCAGTGTATTTTGCGCGCAAGATTGTCACCCCACCCGGAAGGGCAGACAGCGCTTTGCGCGTGCTAGCGGTCGGAGAATCGACAATCGTGTTGTCTTCTGCCGCGGAGAGTCGGGCGCCCGGGCGGTTCAGCTTATGGTTCGCGGACGAGTCTGGGCTTGCTCGGATAGGGCCGGTCGTGTCGCAGGGTGCGCAATGGGTAGCGCGGGAGCTGATTGAGATCGAAAAGGGTGTACCGAAGTCGGGAGACAACGCTCGTACTAGCGGCTGGTTCTATCTAACTCCTGCAGGGCTAGGCCTTCACTTCGAGGAGATCGCTATCCATACCGAACTGGGGCCAGCTCCAGCGTGGCTTATTCCCGCAGCTAACCCATCGGCCACGTGGGCAATTCATATTCATGGACGAGGGGTTCAGCGTCCTGAGACCGTTCGTGCTCTTGGGGAATTCTACGACGCGGGGGTTACCTCGATCGCCGTGTCTTATCGCAATGACAGGGAGGCCCCTAGTTCGCCGGATGGGCGCTATGGTTTGGGCTCGACAGAATACCGGGACGTTGACGCCGCGATTTCGTTTGCGCTCGCGTCTGGAGCTGAACGCGTCATCCTCATGGGCTGGTCGATGGGAGGCGCCACCGCGCTGCAGACTCTGGTGCGTTCGAAGAATCGCGCGAAAATTCTCGGACTCGTCTTGGATTCACCTGTAATCGCCTGGGGGCCAACGATGGACCTTCACGGTGACCTCAACCACATTCCCTCTCGCGTTCAGCGCGGTGCTCAGGCAGTGCTGAGCAGTGAGCAATCCCAGTTTTTGGTCGGGACTGCTCAGCCGTTAGATATAGCGCAAATGAATTTCGTGGATCGAGCCGATGAACTCGATCGTCCAATTCTCCTTATGCACAGCGAAGACGACGGTTACGTTCCGGTCGGACCGTCACGAGAGCTAGCTGCTGCGCGTCCAGACATTGTGACTTATGAAGAGTTCGATACTGCCGGGCATACGCGTTTGTGGAACTATGACGGCGAACGGTGGCTGCTAGCCATCCGAAACTGGCTGGCAACTGTGCTCAGCGATGATGTTGCCGCCGCGGAGTAGTTGGGTAAAGCCGGATTTGAGATCGATGAGTGTCGAAAGCTAGACGACTGTTTTGAGCCGAATCTGTCGTTTTGCGCGAGCAAGCATTCCGGTCATTCCGCGCAATCTCAGCGGGCTTACCGCTTGAGAGAGACCAAGCGACTGAGGGTAGTCGTCAGAAAGATCGAGCACCTCGGCGCTACTGAGCCCTGAGAGGCCCTGAACCAATATTGAAGCGAATCCCCGGGTCGTCGGCGCTTCTGCTGGTGCAGTGGCGTACATATGCACCACGTCGTTCTCAACCTCAATAAAGATGAAAACGGGGGACTGGCATTCCTCAACCCGCTCGAAGAGATCAGGGTGGTCGCGGTAGCGATCCGGAAGATCCGGAAGTTCGTTCGCGAACTCGAGCAGGAGCTGCAGCCGATCCCGCAGTTCGAGATCAAGAAAATCGTCTCGAATTTCGGCCAGTTGACTGGGAATCTGCTGCTCACTCACCGCTTCAGTCTAACGCGAAGGAACGTCACCCGGCTCAGCGCCGATAGCGATGGGAACGCCCACGAGAGAGCCCCACTCGGTCCACGAGCCGTCGTAGTTGCGCACATTGGGGAACCCCATCAGGTAGTTCAGAACGAACCACGTGTGACTCGAACGTTCTCCGATGCGGCAGTAGGCAACAATGTTGTCACCGTCTTGGAGCCCGGCACCGTCACGGTAGATGGCGTCGAGTTCTGCAAGCGGACGGAAAGTGCCATCTTCGGCCACTGCTTTCGACCACGGCACACTCTGCGCGCTTGGAATGTGACCGGCGCGAAGTGCCCCTTCTTCCGGGTAGCCAGGAACTGTCGTGCGCGCGCCACTGTATTCCTCCGGCGAGCGGACATCGACGAGTGGGTTACCAAGATGTGCGAGAACATCGTCGCGGAATGCACGGATGACAGAATCGTCGCGGTCAACAATCGGGTACTCAGTCGGCGTAGGCGAGGGTACCTCAAGCGTGTACTTGCGGCCATCCGATTCCCACTTTGCTCGACCGCCATCCATGAGGCGAATGTCTTCGTGACCGAAGAGCGTAAATACCCACAGAGCGTATGCTGCCCACCAGTTGGTCTTGTCGCCATAAATAACCACAGTGCTGTCACGAGAAATACCGCTGCGCGACATCAGCTTCGCGAAAGCCTCGCCGCTGATGTAGTCGCGAGCGACTGGGTCGTTCAGATCGGTGTGCCAATCGATCTTTACCGCGCCAGGAATATGACCGGTCTCGTACAGCAAGACGTCTTCATCGGACTCGACAATGACGAGTCCGGGTTCACCCAAGTGTTCTTCAACCCACTGCGTTGACACCAAACGTTCCGGGTGGGAGAAATCTGCAAATTGGGGGGCTGGGTCGCGTTCGATAGTCATTGCTACCTTCCGGTTGGGGGTGGAAAAACTGGCTCGGGCTTCAAACTAAGCTTGATGGGTCCCTTGCCCAAGAAATTACGCATTCGCCGCTGATTAACCCGCGTTGCCGTAACACTGCGAAAAATAACCGAGGCTGAGAATGAGCGCTACCGCGCCTACGACTCCTGAGCGTCTAGTCGATCGTATCCCGTCGTTGACCGGAGCGCAGATGCTTGCCGAACTTGTACCCCCGCGTCAGTTCGCCGGAGCGACTTTAGATTCGTACCGACCTGACCGCGACTACCCTTCGCAGGGTGGCGCAGTCGCAGCAATGCGACACTTCGTAGCAGGAGCCAAGTCGGGTGGATTTTTTTCGCGAAAGAAGACGCCCGTGAGCAAACCGGGCGTCTACCTCGATGGTGGATTTGGTGTCGGCAAGACGCATCTATTGGCGGCGTTGTGGCATCAGATGGCCGGACGAAAATACTTCGGAACATTCATTGAGTACACCGCGCTCGTGGGCGCGGTCGGTTATGCCCCGGCAGTCCAATTGCTGAAGGGAGCATCGTTAGTCTGTATTGACGAGTTCGAATTGGACGACCCAGGCGACACCCGTCTTATCTCACGATTGCTTTCGGAGCTCGTGGCTTCGGGCACCAAAATCGCTGCTACCTCCAATACGCCGCCGAACGCTCTCGGTGAGGGACGGTTTGCTGCTCAAGACTTCTTGCGTGAAATCGACTCGTTGTCAGCGAAGTTCGAGACTATTCGCATAGATGGGCTCGACTATCGCCGTCGTGATACGGGAGCGCACGCGGTCGCTGTTGATGACGCCGCGGAAGCGATCAAGGGCGTCTCCGGGTTAGTGGCGCTCGACTCATTCGATGCGCTGCTCAAGCACCTCGCTGGGGTTCACCCCTCGCGGTACGTCAAATTGATCGAGGGTATCGATGCCATCGGGTTGAGTGGTGTGCATGAGTTCGCCAACCAGACGGATGCTTTGCGCTTCGTCGCTTTTGTGGACAGGCTCTATGACGCTCAAATCGCGGTCTATGCCGATGGCACTGCGCTCGATGCGGTGTTCCCCGACGACATGCTCGCCGGTGGCTATAGCAAAAAGTATCTCCGCGCGGTTTCTCGACTCATCGCGCTGACATCGAATAATTCCTAAGTTAATCGCCGTTAACGCTTGATCCAATTCCAGGTGAGTGTTGTGTCGTGCCTCGCAGGGCGTGAGACTTGTGCGGGGAGGCTACTGTGACGGCAGCTAGTGCAACGGCGGCCATAGGGGCGTTAGCACTTGTGGTGCTTCTTGCTGCCCTCATAGTGCTGTACGCAAGCACTCTGCCCACATCTACCTGGCCGAGGCTGGTTGCCGAATCCCTGGCGTGCGCCGCACCGGGGGCTATTGCGTGGTTGGCGATCGTTCCGGCGCTCTCGGTCAGTGTGCGTCCAGTAATGATGCCCTCGCTCGCGGCGCTGGGAGCCGTCTGTTGCTTCTTGGTCACTTTGGTCTCTCGAAGTTCTGGCGCTCCGCTGCTGCGAAGTGTTCTTTACAGTTGTATTTGGGCCGCTGTTGTGTTCGTTCCGATAGCCGTCCGGACCTTCGAGCGTTTTGATGCAGCCACCCCGTTTGGGCTTGACCCGATTGATCACGGCGGGGCCCTAGTAATGAGCGTTGCCGTAGGGGCCAGCATGCTTGCGGTTCTTGTCGTGGAACGACGTTCGCTCATCAGAGGAGCCAGAAAAGCGGTTCCCTCGCTTGTTGGGGCCGTCGCGCTTGCGATCGCGGTGCTGGCGTGGCTGATGTGGCTTGTTGGGGCCGAATTCGCGATCGACGACGTAGTCGGTCTCATTCTCCTCAACGGGGTGGTTAGCGCGGCGTTTGGCGCGTTCGGCTGGTTCTTTGTCCAGATAATTAATCACGGCACAGTAAGCCTGAAATCGCTTGCCGGAGGGCTGGTCAGCGGGCTCATCGCCGTCACCGCCGGCGCACCACTTTTCACGCCGGTCTCCGCAGCTGTCGCGGGGCTCATAGCCGGAGCAATTGCGTGCGCATTCACCGTGCGAAAAGGCTCGCCCTTGGGAAACCAACTGCGATTTCTTGTAAACACCCACCTCATGGGGGGAAGTATCGGTGTCTTGTCCCTGGGAATCCTCGCCACTGGCTCTGGATTTCTATTCACTGGTCAAACTTTTGTTTTCCAACAGCAGCTGCTCAGCGTTCTTGCTTCGGCAGTTTTCGCCTACATCGTTTCGTCAGTTGTCTGGTGGTTGCTCGGCAGCCGTCGTCGACGCACCGCGCTCGGAGGGCGACCCGTCCTCACCCAACACAGACCTCGTCAATAGTGTTGCGCCGGCGAGGGCCGCAGGCATAGCAAACACCGCGCCGAGCGGAATAAGGAACACCAGGTAAGTCGCGGCACCGAGTCCCAATGACCGGGCACGGGCAGCTCGAAGCACGCGCCTGCGCGCTGTGAGATGGAGTCCGCGTGACTCAAACGGGATATTGCTGAGTTCGACCACAAGGAGCCAACCGCCCATCAGCGCACCCGCGGTCGCGGCGATGAAACCTCCAGCTAGAGGTATGAATCCCAGAACTAGCAAGAGAATGGCGAGCCCCACCGTCGGGAGTAATACACGGATGCCTTCGACAATTCCCCGACGGAGATCCCGCCAAAAGCCCTGCGTATCGTGCGCAGGGGGAGCGCCGTGCATCGTGTCAACGTGAGCCGCAATCATCCGGTAGAAAACATCACCGACCATCAGCGTGACTGTCGTGTAGGTGTTTACAATGACAAAGAAGCTCGCGATGAGCACTGCTAGCCCAGCAGCGAACTCTGTAGCGGCCTGGGCAAAGTCATTCCACTCGCGGGCGAATGGGGTTGCTGCAGTCGCGATCGATTCGATATTTACGACCAGAACGATGACCGCCGCGATCGCAAGCGCCCCTACGATGGCTGCCGGGATCATTCCCAGGAGCATCAATCGCGGAGCAGTTGCCCAGATGCGAAATCCACGAAAAAGTAAACCGACGCCCGAGAAGAATTCGCCCAGAGCCGATGCGCGTCGCGAAGGATGAGCTGGCATTGGATAAGGCTATCGGTCAGTACTTTGTGGTGAACGCTCGCACCCGTGAATTCTTGGGAGCAGCTGAAGGGACGTGTTGTGGGCGATACCGGACTCGAACCGATGACCTCTTCCGTGTGAAGGAAGCGCGCTACCAACTGCGCCAATCGCCCTGCACGTCAATCTTGGCATATCTTCGCGACACGCTCTCAACCGAATTGGCTCTTCGCGCAGACTTCGTATACAGTCATCTAGCACGCGAAAACGGGTAACCGAATAGCTGCAAAATGCGGATGTGGCGCAGTGGTAGCGCATAACCTTGCCAAGGTTAGGGTCGCGAGTTCGAATCTCGTCATCCGCTCGAATGAGAAGTGTCAGCCTCGCCGGCACTTCTCATGTGCGGTGGAGTGGCCGAGAGGCGAGGCAGCGGCCTGCAAAGCCGTATACGCGGGTTCAAATCCCGTCTCCACCTCGTAATGAGTGTTCAGCCGGTTCTCTGGCTGGTATTTTTAACTAAATAGCATGAGCGATTGGCGCAGCGGTAGCGCGCTTCCCTGACACGGAAGAGGTCGCTGGTTCGATCCCAGTATCGCTCACAGTTGAAGCCCCGGTTCGCCGGGGCTTCTGCTTTTAAGGCTTGATCGATGGTTTGCGACTCTCAGAACTTTGCCCCGCAGCGTCGTTACGGTTTAGCGCACGCGAGTGTGAGACCCGTGGTGACGTGCACCGCCAAGGATGGCCGCTAAAGTTGTTGTGTGAGTAACACTGGATTTGAGCTATTTACCGACCGCAACGTCGTCGCCATGCGCGTCAATGGTGAGTTGAAAGATCTCGCCGCGACAGTGACCGACACGGATGAGGTCGAGGCTGTCACGATCGACTCGCCCGATGGACTGAATATTCTCCGTCACTCGGCTGCGCACGTCGCAGCTCAGGCGATCCAGACCATTAACCCGCAGGCGAAGCTCGGCATTGGGCCTCCCGTCACAGACGGCTTCTATTACGACTTCGATGTCGAGGAGCCGTTCACTCCGGAAGACCTCAAGGCCATCACGAAAGCGATGGATCGCATAGTCCGTCAGGGGCAGCGTTTTCAGCGTCGTGTCGTAACCGAAGCAGAGGCACGCGCAGAGCTAGCTGACGAACCCTACAAGCTTGAACTGATCGGTCTCAAGGGCTCTGTCGATGACAGCGAAGTCGATGGCGACAACGAGTCTGTTGAAGTCGGCGGTGCTGAGCTGACGATTTACGACAACGTTGATGGCAAGACCGGCGAGGTCTATTGGAAAGACCTCTGCCGCGGGCCACATCTGCCGAATACCCGCATGATCGGCAACGGCTGGTCACTGACGCGCACTGCTGCCGCTTACTGGCGCGGTTCTGAAAAGAACAAGCAACTCCAGCGCGTGTACGGGACGGCATGGCCCACCAAGGATGAACTGCGTGCCTATCAAGCGCGTCAAGAGGAGGCGCTCAAACGCGACCACCGCAAGCTGGGTGCTGAACTAGACCTGTTCTCTTTCCCCGATGAGATTGGCTCGGGCTTGGCGGTATTCCACCCCAAGGGCGGCATCATTCGTCATGAGATGGAGGACTACTCGCGCAAGCGACACGCTCAAGAGGGCTATTCCTTCGTCAACACCCCGCACATTACTAAAGAGGCCTTGTTCGAGACTTCAGGACACCTGGGCTGGTACAAGGACGGCATGTTCCCGCCGATGCACCTCGATGAGGCTCGCAACGAAGAAGGCGAAATTACTCGCCAGGGCGCTGACTACTACCTCAAGCCGATGAACTGCCCGATGCATATCCTGATCTATCGGTCGAGTGGACGCTCGTACCGTGATCTTCCGATGCGCCTCTTCGAGTTCGGCACCGTGTACCGCAATGAAAAGTCAGGCGTTATCCACGGACTCACGCGCGTTCGGGGACTGACTATGGATGACGCGCACATCTTCACTACCAAGGAGGGGATGAAGCAAGAACTCACCAATACGCTCAATTTCGTTCTCTCCCTGCTTCGCGACTACGGCTTGACCGACTTCTACCTCGAGCTCTCAACGAAGGATCCCGACAAGTACGTCGGCGACGACGACATTTGGGATGAGGCCACGCGAACCCTCGCCGAGGTTGCAGAAGAGTCAGGCCTCGAGCTCGTACCCGACCCGGGTGGGGCAGCTTTCTACGGACCGAAGATTTCGGTGCAAGCGCGTGACGCCATCGGCCGCACGTGGCAGATGTCGACTGTGCAACTCGATTTCAACCTGCCAGAGCGTTTCGATCTGGAGTACACGGCGGCAGACGGCTCTCGTCAGCGTCCCGTGATGATTCACCGCGCGCTCTTCGGTTCGATTGAGCGTTTCTTCGGGGTACTCACCGAGCACTACGCAGGTGCGTTCCCCGTCTGGCTTTCGCCTGTGCAGGTTGTGGGCATCCCGGTTGCAGAAGCCTATGAAGAGTACTTGGGGGGCGTAATCGACCAGCTGAAGGCTCTCGGTGTCCGCGCCGAGATGGATGCCTCGAGCGAGCGTATGCAGAAGAAGATCCGTACGCACACCAAGTCGAAGATTCCGTTCCAGCTCATTGCCGGTGAACAGGATCACGCTGCGGGTTCTGTCAGCTTCCGCTTCCGCGATGGAACGCAGGAGAACGGCATCCCGATTTCAGACGCTGTTGCTCGCATCACTGACGCGATCGCGACCCGAGCTCAGGTTTAGTTCGTGCACGACTACGACGGTTCACAGTTACCGGTGGGGGAGTCGAGCACAGACTTCGCCGCCGTGCCCGACGCCTTTCAGCGTCTATGGACGCCGCATCGCATCGCGTATATCACTGACCAGACGCAGCCCGATAAAGATGACTGCCCGTTCTGTGTTGCGCCGACGCTCGACGACGAGAAAGCTCTCATCGTTGCGCGAGGGACTCACGCTTACGTGTTGCTGAACCTGTTTCCCTATAACAGCGGTCACCTTTTAGTGTGTCCCTACCGTCATGTGCCGCTCTACGACGAGGCAACTGAGCAAGAGACCGCTGAGATCGCCACTCTCACGCAGACCGCCATGCGGGTGTTGCGCGAGACCTCGAAAGCCCACGGCTTCAACATTGGGATGAACCAGGGTGCCTTGGCCGGCGCTGGCATCGCGAATCATTTGCATCAGCACGTTGTCCCGCGGTGGGCAACCGATTCGAATTTTTTCCCTATTGTGGCTGGCACTAAGGCGATTCCGCGGCTGCTCGGTGAGGTTCGGGATGAGCTCGCGATGGCGTGGCCTACGAGCCACTGAGTTCAAATTGGCTGCATTGCTTTCAGGGCTTCGGTCTTAGCGTTGAAGCTATGAGCGAGAACACTTCATCCAACGAATCGGGTACGAGCCGCGTTAAGCGCGGGCTGGCAGAGATGCTCAAGGGTGGCGTCATCATGGATGTCGTCAACGCCGAGCAGGCAAAGATCGCGGAAGATGCCGGCGCAGTCGCCGTTATGGCCCTCGAGCGAGTGCCCGCCGACATCCGTTCGCAGGGCGGCGTTGCTCGCATGAGTGACCCGGATCTCATCGACGGCATCATCGATGCTGTGTCGATCCCCGTGATGGCGAAGGCTCGCATCGGACATTTCGTCGAAGCTCAAGTTTTGCAGGCGCTCAAGGTTGATTACATTGACGAGTCAGAGGTGCTCAGCCCGGCTGACTACGTGAACCACCTCGATAAGTGGAATTTTGACGTTCCGTTCGTGTGCGGTGCGACCAACCTGGGTGAGGCTTTGCGTCGGATCACCGAGGGCGCTGCGATGATTCGCTCGAAGGGTGAAGCCGGAACCGGCGACGTCTCTGAGGCGACCAAACACATCCGCACCATCAAGGGTCAGATCAACGAGCTTCGCTCCAAGTCGATCGACGAACTGTATGTCGCTGCGAAGGAACTGCAGGCACCGTATGAACTCGTTCGCGAAGTTGCGCAGAGCGGCAAGCTGCCTGTCGTCCTCTTCACCGCTGGTGGAGTCGCTACCCCTGCTGACGCCGCTTTGATGATGCAGCTCGGTGCTGACGGAGTTTTCGTCGGTTCGGGAATCTTCAAGTCGGGCAACCCGGCTCAGCGTGCTGCCGCGATCGTCAAGGCCACAACCTTCTTCGACGACCCCAACGTTATCGCCGAGACTTCGCGTGGCTTGGGTGAAGCGATGGTGGGCATCAACGTCTCTGACTTAGCAGCACCGCACCGCCTTTCTGAGCGTGGCTGGTAGCCCTTCGGTCGATCAGCTCCCCATCGGGGTTCTTGCCCTTCAGGGTGATTTTCGTGAGCACCTGCAGGTGCTCCGGCAACTCGGAGAAACGGCTGTAGCGGTCAAATCTCCTGAGCAACTGGAGCACATTGCGGGTCTCATCATTCCCGGCGGCGAGTCAAGTGTGATCGACAAACTCTCGCGGCTCTATGGTCTTTTCGGGCCGATTCGCACAGCTATTCGCGCGGGACTTCCTGTCTACGGAACTTGCGCGGGGCTGATCATGCTGGCGGATAGTGTGCAGGATTCGATCGAAGGTCAGCAGTCTTTCGGCGGCCTAGACGTGATTGTTCGCCGAAACGCATTTGGGTCTCAGACTGATTCTTTCGAAACTGATCTGAGTATCCCGGAACTGGGCGAGACCCCCGTGCACGCCGTCTTTATCCGCGCTCCGGTTGTCGAAAGCGTCGGTGCTCGGGCGCGAGCTTTGGCAACACTGGATGATGGCCGCATTGTCGCGGTGGAACAGGGCAATCTGCTCGGCACGTCCTTTCATCCCGAGATTACGGGTGATACGCGATTCCATGAGTACTTCGTGAGTCGAGTCCGCGCGGTGCGGTAGTTCCTGCATCATGGGGGAATGCAACTGTATGCGGACCAGCCCGCGCGTCGAATGCGTCAAATCATCGCTGACCTGATCTCCCTCGGGTTCATTGTGGTGTGGATTGCTCTCGGCGTCTGGGTCTATCAGCTCATCGCCGCCTTTCAGCAGCTCGGCGTTCAAATGCAGGAAGCGGGCGCCGGATTCGAGTCGACGATGACCGAACTGGGCGACACACTTGGCTCGGTGCCGCTGATTGGATCGGGCATCCGGGCACCGTTCGACGGTGCGAGCGAAGCCGGTGCAGCCCTGGAGTCTGCGGGGCAGAGTCAACAAGCTTCGGTCGAAACCGCTGCAGCGGCGGTAGGGCTGTTCATCGGCATAGTGCCGGTGATGCTCATTCTTCTTGTCTGGCTGCTGCCGCGCATCCGGTTTGTGGTGCGGGCCAACGAAGCAAAGCGGCTGTTGGCAACGCCGGGTGGCGCCGATCTGTTGGCTCTCCGAGCGCTCACGACGCTGAATATGACCGAACTAGCGCGGGTCTCGGAGGCCCCCGCCTCAGAATGGCGAGCGGGAAACAGCGCGACTGTGGCGCGACTAGCCCAATTGCAATTGGCCGAGCTGGGGCTCCGCAGTTCGCTCGAAGAACGCTAGCCCGGGGATTCGCGCAGTCGAGCGAGGTTCGCACGCGTTAGAATGTCCCTTATGTCAGGGCATTCTAAATGGGCAACTACCAAGCACAAGAAGGCGATTACAGACTCTCGCCGCGCGAAGGCTTTCGCGAAACTAATCAAGAATATTGAGGTCGCCGCCAAGATTGGAGGCGCTGATCTTTCGGGAAACCCGACTCTTGTTGACGCCATTCAGAAGGCAAAGAAGACGTCAGTACCCAACGACAACATCGATCGCGCAGTCAAGCGTGGCTCGGGCCAGCTCGGCGACGCCGTTGAGTACCTCAACATCATGTACGAGGGCTATGGCCCCAACGGCGTAGCGCTTATGGTCGAGTGTCTGACCGACAATAAGAACCGCGCCGCGGCAGATGTTCGCACGATCATGAGCCGCAACGGTGGCTCGCTCGCAGATCCCGGCAGTGTGGCTTACAACTTCGAGCGCAAAGGCGTTATCTCGATTACGAAGACCGAGGGCGTCTCAGAAGACGACATCCTCCTGGCTGTGCTCGACGCGGGTGCCGAAGAGGTCAAGAACCACGGTGAGGGCTTTGAAGTCATCACCGATACCGCTCACTTGGTTGAATCGCGCAACGCTTTGCAGGCCGCCGGGATCGACTATGACTCCTCAGAAGCAGAGTTCGTTCCGAACCTCAAGGTTGAGGTCGACGCCGACACTGCGCGCAAAGTTTTCAAGTTGATTGATGCGCTCGAAGAGTCTGACGACGTTCAGAACATCTACTCGAACTTTGACATCAGCCCCGAGGTGCAAGCAGAACTCGACGAGGACTAGTCGATGACCCTGCGGGTGATCGGGATCGATCCTGGTCTCACGCGCTGTGGTGTCGGAGTGGTCGACGTCGCTCCCAATCGGCGGGCAACGCTCGTTTATGTTGGAGTCGTTCGTACGCCGCCAGAGATGGTGCTCGAAGAACGGCTGCGGGTGATCGGCGAAGGCATCGACGCGGTGATTGGCAAGTACGAGCCAACGCAGCTCTCTCTTGAACGCGTCTTTGCTCAAAACAATCTCAGTACCGTGATGGGCACTGCTCAAGCGAGCGGCGTCGCAATGTATGTCGCCGCGCGCCGGGGGCTTTCCGTCTCGCTACACACTCCGACCGAAGTCAAACTTGCGATTACTGGGTTCGGCGGAGCGGACAAGAAGCAAGTGGGCACCATGGTTGCCCGGGTTCTCGGTCTCGCCGAGGCACCCACACCAGCGGATGCCGCAGATGCGTGTGCCCTAGCAATCTGCGGTGCGTGGAAGAGTGGGCCGGGATTCTCGGCAGCGCCGCGGTCTGCTTCGGGCGATGCGAGCGCGAGCGGCGGCGGTGCTCGGCCTGGATTATCCGACGGTCCCGGGCTCACCCCGGCGCAGGAGGCGTGGCGGTCGGCAGAGAAGTCGGCGGGTGCTCGTAGGCTGAACCTATGATTTCTTCCCTTCGTGGCACCGTTCTCGCCGCGGTCGGAACCTCACTCGTTGTCGAAGTAGGGGGAGTGGGGCTCACTGTGAGCGTTACTCCCGAGCACGCGCTTTCGGTGCGGGTAGGTTCTGAGGCTCAGGTCAACACAGCGCTCATTGTTCGAGAAGATGACCTCGCCTTGTACGGCTTCCGGTCGCCCGACGAGCTCGAGGTCTTCAATCTCTTGCGAGGGGTCACTGGTGTTGGTCCTAAGAGCGCAATGGGAGTTCTTGCTGCGCTTACGCCCGATGATGTTGCTCGCGCTGTCACCGAAGAAAACGACTCTGCCTTTCGTAAGGTCTCGGGCATCGGTCCTAAAACCGCCAAGCTGATTGTGCTGAATCTCGCTGGCAAACTTGTCGTGTCGACACGCCAGCCGGGCGTAACCTCGGTCCGGTCGAATTCCGTCTCGGAGCAAGTGTCGATGGCGCTGCAAGGATTGGGCTGGCCCGAAAGACTCGCTCAGCCGGCTGCGGAGAGCGCACTGCGCGATGCAAGCAACGCTGAAGTTGACGACGTGCAAGCGATTTTGCGAAGGGCTATCTTGCTCGTCGGGTCTCGTAGTGGCAAGGCTGGTTCCTGATGTTTGAAAACGGCGACGATCTGGTTGCGAACCCCACAGTCGAGTCGGATGCCGAACTCGCGTTCGAGGGAGCGCTTCGACCGGCTTCTCTCGCCGAGTTTGTGGGGCAAACTAAAGTCCGAGGCCAGCTGCAGCTTCTTCTGCGCGCCGCAGCGATGCAAAACCGCACTGCCGACCACATTCTCCTCGCGGGCCCGCCCGGCCTGGGTAAAACAACTCTGGCGATGATCGTCGCCCACGAAAGTGACCGACCGTTGCGCCTCTCGAGCGGTCCCGCTATTCAGCACGCCGGCGATCTTGCGGCTGTCCTTTCTTCGCTGCTCCCCGGTGAAGTGCTCTTCATCGATGAAATTCACCGCATGGCGCGTTCGGCAGAAGAGATGCTGTACCTCGCGATGGAAGATTTCCGTATTGACATCATGGTGGGCAAAGGTGCCGGGGCAACCTCTATCCCGCTCGATATCGCTCCCTTTACTTTGGTCGGCGCGACGACGCGCTCGGGATTGCTTCCCAATCCGCTTCGCGATCGCTTCGGTTTCACCGCTCATCTTGAGTTTTACGACGAGCCTGAATTGGAGCGCGTAATTGCGCGTACGGCACGCATGCTCGACCTTGAGATCGATCACGAGGCAGTCGCTGAAATCGCGGGACGATGCCGGGGTACTCCTCGGATAGCGAACCGGTTGCTCCGTCGAGTCCGGGACTATGCGCTTGTCAACGACACCGTCGCAAGTAAGGACACCGTGCGTGCGGCTCTTGAGTTGTACGACGTTGATGAGCGTGGGCTGGATCGCCTTGACCGTGCGGTGATGATGACCGTGCTGGAACGGTTCGATGGCGGTCCAGTAGGCCTCAGCACGTTGGCTGTCTCGGTCGGCGAAGAGGCGGAGACGGTCGAGTCTGTCGTCGAACCGTTCCTTGTGCGGATCGGCCTGCTCACACGAACGCCGCGCGGGCGTGTAGCTACGCGGGCGGCCTGGGATCACTTCGGGATGACCGATCGGAATTCGAGTCATGCCGCCGATGAACTATAGTTTTACTGGCTTAACACGCGCCTCAGCTTGAGCGCCAGGCCCACAGACCAACCGAAAGGTACCTCATGGATCCTCTTTCCATTGCGATGCTCGCCATTCTCGGCGTGCTCATTTTCTTCATGTTCCGCAACAGCCGCAAGCGCAAGCAACAGATGGAAGAACTGCGCGGGCAGATGGTTCCTGGCGTGGACGTCATGACCAATTTCGGTCTCTTCGGCACGTTGATCACGATGGACACTGTCAAGAACGAAGCTGAGATCGAGATCAGCAAGGGTGTCATCGTTAAGGTGCACAGCCAAACTCTCGCCAAGGTCGTTGCCGAGGATGCTGTCGAAGATGGTGCACCTCGTTCGGTAGAGGAAGCAATGGAAATTGCTAATCGGGAGGCTGCGGAGCGTGAAGCAGCTACTGAAATTCCAACCGAGACGACGACTCCCGAATACGGCGAGCTTTCCGATTCAAAGGACGACAAGTCCTCAAAGTAGAGGAACGTGTCCCTGTAACCCACTAGTGTTGAGAGTCGTCCTACCCGGGGGCGGCTGTCCAACGCCGTGCGATTCTGCACAGCACTGTCAAGAAAGCTGAGTCAAATAGGTGGCAAGAACAACCCCTGTGAAGAACGCCTGGCGGGCCATTGTCTGGCTCACAGCAATCACGGTGGGACTCACCGTCTTGATTGGCGCTGGCTCCATCTTCGGTACGGCATCCTGGGCTCCTAAGCTCGCTCTCGACCTTGAGGGTGGCACTCAAATCGTTTTGGCGCCTCAATTGGAGAGCGGCCAGACGGTTTCCGGAGAGCAGCTCAACCAGGCTGTGTCGATTATTCGCGATCGAGTCGACGCCAGCGGTGTCGCTGAAGCAGAAGTGACGACGCAGGGTGGAACGAATGTCGTCGTTTCAATTCCGGGTGTGCCGGATGAAGAGACGCTCAACCGCATTCAGTCTTCTGCGAAGCTCGAGTTCCGCCCGGTTCTTTACACTGATGTCGCAGGTACCGCTGCCGCTGAGGAAACACCGGATCCGGCCGCGACTGATACTCCTTCAGGGGAGACGCCCACCCCGGAGCCGACTCTCGCGACGACCCCAACGGCAGCTCCGACTGATGCGAGTGACCTCAACTGGATCACGGAAGCTCTCTTCGATGAGTACACGAATTTCGATTGCGCTTCGTTAGACACGTTCAGTGTCGCCCCGGTCGACGAACCCCTCATTACGTGCGAGGCTGACGGCTCTTACAAGTACATTCTTGGTCCCGTTGAGGTCGAGGGCAGCACCATTACCGACGCATCGAGCGGTCTCATCACCAATTCGCAGGGCGTAAGCACCGGACAGTGGGGTGTTTTCCTGACATTTAATGATGGCGGCACCGCTGACGTTGCGGAGATGACAACGCGCCTGTTCGGGTTCGACCAGACCGACCCCCGCAATCGTTTCGCTATCGTCCTCGACGGTCAAGTCATTTCAGCACCGACCACTCAGGGCATCATTACCGGTGGTAATCCCCAGATCTCCGGAAGCTTTACTCAAGAGACGGCAACTGTTCTCGCTGACCAGCTAAAGTTCGGAGCGCTTCCCATTGGCTTTGAGGTACAAAGCAGTGAGACGATATCTGCCACGCTCGGAACGACTCAGCTGAGCTCGGGACTGATCGCAGGTCTGATCGGACTGCTTTTGGTCGTCGTGTACTCGTTGTTCCAGTACCGTCTTCTTGGCCTCGTCACGGTAGCCTCTCTCATCGTCGCCGGCGTTCTCACTTATCTCGTAATCGCTTACCTCTCGTGGCGGCACGGCTACCGCCTCTCTCTCGCCGGCGTCGCGGGTCTTATCGTCGCGATCGGTTTCACAGCAGACTCGTTCATTGTTTACTTTGAGCGTATTCGTGATGAGTTGCGCGATGGTCGCTCACTGACTGGCGCTGTGGAAGCAGGTTGGAAGCGAGCGCTACGCACGATCTCGGCGGCCAAGGCTGTCAACTTGCTCTCCGCCGTTGTCCTATTCGTGCTTGCCGTGGGAAACGTCAGAGGGTTCGCGCTGACGCTCGGGATCACAACGGTCATCGACGTACTCGTCGTGGTGTTGTTTACCCATCCTGTATTGCAATTGCTCGCGAGCACTCGCTTCTTCGCAAGCGGACATCCTTTGAGCGGTCTCGATCCCAATGCTCTCGGAGCCGTCTACCGTGGTCGTGCTCAATTCAGAACGCCGGTTGCCGCGAAGAACAAGGTGGGTGCTAGCCGCGAAGCAGCGCGCCGACAAACGATTGCCGAACGCAAGGCTGCTGATGTGGCCAGGCCCACAACAGATTCCAGCTCAGATGGAAAGGACTCCTGATGGCTAGCTTCTCGAAGTTTGGCAACGACCTCTACACAGGCGATGTGTCGATCAACTTCATCGGTCGCCGGAAGGTCTGGTTCGCTCTAGCGGCCGTGCTGATCGCGGTTTCGATTCTGGTTCCTGCACTTCGTGGTGGTTACGTATTCGGAATCGAATTCACCGGCGGATCCCAGTTCCAGATCGACTCAGTTGAAGCGCTCTCGAACCCCGACACAAGCGCCGACGCTCAGAATCTTGCAATCGACACTGTCGTTGGCGTCGTCGAAGAAGCGGCTCCAAAGGTAACCGTGGTGGGTACTAACTCGCTTCGCATCCAGACAGAGCAATTGGAGACCGAAGAATCGAACTCGGTGCGAGACGCCTTGGCTGGTGCATTCAACGTCGATAAAGACGCGGTGGCTGCCTCGTTCGTCGGTCCATCATGGGGAGCGGACATCACGGGGTCAGCCCTGCGTGCTCTTATCGTTTTCATTGCCTTGGCGGCGATCATGATGGCGATCTACTTCCGAACGTGGAAGATGTCGATCGCCGCGATGATCGCCTTGTTGCACGACATCGTCATCACGGCCGGTGTGTACGGCATTTTCGGCTTCGAGATCACACCCTCAGCAGTGATTGGGTTCCTTACGATCCTTGGATTCTCGCTCTACGACACTGTTGTAGTGTTCGACAAGATTCGGGAGAACACGTCGGAGGACGGTTCTGAGTCGCGTCGTACCTTCGGCGAGTCTGTTAACTTGGCGGTCAACCAAACACTAGTTCGGTCGATCAACACGGGTGTTGTTGCTGCGCTCCCCGTAGCCGCGATCCTCTTCATCGGAGCCTACGTGCTCGGTGCAGGCACGCTTCGCGACATCGCTTTGGCGCTGTTCATCGGGATCGTAGTGGGAACGTACTCGACGATCTTTATCGCTGCTCCGCTCTATGCACAGTTCCGTCAGAACGAGCCTGACATCCTCAGCCGCACGAAGCGACTGACTGTTGCTCGCGCTGCGGACAAGGGTAACAAGTAGCCAGCGTGCGCAGAGGGCAGAGTGTGCGTGCACACAGAGCTGATTTCGCTCTGAGCGACTATGTCTTCGATGGTTCCCATCGCAACCTAGAATCAATCTAGGAGGTAGCGGAGTGAGCGAAACGCAGCAGTCATCGGCGTCTTTCCGCGCGCTACTTCCGCGCCTATTCTCTCGCGCACAGCCGGCCGGCTCTGTTGAGAAGCTCCTTCGCACGGTAAAGACGAGCCACCCCAAGGCGAACCTCGCACTTATCGAGCGCGCATACGCCGCTGCATTTCGAGCCCATGATGGACAGAAGCGCAAAAGCGGTGAACCGTACATCACTCATCCGATCGCGGTGGCGCAGATCCTCGCCGAGTTGGGCATCGGCGAAAAGACGATCGCCGCTGCACTGCTTCACGACACGGTAGAAGACACTGCGTATTCCTTAGACGAACTCCGTCTTGAGTTCGGCGACGAGATCGCGATGCTCGTCGACGGTGTCACTAAGCTCGACAAGGTCAAGTACGGCGACAGCGCGCAGGCCGAGACAGTGCGAAAGATGATTGTGGCAATGTCTAAAGACATCCGCGTGCTCGTCATCAAGCTCGCAGACAGACTTCACAACGCACGGACGTGGGGATTCGTGCCACGAGAGTCTGCTTCTCGTAAAGCACAAGAGACTCTCGAGATCTATGCTCCCTTGGCGCACCGTTTGGGTATTCAAGCCATCAAGCTCGAGCTCGAAGACCTGTCGTTCGCTGTCCTCCATCCCAAGATTTATGTGGAGATCGAGAGCCTTGTATCCAAGCGAACTCCCCAACGGGACGAGTTTGTCAAACAGGTCATAGCCTCGGTGAAAGACGACCTCCGCACCTCTCGCATCAAAGGCGCAGTAGCCGGACGTCCGAAACAGTATTATTCGATCTACCAGAAGATGATCGTTCGGGGTCGCGAGTTCGATGAGATTTACGACCTTGTTGGCATTCGCGTGTTGGTGAACTCAGTACGAGACTGCTACGCGGTCCTGGGTTCAATCCACGCTCGCTGGAATCCTATTCCTGGCCGCTTCAAGGACTACATCGCGACCCCCAAGTTCAACCTCTACCAATCGCTCCACACGACAGTTATTGGTCCCCAAGGTCGTGCCGTGGAGATCCAGATTCGTACAAACGAAATGCACCATCGAGCTGAGTTCGGCGTTGCCGCACACTGGAAGTACAAGGATCGCGCTGCTGGGAAAGCAGTTGAATCTGCTCCAGCAGACAACGATATGGCGTGGTTGGCGCATATCACCGACTGGCAAGCAGAGACATCCGATCCCAGCGAGTTTCTCGAGTCGTTGCGTTTCGAAATCGGGGCGAAAGAGGTCTACGTCTTCACCCCGCAAGGAAAAGTTATCGGCCTCCCTGCTGGAGCCACACCGGTCGACTTCGCCTACGCGGTGCACACGGAAATTGGTCATCGCACCATGGGCGCTAAGGTCAACGGTCGACTAGTTCCCTTGGAGACTGCGCTCACCAGCGGCGACTCAGTAGAAGTTTTCACGTCGAAGAGCCCCGATGCCGCGCCCAGCCAAGACTGGCTAGGTTTTGTGAAGAGCACACGAGCTCGCAATAAGATTCGCGCATGGTTCACCAAGGAACGCCGCGACGAAGCCATAGAGCAGGGCAAAGATGCAATTGCGCGCGCAATGCGCAAGCAAAACATGCCGCTTCAGAAGCTCATGAGCCAAGAGTCATTCGCTGAACTGGCGGCGACCATGCGCTACGAAGACGTATCCGCCCTCTACGCTGCTGTGGGCGAAGGGCATATTTCAACTCAGTCTGTTATCGAGAAGCTCGTAGGTTCTCTCAGTAGCGGCACCGAGGAAGACGAGAACGAGCTAACTTTCCCCACAGCGGGAAAACTGCGTCCCTACAAGCACTCTGACTCAGGAATCCTCGTACGGGGGGCCCCAGATATCTTGGTCAAGTTAGCACGCTGCTGCACGCCGGTGCCGGGGGATGGTGTCGTCGGATTCATCACGCGCGGCGCTGGCGTGTCTGTACATCGTGACGACTGCAAGAACGTTCAGTCATTGCTAGATGAACCAGAGCGGATGATCGATGTGGAGTGGGCGCCTACGTCTAAGAGTCTCTTCTTGGTCCAAATTCAGGTGGAAGCTCTTGACCGGGCAGGCCTGCTCTCAGATATAACGAAAGTACTGAGTGAGACCCACGTCAACATTCTTTCGGCGACAGTAAACACCTCGACGGCTCGACTCGCGATCAGCAAGTTTGTGTTCGAAATGGGGGACACTACTCACCTCGATCGTGTGCTCAATGCAGTGCGGCGCGTCGACGCTGTCTATGACGTTTACCGGGTCAATAGCGGTTAGGTCGTTTCTAGGCCGCGGATGCGGCGTCTTTAAGCGCGTTTAATCGCTCTAATGCCAAGCGTTTTAGGGGTAGGTTTCGACGCGCATTGAGTGCATCGGCGCAGTCCTGATACCCGAAGCCCCCGTCACGCATTAGCGTCGCAATCGCAGCACTCTCCTGGGCACCGAGGGGTTCGCTGAAACGTGCGAGATCCAACACGGTTCGCAGCCGCGATGTCACGCTCACCCCGGACACGGTGTCAATATCGTCGGGTCCGATTACGACCTCTCGCAATACCGCGTTGAGCCCGTGTTGAGGGCGTGTTCGTGCGCCGATAGCCACGCAGAGTTCGTGCCGGTTCGGGGGATTGAGGGTTGCCGCCCAGACCCACGCTGCAGTCATGCGCTCCGCAATGATTCGATTGTCGAGAACAACGGCGAGAGCACGAGCGCGCAGGTGAACTGTGTCGAACTCATCGATAGGGCAAAAGCAGCTGTCGAGGGGGTAAAGTTCGCCATCAAGTGCTGCGCACTGCAGCTCAGCTAAGGGCAAGTCGTGTGCACTGAGTACGGGTGGCAATCGAGGTGTCATACCTCAATGGTGCGGCGACAGCGGGCCGCTCTCGACCACAGAGTCTGGTTCGGTGGAGAACCAGAACCCTGTGGACAAATTGCTACTTAAGAGCGCTCAACCATGCCTTACGGGCATCCAGAGCGTCTTGAGCGGCGGCGATTTTCTTGGCGTCCTTGGTAGCTTGGGCCTCAGCCAGTTCTGCTTCAAGCTTTTCGATGGCTTCATTGAGCTGGCCCAAGAAACCCTCGGAACGCTCTTGGCGTTCTGGATTGTTCTTGTTCCAGTGATCCTCATCGAGCTTGCGCACTGCGGTTTCGACCTTGCGCAGTCGCTCCTCAGCGACCTTGATCTTGTCGCGAGGTACCTTGCCGATTTCATCCCAGCGCTTCTGAATCGAGAAGAGCGCTTTCTTGGCTTGCACGCGGTCGGTCGAAGTGAGCAAAGGCTCAGCTTCTTCCAGAAGGGCCTTCTTCAGCTCCCAGTTAGCGGCGAACTCGACATTGTCTTGCGCATCGATTTCAGACTTCGCTGAGTAGAGAGCATCTCCAGCTTGCTTGAACTTAGCCCAGAGCGCATCGTCGAACTTCTTACCGGCGCGACCAGCGGCCTTCCATTGATCGAGGAGTCGACGGTATGTGGGGATTCCGTCTGCTCCCTGGGCGACGAGTGCTTCGGCCTGGTCCACCAGAGCTTGCTTGTCGGACCGCGCCGTCTTGTGTGCAGAGTCTAGTTCTGCAAAGAACGCGCGACGGTGAGTATCAATAGTGCTGCGCGCGGCACGGAATCGCTTCCATAGCTCGTTTGCCTCGTTCTTGGGCAAACGCGGGCCGTCAGCCTGGTGTGCCTTCCAGCGTGCAAAGATGTCATCCATCTGAGCGGTGACTTGCTTCCACTGAGCCTTGGCCGGGTCCGCTGCGGCGAGAGTCTCCGCCTCCACGACGAGCGCGGTGCGCGCTGTGATGGCCTCAGCCAGTGCCGCCTTCGCTTCTTCGCTTTGCTTTTCCGTAAGTTTGGAAACTGAGCCGCTCAAAGCTTCAACACGAGCGTTGAGAGCGGCCAGATCGCCTACGGCGTTGGCCGTCGTAATTGACTCTGTAAGGGCCTTAATCGCCTTGGAGACATCCGAAGCAGGAGCGCCGTTCTTGACTCGCTGTTCGAGCAGGGTTACTTGACCCGCTAGTTCGTGGTATTTGCGGGTGAAGTAGGCCAAAGCCTCTTCGGGAGTTCCGTCGGGGTACTGGCCGACGGCACGTTCGCCGTCTGCCTCTCGCACAAAAACGGTACCCGTCTCGTCGACGTGTCCCCACTCGTTCTGCTCTTGTGTAGCCAATTACTTCACCTTGCTGCTTATGCCGGAAGTCGCTGCCGGGTTACCCAAGCTTAGGACAACCGTGCTCTTCGTCGCTGACGCTGTTACTGGATCGTGAAGCCCGTGATGCTTGTGGCTACCACTGGTGCTCCGTCTTGGGCATCATCAACAATGCCACCAGCGACGATCTCGGATTGGAGAGCGTCGAGTCCGGAGACGACGCGACCGACGATGCTGTAGCCGCCGGCGGTATCGTCAGGAATGATTGCATCGTTGTAAACGATGAAGAATTGTCGGCCGTTGGAGAAGGCGTTGTCGCCCGTTCGCGCCATAGCTATAGTTCCCGCTGGGTAGAAGCCACCGACCCCTGAGTTCTCGATCGGGCCGTAGGCATAGTCGGGATCGCTTGCTCCGGTTCCATCAAGTGAACCGCACTGGATTAGTCCTGCGCTCTCAGTATCAACGAGACGGTGGCACGTGGTTCCTTCGTAGTAGCCAGAGGCTGCCGAATCAACGAGCGAAGACACAGCTTGGGGAGCGGCAGCGCCATCGAGTTCGATGTCTAGAACAACGTCATTGAGGGTGAGCTCGCCCGTCCATGTTCGGTTCTCTGCGAGTGCAAGGTCCGGAACGTCCCCGATGTTGCCCTGTGCCGTGGCTTCCGGTTCCGGAGTGAACGACGGTGCAGCCTCAGGGGTGCCCGGTCCCGAGGAGAAGTAGAAGACCTGTGCGGTCGCAACGAGAGCGATAACAAGGATGCCGACGCCGATCGCGAGCATGTTGTCGCGCTTGCGTCGCGCGATTGTGTTCTCGTGCACTGCGGCTCGCGCTGTGTACTGGCGCAGTCGTTCCCGAGCATCTCGTTGCTCGCGTGATTGCTTCTTGCTCGATGCCACCATTACTCCTTGAAGAATCGCGGATTTCGCCGCTGTCGTAGGAACGCCACAATGAACCTTACGGTCTCGCGCGAACCGCGACCAAACGCCACGGCGTGACCTCGCCGTCAGCGCCTACTGTATCGATGGTCGGCGCAGCCGATTACGATTGACGCATGGACGGTTCCGCAACTCTGCATAGCGGAGCAACACCTCTCGCAGTGCGCATGCGGCCGCTCACTATCGACGAGATAGTCGGTCAAAAGCACTTGCTGCAGCGAGGGTCGCCATTGATGCGTCTGGCATCGGATGCCGAGGGCAGTCACGGTTCGGCATCCATCATCCTCTGGGGTCCGCCCGGCACAGGCAAAACCACCATTGCCAAGGCCATCGCTCGCGGTTCACAGCGAAAATTTGTGGAACTGTCTGCGGTGACTGCCGGCGTGAAAGATGTGCGCCAGACAATGGAAGAAGCGCTCACCGCCCGCGATCTCTATGGTGTCTCCACAGTTTTGTTCCTCGACGAGATTCATCGCTTCACGAAGGCGCAGCAGGATGCTCTATTGCCGGGCGTTGAGAACGGCTGGGTCATCCTCATTGCCGCAACGACCGAGAATCCGTCTTTCTCTGTTATTTCGCCGCTACTGTCGCGCTCACTCTTGCTCACGCTGAATCAGCTTGACGATAACGACCTGGGCGAGCTCGTCGATCGTGCCGTGAGCGACCCACGAGGCCTTAAGGATGCTGTGGTTCTCGAGGCTGAGGCGCGGGCACTTCTTATTCGCTTGTCTTCTGGCGACGCACGTCGTGTTTTGACCGCGCTCGAGGCTTCCGCTGTTTCGGCTGCTAACGATGAAGGTGCTGCTTCGCCTGCAGTCGTGACTGCTGAACATGTCGCCAACGCTGTCGACCGAGCACTGTTGCGGTACGACAGACAGGGTGACGAACACTACGACGTCATCAGTGCCTTTATAAAGTCAGTTCGTGGTTCCGACGTTGATGCCGCATTGCACTATTTGGCCAGAATGATCGAAGCGGGGGAGGACCCGCGCTTTATTGCTCGGCGAGTGATCATTAGCGCCGCTGAGGACGTGGGAGTTGCCGATCCGCAAGCGCTGGTTATTGCTGTTGCTGCCGCTGATGCCGTCCAGCTTATTGGCATGCCTGAGGGCCGTATCCCGCTAGCTGAAGCCGTTGTATATTTGGCGACCGCACCCAAGTCGAATGCCGCTTACGCTGCTTTGGATGCCGCAATCGCCGATGTGCGCGCCGGCAAGATCGGGCGAGTACCTCCACCCCTTCGTGACGCTCACTACCCCGGCGCGAAGCGCTTGGGGCATGGAAAGGGTTATCGCTACTCTCACGATTCTGCGTTCGGCGTTGTGAAGCAGCAGTATCTCCCTGATGTGCTCAAGGGAACCGAGTACTACACGCCAACGAACAACGGAAACGAGCGCGAAGTCTCGGCGCGGTTGGCTAAGTTGCGCGAGATCATTCGCGGAGAATAGCCGCTCAACGGGACTGCGCGAGCGTGCGTGGCGATTCGTCGTCTGTAGAGCCGTGTCGTGGTAGAGTTATGCGTCCCAACGATACGGTTTCGGCGCGCGGCTGCAATGAAATCGAATATCGCGGAACACAGGTCTGTAGCCGACCAGGTTCCCTAGGGTCATCCCTCTTCTTTCGTCTGGTGTGTTGCGCACGCGCGTTCGCGTGCGAGTGATCATCAGATTGTTCTTACTTGAATCAATCGAAAAGGATCCTGTGTCTACTAAGTCACGTACCCGTAGCAAGACTCGTCTTTCGCGCGCACTGGGCATTGCCCTCACGCCGAAGGCAGCCAAGTACCTCGAAAAGCGCCCCTATGCTCCCGGTGAGCACGGTCGCACCAAGCGCAAGCAAGACAGTGACTATGCTGTTCGTCTCCGCGAGAAGCAGCGTCTACGTGCCCAGTACGGCATCCGTGAAGCTCAGCTGAAGATTCAGTTCGAGGAAGCACGCAAGACTGCTGGCCTCACCGGTGAAAACTTGGTTGAGCAGCTCGAAATGCGTCTCGACGCTCTGCTCGTTCGTTCGGCTATTGCTCGCACGACCGCTCAGGCTCGTCAGATGATTGTTCACCGTCACATCTTGGTTGACGGCCAGCTCGTTGACCGTCCCTCGTTCCGCGTTAAGCCGGGACAGCTCATGCACGTCAAGCCTCGCAGCGAGGGCATGGAGATCTTCCAGGTCGCAGCAGCAGGCGGACACGTTGATGTTCTCCCCAAGACCCCTGGTTACCTCGAGGTGGAAATCGACAAGCTGCAGGCACGTCTCGTACGTCGTCCGAAGCGCGCCGAAGTTCCCGTGACCTGTGAAGTTCAGCTCGTTGTTGAGTACTACGCAGCACGCTAACTAGCGAAAGAAAGGGCCGGAGCTATTGCTCCGGCCCTTTCTCGTTTTGCGGCGCTATTCGAGCCCAATCTCGAATAGCGTGTACATGTACATTTCTTCAGAGTGATCGGAGTAGCCATGACTGGCGGAGATATCGCAGGGCTCATCGCGGCCGGAGTATTCGCAATTTTGGTGGCGTTGCTCGCTATACCGCTGTTGAAGCTCGGCAAAGTGTTCGATGAGACGAGCGCGGCGATTCGAGGGGTCAGTGACAACCTCGATCCCATGCTCACAGAAGCGACCACGACGATTTCGGAAACAAATCGTCAGATCGCTCGGGTTGATGCAATTACTCGGAATGTCGAGGAGACGACGGGCAACATCTCGGCATTAGTAGCACTTGGTGCCGCTACTGTCGGCGGTCCTCTGATTAAGATCGCGGGCCTGAGCGCCGGCGTTCGCGCCGCGGTTCTGGCACTTCGCCCCAAGAGCCGCCGCTCATGACACTAAACCGCCTAAACTAATACGGTTCGTGTATCCCCAATCTGAAGGAGAAATATGAAAGGCGCAGTCCTTTTCGTCGTTGGAATTGCCGTCGGATTCGTGGCAGCTCATCAGGTAGCCAAAACTCCTGAAGGAAAACAGTTCTTCTCGGACGTCGACACAAAAGCTCGCGAGTTCACCAGCGCCGTCGTTGACGGCTACCGTGAGCGTGAAGCGGAGCTTCGCGACGCCGTAGCGGATGTCGAAGAAGCCGTTTCGGACTTCACAAAACGTTCCTAGCAAGACCATCAGGGCCCTTGGGCCGCAGTATTTAGTTCCCCGGGGATCCCATGCAAACCGCAGAAATTCAGAATCGTTGGCTGACCTATTTTGGTGAGCGCGGCCACACCATTGTGCCGTCGGCATCGCTTGTGAGCGATGACCCGACGCTGCTGTTCACCGTTGCTGGGATGGTGCCCTTCGTTCCTTACCTGACAGGACTCGTTCCTGCGCCTTATGACCGTGCAACAAGCGTTCAGAAGTGCATTCGCACTCTGGACATCGAAGAGGTCGGTAAGACCCCACGGCACGGCACCTTCTTTCAGATGAACGGAAACTTCTCGTTCGGTGATTACTTCAAGAAGGAAGCAATCCAGTTCGCCTGGGAGTTTCTCACCCTCGCTGAGGACAAAGGCGGGCTCGGGTTCCGGCCAGAAGACTTGTGGGTCACGGTCTACGAAGACGATGACGACGCGGTGGCGTACTGGAAAGAGACCGCAGGCCTCCCGGATGAGCGAATCCAGCGACTGGGGATGGACACCAATTATTGGTCAACAGGGCAGCCTGGTCCCGCTGGACCGTGCTCCGAGATCTTCTTTGACCGCGGTCCCGCCTATGGAGCAGACGGCGGCCCAGCAACCGACGATGACCGTTATGTTGAAATCTGGAATCTTGTCTTCATGCAGTACCTGCGCGGTGAGGGCAAAGGTAAAGAGTTCTCGATCTTGGGCGAGTTGCCGAAGCAGAACATCGACACCGGCATGGGCTTGGAACGCGTCGCGTTCTTGAAGCAGGGTGTCGAGAACATGTATGAAATCGACCAGGTTCGCCCTGTCCTTGATAAGGCGGCCGAGCTCGCTGGTCGCACCTATGGCGCTGACCATGATGCTGATGTTCGACTGCGCGTCGTGGCCGACCACGTGCGCTCGAGCCTCATGCTCATTTCGGATGGAGTGACTCCGAGCAACGAAGGCCGCGGTTACGTGCTCCGTCGCTTGCTTCGCCGCGCCGTTCGCGCAATGCGTTTGCTTGGAGTTGAAGGCGCGACGTTCGCGGAGCTCTTCCCGGCATCCCGTGACGCCATGAAGGCCGCCTACCCTGAAGTCGCGAAGGACTATAACCGCATTTCTCGCATTGTGCTCGCAGAAGAAGACACCTTCTTACGCACGCTTGCCAGCGGAACAACCATTCTTGACACGGCCGTGGAGCACACGAAGCAGTCGGGCCTCGCGCAGCTTCCCAGCGATACAGCTTTCCTTCTCCATGACACTTTCGGATTCCCGATCGACCTGACACTCGAGATGGCGGGCGAAGCCGGACTCAGCGTCGACCGCGAGGCATTCGACACGCTCATGAAGCAACAGCGTGACCGTGCAAAGGCGGATGCAAGCTCAAAGAAGCAGCACTTGGCCGATCTTTCGGTTTACAGCGCTTTCCGCGCTCTAGGCGAAACCACATTTACCGGCTACGAGAACCTTGAGACTGAGTCGAGCGTGATCGGAATCATCGTCGACGGTCTTTCGGTAAACCGCGCCACCGCGGGTCAAACCGCCGAGGTTATTCTGGCTGAAACCTCGCTTTATGCCGAATCTGGTGGTCAAGAAGCGGATGCCGGCGCGATCGTGGGCGCGAGCTTCCACTTAGAAGTCCTCGACGTTCAGCGTCCCGTCAAGGGACTCATCAGTCACAAGGTGAAGGTAACGGCGGGTGAGGTCGGAGTTGGCGATCCGGCAAGTGCGCTAGTCGACGCCGACTGGCGCCGTGGCGCTACGCAGGCTCACTCGGCGACTCACGTCATCCATGCCGCTCTTCGCCAAATTTTGGGTAAGGATGCTCACCAGTCAGGGTCATACAACAAAGCTGGCTACATGCGTCTTGACTTCTCGTGGTCGCAAGCCCTGTCTGTCGAGACAAAGACTGAGATTGAAGAGGTCGCGAACACTGCAGTGCGCGACAACTTGGAAGTCTCGACGCGCATCATGGCGCTCGACGACGCGAAGGACCTTGGTGCCATGGCACTCTTCGGCGAAAAGTATGGTGACACGGTTCGCGTTGTTGAGATCGGTGGCCCGTGGTCACTTGAGCTCTGTGCGGGAACGCACGTCGCACGCTCGTCTGAAATCGGTCTCATTTCCCTCGTGGGTGAATCTTCGGTGGGCTCAGCCAATCGCCGAATCGAGTCTCTCGTCGGTTTGAATGCGTTCCGTAACTTCGCCACTGAACGCGCAATCGTGAGCGAGCTCACGACCAACCTGAAAACCCCGCGCGAGCAGTTGCCTGAGCGCATCTCCGAACTTCTTGCCAACCTGAAGGCCGCTGAACGCAAAATCGCGCAGCTCGAAGCCGGCCAATTGTCGCAGCGTGTACCCGCCTTGGTTGAATCGGCGCAGGTTGCGGGATCAGTGAAGCTGGTCGTTGAGAACGTCGGAGAGCTAGCCTCTACGGATGATCTCCGTGGTCTGGTTCAATCAGTACGGGAGCGACTCGGCGCTGAAGCTGCTGTAGTCGCTCTTGCCGCAACGATTGGCGACAAGCCTGCAGTAATCGTCGCAACCAACGAAGCATCACGCGCGCACGGTGTCGCCGCGGGAGCCTTGGCGAAGGCTGCCGCGGGAGTGCTCGGTGGAGGCGGAGGTGGCAAGCCTGATATTGCCCAAGGCGGCGGCGCGAATCCTGCTTCGATCCCCGAAGCTCTCGCTCTCATCGTGTCGACTCTGTCTGCCTAGTCCATGCGTTCTGGTACCCGAATCGGCGTCGATGTCGGCAAGGTGCGCGTAGGGGTTGCGCGGAGTGATCCGCACGGAATGCTAGCGACCCCTGTCGAAACAGTTCAGCGCGCTCAGGCGAGCGTGAAGCGTGTAATCGCGTTGGCCGAAGAATACGGCGCTGTTGAGTTCGTGGTCGGTCTTCCGATCGCGCTCTCAGGACAGGATACTGCTTCGACTGGTGATGCGCGAACTTTCGCTCAGCAACTGGCTGATCGCTCGGGGCTACCCGTGCGTTTGGTCGATGAGCGGATGAGCACGATGACAGCCCAAACCGCGCTTCGTGCATCCGGTCGTACGACAAAAAACTCTCGTTCTGTCGTCGATCAGGTTGCCGCCGTTATAATTTTGCAACATGCCCTCGACTTCGAGCGCTCGGCGGAACGACCACCGGGAGAGCTCGTTGACCCGACGCAAGGATCTTGAATCATGGCCGATGAACCGAGCTGGGATGACATTTTCAGTGACCAACCCGCTGCCGGCGAGCCCAAATCAGCTCGCGACGCTGCGGCTCACGGCACCGATACGTCCCAAGAGCAGGCAGCTGCGCCCGAAACCAACGCTGCTAGGCCTGCTCCCCAAGCAGCGCCAGCCAGCGGTCAGCCGATGACTCGTCGCGAGGCTCGAGCGGCTCAAGACGCCTTAGAAGCCCAGAACAAGCATGAGTCGCAGTTGCCTGCGGTAACACAGGCAGCTCGAGAAGCCGACGCTCTCGTCACCTTCGAAGAACTTACAGCCGGCACCAATTCATCGGCGACCGGCGCCGCAATAACAGCACCGGCAGTCTCCCAGGGCGGTAGCGGCGGTGGAGATGAACCTCCGCGAAAGAAGCGTCGACTTGGTCTAATCATCGGTCTACCGATCCTCATTCTTGGTTTGATCGCAGGCGGTGTTGTCGCGTTCGGCTGGATCAACTACGAAGATAAGATTCGCGAGATTATGGGATGGGAGCTCGCGAACGACTTCGAGGGCACAGGTAACGGAGAAGAAGTAATCGTCGCCGTCAACTCGGGCGATATCGGCTCAGACATCGCCAGAAGCCTGAACGTCGCGGGAGTCACGATGACGTTCGACGCTTTCTATGACCTCTTGCTCGAACAGGAAACTGACCCGGCTTTCTTCCCTGGTAACTACGCGCTGCAAAAGGAGATGAGCGCACAGGCTGCACTCGACGCCCTGCTCGATCCTGAAAACAAGGTGACTGACCGTCTTCTCATCACCGAGGGCACCACGCTGCCCGATGCGCTTGAGATCATCGCTGAGACAACGGGCATTCCTCTGGCCGAGGTGCAGACGGCCTCCGAAGATCTGGCGCATTTTGGACTTCCGAGTGAAGCTGTGAGTCTTGAAGGGTATCTCTTCCCCGCTACCTATGAACTTGATGGTGGCCAAGACCCATACGCTGTGCTCGACCTTATGGTCAACACGATGTACGAAAAGCTGGATGCCGCCGGTGTTGCCGTTGAGGATCGCTATCGTATCCTCACCATGGCGGCGCTCGTGCAGCGTGAGGCGGGCCCAAACACCGACGATTTCTACAAGATTGCTCGAGTGTTCTACAACCGTCTCGACCAAGACATGCTCTTGCAGTCGGATGCCACGGTGGCCTACGGCACAGGGAATCTACACACCGTGTGGACGACCGATGCGGAACGAGCGGACGCAAGCAATCCCTACAACACCTATGCAAATCCTGGCCTTCCCGTGGGGCCGATCGGGTTGCCGGGTGAACTCGCTATCGATGCAGCGATCAACCCTGCCGCCGGCGATTGGTTGTTCTTCGTGCCGATCAACCTGGCGACGGGGGAGACTGTCTTCACGACAAACGTTGAAGACCATGAGGCCGCAGCCCAGCGCCTGCGCGATTGGTGCGCCGAGAGCGACGAGAATGGAAGCTATTGCTAGAGCGCTCAACCCAATTTCCCTCATCTCCGAGTCGGACTCGGCTTGCGGTCTTAGGCTCGCCTATCGCGCATTCCTTGAGCCCCGCCATCCACAGGGCCGCTTATGAAACCCTCGGTTTCGACTGGGAGTACGACGCGATTGAACTCTCAGGGGAGTCGCTTCCGGCGTTTCTTTCAGCTCTCGACGGACGCTGGCGGGGGCTTTCCCTGACGATGCCTCTGAAGCGAGACGTCGTTTCATTGCTGGATTGGGCGGATCCTCTCGTCGAGTTGGTGGGCGGCGCGAACACCGTTGTTGTTAGCGACGACGGACTGCGTGGTTTTAACACTGATGTTGAGGGCGCAATGCGCAGCATTCTTGATGCAGGCCTCTCCGAGCTGCGCGCTGTATGGATTCTCGGAGCTGGAGCGACCGCCGCATCGCTGCTTGTCGCCGCGATCCGCATGGGCGCTTCAACGATCACAGTCTTTGCTCGTACACCTTCAAAAGCCAGCCCACTTCAGGAGTTGGGCGAGTCTTTGGGCGCTACAGTGATCGTTCGCCAGTGGAGAGAAGCTGCGGAAATTTCGGAGCCCCCCACGGTGATCATCACGACTGTGCCTGGCGGGGCAATGGATCTGAAGTTCGCGCTGAGCGTGCGCGAGGCCGCCGCGCTCTTCGACGTTGCCTATGACCCCTGGCCAAGCGCGGTTGCGCAGAGTTGGTTCGATGCGGGCGGAACCGTCATTTCAGGGCACGACCTTCTCGTGAATCAAGCGATCGCACAAGTGCGAATTTTTGCATCAGGCGTCGCTGATGTTCCGTTGTCGCGGGAGGCAGATGCAATTGACGCGATGCGGCGAGCGGTGAGCGAGCAGCCTCAGGCACACGAGACCTCGTAGCCCGCGCGAAAGTCGGCCCTTCTCATGTGGGAGGATTGACGCATGCTTCGATGGTTAACGGCCGGGGAATCTCACGGCCCCGAATTGGTTGCAATTCTTGAGGGGATGCCGTCAGGTGTGCCCATCTCACCCGAACAGATTCAGGCGGATCTGGTGCGTCGCACTCTCGGCTACGGTCGCGGAGCCCGGATGAAGTTCGAGCAGGATGAGCTCAGTCTCAGCGGCGGCATCCGCTTTGGTCTCACGATGGGTAGTCCGGTCGCTTTGCGCATCGGAAACACCGAGTGGCCACGCTGGGTTGATGTCATGAGCCCCGTTCCGGTCGACCCGGAGACTTTGCCCAAAGGCCGCGGTGCTGCGTTGACACGTCCCCGGCCAGGTCACGCGGATCTCGTCGGAATGCAGAAGTACGATTTTGCTGAGTCACGCAACGTTCTCGAACGCGCAAGCGCGCGTGAGACTGCCGCTCGCGTCGCTCTGGGCGCCGTAGCGCGCGCTTTTTTGGAGGGCCTCGGCATCCGGTTGGTGAGCCACACGCTCTCGATCGGCACCGTGCGTTCGCCAGAAGGTAGCGCGTTGCCGTCAGCCGACGATGTTGCAACTCTAGACGCGGATCCGCTGCGGTGCTTCGACCCTGAGACGTCGAAGCGTATGGTCGCTGAAGTTGATCTCGCCCACGAAGATGGTGACACTCTCGGCGGTGTAGTCGAAGTTCTTGCGTACGGCCTTCCCCCGGGGCTTGGCTCCTACACCCACTGGGACCGCCGGCTCGATGCTCAGCTTTCGGCTGCCCTCATGGGCATCCAGGCAATAAAGGGTGTCGAGGTTGGCGATGGTTTCGAGACTGCAGCCCGCCGTGGCTCTGTTGCGCATGACGAACTCGTTCACGGCGACGACGGAATCTCCCGCCTCAGTGACCGTGCTGGCGGCATCGAGGGTGGTATGACAACCGGTACCGTACTCCGGGTTCGTGCGGCTATGAAACCGATCTCAACCGTGCCTCGTGCTCTTCGCACGGTCGACGTCGCCACTGGTGAGGCAGCCGTTGCCCACCATCAGCGCTCTGATGTCTGTGCGGTTCCGGCATCCGGCGTCGTTGCAGAAGCTATGGTTGCACTCACTCTTGCTAATTCGGTGCTCGAGAAGTTTGGCGGCGACTCGCTCGGCGAGACGAAGCGCAATCTTAACTCCTACCTCGCTGCGATTCCCGAGTCGCTCAGTACTACTCAGGCGTCCCGTGCTGAATGACAGTGGCGCCCACGTGGTGATCATTGGAGCACCGGGTGCCGGAAAAACAAAGGTTGGCAAGAAGCTGGCGAAGATTCTGGATGCCCCGCTGATCGATACCGACAAAGTTGTTGTGGCCTCGCATGGCCCTATCGCGGAGCTTTTCGCTGAATTCGGCGAAGAATACTTCCGCGAACGTGAGCGCGAGGCTGTTGCCAATGCGTTGCTAGAGCCTGCCGTAGTAACACTCGGTGGGGGAGCGGTGCTCAACCAGGAGACCCGTGCTGATCTCGCATCGCATCGGGTTGTGCAACTGACAATGTCGAAAGCTGCAGCGCGCCTCCGTATCGCAGGCACGAAACGCCCCCTCGCGAAGAACGCTGATGAGTGGGAGAAGCTCGTGGAGGCTCGGCGCCCAATCTACGATGAGCTCTCATTGCTCACGATCGACACTTCACTGAAGCCAATGGACAAAGTCGCGCATGAAATAGCCGACTGGTTGGGAACCCAACAGCAATGACCGAAACAACGATCATCCCGGTCGCCGGAGTGAGTCCTTATGACGTACTGATCGGGCGTGGCTTGTTGCCGCAGCTTTCCGAGCAGTTGGGTCCGCGAGTAGCGAAAGTGCTCATCATTCACCCGCCAACGCTTGGTGCGCGAGCAAACGCACTCCGCGAATCTCTGTCGCAGAACTACGAGGTGCTTCTTGCGGAGATTCCAGATGCCGAAGACGCTAAGCGCGTCGAAGTTGCGGCGTTCTGCTGGCAGATCATGGGGCAGACCGATTTCACTCGCACTGACGCTGTCATAGGCTTTGGCGGCGGAGCAGCGACCGACCTCGCTGGGTTCGTCGCTGCTACCTGGCTGCGTGGCGTGAAGCTGATTCAGTGCCCAACGAGTGTCGCTGGAATGGTTGATGCGGCCGTCGGCGGTAAGACAGGTATTAATACGGCAGAGGGCAAGAATCTCGTGGGTGCCTTCTACGCGCCGAGTGCTGTTGTGGCGGATCTCGATGTTCTCGATGACCTCCCACGCAACGAGATTCTCGCTGGTTTCGCGGAGATCGTAAAGTGCGGATTCATCGGCGAGCCTGAGATTCTCGATCTCATCGAAGCGGACGTGGATGCCGTCACCGACCCCCATTCTGATTCTTTCCGTCGGGTCGTCGAGCTTTCGATCGGGCTGAAGGCTCGAGTTGTTGGGGAAGATTTTACAGAGACAGGCGTACGCGAAATTCTGAATTACGGTCATACTCTTGGCCACGCAATCGAACATGCCGAGCGCTACCGTTGGCGTCATGGCGCGGCGGTATCTGTCGGTATGGTGTTTGCTGCTGAGCTGGCGCATCTAGCGGGCTCGTTGAGTTCTGACATCGTGGACCGTCACCGCAGCATATTGCAATCCTTGAGCTTGCCCATCGATTACCCCTTGGGCCGGTGGAACACGCTTCTGGCCACGATGCAACGCGATAAGAAAGCTCGTGCCGGCATGATTCGTTTCGTGGTGCTTGATTCCGTGGGACACACGTCGATGCTCAACGGTCCGGACGAAGCAATGCTGTACTCGGCGTACCAAGAAGTCGGGGTCTAGCGGGCTCGTCTCGCTAGAGTGGAGCGGTGACTACAGTATTCGTCCTTAACGGTCCCAATCTCGGACGGCTCGGCAGCAGAGAACCAGATGTGTATGGCGGTGGAACCCTCGTCGATCTTCAGGCTCAGCTTGAAGAGCACGCGCGAGCACTGCCCAATGCGACCTCGATTGTTCTCGATTTTCGGCAGACCGACAGCGAGACAGAGCTAATCGCCTGGCTTCATGAAGCTGCGGATGCTGGCGCTCCCGTCATTATGAATCCGGCTGCCTTCACACACTATTCGTACGCTCTGCGTGATGCTGCTGCGCAAGTGTCGGGGGCTGGACTTCCTCTCATCGAGGTGCACATCACTAACCCCCACGCCCGAGAAGAGTTCCGGCACACGAGTGTGATTTCGGGTGTTGCGACTGGTGTTATCGCGGGCTTCGGCTTTGAGTCCTATATTCTTGGCCTCGACGCGGTTGCTCGACGACTCGGTTAGACTCGAACGTCGGTTTTGTCGCCTGCGCGACTCGACTGCGCTTTTGCTCGTTAACAGAAACGGATTTACGAATGGCCTCTACCGCTGACATCAAGAACGGCGTCGTTCTCAACATGGACGGTGGACTGTGGACCGTTATCGAGTTCCAGCACGTCAAGCCGGGTAAGGGCGGCGCCTTCGTTCGCACGAAGGTCAAGAACGTGCGTACGGGCAAGATCGTTGATCGTACGTTCAACGCTGGCGCGAAGATCGAAACTGAGACTGTTGATCGCTCTGACTTCCAGTATCTCTACAAGGACGGCGAAAACTTCGTCTTCATGAACACGAGCGACTACGACCAGATCACCCTGACCGAAACAGCAGTGGGCGATGCAGCCAACTTCATGCTGGAGAACCAGAACGTGACGATTGCGCTGCATAACCAAGAGCCTCTCTATGTCGAGTTGCCGGCATCCGTTGTTCTGGAAATCACTTACACCGAGCCTGGACTGCAGGGCGACCGTTCGACCGGCGGCAGTAAGCCAGCAACGGTGGAAACCGGATACCAGATTCAGGTGCCGCTCTTCGTTGAACAGGGCACCAAGGTCAAGGTTGACACCCGCGATGGCGGCTACCTCGGTCGCGTGAACGACTAAATGGGAGCTCGCACCAAGGCGCGTAAGCGCGCGCTTGACGTTATGTACGGCGCGGACGTTCGCGGGGAGAGCATCAATGCTGCTCTCGCCGCCGAATCGACCCGCGCTATGAGCGAGCCCGCTCGCGCCACGGCCTGGGCCTACGCGCAAGACATCGTTGTAGGCATCACTGAGCACGGCGAAGAGATTGATGAACTCATCGAAACCTATTCGCAGGGTTGGCCATTGAACCGGATGCCCGCAGTCGACCGCGCACTGCTGCGCATTGGCCTGTGGGAGATCATGTTTAACGATGAGGTTCCCGCGGGCGTAGCGATCTCTGAGGCAGTCGAATCCGCAAAAGTGCATTCGACGGAAGATTCCGCCGGCTTTATCAATGGCCTGCTCGGTCGCATCGCGGCCAGTCTGGGCTAAGAACGCTTCTGTGACGTGGCGTTACGTGCTTACGTGACGCTACGTTACGGCTCCAGTAGCCAGCGAGAGCGCAAGGTTCTAGCGTTCAGGGATGAGTTCTTCCTCCCTTCGCGACAGCATCGTTTCTGATGCGCTCTCGGTGAGCATCCGCAGCCTCTCTCGCAGTTTCGGCGAGCGTCGCGTGCTTAACGATGTCTCGATAGAGATCGCTGAGGGCGAGATTGTTGCGCTCATCGGCCCTTCGGGCTGCGGCAAATCGACTCTCCTGCGCCATATCGGGGGATTGGACACTCCGACGGCTGGCTCGATCAGCATCGGCAACGCGCCTGTGCAGGGCCTCGATGAGCGGTCAGCTATAGCGTTTCAGGAGCCTCGATTGCTCCCGTGGCGCTCGCTCACGCGCAACGTAGAGGTGGGGCTGCCTCGAACTCGTCGCTCAGCAGGCGATAGCGAACGCGTTTCTCACCTTCTTGACCTCGTCAAACTCTCGGGTGCTGCTCACCTGCGCCCCCGTCAGATTTCTGGTGGCATGGCTCAGCGTGTGTCGTTAGCTCGTGCTCTCGCCCGTCGTCCCGGCGTTTTACTGCTTGACGAACCGTTTGGTGCTCTCGACGCTCTTACACGCTTAGCTATGCAGGATTTGCTGCTTGAACTTCACGCGGCGGAGCCAGCCACGATAGTCATCGTCACTCACGATGTTGACGAGGCGCTCTATCTCGCTGACCGGGTCATTTTGCTCGGCTCAACTCCAACTGATGCCGTGGGCGAAGCTTCCAGCGTTCGCACCACAGTCACTGTTCCTGGCTATCGCCCCAGGGATCGGGGCAGCGGAGATCTCGCTGAGCTTCGCGCCGAGCTGCTCGAAGGTCTTGGCGTCGCCACCCACCACCCCAGCGCTCCTGTCAAAAGCTAGTACCTCACTCTCTTTGCTCACGCTCACCCATTAAGGAAATTATGTCTCGCCGATCACTCGTTTCAGTCCTCACCGCTGGGGCCGTCGCGCTCACGCTCGGTCTCTCCGGTTGCGTCGCAGGTGAAGGTTCAGCCCTCTCGCCCGACGACACTGAGACAGCAGGAGGGTGGAGCAGCGATCAGCTATCGGTCGACTTCGCCACCTACAACCCGCTGAGTTTGATCATCAAGGAAAAGGGGTGGCTTGAAGCTACCCTCGGGGACGATGTCGAAGTCACTTGGCTCCAGTCTTCGGGATCTGCTGCGGCAAATGACGCGTTACGCGCCGGTGCGCTTGACGTGGGATCTACGGCAGGCTCAGCGGCGCTGCTTGCGCGTGCTAACGGCTCGCCCATCAAGACGGTTGACGTGTACTCGCAGCCCAATTGGTCAGCGATCGTCGTGGCGGCAGATTCTCCGATCCAGTCCGCGGAGGATCTGCGCGGCAAGAACATTGGAGCGAACGCCGGTACGGATCCGTATTTCTTCCTTCTCCAGACACTCGCCGAGTTCAACATCGGTCTGGACGAAGTCACAGTCACGCAGTTGCAGCACGCTGACGGAAAGACCGCACTGGAGTCCGGCGCCGTTGATGCTTGGGCTGGCCTCGATCCGTTGATGAGCGCATCCGTCGTAAATGCGGGCTCGCGCATTGTGTACGACAATCCGGACTTCAACAGCTACGGATTCCTGAACGCTACTGAGAGCTTCCTCGAGAAGTCACCTGATCTTGCACAGGTCGTTATCGATGCTTATGAAAAAGCGCGTCAGTGGGCCGCGGAGAATCCGGATGACGCGGCCGCTATCTTCGCGGACGTAGCGGGTATCGATCTACCGATCGCCAACTCGGTTCTCCTTGACCGCACGAATCTCGCGATCGACCCGGCCCCTGGCCAGAAGCAGTTGGATGTGCTCGGAGTGATCGGCCCGATCTTTGTCGACTCGGGCGCTGTTGCTGAACAGTCTCAGATTGACGATGCTCTCGCTTCACTGTTCGACACGACGTACGTTGACGGAGCGGATCCGAGCCGTGTCACTGAATAGTCCTTTCAGCGTGTCTGAGGGCCCCGACGTCGCTGACGCCGGGGATGCTCAGGCGCCTACGCGTAGCAGCGGTGGGCACCGGCGGCCTTGGCTCCGACCTTTCCTTCTAGGCGCTGTGCTTCCGATTGCTCTCCTCGCGATTTGGCAATTCATCTCCACGTCAGGGTTGGTTGCCAGTTACCGATTGCCTACGCCCGAGAGTGTGGTGGGTGCTGGAGTCGATCTCTACGAACGTGGGGTGCTCTATCAGCACGTGGCGATATCGACGCAACGAGTTCTGCTTGGTTTTGTGATCGGTTCGATTGTCGGCCTCGCCCTTGCCGCTGTCGTGGGCCTATCCGCCCGAGTGTCAGAATTCTTGGCGCCAACTCTGGGAGCGATTAGAGCAGTGCCGTCGTTGGCGTGGGTTCCGCTCCTGGGGCTCTACCTCGGATACAACGAGGACTCCAAGGTCGCGCTGATTGCTATTGGCGCGTTCTTTCCCGTGTACACGACTGTCGCTTCAGCGTTGCGACATGTGGATGTCCACCTGGTGGAGTTGGGTCGAAGCTACGGTTATTCCGGCACAGCGTTGCTCAGTCTCGTGCAACTACCTGCCGTAGTTCCCGCGGTGATTTCCTCGCTACGACTCGCGCTCGCGCAGGCGTGGCTCTTTCTCGTTGCGGGGGAGTTGCTCGGCGCTTCTCTTGGGCTCGGCTTCTTGCTCGTCGATTCGCAGCAAAACGGCCGCATCGACCGTCTCTTCCTCACGATCATTCTGCTCGGCGTGCTCGGAAAGCTCACTGACACGGCCGTGGGAGTTCTCGAACGATTCCTACTGAAGCGTTGGGGCGTCTGACCTTAGCTTCGTCGTGTGACCTGCTCGCCAAGGTGCGCTAGAGTTGTCTCAACAGATTTCCTTTAAATTCCGTCCAGAGAGGCGGGGAAGGAGGTCAGAATGCCTGTACGCACAGTGCTGCAGCATGCTGATATCACTCGAGCGTTGACTCGTATTTCTCACGAAATTCTTGAGTCCAATCGCGGTTCAGACGATCTTGTCATCCTTGGCATCCCTACTCGCGGTGTCACTCTCGCTCAGAGAATTTCGGCGATCATCCAGTCGGTTGACTCGGCGGTGATTCCCGCCGGAGCACTCGACGTGACTATGTATCGCGACGACCTCGCCCAGAACCCCACGCGCGCAACGGGCCCCACCGATATCCCCAGCGGCGGTATCGACGGCAAGACCGTGGTACTCGTCGATGACGTGTTGTACTCGGGCCGCACTATTCGGGCAGCTCTTGACGCCCTCGGCGACCTTGGCCGTCCGAGAGCGGTACGCCTTGCTGTGCTTGTCGATCGAGGTCATCGCGAGTTCCCGATCCGCGCCGACTTCGTGGGCAAAAATCTTCCTAGCTCCGCCGAAGAACGCATCAACGTGCGGCTTGAAGAAATCGACGGAACTGACGAGGTGACAATCGGATGAGAAACTTACTGACCACTCAGGGGCTAGCCCGCGATGAAGCGATCGCGATTCTGGATGTCGCCGAAGATATGGCGAGCGTGTCCGAGCGCGAGGTCAAGAAGCTTCCCACGCTGCGTGGCAAGACCGTCATTAACCTCTTCTTTGAGGACTCGACGCGCACACGCATATCGTTTGAGGCCGCTGCGAAACGACTGAGTGCCGACGTCATCAACTTTGCGGCCAAAGGATCGAGTGTCTCGAAGGGTGAAAACCTCAAGGACACTGCTCAGACCCTGGCTGCGATGGGAGCGGATGCCGTTGTCGTGCGGCACTGGGCATCGGGAGCCCCGAAGACCCTGGCCGACAGCGGCTGGATCGATGCCGGAATAGTTAATGCGGGGGATGGCACGCACGAGCATCCAACTCAAGCGTTGCTCGACGCCTTCACTATTCGTCGACGCCTACACGGAACCGCTGCTCGCGGTAAGGGCCTCGACGGCGTAACTGTCACGATCGTCGGGGATATCGTTCACTCACGAGTGGCTCGTTCAAATGTCTGGCTGCTCACTACCCTCGGCGCGCACGTGACCCTCGTAGCCCCGGCAACTCTCTTGCCCGTCAACATGAGCGGCTGGCCCGTCGAGGTGTCTTATGACCTCGACAGTGCCATTGCGCAAGGCCCCGACGTCATCATGATGTTGCGGGTGCAGGCAGAGCGAATGGCTGCCGCGTTCTTCCCGAATGCCCGCGAGTATTCTCGCCAATGGGGACTCAATGACGAACGGCTGACTGCTCTGCCAGCCAGTAGCATGGTTATGCACCCTGGGCCAATGAACCGCGGCCTCGAGATCTCTGCTGCGGCTGCAGATTCGCCACAGTCGACAGTTCTTGAGCAAGTGGCGAATGGCGTCTCCGTGCGGATGTCGGTGCTGTATCACTTGCTGTCCGGAGCTGTGGAGCGGTGAGCGCGGGAATTTTGCCCGCCGCCCCTCAACGCGAACTAATCCAGAGAAGAGGACTCTCGTGAGTATCAGAATCGTCAATGCCACTCTGCCGAGCGGAGAGCGGGCCGACTTCACGATCGATCGTGGTGTTTTCACGGAGGCAACATCCGCTGATCGCACCATCGATGCGGGCGGCTTGCAAGCACTTCCTGGCCTCGTCGATCTGCACACTCATCTGCGCGAACCCGGGTTCGAGCAGAGCGAGACGGTTCTGTCGGGCACTCGTGCCGCGGCGATGGGTGGATTCACCGCCGTATTCCCGATGGCTAACACCATGCCCGTTCAAGACACGGCTGGGGTTGTCGAGCAAGTTCAATCGCTGGGACTCGACCACGGCTACGCCACAGTGCGACCCATCGGCGCGGTCACCGAAGGACTCGGAGGGGTCACACTCTCTGAGATCGGGGCGATGGCGAATTCTCGGGCAAACGTTCGAGTCTTTTCGGATGACGGCAAGTGTGTCCACAATGCGCTCTTGATGCGTCGCGCGCTCGAATACGTCAAGACCTTTGACGGCGTCGTCGCACAGCACGCGCAAGAGCCCACTCTCACCGTGGATGCCCAAATGAATGAGGGCGCCGTGTCAAGCGAGCTCGGATTGGCCGGCTGGCCCGCCGTCGCGGAAGAATCGATCATCGCCCGTGATGTGCTTCTCGCAGAACACGTCGGTGCTCGCCTCCATATTTGCCATCTTTCGACGGCAGGTTCGGTCGACGTCATCCGGTGGGCTAAAGCCCGCGGGATTGCGGTGACGGCTGAAGTGACACCGCACCACTTGCTCCTCACCGAAGAACTGGTTCGCGGCTACGACGCTCGTTTTAAGGTCAACCCACCATTGCGGCGCGACGAAGACGTGCATGCACTGCGCGCGGCACTCGCCGATGGCACCATCGATATCGTCGCTACCGACCACGCCCCGCACCCGCCTGAGGCCAAGGAGTGCTCCTGGGCTGAGGCGGCCTTTGGAATGGTGGGGCTCGAATCTGCTCTTAACGTCGTGCAGCAAGCCGTCGTGGACACCGGTCAGCTGGATTGGGCGGATGTTGCTCGAGTTCTTTCACAGAAACCAGCGGAGATCGGTCGTCTTGACGGCTACGCGACGCCTTTCGCCCTCGGATCCCCGGCCAACCTCGTGTTGGTCGACCCGAGCGCTCGCACTACTTTCTCGACTGAATCGCTGCGCGGAAAGAGCACAAACTCTCCCTACCTTGGTCGCGAATTGCCTGGCCGAGTCATGACTACGATCCACAACGGCTACGAAACGGTGCGCGACGGTGAAGTCGTTGATGCCGCCGAAGTTGCTGAACAAGCGCGCACAGCTGAGAGCGAGGCCAATCGTGGCTAAAGACGTTCCGCTGATTATTCTCGCGAGCCTTGCGCTGCTGATCTTCGCCCTCATGCTGTTCGGCTGGTACTCGCGAAAACGACGTCAGGCACACATCGGCCTTCCCGTGGCGCCGCCGGCGGGCCTCGCCGACACTGATCTTCGATTCACCGGCAAATACGTCGCGACCACGGTTGCCGGCGATCAACTGAACCGAATCAATGTGCATGGCTTGGGTTTCCGGGGGAACTGTCTCCTCGAGGTTCACCCCGATGGCATTGTGGTGTCGCGTGCTGGCTCGCCGGATCTCTGGCTAGCTCGCTCTGAAGTGCGCGGGGTGTCTCGCGCTACCTGGACCATCGACCGTGTGGTCGAAAACAACGGGCTGCAGGTGATCGAGTGGAATCTCGATGGCACTGCGGTCGATAGTTATTTCCGAATGGATGACCCCGAGCCGTGCGAACGTGCGCTCGATGGTGTCGTCGGCAACGAAAGGCAGTCCCAGTGACTTTTGAACCAGCAGTCCTCGTCCTCGAAGATGGCTCGCGCTATCTCGGTCAGGCCTATGGAGCGAGCGGCCAAAGAATCGGCGAGGTCGTCTTCGCTACAGGCATGACGGGCTACCAAGAGACCATCACCGACCCGAGCTATGCGGGACAGATCGTCGTCATGACGGCTCCCCACATCGGCAACACGGGGGTGAACTCTGAAGACCCCGAGTCATCGAGAATCTGGGTCTCAGGCTTTGTTGTGCGCGACGCCAGCCGAGTAGTGTCCAACTTCCGTGCTGAAGAATCGCTGGATGACCAACTCACCGAGCAGGGCATCGTGGGGATCAGCGGGGTCGACACGCGAGCGATTACTCGACGACTTCGCGACTCTGGTTCGATGCGCGGCGGCATTTTCTCCGGCGCTGCTGCACAACTCAGCGATGATGACCAGCTCGCCGCGGTGACGGCGGCGGCGGAGATGGCAGGCCAGAGTCTGTCATCTGAAGTATCGACCTCCGAGGTTTACGTCGTAGCGGCGAAGGGGGAAAGCATCGGGCGATTGGCGGTTCTCGACCTTGGCGTGAAGACGTCGACCTTGAACTACCTCGCCGAGCGGGGATTTGACGTCCATGTTCTTCCGCAGACTGTGACCTTCGACGAGATACTGGCGATTGAGCCGGTCGCCGTGTTCTATTCGAACGGTCCAGGCGACCCATCGGCATCCGATGGTCATGTCGCCCTTCTCACCGAGGTGCTGAAGAAAGGCCTGCCCTTCTTCGGTATTTGCTTCGGCAACCAGCTCTTGGGGCGGGCTCTGGGTTACGGTACGTACAAGTTGCCGTTCGGCCACCGGGGTATCAATCAGCCGGTCATTGACGTGCAGACCCTTCGCACGGAAATCACCGCGCACAATCACGGCTTTGCAGTTGACGCCCCCGTAGGCGAGATTAGCCAGTCACCCGCGGGCTTTGGTCGGGTTGAAGTGAGCCACGTCAACCTCAACGACAACGTTGTTGAAGGTCTTCGCGCGCTCGACATTCCCGCTTTCTCCGTGCAATACCACCCCGAGGCCGCTTCAGGCCCTCACGACGCTAACTACCTCTTCGACAGGTTCCGCGACCTAGTTCTCGAGACCGCAAAGGACGCCAAGTAATGCCCAAGAGAGACGACATTTCATCGGTACTCGTCATCGGTTCCGGCCCGATCGTGATCGGTCAGGCCGCTGAGTTCGACTACTCAGGAACTCAAGCCTGCCGTGTCTTGCGAGAAGAGGGCATCCGTGTCATTCTCGTGAACTCGAACCCGGCCACGATCATGACCGACCCCGATTTCGCTGACGCCACGTACATCGAACCGATTACGTGGGAAGTCATTGAGTCGATCATCGCCAAAGAACGTCCGGATGCACTGCTTCCGACCCTCGGAGGACAAACGGCCCTCAACGCCGCGATCGAGCTCGACGCTCACGGCATTCTCGAGAAGTACAACGTCGAACTCATCGGCGCCAACCTCGAGGCCATCAACAAGGGCGAAGACCGCCAAATCTTCAAGCAGCTTGTACTCGACTGTGGTGCCGATGTCGCAAAGTCACACATCGCTCACACCGTTGCTGAGGCCGTAGAGTTTGCCGAAGATCTCGGCTACCCGCTCGTCATCCGTCCTTCATTCACCATGGGCGGGCTCGGATCGGGCTTTGCGTACTCACGCGAAGAACTCATTCGTATGGTCACTGACGGTCTCCACCAGAGCCCCACCACCGAGGTGCTGCTTGAAGAGAGCATTCTCGGCTGGAAAGAGTACGAGCTTGAGCTCATGCGCGACACGTCGGACAACACTGTCGTCGTCTGTTCGATTGAGAATGTTGACCCGGTCGGAGTCCACACGGGTGACTCGATTACCGTCGCGCCGGCGTTGACGTTGACCGACCGCGAGTACCAGAACCTGCGCAACATTGGTATCGATATCATTCGCGCGGTCGGCGTTGATACCGGTGGCTGCAACATCCAGTTCGCAATCGACCCCGCCAATGGTCGCGTCATCGTCATCGAGATGAACCCCAGAGTTTCGCGCTCGAGCGCGCTTGCCTCAAAGGCGACGGGATTCCCGATCGCCAAGATAGCGGCCAAGCTCGCCATCGGTTATCGCCTGGACGAGATTCCGAACGACATCACTAAGGTCACGCCGGCGAGCTTTGAACCTACTCTCGACTATGTCGTCGTGAAGGTTCCCCGTTTCGCTTTCGAGAAGTTCCCTGCCGCCGATACTCGGCTCACGACCACCATGAAGTCGGTGGGAGAAGCCATGGCTATTGGCCGCAACTATTCAACCGCACTGCAAAAAGCACTTCGGTCTCTGGAGAAGCGCGATTCGAGCTTCCACTGGAATGGTGAAGTAGGTAACAAAGACGAGCTGCTCGCGCTTTCATCGATCGCGACTGACGGCCGCATCATCACCGTGCAGCAGGCTATGCGTGCGGGTGCGACGGCTGAAGAGGTCTTCGACGCCACCAAGATCGACCCCTGGTTCATCGACCAGATTGCGCTCATCAACGAGGTTGCGGCGGATGTCGCGTCAGCGCCGGCACTAACCGCTGCTTTGCTCACTCACGCCAAGAACCACGGCTTCAGCGACGTTCAGATCGCCGACTTACGTGGAATGACGGAAGCTGACGTGCGCGACGTTCGCTGGAGCCTCGACGTTCGCCCTGTCTTCAAAACAGTCGACACGTGCGCGGGGGAGTTTCCCGCTCTGACGCCCTACCACTACTCGAGTTACGACTCCGAAACTGAAGTTGTGCCAAGCGACAAGAAAAAGGTCGTCATTCTCGGCTCCGGCCCGAACCGAATCGGGCAAGGAATCGAGTTCGATTACTCGTGTGTTCACGCCTCGTTCGCCCTCTCGGATGCTGGCTACGAGACGATCATGATCAACTGCAATCCCGAAACCGTGTCAACTGACTACGACACGAGCGATCGCCTCTACTTCGAGCCCCTCACGCTCGAAGACGTCTTGGAGATCATCCACGCCGAAAGCGCGAGTGGTGAGCTTATGGGTGTCATCGTGCAGCTCGGGGGTCAGACGGCGCTCGGTCTTGCGCAGGGGCTGAAGGATGCCGGCGTTCCGATCCTCGGTACAACTCCCGAAGCGATCGATCTCGCCGAGGAGCGCGGGCTCTTCTCCGCAATTCTCGACAACGCCGGGTTGCTCGCGCCCAAGAACGGCACCGCGACGAACCAAACCGAAGCAGTCATGATTGCGGAGAACATCGGTTACCCGGTCTTGGTCCGTCCATCGCACGTTCTCGGCGGTCGCGGTATGGAGATTGTGTACGACTCCGAAGCCCTCGCTGACTATTTTGATCGCGTGCGCGACCTTGTCATCATCTCGGGAACATCGCCGCTGTTGGTCGACCGGTTCTTGGATGACGCGATCGAAATCGACATTGATGCGATTTACGACGGCACTGAGCTTTACGTCGGCGGCATTATGGAGCACATTGAGGAAGCGGGAATCCACTCCGGCGACTCGGCGTGCACCCTTCCTTCCGTCACCCTTGGCCGTGACGTACTCAATCGCGTGCGCGAAGCCACTCTCGCGATCGCCGAGGGCGTTGGTGTGCGCGGGCTGTTGAATGTGCAGTTCGCGATTGGCCAGGGAATTCTCTACGTACTCGAGGCCAACCCGCGAGCAAGCCGCACGGTTCCTTTTGTGTCGAAAGCGCTCGGTATTCCGCTTGCGAAGGCTGCCGCTCGGGTGATGGCAGGATCGAGCATCCGTTCGCTGGTCGAAAGCGGGCTCCTGCCCATTCTGGACGGCTCAAACGTGCCGGCAAGCTCGCCAGTTTCCGTCAAAGAAGCAGTGCTTCCCTTCAAGCGCTTCCGCACTGTAGAAGGCAATGTTGTCGACTCCGTACTCGGCCCAGAGATGCGGTCAACCGGAGAGGTCATGGGCATCGACTCGAACTTCCCGAAGGCTTTCGCGAAGAGCCAGGAAGCAGCCTACGGCGGACTTCCCGACAGTGGCTCTGTGTTCGTGTCGGTCGCTGACCGTGACAAGCGTGCCGTCATCCTGCCGGTGCTGCGCTTGAGCCAACTGGGCTTCACAATTCTCGCCACGGAGGGCACCGCAGAGATCCTGGCGCGCAATGGGATCGAAGCTCAAGTAGTACGCAAGTACTTCATGGGCCAAGAGTTGGATGCAGCTGAGCCTTCGATCGTGGAGCTCATCAACGACGGCAAGGTCGACGTTGTCATCAACACGCCGAGCGGTCGTAGCGCTCGAGCCGATGGCTACGAGATCCGCACCGCGACGGTTGCCGCAGACAAGCCAATCTTCACGACGATCGCGCAACTTGCTGCCGCAGTGGCGTCGTTCGAAGCGATCCGAGAGGGCTTCGATGTTCGTTCCCTTCAGGACTATGCGCTGGATCGTGCCGCCGAACTTGAGAAAGTAGCGAAGAATGCCTAGTTTTGCTTCGCAGCTGGCACAGACCTTCGACGAATTCGGGGGAGTGTGCATGGGGATTGATCCACATCCGTTCCTCTTAGAAGCGTGGGGACTTTCCGACGACGCGCACGGCGTGCGTGAATTTGCTCTTCGCGCTGTGGATGCCGCAGCGGGCAACGTGGGAATGATCAAGCCCCAGGTGGCGTTCTTCGAGCGCTTCGGCGCAGCGGGGTACGCGATTCTCGAGGAGTCTTTTGCCTTGGCGCGCTCCGCGGGACTGCTCGTGATTGCCGATGTCAAGCGCGGTGACCTGTCGTCGTCTGTCGACGCCTATGGGCAAGCATGGTTAACACCGGGCTCGAGCTTGGAAGCTGATGCTATGACGGCGGTCGCGTACCAGGGGGTGTCCGAACTCTCGGGGCCTTTCGAGTTGGCTCGTTCGGCGGGCAAGGGCATCTTCGTTCTTGCCGCAACGTCAAACGCCTCGGCGCGCACCATCCAGACTGCTCGGATTGCGGAAGGTGAGCACGCGGGGGCGACGGTCGCGGCGAGTGTGGTTCGAGATGTGACTGCCCTTAACACCGAGAGCGGTTTGGGCTCATTCGGGGTGGTAATCGGTGCCACCGTAGATGTGGCGGACTACGGCATCAAGAGCGGTGAGCTTGTCGACCTGCCCATTCTTGCGCCTGGCTTCGGTGCCCAAGGTGCTCAGGTTGAGCAAGCGCGCGAGTTGTACGGCGATGCTGTGTCTAACACGATCGTCACGGTGTCTCGGAGCGTTCTTCAGGAGGGCGCGAATCAGATTCCGGCGGAACTCCGCTCGCTGCGTTCTCAGTTGCGCGAGCAGGTGCGCTGATGGCCCCACGTCCTGCCCCGCCAGCGGTTGACCGCGCGGCCGCATCGCGCGCCGCGATTGCTGCGCGGCGCGCCCGGGCTGCGGTGAAGCGTGAAATCGCTGAGCGACGAAGAACAGCGCTCAGCGTTGCGCGCGCCGCATGGGCGAAGCCTGAGGGTGCTGAGGCGAGATTGCTCGTCCGCGAGCTCCTGCTGAGCGTTCCTTCGCTCGGGCCGACGCGAGTGGAATCAATAATGGCTGAACTTGCGATTGCTGAACGCAAGCGGGTTGGCGGACTGGGGCTCAAGCAACGGGAGCGACTCAGTAATTTCCTCTCCAGCCGTCAGGGGCCGGAGCCGACGCGGCTGGTGGTGCTTGCTGGCCCGACAGCTGTTGGCAAGGGCACCGTTTCTGGGTACATCCGTGAGAACCATCCGGATGTTCTTCTCAGTGTTTCTGCGACGACCCGCAAGCCGCGCCCTGGCGAAGTCGATGGCGTGCACTATTACTTTGTGAGTGACGCCGAGTTTGACTCGATGATTGCGAACAACGAACTTCTTGAATGGGCCGTCGTCCACAACTCGTACCGTTACGGCACCCCGCGACCGCCGATCGACGCCGCGTTGGCGGAGGGCAAGCGCGTGTTGCTCGAGATTGATCTGCAGGGAGCTCGCTCGGTTCGACGGGTCATGCCAGAAGCACTACTTGTCTTTTTGCTCCCGCCCACTTGGGAGGAACTAGTGCGTCGCCTTATCGGTCGCGGCACCGAAGAGGCGGCAGAACAGTCGCGCCGTTTAGAGACTGCAAAGGTCGAATTAGCAGCTCAAGATGAGTTCGATGTGAAGGTCGTCAACACAGAAGTACGCCAAGCGGCTCAAGAAGTCGTAGAATTGATGGATGCGCCCATTGGCGCGACCACTTCCGACTCCAAGGAGCACCCTCATGGCTGACAAGAACTCGGGCATCATTGATCCCCCCATCGACGAATTGCTGTCGAAGGTCGATTCCAAGTACCAGCTCGTCATCTTTGCTTCGAAGCGCGCGCGCCAGATCAACGACTACTACGCCGACCTTCATGAAGGAAGCCTGTTCGACAACGTTGGGCCTCTCGTAGACTCCACGATCGATGACAAGCCTCTTTCCGTTGCTCTCCACGAGATTAACGAAAACAAGCTCGAACTCAAGCGACTCAGCGGCGAATAGAACGTTTCTCGGTGACCGCGCTCAACGTCGTCGTCGGAATTTCTGGCGGCATAGCTGCGTATAAAGCAGTATCCGTTGTGCGTGAGCTTGTGCTTGCTGGCCACGACGTTCACGTCGTGGCCACGAGTAACGCGCTCAAATTTGTGGGGCTCCCCACTCTTGAAGCGATTAGCCGTAACCCCGTCCACACTGACCTCTACGAGGGAGTGGATGAGGTCCAACACGTCGCCGTCGGACAAGCTGCAGACGTTATCGTCGTTGCGCCGGCCACAGCAAATACGATTGCCAAGATCGCCACAGGCCAAGCTAACGACTTCCTCGGCAATACCCTCCTCGCGAGCACTGCGCCCGTTCTTGTCGCGCCCGCAATGCACACTGAGATGTGGTCGAACCCCGCCACAGTCGCGAACATTGCGACGCTGCGGTCTCGCGGCATCCGCATCATTGGGCCCGAATCGGGCCGATTGACGGGGTCTGATAGTGGACCGGGGCGCATGTCAGAGCCGAGCGACATTGTTGCCGCGGTTCTCGATGCAGCAATGGTGGCTCACGATCTCGCTGGTCTCTCGGTTGTCGTCACGGCCGGGGGAACGCGAGAGCCTCTTGATCCCGTTCGGTTTATTGGCAATCGTTCCAGCGGTAAGCAAGGGGTTGCGCTGGCGACTGCTGCCGCCGCTCGCGGCGCGGATGTGACGCTTATCGCGGCGAATATCGAAGTTCCCTTGCCCTCGGGCGTCCGCTGCCTTCCGGTGGGCACGACTTTGGAACTGCAGTCAGCTGTCACGACCGAAGCCGCGACTGCTGACCTCGTGATTATGGCTGCCGCTGTTGCCGATTATCGTCCTGCAGAGACTGCGCAGTCGAAGATCAAGAAACGAAGCGATTCGAGCACTCTCGAGCTGCGGCTTGAAGAGAACCCCGACATTCTACGTGGGCTCTCTCGCGACCGCCCGCGCGAGCAAACGATCGTGGGCTTCGCGGCAGAGACCGAGCAAGACGACGCTGCTCTGCTCGAGCTCGGCCGCAGCAAAGTTTTCCGAAAAGGCTGCGATTACCTCGTGATCAACCGTGTGGGTTGGACAGAAGGATTTGCCACAGACAGTAACACTGTCATCGTGATCAATAACGGCGGCGATAGAGTGGGTGAGGCAAGCGGAAGCAAGTTGTCGGTGGCCCACCGCATTCTGGACTTTGTGTTCGCAGCCCGCTGACATCCATTCATCACTACCGGAGACGGCTTATGACTTCGCCCCTGCGCACCTTTACCTCGGAGTCTGTTACCGAGGGACACCCTGACAAGATCTGTGACCAGATCAGCGATGGCATCCTCGATGCGCTACTCGCGGAAGACCCGCACGCTCGAGTCGCCGTGGAGACCTTGGTGACGACCGGTCTCGTGCATGTTGCTGGTGAGGTCACGACATCGGCTTACGCCGATATCCCGGCGATAGTTCGTGATCGCATTTCGGAGATCGGCTACAACTCGTCCACCGTGGGCTTCGATGGCCGATCGTGTGGTGTTTCGATCTCTATTGGCGCTCAGTCTCCTGATATCGCTCAGGGAGTGGACCGGGCTCTCGAGGCGCGAGAAGAGAACTCAGATGACGCATTGGACGTCTTGGGTGCTGGCGACCAGGGTGTGATGTTTGGGTACGCGACCAATGAAACTCCGCAGTTGATGCCTGCCCCCATTTGGTTTGCACATCGCATGGCAGAGCGTCTTGCCGAGGTGCGCAAACAAGGGCTCGTCGACTATTTGCGTCCCGACGGAAAGACACAAGTGACCGTGGGCTACGAGGGCTCGGTGCCTCGCAGTATCGAGACAGTTGTTCTCTCCACGCAGCATTCGCCGTCGGTCTCGACTGCCCAGTTGCGCCAGGAGATCGAGGAGCTTGTAGTGCGCCCGATAGCGGAGAGCTCTGGCCTTGACCTTTCCTCGCTGCAGGCGATCGTGAACCCGAGCGGTCGTTTCGAAATTGGCGGCCCACAGGGCGACGCCGGCGTTACCGGTCGTAAAGTCATCGTGGACACCTACGGTGGGGCTGCGCGCCACGGCGGGGGAGCCTTCAGCGGAAAGGACCCGTCGAAAGTCGATCGTTCCGCCACCTACGCAATGCGGTGGGTTGCGAAGAACGCGGTTGCCGCAGGTCTTGCCGATCGTGTCGAAGTGCAGATTGCCTATGCGATCGGTCGCGCAGCACCGGTGAGTCTTTATGTAGAGACCTTCGGCACCGGGCACGTATCCGATGAAGCTCTCTTGGGCGCGATTCACGAAGTCTTTGATCTGCGCCCTGGCGCGATCATTCGGGATCTAGATCTACTGCGTCCGATCTATGCGAAGACGGCAACGTACGGTCACTTTGGTCGCGAACTTCCCGAGTTCACGTGGGAACGACTCGACCGCGTTGACGCGCTGCGCCAGGCGGCCGGCCTGTAGCGATGAGTGACGCATCCATCGCTCGGGTGCTCATTGATTCGCCGCTGCCGCAACTTGACAGGCTCTTTGACTACGCGATCCCCGAGAAGCTCCGCGCCGACGCGAAGGCTGGCGTTCGCGTCAAAGTGCCATTAAGGACTTTGGGTCGGCTGGTTGAGGGGTGGATTGTCGAACTGACTGATACCGTCGCCTACTCGGGCAAATTGAGCGAACTCGAAGCCGTCGTTTCGCCTTTCCCTGTGCTGACTCCAGAAGTCTGGACCCTTGCTCGTACGGCAGCCGATCGTGCATCGGGCAACGCTGCTGATGTGTTGCGCTTGGGGATCCCCAAGCGACACGCACGCGCGGAGAAGACCCTGCCCGACCCCTCAACAGCGACTTTCGAGCCCACGGGTGAGCTCAAGCCTGTCGCGTTCTTCGACGAGGCGGCGATCACGACTCTCGTGACGCAACGAAAGCGAGCTGCTCTTGCTGCGCCAACCGGCGTCGCTGAAGTCGCCCCTGGCGTGTGGGTAGGGCGTTGGGCGATCACGATGGTCGAGTTGGCGGCTCAGGCTCTCGCTCGGGGCACAACCGCCATCTTGGCCACGCCTGATTTTCGTGATCAAGAACAGCTTCAGGCGGCTGCGGCGGCACTGCTGCCCCATGATCGCGTTCTCCGATTGGACGCACGTCAGAGCGACCAGAAACGCTACGGCAACTTTCTGCGCACGCACGACGGCACTCCCTACGTCATCATTGGCAACCGATCTGCTGTCTACGCCCCGGCCGCCAACCTCGGCGTCATCGTTGTCTGGGATGACGGGGATTCGCTCTATAGCGAAAACCTTTCGCCGTACATCCACACTCGTGATGCTGCCCTTCTTCGCCAAGAGCAGCAACAGTGTGCTCTTGTCTTCTTGAGCCATTCCCGCAGCACGGAAGTGCAACGACTCGTGGAAGTCGGCTGGCTTGTTGCACTCCGCCCAGGGGGAATCCGGCCGCCAAAAGTGATCCCTTCGGCGAATCAAGTCAGTCAGGATCGGCTGGCAGCGATTGCCCGTATTCCATCCTCGGCGTGGAAGGCCGCGCGTGCTGGTCTTGACGAGGGGCCCGTGCTTGTTCAGGTCGCACGTCCGGGTTACGCTCCACGGCTCGCGTGTACCGATTGCGCCCAGACGGCACGGTGCACGACGTGTGCCGGTCCGCTCGCTCAGCGTTCGGCATCCGCGACGCCCAGCTGTGTGTGGTGCGGTGCTCTCGCAGTGAAGTGGCGCTGTCGTGAGTGCGATGGCACACGGTTGCGCATGGTGGGTTCGGGTAGCGCGAGAACTGCTGATGAACTCGGGCGAGCCTTCCCGGGCTATCGCGTGATTGTCGCCGACGGCGACCATCAAGTTCTGACGGTTACAAATGAACCTTCGTTGGTCATCGCAACTCGTGGCGCTGAGCCGGTAGCCGAGGGTGGGTATCGCGCGATACTCCTTCTTGATGGAGCCGGGATGCTCTCGCGAGAAAGCTTGCGGGTCGCCGAGGATTGCTTGAGGTGGTGGTCCAACGCGATTGCGTTGGGAGCCGATGGCGCTCCTACTGTGATCGTGGGGGTAGGCGGCTCTCTCGCGACATCGCTCGTGACGTGGCGTCAAGAAGATTTCGCGCAAGCGGAGCTTGCCGATCGCAGAGAACTCCGATTTCCACCCGCGGTGCGCGTAGCTACGCTCACTGGCACAGTCGCCCTGATTGACGATGCCATCAGGCAATTGCCGGTTGCGCCACTCGACATCTTGGGCCCCGTTGACTTGCCGGGTGGCCTCGTCCGCACGATTATTCGCTTCGACTACAAAGATGGTGCAGCAGTCGCGGAACAGCTGAAGGCTCTCGTTGTTGCCGCAACGACGGTGTCTCGAAGTAGCCGAAAACCGGGCACTCCTCGGGCCCAACAATCTCCACCAGGATTGCGAGTTCATCTCGACGATCTGGAGCCCTTTGTCGACCTTTAATCATCGTGTGCGCGTGATCACGCCATTTCGCGAGACAATTGGTGGATGACTTCCTTGCGACTCCTTTTTGCCGGTAGCCCCGAGGTAGCTGTTCCCAGTCTCGATGCCCTCTTGCGTTCCGAGCACGAGGTTGCTGGAGTCCTCACGCGGACCGACTCGCCGCAGGGCCGCCGTCGCGTGATGACTCCCACACTCGTGGCCGCTCGTGCAGAAGAGGCTGGAGTGAGCGTTATCCGGGCCAACCGTCTCGATTCTGCTGCGGCATCCGCGATTGACGATCTGGGAGTCGACCTTGGAGTGATCGTCGCCTACGGCGGTCTCGTGCCCGCCACGGTACTCACGATTCCGCGTCTCGGTTGGATTAACCTGCACTTTTCGTTGTTGCCTCAGTGGCGGGGCGCTGCTCCCGTACAGCGAGCCATCATGGCAGGAGACACGGTGTCAGGCGCGACGGTGTTCCAGCTTGTGGAACAGCTCGATGCTGGCGATATCTTCGCAACGATGACCGAACCGATAGGCGCACAGCAGACTGCTGGCTCACTACTGCAACAGTTATCCTTCTCCGGCGCGACCCTGCTGGCGAACGTTGTCGATTCTCTTGCTGATGGTTCAGCTCACGCTGTGCCTCAGACCGGCGAAGTTACCGTGGCCCCCAAGCTTGCGCTTGATGACGGCCGCATTGACTGGTCAGCACCCGCTCAGGCAGTGCACAACCGTATCCGTGGCGTTACGCCTGAGCCGGGCGCGTCGACGTCGATCGGCGGCAGTCGCCTGAAGGTGCTTGAAGCCGCTATTGCCCGCGACACCGCGACGCTCGCTCCTGGGCACTTTGATTGCGTGGGCAAGAGAGTGTTGGTCGGCACGGCAACCGACCCACTAGAACTTCTCCGGGTGCATCCCGAGGGGCGTAAAGCAATGGATGCCGCAGCCTGGTGGCGCGGCCTGAATTCAGAATCAGAGGTGGTGGCCTCGTGAGCTACGCACAGTCAGCCCGTCGGGTCGCGCTCGACGTCATTATGGCGGTGCGCGAGTCAGATGCTTATGCCAATCTGCTCCTTCCTGTTCATATAGATCGCGCAAAGCTCTCGAGCGCGGATGCCGGACTCGCGACCGAACTGACGTACGGGACTTTGCGCATGCAGGGCTACTATGACGCGGTTATCGCGCAGGCTGCTGGTCGTGCGGTGTCGAGAATCGATCCTCCCGTGCTTGATGTGTTGCGCTTGGCTACACACCAACTCTTGTCGATGCGTGTTCCATCGCACGCCGCTGTTGACGAGTCAGTGCGTCTCGCAAAGACGATCGGCTCGCGTTCCGCGGTGGGCTTCGTCAATGCCGTCTTGCGTGCGATCACCAAGCATGATGCCGAAACGTGGCGCGAACGCGTGATTGGTGCCGCAGGCTCGGGAGAGGAAGCTCTCGCACTCTCGTATTCGCATCCGCTCTGGGTCACACGGGCGTTCAGGCAAGTGCTCGTTGCTGAAGGCCGTGAGGCTGAACTTGAGGCACTTTTAGCGGCAGACAACGTGCCCGCGCGCGTTTCTGTTGCGGCACTGCCGGGATTTTCCGAGGCTGAAGACATCGACGTGACTCTGTCCGAGTATTCCCCGATTGGCGGTACCTTGCGCGAAGGAGACCCGTCTAAAAACACGGCAATTGCCTCGGGGCGGGCGCGCGTGCAAGACGAAGGCTCGCAGATAGCAGCGCTCGCGCTGAGTCGTGTTCGCCCCGTTGAAGCAGGGGAGTCGTGGCTGGACATGTGTGCCGGTCCCGGCGGCAAAGCTGCCCTGCTGGCCGCAGAAGCTCTGGTGGGTGGCGCAACGCTGACCGCAAACGAACTTGTACCGGCCCGCGCGAAGCTCGTGCGCAATGCCCTTGCTGTGTTTGAGGCTCCACCGGAGGTGTGGGAGAAAGATGGCGTCGAGATCGGTGAGGAGCATCCCGAGCAGTTTGACCGCATTCTCCTCGACGCGCCGTGCACGGGACTGGGTGCCCTCCGCCGCCGACCGGAGGCGCGCTGGCGCAAGCAGCCAGGTGATGTGGCACAGCTTGGGGCCATCCAGACAGCGCTGTTGAAGTCGGCGTTGAAGGCGCTTAAACCGGGCGGAGTCTTGGCCTACGTCACGTGTTCACCGCACGCTGCAGAGACTAAGGCGATCGTTGGCTCTGTACTGCGCAAGGTTGAGGGAGTGACCAAGATAGACACTCCAGCGGTGATCCAAGGATTCGCTAAGACCGAGCTTGACTTGCCTGACGCAACCCACGTGCAATTGTGGCCTCACCGGCACGGCACAGACGCCATGTTCATCCAGCTGCTTGTCAAAGCTGACGCATAGAGAGGTTTTGGTTATGTCTGTTCGAATTAACCCCAGCATTCTGGCGGCCGATTTCGTGAATCTTGAGCGGGACATCGCGAAGATTTCGAACGCGGATCTCGTGCACGTTGACATTATGGACAATCACTTTGTGCCGAACCTGACGTTCGGACTTCAGATGACAGAGCGCATCCAGCAGGTTTCCTCGATCCCGCTCGACGTTCACCTGATGATCACCGAGCCCGATCGCTGGGCCCCTGACTACGCCGACCTTGGCGTCTATGGGGTTACCTTCCACGCGGAGGCTGCCGCGGATGCTGTTGCACTCGCCCGCACGCTCCGAGCGAAAGGTGCCCGAGCCGGTGTCGCTATCAAACCTGGCACGTCGATCGATCCCTATCTCGAGCTCCTCGAGGAATTCGACCAGGTCCTTGTAATGACAGTGGAACCTGGTTTCGGCGGCCAGAGCTTCATGGAAGACACGATGCCGAAGCTGACGCAACTCCGTGAACTTGTTGACAAGCGTGGTCTTGATGTCTGGCTGCAGGTCGACGGCGGTGTCAATGAGCGCACGATTGAGATAGCCGCGGCTGCGGGTGCCGATACCTTCGTCGCGGGCTCTTCTGTGTTTCGTGGCGACGATCCCTCCCTGAGCGTTTCAGATTTGCGCGCGCGGGCGAACGCGCACCGTCATACTCAGCACTGATCGCCGGTCGGCGTCAATCGGCATGGAAGCAACGCACACGAACAGACTGTTTCTGATGATGCTGCCGACAGCGAACACGCTGAGTTTCCGCTCAATGGTGCCCTATTCCTCCTGAGTGATCTGGTTGACTAGTCGAATGACTGATTCAGCAAAAACAAAGCCAGAGGTCGAGTTCTACGAGGGCCCTGCGCCCACTGAGCTCGTCATCATCGACATTGAAGAGGGAACCGGCGCCGAAGCGAAGGCCGGATCCACTGTTGACGTGCACTACTTGGGCGTCGATTTCGAAACGCTCGAAGAGTTCGACTCTTCGTGGAGCCGCGGCGAGTCCATCAACTTTCCGCTCATGGCTCTCATTAGCGGTTGGCAAGAGGGAATCCCCGGCATGAAGGTTGGCGGTCGTCGCCAGCTCATCTGCCCGCCGCACCTCGCGTATGGTCCTGCCGGTGCAGGCCACCAGCTTTCCGGACGCACGTTGACCTTCGTGATCGACCTGCTCGGCACGAACTAGTCACCCAGATCGGCTGTCATGCGGCAAGGGACCGTCCTCCGGGGCGGTACCCTTGACATGTGAAAGACTTCGACGCACTTTTTGCTGAACTAAGCCGCAAAGCGGTTGAACGCCCGGCCGACTCCGGTTCGGTTGCTCTGTTGGATGCTGGAGTGCATTCAATCGGCAAGAAGATTGTCGAAGAGGCCGCTGAAGTGTGGATGGCCGCGGAGTACCAATCTGACCAAGAAACTGCGGAAGAGATATCCCAACTCATCTATCACCTGCAGGTTCTGATGGTTGCTAAAGGGCTCAGCCCTGAGGATGTGTGGCGACATCTGTGATGTCCCCACGATCACTTTTCGCACCAACTGACTGAGAGCTGACATGTTAAGAGTTGCAGTGCCCAACAAGGGTTCACTGAGTGAAATCGCTTCGGAGATGCTGTACGAAGCGGGTTATGTGGGGCGTCGTGACCCACGCGCACTGAACGTGCGTGACGAACGCAATGGTGTTGAGTTTTTCTACCTCCGCCCGCGCGATATCGCTACATACGTCGGCTCGGGTGCGCTCGACGTGGGTATCACCGGCCGTGACCTTCTTTTGGATTCCGGTTCCGCCGCTACAGAGATCGCAAGTCTCGACTTTGGAGAGTCAACATTCCGGTTCGCTGGCGAGCCAGGTCGATTTAATGACCTTTCCGAGCTCAACGGTGTGCGCGTCGCCACGAGCTATGCAGGACTCGTTGGTGCTTTTCTCGAGCGCAACGGTGTGAAAGCAGAGCTCGTGAGCCTCGATGGCGCCGTTGAATCTGCGATCCGACTTGGTGTTGCGGATGCTGTGGCTGACGTTGTCTCTACAGGTTCAACGTTGCGGGCCCAAGGTCTGGAAATTTTCGGTCCCGTCATTCTCGACTCGACTGCGGTGCTCATCAGCTCGGGTACAGACGTCGCGGGCAGCGCGACCCTGCAACGCCGGCTGCAGGGTGTGCTCGTCGCTCGCCAGTACGTTCTCATCGACTACGACGTTCCCCTTGCTTTGCTCGATGCAGCCACGAAGGTGACTCCGGGCATCGAGAGCCCCACTGTTTCCCCGCTCCAAGACCCCGCGTGGGTTGCGGTGCGTTCGATGGTCCGCCGTGTCGACACCAATCACGTCATGGACGAACTCCACGCTGTTGGGGCTCGGGCGATTCTGGTCAGCGCCATTCACGCAGCGAGGATTTAGTCATGTCGGTCGCTGTACGCGTCATACCGTGCTTGGACGTCGCCGATGGTCGCGTGGTCAAGGGGGTCAACTTCAAGGATCTTCGCGACGCTGGCGATCCGGTCTCTCTCGCTCGCTTGTACTACGAGCAGGGTGCCGATGAGGTTACTTTCCTTGACGTGACGGCCACTGTCGAGGGACGCGCCACGATGTATGAGGTTGTGCGGTCCGCGGCAGAACAGATATTCATTCCGCTCACCGTCGGTGGCGGAGTTCGCGAACCTGACGACGTGTCAAAACTTCTGGCTCACGGTGCCGACAAAGTGGGTGTAAACAGTGCCGCTCTCGCGCGGCCGCAACTCATCGACGACATCTCGCACCGTTTCGGTGCACAAGTGCTCGTTCTGAGCCTCGACATCAAACGACGGGGTGACGGGTGGATTGTCACGACTCACGGTGGTCGCACCGAAACTGATCGTGACGCGCTTGCCTGGGCCCGTGAAGCAATGGAACGGGGAGCGGGAGAGTTGCTCGTCAACTCAATCGATGCTGACGGCACGAAAGACGGATTTGACCTCGAGCTCGTTGCTGCCATCACCGAGTTTGCTACAGTGCCTGTCATCGCAAGCGGTGGCGCTGGCACGGTAGAGCACTTTGCCCCGGCAATCGATGCTGGTGCTGATGCGGTGCTTGCGGCATCCGTGTTTCATAACCGTCAGCTCACTGTTGGAGACGTAAAGGCTGCACTCACTAGTCATGGATTGGTTACACGATGAGCGATGAACTGACTCTCGAAACGGTAGGTGATGTGTTGGAACGTGCGCAGTTCGCTGCGGATGGCCTACTACCGGCGATCATCCAGCAGTGGGATACCAAAGAGGTGCTCATGCTGGGTTATATGAACGCTGAAGCGCTCACACGAACCCTTACCGAGGGTCGCGTAACGTTCTACAGTCGAAGTCGTCAGGAGTTATGGCGCAAGGGCGACACCAGCGGACACCACCAGTACGTGCGCACAGCGGCGCTTGATTGTGATCGGGACGCGCTCCTCGTGGGCGTAGAACAGGTCGGCCCGGCGTGCCACACAGGTAACCATTCGTGTTTTGACGTTGATCCGCTTGTTCCGCTTCACGGGTCCTTCGATGAATAGCACGACGACTCGGCCAGAGTTCGGCCAGCTGACTACTGAAGGTCATCGGGTGGTTCCCGTGATCCGTCAATTATTCGCGGATGGCGAGACTCCCGTTGGCGTGTATCGCAAACTCGCGCAGGCGCACCCTGGCACATTCCTGCTCGAATCGGCCGGACAGGGCGGTATTTGGTCGCGTTTCTCCTTCGTCGGCGTCTCAAGCTTCGGCGTGCTGACACAACACGACAACGGTGTCGAGTGGATCGACTACGGGATGCCGCGGGAGCGCATTCTCGGAGCGGACTGCCCGACTGCGCCGCTCGAAGCGCTCGCGCATCTCAACGAGCGCTGGAAGACGCCTCGCGTTGAAGGCCACCCGCCGCTGACCGGCGGACTTGTAGGGTTCATTGGCTGGGAAGCTGTTCGCGAACTCGAAAACCTTCCGGACGCGCCGCCCGCTGATTTTGAAGTACCGAGTCAGGCATTGAGTTTCGTCTCTGACCTCGTCGTACTCGACCACCGTTTCGGCACAGTCCTGCTGATCTCTACGGCGCTTAACGATGGTCACGAGAACGTAGAAGAGATGTGGATCGCGACACAGTCTCGACTTGATTCGCTTCAGTCGGGGCTCGCTCAACCGACTGAGGCCTTCATTGCCGATGTCGATATTGAGAAAGAGCCGCAGCCAACTCCGCGCACGACACCCGAGGACTACGCGACGGCCATCGAGCGGTCAAAAGAGTTCATCCGTGATGGCGATGTTTTTCAGGTCGTTATCTCGCAGCGTTTTGACCACGAGGTTTCGGCGACACCGCTCGACGTGTATCGCGTCTTGCGCACGCTGAATCCCTCTCCGTACATGTACTTGCTTTCTCTCGTCGATATCGATGGCCGACCCTATTCCATCGTGGGTGCAAGCCCTGAAGCGCTTGTGAAGGTCACTCAAAAGCGAGTGCACATGCATCCGATTGCTGGTTCCCGGCCGCGCGGAAGCGATACCGAGCGGGATCTTGAACTCGCTGAGGAGCTGCTCGCCGATACCAAAGAGCGAGCAGAGCACCTGATGTTGGTTGACCTGGCACGCAACGACCTCCTCAAGGTGTGCACCCCGGGGACCGTAGCGGTAACAGAATTCATGCAGGTGGAACGGTTTAGCCACATCATGCACCTTGTTTCCTCGGTTGAAGGTGACTTGCGTCCCAGCGCGACAGCGGTTGATGTGTTCCGCGCGACGTTCCCGGCAGGCACGCTTTCCGGGGCACCAAAACCTCGCGCTCTCGAGATCATCGATGAGCTCGAACCCGCCCAGCGCGGTGTCTACGGAGGAGTCGTCGGTTATTTCGATTTCGCCGGAGATGCGGACCTTGCCATCGCTATCCGAACGGTCACGATCGTTGATGGAGTGGCTCGAGTGCAGGCGGGTGCGGGTCTCGTGGCCGATTCCGATCCAGCCGCCGAGCATCAGGAGGCTCAGAACAAGGCGGCAGCACCGTTGAGGGCCGTTGCTGTTGCGAATGCGATGACGAAGTTGAGCTCATGAATTGGAGACGGTCCCGCGCAATAGCCCTCGGTGGGCTCTTTCTGTTGGCTGCGCTTGTGATGCTCACCTGGACTCAACGCTGGTTCATGATCACCCTGCAAGATGAAGTGACAGTGGAAGTATTAGGAAGCGACGCGGCAGGCTCTTTGGCCGCACTTGCACTCTCGATTTTTGCTCTCGTGGCGGCGTTGAGCATTGCATCCGTGCTCGTCCGTCGCGTACTCGGTGTCGTCGCAGCAGCCGTGGGCGCTGGGATCGTTGCAGTCAGCCAATCAACTCTTTCTGATCCCGTACGCGCATCGTCTGAGCTGATCACGCAATCGACAGGAATCGGTGGCATCGATTCTGTTCGAGGCCTCGTCGTCACGCTCGAAGGCACCCCCTGGTCGTATACGGCGCTTATCGCTGGTGTTTTGGTGGTGGTTTTCGGGGGCTTTGCGTCAGTCTCCGCCCATCGCTGGCCGACCGCGACAAAAAAATACGAACGTTCAGCTGTCGTTGTCGCCGATGATCCAGCGTCTCAGTGGGATGCACAAAGTCGTGGAATCGATCCGACAGAACGCTGATTGGCAACGCCGAGTGCCATAGTCCCGCTACAATTTAGGATCAGCAAAGAATGGAGCCTGATGAGTACTGATACTGACCCCGGCCACGGAAACTCCCCGGCGGCATGGACCGCTGTAGTGATCATGTTGGTCGCGTTCACGATCGGAACGCTCGCTTTCTGGTTCAACATCGCGTGGCTTGTATTCGCGTCGGCCGGGCTGGTTGTCGTTGGCCTGATTGTCGGCCAGGTGCTCAAGCGTCTTGGCTATGGCGTGGGTGGCGACAAGCTCACCCCCAAGACGCACAGCTAGAGTGCTTTCCGATTTAGTTGACGGCGCTCTTGAAGATGCCGCCGTCCGTCGAGAGTCGGTCAGCCTGGCCGCTGTCGAACGCGCTGCTGCTGACGCTGTTCCGGCTCTGGATGCTCTAGAAGCACTCTCTCCTCGAGACCGCGTGCACATCATCGCCGAGATCAAGCGGTCGAGCCCCTCCCGGGGCGCTCTCGCTGAGATTAGTGATCCGGCATCGCTTGCTGCCTCGTATCAAACCGGGGGAGCGAGTGCGATTAGCGTGCTCACCGAGCAACGTCGTTTCGGCGGGTCACTTGAAGACCTCGTAATGGTGAAGTCTGTTGTGCGTCTGCCGGTGTTGCGCAAGGATTTCATCGCTGAGCCCTATCAAGTGTTCGAGGCTCGTGCTGCTGGCGCTGACCTCGTGCTCTTGATCGTGGCTGCACTCGATCAAGAGACGTTGACTACGTTGTACAACCTGATTGTGCAATTGGGTATGACTCCGTTGGTCGAAACGCACTCGGCTGAGGAAGTCTCTCGAGCACTCGACGTCGGCGCTAGCTTGGTTGGCGTCAACGCTCGCAACTTGAGCACCTTCGAACTTGACCAAAATTTGTTCGGCGAACTCGCTGATCAGATTCCTAGCGGAGTGATCCGCATCGCAGAGTCTGCTGTTAAGACAGCCGCGGATGTTGCGCACTATCGCAACGCTGGTGCGGATGTCGTTCTTGTCGGCGAAGCTCTCGTCACAGGCGATCCCATCGCTACTCTGCAAGACTTTTTGGACTGCTAATGCTGAAAGATGAACTGGGCCCCTACTTTGGTGAGTTTGGCGGCCGATTCGTACCTGAATCGCTCATCGCGGCCCTCGATGAACTGGATGCCGCTTACAACGAGGCGAAGAATGATCCGGCGTTCATCGCCGAGCTCGCTGAGCTTCATGCAAGCTACACAGGGCGACCGTCGATCATCACCGAGGTCCCGCGTTTCGCTGAGCACGCTGGCGGAGCCCGGATTATTCTGAAGCGGGAAGATCTCAATCACACGGGTTCGCACAAGATCAACAACGTTCTCGGCCAAGCGCTGCTTGCGCGGCGTTTAGGCAAGACGCGGCTCATCGCAGAAACTGGTGCCGGTCAGCACGGCGTGGCTACCGCAACGGCCGCAGCACTCTTCGGCATGTCGTGCGTTGTCTATATGGGCGAGGTCGACACGGAGCGTCAGGCGCTGAACGTTGCACGCATGCGTCTTCTCGGTGCTGAAGTCATCCCAGTGACAGCAGGCTCTCGCACTCTCAAGGACGCCATTAACGAGGGATTGCGTGACTGGGTCGCCAATGTGGAAGACACGCACTACCTCATGGGTACTGTCGCTGGTCCTCATCCTTTCCCCGTGATGGTTCGTGACTTCCACCGTGTTATTGGTGACGAAGCGCGTAAGCAGGTCATCGCGTCAACCGGTGCGCTTCCCACTGCCGTCGCGGCGTGTGTGGGCGGCGGCAGCAATGCGATGGGTATTTTCCATGCGTTCCTCGACGACGCAGATGTCGCTCTTTACGGCTACGAGGCTGCTGGCGAAGGTCACTTGACTGAACGGCACGCTGCCACCCTTACTCGGGGTCGCCCGGGTGTTCTGCATGGAGCTCGCAGCTACATGCTTCAGGACGACGAAGGACAAACAGTTGAGTCGCATTCTATTTCAGCAGGACTCGACTATCCGGGTGTCGGACCAGAACACTCGTGGCTCAAAGACATTGGTCGCGCTAACTACGAGCCCATCACGGATGCTGAAGCCATGGAAGCTCTGCGGCTCCTCAGCCGCACCGAGGGCATCATTCCGGCAATCGAGTCGGCTCACGCTCTAGCTGGCGCAATCAAGCTCGGCAAAGAACTAGGTCCAGACTCGGTCATCCTCGTGAACCTCAGCGGTCGTGGAGACAAAGACATGGAAACCGCTGCCGAGTACTTCGAACTGATTGATTCTGCACACGGCCAGAAGTCAGGGGAGCAGCAGTGAGTGCAGTAGAAGCGGCGATCACCCGCGCCAACAGAGAACGCGGCGGCGCCCTCATCGGGTACCTACCCGTAGGATTTCCGACTGTTGCGGAGAGCATCGAAGCTGCTGTCGCGATGGCTGATAATGGTGTCGATGTTATCGAGCTTGGCCTGCCGTACTCCGACCCTGTGATGGACGGGCCCGCTATCCAAAAGGCAACCCAGACAGCCTTGTCGAATGGTTTTCGCCTTCAGGATGGTTTTGATGCGGTCCGCGAGATTACCTCCCGCGTGTCGGCGCCGGTCGTTCTCATGAGCTACTGGAACCCCATCATGCAGTACGGAGTCGATCGATTCGCTGACGAGCTTAAGGCCGCTGGCGGAGCCGGAATCATCACCCCTGACCTCGTGAGCGATGAAGCAGCTGATTGGATAGCCGCTTCAGAGCGCACCGGGCTTGATCGCGTCTTTCTCGCGGCTCCGTCGTCGAGCGATGCACGTCTTGTTCGCGCTGTAGGAGCGAGCACTGGTTTCGTGTACGCCGTTTCAACCATGGGGATCACTGGCGCACGATCTGACGTGGATGCCGCAGCAAAGACTCTCGTGGCGCGGTTGCGCGATGCAGGGTCTACCAGCGCGTGTGTCGGCTTGGGTATTTCCACAGCCGACCAAGTACGAGAAGTTTTGACCTATGCCGACGGCGCGATTGTCGGCTCAGTGTTCGTTAGTGCGTTGTCGTCCGGCGGGGTGGATGCTGTTGCGAAGACTGCAGCGTCACTCGCGACCGGTACTCTTGCTTAGTCGCAGTCCAGAAAGGTGACCTCCTTGTCATTAGTGCCCTTCAGTATCCCGAGCCCACCTGACTCGTGGTCGACGCTTGTTACGATCCCGTTTGATCAGTGGTTCAGTGCTGTGGGGCTCAATTTCGGACAAGCTGTGCAGATCAACACCTATGCGATTTGCATCTTGCTGGGCATCATTGCCGCGACGATGTTGACCTCCCGACGACTCACGCGTCACGGAGCTGAGCCCGGAATTGTGCTCGACATCATCATTTGGGCTGTTCCTCTGGGCCTGGTTGGTGCGCGCCTCTATCACGTCGCCACTCATCCCGGTGATTACTTCTACGAGGGCGCCGACCCGTGGGAGATTATACGCATCTGGAACGGCGGTAACGCCATCTTCGGCTCACTCATCGGCGGTGCGGTAGGAGCTTTCATCGGTGCTCGCATGACCGGCATCCGGTTCTGGAGCTTTGCGGATGCACTCGCTCCCGCAATGCTATTGGCGCAAGCCATCGGTCGCCTCGGTAACTACTTCAACCAAGAGCTTTTCGGTCAGCCGACTGCGCTTCCCTGGGGGCTTCAGATCGACTCCGGAAATTCCGCGATCCCTGTCGGACTTCCTGCCGACACGCTCTTCCACCCCACATTCCTCTACGAGATGATCTGGAATGTGGTCGGCATCGTGTTCTTGCTCACGATGGAGCGCCAGTACGGATTCGTGAAGAAGCATGTTCTCGGACTTAAGCTTCCGGTATTCGCTCCCACCGGCCCTGTGCGACTGCAGTGGGGCAAGGTCTGGGCGCTGTACATGATCTGGTACGGCATCGGCCGTGTCTGGTTCGAATCGATCCGGATCGACCCCAGCGAGGTCATCATGGGACTGCGGGTGAATGTCTGGGGTGCCCTGCTGACAATCGTGATTGGTGTGGTGCTCTTCATCATTCAGTCACGCCGTCATGTCGGCGCGGAAAAGACGGCCTACGTGGATGGTCACGTGTGGAGTGCCGATGGTGTTGTAAACTCCGAAGATCGTTATTCCGAGCATGACATTGTCGTCAACGCTGTCGAGGAGTCCGCTCCCGTCATAGCTTCGAAATAGTCCGCCACAAGCGGTCGCACCCTCTCGGGCCTGAAACAGGCACCGAAAATTGTCTCTGGGCCATAGAAGTCCCTCTCCGCACCAGTAATACGTGAGGACGGTACGGCATGGCTGTTACCCCACCCTTTGAACGCTTTGGTTCTATCCCCGCAGCACAGGGGATGTACGACCCAACAAATGAGAAAGATGCTTGCGGGCTCGCCATGGTGGCGACTCTGCGCGGCACTCCCGGTCACGACATTATTGCAACCGCCCTTGAGGCGTTGCGTAATCTCGAACACCGTGGCGCTGTAGGTTCCGACGCTGGCACCGGCGACGGTGCTGGCATCATGACTCAGATTCCGGATGCCTTTTTCCGCGACGTTGTCGATTTCGAGCTGCCCTCCATGGGGCGCTACGCGGTCGGCATCGCGTTCCTTCCCCTCGACACTGCAGCGCGCGCTGAAGTGAAGGAGGGTATCGAGAGGCTCGCGGAAGAGGAAGACCTCACCGTCCTCGGTTGGCGTGAAGTTCCCATTCAGCCCGGCGAGCTCGGCTCCCTTGCTCGCGGGGCCATGCCTGCGTTCGAGCAATTGTTTTTGCAGTCGAAGCGAGTCGACCTGAAGGGCACGCTTCGCGGCATCCATCTCGATCGTCAGACCTATCGTTTGCGCAAGCGCTCGGAACGTGATCTGCACGTGTACTTCCCGTCACTCTCCTGCCGCACGATCACGTATAAGGGCATGGTGACTACTCTCCAGCTAGAGCCCTTCTATCCTGACTTGTCCGACGAGCGCTTCGCGTCGAAGCTCGCTCTCGTTCACTCCCGGTATTCGACGAACACGTTCCCGTCGTGGCCGCTGGCTCAGCCCTTCCGTATGGTTGCCCACAATGGTGAGATCAACACCGTGCAGGGAAACCGCAACTGGATGCGCGCACGCCAATCACAGCTCGAGTCGGCGGTCTTCGGCGACATCAAAGACATCCTGCCGGTTAATACACCCGGCGCCAGCGACTCGGCGTCGTTTGACGAGGTTGTAGAGCTTCTTAACTTGGCCGGGCGTTCGCTCCCGCACGCCATGATGATGATGGTGCCAGAGGCCTACGAAAACCAGACAGATACCGATCCTCGTCGTCGTGCGTTCTATGAGTACCATTCGATGCTCATGGAGCCCTGGGACGGCCCGGCTGCACTCGTATTCACCGATGGTTCGCTCGTGGGTGCCACGCTCGACCGCAACGGGCTCCGTCCCGGACGGTACTTGGTAACAGACGATGGTCTTGTTGTTCTCGCCAGTGAAATTGGTGTCTTCGATGTTGAGCCAACGAAGGTGGTCCGCAAGGGGCGCCTCCGCCCCGGCAAGATGTTCCTCGTGGACACCGCAGCGGGACGTCTCATCGAAGATGATGAGATTAAGGCTGAACTAGCCGCGTCGCAACCGTGGGCCGAATGGCTTGAAAGTGGGCGGATCGCACTCGAGGAACTCCCTGAGCGCGAACACATTGTGCACACTCCTGCTTCCGTTACTCGACGCCAGCGCACCTTTGGCTACACCGAAGAGGAAGTGCGCATTCTGATTGAGCCGATGTCCCGGCTGGGCGCTGAGCCCCTGGGCGCCATGGGATCGGACACCCCGATCGCCGTGCTCTCACAACGCCCGCGTCTTCTCTTCGATTACTTCACTCAGCAGTTCGCGCAGGTCACGAACCCGCCACTCGACTCAATTCGCGAGGCTGTCGTCACGTCGATGCGACTCGGCATCGGGCCCCAGCGCAACCTATTGAACGCCACGCCGGAGCACGCCAAGCAAGTCGCTTTGCCTTTCCCCGTGATCGACAACGACGAGCTAGCCAAAATCCAGCACATTGAACCGCATCCCGGCAGTCGTCTCTCGACGACCATCAAGGGACTGTACAGAGTTGACGCTGGCCCTTCGGCCATGGAATCTCGACTTGCCGAGATGTGTGCTGAAGCGGACGCGGCGATCGCTGCCGGCGCAGAGTTCATCGTGCTCTCCGATCGCGACTCGAACAAGGACCTCGCGCCTATCCCGTCATTGTTGATGCTCGCGACGGTCCACCACCACCTCATCCGCCAGCAGGAACGCATGAAAGTGGGCATGATCGTTGAGGCGGGCGATGTGCGCGAAGTTCATCACGTTGCGCTGCTTGTGGGCTATGGCGCTTCTGCGATCAACCCCTATTTGGCGATGGAATCAGCCGAAGAACTCGTCCGTAACGGCACCATCACCGATGTCACGCCCGAGAAGGCTGTTCGCAATCTCATCACTGCCCTCGGCAAGGGTGTTTTGAAGATCATGTCGAAAATGGGTATATCCGTTGTGAGCTCCTATGCAGGAGCTCAAGCGTTTGAAGCGGTAGGTCTCTCACAGGCGTTTGTTGACCAGTACTTCACCGGCACGAAGAGTATCCTTGGCGGCGTCGGTCTCGACGCTATCGCTCGAGAGAATGCTGAACGGCACGTTGCTGCGTATCCCGAAGATCGTGCACCCACCGCTCACGAACGCCTCAACACGGGGGGCGAATACCAGTGGCGTCGCGAGGGTCCACCGCACCTCTTCAACCCTGAGACGGTCTTCAAGCTCCAGCATTCCACGCGAAACCGTCGGTACGACATCTTCCGCGAGTACACCTCCAAGGTTGACGAGCAGGCAGAGAACCTGATGACACTCCGTGGGCTCTTCAGGTTCAAGAAGGATGAACGCACCCCCATCTCAATCGATGAGGTCGAGCCGGTTTCAAGCATTGTCAAGCGCTTCAGCACTGGCGCGATGAGTTATGGTTCCATCAGCAAGGAAGCACACGAAACTCTTGCGATCGCGATGAATCAGCTCGGAGCGCGTTCCAACACGGGCGAGGGTGGCGAGGATGTCGATCGACTACTCGATCCCACGAGACGCAGCGCCATCAAACAGGTTGCCTCGGGCCGTTTTGGCGTAACAAGCATGTACCTGACTCATGCAGACGACATCCAGATCAAGATGGCTCAGGGAGCCAAGCCTGGTGAGGGTGGCCAGTTGCCTGCAGGCAAGGTATATCCATGGATTGCACGGACGCGCCACGGCACGCCCGGTGTGGGGCTCATCTCGCCGCCGCCTCATCACGATATCTATTCGATCGAAGACCTCAAGCAGCTTATTTTCGACCTCAAGCGGTCCAACCCGTCTGCTCGAGTCCACGTCAAGCTCGTGAGTCAGAAAGGCATTGGCGCAGTTGCTGCTGGTGTCACGAAGGCAAAAGCCGACGTCGTTCTTGTCTCCGGCCACGATGGCGGCACAGGGGCGAGCCCTTTGAATTCGCTCAAGCACGCCGGTACTCCCTGGGAGATCGGCTTGGCAGAGACTCAGCAGACACTCATGCTCAACGGCATGCGTGATCGAGTTGTTGTTCAGGTAGATGGCCAGATGAAGACCGGTCGCGATGTCATCGTGGGTGCGCTGCTTGGTGCTGAAGAGTATGGTTTTGCCACCGCACCTCTCGTTGTGTCTGGGTGCATTCTCATGCGCGTTTGTCATCTCGACACCTGCCCAGTGGGGGTAGCCACACAGAACCCTGAGTTGCGTGAGCGCTTTACGGGTAAGCCTGAGTTCGTCGTCAATTTCTTCGAGTTCCTGGCTCAAGAAGTGCGTGAATATCTCGCTGAGCTCGGCTTCCGTACGCTCGAAGAAGCGATTGGACACAGTGAGCTTCTCGACGTCGATCGGGCGGTTTCGCATTGGAAAACTGACGGGCTCGATTTGTCTCCTATCTTCGAAGGACCGCATTTCAGCGAAACTGAACCTCGTACTCACGCGGTTGAACAGGATCATGAACTCGCTGAGCACTTCGACCAGCAGCTCATTCAGTTGAGCGCGGCCGCCCTCGAAAACAAGCAGCCGGTAGAGATCGATCTGCACGTTCGCAACACGGACCGTGCAGTCGGGACCATGCTGGGTCACGAGGTAACCCGTCGTCACGGCGAGCACGGACTTCCTACCGACACGATCACTATTACGCTTCACGGTTCTGCCGGTCAGTCGCTCGCGGCTTTCGTGCCAGCAGGTATTTCGATCAAGCTCTATGGCGATAGCAATGACTATGTCGGTAAGGGTTTGTCTGGTGGCTCGGTTGTCGTGCGGCCCGATCTCTCTAGCGTGTTTGCGGCTGAGAAGAACGTAATCGCCGGAAACGTCATCGGCTACGGAGCCACGAGCGGAAGTATCTTCATCCGCGGCAAGGTCGGCGAGCGGTTCATGGTCCGCAACTCCGGCGCAACTGCCGTAGCTGAAGGTGTCGGAGACCACGCACTTGAGTACATGACGGGTGGGCTGGCACTTATTCTTGGCACTACCGGTCGCAACCTGGGTGCTGGAATGTCTGGCGGCACGGCATACATCCACCAACTCCGAGAGGAGCGCGTCAACGGTGACTCCCTGAGCTCGGGAGAGCTCGTGTTGAGCGGGCTCGGCAGTGGCGATATCGAAATCGTCAAGGATCTCCTCGAACGTCATCTCGAAGAGACCGGGTCAGTCGTTGCCGAAGGCATGTTGGCAGATATGGATGCCACGGCAGCCCAGTTCACGAAGGTCACCCCTCGTGATTACGCCGCCGTCATCCAAACTCGAGAGACTGCATTAGCCGAGGGACTCGACCCCGACGGGGACGTTACTTGGGCACGAATTAGGGAGGTAACCGGTGGCTGATCCGAAGGGATTCCTCAAGGTTCAAGAGCGAGAGCTTCCAAAGCGGCGCCCCGTCAGTCTTCGACTGATGGACTACAGGGAGGTCTACGAGCAGCAGGAGTCGGGTCAACTGACACGCCAAGCTGGTCGCTGCATGGATTGTGGTGTGCCGTTTTGTCATCAGGGCTGCCCGCTCGGCAACCTGATCCCGGAGTGGAATGACCTCATGCGTCGCGGTGAGAGCGCGGAAGCCATTGAACGCCTCCATGCAACGAACAACTTCCCAGAATTCACGGGGCGTTTGTGCCCGGCTCCCTGCGAGAGCTCGTGTGTGCTGGGTATTAACCAGCCGGCAGTGACCATCAAGCAGATCGAGGTCTCGATCATCGATCAAGCCTTTGCAGACGGTAACGTCACGCCCCACCCGCCTGGGCGGCTCACAGGTAAGACTGTGGCTGTTGTCGGTTCCGGGCCAGCTGGCCTTGCCGCTGCGCAACAGCTCACTCGCGCTGGCCACACCGTTGCAGTATTCGAACGCGAAGACCGCATCGGAGGATTGCTGCGTTATGGCATCCCTGATTTCAAAATGGAAAAGCGTCATATTGAGGCTCGACTGGCGCAAATGCAGGCAGAGGGAACACGGTTCCGTGCCGGCGTCACTATCGGCGTCGATATCTCTTGGAGCGATCTGCGTTCGCGCTACGACGCTGTTGTAGTTGCGACAGGTGCCACCGTGCCTCGAGACCTTCCGATTCCGGGTCGCGATGCGCTAGGCGTGCATTTCGCGATGGACTATCTCGTTCAATCGAACCGCGCTGTTGCGGGCGACACTGTCAGCGAGCAAATCACTGCGGAGGGAAAGCACGTCGTTGTGCTCGGCGGTGGAGACACAGGAGCTGACTGTATCGGTACCGCGCACAGACAGGGCGCTCTCTCGGTCACCAACCTCGCAATCGGCGTGCAGCCCCCCAGCGAACGTCCTGAACACCAGCCCTGGCCGCTTACACCTACGTTGTTCGAGGTTTCCAGCGCCCACGAAGAAGGTGGCGAGCGCCAGTACCTGGCGTCGACAGTGGAGTTCGTCACCAATTCTGTGGGTGAAGTTCGAGCCATTCGAGTCGCAGAGACCGAGTTCGTTGACGGCCGTCGCGTGCCTAAGGTTGGCACTGAGCGTGAGATCCCCGCAGATCTTGTGCTTCTCGCCCTCGGTTTCACCGGTCCAGAAACTGACACGCTCGACAAGCAGCTCCCACTCGAAGCTGATGCTCGAGGTAACCTCACTCGTGACGACAATTACGAGAGCGGAACTCCCGGCGTGTACGTCGCAGGAGATGCCGGTCGCGGCCAGTCGCTCATAGTCTGGGCGATCGCTGAGGGAAGGGCTGCAGCATCCGCTGTTGATCGCTACCTTGAGGGGGAGACACAATTGCCGTTCCCCGTTCGACCGGACGATCGCGGTATGTCCCTCTAGAAGTTTCACCACCACCACCACCACCACCAACCCGTCAAAGGAAGATATGAGACGCGCTAAAATCGTCGCGACCCTCGGCCCGGCTACGTCGAGCTACGAGAACATCAGGGCAATCATCGATGCAGGTGTCGATGTTGCTCGCATGAACCTCAGCCATGGAAGCTACGCCGTCCACGAAGAGGTGTACGCGAACGTTCGTCGCGCCGCGCAGGATGCTGGCAAGCCGGTAGCGGTGATGGTTGACCTTCAAGGGCCCAAAATTCGTCTTGGCAAGTTTGAAGACGGCCCCTACGATCTCGCTGTCGGAGACACTTTCAAGATCACGATCGAAGACATCGTGGGTAATCGCGAAATCTGCGGAACTACCTTCAAGGGCTTGCCTCAAGACGTTGCTCCCGGTGACTTCCTCTTGATTGACGACGGCAAGGTCAAAGTGAAGGTTGTGAGCGCAACTGACACCGTCGTGACCACTGAAGTAGTCGTCGCCGGTGCAGTTTCTAACAACAAGGGAATCAACCTTCCCGGCGTAGCGGTGAACGTTCCTGCTCTCTCTGAGAAGGATGAAGACGATCTTCGTTGGGGGCTGAAGCTCGGTGCAGACCTCATCGCGCTGTCCTTCGTGCGTAACGCGGATGACATCGTCCGCGTCCACGAAATCATGGACGAAGAAGGACGACGCGTTCCCGTCATCGCCAAGATTGAAAAGCCTCAGGCAGTCGATCACCTCGAAGCAATCGTGGACGCTTTTGATGCGATCATGGTGGCCCGTGGAGATCTTGGCGTCGAACTTCCCCTTGAGGCGGTGCCGATCGTCCAGAAGCGCACTGTCGAGCTTGCGCGCCGTATGGCTAAGCCCGTGATCGTTGCGACTCAGATGCTTGAATCGATGATTTCGAGCCCTGTTCCGACTCGCGCCGAGACGTCCGACGTTGCGAACGCCATCCTTGATGGTGCGGATGCCGTCATGCTCAGTGGGGAGACCAGCGTAGGGGAGTACCCCGTCATCACCGTTCAAACGATGGCAAAGATCGTTGAGTCGACAGAAGAGCACGGTCTTGACCGCATCGCTGAGCTCGGCACGAAGCCAAAGACCCAGGGCGGCGCGATCACTCTGGCTGCCGCAGAAGTTGCTTCCTTCGTCGAGGCTAAGTTCGTCTGCGTTTTCACCGAGTCAGGTGACTCCGCTCGGCGTATGTCGCGCTTGCGCTTCCGGATCCCGATGAAGGCATTCACCCCGAGCCCAGAAATTCAGCGTCGCATGTCGTTGATCTGGGGCATTGAGTCCTTCATCGTTGACCGCGTCACGCACACCGATGAAATGTACCGCCAGGTCGACGAAATTCTTCTCGGTCAAGAACTTGCTGAAGTCGGCGACAGGGTCGTAGTGATTTCGGGTTCCCCTCCCGGAATTTCCGGTTCCACTAACGACTTGAGAGTGCACATCATTGGCGATGCCGTCAATGCCAAGGCACCGGCTTGGGCTACGAAGTAGCGTCAGGACGCTTCTGAGGCTCCTCAGCGGCACGAACTTTCGAGTTCGTGCCGCTGAGGTCGTTAATGAGAAAAACCGAGAGCGCTCTATGCTCCCGGTTTTCCCGTCGAAATGTTGTGCCGAATGTGGGACTCGAACCCACACGTCCTTTCGAACAAAGCATTTTGAGTGCTCCGCGTCTACCATTCCGCCAATTCGGCTGACTACAACGCTGAATAGAATACCGTAGGCTTGCCTGTGTGACTGACCAAAACACCAATCAAACTGCTCCTCGCCGCGTTGTCGTTGCCGAAGATGAGTCGCTCATTCGCATGGACATTGTCGAAATCTTGCGGGATGCCGGCTACGAGGTAGTCGGAGAAGCCGGTGACGGCGAGACCGCTGTTGCCCTTGCGACCGAGCTGCGTCCCGATCTGGTCATCATGGATGTCAAGATGCCTCAGCTCGATGGAATCTCCGCAGCAGAGCGTCTCAGCGCCAACCACATCGCTCCTGTAGTCCTGTTGACAGCGTTCAGCCAGAAGGAACTCGTGGAGCGTGCTTCTGAGGCCGGTGCTCTGGCGTACGTGGTGAAACCGTTCACCCCCAACGACTTGCTGCCTGCGATCGAGATCGCTCTCAGCCGCTATACCCAGATCATCACGCTCGAGGCCGAGGTCAGCGACCTTGTCGAGCGCTTCGAGACGCGCAAGCTCGTCGACCGCGCCAAGGGGCTTCTCAACGAGAAGATGGGGCTCAGCGAGCCAGACGCCTTCCGTTGGATTCAGAAGGCCTCTATGGATCGCCGTCTCACCATGCACGACGTTTCGCAGGCAATCATCGATCAGTTGAGTGCCAAGAAGTAGAAGCTTCGCTAAAGACCCGGTGCGTCTCGCAATCACGAGACCCACCGGGTTTTTGGTTTTTTGGGCGTGCGACACGCCCGTGGTTACGTCGTGGGGCGATCTTTCAGTATGTTCGTAATCCGGATTGTAGAGAGTCGGCGCTCCTGCTCATCGCGAATGACGATCTCGTGGGTTGCTAATGTGCGCCCGAGCGCGAGCGCTGTGCACGTAGCGGTCACGACACCGGAGCGCGCTGACCGGCTATGAGTGGCATTGATCTCGATCCCCATGGCAATGCGCCCGGGGCCGGCATGGATCGCCGAGGAAATCGAGCCCAAGGACTCTCCGAGCACGACGTGTGCTCCGCCGTGAAGGATGCCGATTACTTGGGTGTTGCCTTCCACCGGCATCGTCGCGACGGAACGTTCAGCTCCCAGCTCGAGAAACTCGATGCCCATTTTTCGCGTGAGTGATCCGCCACCAGACTCAACGAGGCGAGCAATTAGTTCAGGATCGAGGTCGTCGGGGTACTTCACAGAGGGTGTCCTTCGTGTTGGGCCGTTTCCGCTGTCGGCAGCCCCGGCTAGGCTGGCTGCGTGTCGGATTCCCAAAAGCCTACTCTTATGATCATTGACGGCCACTCGCTGGCCTTCCGAGCCTTTTATGCGCTCCCTGTCGACAGTTTTCAGAACCGCGAGGGGCAGCACACCAATGCCATCCACGGTTTCTTGTCGATGTTGATTTCACTTCTTCAGAATGAGAAACCAACACACCTCGCGGTCGCATTCGATATTTCGCGGTACTCCTTCCGCACCCGCGAGTACCCCGAATACAAGGGAACTCGCAGCGAGACGCCCGTCGAGTTCGTCGGCCAAATACCGCTGCTCGAAGAAGCGCTGAAGGCCATGGGCATTCAGACGCTCAGCAAAGAGGACTTCGAAGCCGACGACATCCTCGCCACTCTGGCCCACGAGGGCTCAGAGAACGGCTATCGCGTGCTCGTGGTCTCAGGCGACCGCGATGCGATCCAGATGGTCAATGACAATGTCACGTTGCTCTACCCGAACGCTCGCGGTGTTTCTGAGCTCAAGCGGTACGACCGTGATGCTGTCGTCGAGCGATATGGCGTTGAACCCCATCAGTATCCGGATGTCGCAGCACTCGTCGGAGAGGCCAGCGATAACCTCATCGGCGTCGACAAGGTGGGGGAGAAGACCGCTGTTAAATGGGTCAATCTGTACGGGTCGCTCGACGAGGTGCTGGCTCACGCCGAAGAGATCAAGGGCGTCGTAGGTCAGAATCTTCGTGATCAGATTGATCGCCCTGTACGTAACCGCAAGCTCAACCACTTGTTGACGACTGTTGAGTTGCCGGTGAGCGTTGGTGACCTTGACCGCCGACCAATCGACGAGGCAGCCGTCCGTGAGGTATTTGATCGTCTGCAGTTCAAGACGTTGCTGCAGCGAGTAATGAAGATAGCTGCCGCCGAACGGGGCGATGAAGCAGCTGCCGCTACATCATCCGATGCCGTCGATGACGCGGCGGCTATTCCTGCCGTCCGAACCATGGTCGACGAAGAGCTCGCAAAATGGCTTTCTACCAACAGCAAAGACAACACGGCGCCGCTCGGGCTCACCGTCACGAGCGTAGACGGCGTTGTCACCGGGCTGGGGCTCGCGACCGCCAGCGAGACAGCTTTCGTTCCGTGGGCTGCAGAGCGCCCCGACTACGAGGCGCTCACTACCTGGCTCGCGAGTGATTCCCCTAAGTTCATGCACTCCGCCAAGACGCAACTGAAGGTTGCCGCGAACTCTGGCCTGGATATTTCCGGAGTTGCCTTCGACACGATGTTGGCCGCTTGGGTGCTCAAGCCGAGTGGTAAGCCCGAGGAGCTTGAGGCGCAGGTCTATAACTACCTCGGTGAAACGATCGAGCAGGGTGATCCCAATCAGTTGGTCCCCGAAACCGAGGAAATGAGTCCGGCGACTAAGTCGTGGTATGTCGTGCGGCTCGCCGAGTACCTTGCGTCGCGCCTCGACGAGGGGTCCCTTGCCGTTCTCACCGACATCGAAATGCCGCTCGTGCCCGTCTTCGCGCAGATGGAACGTACGGGAATCGCAGTAAACCGCCAGCTGCTCACTGACCTGAGTTCCTCGCTCAGCACGACAGCGGCCGACGTCGCCCGCAATGCGTTTGAAGTCATTGGTCGTGAGATCAATCTCGGCAGCCCTAAACAGCTACAAGACGTGCTATTCACCCAGCTTGAGATGCCAAAAACCCGTGCCAACAAGACCGGGTTCTCGACGGACGCTGCCAGTCTCGCTGATCTCCAAGAACAAGCGCCGCACCCGTTCCTCGATCTGTTGCTTCAGCATCGTGATGCGACGAAGCTGGTTCAAATCATCACCGGTATTGAGAAGGCTATCGATGATTCCGGTCGTGTCCACACGACGTATGAGCAGGCGGGATCGAGTACGGGACGCATTGCCTCAAACGATCCCAATCTGCAAAATGTGCCAGTCAAAACTGCCACGGGGCGACAAATTCGCGCGTCGTTCGAAGCGGGCGCAGGATACGACACTCTGCTCACTGCGGACTACTCGCAGATCGAGATGCGAATTATGGCTCATCTCTCCGGTGACGAGGGTCTTATCCAAGCCTTCAACGACGGAGAGGACCTCCACCGTTTCGTCGGCTCTCGCATTTTCGGCGTCGAGCCAGCAGACGTGACTGCCGAAATGCGCACCAAGGTTAAGGCGATGTCCTACGGGCTCGCCTACGGTTTGAGTGCGTTCGGCCTGAGCAAGCAGTTGCGTATCGAGACCAGTGAAGCAAAGGCGCTAATGACTGACTACTTTGCTCGCTTCGGCGCGGTACGTGACTATTTGCGCAACGTAGTTGAGCAGGCTCGAGTCGACGGGTACACCACGACGATTTTCGGTCGTCGTCGTCCCTTCGGCGATCTCAACTCCAAGAATCGCGTTCTGCGGGATAACGCAGAGCGTCAGGCCCTCAACTCACCTATCCAAGGTTCGGCAGCCGACATTCTCAAGCGGGCAATGCTGCAGATCGATGCTGATATCCGCAGTGAGGGACTCCAGTCGCGCATGCTGCTCCAAGTGCACGACGAATTAGTGTTTGAAATCGCTGGGGGAGAACTCGAGCGAATGACTACACTCGTTCATGAGCGAATGTCAGGGGCTGCGTCGTTGACGGTTCCGCTCGATGTACAAATTGGTACGGGTCACAATTGGGACGCTGCCGCGCATTAATCGCGCCAGTGGCGTACCCCGTGCGCCGCATACGGCACGCACGAGCAACACGCGAGCACCCCACGAAGGAGCAGATGTGAGTAGCAGAACAGTCACTGTTGGTTCGAAAGTGGGGCTGCACGCCCGCCCCGCTTCGGTGTTCGCCCGGGCCGTTGCTGAGAGCGGCGTTGTAGTGATGCTGACTGATGCCGCGGGTAAGACCGTGAACGCGGGCAGCATCCTTAGCGTGCTCTCGATGGGTATCGCCTACGGAGACACGATCACGCTCAGCTCTGACGATGAGAGCGCGGGCCCCGCGCTGGATTCTCTCGCGCAGCTGCTCGCAAGCGAACTCGACAACTAACACGCCCACCCGGCAACCTGAAGGAGCCCGACAACGATGTCAGAGACGAACACCTCATCCGCAGCATCTCACCACGCGCCTCGTGCGGCCACCCCCATCGACGCGATCGCCGAGGAGTGGGTGGAAAAGCTGGTCGAGCTCAACCCTGCTATCGGCACGTATATCGGTTCACCGGGGGAGCACGCAGGCTATGCCGACTACTCGCCCGAAGGTCACGCGGATGTGGTCGCGGCTACCCGCGAAGTGCTGGCACGTCTAGAAGCAGCTCCGATCGTCGATGATGTCGACGTCGTCACCAAGACAGAGCTGGTCTCGACGCTCAAGCTCGATCTCGATTCCGATGCCGCTCAATTGTGGAAACGGGATCTCAACAACCTCGCTAGCCCTGCTCAAGATATTCGTGGTGTTCTTGACTTGATGCCGACCGCCACTGAAGCGGATTGGTCTGTCATCGCCGATCGCCTCCACAACGTCCCCGAGGCAATCAATGGCTACATCGCTACGCTTCGCCACGGAATTGAAGGTTCAGTCGTTCCTGCCGAGCGTCAAGTTGCTGAAGTGATCGCTCAAGCGCGGCAAATCGCGGCTCCCGGCGGATTCTTCGACTCCTTCATCGCTCAGGCCGCCACAGTCGGTGGCAGTAGCAAACTTAACTCCGCTTTGTCGGAGGGAGCAGCGGCTGCAGCTTCCAGCTATCAGAAGCTCGAACGCTTCTTAGCCGAGGAGCTGGCGCCGAAGGCAACGTCGCAGGATGCATTTGGTCGCGATCTGTACGCGCTGCAGTCGCAGTCGTTCCTTGGCGCGAAGATCGACCTCGACGAGACCTATGAATGGGGAATCGAGGAGCTTGCGCGCATGACGGCCGAGCAACAGGAGATTGCTCACGAGATCAAGCCGGGCGCTTCTATTGCTGAAGCGATCGAGCTTCTCGACGCTGATCCCTCTCGCACACTCCATGGCACGGATGCACTGCAGCAGTGGATGCAGAAACTGAGCGATGAGGCGATCGAGGCGCTGGCGGGCACCCACTTCGACATTGCTGAACCGATGCGCGCTCTCGAGTGCATGATTGCCCCCACGCACGATGGAATCATCTACTACACCGGCCCCAGCGATGACTTCTCGCGCCCCGGCCGCATGTGGTGGTCTGTTCCCGAATCGGTAACGGAGTTCACGACCTGGCGCGAAGCTACAACCGTCTATCACGAGGGCGTTCCCGGCCACCACCTCCAAATCGCTCAGGCTGTCTACAATCGCGATCAGCTCAACACGTATCGCCGACAGCTGGCCGGCTCCTCAGGCCACGCCGAAGGCTGGGCGCTCTATGCCGAGCGGCTCATGAGCGATCTGGGCTTCCTTGACGACCCAGCCAACCGTCTCGGCATGCTCGACGGCCAGCGGATGCGAGCGGCTCGGGTTGTTCTCGACATCGGCGTGCACCTCGGCAAGCCCAAGCTCACGGGTTCTGGCGTGTGGGATTGGGACTATGCGCTCGATTTCATGACGAACAACGTCACTCTAGATCCCGCGAACGTGCTGTTTGAAGTGAACCGTTACTTCGGGTGGCCAGGGCAAGCTCCGTCCTACAAGGTTGGCCAGCGCATTTGGGAACAGTTGCGAGACGAGTGCCAAGCCATCGAGGGCGCGGACTTTGATCTGAAAGAGTTCCACCGGCGTGCTCTCAACGTTGGCGGCGTCGGTCTCGACACGCTCCGTACGGCGCTTTTGGCTCCATACTCGTTGTCGTAAGTTCACGGCCACGGACTCGCTGCAGGCGACTTCCGGCTCGTCGCGAGTGTGGCTAGAGTGAACTCCGCGAAGTGCCGGCGCTTCATGGTTGGTTTTGTGGCGACTGAGGGGCTAGGCTGGAGTGTCGCAATTGCGACTTCTTATTCGCCTGCCTTCGGCGATCCACAAGATCATTTCGTCGCTGGCCCAATTATGCGCTTCCTGAAGCGTGACCCATACCGGAGCAACTACTACATGACAAACGCAACGACCGACAAGGCACCCAAGCAGGTCGCCATCAATGACATTGGATCTGCTGAAGATTTCCTCGCCGCGGTCGAAAAGACGCTGAAGTTCTTCAACGATGGTGACCTTATCGAAGGTACCGTCGTCAAGATCGACCGTGACGAGGTTCTCCTCGACGTCGGTTACAAGACTGAGGGTGTCATTCCCTCTCGTGAACTTTCCATCAAGCACGACGTTGACCCCACAGAGGTCGTTAACGTTGGTGACACCGTTGAGGCCCTCGTTCTCCAGAAGGAAGACAAAGAAGGCCGCCTCATCCTGTCCAAGAAGCGCGCACAGTACGAGCGTGCTTGGGGCGACGTCGAGAAGATCAAGGAATCGGATGGCGTTGTCACCGGTTCGGTCATCGAGGTCGTCAAGGGTGGACTCATCGTTGACATCGGACTTCGTGGATTCCTCCCGGCATCGCTCATCGAGCTGCGCCGTGTTCGTGACCTCACGCCGTACCTCGGCCAGGAGATCGAAGCCAAGATCCTCGAGCTTGACAAGAACCGCAACAACGTTGTTCTGTCGCGCCGTGCACTCCTTGAAGAGACGCAGTCGGCTAGCCGCACTTCGTTCCTCAACAACCTCGCCAAGGGCCAGGTTCGCAAGGGTGTCGTTTCATCGATCGTCAACTTCGGTGCTTTCGTTGACCTTGGCGGCGTAGACGGCCTCGTCCACGTTTCTGAGCTCTCGTGGAAGCACATCGAGCACGCTTCAGAAGTTGTTGAAGTTGGCCAGGAAGTCACGGTTGAAATCCTCGAGGTTGACCTCGAGCGTGAGCGCGTGTCGCTGTCGCTCAAGGCAACGCAGGAAGACCCGTGGCAGGTATTTGCCCGCACCCACGCAATCGGACAGGTTGCTCCCGGTAAGGTCACCAAGCTCGTTCCGTTCGGTGCGTTCGTTCGCGTCGCAGACGGCATCGAGGGCCTCGTGCACATCTCCGAGCTTTCGGGTAAGCACGTTGAACTCGCTGAGCAGGTCGTGTCAGTTGGCGACGAAGTATTCGTCAAGGTCATCGACATCGACCTCGAGCGTCGCCGCATCTCGTTGAGCCTCAAGCAGGCCAACGAGGGTGTTGACCCCGAGGGTACCGAGTTCGACCCGGCTCTCTACGGAATGCTCACGGAGTACGACGACCAGGGTAACTACAAGTACCCAGACGGCTTCGACCCCGAGACTAACGAGTGGAAAGACGGCTTCGAGTCGCAGCGCGAGAAGTGGGAGCAGGATTACGCTGCTGCCCAGGGTCGCTGGGAACAGCACAAGAAGCAGGTTGCCGCTGCAGCGATTCAGGAAGAGTCGATCAGCAGTGCGCCCGCCGGAGCATCCTCGTTCTCGAACGACGACGCTGCATCGAGTGCAGGCGCCGGAACGCTCGCGGACGACGAGACTCTCGCCGCTCTTCGTGAGAAGCTCTCGAGCAACAACTAGTAGCACCGATCTCAACGCTGTGGCCAGTCTCCTTAGGGAGACTGGCCACAGTCAGTTAAGCGGCGTCGGAGAGTGGTGGATTATGCGCATCGCTGCACAGCTGGCCGCGCAGCACTCGAGAATGAGCAAGCGCACTCTGCCCCTATGGGACGAGAGAGGTGGTGCGGCGGGCTCGTCTCACCCGAACTACGAGAAGAACGATGAGCCCAATGATCGCTAGTACACCCAGTACTGGCACGATGAGGGCGAGCACGCTCAGCAGAACGCTGCTGATGTCCTCAACGGTGCTGACGACAGGCGCGGCGGCTCCTGCGGTAGCGGCATTCAGCGCTGGTCGCACGGCCATTTTAGCGGCATGAGTCGCGAGCGCTAGAACGATGCCTACCACGACGGGCACCCACGCAGTTGACGAAAAGAAGGACGCAGGATCGCTGACGACGGCAGTCTCTGAGGCCGCACCCGTTCCGAAGGCGATTCCGCCAGCGGCCGGTCGAATCACTGTCTGGATCCAATCATTGATTGAATCAACAACAGGAACTTTATCCGCTACGAGTTCAACGATGAGCAGTACAACAAGAATGCCGATAACCCACGGGTTCTCTAGCCAGACCCAGGCGACGGGGAGCTCAACGAAGTCGAAGACCCGCCCCGCGACACCCAAGATCAACAGGGGTATGTAGGCATTGAGCCCAGCTGCGACAGCCAGTCCGCTGCCGGTCAAAACTTCGAGCATCCGCAGTTCCTTCCTCCAGGCTGAGGTTAGCATTAGGGCATGCACTTGATTGCGCTCACGGGAGGCATTGCCTCCGGAAAATCGACAGTAGCGTCACGGTGGGCTGAGCATGGTGCCATCGTCGTTGATGCGGATGCCTTAGCCCGCGAGGTGGTGGAAGCTGGTTCGCCGACCTTGCAAGCGATCGTCGAGCGGTTCGGTGTCGACGTCCTGCACGAAGACGGCTCGCTCAATCGGCAAGCGCTCGGGGCTGCGATTTTTAGCGACACAGATGCCCGAGAAGCGCTGAATGCAATCACGCACCCGGCGATTAGCGCACTTGCACAACACCGCTTCGATGACGCTGCTGCTCGAAACTCTGAAGCTTTCATCGTTTACGACGTGCCACTGCTCGTGGAGTCACGGCAATCACTCTCCAAGTTCGGAGCAGTCGTGACAGTCGAGGCGGATGCTGACATCCGCGTAGAAAGACTGGTCGAACATCGCGGGATGGATCGCGCCGCGGCCGAGCGGCGGGTGGCATCGCAGGCTGCTGAAGAAGAGCGCCGAGCGATTGCCGATTTCGTTGTCGACTCAGGGGACTCGCTTGAGGACACTACTGCGCGTGCTGACGAGATCTGGTTCGCACTGGTGGAGAAACTCCAGTCTGCACACTGAGTGCGCGCTATCACACAACACTCAGGCTCGTTGTCAGTGCCCCTGTTTACACTTGAGGGATGCAACCAACTCGATCTGTGCGTCCTTTTGAGGTAATCAGCGAGTACTCGCCTTCAGGCGACCAGCCTCAGGCCATCAAGGAATTGGCTCAGCGAATTAACGCCGGTGAGACCGACATCGTTCTGCTGGGAGCCACAGGAACGGGCAAGTCGGCGACGACGGCGTGGCTTATCGAGCAGGTACAACGACCGACACTCATCATGTCGCACAATAAGACTCTCGCGGCCCAGCTTGCTAACGAGTTTCGTGATCTCATGCCTAACAACGCGGTGGAGTATTTCGTTTCGTACTACGACTACTACCAGCCGGAGGCGTACATCCCTCAGACGGATACATTCATCGAGAAAGACTCCTCGGTAAATGCTGAAGTGGAAAGACTTCGACACTCCACAACGAATTCGCTGCTGAGCCGTCGAGACACCGTCGTTGTGTCGACCGTATCGAGCATCTACGGCCTGGGCGCCGCTGAGTCGTATCTAGAAGCGATGATTGCCCTACAGGTGGGTATGCGAATTGATCGCGAAGCTCTGATTCGCAAGTTTGTCGGCATGCAATACCAGCGCAACGACTACGACTTCTCGCGAGGCAACTTTCGTGTGCGTGGCGACACTATTGAGATCATTCCGGTGTACGAAGAGCTTGCGATCCGGATTGAAATGTTCGGGGATGAGATCGAAGCGCTGTATTCACTTCACCCTCTCACGGGCGAGATCGTGAAGAAGATGGATTCGGTTTCAGTTTTTCCGGGCACTCATTATTCTGCGAGCCCTGAAACGATCAAGACGGCGATCGTCTCCATTCAAGAAGAGTTGGCAGAGCGGCTCGCGGTTCTCGAGCGTCAGGGCAAACTGCTTGAAGCGCAGCGACTGCGGATGCGCACGACATTCGACATCGAGATGATGGAGCAGATCGGCTTCTGTAACGGCATTGAGAACTACTCGTTGCACATGGACGGTCGGCAGCCTGGTGAACCTCCAAGCTGTCTCCTTGACTACTTCCCTGACGACTTCTTAGTTGTACTCGATGAGTCACACGTCACCGTCCCGCAGATCGGTGCGATGTACGAAGGCGATGCTTCCCGCAAGCGAACACTGGTGGAGCACGGTTTCCGCCTCCCGAGCGCTCTCGACAATCGTCCACTCAAATGGGAGGAGTTTCTCGATCGTGTGGGACAAAAGGTCTACCTCTCGGCAACTCCGGGCAAGTACGAACTCGGCATAACCGACTCAATTGTTGAGCAGGTCATCCGTCCCACCGGTCTTATTGACCCGCAGATCGTGGTGAAGCCGTCCAAAGGCCAAATTGACGACCTACTTGAACAGATCACCCTGCGCGTCGAGAAGAACGAACGTGTCTTGGTTACGACTTTGACCAAAAAAATGGCCGAGGAACTGACCGAGTTCCTGTCCGAGAATGGCGTACGAGTGCGCTATTTACACTCCGATGTAGACACGTTGCGTCGCGTCGAGCTGCTTACGGAGCTCCGACAGGGAGTGTACGACGTTCTCGTAGGCATCAACCTGTTGCGAGAAGGTCTCGACCTTCCTGAGGTGTCGCTTGTCGCGATTCTCGACGCAGATAAGGAAGGTTTCTTACGCTCGTCGACATCACTCATCCAGACCATCGGTCGTGCAGCCCGCAACGTTTCGGGCGAGGTCCACATGTATGCGGATGTTGTCACTCGATCGATGGCTTTCGCCATCGAGGAGACTGACCGTCGCCGCGAGAAACAGATCGCCTACAACACTGAGCATGGAATTGATCCGCAACCACTTCGCAAGAAGATCGCGGACATCACGGATGCGCTTCTACGCGAGGGCGCGGATACAGCAGAGCTTCTCGCTACCCGCAGTCGAGATGGAAAGAAGCGCACTCCGACGCCCAACCTCAAACGGGAAGGTATCGCAGCCGCTGGGGGTAACGACCTCGAGCAGATCATTTCGGACCTCAACGACCAAATGTTGCAGGCCGCGTCTGAACTCAAGTTCGAGCTCGCCGCACGGCTTCGTGACGAAGTCCAAGACCTCAAGAAAGAACTGCGCCAGATGGAACAGGCCGGACATTTGAAGTAATAGCCACCGTTGTGACTACTTTTCGCGACGGTGAAGAGACTCGTGCAGGTTAATGAACGCCCGCTCTGATTCGATTGAATCGAAGGAAACTGCGGTGGATCGTGCTGCGTCCCTCCGGTTTTCGACCGGCTCTTCACCGAGAACGCGAATGGCGTGCTCAATGTGAGAGAGTTCTGGTTCCACAGTGAGCCCCCCGCCACTCACGAAGGCAATTGGGATGCCACGGGTGTGGGAGTTCACGACGGGCGTTCCCGTCGCGAGAGCCTCAAGGGCGATCGCGTGACCAGCATGACCGCCTGTGGTCACCAGCGCGATGTCTGCTGTCGCGAATACTTCGGCACGTTCGTCAAGTTCAAGATCGCGTGCACTAAGAAATTGAACAGGTAGTTCGGCTGAACTGCGCTCAAGACGACTGCGGAGTGGGCCGTCGCCCAGGATGACGAGATGCACGTCCTTACCGGACGCGGTCATCCTTCTGATGAGATCGATCGCGAGAGCTGGTTGTCCTGCTGAGGTGAGGGGAGTAGCGCAGAGCAGCACTAAGTCAGCGTCGCTGGAGTCGCGCAAGCCACTGTTGTGGCGGAGTGGGGAAAACACCTCAAGATTGACTCCGTCTGGAGCATTCATGGGGTTCTCGGTATCAAGCGTCGTACTGGTCGAATGACGATCAGCACTGGGGACGCCCCCGTGAGGGCCTGCTGTCACGGGATCACTTGCCGGATGAGGTGACACACTCACGACCCGGTCGTAACCCGCCACGTCGCTGTGGGACGAGAAGGCCTCTTCGAGCGGAGTATCGACGATGAAAATTGCTGGCACGCTGCTACTCAATGCCCACGCTCCCAGCTCTCGAGCGCTCAACCGATCAGCGACCTCAATCTGATCGGGGACAAGTTTTTCTAATGCTCGCCGAATCGCCTTCGCTACCGGCACAAAGCCGCGAGCGAGTGCGCGGCCGCGGGCGGGGACAGTGACGACGGTGCCGTATTCCGCCCACGTAACGGAGGGCTCTGTGCCAGGCACGATAACCGTAAACTCGTGGCCCGCTGCGCGGTAGGCGAGACCACGAGAGCGAACCGCGCTCGACGGAGCGAGCGCGGGAACAGCGTAAAAGCTCGTGACGTGCGCAATGTGCATACTGCCATTATCCCGGCTGCCTCTCGTTGTACTCGGCGAACGTTCAGTCAATGTCAGTGGTCTCCGTAGAATAGTAAGAGTGACTACTGCTCAGTCGATCCCCAATTCTCATCTCAGCGTCCGTGGCGCTCGGGTCCATAATCTCAAGAACGTCGACCTTGAAATTCCGCGCGATTCTCTCGTTGTTTTCACCGGATTGTCCGGGTCTGGCAAGTCGAGCCTGGCCTTCGACACCATCTTCGCGGAAGGCCAACGCCGCTACGTCGAGTCTCTCTCCGCGTATGCTCGCCAGTTTCTTGGACAGGTAGACCGGCCCGATGTCGATTTCATCGAGGGCCTCAGCCCTGCGGTGTCGATCGATCAGAAGTCGACAAACCGCAACCCGCGCTCGACCGTGGGCACGATAACCGAGATTTACGACTACATGCGATTGTTGTGGGCGCGAATCGGAGTCCCTCATTGCGCGGTGTGTGGTGAAAAGATCGAGCGCCAATCTGTTCAGCAAATCGCAGACCAACTCATGAAGCTCGAAACTGGCAAACGCTACCAAGTAGTGAGCCCCGTCGTTTCGCAAAAGAAGGGCGAGTTCGTCGACCTCTTCGCGGAGCTAGCGTCGAGTGGGTACTCGCGCGCTATCGTCGATGGTGACGTCGTTCAACTCAGCGAACCGCCTAAATTGAAGAAGCAGTTCAAACACGACATTTCGGTTGTTGTCGATCGTCTGGTTGCCGGTGACGACATCCTGACGCGGCTCACAGATTCACTTGAGACGGCGCTGCGCCTCACCGACGGCACAGTCGCCATCAACTTCGTTGATGAAGAGGGGGATGCTGCGTGGCGTTCGTTCTCTGAGAAGCTCTCCTGCCCCAACAACCACCCGATACAGCTCACTGAAATTGAGCCGCGAACGTTCTCGTTCAACGCACCGTTCGGTGCGTGCCCGGAATGTTCAGGCTTGGGCACTCGAATGTCGATTGATGCTGAACTCCTGGTAGCAGATGACTCAGTGAGTCTTGCGGAAGGCGCTATTCTTCCGTGGGCGCAATCGGGCAAGGGGCTGTATAACTACTTCGAAAAACTGCTAGACGGGCTTTCGCGAGACCTCGACTTTTCGCTAGACACTCCTTGGGGTGAGTTGCCCGAAGACGTGCGTGAGGCAGTACTCCGCGGAAACGATTTCAAAGTATCCGTGAAGTGGAAGAACCGCTACGGCCGTGAGATGAAGTACTCCACGGGCTTCGAGGGCGTTATCCCGTATATCGAACGAAAGTATCTTGAGGCCGAGACCGACGTTCAACGCCAGCGTTATGCCGCCTACCTCCGCGAGGTTCCTTGTCCGGTGTGTGACGGAAAACGTCTCAAGCCGGAAGTCCTGGCCGTCACGGTTGCCGACAACAGCATCTCTGACATCTGTGAGCTCAGCCTTATTGACGCCTATGGCTTCATGAACGAACTCACGCTCTCTGAGCGAGACGCCAGAATCGCAGCGCAAGTTTTGCGTGAAATACGTCTGCGACTTGAGTTCCTCGTCGAAGTGGGACTCAGCTACCTTAACCTTGCTCGCGCAGCAGCCACCTTGAGCGGCGGAGAAGCTCAGAGAATTAGGCTTGCAACCCAAATCGGCTCGGGCCTCACTGGTGTGCTTTACGTGCTGGATGAGCCCAGTATCGGTCTGCACCAGCGGGACAACCGCCGGCTGATCGAGACTCTCGTTAAGCTCAAGAACTTGGGCAACACCCTCATTGTTGTCGAGCACGATGAAGACACTATTCGCACGGCAGATTGGGTCCTCGATATTGGACCAGGAGCGGGAGAGCACGGCGGAGAGGTCGTGCACTCCGGATCCTATGAAGAGCTGCTCAAGAACAAGAGTTCAATCACAGCCGACTACTTATCAGGCAGGAAAGCGATTGAGACGCCCAGAAAGCGCCGCCCCGTCGATAAGAAGCGTCAAATCGTTGTAGAGGGCGCTAAGGCGAACAACCTCAAGAATCTCACTGTGAAATTCCCTCTGGGCACCTTCACCGCCGTTACCGGTGTGAGCGGATCCGGTAAATCTAGCCTTGTCAACGACATCCTCTATAAGGTTCTCGCCAACGAGCTCAACGGTGCTCGTCAGATTCCTGGCAAGCACACGCGAGTCACCGGACTCGAAAACCTTGACAAGGTAGTGCACGTCGATCAGAACCCGATCGGTCGCACCCCACGATCCAACCCCGCAACCTACACGGGTGTCTTCGACAAGATCAGAACCCTTTTCTCTGAAACGGCGGATGCGAAAGCACGCGGCTACTTGCCGGGTCGCTTTAGTTTCAACGTCAAGGGCGGGCGTTGCGAGAACTGTTCTGGCGACGGCACGATCAAGATCGAAATGAACTTCCTGCCCGACGTCTACGTTGCGTGCGAAGTGTGCGGGGGAGCGCGGTACAACCGCGACACTCTCGCTGTGAAGTACAAGGCGAAAAACATCGCAGAAGTACTCGACATGCCGATCAGCGAAGCCGCAGAGTTTTTCGAAGCGATCTCGAGCATCCACCGGTATCTGAAGACGCTCGAAGAGGTTGGTCTCGGATACGTCAGGCTTGGCCAGAGCGCGACCACCCTGTCAGGTGGAGAGGCACAACGCGTCAAACTCGCGACCGAGCTTCAAAAGCGTTCAATGGGTCGAAGCATTTACGTGCTCGATGAGCCCACTACCGGCCTTCACTTCGAAGACGTACGCAAGCTTCTGCTCGTGTTAAATGGCCTCGTTGATAAAGGAAACACGGTCATTGTGATCGAGCACAACCTCGATGTGATTAAGTCGGCAGACTGGCTCATCGATCTTGGCCCTGAGGGGGGCTCCGGCGGTGGTGAGTTGCTGTCAACGGGAACTCCCGAAAAGGTAGCCAACGTAAAGGGCAGTCACACCGGCCAGTTTCTGGCCGAAGTCTTGAGCGGTGAACGTGTCTAATTTGCGAGGTTCGCGTCATGGCTAGCACGGTTGCGTGGCGTCCGCGGGCAGGCGACATACCGACTGAGCCGGGCGTCTACCGGTTTATTGATAACAAGAAGCGCGTCCTTTACGTCGGCAAGGCAAAGAACCTGCGTGCCCGTTTGAGCAATTATTTTGCTCCTTTGACAACGCTTCATGAGCGGACTCGTCGTATGGTGCTCTCGGCCTCAAATGTCGAGTGGACAATCGTCGGCAACGACTTCGAAGCTCTTCAGCTTGAATACACGTGGATTAAAGAGTTCGATCCGCCCTTCAACGTTCAGTACAAAGACGATAAGTCATACCCCTATCTAGCGATCACGATGGGCGATGACGTGCCACGAGTTCTCGTAACTCGTAATCGAAATCTTCCCAATGCGCGCTATTTCGGGCCATACTCTCGCGCGTGGGCTATTCGTGACACAGTGGACGTTCTGCTTAAAGCGTTTCCGATGCGAAGTTGCTCTACGTCCGTCTACAAGCGCGCTCAGCAGACAGGGCGACCATGTTTACTCGGCGATATTGGCAAGTGTGCCGCTCCCTGCGTAGGGCGCGTTTCGCAGCAAGAGCACAAATCGATCGCTCTCGACTTTGCTTCTTTTATGGCAGGCAACGACTCTCGAATGCTTGATTCGATTAGAGTAAAAATGGCTGATGCCGCTGGCACGCAAGATTACGAATCTGCCGCTCGCTATCGTGATCAGATCGGCGCGATGGAGACCGCTCTCGCCAAGAATCAGATTGTGCTGTCCGAGGATGTAGACGCCGATTTCTTCGGCATCGCTCACGATGAGCTCGCAGCGGCAGTGCAGCAGTTTATTGTTCGCGGCGGCCGAATTCGTGGTGTGCGCGGTTGGGTTGTCGACAAAGAGCTTGATGTTGAGCTCGGGGGACTCGTGGAATCTGTTCTTCAGAAAGCCTATGACGATAGTGCCCCACCGCGCGATGTCTTGGTTCCGACTCTCCCCGACGACAGCGCGGCTCTCGAATCGTGGCTGATGCAGCGCCGGGGACTTGGTGCCCGCGTGCGCTTGCGAGTCGCCCAACGTGGTGAGAAGGCGACGCTCGCCCAAACCGTGGAGACTAATGCCAAGAATGCACTCATGCTCTACAAGTCGAAGCGAAGTGGCGATTTCGTCGCGCGTTCGCAGGCTCTAGCAGACATCCAAGAGGCGCTGGGGATGACAGAAGCCCCACTCCGTATGGAGTGCTTCGATGTCTCTCACCTCTCCGGAACCAACGTTGTGGCATCGATGGTTGTTTTTGAAGACGGATTGCCCAAGAAACAGCACTATCGTCGTTTCAACATTGCCGAAACGACTGACGACACTGATTCTATTTATCAAGTACTGAAGCGCCGACTGGCCTATCTGGCTGCGGGTGACGCTGTTCCCACAGCCGCAGAGGCCGAGTCGGCGTTGGGGAGCACTCCCGTGTCAGGCGACCCAATGGGCGGTACCAAGAGTGTCGAAGCGGCCGCGCCGCCGTCCAAGTTCGCTTACCCGCCACAATTGCTCATCGTGGATGGTGGTCAGCCGCAGGTCAATGCAGCCCAACGTGCGCTCGAGGAGTCGGGAGTTTCGGGCATCCAACTCGCAGGCATAGCCAAGCGACTAGAAGAAGTCTGGCTTCCTGATTCCAGCTTTCCCGTCATCTTGCCGCGTAATAGTGATGCCCTTTTCTTAATTCAACGTATTCGGGACGAGGCTCACCGCTTCGCGATCACCCACCAGCGTCAGCGCCGGTCGAAAGACATTTCGTCTGTGCTCTCGACGGTGCCTGGTCTAGGTCCTTCGCGAATCAAAGCTCTACTTCAGCACTTCGGTTCTGTTGCCCGCCTCAAAGCGGCGACGTCCGAGCAGATCAGTGAAGTTCCCGGTATTGGAGAACAAACAGCTTCAGCAATAATCGAGAAGCTCGGCCCGGGTTCGCTCAGGTAGTCTGAACACACCATGAAACCAGTCACAGAGCAGCAAGAAGTTCTCATTGTGACCGGCATGTCGGGCGCCGGGCGTTCGACTGTTGGCAACGCACTAGAAGACCTCGGATGGTATGTCGTCGACAATCTTCCTCCGCAGATGCTTTTGCCCTTAGTGGACCTTGCTCATCGCGCCGGCGATTCGCTGCCTCGTGTAGCTGCCGTGATCGATGTCCGGGGAGGCAAGCTCTTCTCGGATGCCCAGAACGCCATCGAAACACTTCGCGGATCGACATCGTTGAGGGTCCTTTTTCTCGATGCGGAAGACGCGGCCCTAGTCCGTCGATTCGAACAGGTACGACGACCTCACCCACTTCAGGATGAAGGCACGCCGCTCGACGGAATCGCCGCCGAACGTACTCGAATGGCAGAAATTCGCTCGAACAGCGACATCATCATCGATACAACTGACCTCAACATTCATCAGTTGGCAACGACCATCATCGAAAAGTTCTCTGCGGAAAGTGATGCGGGTTTGCGTATTACTATTGAGAGCTTCGGATTCAAGTACGGTCTTCCGGCAGACGCCGACATGGTGGCTGACTGCAGATTCTTGCCTAATCCGTTTTGGGTGCCCGAGCTCAAGGCATTAGACGGGCTCGATGAACGAGTCCGAGCGTATGTTGTTGGGGCACCAGGAGCGCAGGATTTCGTTGCGGACTACGCACGAGCACTCGAACCTGTATTTGCCGGGTATCAGCGCGAGAATAAAAGACACGCAACGATCGCGATTGGCTGTACTGGTGGCAAGCACCGGTCAGTTGCAATCGCCGAAGAGTTGTCAGCAATTCTGAGTGGCCTACCAGGCGTCGCCGTGAGTATCAAACATCGGGACCGTGGACGAGAGTAGATTACTCATCCAACACGACCCTCATCTCGAAAGAAAGGCCAGTTAGTGGCATTAACTGCTGAAGTCAAAGACGAACTGGCACGAATTCAGTTGGGCAAAACGAGTGAACGTGCCGCTGAGCTCGCTACTATCCTGCGGTTTTCCGGTGGATTGCACCTGATTTCTGGCCGCATTGCCGTCGAATCAGAGCTAGAGACTGAGCTATTGGCTCGCCGCGTGCGCCGCGATATAGCGGAGCTGTACGGAGTTCGCTCAGAAATTTCTCGGGTCGCTTCTTCGGGAGGCGGTCGACGCACAAATAATCTTCTCGTGCGGGTGCTCGACGGGGGAGAGACCCTTGCGCGTCAGACCGGACTGTTGGATGCTCGGCGGCGTCCCATCCGAGGCCTGCCTAATAAGGTCACGACCGGTGGTCGGGGAGAGCTCGCCGCCGTCTGGCGTGGTGCCTTTCTCGCGGCAGGTTCCCTCACAGACCCTGGACGCTCTGCCGCGCTCGAAGTCGTCTGTCCCGGCAACGAGGCAGCAATGGCACTTGTCGGTGCTGCGGGACGTCTTCGCGTCGCGGCCAAGGCACGCGAGGTGCGCGGCGTGCATCGCGTCGTCGTCCGCGATGGTGAGGCAATCAGCACGATGCTGACCATAATGGGGGCTGGCACCACTGTTGTGAGTTGGAATGAACTCCGTCAACGCAGGGAAGTTCGCGCGACAGCTAATCGCCTCGTGAACTTCGATGATGCGAACCTGCGCCGTTCGGCGCAGGCTGCGGTTGCCGCGTGCGCTCGAGTTGAGCGTGCACTTGAGATATTGGGGGACGATGTTCCGCAGCATCTCAGATACGCTGGCGAACTTCGCCTTAGCCATCGCGACTCTAGTCTCGACGAACTCGGGCACCACGCGGACCCGCCTATGACCAAAGATGCTGTTGCCGGTCGAATTCGGCGCCTACTCGCCATGGCAGACAAGCGAGCAAGCGATCTCGGCATTGCGGGCACCGAGGCTAACCTTCCCGTTGAGTTAGACGAGGCTTAGCGTTCACTCCATGCGGCACGAGTGTCGCATGGACGTGGTTAGACTGGAACTATCGCCTGACCGTGCTCATCAGCCGGTGAGGAATCTAGATCCTAGGAGGACTTTCGATGGCTGACTACACTCTTCCCGAACTCTCGTACGACTACTCCGCGCTTGAGCCAAGCATCAGCGCGACGATTATGGAATTGCACCACAGCAAGCACCACCAGGCCTATGTCACTGGCGCAAACGCTGCGATCGATGGCCTTGCCGAGGCGCGGGATAGCGGCAACCTCGCCAACGTGAACAAACTTGAGAAAGACCTAGCATTCAACTTGGGTGGTCACGTCAACCACTCAATCTTCTGGACCAACATGTCGCCCAATGGGGGAGACAAGCCCACAGGTGACCTCGAAAGCGCGATCAACGATCACTTCGGATCGTTCGACAAGTTCACGGCTCATTTCACCGCAACTGCCATGGGCGTTCAGGGATCCGGATGGGCAGTGCTCGCGTGGGATTCGATCGGTGAGCGACTCATCATCGTTCAGTTCTTTGACCAGCAGGGCAACCTCCCCGCCGGCATCGTGCCTCTCCTCATGCTCGACGTGTGGGAGCACGCGTACTACCTCGACTACAAGAACGTGCGCGCTGACTACGTCAAGGCGTTCTGGAACATCGTTGACTGGGCAAACGTGCAAGACCGCTTCAGCGCAGCTCGCTCGAAGACAAACGGTCTCCTGCTACTCTCGTAGCGGCATCGTGGCCGGGTTAGGCCCCGGCTTAAGCCCTGTCTCCGCTAAAGCAATATCCCACCACTACAGCACGACGCGTCGAAGACGCCTGATTTTCTGGAGTAACAGTGAGCGTAAAAATCGGTATTAATGGTTTCGGTCGCATTGGCCGCAACTTCTTTCGAGCAGCTATGGCCAAAGACAGCAACATCGAAATCGTTGCGGTCAACGACCTAACAGACAACAAGACGCTCGCTCATCTGCTCAAGTACGACACCATCACCGGTCGTCTCAACGCCGACGTTACGTTTGATGACGACCAGATTGTCGTTGACGGCAAGGCCATCAAGGTCTTCGCTGAGCGCGATCCTTCCAACCTGCCTTGGGGCGAATTGGGTGTTGACATCGTTATTGAGTCCACTGGTCACTTCACCAAGTCGGCGGATGCCGCGAAGCACATTGCTGCTGGGGCCAAGAAGGTCATCGTTTCGGCACCGGCAACAGGTGACGACGTCGCGACGTTGGTGCTCGGAGTGAACGAAGACACCTACGATGCTGCGGTACACAACATCATCTCGAATGCGTCATGCACCACGAACTGCTTGGCACCTCTTGCCAAGGTATTCATGGACAACTTCGGCATCGAAACCGGCTTCATGACGACGGTTCACGCGTACACTGCAGACCAGAACCTTCAGGACGGTCCTCACGGCGATCTTCGTCGTGCACGCGCTGCAGCACAGAACATCATCCCGACTTCGACAGGTGCAGCTAAGGCGCTTGGCCTTGTCATCCCCGAACTCGTCGGCAAGTTGGATGGCTACGCACTGCGCGTCCCGGTTATCACGGGATCGATCACGGACCTCACGATCACCACGAATTCCGAGGTCACCGTCGAGCAGATCAACGCGGCTTACAAGGCAGCAGCAGAAGGCCCCCTCAAGGGAATCCTCAAGTACACCGAAGATGCCATCGTGTCGACCGACATCGTAGGCGACCCTCATTCGTCGATTTTCGATGCGGGACTTACCAAGGTAATCGGCAACCAGGTCAAGGTAGCTTCGTGGTACGACAACGAGTGGGGTTACTCCAACCGCCTCGTTGACGTTGCAGAGTTCGTCGGCGCCCGCCTCTAACACTCAACCGATTATGAGCCTCAGAACTCTTTCAACGCTCTCCGATCTGCGCGGAAAGCGCGTCATCGTCCGTTGCGATTTGAACGTCCCGCTCAAGGACGGCCACATCACCGACGATGGTCGCATTCGCGCATCTTTGCCGACGCTCAACGCCCTCATCAACCAGGGTGCACGCGTGGTCATCGTTTCTCACTTGGGTCGCCCCGGGGGAGAACCCGATGCACAGTACAGTCTCGAGCCCGTCGCTCAGCGACTCTCGGAGCTACTGGGCAAAGCAGTCGTGTTTGCCAAAGACACCGTGGGCCACGCCGCCGAGCAGGCGGTCGCGGACCTTGACGACTGCGGTGTAGCACTGTTGGAGAATCTGCGGTTCAATTCCGGTGAAACCTCCAAGTCAGAGACCGAACGCGAAGAGTTTGCTGGCAAGCTCGCGCGCTTCGGCGACGCGTTCGTCTCTGACGGTTTCGGAGTAGTGCACCGCAAGCAAGCGAGTGTCTTTGAACTGGCGAAAGTGCTCCCCAGCGCTGCTGGTCTGCTCATTGAGACAGAACTGAAAGTGCTTGAGCGCCTCACAGTAACCCCTGAGCGTCCCTACACCGTGGTTCTAGGTGGTTCGAAGGTTTCGGACAAGCTCGATGTGATCGGCGCCTTGCTTCCTCGCGTCAACTCACTTCTCGTAGGCGGTGGAATGCTCTTCACCTTCCTCGCCGCCCAAGGGTACAAAGTCGGCGCAAGCCTTCTTGAGCAAGACCAGCTCGAGACCGTCAAGCGCTACTTGGCTCAGGCGGATGAACTAGGCGTGGAGATCGTCCTCCCCACCGACATCACCGTGGCAGCATCATTCGGCCCTGATGCGGCTCACACTGTGACTTCGTCCGATGCGATCGAGGACACTGAGTTTGGTTCCGCGGGAATCGGACTGGATATCGGCCCAGAGACAGCCGTACGATTTGCCGAATTCATACGGGATTCGAAGACCGTGTTTTGGAACGGCCCTATGGGCGTTTTTGAGTTCTCTGCGTTTGCCTCTGGAACTAAGGCGATCGCTCAAGCACTCACAGACACTGAAGGTTTCGGCGTGGTTGGCGGCGGGGACTCGGCCGCAGCCGTTCGCGCTCTAGGTTTTGACGACGACCAATTTGGTCACATTTCTACGGGTGGCGGTGCAAGCCTCGAGTTCCTTGAGGGAAAGCAGCTCCCCGGACTGGAGGTACTTGGATGGCAAAGGTAAAGCGCGTCCCGCTCATCGCGGGAAACTGGAAGATGAATCTTGACCATCTTCAGTCAATCGCTTTCGTACAGAAGCTCGCATGGACTCTTAAGGACGCTAATCACGATTTTGGCGTCGACGGAGCGGAAGTAGCAGTGTTCCCTCCGTTCACAGACCTGCGTTCTGTGCAGACTCTCGTCGCAGCCGACAAACTCGACGTTCGCTTCGGTGGACAAGATCTTTCTGAGCACGAATCCGGTGCCTACACCGGCGAGATCTCTGGAGCATTCCTTTCTGCGCTCGACTGCCGCTACGTTCTCATTGGACACTCAGAGCGTCGCACGATGCACGGCGAAACCGATGAGCAGCTTGCTCGCAAAGTTGCCGCCGCGCTCAAACACGGGCTAGTTCCCGTTCTGTGCGTGGGCGAAACTGCTGATGACCTAGAGGCTCACGGCCCGAGTGCGGTGCCGGTTGCTCAGCTGAAGGCTGGCCTGGCCGGCATCACAGGCGCGCCCGAGATTGTTGTGGCGTACGAGCCAGTGTGGGCCATCGGCTCCGGAAAGGCAGCCACTCCTGAACAAGCAGAACAAGTTGCTGCTCGACTCCGCGAAACGCTCGCTGAGGTTCTGGGCGAGGACCTTGCTGCTTCGACGCGAATCCTCTATGGCGGTTCCGTCAAGTCGAGCAACATCGCAAGCCTCATGCGGGAACCCAACATCGATGGCGCGCTCGTGGGCGGTGCAAGCCTAGATGTAACCGAATTCGCGAGCATTTCGCGCTTCTCCAAGCACGTCGGCACCTAAACGCTATACTGTTCGAGGCCGCTACGGCCTGTTCGAAAGGTTTTTTGTGGAAATTCTCCAAGTTGTGCTGCAGGTATTGCTCGGTATTACGAGCTTGCTGCTCACACTTCTTATCCTTCTCCACCGCGGTCGCGGTGGAGGTCTCTCCGACATGTTCGGAGGAGGAGTAACGTCCAACCTCGGCGCGTCGGGTGTTGCTGAGCGCAACCTCAATCGCATCACGGTCATCTTAGGTATTGTCTGGATAAGCTGCATCGTGGTTCTCGGTCTCATCACCAAGTTTGACGGCGCCTAAGAGGCTAACTCTCTCAACGAAGGAACACAGTGGTATCTGGCGGAAGTGCAATTCGTGGTTCGCGCGTGGGCGCAGGACCAATGGGCGAACAAGATCGTGGTTTTCATGCTGATCGTGTCCACATTTCGTATTGGGATGCCGCCGGCAACGAGACCGTTCGGTCATTCGCCGCCAATGTGCCTGACGAAGACATTCCTGAGACGATTGACTCGCCCTCGACAGGGCTTCCTGCAGGACGCGATAAAGAAAATCCTCCTTCGGTGACAAAACTTGAACCTTACAAGACGCATCTCGCTTACGTAAAAGAACGTCGTAGCGATGATGAAGCAGCCGAACTTCTTGATGAAGCACTCGTACAGCTGCGGACTCGTCGCGGAACTATCGGTTCATAGGGCTCGCAATCAGCTCCATCGGGTCGCGCTCCGCATAATGCTCAAGGCCCCAACCAATATTGGTTGGGGCCTTGAGCATCTGATGTTCCAGGGTTCGAGCCGACCTCCCTGGTCGGAGCTAGCTACGTTCTAGTGTTCATCCGTGGAATCCGCACTCGTCCAGAACTGACCTGGGTCGATTAGCGACGCCGGCACTTGTGCCGCTGCATCCGAATCAACAAAGAACAAGGTCTTTCGGCGACCTTCAAGCCCTGCTGCGGGAACTTCGTTGTAGCTCGCACCCGCGAGCGTCAGACCGAGAGCAGAAGCCTTATCCGCGCCCGCGACAACCGCCCAAATTCGCACAGAAGAGTTGATGACGGGGAGAGTAAGGCTGACGCGCTCATCGGGGGGCTTGGGGGAGTTGCGAACCGCAATGACTGTACGATCGAGCTCCCTGATCCCTTCGCGTTCGGGGAAAAGCGACGCGACATGGCCATCAGGGCCGACCCCGAGGAAAACGATGTCGAAGTTCGGGTACTTACCCGTGCGCGCTGAGTGGGCCCTGAGGTCGTTTGCGTAGGCTTGAGCCGCATCGTCAAGCGAGAGACCGGAATCCGAGGCTGCGACTGCGTGCACTCGCGAAGCGGTTACGGGAATATGGTCGAGCAACGCCTTTCGCGCCTGAAAGTCGTTTCGTTCAGGATCACCGGCGGGTAGCCAACGCTCGTCGCCCCACCAAAAGTTCACCCGAGACCAGTCAACCGCGTCGCGCTGTGGTGACTCATTAATTGCTTCGAGAACAGCCTGTCCCATTGTTCCACCCGTCAAGACGACAGTGGCCTCATCGAACTCCGCAATTATCTGCGGCACCTTAGAAAGAAAACGCGCAGCAACTGCGTGCGCCAATTCAGCTTTGTTGGGATGAACTATTGCTCGACGTTCGTTACTCATCAGATTTCTGCCTTCACGTATTTCTCGATCTCAACGCCAGTGATTTCGCTCACTCCGCGACGTACGACGTTCCCAAAGAGCGTGTCAGGGTCGAGCCTACGCAGCTCCTCAGAGAGACAATCGCGAAGGTTTCTCCGGGGGAGTGAGATGTCGTGCACCGGCTGATCCGGCTGTGTCAAGGTCGCGACCGCCGCAACGTTGCGCTCTAACGTGATCGTTCCCGATGCCCGCTCGAGGGTTACAGCATGGATTCCGGTGGGAACGGGCGAGCCTTCCGCGACGTGGAGTGCCACCTCGACCTTGAGCTGCATCTGCAACCATGCCGCAAGAAGCATCGTGGACGCCGAGTCGGCGGCGCCGCTGACGGTAACGGCGGTGATCGGTTCGAACGGAGGCTGATCGAGCACCGCAGCGAGTTGAGCGCGCCAGAGAGTCAGACGCGTCCACGCGAAGTCTGTATCGCCAGGCACATATGTTTTGCACATCCGATGCATCGCATCGAGGGGCGAGGTGCTAGCCGCGGCATCGGTTATCCTTCGTTGCGCGATTCGACCTAACGGCGACTCTGAAGCACTGGTTGGCCCCTCACCCGGCCACCATGCGACAACGGGAGCATCCGGAAGAAGAAGTCCAGTAACGAGGCTCTCTTGGTCAAGAGCAGCATCACCGTGCGCTGTTACGACGATTACCTCACTGGCACCGGCATCTCCGCCGACACGAATTTGTGCATCGACCCGTGCTTCCTCGTCGGCTGACGGTGTCGTTGCGCTGGTCGAGACGACCAATACACGCATCGGGTGCTCTCGAGATGCGTCATTTGCTGCTTCAATTGCCTCTTCTTCGTTTCCGAATTCGGTAGCAATAATCAGCGTAAGCACTCGCCCGAGAGCAACAGCACCACCATCTTCTCGAATTCGGACGAGGGTTTTCGAGATTTTGGCGGTTGTCGTGTTCGGTAAATCAACGATCATGGTCGTCTCCAGACTCGGCCGTCGCGCTCCATGAGGTCATCGGCAGATTTCGGGCCCCACGTTCCGGGACGATATTGCTCCGGCGCACCCTGCGACGCCCAGAACTCTTCAATGGGGTCAAGAATTTTCCAACTGAGCTCGACCTCTTCATGTCGAGGGAACAGAGGTGGGTCTCCGAGGAGCACATCGAGAATGAGCCGCTCGTACGCTTCAGGGCTCGCCTCCGTAAACGCATGGCCATAGCCGAAGTCCATGGTGACGTCGCGAACGTGCATTTCTGCTCCAGGAACTTTGGAACCAAATCGAATTGTGACTCCCTCATCCGGTTGAACGCGAATAACGAGGGCGTTTTGTCCGAGCGCTGACGTGCGACTCTCTTCGAACAGATACTGGGGCGCTCGCTTGAAGACAACCGCAATTTCAGTCACACGGCGACCGAGGCGCTTGCCCGCGCGGAGGTAGAAGGGCACACCAGACCAGCGTCTAGTACCGATGTCCAGCCGAATCGCAGCGTAGGTTTCAGTGGTCGAGTCGGGGTTCATGCCATCTTCGTCAAGGAACCCCGTTACTTTTTCGCCCCCTTGCCAACCGCCGGCATACTGTCCGCGAGCAGTGTGTTCGCCAAGGTTCTCGGGCAGACGAACAGCTGAGAGCACTTTCTCTTTCTCCGCGCGCAGGTCAGCAGCATCGAACGAAACTGGTTCTTCCATCGCAGTGAGTGCAAGGAGCTGAAGAAGATGATTCTGGATGACGTCGCGCGCTGCACCGATCCCGTCGTAGTAGCCTGCACGGCCCCCTACTCCGATGTCTTCCGCCATTGTGATCTGCACATGGTCTACGTGATTCGAGTTCCAGAGGGGCTCGTATAGCTGGTTCGCGAACCGCAACGCGAGAATGTTCTGGACCGTCTCTTTACCGAGGTAGTGGTCAATTCGGAACACACTATCCGGAGGAAACACAGACTCAACCACATCATTGAGTTCGCGAGCGGTTCGGAGGTCGCTACCGAATGGCTTCTCAATGACGACACGACTCCACCGGCCGTCGCGCTGCTCAGCGAGTCCTGAATTTCGGAGTTGTTCCGTTACTTGAGGAAAGGACTTCGGAGGGATCGAGAGATAGAAGGCATGGTTTCCCATGGTTCCCCGTTCACGATCCAGCTCTGCAAGAGTGGTCTTGAGTCGCTCGAATGCAGCCGCATCGTCAAATTCTCCTTGGACGAAGCGAATTCCTTGAGCGAGTTGCTTCCAGACATCCTCATCGAAGGCGGTACGAGCGTGCTGCTTCACCGCATCATGAACAACTTTTTCGAAGTCCTGGTCTTCCCAGTCTCGGCGAGCAAAACCTACAAGCGCGAAGCCAGGAGGAAGCAGCCCCCGGTTGGCGAGGTCGTAGACCGCCGGCATCAACTTCTTGCGCGACAGATCTCCAGTTACGCCAAAAATGACCAAAGCGCTCGGACCCGCAATGCGATTGAGCCTGCGGTCTGAAGCTAACCGCAAGGGGTTAAATTCAGCACTGATGTCAACGGGGGACATACTTCTCCTCTGTAGGCTGCGCCCTCGAGCGGCAGCTATCCGATCGCGTCGAGAACGAGCGGCAACGAAACCTGGGGGTTTGAAACCGTAAGGCTCAAAACCGGGCGGCCGTGACCCGCGAGAACGCTAGCATCGCCAGCGGCCTGTGCGCGGATGAGTTCGCCGAACGTGAACGGACGGTCCGGGATCTGCAGATCTCTGTCCTCAACAACGATGATTTGCAAGAACACCCCGACAGCGGGGCCACCCTTGTGGAACTGCCCGGTGGAGTGGAGGAATCGAGGGCCCCAACCGAAAGTAACGGGGCGTTTCGCCCTCGCTGCCGCGCGTTCCCGCATTTCCGCGAGCTCTGGGTACGCTGTGCGATCTGCGTAGGCCTGAATGGCGACATAGCCGTCATCGTCCAAGTAAGACAGCAATGACGACACGACGCTTGCGAGATCGTTGCTGTTGGTAACTACGCCTTCGGTGCCACGAACTTCGACATCCCCAGCCGTGAAAGCTGGTGCCTCTGGAGGCGTCGGGTTGTCGATCAGTTCACGCGCTGCCACCTTCGCAGCTTCAACATCCGGCTGGTCGAAAGGATTGATGCCGAGGAGGCGGCCGGCAACAACCGTCGCATACTCCCACAACAACAGTTGCCCACCGAGCGATCCGGCTATTTCAATTTCACCTTCGACGACTTCTTTCGTGTCGTCCCAGTCGCCGACGAGCCGGACAATCTGCAGGTCTTCGAGTCCCTCGCCGATCTCAGGCGATCCAGGTTGGAGTACGACCGGCAGTATCCCTGTGCCGAGCTTTCCTGTCGACTCAGCAATGAGCTGTTCTGCCCAGTCTCCGAACCCGAGGATGTGGGTGCCATCCGAGACGATGCCCAATTTGTCTTTACGAGGATCAGCTCCGGCGATTGCAGCGCCCAGGACGAGACCGGGGTTGCTCTCGTTATCAACCGCAAGCTCAACCATCACTGCTTCAGCCTCATCGAGAAGTTCGGCGAGATCCACACCGGCCAACCCTGAGGGCACTAGTCCGAAAGCAGTGAGCGCTGAGTATCGCCCGCCAACATTGGGGTCAGCGTTGAATACGCGGTATCCCGCAGCCCGGGCCGCAACATCAAGAGGTGATCCTGGGTCAGTCACGATGACAATACGTTCGCGGGGATCAATTCCTGCGTCGGTGAAGAACTTCTCATAAATGCGCTTCTGCGAGTCGGTCTCAAGCGTAGAACCTGACTTCGACGAAATGACCACAGCGGTAGAGGTCAGACGGTCTGCGAGAGCCGCCTGAACTTGCGCAGGATCCGTCGAGTCGAGAACGGTGAGTTCAACACCATAGGTGCGAGTGATGACCTCGGGCGCAAGCGACGAGCCGCCCATGCCGCCGAGAACAAAGTGGTTGATGCCATCCGCACGCAGCTTGTCGCGCAACGCGTAGATGTCATCGATCATCGGGCGGCCGACAGAGACTGCTTCGACCCAGCCGAGGCGCTTCGCAGACTCATCTTCAGCGTCGGGCCCCCACAGAGTGGCATCTCCGCCAGTGATACGACTCGCAACAAGATCATTGACGAGCTGCGGAACAATCCGGTTCACTGCCTCCGCAGCTGCCCCGGATACTGCGAGCTTGACACTCATTTTGCAGCCTCAAGGGCGGCAGAAACAGTGTCAAGAAGTTCGTTCCACGAAACAATGAACTTTTCAACGCCCTCCTTCTCGAGAAGAGCGGTTACTTCATCGTACGAAATTCCGAGCGCAGTGAGCGCGTCAAGCGTGATATTCGCTGCGTCATAGTTCGATGTCACCTGCTGGCCTTCGATCACGCCGTGGTCGAACGTTGCTTCCAGAGTCTTCTCCGGCATCGTGTTGACGGTATCGCCAACCGCAAGTTCGGTCACGTACAGAGTGTCGGGAAGGCTCGGGTCTTTAACACCGGTGGATGCCCACAGCGGACGCTGCTTGTTCGCGCCAGCAGCGATAAGCGTCTGAGCGCGCTCCGTTGCGAAAGCACTCTCGAACACCTGATACGCGAGACGGGCGTTAGCAACGCCAGCCTTGCTCTTGAGCGCCTTGGCTTCATCCGTTCCGAGCGCGTCGAGACGCTTGTCGATTTCCGTATCAACTCGGGAGACGAAGAAGGAAGCCACTGAGTGGATCTTAGAGAGATCGTGGCCGGCCGCATGAGCTTTCTCAAGCCCGGTGAGATAGGCCTCGATGACCTCCCGGTGACGTGCCAAGCTGAAAATCAGCGTGACGTTCACGCTGATACCTGCGGCGATCGTCTCGGTGATTGCCTCAAGTCCTTCAACTGTTGCGGGGATCTTGATCATCGCGTTCTCGCGAGCGACCTTTGCCCAGAGTTGCTGTGCCTGAGCGATGGTTCCTGCAGCATCGTGCGCAAGTCCAGGCTCAACCTCGATCGAAACCCGACCGTCACGCCCAGATGTTGCGTCGTATACGGGACGGAAGATGTCGCTGGCGGCAGCTACGTCATCCGTAGTGATCTCGAACACGGCATCAGTAACAGTGGTGCCCTGAGCGGCAAGAGCGGCGACCTGCTCGTCATAGGCTTCGCCCTTGGCTAGAGCCGTCGCGAAGATCGTCGGGTTAGTCGTGACACCGACGACATTGCGTGACGCCATCAGTTCCTGCAGACCGCCGGAATTGATGCGTTCTCGAGAGAGGTCATCGAGCCAAATGCTTACTCCAAGGTTGGAGAGCTCGGCGGTGGGGGTTTGGTTCGTCATAATTATCTCCTTGACTGGGGGCGCCTAAACGGCATCCAGTGAATCGCGTGCGGCGGCCACAACGGCCTCGGTGGTGATGCCAAACTCACGGAAGAGCGTCTTGTAGTCGGCAGAGGCCCCGAAGTGGTCGATCGAGATGCTACGGCCTGCGTCGCCTACATACTCGCGCCATCCCGTGGAAACCCCGGCCTCTACAGACACACGTGCACGCACAGTAGAAGGCAAAACGGACTCGCGATATTCCGCAGACTGCTCCACGAACCACTCAAGGCTCGGTGCGGAAACAACGCGAGCGTTGATTCCGTCAGCTTTCAGCACCTCGCGTGCTTCGACGGCGAGTTGAACTTCAGAACCCGTAGCGATCAGGATGACCTCGGGCGTCCCGTTCGGAGCCTCAGCGAGCACGTAGGCGCCACGAGAAACGTTCGACGCGGCAGCAAAGGTCTCGCCGCTTGCATCTCCTTCGCCACGCTCAAATACGGGAATGTTCTGACGCGTCAGCGCGATACCTGCGGGGCCGTTCCGGCGCTCGAGGATCGTCTTCCAAGCCCATGCCGTCTCATTGGCATCTGCAGGACGCACAACGTCCATGCCGGGGATCATACGGAGGCTAGCGAGTTGCTCGATGGGCTGGTGAGTCGGCCCATCTTCGCCCAACGCGACTGAATCGTGTGTCCACACAAAGATCGACGGCACCGCCATAAGTGCTGCAAGCCGAACTGCGGGACGCATGTAGTCGCTGAAGATCAGGAACGTTCCACCGAATGCACGAGTGTTTCCGTGCAGCACGATTCCGTTGATGATGGCGCCCATCGCGTGCTCGCGAATGCCGAAATGAAGGACACGGCCATACTCGTCACCGCTCCACTCGTCAGTCGAGTGTTCTGCGGGGATGAACGACTTTCCGCCTGCGATCGTTGTCAGGTTCGATTCTGCGAGATCAGCTGAACCACCCCACAACTCGGGCATGACGGCACCGATCGCGCCAAGAACCTTGCCACTAGCGGCACGAGTCGAGATGTCTTTACCTGCTTCGAACTGGGGGAGTGCGTCATCGATGCCCTCCGGTAGCGCGCCGGAAAGAACCCGGTCGAGCAGCTGATTGCGTTCAGGATTCGCCGCAGCCCACTTGTCGAAGCTCTCGGTCCATTCGGCACGTTGCTGCTTGCCACGCTCCACAGCCAGTCGAGTGTGCGCAATTACGTCGTCATCCACGACGAAGCTCTGCTCTGGGTCGAGCCCCATCGCGACCTTCGTCGCAGCAAGTTCGTCCGCGCCCAACGCTGATCCGTGAATCTTGCCGGTGTTCTGTTTGTTGGGAGCGGGCCAACCGATGATGGTACGAAGAATGATGAGCGAAGGCTTGTCGGTCGCGGCCTTAGCTTCATCTATCGCAGCGTTGAGAGCTTCGACGTCTTCAACGTATTCGCCGGTCTTCTTCCAGTCGACCACTTGTACGTGCCAGTTGTATGCCTCGTAGCGCTTCTGCACGTCTTCAGTGAAGGCGATGTTCGTGTCGTCTTCGATTGAAATCTGGTTGCTGTCGTAGATCGCAATCAGGTTTCCGAGTTGCTGGTGACCCGCAAGCGACGATGCTTCTGCCGAGACACCTTCTTGTAGATCTCCATCGCCAGCGATGACATAGACAAAGTGGTCGAATGGGCTAGTGCCTGCCTCTGCTTCGGGATCGAAGAGGCCACGCTCGTAACGAGCTGCGTACGCAAAACCGACTGACGAGGCGATGCCTTGGCCGAGTGGGCCCGTGGTGATCTCGACACCCTTAGTGTGCCCGAACTCTGGGTGTCCAGGAGTGAGCGAGCCCCACGTGCGCAGGGCCTTGAGGTCGTCCAGCTCGAGACCATAACCGCCCAGGTACAACTGAACATATTGCGTAAGCGAGCTGTGGCCGACAGAGAGGATGAATCGGTCGCGACCAATCCACTGGTCATCGCTAGGATCACGCCGCATCACCTTCTGAAAGAGCAAATACGCTGCAGGCGCCAGGCTCATAGCGGTACCGGGATGACCGTTACCTACCTTCTCAACAGCATCAGCCGCCAGAATTCGAGCGGTGTCTACCGCTTTATTGTCGATGTGATCCCATTGAAAAGCTGCCATGAGATTAATGACCCTTCTGCAAGCGAAGTGCCCGACCGAGAACGATCAAGGCACGTGAACGACCCGCCACGCGACATCTTTGGCTCCGTCGGTATTTTCTCGCGGCCCAAGAGTTGATAGCGAGTAGTCCACCGACAGGCGGGCACCCCAAGTATAGGGAACCAAGCAACCGCTCGCTGCCGTGCGACGAACGCGGTCAACACAATTTGTTATGCGGATTACAATCATTGGTATGGATGTCACGTTAGAAGCCCCCACTCAACAGGAGCGCATTGGCATCCTTCGTAAGATTCGCGCCTACGTAGCTCTCACGAAACCGCGAGTCATCGAGTTGCTCCTCGTGACCACGGTTCCGGTCATGGTTCTCGCAGCGAACGGCATCCCGAACCTGTGGCTAGTGCTCGCCACTCTGGTTGGCGGCATCCTGAGTGCATCGTCGGCCAACGCCTTCAATTGTTACATCGACCGCGACATTGACCGCGTGATGGATCGCACCCAAAAGCGCCCACTCGTTACGGGTGAACTGAGTGATCGAGAAGCGTTATCGTTCGCGTGGATCAGCGGAGTTGGCTCCGTCGTGTGGCTTGGATTACTCACGAACTGGCTTGCTGCGGCTCTGTCGCTTTTCGCCATCCTGTTTTACGTCTTCGTGTACACGCTTCTTTTGAAGCGCCGCACGCCGCAGAATATTATTTGGGGCGGCATTGCTGGTTGTATGCCCGTGCTGATCGGTTGGGCGGCTGTCACCGGTGATTTGTCGTGGTCTGCATTCATCCTGTTCGCAGTGGTCTTCCTGTGGACTCCTCCGCACTACTGGCCGTTATCCATGAAGTACCGCGCCGACTACCAGTCAGTCGGGGTTCCGATGCTTGCCGTGGTTCGGGGCCGGGCCGCAGTCGGTCTCCAAGTCATTCTCTACGCGTGGGCAACCGTCGTTTGCTCTCTGCTCTTGGTTCCGGTGGCGGGGATGGGCGTGCTCTACACTCTTGTCGCGTTGCTGAGCGGCGCTTGGTTCATCATCGAGTCACATCGTCTCTACAACACAGCAATTCGGCATGGCGAAGTAAAGGCGATGCGTGTCTTCCATAGCTCAATTAGCTACCTCACGCTGGTTTTCCTCGCGGTTGGTATTGACCCACTGCTTCCGTTCTAAACGACCTAAGTTTCGGTAGGTCAGATCACTTTCCCTCAGCGTGGGCCATGTGGTCCAGACTCGGGCGCAGCGAAAGCACGACCGCAGTCATCGCTGCAGCTATCGCGCAGGCGATCACCATGTGGCTACCCACGAGAAGGATCGGCAGGCCAGTTCGGGACTGAATGATCCCGATCAACGCTTGAACGATCTCAAGCACGAGCAGGATTATGGCGAAGTCCATGACACGTCGCTGATGAGCGCGGGCGAGCATAATCACGAGCGCGAGAGTCGCGGCAATGAGGGCGTATCCCGGCCAGCTGTGAACGTGTTGCAGAATGCCCGCATCCAGGCCGTTTCTTGCCGAGCCGTCGTCGCCCGCGTGCGGGCCAGCTCCGGTTGTCAGGATTCCCGCAACGATTGTGAGAGCGACAAGAAGACTCGTGACATGCGTCACAATCACGATCGGACGCGAGACCGAGAACTCGGGGCCCCTCAGGCCAGTCCACGCTCGATACACGAGTGCTGCGCTGACGGCCACCAAGATGGCGGAAATTGCGTAGTGAACGCCGACGATGCTCGGATCGAGTTGCACGCGTACCGAAAGGCCCCCGATAAGCCCTTGTAGAACAGTGCCCCCCAAAACCACAAGGGATAGTGCCATCAGGTCGCGTCGTTCACGGCGTATGCGTAGAACCATCAGAACCATAAGAATCGCCACAAATCCCACAACAATGGAAAGGAGACGATTGCCGAATTCGACGGCACCGTGGAGTCCCATCTCTGGAGTAGCGATCAACGACTCATCGGTGCACAGCGGCCACGTTGGGCATCCGAGTCCCGACCCCGTCAATCTCACCGCTCCGCCGGTAGCCACAATAAGGATTTGGATGACGAGCGAAGTGACGACAAAAAATCTCACTCGCGCGTCGACAGACTGCGGTAATCGTGCGATGACGGCGTTCACGGCCGTACCTCCTGTTATTTCGGGCTTCTGCCTGTAGAATGGATCGCGTTCAGGAACACAGCCCATGCCGGGAAGTCAATGATGACAGCGGGGTGATCCCTCGCTTGTCCTGTTTCAGTCTAAGTTCGCCCGAGCAGTGTTGTGACACAGCGCACGTGCACCTCGCGAAATATTCCCGGCAATGTGCTGTGCGAAGGAATGCCAACGCAGCCACCTTGGTTGATAGAGGCAGGAAAAGAGGTACCAATGTCCGACGTGCTGATTGATCGTCCGGAACTCAATGGCTTGGGCCAGTATGAGTTTGGCTGGGCCGACTCCGACGTTGCGGGAGCCTCTGCACGACGGGGCATCAACGAAGAGGTCGTTCGCGACATCTCTACGCTTAAGAACGAACCGGAATCTATGCTCAAGATGCGCCTCAAGGGCCTTGAGCTGTTCGGTCGCAAACCCATGCCGAAGTGGGGAGCGGACCTTTCAGGGATCGACTTCGACAACATCAAATACTTCGTGCGTTCTACCGAGAAGCAGGCCCAGACTTGGGAAGACCTTCCGGCAGACATTCGCGACACCTACGAGAAGTTGGGCATCCCGGAAGCCGAGCGCAACCGCCTCGTCTCCGGTGTTGCTGCGCAGTATGAGTCCGAAGTCGTATTCCACTCGATCAACGCCGAGCTTGAAGCCAAGGGCGTTATCTTCATGGACACCGATACGGCACTGCGCGAGCACCCCGAGTTCTTCGAAGAATACTTCGGAACCGTTATTCCGGCCGGCGATAACAAGTTCGCGGCTCTTAACACGGCCGTCTGGTCGGGCGGCTCGTTCGTCTACGTGCCAAAGGGCGTTCACGTAGAGATTCCACTGCAGGCTTACTTCCGCATCAACACGGAAAACATGGGCCAGTTCGAGCGGACCCTGATCATCGCTGACGAGGGTTCCTACGTTCACTACATCGAGGGTTGCACCGCGCCGATCTACAAGTCGGACTCCCTGCACTCCGCAGTTGTTGAGATCATCGTCAAGAAGGACGCTCGCGTTCGCTACACGACGATCCAAAACTGGTCCAACAACGTCTACAACCTCGTGACCAAGCGAGCAATCGCGCACGAGGGTGCCACCATGGAATGGATCGATGGCAACATCGGGTCCAAGGTCACGATGAAATACCCGTCGATCTATCTGGTAGGGGAGCACGCCAAGGGCGAAACGCTTTCCGTCGCATTCGCTGGCCCCGGCCAGCACCAAGATGCCGGCGCCAAGATGATCCACATGGCGCCGTACACGACGTCATCGATCGTCTCGAAGTCTGTCGCACGTGGTGGAGGTCGCGCTGGCTATCGCGGAGAAGTACGCGTTGATGAGAAGGCCCACCACTCGGCCAACACCGTTCGCTGCGACGCGCTGCTGGTTGACACGATCTCTCGCTCGGATACGTATCCTGCGATCGACATCCGCGTGGATGATGTGCAGCTCGGCCACGAAGCTACGGTTTCGAAGGTCAGCGCTGAGCAGCTCTTCTACCTGCAGTCCCGCGGTATGGAAGAAGATGAAGCTATGGCGATGATCGTCCGCGGCTTCATCGAACCCATCGCGCGCGAACTGCCCATGGAATACGCCTTCGAACTCAATAAGCTCATTGAACTGAGCATGGAAGGATCCGTCGGCTAAATGATGACCGTCGTTACACCAGAACAACACGGATTTAAGGCTCACAGCGACGGCGGATGGGACGCAAGCGAAAAAGGCTTCGTACCCGTCCAGACTCGCTCGGAGCGCCCCAAGTCATTCGCTCACGCTGATTTCGCTCCGGTCAACGGACTGGAAGCGGAGTGGAAGCTCACTCCCGTCAAGCTTGTTAAGCCGCTCATCGACGATGCCCTCGACGGCTCGCCGTACGACATCGCTACTGACGCAGTCGACGGTGCCACTGTCGAGTGGGTTTCACGCGATGATTCTCGCGTCGCTTCCGCTGGCGCGCCCGAAGAGCGTGCTTCCGCAAACGCGTGGAGCAGCTTCGAACGGGCTTTGGCGATTACTCTAACGGGCGAAGAGCACAGCACTGTACGAATCTCGCGATCGACTCTGGGCGCTGCTGCACGCGGTGCGCACACGGTGATCACCGCTCGTCCCCACAGCAACACCACGGTGATCATCGAATCTGCCGGTGAAGCCTTGCTGAGCGAGAACGTCGAAGTCGTGGTTGAAGAGGGCGCAACCCTTAACTTCGTGAGCGTGCAGGACTGGGCGTCTGACTCCATTCACCTGTCGAGCCACTTTGTTCAGGTAGGACGCTCGGCCACTTTGAAGCACACAATCGTGTCGCTCGGAGGCAAAGTCGTTCGCGTGAACCCGTCAGTTCACCTGTCTGGAGAGGGCGCCGACGGCGAACTTTACGGCCTGTACTTCGCTGACGCGGGACAGCACCTCGAGCAGCGAGTGTATCTGCACCACCAGGCTGCCCAGACTCGCGGTCGCGTCAATTACAAGGGCGCGCTTCAGGGTGACGGCGCACGCACTGTGTGGGTCGGTGACGTCTTGATCGGTCGCGACGGTGCTGGCACAGACAGCTACGAGCAGAACCGAAACCTGGTTCTTACCGAGGGCACGCGCGCCGACTCGATCCCGAACCTTGAGATCGAAACCGGAGACATCCAGGGAGCTGGCCACGCTAGTGCCACCGGACGATTCGACGACGAACAGCTCTTCTACCTGCAGGCTCGTGGAATCTCCGAGGCAGAGGCGCGCCGCCTCGTGGTCATCGGTTTCCTCGCAGAGATCGTTCAGAAGGTTGGCGACGAAGACCTCGAAGCGCGACTTACTGTTGCGATCGAGTCTGAGTTGGAAGGAACGCGCTCGTGACCGCTCAGCGCGTCTGCGGCGTCGATGAACTCCAACTCAACAAGGCTTATCGTGTTGAGCTCGATGGCACCGCAATCTGCATCGTCAAGGACTCGGCTGGTGAGGTGCACGCCATTGGCGACACCTGCACCCACGGAGATATCTCCCTAGCCGAAGGCTTCGTTGAAGATGGAGCGATTGAATGCTGGGCTCATGGCTCACTCTTCTCGCTTGACACGGGAAAGCCGCTGAGTCTGCCTGCCTATGAACCTGTACCGGTCTTTGTAGTGAAGATCGACGACGACGGAGGGGTTCATATCGACCCCGAAGACACCGTCGCCATCGAGAGCTAACAGCTCTCCACACGAGACCATTAAGGAAAAAAAACCAATGTCAGTACTGTCAGTCAAAGACCTGCACGTGAGTGTCGAAACCGAGCAGGGGACAAAGCGAATCCTCAACGGTGTAGACCTTGAGATCAAGCAGGGCGAGATCCACGCCATCATGGGCCCCAACGGCTCGGGTAAGTCGACTCTCGCATACACAATCGCTGGTCACCCGAAGTACCACGTCGAGGGAGGCTCGATCACTCTCGATGGTGCTGAAGTTCTCGACATGAGCATCGACGAGCGCGCCCGCGCTGGTCTCTTCTTAGCCATGCAGTACCCGGTAGAGATTCCTGGGGTCAAGGTTGCCGATTTCTTGCGCACCGCAAAAACCGCTCTCGCCGGTGAGGCCCCGGCTCTTCGCCCGTGGATCAAAGAGGTGAACGAGTCGATGAAGGCGCTCCGTATGGATAAGACCTTCTCTGACCGCAACGTAAACGAAGGTTTCTCTGGTGGAGAGAAGAAGCGCCACGAGATTCTCCAGCTCGAGTTGCTCAAGCCGCGCTTCGCTATTCTCGACGAGACCGACTCCGGCCTCGATGTCGACGCACTGAAGATCGTCTCTGAAGGCGTCAACCGTGCGCAGGAGGCGACCGGACTCGGCCTGCTGCTCATCACGCACTACACGCGCATTCTGCGCTACATCAAGCCCGACTTCGTGCACGTGTTCGTTGACGGGCGCGTGGCCGAAGAAGGCGGCCCCGAACTTGCAGATCGCCTTGAGAATGAAGGCTACGATCGATTTTTGACCGACACGAGCGTAGCCTAGGCGTATGTCTACAGTTCTGGCACCGGCCCTCTTTGATCAAGTCGAAGAAGCCCTAAAAGACGTGGTTGACCCTGAACTTGGTGTCAACATTGTTGACTTGGGGCTTATTTATGATCTCAGCTGGGATCCCGAGAATAATGCCCTGATCATCAGCATGACGCTTACTTCCGCTGGTTGCCCGCTCACGGACGTTATTGAAGAGCAGATCGCCCAATCATTAGATAACGTCGTCGAGGCATTCCGCATCAACTGGGTGTGGATGCCGCCATGGGGACCGGAAAAGATCACCGATGACGGTCGTGACATGATGCGCGCACTAGGTTTCTCGATCTAAGAGTCGACTGCAGTTCGCGTTTGACGCCGCAGCACGCTTCTCGATGCGAGAGAGATGATTGCTGCGGCGAGTATAACCTTTAGGGTCGCGCCGACGAGAAACGGGGTCACCCCCGTCTCAAGCAGAAGAGCAATAGTCGCCTCGCGGTGTGTTTCGATCAGCACCCGTCTTAGTCCAAGAACGCCTGCGGTGAACATCACTACGGTGCCAAGCGCTCCCGCAGCGCAAGCGGCCCAGAATGACTTATTCCATCCCCTCTGCGCGAGGGTGCCTACAAGCCAAGCGGCGGGAATGTAGCCGAGGATATAGCCACCACTCGGTCCTAGTAGCACCTCGACGCCACCCTGTGCGCTACTAAAAACGGGCAGGCCGCTCAGTCCCAGGAGCACATAAAGCAGCATCACTAGCGCCGCCCGCGTTGCGCCGAAGCTCAAGCCTATGAGAATCACTGCAAAAGTCTGTCCCGTGATGGGCACCGGATTCAGGGGAACGACGATTTGCGCGACTATTGCGATGAATCCGGCCGCCGCCGCAACGAAAACCACGCTTGCTGCAATGCTTGGGCCAAAGATGAGATCGATGATCGTCGGCATGAACAGTTTCCTCGTGAAACTCACAACGCATCTTCCCCTCACAAAGTCATGCCTGCACTGATCACCCAGCACTAGCAAGTAGACTAGTTGGTTGGTGCCGTCGCCCACTTTCCCCAACCCCCAGATTTGGATGTTTTGCCGTGCTTGCTGTGCATGATCTCGAGTTGCGCGTAGGCGCACGCATGCTCATGCAGGGCGTCAATTTTCGAGTCGACCGTGGGGACAAAATTGGGCTTGTCGGACGCAATGGCGCAGGTAAGACAACGTTGACTAAAACTCTCGCGGGAGAGTTGGAAGCAACGGACGGGAAAATTGAACGCACCGGGGAGATCGGCTATCTGCCACAAGATCCGCGATCGGGAAATCCCGAGGATCTCGCTCGTACCCGGATCCTTGACGCTCGCGGGCTCGGCAGCATCGTGCTCAAAATGCGTCAGGCTCAAGACGAAATGGGCAGTAGCGATCCCGCCATCAGCGCCGCAGCTATGGATCGATACAGCAAACTCGACGATCGCTTTTTAGCGCTTGGAGGGTATGCGGCTGAGGCGGAAGCAGCATCGATCGCCAGCAACTTGAGTCTTCCTGATCGAATTCTCGATCAGCCTCTTTCCACTCTTTCCGGCGGCCAACGCCGCCGAATTGAACTCGCGCGTATTCTCTTCTCCGGCGCAGACACGATGCTCCTCGACGAACCTACGAACCACCTTGATGCGGACTCTGTCGTGTGGCTGCGGGAGTTCCTGAAGAACTTCAGCGGCGGTCTGATTGTCATCAGCCACGATGTCGAGCTGGTCGAAGACACCGTCAACAAGGTGTTCTACCTCGATGCCAACCGCCAACTGATCGATCAGTACAACATGGGGTGGAAGCACTACCTGCGCCAGCGCCAGTCCGACGAGGAACGTCGAAAGAAGGAACGCGCGAACGCGGAGAAGAAGGCTTCTACTCTGCAGGCTCAAGCTGCTCGATTCGGCGCAAAAGCATCCAAGGCTGCCTCAGCGCACCAGATGGTGGCGCGAGCTGAGAAGCTTCTCGCAGGTCTTGAAGATGTCCGCGCGTCCGACCGCGTCGCAGCCCTGCGTTTTCCTGACCCAGCGCCCTGTGGTCGAACCCCGCTTATGGGCTACGACCTCAGTAAGAGTTACGGCTCGCTCGAGATTTTCGCTTCGGTCGATCTCGCTATCGACCGTGGATCTAAGGTCGTGATTCTGGGTTTCAACGGCGCCGGAAAAACCACGCTCCTCCGAATGCTTGCCGGCGTCGATGAGCCCGATACAGGCCATATCGAACCCGGCCACGGCCTGAGAATTGGCTACTACGCGCAGGAACACGAGACGATCGATGTTAAGCGATCAGTGCTCGAAAACATGGTCTCGTCCTCTCCAAACATCACCGAGATGGAAGCACGCCGAGTGCTCGGATCCTTCCTGTTCACCGGTGACGACGCTACAAAGCCAGCAGGGGTGTTATCCGGTGGGGAGAAGACGCGTCTGGCTCTAGCGATGATCGTGGTCAGCGGCGCAAACGTGCTCTTGCTCGACGAACCGACTAACAACTTGGATCCTGCAAGCCGTGAGGAAATACTCGGAGCTCTCTCCAACTACACCGGTGCCGTCGTTTTGGTCAGCCACGACGAGGGCGCAGTAGAAGCTCTTAATCCCGAGCGCGTGTTGATCCTTCCCGATGGCATCGAAGACCACTGGAACAAGGACTACGCGGACCTCATCAGCTTGGCCTAAGAGTCAAGCAGCGCGTCTTCGATCTCTGCATCAGAGGGACCGCGTTTCTCTGACTTGAGTCGACGTTTCTTTGCGCGCTCTCGTTCAGCAGGGTCGTCCTCGTTAACGAGGCGGTATTCCTGGCGTACAGCCCAAGCCAGCCCAATGAAGGCAAGGACTCCAAACGCAACCCACTGGAAGGCGTACGATAAGTGCGCGCCTTCGTCGAGAAGAGGTTTGGGGTAGGGGAGCGGAAGAACATCAACCGCAGGGTCTTCGCTCGCAAGTAGCCCATAGGCGGCTGTGTAGGTCGGCTCCGCGAGTTTCTCCGCAATTGCCGGAAGGTGGATTGTGGCAATCTGACCCTCGGGCGCCGACCTGCCGTATACCGTCGGCTCACCCGGCTTGAGTCGGACGATAACGTCAACGCGACCCGTGGGCGGAGCAGGTACCGAGTCAGGTTCGTCTTGGCTGTTCCCTGAGGGCACCCAACCTCGGTCCACGATAATGACGTCGCCGCTATCAAGCTCTAATGGGACCAAAACTTCGAATCCTGGTTGGCCCCCGCCATACGGCCGGCCTCTCACCAAAAGCTGCTCATCGGCGAGGTACTGGCCGCTCACCGCGACCGAACTCCATTTGCTGTCGTCATCAAACTCGTCGAGCTCCGGCATCACGCTAGAAAGAGGCACCGGGGGAGACTCCCAGTTATCGCTGACCCGTGCGACCTCCGCCGCTGCTTCTTCGCGTCGGTCAAACTGCCACTGCGAGAGAAAAACACAGCCGATCGCGAAGGCGACAACGAGAGCGAGATAGCCGAACCAGCGGCTAGAGAACGCAAAACGCCATTTATTCACACATCACCATCCGGGACAACGGCCACAGGCTCGCTCAAGGCACTCACCACGACAGGGAAGCCACGGCTTGATAGATATTCACGGAGAAACTCTTCGTGATCCGAGCACGCCAACCAGATTTTGACCCGTTCCAGCCCATGGATGCGCGGATTACGCCAGTTCACATTCCACTGCGCGGGTTCAGCACAACCGGCGCGTGAGCACTGTTGCGTGCTCGGGCCACTCGCTCCGATCACCGAGCTTCCTCATCCGATCCGTGTGCAAGAAAGGAATCACGAGATTCCAGCGAGAACTGACCGGGGGCGCTCACCGTTCCAACGCGACGTGTTTCAAGGTTGGCAAGAACGACCGCGACGTACGGCAACACAACAGCTCCGAGAATTGGGAGCACGAGCCACCAGCCGCGAACAAAGACACAGAGCAGCACACAAACGACGCGAATGGCCATCGCGATCGAATAGTTGATGACTCGACGACGCCTTTCATCATCCGGCCGCTCGGGAAGCGACGTGATTGACTCTGGACTGTTCATGGGCTTTCTTTGGTTAACGGGGTGGTGGCTATAAGCCTACGCCGCCATCGGCGACTATATGCTGGGAACCATGAGCACCACAGCAACTGAATCACGAATCGTTCTAATCACTGGCGGCAACCGCGGAATCGGTCGGGCGATCGCCGAAGAGTTTGTGGCTCAAGGCTACCGAGTAGCCGTTACTGCACGCTCGGGTACAGGCCCAGAGGGAACTCTCACCGTCAATGCTGATGTAACCGATCCGGCCAGCATCGATGCCGCGTTCAGCGAAGTCGAAGCAAAACTGGGTCCTGTCGAGATCGTCGTTGCCAATGCCGGCATCACGCGCGACATGCTTCTGATGCGGATGAGCGACGAAGACTTCACCGAAGTGCTTGACACCAACCTGTCCGGGGCTTTTCGCGTTGTTAAGCGCGCCTCGAAAGGAATGATGAAGGCCCGTTTCGGTCGCGTCATTCTCGTCTCAAGCGTCGTCGGACTCCTAGGTTCGGCGGGACAGGTCAACTATTCCGCCTCGAAGAGCGGCCTAATCGGGCTCGCTCGCTCGCTCACTCGTGAACTAGGTAGCCGCGGTATCACTGCCAATGTCGTCGCTCCTGGCTTCATCGAAACCGACATGACGGCAGCGCTTGCAACTGAGCAGCAGGATGCCTACCTCAAGCAGATTCCAGCCAACCGATTCGCTCAGCCTGCCGAGGTGGCCAAGGCAATCACGTGGTTAGCAAGCGACGACGCTGGCTACATTTCAGGCGCTGTCATTCCAGTCGACGGTGGACTGGGAATGGGGCACTAGCTAGCCTCGCAGCCCAAGAAGGGGCATTACGGCGCTGAGATCTCGAATGTCAATGTGGACGTCAGCCTGAGCGCGAACAATCGCCTTGGCCGTGATCCCGACGGAGAGGGCGGCGACGTCCATCATCCGAAGATCGTTGGCGCCGTCACCGACCGCGATCGTGCGCGAGAGCGGGATTCCTGAATCGGCAGACCACTCATGCAAAGCGTCAGCTTTGGCTTGAGCGTCAATGACAGGCCCGAGAACGGCGCCCGTTAAGGTTCCGTTGACGACTTCGAGCCGATTGGCTCGTGCGTAATCGAGCCCGAGGCTTGACGCTAGTGGGTCAAGGAGTTCGTGAAAGCCGCCAGAGACCGCTGCGGCGCGACCCCCCGCCCGCTTCACTGCGCGAATCAACTCTTCAGCGCCCTTCGTGACACGGATGTCGCGAGCACACTCGGCGATTACGCTCTCGGCCAGACCTGCCAGCGACGCCACTCGCGCCCGAAGGCTCTGCTCAAAATCGAGTTCTCCGTTCATCGCGCGAGTCGTAATCTCTGTCACCTCGCGTTCAGCCCCGGCTCGGGCGGCAAGGAGCTCTATGACCTCGTTCTCGATAAGGGTGGAGTCGACATCGAAAACGACGAGAAACTGTGCCAAAGCGTGGACCTTTCTTGCGATCATTTCGGTTGTGGGATTGCCAACCTCACCACTTCACCCGCCAGACTATCGGGATCGCCCTTCGCACCTCGCCCATGGAAGCGTGGGAAGCAATATGATGATCACATCATGGCTAGCGTTCTTTCTTTCACCGACGTCACCGTTACTCGAAGCGGCAATACGATCCTCGACTCTGTTTCTTGGAGCGCGGATGATTCCGACCGGTGGGTGATTCTCGGGCCGAATGGAGCAGGCAAGACAACACTGCTCCAACTTGCTGCCGCTCAAATTCACCCGAGCGCGGGTGAAGTCACCGTGTTGGACAGCACCCTCGGCTCATCCGATGTCTTCGATGTACGGCCGCGAATTGGTTTTGCCTCGACAGCTCTTGCTCGCCGCGTGCCTGGCAACGAACGCGTGATCGACGTGGTTCTCACCGCTGCCTACTCGGTGACGGGTCGCTGGAACGAGCAATACGAGAATGTTGATATTCGTCGAGCCCGCCGCGTGTTAGCCGAATGGAGCCTTTCGCATTTAGAGGAGCGTCGCTTCGGCGATCTCAGCGATGGCGAACAAAAGCGCGTTCAGATCGCGCGTTCGGTCATGACTGATCCTGAACTTTTGCTGTTGGACGAGCCTGCCGCAAGTCTCGATCTGGGCGCTCGGGAAGAGCTCGTTCAGCTTCTGAGCGGCTACGCGCAGGCAGACACGGCTCCCGCCATCGTCATGGTCACGCACCACGTAGAGGAGATTCCACGCGGATTCACCCACGCGCTGGTTTTGACCGACGGTTCCGTCCACAGCGCGGGTAGGATCGAAGACATTGTTACCTCCGAGAACTTGAGTACCGCTTTCGGCCTCGAACTCATCATCACGAAAGACGCCGGTCGCTACACCGCACGAGCTGCCTAATCCTCTGATAGGCTTGTGTGTCGGTCCGCGTGACCGCCTACGTCTTTTTTCATCCAGAATCCAGGGAAATCCAATGAAGTCCGATATCCACCCCACGTACGCGCCCATCGTTTTCCGCGACCTCGCGTCTGGTTCCACGTTCCTCACTCGCTCGACGGTATCGAGCGACAAGACGATCGAGTGGGAAGACGGCAACACCTACCCGGTGATTGACGTTGAAATCTCCTCGGAATCGCACCCCTTCTACACCGGCAAGCAGCGCATCATGGACTCCGCTGGTCGCGTTGAGAAGTTCAAGAACCGCTACAAGGGCTTCGGCAACTAGTAGCATCCAGTTTTCCCTGAAGGCGATCGGTTATCCGGTCGCCTTCAGTTGTTTACAGGCGCATTAACATTCCCCAAGGGCAGAGCGTCGCCAGAGACAGCTAGTGCGCAGCGCCCGAAGGCGCTACGCACCACGAACTCTTGATCGAGAGGCTTACTGGGGGAGTGAACGCACGGGCCATTCTGGGTTAGCAACAAAATTGAGATCGCCCTTCGACGAGCGCATATAGTCCTGAAAGCTCGAGGCTTGATCTGCGTACCAACGCTGCTGTTGGAAATGAAGATCATCGAGCGGAATGCTTAGTTGTTCGCCATATTTAGCGAGTAGCGCCTGAGCAACGCGGGCCGCAGCAATAGCATCGGATCCGGCGTCGTGCGCGTCATCAAGAGAAACGCCGTAAAGCGCGGACGTAACTTCAAGCGTGCGCTTGCCCCGACGATAGCGGTCTACCGCTTTATCGATAACGAGCGGGTCGATCACGACATATGGCTCGGGAAGAGCATCGACCGAGTGACGACGACATTCTCGATCGAGCAAGGAAAGATCGTACGGAGCGTTGTACACGACGAGCGGGATGCCTAAGGCGCATGTCACTTTAAGGGTCTGAACGATCTCAGCGACGACAAGCGCTGCGTGCCGGCCTTCAGCTTGGGCTCGCGCAGTCGAAATGCCATGAATCGCAGCAGCACCAGCGGGGATCTCGACGCCAGGATCAGCGAGCCAGTCCCAGCGGGAAACTACAGCTCCCGACGCGTCAACGATCGCGATGCAGGCTGAAACGATACGACTGGTCTCTACATCTACGCCAGTGGTTTCAAGATCAAAGGTGGCTAGGGTGCCGGAGTTGCTCATGAACTCAGCGTAGAGCGCGACACTGACACCGGGAACTCGGCTCGCGGGACTCGCGACAGCGAGCGATGCTTCGTGCTCGCTCGCGGCATGATCTGTATGTCGCTCAATGCGCCTAACAGCTCCAGCACTGCATAAGATTGTCTGAATGAGACCCGCATCGCCTTACCGAGCACTTCTCGACGCCAATCCGGCGAGACACTCCACGATCGATGTGTTGGGATCATCCACTCACTATTGGGAGTATGGTCCTGAAAGTTCTCCCACCGTTCTCGTTCTTATTCACGGGTTTCGAGGCGATCATCACGGCCTCGAAGCGGTAAGCGCACACATTCGCGGCATCCGAATCGTGAGCCCTGACCTTCCCGGTTTCGGTGAATCGACGCCCCTCAGCGGGCATCATCACGACATCGACGGCTACGCACTCTGGCTCGCAGCATTCCTTGAACAGTTGGGACTCAGTGGCCGCGCTCACCTCGTTGGCCACTCCTTCGGATCAATTGTTGTGTCGGCCGCTGTCTCGCGAGGACTATCGACTCCCAAGCTCATCCTCATGAATCCAATTGCCGCGCCGGCTCTCTCGGGGCCGAACGGAGCACTCAGCAAACTAACTCTGTGGTACTACCGAGCGGCACGCGCGTTACCGCTCGCGATCGGCTCACAGTTGCTCAGCAATTGGCTTGTCGTTCGCGTGATGAGCCTCATCATGGTCAAGACCAAGGATCCAGAGTTGCGGCGCTGGGTGCACCAACAACACCACTCCTATTTCAGCAGCTACGCCAACCGCGACAGTGTGCTTGAGGCCTTCGAAGCGTCGATTAGCTCGGATGTCAGTATGTTCGCCCCGACAATCGCTACTCCTACGCTACTCATCGGAGCTCGTAACGATCCGATCAGCGCGGTGCCTGCTCAAGAGCGGCTGCACTCCCTCTTCGCTGATTCGCAGCTCGAAATCTTCGACGACGTCGGCCACCTTATCCATTACGAACGGCCGCGCGAAGCAGCCCAATTGATCGTCACGTTCCTCGGTGCGGGGACTGTTGCGGAGGCTCACTCATGAAAATCATCTTCGATTGCCGCTATACCCGTATTGGTCGCCACGACGGGATTAGCCGTTACGGATCACGCCTCGTCGAAGAGATCAGCAAGTTGCATCCCGTAACAATGTTGATTTCAGACAAGCGTCAGCTTGAACTGCTCCCTGACCTTCCCTGGGAGATGGCATCATCGCCGACCGGTATCTTGGAGCCGTTCGTTGCACTCCAAGTAAACAAACTGAAGCCGGACGTAGTTTTCACCCCAATGCAGACGATGGGGCCCTTTGGCCGCAAGTACGCGCTCGTTACGACGGTGCACGACCTGATCTACTACAAGCACCCCACACCACCCCGCAATCTTCCTGCGCCGGTTCGCTTGATGTGGCGCGTGTACCACTTGACCTGGGCTTTCCAGAGGGCGCTTCTCAACAGGGCCGATAGCCACGTCACAGATTCCAAGACAACCCGTGATCAGATGGTTGAGCACAAACTCACTCGCAACCCGATCACTGTCGTGACACTCGGCACCGATAGCCCCGAAAAGTACGAACCCCGCGCCGCACCGACGACGCGAGAGCTTGTCTATATGGGTTCGTATATGCCATATAAGAACGTCGGCCTCATTGCACAGGCACTCAACGATCTGCCAGGCTACTCCTTGCATTTGATGAGCCGCGTGGATGACGCGACGAGAGCCGAGCTCACAAGCATTGCGCCTGCGGGCAGTCTCATTTTCCATGACGGAGCAAGCGACGAGGTTTACGCCGAGACACTCTCGCGGGCAACCGCTCTGGTCACGGCATCCCGTGATGAAGGTTTTGGTCTGCCTCAGGTCGAAGCTATGGTTCTCGGAACTCCCGTGCTCGTCAGCGACACTGAGATATTTCGCGAAATCTCCGGCCCCGCAGGCGGTTTCTTTAGTCCGGATAAGGCCTCCGAGCTAGTCCGAGAAGTCAAGGCGCTCGAAGACCCGGCAACTTGGCAGGCCCGCTCTACTGCGGCTCGAGCGCGCTCTGCTGAGTTCACGTGGCAAAAAGGGGCCGCTTCGCTCTACGACGCTCTCCATAGAGCGGTTGTCGCGCATCAGGCCAAGAAGAAGCGCTAGCGTTCCCTACCCGTCTCGTTCACGTCGGGCGAGTGCATTTTGCGCCTCGAAGTCTTCGCCGCCCTGAAGCTCGGATTGCTCCTCGATAGGGTCATCAAAATCGACAAGAGTAAGAGTTCCTTCATCGTGGCGAAAACTGTGGACTGAACCATTGCGGATCCGCCCAAAGGGCTGTTCTGGGGCGACCGCCGCGAGAACTGTGGCTATGACACCGCCATGGGCGACCACGATGATGGACTCGCCGTGATGTTCTTCGGCAAGACGCACGAGGGCAGGCACGACGCGCTGGGCAACGGCCTCTCGCGGTTCACGCCCGGGAACGTTCACGTCGGCAGGGTAAAGCGCATCGATCTCTTCATCGGTACAGCCCTCCGCAGCGCCGTAGTTACGTTCGACAATCGCCGGCACAGGCAGCGGCGCGGGCAAACCCACCATGTCGGCGATGATCTCTGCTGTCTCCATTGCGCGGGAAAGCGGGCTGGCGAAGATGCCGCTCCAGCGACGACGAGCCAGAAGTGAACCTGTTGCGCGCGCCTGAGCGCGGCCCGTCTCGTTGAGCGGAATGTCGGTGCTGCCTTGAATTCGTCGTTCACGGTTCCAGTCAGTCTCTCCGTGGCGCACAAGATAGATATACACAACGCTCCGTTCAGGGCATAGAAACAGTCTCGGCAGGTGTACGACAAGAACTGTTATGCAGCGAGTCGCTTCACAAGTTCGCTGAGAACCGCGGAAGCGCCGCCATCAATCTTAACGTTTGCCCGTCGATCTGCTTTCGTGGTTCCCCGATTGATGATCACGAGAGGAATCTGTTTGCGCATCGCTCTCTCGACAAGGCGGATGCCTGAGTTCACCACGAGCGAAGAGCCTGCGACGATCATGGCTTCCGATTGATCCACGAGTGCGGCACCAAGTTGAAACTTTCTAGTTGGTACGAACTCACCAAAGAACACGACATCCGGCTTCAAAAGACCGCCACAAACGGTGCAGTCGGGAACGATGAAATCATCGACATTGTGCACATCAGCGTCGCCGTCAGGGTTGAGCGTGTGAGAGTCCGATTCTTCGAGCCAAGGATTCAACTCGGATATCCGCGCGGCTAGGGGAGTGCGAGCAAAATACTGACCGCACGTCAAGCACCGCGCGCGATCGATGCTGCCGTGCACATCAACGACACGCTTCGACCCGGCGCGTAAGTGCAATCCGTCGACGTTTTGCGTGACGATGCCGTTGCTGATGCCGAGACGTTCAAAATCTGCGAGAGCTTCATGTCCACGATTGGGAGCCGAGGCAGCGAACCTCTTCCACCCCAGGTGACTACCCGCCCAATAACGTTGGCGAAACCCGGGCGAACTCTGGAACTGGTCAAATGTCATCGGATTGCGCACTGCGGCACCTTCACCGCGATAATCAGGTATGCCCGAATCGGTGCTGATACCAGCGCCAGTGAGAACGCTAACGAGCTTGCCCTGAAGAAGCTCTGCAGCACGATCAATCTCGTCGCTGGCCGGGAGTGTATTCACTCCCTAAGCGTAAACACTTCGAGCACAACACACGCCATTTCGGATTCACCTGATGGCGAAACCGCACAGTTGGGAACACACCGTGAACGTCATCCGGGTCACCGATCTCTCCGACCCTCGCCTGAGCGACTTTGCTAATCTCACGGATGTTGCCCTCCGTCGCCGCACGGAGCCGGCTGGCGGACTCTACATTGCTGAATCATCCAAAGTGATTGCTCGCGCTCTGCGTGCCGGACATCAGCCCCGCGCGATTCTCGTGCTCGAACAGTGGCTCGACGATGTTGCAGAGCTGCTCGGCGATTCCGACACGCCGGTCTATGTCGGCGAATCTGACCTTCTGGAACAGCTCACGGGATTCAACTTGCACCGCGGTGCGCTGGCCTCCATACATCGGCCTGCCCTACCCACCGTTGCCGAGTTGGTGAAGGATGCTCGCCGCATCGTGATTCTCGAAGACATCGTTGATCACACTAACGTCGGCGCCATTTTTCGGTCTGCTGCGGCCCTCGGAGCAGATGCAGTGCTGATCACTCCGCGGTGCGCAGACCCGCTCTATCGACGAAGTGTTCGCGTGAGTATGGGTACCGTCTTGCAAGTTCCGTGGACACGCATCCCCCGCTGGCCGGCCGATGCCGCTGAACTCAAGGATGCCGGCTTTCATCTGGCTGCACTCGCACTCAACGATGATTCTGTTGATCTCGACACTTTTGCCGCCACCGCACCGGAACGTGTGGCGCTCATTTTGGGTACGGAAGGTGACGGCTTGTCTCGCAGCACGATCGATGCCGCCGATACTGTGGTGAAGATCCCCATGATGCGTGGGGTCGATTCCCTCAACGTTGCCGCTGCCAGCGCGGTGGGAATGTATATGCTCCGCGCACGCTAGGGCCCGCGCCCAGACACCTGTTAGCGTTATGCGGTGCCGCTGACTCAACGCCAAATCTTTCGTCGCCGCCGCATCATCGTTTTCTCTGCTGTGGCCGTCGCGTTCTCGCTGACGTTCTATTTGCCGTTGACGTTGCTCGCTCCTCTTGATGAGGTATCCGCGAGCGTCACGACAATTGATGCGCCGGAGCTCAGCGTTCCGGAGATCACCCTGCCCAATTACGGAGCATCGGCGATCGGAGCACTGGATCGCCCAGGTGTTCTCGCTAGTGCGGGCAGCACCGACCCCTTGCCGATCGCCTCGATCACCAAGGTGATCACTGCGCTGGTAGTGCTGGAGGCGAAACCCTTGTCCGTGGATGAAGCGGGCCCGACAATCACCTTCGGCCAGACAGATATCGACTACTACAATACCCAGCAAGCCCAATACGGCCTGGTGTGGCCCGTCTACGACGGTCAGCAGCTTTCTCAACGCGATGTGATGAACGTCGTGCTTCTCGCCTCCGCAAACAACTACGCGCAGTCGCTCGCTCACTGGGCCTATGGCTCGGAAGATGCATTTGTCGCCGCCGCAGGGGCGTGGCTGGCCGACCACGGGCTATCAGGCACAACGCTGACTGAGGCATCCGGAATCCAAGAATCGAATCGAAGCACCGCAGCAGACCTGACGGAACTCGCTCGCCTAGCAATTGAGAACCCGGTCGTCGCGGAAATCGTGTCCACTTCCTCCGTCGAGGTACCCGAACTCGGAACTGTCAGCAATCGCAATCAGTTGCTCGGAATTGATGGTGTTGACGGAATCAAGACAGGAACCCTTGACGACGACTGGGCTTGCCTCCTCTTCGCTGCCGACATCACCATCGGAGGCGAGACCAAGTCATTCATCGGAGTAGTAGTCGGAGGACCTGACCACCCCACGGTTGCGGCCGCCATTCGAGAACTTATCGCAGATGCGACAGCCGGGTATTCCGAGGTAACCCTGGTGAGCGACGGGCAAGTGTTTGCTGAATATGACACGCCGTGGGGCGATGAGGCCTCTGCCGTGTCGCAAACGACGGTGAACGCGGTCGTCTGGGGCGAAGACGAGATCTCTATGACAGTGGATGTCGAGCCTGTCCGCCTTGCAGACGCTGGGCAGCGCACAGGGTCAGTGCAGTTTCAGGTTGGAAACGAATCGTTTGACGTGCCCCTAGTGCTGAGCGATGAGATTGACGACCCAGGTCCTTGGTGGAGACTGACAAACCCAGCCGCAATGTTTTAGTTATCGAATAGACACGGCTCTCACAGGCGGCCGCGATAAGGTGGAGCGTATCTGGAGCACCCGCTCGCTTGTCACATGGCTGAGAAGTCATTCGAAAATGTCTGAGGTCATGTGAGTAGTTCTCTCTCAGCCGATCCCGTACGTGTAATTAAGACTGGACCCCGCGGCGTCGGGAGCCAGATGAGCGACTTCGCCGCCCTCTTGCGCACTGTGCGCGAGGCCGGACTGCTGCGACGCAGCAAGCGCTTTTACATCACAACTTTTGCCGTCATCACCCTCGCCATGGCTGGCGCTTGGGTCGGCTTCGCGATGCTCGCCGGCACGTGGTACATCCTCCTCATCGCCGCGGCTATGGGGATCATTTTCACGCAGTACGCGTTCTTGACTCATGAGTTGGCTCATCGACAGGTTTTCCAGTCGAGCAAACTCAACGACACTCTCGGTCGACTCATGTCGGACCTCGTCGTGGGAATTAGCTACGCCTGGTGGATGAACAAGCACTCGCGTCACCACGCGAATCCGAACACCGTTGACAAAGATCCCGACATCGAAACCGATTTCATCATTTTCCAGAAGGAAAAGGCTGTCGGTCTCAAGGGAGTAACGAAGTTCATGGCCAACCGCCAGGGCTATCTCTTCTTCCCTGCACTGTTGCTCGAGGGCTTCAACCTTCATTCTCATGCTTTCCAAGAAGTATTCAACTTCAAAAAGAAGGTCGACAAGCGCTGGGTCGAGATCACGCTGCTGCTTGTGCGCAACATCGGTTACCTCGCGATCGTGTTCAGCTTCCTGCCCCTGGGGATGGCTTTCGCGTTCCTCGGAGTCCAAATGGGAATTTTCGGTCTCTACATGGGCGCTTCGTTCGCGCCTAACCACAAGGGGATGCCGATCCTGCCCAAGGGTTCCAAGGTCGACTTCTTGCGTCGTCAGGTGCTCACGAGCCGCAACATTCGTAGTGGCCACTTCATGAATCACTTCATGGGCGGTCTCAATTACCAGATCGAGCACCACTTGTTCCCCACGATGCCACGGCCACACTTGCGTCGTGCGCAAGAGATCGTGAAAGAGTACTGCAAGACGAAGGAAATTAAGTACACCGAAGTCGGGCTCTTCACCTCTTACGGCATCGTGATTCGCCACCTCAACGAGGTTGGCCTCAGCGCCGACGGCGACCCGTTCAACTGCCCAGCAGCAGGACGAACCGGTTACAGCGGCTAATTGCCGCTCGTCTCAGCACGAAGAGAGGCCCTCACCTTCCGGTGAGGGCCTCTCTTGGCGTCTCCCGGTGGGAAGGCGTCACGACGAGGGCTGCCGCCCGATGTTCGGCCTCTAGTAGCCCGGGCGCTTTGCAGTGATGTTGTCGCCGGAAGACTGGTGACGCACGCGACGCAGAACCCAGGGGACAAGGTGCTCGCGGGCCCAGCCGATGTCCTCTACGCGCGCTTGACGCCACGGGCGAGGCGGTAGTGGCTCCGGCCGAAATGGCTCAAGGTCGTTCTCAACGTTGAGTGACGCCAGCACCATGCGAGCGACGGTGTGGTGGCCGACAGCGGAGAAATGCAGGCGATCCGGTGCCCACATTCGCGAATCGCTCAGTTCCCGCAAGGACCACATGTCAGCGACAATCGCGTCATGACGTTGCGCTACGGCACGAATATTCTCGTTATAGATGGCAACTTTGCCGCGCATCCGATTGAGCACGGGCGTCATCCCAATGTCTGGACCCGTAAAGAGAACAACTGTCGCACCATCACGGCGAAGCTCGCTCACGAGGGAATCTACGCGTGCAGCCACTTCGTCCGCATCAGAGCCAGGACGGATGATGTCGTTGCCGCCAGCTGAGACGCTGATGAGGTCTGGCTTGAGCTCGAGAGCCGGTTCCAGTTGTTCGCTGGCGATCTGATTAAGGAGGCGCCCGCGAATAGCAAGGTTCGCGTAGGCGAAGTCAGCTTTGTGCGATCCCAGCACTTCGGCGACACGGTCAGCCCAGCCACGATTGCCGCCGGGGGAGGCTGGTTCGGGATCACCGATGCCCTCCGTAAAAGAGTCGCCAATAGCGACATATCTGCTCCACGGGTGTTGTTGTTGCATCTCTCTACCTTCTCCCACATTCCCTCTGTGCGCTACCCGAGTGATTCCTGTGAGCCAACTGAATTGCTTTGACCCTCATACGGGTTACGTGGTTAAGTCTTCTGTGTTGGTTTTCACATTGAAAACTACTTAACCACCGTTTGGAGAACACACAATGGGAATCATCGGTTGGATCGTTCTGGGACTGATTGCTGGAGCTATCGCAAAGGCCATTCTGCCCGGACGCCAAGGCGGCGGTTGGCTCGCAACACTCCTGCTAGGTGTAGTGGGAGCACTCGTCGGAGGATTCGTGGGAGGCGCTATCTTTGGTGTCGGCCTCGAGGACTTCTTCTCGATCGAGACGTGGCTCGTAGCCATTGCTGGCTCAGTGCTCGTGCTCTTCCTCTATGGACTGATCACGCGCGGCTCACGTCGCTAGACACTCTTTGAAATGGGGCGGTGCACTTCGGTGCACCGCCCTTTTTGCCGTTACATGCCCCAACAGGCCCGCGAACGATTCGCATTACTCGGTTCGATCGTCAGAGGCACCTGAGACAATGAAGCCATGGGTAAGCAAGACGGTCGCACGCGACATGTGACCGAGCCAGGCGTGGATGACCGCAGCGCAACGATTCTCCACGTGGATATGGACGCGTTCTTCGCCTCGGTCGAACTTCTCGATCATCCAGAACTTGTCGGCAAACCAGTCATCGTCGGACACAATTCGGTTCGCTCAGTCGTCACCGCGGCCACGTATGAAGCACGCAAATTTGGGGTCAACTCGGCCATGCCGATGGCCCTCGCGTTGCGTCGCTGCCCTCACGCTGTCGTCTTAGAACCTCACTTCGAGCGGTACCAGCACTTTTCCTCAGTGGTCTTTGATATCTGCGACCAACTTACGCCCAAGGTCGAACGGCTCGGCATCGATGAGGCTTTTCTGGATGTCACTGGCGCGCGCACGATTTACGGTTCGCCCATGCAGGTTGCGGCGCTCCTGCGCGAGCGCGTGTTTGAAGAAACCGGATTGATTTGCTCCGTGGGAGCAGCAGCCTCAAAGTACGTTGCCAAGGTCGCCTCCGGACTCTCAAAGCCAGATGGGCTCCTTGTAATTCCTGCCGAGAAGACAGTTGAATTCTTGCATCCGCTCCCCATCTCGGCGCTGTGGGGAGTCGGAGCCAAGACGGCTGAGGCGTTGCAGCAGCGCGGATTCACCACGATCGCGCACGTTGCCCACGCCGATCGAGACACGCTCACACGTGCGGTGGGGGAGGCCGGGGCCGTAAAGCTGCACAACCTCGCGTGGGGCAATGATCCGCGACCCGTCGTCGAACGAGCGGCAGAGAAGAGCGTCGGCCATGAAACGACATTCGAATACAACGTGCTTGATTCCAACGAGATTCGCAGAGAGCTCTTGCGCCTCTCCGGTAAAGTCGCGGCTCGCCTCAGGGCAGGCGGTGTCGAAGCGCGCACCGTAGTCCTCAAACTTCGTTTTGAAGACTTCAGCACGATCACCCGCTCGCGAAAGCTTTCTGATCCCACAGATCTCGGTCGCACACTCTACGAAACCGTGCGAGACATCTATGCTGATTTTGCTCGCGAAGGGCGCCCGGTTCGTCTCGTGGGAGTTCGCGGTGAGCAACTTGTCGAGCCTGGGGGAGGTCAGTTGAGCCTGTGGGACACGACCGACGGCTGGCGCGATGCCGAAGAGGCCATGGAGGCAGCATCCGCTCGGTTCGGCACTGGCGCCATCGGCCCCGCCCGTTTGCTCGGCACGCAACGCCTAGAGCGGCCGCGACTCGGGCAACGAGACTAATTCTCCTCTCCACTCCACTCGTTCTTTCTCAGTCGGGTCATCGAAATACGGCCAGCACGAACCTGGTTGTCAGCAGCGAACGGTAAAGTCTTATCAAGTGAGCACTCCATTGCCTGGCCCCACCGTGGGCACCTTCGCGGCGGAACACCTCTCACCGTCGTACCCAGAACGCGCTGCCCGTGGTACTGCCTCAAAATTACGGGCTTGGCAGGCAGAGGCCCTTGATCTCTACTTCGAAAAAGAACCTCGCGACTTCCTCGCCGCCGCGACGCCGGGCGCTGGAAAAACCACGTTCGCCCTTCGTCTCGCTGTTGAACTTATCGCCCGACGCGAAATAGACCGTGTCACCGTGGTTGCACCGACCGATCACCTCAAACGCCAGTGGGCGGATGCCGCCAACCGAGTAGGGCTTCGACTCAACCCCTCGTTCTCCAACGGTGACGCGTGGGGAGGTCGCCGCTTTCACGGGGTTGCTGTTACCTACGCTCAAGTCGCGATGAAGGCGTCTCTTCACCAAGAGATCACCGATTCCTCACGCACCCTCGTCATTCTCGATGAGGTTCACCACGGTGGAGATGCCCTCAGCTGGGGTGACGCAATCCACACCGCTTTCGGTCGTGCGACTCGCAGGCTTTCCCTCACTGGAACACCGTTCCGCAGCGATACAGCGCCCATCCCCTTCGTGACTTACGCGCCCAACCATGAGGGCATCCGCACGTCTGTTACTGACTACAGCTACGGTTACGGTCGTGCACTCGAAGACGGCGTTGTTCGCCCCGTTATTTTTATGGCGTACGCCGGCAAGATGCGTTGGCGAACACGCATGGGTGACGAAATGGAAGCCCGCCTTGGCGAAGGCGACACGAAAGATGTGACTGCTCAGGCCTGGCGCACCGCTCTCGACCCGAAGGGCGAATGGATGCCCGCGGTGCTGCGCGCCGCCGATCGCCGTCTCAGCGAAGTGCGGCACTCAGTTCCGGATGCCGGAGGACTTGTCATTGCGACAGACCAACTCGCAGCACGCGCTTACGCCAAGCTGATCAAGGACATCACGGGGGAGTCCGCGACAATCGTTCTCTCCGATGAGAAGGAGTCATCGTCCCGCATCGAGTCTTTCGCTGAGAGCGATAGTCGGTGGATGGTCGCTGTCCGCATGGTGTCAGAGGGTGTCGACGTTCCCCGCCTCGCTGTTGGCGTATACGCGACCTCGGCTTCCACCCCGTTGTATTTTGCACAGGCAGTTGGCCGTTTTGTGCGTACGCGTCGTCGCGGAGAGACAGCGTCGATTTTCTTGCCCAGTGTTCCGAATCTTATGAATTTGGCAGGCAAGCTCGAGAAGGAACGTGATCACGCTCTCGATCGCAAAGAGACGGGCGACGAACTACTCGATGACAACCTGCTCGATGCCGAGAATCGCGAAGAGAAAACAAGCGATGAGCTTGCCGACGAGTTTACGTGGGAAGCACTCGAATCTGACGCGAACTTTGACCGGGTGCTCTTTGACGGTGCAGAGTTTGGTTTTGCGGCCGAACCTGGCAGTGATGAAGAGCTCGATTTCATTGGTCTTCCGGGAATCCTCGAACCTGAGCAAGTGCGTGAGTTGCTAATGCAACGCCAGAAACGTCAGTCGAAACGTGCCGAGAGCCGCCCGAAAGCGGAACAGCCGGCTCCGCTGTATCGAACGCTTAAAGAGCAGCGAACGCTACTGAACAACCTCGTGGGCCGTAGAGCGAAGCTTTCCAACGAACCGCACGGATTGATCCACGCCGAGCTCCGACGCGTCTGTGGCGGTCCTGCGGTCGCTCAGGCCACCGTAACGCAGTTGCAGACGCGCATCGATTACCTCCGCAAGGGCTTCCACTCATAAAGCACGGCGAGAGTCTGCCCGCGAGAAACCGGGGCATTGGTAAGAGCGCAAATGGTGAGAAGTGCCGACGATGATAAGAGCTCTTAACAAGAAAACGCCCCCGGTATAGGACCGGGGGCGTTCTCATTACTGAACTATCAAGATCAGAGGGGGCGGATGTTCTCCGCCTGGGGACCCTTGGGTCCCTGTGTGATGTCAAACTCAACCTTTTGGTTCTCGTCGAGCGACTTGTAGCCATTTGTTGCGATGGCCGAATAGTGGGCGAACACGTCAGGACTTCCATCCTCGGGGGCGATGAATCCAAAGCCCTTCTCTGCGTTGAACCACTTGACGGTACCTAGTGCCATTTAAAACTCCTCCAGGAGCGTTCTTCAGGCCCCGACAGTCGAGGCCGCATTCATGCCTTGTCTAGAACATGAACGATGGCCTAAGGCTATATCAGTAAAGGGCTGCATGTGTCATGTATTTCGAAAAAGTCACATAACGGTAATGAAATGGTCACTAATGAAAGTCGCGAGACTGAGTGCGGGGCAGCCCCGAAAGTGGCTCGAAGAGATCTGCGACCACATTAATGACACCCTCGTCAGACCTTTCTAAGACGCCCCGAACGATGAGAGCTGCGCTGTCGCGAGCGACTCGACGATAGCGCCCCCAGACCCCGACACTGCAAATAACATTGATCAGCCCTGTCTCATCCTCGATGTTCATAAAAGTGATCCCGCTTGCGGTCGCCGGACGTTGGCGGTGTGTCACAACGCCTGCGATAGTGATGCGACGCCCCGATTCTGCAGCCATCAGGTCCTGAGCGCTCAGTATTCCGTTCCGGGCAAGCGCCGGCCGCAAGTGTGCAACCGGGTGGCTCGTGGGCGAAATTCCTGTCGACCAAAGGTCGGCCATGAGGTCATCGACCGGAGAAGCTAATGAAAAGAGCGGAGGCTGAACGGCAATCACGCTGTTCGGGAGAAACTCTTCACGGTCCTGGGCTGCTGAGCCCGCATTCCACATTGCCTCGCGTCTAGTCAGCTCGAGACTTTCAAAAGCTCCTGCCGCCGCCAAAGCTTCCAACTGTTTCGTTGTGAGCCCAACGCGGCGCACTACATCGTTCATCGACGTGAACTCGCCTGCTTCGCGGGCGGCGACAATTTTCTCCGCCACCGGCGTGCCGATGCCCTTCACTTCGTCAAAACCAAGCCGCACCGCAAAAGAACCGTCACGGCGGTGTTCATCAGTATCAAAGTGAGCCGAACGGTCAAATGGCCCTATCGGAGGTTGCTCGGATGAGAGACAGCGATCGCTGCCCGTCGCCTTCACCTGATCGGTCTGCGGTTCGAGTACTGCAAAAACCCCAGAGCGCTGGATGTCAGGGCCGTGCACGACCACACCGTGACGTCGCGCATCCGCCACTAACGACTGCGGGGAATAAAAGCCCATAGGTTGAGCCCGCAGCAATGCTGCCAAGAACGCCGCTGGATAGTGCAGTCGCACCCAGGCGCTGGAATACACAAGCAAACCGAAGCTCAGAGCATGGCTCTCTGCAAAACCGAACCCGGCGAACGCTTGAATGCTCTCGTAGATGCGGTCGGCATCCGCCCCCTCAATACCGTTGCTCGCCATTCCGGCATAAAGCTTGGTACGCAACTTGTCGATACGCTCGATGCCACGTTTGGAACCCATTGCGCGACGCAGCAAGTCGGCATCATCGGCCGAGCAGCCGCCAACCGCCACCGCAATTTGCATCAGTTGCTCTTGAAATATCGGAACGCCGAGCGTTCGTTCGAGAGGCTCGACAAGATTGGGGTGCAAATAGGTGATCGGCTCAGCGCCCATCTTGCGACGAACATAAGGATGCACGGCACCACCTTGAATGGGGCCGGGGCGCACGAGCGCGATTTCGACGACGAGATGATAAAACTCACGCGGCTGAAGGCGCGGTAAAAGTCCCATCTGAGCACGGCTTTCGACCTGAAAGACCCCGATGGCATCCGCGCGACAAAGTTGGTCGTAAACCCCCTGCTCTTCTGCCGGAATCGTGGCGAGGTCCCAGCGCTCTCCGAGTGCGTCATCAACAAGGTCGAAGCTGTATTGCATCGCGGAGAGGATGCCGAGCCCCAGAAGGTCGAACTTGACGAGTCCCATCCACGCGCAGTCATCTTTATCCCACTGAACCACCGTGCGTTTCTCTTTACGCGCGTGCTCAATTGGGACCACTTCGCCGACAGGGCGTTGTGTCAACACCATGCCTCCCGAATGGATTCCGAGATGCCGGGGAAACTTCATGACCTGCTGCGCAAGGTCTAACACCGAATCGGGAATGTCGTGATCGATCCCCGACACGTCGGATCCCCAGCGTTCCATCTGCTTCGACCATGCATCCTGCTGGCCTGGACTATGACCGAGCGCTTTTGCCATATCGCGCACGGCAAAGCGAGGACGATACTGAATAACGTTGGCAACTTGAGCCGCATTTTCGCGACCATAGCGTTCGAAGACGTACTGGATGACCTCTTCGCGACGTTCGGAGTCGAAGTCGACATCGATGTCTGGTTCTTCTTCTCGCATCGCGGAAATAAAGCGCTCGAAAGGAAGCTTGTAGCGGATGGGGTCGACCGCGGTGATTTTGAGGAGATAACAGACAACAGAACTTGCTGCGGAGCCACGACCTTGGCACAGAATTCCTTGCCCCCGAGCAAAAGCCACGATGTCATGAACGATCAGGAAATACCCTGCGAAACTCTTTTCTTCGATTACATCGAGTTCTCGTTGGATACGGGCACGGTTTTCTTCAGACAGATCAATAGAACGATCTTTAACACCCGCCCACGTCAACTCGCGCAGCCAGCTTGCCGGAGTGTGCCCCTCGGGAACATCTTGATCGGGTAGCGCTGGTTTGGCTTGCCTCAACTCGAAAGCAGCGTCCTCTGCGATCTGCACAGTTGTCTCGACGGCTCCCGGATAGTGCGCGAAACGTGCCGTCATTTCCGCCCCCGATCTCAAATGGGCGGTACCGGCGGCGGGAAGCCAGCCATCCATTTCGTCGAGACTGCGTCGCGCTCGCACCGCCGAGATCGCGGAATGCAAGTGATGCTGGCGAGGAGTGGCATAGTGCGCATTCGACGTAGCAACAACTCGCAAGCCACGCTCAACGGCAAGACCATACAGAGCGTCGTTGTAGGCAGAGTCAAGGGGATACCCATGGTCAAAGAGCTCAACCACGACCGAATCACGCCCAAAAAGCGTGCAGAGGCTATCGAGCTCTCTTCCTGCCGCCAGCATCGAGTCCGCGGTGGGAGCGCTCGTTCCTTGCGCACCGCTCAGGGCTCGACGCACGCCACCCTTGCGACATCCGGTAAGAATGAACCAGTGGCCAGACGCCAGCTCAGCCAGTTCGTCGAGGTCGTAACGTGGCCGGCCTTTCTCTCCGCCGGCGAGCTGGGCTCGAGTGATGGCCAAAGCAAGCCGGTGATACCCCTCTTCTTTGCGCGCCAGAACAAGCAGATGATCGCCTTCAGGGTCTGCGATGCCGTTTTGCGGGCCACGGAGACCTAAAGAAAGTTCAGCCCCGAATAGGGTGCGGAGCCCCAATTCGGATGCTGCCTCTGCCATGCGGACAATTCCGTACAGCCCATCGTGGTCAGTGAGAGCTAGTGCACTGAGCCCCAACCGAGATGCTTCTTCTGCGAGTTTCTCGGGCATGCTGGCGCCGTTGAGAAAGCTGAAACTCGAATGTGCATGCAGCTCTGCATAGGGCACGGTGTCAACGGCGGAGTCGAACGCGGCATCCGCACGATCAGGAGGGCTTGCGGGCGCAATGTACGGGGCCCGTTTGCTCGACACGAGCGACATTGCACGACCATCGCTAGCTTCACCGATCGGAGTGACCGTGCCGAAGCCGGAAAGCGTGCGCTCTAGCTGTTTCCAGGGAATCGGGGGGTTGCTCCACGCCATTAGTCGTACCTCGCTTCAGCCCACCAACCACCGTCATCAAGTACGAGAAGCCACGCACACCCGGTGTCATCAACAGCTTGAAACCGCCATGAACGACCGGGGGACTCAGGTTCCCACCACCGTTCTGCCAACGGCCACGGGCCTGCCCAGGCCGTGAGACTGCGGGAGCGGGAATCGCTCGTCGACAATCGGGTGGGTGGCGCGAGAAGCAGACCGCGCTCATCCACCGACACCGCAGTGCCATCGGCGGCAAAAACGTGCACGGGGTGACGGTGTGAGAATACTGTTCCCGGTAAAGGGTCGGGAAGCGCGCCCGGCCAAGGTCGCTGTGCCGAACGCACGGCGACACTGCGATCGCCCCATGCCGTGAGACGTTGTCGCGACTGCAAAGTGCGCCCACCCTCAATCGTGGGCACGAGAACCCCACCGTGACCGAGCATGCTCTGCACTCGAGAGAGACCGTGATGGATGCGGGGCTCCAGCCCTGAACCCCACAGTCCTGTCTCGTGGTGACCAATTTGATCCACCGTTTCGGGCGCAATGCGTACTCTGCTAATGCCCGCGCTCAACCCAGCCGCGATCACGTTAGAGCCTTGAATTTGCCACCGCACACGGTCAACAACATCGCTGGCACTGAATGACCGAGGATGTAACCACACCCGTTCAGCAACCTCACCCGATTCGGAATCCAGCTCGACCCGAATTGCTGTTGCAACCAAGTGTGCTCTCACCAAAGCATCCACAAAGTCGCCAGCTCGGCTGCGAACCGCAAAAGCAACTTGATCAACACGGTCGAGTGCTGGCTCGAAATCGACCACAACATCAAGGTCGATCGGGGGAGTGCGGGCAATAAACGCTTGTGGATCACGACCGCTAGCGAGAGCGTGCAAACGCGCCCCGACCTCGCCAAAACGAATACGGACATCGGTGCTATCGAGTTGAGCAAACTCACCGAGCGTTGAAACGCCGAGCTTGAGCAGCAGCGTGACGATCTGAGGCTCTTCGAGTGCCGCCAGCGGGAGCGGTGCCAAAAACGACGCAGAATCACCAGCAGGAACCACGCGCACGGAGGAGGGACGAGAACGCGAGGCTGTCGGAAGAGTGCTGCGAGCAGCATGAACAGCAGTGAAGAGAGCATCAGCAACTCCCGCTCGAGCGTCAGATGCTGCAATCTCATTCACTCGAGCAATCACCGTCAACGCAGCAGCCTTTTCTCCGCCGTAATACTGCGCAGCACCACGAACTTGCACAGCACACATACCAGGGCGCAATGCTTGAACCCCAGGGATGAGTTGTTCTACCGCAGTCAAGACTGGCTCAAACGCTCGACTATCGAGAGCAGGGTCGTAAGGTCGATCAATGATGCCCGGAAAGCGAGATTGGGCCTCTCTCAACCGGAGCCCCCTCGTCACGCCTTCGGCGCGGGCTGATGCCGCTGCAGCAAAGACGAGACCCTTCTCTACGAGAACGAGCGGCGCATCCGCCGGCAGTTTTTCGTGCTGCCGAGCAGCAACGATGGGCCAGTCAGGAGCCCACAGCACGAGGACTCGCGGTATGAAATCTTTGCGTGACGAGACCGCGCTCACGTTGATGCCGCCCTCACGCCGACACCTGCTGGGGAACAGCCCGCAGCTGCGGGGGATCTGATTCAACTGCACTGTATGCACGAACTGCTTGCGAAGCATCCGGCAGCCACAGTCGAGCGCTGCGGGGACGACCAGTATTCTTGCTCGTTACCGTGATTGTGACTTCGCGTGCGGCCAAATGACCATGCCCGTCAGCGATACCGTGCCACTGACTCTTGCCCAGTGACATCATTGCTTCGCTCTGCGGCCACGAGCCAACCATGAGCAGAGTCGACTTGCGTTGTCGGAGTCGCGAAGCGAGTCTGGCGACCGCAGAATCGGATGCACGTGTAGGAGGCCTCGCCACCACAACATCGACCACATCAGCTATGGCTGCGGTGACCGCCAGCCACTGTTCCCCTGGATGCGGCACCAGTATAAGTCGTTCAAGATCGACTCCAAAGCGCTCGGCCGCTTCGATGCCGAATTCGGGCACTCCCACAACAGCGCACCATGATCCGGCGGCAGAGGGAGCCGCTAAGAGAGTCATAAGAAGCATCGCTGAACTGTCCACCGAATAAACGCTGCCCTGTTGCAAGCCACCGCCAGGCAGCAGAGAGGCAATAGCCGGATGAGTAGGAATGAGCCGTGAACTCAGCGTGCGGGACTGCATCGTGCTGATGCGTGCCTGTAATTCAGCAACGCGTTCGGCCGCTGTCACAACACTGCCTGATGCGCTGTCGCGCTCAGCCGAAAGATCTTCAGCGGTTGCTGAAGCGGCAGAAACGGATACAGGGGACACCTGTTCATATTCGAACATATGTTCGAGTCTGTCAATTGCGTACGACATCGACCGGCGTGTCTTTCAGATGTCGGCCGTATCGCCTAGTTTTAGCTCGTGAGTTGTATCGAAGCAGTAGACCTCAAGAAGACATACACGCCCAAAGGGACTGCCCCGGTACACGCCCTTGATGGGCTCAATTTAGAGGTTCCCCAAGGCACAGTGACGGCGCTTCTTGGCCCGAACGGTGCAGGCAAGACCACCACCGTCAAGGTGCTCACGACGCTCATCAGCCCCGATTCGGGCACGGCAACGGTTAACGGCGTCGATGTCATCGCATCACCCGAACGTATTCGCCCCATGATCGGCGTCTCAGGGCAGTATGCGGCCGTCGATGAAAACCTCACAGGTTTCGAGAATCTCGACATGGTCGGACGCCTTTACCATCTCGGCGCCAAGCAATCTCGCGAGCGAGCGCGTGAACTCATCACCCTTTTCGACCTCACCGAAGCCCAAAACCGGCCCGTCAAAGGATTCTCTGGCGGCATGCGCCGACGCATCGACCTCGCCGGCGCTCTAGTGATGCGCCCACCGGTGCTCTTTCTCGATGAACCAACCACAGGGCTTGACCCGCGCAGCCGCATCGGCATGTGGGATGTCATCACAACACTCGTGGGGGAGGGTACAACAGTGCTCTTGACTACCCAGTACCTTGAAGAGGCCGACCAACTCGCCGACAGCATCTCGGTGATTGACGATGGAAAAGTTATCGCCCAAGGCACCTCAGACGAGCTGAAAGCCTCCATAGGGGGACAACGCGTCGAGCTCAGCTTGGTGTCGCAGGAGGATTCCCCCGCCGCCCGTGAGATCCTCACCCGTTTCGGCAGCACGGAACCGGTCGAGAGCCTCGACGGTCGCGGCTACACCGTCAACGCGGAAGATGCCCCCGCTGCACTGCAGCTCATTCTCACCGAGTTCGCCAGCCGCGGCATCCAGCTCTACGACGCAGGAATGCGTCGCCCCACCCTCGACGATGTGTTCTTGACGCTCACCGGCCACACGGCAAGCACCGACGATTCCGAGACTGACACGACTGATACAGCACCAGCACAGAAGGCACAAAAATGACCGCCAGCACCCCTACGAAGACACCTCGTGCCGCTGCACCTTCGCCAGTAACGAACTGGCTCAACGACGGTTGGATCACGACCCGCCGCAACCTCATCAAGATCAAACGTGTACCTGACATCTTGGTCTTCACAACGCTGCAGCCCATCATGTTTGTGCTGCTCTTTACCTACGTGTACGCCGGCGTCATCGACATCCCCGGTAGCACCTACACCGAATTCATCATGGCTGGCATTTTTGCCCAGACTGTTGTTTTTGGCTCCACTTATTCAGGTTCGGCAATGGCTCAAGACCTCAAAGACGGCATTATCGATCGCTTCCGCACCCTGCCCATGAGTCCCTCCGCGGTTCTCGTTGGCCGCACGAACGGTGACCTTCTCATCAACTCGATTTCGATGATCGTGATGATGGCAACGGGCCTGATAGTAGGGTGGCGCATCAACTCAAGCCCGCTAGAGGCGCTTGCCGCGATCGCCCTTCTCCTTTTCTTTGCCTACGCCCTCTCGTGGGTAATGGCGTTCATTGGCATGAGTGTCCGCAGCCCTGAAGTCATCAACAATGTTTCATTCCTTGTTCTCTTCCCTCTGACTTTCATCTCGAACGCTTTCGTTCCTGCAGAGACACTTCCCACACCGCTTCGAGTTTTCGCCGAATTGAACCCGGTATCTGCTCTTGTGCAGGCTGCTCGAGAACTCTTTGGAAATACGCCGGTGGGGTCAGCCCAGTCAGACGTCTGGTCTCAGCAGCACCCAGTTCTCACGGTACTCATTGGCATCGTCGTCATGCTGGCGATTTTCGTTCCGCTTTCAGTGCGTAAATTCGCCAGCATCAGCACTCGCTAGCACAACGATGGAAGGCAATTGAGGCGCATCCGAAAAGTGATGGTTTCAGTTCTCGCTATAGGAAGCCCGCTTTTTCGGTGCTAGTCTTCGCGTAATTGCAGCTACCGGTAGCGCCCGACGAAATATGTTGAGGCCCACCCTTCTCAACATGCGCCGCAGCCACCCGAAACGGAGTTCGCGAAATGTTGGCCACCCTAGAGCACGTCGTGATGAAGATCTTTATGTTCACGTGGGTACGCACATCGTCCAATTCCTGGCGCGGCTACCCCCACCCCAAGGGTGATGCTGTCGTGCGCTCGGAGGGGCCCAACCCCTGCAAAGTCGTTCTCTGCGGATCAGGAATCGTGATTGGCTACGGCGTCACCTCGCACGAGCTTGCACTGGGAGGCTCACTCGCTCACTCGCTCACGGCATTAACTCAGCGAGGAACTGACGTCACTGTTGTCACCGCCCCGGGCCTCACAGCTCGAAATGCACAATCCCGACTGACGACGCAGCTACTGAGCGACACCGACATTGTTATCCTCTCATTCGGCACTTTCGAGATACTTACACTGATGCCTTCGCGGTCGTGGGGAGCACAGCTTGACGCTCTCGTGACAGGCATAATCGCGCGGTCTTCCCCTCACACTCAAATATTCTTGGTCGACTGCAACACCCCCAAAATGTCGACTTTCGTCGCCGCTTACAAACAACGAATTGCTCAAGTAGCCGCTGATTTCAACAACCAAATACGGTCGATCGCACACGCGAAGGAGAGAGTACATCGCGTTGAATTTCGGCCCGCTGCTGAAGATGCAGAAAACATCGAGGGGCGGTCACGCTATCAGGAGTGGGCTGCCAGTCTGGTCCCTGAGATTGTTGCTCAGCTACCACGCGACTAAACCCGGGTAGTAATAGCGATTTCAGCCCTTACGGCGCTTGTTGCGGCTGCGCTGAGGCTTAGCCGTGTGTCGCGGAGCAACCTTTGCGCCCGACGCCCGCGCGCCCGCACCGCGATTCGCCGTCTTTTTTGCGCCGGATGCGCCCGCTGAGCGTTTCGATGTGTCAGTTCCTTCGGCTTCGACAGCCCCAGCGGTGCCTCGAGAACTTCTCGCGGTACGCCCGCGCACGATTCCGATGAACTCTTCAACGAGCGGATCAATAGATCCGTCGCGCCACGCCACCGCGACTTGCCATTCGGGGCCTTCAATAATCAGTCGCGGCACCACGTCTTTTCGCATGAGAGCGCGTGCGACCGCTTGAGGCATCACGGCGATACCGATATTTGCGGCCACTGATTCGACCGCTGCACGCCATTCCTCATCGACCAGCAGCCCGGAGCGCACCTCAGCAATGCTGAGTTCGTCGCGCTCAGCCAGAGGATGCTCTTTGGGGATGACGGCAACGGCTCGCTCGGTATAGAGAGGTATTGCGGCGAGCGGACGATCGCTTTCCAACGCCCGGTCGATGGGCAGTCGAACAAGTGCCACATCGGCGGTGCCTGCCGCGAGCATTGCCAGCGCTTCATCTTGCTCGCTCGGTACGAGTTCAAGGGGAGTCTCGGGAAGCCGCTCTCGCCAGACGCGCGACCACTTGCCGGGCGTCGCCCCCAGGACAAAAGCGACGGTGAATGATGATGGCATGTGTTCAGGTTAGTCTTGGGGTGTGCCAGTCCAGACCATGAAACCCGCAACAGTCGCCAAGAAGCTCGGGATTTATCTCCCTTCAGCTCCGGAAGAGTTCCGTGATTCAGAAATCAGCCGCCAAGAATTTGCCGAACTTCTTGCGTCACCTCCCGAGTGGCTCACGAAGTTGCGCGCTGAAGGACCGCATCCCCGGCTTGTCGTTGCTCAGAAGCTCGGCATTTCAGCATCGGGCCTAGCGCGCGCGGGGGCCCCCGACGTTATGACAACGGCGGAGATCAAAGCGCTTCTCGTGGAGATGCCAGAATGGCTAGTAGTGGAGCGCTCCGTTCACGCGGCAGTGAACGAGGAGAACGCACGCATCAAGACAGAGCGTGCTGCGAAAGCCGCGCGCAAATAATTTTAGCTTTCCTCATGCTCTCTAGTATTGAAAAGTATTCAGCTCTATACTAAGCAGCTTAGAGCGACCGTGTCTGGCCACTCGGGCAGGAACACTATTGTTTCGCAGCTTCGCCACGCTATAAGTGTGGCCAATAGTCACACTCTGGCTTGCGCTGTATCCCCAACGGTGGCGCCATGTCGTCGTGCCCAGTGATGATGCTCGCGCAGAAGCCATCGGACCAGATCCGGACAGAGTCCTGCTAATTGGGCCAGGGAAGTCGTCTGGTTTCGGGGTTCACACGCACGAGCTCGGTCTCGGCGGTCACCTCGCGCGCGAATTATCTGCGCTGACCGGACGCGGGTGCAGCGTCGACATCGTTTCTGAACCCACAATGTCTACGATCGACATCGGTGCGGTGATCGAATGGGCGAGTTTGGATCGCTTCGATGCGCTCGTGCTTACCATGGGTGGGGGAGACGTTCTCCGATTCCGTTCACTTTTCAGCTGGCGGCGCGATGTAACTGCCGTGCTCGACAGCATCGCGGCGCATGGATGCGGTGCTCTCCACCCCTTCATCCTGGGCATCGCCCCCGTGGGAGATGTGGTCTCCTTGCCCGCTCCATTGTTGGTGATAGTCAACCGCAATATCGAGCACCTCAACGCCATCAGTGCGCAGTTGTGTTCTGCGCGCGGAAATGCGACTTTTGTACCGGCAACAACCCATGATGGCAGAGCTAGCGTTCGGTTGGAGAGTTCCACCTATGCGCACTGGGCGCACGAACTCGCACCGTTGATCGCGGAGCAGCTCTCCAGCGTCGCACTTGGTTCGCCCCCTCACAGACCCGTCCTGCTTGACTCCAGAGCTTTCGAAAACGCGATTCTGACGATACCCGCAGTGTCGGAATCGTTGACCTCAATTGTCGACTCTGCGAGGGCTCTGTTTGATACTGCTGGAGCCGCTGTCACTTTTCACGACGAGCAAACGCACTGGTTCGCGTCAACATCCCGTTTGGGAGAGATGAGGCGAGAGGACGCCGGCGCCTTCTGCAACAGGGCGTTCACGGCTCCCGGTCTCGTCGTGCTCGAAGATCTCGTGAAGGATGAGCGCTTTGCGGACCATCCGTGGGTGGTTAGCGGACCGCGCATCAGGTTTTATGCGGGGTACTCAATCGCGGCACCCAACGGAGACACTGTGGGCGCGGTCTGCGTGTTCGATACAGCACCGCGACGGTTCGATTTAAGTCACGAAACCCTGCTTCGAGAACTCGCTCGGCGTGCAGAGACGGCGATACACCATCAATAATTGCCGTACCTTGGATACGGAGGTCATTTCTGAACTCCGAGAAAGGACCCCATGTCTGGCACCGAATGCATCCACGGCTTTGAAAACAATCTGTGCGATTCTTGCTTTCCTAAAGCGACCCCCGTCAAGCCTCTAACGCGTGCCAGCGGCCCTTCTCGCGCAAAGCGAGTTCCAGGAACTCCACGCGCGTCCAGCGCCAAAGTTCCGTCGCTCTCTGACCAACGTGTTTATCACTTTACACACATCAGCAATCTGGAGAGCATCCTTCGCGAAGGGCAGCTCGTGGCGGCCGCTTCAATCGAGGACGCGATTTTAGATATCAGTTCACCCCTCACCCGTGAGCTCCGCGCGGCTGCTTCGCTCAGCACTGGAGAGCCCGTCGATCGCTACGTTCCGTTTAGTCTCGTTCCGGAATCCGCGTCGTGGCGCGAGCTACGCGCAGGAGCAACCGAGCCTCGCTGGTCCGATGCAGCTCGCACTGCGACTCCAACGGATTTCGTGTTTCTCGTCAGCACTGTTCGCGCCCTTGGCGAAGACGCGGTGCTTGCCGATGGCGATGCCGCAGCGGCCTTAACTCGGTTTGCTACTGACGAAACCGCAATCACACGCATGCTGGGCAATCTGCGTGCCGATGAACTCACGGACGATGCTGAAGTTCTCATTCACGGTTCGTTTGCGTTTGACGATGTACAACTTGTGGGAGTCGCAAGCGACAAGGCCCGCGAGCGAGTAAAAGCGCTGCTCGATGCTGCTTCGTTCAAGACCAAGGTGGCGGTCTATCCGCCATGGTTCATTCAGTGACGTTCGCGATACCGTTGGTGCATGACCAACGATTTTGCTCACCACCCCGTTGACCCTGAGTCGGCAGCCGCTCTCGCCGCGACTGGGCTGCGGTACGACCTCGTAGATACGACCGATCGAGCCGCGTTTGAAGCCTGGTTTCAAGCTGATTCTCGGGGCTTTCATGGTTCGGCGCTGTCGAAAGACCAGGTCGATTCGGGCTTTGCTGGAATCACTTATCGTCGCACCGTGGGTGTCTGGGATAAGCGTTTGGCCGCACCTGAAGTTCCCATTGCCACGACGAGCTCGTGGACAGAACAGGTGACCGTTCCTGGCGGCAGGAGCATCGATGCATGGGCTATCAGCTCGGTGACAGTGTCGCCGACTCACCGCCGCCGCGGCATCGCTCGTGCGCTTCTGGAGGGAGAGCTCCGCGCTGCTGCCGACATGGGGCTACCCATGGCAACACTTACGGTTTCAGAGTCTACGATTTATGGCCGCTTTGGCTTCGGTCAAGCCGTTTTTGCAGCTGAACTTACGATCGATACAAGCCGGGCAACTCTCGCCACGCGGGAGCGTCGAGGCCTCTTGCAGCACGTCGATCCCTCAGCTTTCGTTGCTGAAGCCCCAGCGATTTTCGAGCGAGTTCGTCTGACGACTCCCGGTCAAATTAACGTCTGGCCGCTGCGTTGGGAACAGATCGCGGGAACAGCAGCTGGCGATGACGAATACACCAAAAACACACGCATCGTGCGCTTCGACGACGACGAGGGCGTTCCGCGCGGCTTTGTTGTCTACCGCGTCGCGGGTGGAGACCTCGATTTCACGAAGCACACGCTCACCGTTGACTACTTGCTCTCAGAGACCCCCGAAGCCTACGAGGCTCTGTGGCGCTACATTCTTGACGTTGACCTCGTTCGCGAGGTCAAGGCTGGACTCCGTTCCGTGGATGAACCATTGCAGTGGCTCTTGACCGATATGAGAGCCGCACAAGTGGCACCGATCGACCACTTGTGGCTGCGCATCTTGGACGTTTCCGCATCGTTAAACGCCCGCACCTATTCCAGTGCTACTCAGCTGGGTTTTGAGGTGAGCGACGACCTTGGATTCACTACGGGTCACTATGTGCTTGAGACTGATGAGGCAGGGACGCCGGATGCTCGTCGCGTAGAGAGCATCCCCGAAGGCACGCCGTCCGTTTCACTTTCGGTGAACGAACTCAGCTCCTTGTACCTCGGGGGAGTCACGGTATCGTCGTTGGTCTCGGCTGGACGGGTCGTGGAACTTACTGAAGGCGCTGCTGCCGTTGTTGAACGCGTGTTCCATTCTCCGACGACTCCGTGGTTGAGCGTGTGGTTTTAAATCAAAAGACGCGCTGCCCGAGCTGCTTCAGTACTGCCGCGGAACGAGGCGTACACGGAGTGATGAGAGAATGGACGAATGACTGCTGCCTTGGAACACGTCCATGATCTCGCTTCATTTGTCGCTGCTTCACCCTCGTCGTTTCACGCGGTAGACGAAGTTGCTCGGCGTTTGAGAGCAGCTGGATTCAGCGAGTTGCGTGAGGCCGATGACTGGAACGGTTCGCGCACACGCAAGGCTGCAAAGTACTTTGTTATTCGTGATGGCGCGATCGCTGCGTGGGTTCAGCCAACGAAGGCGGTGGGCACGACACCGTTCCGCATCCTTGGGGCGCACACAGATTCACCGAGTTTCAAACTCAAGCCCAAGCCCACGACCGGCTCGGAAGGCGTTTTGCAGGCCGGTGTAGAAATCTACGGTGGCCCGCTCCTCAACTCTTGGCTCGACCGCGAACTCGAATTTGCTGGACGCGTAACGTTTAGTGATGGAAGCACGGAGCTTGTGCGCACCGGCCCGCTGCTGCGCTTCCCGCAATTGGCTATCCACTTAGATCGCGGCGTCAACGATAAGCTCACCCTCAAGCGTCAGGCCCACATGAATCCGATGTTCGGGCTTGGCGAGCGGGACGATGCTGATGTACTCGCTCACCTTGCCTCGATTCTCTCCTCGAAGACCACAGATCGGTCAGCCGACGAAATCGACGGATATGACATCGTCGTCGCCGACACTGCGGCTCCCGCAGTTTTCGGCCTCGATGACGCTTTGTTTGCTTCCGGTCGACTCGACAACCTCTCGTCGGTTCACGCGGGGCTCGTTGCGCTAATCGGCCTCGATACCAAACTCGACCACATTCCGCTCTTCGTTGCTTTCGATCACGAGGAAATTGGCTCAGCATCTCGTTCCGGAGCCGGCGGGCCGTTCCTCGCCGATCTCATCGCTCGAATCAGCGCCGGCCTCGGCGGCTCAGAAACTGACCGCATGCGTTCTGTCGCGGAATCGTGGTGCCTATCGTCGGATGCGGGGCACGCAGCGCATCCGAACTATCCAGAACGCCATGACCCCGCCAATCGACCTCGACTGGGCGGAGGACCACTCCTCAAAATCAATGCCAACCAGCGTTACGCGACCGATGGTCCCGGCGCGGCGGAGTGGGCTCGAGCCTGCCGTCAAGCCGGAGTCGACTACCAAGAGTTCGTGTCGAATAACGACATGCCTTGCGGTTCAACGATCGGCCCGATTACAGCAACACGTCTCGGTATCCGCACAATTGATGTCGGATTGCCGTTGCTTTCAATGCACTCAGCTCGTGAAATGTGTGGAGTGGCTGACCCGATCGCGCTTAGTCGTGCGATCGCCGCCTTCTTCGCCCCCGAGTAGATCGTTACGCTACAGAACCCTGCTTCGCAGCAGTTACTGTCGCCAGCAATTTCGCGCGACGACTGCGCGGGCTAAAACAGGGGAGCGATGCCGTCAGCAGCCGACGGCAAGCTGGCATCCGTTGCTGATGCGCCCGGGTATCCCGGGCCTACCGGGCACACGCTGCCTTGCTGAAATGCCTCGGCAGCTCCTCGAGCGCGCACATCTGCAGCTTCGTTGAGTGGGTGTCCTACGTGGCCCCGCACCCACTCAAATCGGTAGCGTCGCCCTGCGATGGCTTCGTCAATCTGCTTGATGAGTTCTACGTTCATGACAGGTTTTCCATCACCCTTACGCCAGCCTTTTTTCTTCCAGCCAGGCATCCACTTGGTAACTGAATTGATCACATACTGGCTGTCGCACAGGATGAGGAGATCGTCGTCGACATGAGCCGTTGCCCGAAAAAGTTGGAGCACCGCCATAAGCTCACCCTGATTATTGGTGGCGTGCTCCCAGCCCCCAGCTGCCCACGTGTTGTCGTCGACGTACCATGCCCATCCGGCCGGTCCGGGGTTACCGAGAGCAGAACCGTCAGCAGCAGCAGTTATCGTCATGACACCCTTTCGTGGAGTTCGCGAAGTCTGAAAAACTCGCACCCTCCGACTCTAGTAGCTGGTTGTCGGCAGTGATTGTGTGGCAATCGCATTGCGTGGCGCTGTTCGGTTTTAGGGTAGAGCTGTGCCCGATACCTCGACCATCATCCCTGCCCTGCAGATCATTGGATTGACGAAGCGATTTGGCGAGAAGGTGGCCGTCAATTCAGTCGATCTCACTGTTCCGCGCGGTTCATTCTTTGGCCTCGTTGGCCCCAATGGAGCCGGTAAGACTACGACGCTCTCCATGGCGACGGGTCTTCTTCGCCCAGATTCCGGCTCGGTTGCTGTTCATGGCCTTGATGTGTGGAGCAATCTCGTTGACGCTAAGAAAAAGATTGGCGTACTAAGCGACGGCGTGCGACTGTTCGATCGCCTCACGGGCCTGCAGCTTGTCACTTATGCGGGCCTACTCAGCGGAATGGAACGCTCCGTGGTTGCGGAGCGAGCCGCTGATCTGCTCGAGCTGTTCGATCTCGACGCGGTGAGCGGCACTCTCGTCGTCGACTACTCGGCCGGGATGACGAAGAAAGTTGCGCTAGCGTGCGCACTCATTCATGCGCCTGAACTTCTGGTGCTCGACGAGCCTTTTGAGTCAGTGGATCCGGTTTCTGGAGCCAACATTCGCGACATCTTGCACGGTTTCGTTGAGTCCGGCGGCACAGTCATCGTCTCTAGCCACGCCATGGATCTTGTGCAGAGAATGTGTGACCATGTCGCCGTTATTGCCGATGGTCGAGTGCTTGCATCCGGAACCACCGACGAAGTGCGCGGCTCGTCAACCCTCGAGGATCGTTTCGTCGAGTTGGTCGGCGGCCGCCGTCACGGGAGAGGGCCCGAATGGTTGCGCATCTCCTAAGACTGCGATTTCGACTTCTCGCCAATTCGCTGACGCGGAGTCCGTGGCAAGCGGTCGCCGTCGTCCTCGGAACCATGTACGGCTTTTTCATGCTGCTCCTCGCCGTCATCGGGCTGTTCTTTCTCAGCACAGCTCCCGAGGAGTTCGGCCGTACCGTCACGGTGCTCGGCGGGGCTGTTCTTGTGCTGGGTTGGACTTTCTTGCCACTGCTCAGTTCAGGTATCGACGAAACTGTCGATCCTGCGAAGTTGGCGACCTTCCCGATTCCCATCACTACGCTCCTTATTGCCCTCGCCGTGAGCGGTGTCCTCGGAATCCCCGGCATCATTACGACGCTCGCCGCTCTCGCCACCAGTCTTGTGTGGTGGCAGACACCTGCGATCGCAATCGTCGCCATCTTCTGCGCCGCAATAGGAACGCTCACGTGCGTTGTGGGATCTCGGATGCTCGCAGCGTTGACGGTGCGCATGTCTTCCGGTCGTAGAGCTCGTGAAGCGAAGACCGTTCTCGTACTCATTCCGCTCTTGTTGCTCGGCCCTGCAATCCTGGCAGTGTCGACATTATTCCGTGAACTGCGTTCGCTCCTTCCTTTCATTTCCGACATCGTCGCTTGGACTCCTTTTGGTGCTATCTGGGCTGTGCCGGGGGATCTCGCCACGGGACACCCTGGCGTTGCAGCGCTGCACGCGCTCGTGGGCATTGCCACGCTGCTTGCCGCCACTGGAATCTGGCGTTGGGCCTTAGACCGGGCGTTAGAACGGCCGGCAGCCTCCGTGAGCGCGGCACGCTCTCAACGCGGCTTAGGCTGGTTTGCCGTCTTTTCCGCCACTCCCACGGGCGCGGTAGCGGCGCGGTCTCTCACCTATTGGGCTCGGGACCCTCGCTACGCTCAGTCGCTCATCAGCGTTCCGCTGGTACCTGCGATTATCTTCTTCTACACCGGCGCGAGTGGGGATCTCAGCGGCCTACTCTTCGTCGGGCCGATCGTGGCGGTGTTGCTTGGCATGTCGATCTACACTGATGTTTCTTACGACAACACCGCCTTCAGCCTGCATCTTCAGACTGCCGTGAGCGGGCGAGCAGACCGCTGGGGCCGAGTGATCGCGGTGAGTACCTTCGCCGTACCCACGACCATCGTATTGACTGTGGCAAGCGTCTGGATCAGCGATAGCGGAGATCGTCTCGTAGGCATGTTGGGCATTTCGCTTGGGCTGCTCGTCACGGGGCTCGCACTGTCTTCGCTCGTCTCTGGGCGGTTCGCCTTCTCAGTTCCGGCTCCTGGTGAGAATCCGTTCAAAGCGCGTCCCGGCGGCGGTTTTACGCTGATGCTCTCCATGTTTGCATCATGGACGGCGCTGGCCGTTCTCGCTCTTCCGGAAATGGTCATCGCTATCGTCGGATTCGCCACATTCAATGAAGCACTCGGCTGGGTCTCGCTCGCCGTTGCACTCCTGCTCAGCAGCATCCTGCTCATCATCGGAGTGCGTGTCGGAGGAAGGATGCTCGACGATCGAGGCCCGGAGCTGCTCGTGCAGCTCCAGCGCCAGAGGTAGCGCGCAAGGGCGCGTAGAACGGCACTAAGCGCTAGCGCGAAAGCAGTCCTGCCCGCTCCGGATTCGCTTCGAACCACTCTGCGACGTACCAACACATCGGAAGAACTCTTAGCCCGGAACTCTTCTCAACATCGTCAACCGCGAACTTCACTATCTCGGCCGCGTAGCCTTTTCCGCGGTGTGCGGGCTGCGTGTAAGTGTGGTTGAACGAGATAGAAGATCCGTTGGTTCGGTAATCCACCACGGCTACAAGCGTGCCATCGAGATTCATGACGTAGCGGGCAGCATCTTTCTCGTGAACAAAGTCCTTAGCCATAACTGTCGGCCTTATGCGGGGAGGGCAGCTTCGATTGCACCGACGATGGCGGGATCATCCGGAACGACAGTCGGTCGAAAACGCTTAACGTCATCACCAGGAGTCACCAAGAATTTCTCGAAGTTCCACGCCACGCGGCCAGCTTTCCCTGCACTATCGGCAGTCTTTTTCAGTTCGGCGTAAAGCGGATGAGCGGACCGACCATTGAGCTTGACCTTTTCGAACATCGGGAAGGTGACACCCCACGTCGTCGAGCAGTATTCCTTGATGGCATCTTCAGAGCTCAACTCTTGCAAGAACTGGTTGCTCGGGAAGCCAAGCACAGTAAAGCCACGATCTCCGTACTTCTTCTGCAACTTCTCAAGCTGTTCGTACTGCGGTGCAAGACCGCAGCGCGATGCCACATTAACGATGAGCACGACTTTGTCTTGATAGTCGGCCAGAGTGGTCTCGTTGCCGTCGATGGTAGTAAGCGGGATGTCTCGAAGTGTGGTCACGAGATAAAACTACGCCCGCAGCCTGAACGACCGCCGACGACATCCCGAGACTTGCCAGCGAGGTTCGCTAAAGTGGGACTTTCGCCACTTCCGCTATTCGCGGTTCACCGAAAGTGAGTTCATGCCCGATAGTCCTCTGTCAGCGAGTGCCTACGAAGTGCTTGGTGTGCAGGCTTCGGCTAGTGAGAGTGAGCTTAAGCGTGCATTCCGCCGCGCCCTCCGCGAAACGCACCCGGACACAGGGGGAGATCCGGCGCGGTTCGCCGCCGTGCAAGACGCATGGGAGCGGGTGGGAACGCCAGAGAAGCGCCGCAGCTACGATGCGAGATCAGGCACCCATTCGCGGGGCTCGGCCTCGAGTTCTTCACCATTTTCGTCACGGCCCGCCTCGTCTTCGCGCGAAGATTCTCGCCCCCGCGCCCGCACTCATGGACACCCGGGCGGATGGCGCCGAGAACGTTTTCTCGACAGCATGCGCGAGTGGGTAGGCCGCGGCGTTTCGCTCGACGATCCCTACGACCCCGCCCTCGTGCGTAGTGCACCGAGAGAGATCCGACGCACTCTAGCGGATGCGTTGGCCGAAGAAGCAACCGCGCGCACCGTCAGTGAGCTCGGCATCGGCTACACCGTCTGGCACGACGTGTCGACCGGCGCGCCGGAGCGTAAAATCGATCACGTCGTTCTCGGCCCCACCGGCATCTTCGCCATGCTTTCTGAAGACTTTGGAGGCCAAGTGAAGGTTCGCCGTGGCGAACTCATCGGTCCCGCTGTGGCGCCGGAGAAACCCATGCATGAGTTGGCTGCTCGAGCGAAGACGCTGAGTCGCCAATTGAAAGTCAACTTCACGTGCTTCGTCATCATCGTCCCCGATAATGACCTTGCTGAACCGCAAATCTCCCTCGGAACAGTAAAGGGGCAGCCCGCCGTCGTAGTGCGCCAGAGCGTGCTTGCGCACTTACTCCGCACCGGGCCAGAGCTTGGCCGCGGGCGCGACATCGGCGGCAACGAACTCTTTGACGTGCGCACACGACTTTCGAGCGGCATCCGTTTCGTCGAGTAGTCCGACACACTTCCTCAGTTTGCCAACTAGTCACCTGTAGTTCATCACAACAAAGCGCCTCTGCCACGGCAGGGTTGATACCCGCAAGTAGGGTGAGCACGTGAACAGCAATGCTCGACTGGCACGAAGGCTAACGACCTTCGATGCCACCGTCATCGGGGTGGGTTCGATGGTCGGAGCCGGAGTGTTCGCAGCGTTCGCGCCCGCTGCTCATGCCGCCGGGTCAGGACTCATCATCGGGCTCGCTATCGCCGCAATAGTGGCCTGGTGCAACGCTTCGGCCAGCGCCCAACTAGCAGCCGCTTACCCGGTAGCAGGCGGCACCTACGTGTACGGTCGCGAGCGCTTAGGTGCTTGGTGGGGTTTCACCGCAGGCTGGTCGTTCATCGTCGGTAAAACTGCAAGTTGCGCTGCTATGGCTCTCGTCTGCGCAGCGTATGTTTCGCCGGCGGGTGGAGAGAAGCTCGTTGCAGTGCTCGCAGTGGTACTCGTCACAGGCATCAACCTCGGCGGAATAAGCCGCACTGCCAACGCGACCAAGGTGATTGTCACGATTGTTGTTGTTGTGCTTGTCGGGGTGGCTGTGGTCGCGCTCGGTGGAGTGTCAGGCTCAGCGGCTCAGTCATTCGTTGTTGATACCCCGGACGTGTACAGCGTCTTGCAATCGGCGGGCATCCTCTTTTTCGCCTTTGCTGGCTACGCTCGAATCGCAACGTTGGGGGAGGAGGTGCAGAATCCGCGTCGAGCCATTCCCCGTGCAATTATGGCTGCCCTTGGTATTTCCGCCGTTCTCTATTGCGCAATCGGAGTTGCCCTCCTCGCGGTGCTCGGCCCCGATAGGCTCGCGGCTTCTCGCGCTCCAGTCACAGAACTCCTCAGCCATGCAGGTTGGGGAGCCGCGTCCCCGGTTGTCGCTGTGACTGCGGCTCTGGCATCTTTAGGTGCGCTCCTTGCACTCACGGCTGGCATTGCTCGTACGACTCTGGCGATGGCACGCACGCGAGATCTTCCCCGCTGGTTTGATGCCATACATCCACGTTCTTTGGTTCCTCATCGCGCAGAACTCCTTGGAGCGAGCGTCGTCATCGCGGTCATCCTTATAGTCGACGTTCGCGGTGCGATCGCCTTTTCTTCGTTCGGGGTATTGCTCTATTACTTCATAGCCAACGTCGCGGCCTTCACGCAGCCTGCGGCACAGCGGCTCGTGAGCCGTGCAGCGAATATTCTCGGTGCAACTGCGTGCATTGTTCTCGCGGTCACACTTCCTCCGCTAGGGGTTGCCGCCGGAATAATCGTCGTGGCTGCCGGTATTCCTGTACGTTTGCTTTCTAATCGCCAGTCTCGGCCACTTTTCATCCCTAGTACGTAGGCTAGTTTTCTCTTAAGAAAGAGGGTTATCGGTTCGTGATTCGCGCAATTAGCTACAACCTCCGCAAGCATAAGGCTGCGACAGAGCTCGATGCTCTCTCGCAAACTCCCGACCTCGATGTTCTGTGCCTCCAAGAAGCGATCTCCACGCAGCTACCTCAAGAGATTGGCAATCTGCATCTCGCCGACTCGACTAAGAACAATCGTCTGGGACTCGCTGTGTACTACCGACGAGACCGCTATGAGCATGTCAGAAGCCAAGCGTTCGAACTCAAGAAGTCGTTGCATGATCGGGTTTTTGGCCCCACTACTGAGCGCCTCGTCGGCTCGCAACTCATTGATCGTGAGACCAGTCAGGAAATCGTCGTGGCTTCGTTCCACGCCGCACCTCTGACCGCGCTTAACTCACTCCGCCGCAATCAGATCAAGGCCGCGCATTCGCTGCTGAAGGATCTCGGCTCAGGATCACCCATTTTGATGCTCGGGGATTACAACTATCCTCTGTTCAAAGACGGCCTCACCCAGCGGATCAACAAGACCGGCTACGACCTGTCGCTGAGCGATCGCATCACGTACACCAACTACAAGTTCTTCCGTGGGCATTTCGACTTCGTGACCTCTCAAGGATTCACGATCGAGGGAGTTGAGACTATGCCGCGCGGTTCATCAGATCATCTGCCGATTCTGGTGACAGCGTCTTACGGCACGACCAACACTCACCAATCCACCATCTCGCCTTCGGGCGCCGTCTCCCGCTAACGCAGTGAAGGCTACGCTCAGCGTTACTCCGGCGCGGTGAGCGTTGTCTAGCCTTCGCCGCCTAAATTGCCGGCAAGACGCTCGTGCATGTACTGGCTTGCCTCATTGAGCCCGATGAGCACCACTCGCTTCTCTAGTCGCTCGTACTTCGTAGTGATCGCATCGAGAGCCGCGACCGTGGAGGCATCCCAAATGTGAGAGTTCGACATGTCGATAATCACGCGCTCCGGGTCATCCGTGTACTCGAACTGCGTGGTGAGGTCGTTGCTCGAGGCAAAGAACAGTTCGCCGTTGACACGGTAATACGCGGTAGGAACGGCCTCGTCTTCAGGGAGCGTGCGCTCCACGGTGGCGAAGTGCGCCACTCGACGCGCAAAGGCAACCATCGCAACGACGACACCCACCAGCACGCCAATTGCGAGGTTATGGGTTGCAACCACGACGACAACAGTTGCCACCATGACGGTCGTCTCGCTCTTCGGCATGCGCTTGAGCGTTGACCAACGGACACTATGCCAGTTGAACGTCGACACCGACACAATGATCATGACGGCAACGAGTGCTGCCATGGGGATAATCGCGACGACGTCTCCTAAGACAACGACGAGGATGAGCAAGAAGACTCCAGCAAGGAACGTCGAGATTCGAGTGCGAGCTCCCGATGCTTTCACGTTGATCATGGTCTGGCCGATCATTGCGCAGCCGCCCATGCCGCCGAACAGGCCGGAAAGCACGTTCGCTACGCCTTGGCCCCACGCCTCCCGAGTCTTGCGCGAGTGAGTGTCGGTAATGTCATCCACCAGTTTTGCAGTGAGGAGTGACTCAAGAAGGCCTACTAGCGCCATGGCGATCGCGAACGGGCCAATAATCTGCAGGGTTTCCAGCGTCAGAGGCACGTTGGGGATGAAAAGCTCGGGGAGGCTCCGGGGGAGTTCACCCTGGTCGCCAACAGTAGGCACGGCTATAGCCATCGTTACGGTGGCTGCCGTGAGGAGCACAATCGCAACCAGCGGCGCCGGAATTACCTTCGTGAGGCGCGGCATGAGGACCATGATGACCAGGCCGACCGCCACTAGGGGGTAGACCATCCATGGGACGTCGATGAGGTGGGGCAATTGAGCCATGAAGATCAGAATTGCCAACGAGTTGACGAATCCCAGCATCACGCTACGGGGAATGAAGCGCATGAGTTTTGCGACACCGAGCACGCCCATGAGCACTTGAAGGAGCCCGCCCAGGATCACTGTGGCGATGAAATAGTCCATGCCATATTCCCGGGCGACGGGCGCGATGACCAGCGCAATAGCTCCCGTGGCTGCTGTAATCATCGCGGGGCGTCCGCCGAGGAAGGCGATTGACACTGCCATGACGAACGACGAGAAAAGTCCAACTCTCGGGTCGACTCCGGCGATGATCGAGAACGAGATGGCCTCGGGGATCAACGCCAGAGCGACTACGAGCCCCGCGAGTACCTCACGAGTGAGGATGCGGGGAGTGCGGAGTGCAGTAAGTACGGAAGGGTCCGCACGATACCGATCGGACCGATTTGCTTGAGTAATAGCGATGAGATTCTCCTACAGAAGGAGCCACGAAGATGCGCGACCAACGATGTGATGTGAGCCGAGCGTGTGGTTATCGCTGCACGGCTAAAACGTCAGCAACTTTGCCGACTACGAGTCGGCTGCTGGCCGACTAGACAAGGGCGGTTGGCGAAACATGCGCGCAAACCTTTTCCCACGATAGCCGATCACGCAGATTCATGGAGGAATCTCAGGTGCTGAGATGCTGAGAGAGGGTCTCTTTCAGAACTGTCGTAGGGCGACCGATAAGCGTGCTCAGGTCACCAGTCACGGTCCCCAAGAAACCAGCACGAATGCCAGCGTCCAAGCCAACGACGAAACCAATAGCATCCGCCGGGAGTCCCGCAGCGCTCAATGCTTCAGCGTGCGCTTCAGAGGAGACATTGCTGACGACCACAGGCTTGGCGAGAAGCTCCTCGAGGTCTTGTGCGAAGTCATCCGCACTCCAGGCGATATCGCCGGAGAGTTCGTAGGTCGTATTGTCGTGGCCCTCAGTGCTCGCCACAACGGCAATTGCCTCGGCGTAGTCAGTGCGCGCAGCGCTTGCGACTCGCCCCTCTGCCGTGCTCGTGAGATAGACGCCGCTCTGCGCGACCTGGCCAAGCGTAGAGACGTAGTTCTCGTTGTACCAATTGTTCCTCAGGATCGTAAAAGTGATTCCCGAGTCGACAAGGAGCTTTTCCGTTGCCTTGTGGTCAGGCGCAAGCAGCAGTTCCGATGTATCAGCAAACGGAGCGCTCGTGTAGATAATGTGCGTGACTCCTGCACGTCCAGCTGCAGCAATCACATTGCTGTGCTGCGCTACCCTCTCACCAATCGCGCTACCGGAGACGAGCACGAGCGTGCTGACTCCGACAAGCGCGGCATCGAGGCTTTCGGCGTCACCATAGTCGGCAACGGCGGTGCCGACACCGCGTTCAGCAAACGCCGCGAGCTTGCTAGCGTCTCGGCCCGCAGCAATAATCTCAGACGGCTTTACATCGCGGGCGAGAAGATGGTTGATGGCCAGTGCGCCAAGGTTTCCAGTTGCGCCAGTAATGAGAATGGTCATGAGATTTCCGTCCTTTCGTGCATGCAGTGTCGCGTGCTTAGGAAAGTGAACCGCACCCCGTCTTCTAACATTCCAGAAAACCCATACCCACTTTTAGGTAAGCTTCAACTATGAATGAAGTGTTGTGGGATGTCTTCGGTTCGGGTGCGACAACAGGTAGAACCCTCGCGAATCCATTTAGCGAGAAATGCGCGAGTCGGAATTTGCTCGACCACATCACAAGTAAATGGGGGATCCTCATCCTTGTCGCGCTCTCCGAGAGAACCTTCCGCTGGGGTGAACTGCGAGATCACATCGGAGGTATTAGCGAGAAGATGCTTGCTCAAACTCTGAGGACCTTAGAGTCAGACGGTCTGATTGTGCGGAACTCGCACGGCACGGTTCCACCGCGCGTCGACTACTCGCTATCGATGGCAGGAAACGAGCTCTCCGAACTTCTCATTCCCTTGGCGCGTTGGACAGCGGATTATGCATCAGCTCCTACAACAGATAATTAGCCGACCAACCACCTGGGTGACCCGAGTCGCTAAAAGAGCCTGGTGCGATTGAATATCCCTGCGAAGAGCGCATGCCCCAGGGGGAGTGCAGAACCGACGATTAGCACCAAGCCGAGAGCCGGGTCAGTAGCACGCAACAAGATTCCGCCGATAAGTAGCGCGGTAAACAACACAGACGAAAGCACCCGGCGCACGAGCTGCTCAATCACCCGAAGTCGTTTGTCAGCATTCGGCGTTTCGACCGCAAGTTGCCCGCGCTGCATGAGCGTCGCAACACTTTCCAATTGTTGCGGCAGCCGAAGAATAAGCCCGGCGGAAGAGAGCGCCTGTTTGGCAAACTCTCGCACAGTTCCGCCGCCTTCGTCACGCGCCAGTCGCGCCGCGAAAGGCTCGATCGCGGTCCACACGTTGTAGCGAGAATTGAGATCGCTCGCGACTCCTGAAGTGACGGAGACGGCACGGATAATGAGCAAGAAGTTTTCAGGAAGTTGAAACGGCATCGTTCGCACGACATCGCTGAATTCATTACCGAAGGCACGGAATTCTTGCGGGTCAACCTTCTGCAGTTCGGCAAAGCCCATGCCGCCAAAACGATCGAACAATTCTCCCATGGCACGTTCAAGTGGGGCAGTTTCTGCCGTTTTAAGCAGGATCCCCATATCCCGAACGCTCGCCACGAGCCCTGGGGCATCTCGCGCAGCAGCAGCAATAATGAGCCGCTGCAGGCCCCTGCTGAGGTTCTCCGGAACTTCGCCCATCATTCCGAAATCGATAAACGTTAAGGTCCAGTCCGCCGAAGACTCATCGGCGCGCGCTGGGTCGGCCGGCGTGACAAAGATATTTCCGGGGTGGGGATCGGCATGGAAAAAGCGGTGGATGAAGAGCTGCTCAAACATTGCGCGAGATAGTTCGTCAGCGACTTCGGCCGGATTAATTCCAGCAGCTTCGAGACGCGCATGATCATTGATCTTGATCGCGGTTGCATCGGTGAGGGTCAGGATGCGGCGAGTAGAACGCTCCCACACCACCTCGGGCGCGTGAACACGAGGATCTTGCGCGAAATTTTCGGCGAACCGTTCGGCGTTGCTTCCCTCGCTCAGATAGTCGATCTCCCGAAGGCTAATGATCGCGAATTCTTCGAGCAACGCAGGAAGATCAACGCGTCGCGAGATGAAGCGCACTCGGCTGAGCCAGGCAGCAACCCGGCGAAGCGCAGCGAGATCGACGTCGATGATCTCCCCGATTCCGGGGCGTTGTACCTTGACAACCACGTGGGCGAATCCGAGATCTGCAGCATCCACAGGGGTGAGGCGAGCACGGTGCACTTGGCCAAAGGATGCCGCAGCCACCGGTGTCGGGTCGAAGAACTCGAACGCACGCTCGAGCGGTATCCCGAGCTCTCGCTCGGTGCTTTCTTGGATGAGCGCGAAGTCGACCGCTGGCACTTCATCTTGAAGGCCTTCAAGTTCACGCGTGATTTCGCCGGGAAGCACGTCAAGGCGGGAGGACATGAACTGCCCGACCTTGATCATGAGTCCGCCGAGGTCTACTGCCAGGTCGTGAAAGTTGCGCGCGATATGGGCGGCACGCTCAAGCCGGCGTCGAGCAGCAATTCTTTCGAGCCCGAAGCGCGGCAGCACAAGCTCGAACCACCACTCGAGAACCATGTACCGGGCAGCGAAGCGCAGAATCCGCCGATAGCGGGCACGCAGCTGTCTGGTGTCGGTCATCAATTCTCCTTACGCCGATGGTTCGGCGTATCCGATCAGTCTTGGGCGAGGATTGCGTAAAGCTTACGTCGCGCATCATCGACGACACTGATGGCTTCGTCGATCTGTTCGGGAGTACCTGTCCGCATAATTGGCACAACTGCTTCAGCGAGCTTCGCCGCAGAACGGGGGAGCGCTGTGGGGCGAGTCGAGTCATGCGTGTCTGCATCTTTCCACGGAGCAGGCCTGCTCGACTGGGCCTCGGTGTGCCCTTTTTCCGTGAGCGTGTAGGTCTTCTTGCCTTCGGCCTCATGGGCCTCAATCAAGCCTTCGTCGGCGAGCAATTGCAGAGTCGGGTACACCGAACCGGGGCTCGGCTTCCACGCGCCGTTACTGCGCTTATCGATCTCACGAATGATCTGATATCCGTGCATCGATTCCTCGGCCAAGAGGGAGAGGATGGCGACGCGCACGTCTCCACGCCCCATGCGTGGTGCCACTCGGCGCTCGAACTCGGAGCGCACGTTATCGAGTGCGTCCCACAGTCCTTTGCCCGCAGAATCGAAGGCGTCCGCGAATGAGCGGTGCGAGTTGTGGCCGCTGGTTCCGAATGAGTTATTCATGCTGGTCGTCCCGTCGGTGGATGCAGGGCACGATTGCCCCGCCGATACTCAACGATACATCGCTAACTTTGAGCGTCGCCAACATCCAGCTAACTAGCAGCAGGCGAAACGCTGCGCAGCGAGACTTAAGGACGAGCGCGATTTCGTTAAACAAGTAAAGGCCGACAACCAGATAGATCTGATTGTCGGCCTTTACTTTCTGTTCCGATTCGGTGTCCGAATCGTTCGCTGTGCGCGAAGGGGGACTTGAACCCCCACGCCCTTACGGGCACTAGCACCTCAAGCTAGCGCGTCTACCAATTCCGCCATCCGCGCGCATCTGCGGCGCTACAAGAGCACCGCCGAGATAAGACAATAGCACCCTTTTTGAGCACTAAATGACACTTCACCGCCACGACCGTCGCACGGTCGGTTCGAGTCTGCCGTGGCGTGCAGATTTTTGCGGGGGAGACGGCTAGCGTGGCTTTATGACTTCTGAGCCAGAACTCGAGCGCACTGCCCGCATTGCGCAAGATCTCATCCGTTTTGATACTTCCAACTATGGGGAGGGTCGATCCAACGGCGAGACAGTTGCTGCCGAGTACTTAGGTGCGCTACTGGAAGATATGGGTCTCACCACCCAGTATTTTGATGCTGCCGAGGGTCGGACGACCGTCATTGCGAAGGTCGAAGGAAGTTACGACACGGCATCGTCCGCACCGCACGCGAAAGAGCGCCCCGCGCTGATTCTGCATGGCCACACTGATGTGGTTCCCGCGGATCCCCAGAACTGGTCTGTCGATCCATTCGGGGGAGTGATCCAAGACGGACTGCTGTGGGGCCGTGGTGCCGTTGACATGAAGAATATGGATGCGATGATCATCACCGCACTCGGCGACATCCTGGGAGCCGGTAAGCGCCCTGCCCGCGACCTCACCATCGCTTTTTTCGCGGATGAAGAAAACGGCGGCGAATACGGCTCACACTTCATGGTCAAGAAGCACCCCGAAGTTTTTGCCGGTGCCACCGAAGCGATCAGTGAAGTTGGTGGTTATTCAGTCGACCTTCAAGGTCAGCGGGCTTACTTGCTCCAGACAGGTGAGAAAGCGCTCATGTGGATCAAGCTCACGGCCCGCGGGATGGCCGCTCATGGTTCGCGCGTCATCCACGACAACGCGGTCACAAAACTCGCTGAAGCGATTGCGATCATCGGCCGCCAAGACTGGCCTGTCCGCCTGACGGACACCACGACTCTGCTCATCTCTGAGCTCTCGCGCATCCTTGACATCGATCCCGAGGAAGTCGGGCCAGACCAGCTCATTCTCGCGACCGGCACGGCCTCCGGCTTCTTGCAGGCCACGTTGCGCACCACCAGCAACCCCACTCTGCTGAACGCAGGCTACAAGCACAATGTGATCCCCGACGTCGCTGAAGCTCTCGTCGACATCCGAACACTTCCCGGTGAAGAGGATGAAGTACTTGCTCAAGTGCGAGCACTGTTGCCTGATGAGATCGAGATTGAGATGATGCACCGCGACATCGGCCTCGAGACGAGTTTCGACGGGCCCTTGGTCGACGCAATGGTCAATAGTCTCGGTGTCTTTGACCCCGGAGCACCCGTGCTGCCTTACTTGATGTCGGGCGGCACCGATAACAAAGCCTTGAAGCTCCTTGACATCACCGGGTATGGCTTCGCCCCCTTGCAGTTGCCTCCCGAGATCGACTTTCCGGGGATGTTTCATGGCGTTGATGAACGAGTGCCCCTTGACGCACTAGTCTTTGGCAGGCAGGTCTTGGGAGACCTGCTTCTCAAGTACTAGTTTTCATCTAATCGGGAGCGCTCCATGGGTTTTATCGAGGCCATTATTTTGGGGCTTGTTCAGGGCCTCACCGAGTTTCTTCCGATCTCGTCGAGCGCGCATTTGCGCATCATGGGCGAGTTTTTGCCATCAGCGAGCGACCCCGGCGCGACATTCACGGCGATCACTCAGTTGGGTACCGAACTCGCGGTCATCCTCTATTTCCGCAAAGACATTGCCAGAATCCTGACTCGTTGGTTTCAACAGTTCCGTGGCGCACACGGCGCTCACGGCGAGGTAGTCGATAAGAATCATCCGGATGTTCGGCTCGGGTGGCTCGTCATTCTTGGCACGATCCCCATTGTGCTGGTGGGCTATTTCGCGCAGGAGTACATTCGTTCAACATTCCGCTCGCTTTGGCTGGTTGCAACGGTGTTGATTGTGTTTGGAATCATCTTGGGTATCGCTGACTATCTGGGAAAACGTACGCGATCAATCGAAGAGATGAGCTACGGCCACGGCATAACGATCGGTCTCGCCCAGATGCTGGCTCTTGTGCCAGGTGTCTCGCGGTCAGGTTCCACAATGACGGCAGGACTCGCCCTCGGCTATACGCGCCCTGCTGCGGCACGATTCGGATTTCTCTTGGCCATTCCCGCGGTCTTCGGTAGCGGTCTTTACGAGCTCGTGCACAGCTTTGGCGAGCCAAACCAGGTGTTCACCTATGCCGAAACTGCGGTGGCGACAGTCATCGCGTTCGTTGTCGGATATGTCGTAATCGCCGCTCTCATGCGATACATCGAAAAGCGGTCGTTCTTGCCTTTCGTTATTTATCGCGTAGTGCTGGGCGTTGTGCTCTTCGTTCTGTTGTCAACGAACGTGATCCAGCCGCTCTAGCCCCGATGAGACCTGGCAGATCTCGCCAACCCAGAACTAGTCCTTGCCCCGCCACGGCTCATCACCGGCGGCACCCTGATCAGGCTTGTCGTCTCCGCGGCGAAGGTACTTCTCGAATTCTTGAGCTATCGCTTCCCCGCTAGCTTCGGGGGAGTCGACAGTGTCTCGCGCTCTTTCGAGCTGCTCAATATAGGAAGACATGTCGTCGTCTTCGCCAGCGAGGGCGTCGATACCGTTCTCCCAGTCGGCGGCGTCGGTCACGAGCTCTCCACGGGGGATCACAACATCCACGATTTCTTCGAGCTTGTCGATAAGAGCAAGAGTCGCTTTCGGCGAGGGCGCGTTGTGCACATAGTGCGGAACGGATGCCCAAATCGACATGGTCGTGATGCCGCTGGCTTCGGCGGCCTGCCCCAGTACAGACAAAATACCCACAGGTCCTTCGTAGGTACTCCGCTCGATACCAAGAGCCGAACGCACACCTGCGTTCTCACTCGACGTGAATACTGAAATCGGTCGCGTGTGCGGCACATCCGCGAGCATCGCGCCTAAGAAGACAATCGAGGTAATTCCGTTGTCAACGACGGTTTCGAGGATGTCGCGAGCAAATGCTTTCCACGACCTCGACGGTTCGGTGCCCAACAAAAGATAGATGTTCGACTGATTGCTCGCGCTGAGCTGCAGTTCGGCATCCGCAGCGATGCTCTCTGGACGGCTCGCGTTCGGGCGTGCCGGCCCGTACATCGTCACGGAAGGCCACGTCAGGGAGCGGTTGCCGTCGTCGTCGTGGGACAGAACGGGCCGGTTGAACTGGTAGTCGAAGTATTCTTCGGGGTCGACTTCGGAGATGGGATAAACGTCGAGTTGCTCTTTCAGCGATCGCACTGCACCGCTGGCGGCTTCTCCGGCGTCGTTCCACCCCTCGAAGGCGACGACGAGGAGTCGTCCGTTCGCAAATGGGGTGTCAGTCACAGGTCTCCTTGGGGTGCGTGCCACGAATGTCGCTTAGTCAAGGATAGAACTACGATGGTGCGTTGTGACTCACTCCACTCCAGCGGCCGTCCTGTGGGACATGGACGGCACGCTCATTGACTCAGAACCGTATTGGATTTCCGCGGAAGTAAAGGTTGTCGAATCCTTCGGCGGCGAGTGGACTCATGACGATGCCATGTCGTGTGTTGGAAACGGCCTGTTGGAGTCTGCGCGCGTAATGCAGTCCAAGGGCGTCGCACTCGATGCGCAGGTCATCGTCGATCACCTCACAGACAGCGTGATGGCTCAGCTCAAAGAGTCCGGAATCCCGTGGCGCCCAGGTGCGCGCGAACTGCTCACTGAATTGCGCGAGGCAGGAATCCCTACCGCGCTAGTGACAATGTCTGTCGGCAGGATGGCTAAACACGTTGTCGAAAACCTCGGTTTTCACGGATTCGATGCCGTGATTTCCGGCGACGATGTGGAACACGCCAAGCCCCACCCACAGCCCTATCATTTGGGAGCCGCCGCGCTCGGCGTCGAGGTCACTGATTGCGTCGCCATTGAGGACTCGCCTCCGGGTGCGTCGTCCGCTCATGCGGCAGGCGCGACCGTCATCGGTGTGCCCTTCATGGTTGACATCCCCGAGCATAAGACCCATGCCCTGTGGCAAACACTCGATGGTAAAACTCTTGACCATCTCTCCGAACTTCACGCAAAGGTGACCACGCGATGAGCGACGTATTCCGACGACAGAGCGGTCCTTTTCGTGAGGGCGACCGCGTACAACTCACCGGCCCCAAGGGGCGGCTCAACACCGTCACCCTTGAAGTGGGGGGAGCGTTCCACACCCACCGCGGCGTGCTCAGCCACGATCTGATCATCGGGCAACCCGATGCCAGCGTCGTCACAAGCACCAATGACATCGAGTATCTGGCGATGCGCCCCTTGCTCACCGATTTTGTGATGTCGATGCCACGCGGTGCTGCGATTATTTATCCCAAAGACGCCGCGCAGATCATCGGACAGGCGGACATCTTCCCGGGCGCGCACGTCGTCGAGGCTGGAGTAGGTTCCGGTGCGTTGTCGCTCTGGTTGCTTCGGGCGATCGGCTCAAGCGGCACGCTGAGCTCCTTCGAACGCCGCGAAGAATTCTCCGAGATCGCGCAGTCGAACGTTCAGGCCTTCCTTGGCGCGAAGCCCGACAATTGGACAGTAACAGTCGGAGATCTTCAAGAGCAGCTGCCGGCATCCGTCGAAGCAGGTTCTGTTGATCGGGTCGTTCTCGACATGCTCGCACCGTGGGAGTGCATTGAAGAGTGCGCCGAGGCTCTCACGCCCGGTGGAGTCTTACTCTGTTACATTGCGACCGTCACTCAGCTGTCGCGTGTCGCGGAAGCTATTCGTTCAACGGGACTGTTTACCGAGCCTGATTCAAGCGAGACTATGGTGCGCGGATGGCACGTTGAGGGTCTCGCCGTTCGCCCCGCCCACCGCATGGTCGCTCATACCGGTTTCTTGATGACTGCGCGCCGGCTGGCTCCAGAGTCAGTCCTTCCCGAGTTGAAGCGCCGTGCCTCCAAGTCTGATTTCAAGGACGAGGATGTGGAGGCGTGGACCCCTGGAGCCCTCGGGGACCGAAATTCCAGCGCCAAGCGCCTGCGCAAAACGGCGCGCGAAGCGAAAAGAGCGGCTGATGCCGCCGCGTCTGACCGGTAGAGTGTTGGCGATGTCTGTGTCGATGAAAAGAGTGTTTGTGCGCAAGCTTGCAGTAGTGGCCGTCAGTGCCGGAGTTGTTGTTTCGTTGGCCGGATGTGCCAATGGGCCGTTGAACTTTGCCGGCTGCACTCCCGTGTATTCCTCTGGTTCCAACACCGAACTAGTGACGACACCAGGTGCTCTCAGCGCAGACCCCGAAGCGGAATTCCCAACTCCTCTTATCGCTTCTGATGTCGAGAGCACGATCACGGTCGAAGGCGATGGCGAGAAGGTTAATGCCGGCGATGTAGCGACACTTCAGATCACGATCTATGACGCTGCGACAGGTCAGCAACTCATCTCTACCGGGCACGACAGCGCGGGTCTCCGCGTCCCCGTGACCGACCGCGAGCCGCACTTTGGTGACATTGCTGAGTGCGCCACCGTGGGGTCCCGCATTGTCACGGTCGGCAACGCCGGGGATATTTTGGGAGCGGACAACATCGCTCAGAACCAGTTGACCCTCGCCGAAGACGACGCGATCGTCATGGTCAGCGACGTCGAATCGCGCTATCCCGGCAAGGCGAACGGTGTCAGCAAGCCTGCTCCCGCAGGAACGCCCGCTATCGTCTTAGCCCCCAATGGGCAGCCCGGTTTCAGCTTCCCCTCCGGAGACGCTCCTACGGAACTTCAATTTGCCGCGCTGAAGGTGGGCTCGGGCGAGAAGATCTCTTCGGGCGATGCAGGCATCATGCACGTCAGCGGAATCGAATGGGGTGCCGACCAGACGTTTACCAATAGCTGGCAGGATTCGGGCGTTCCCGGAACCTTCCTCGTGGAGAGCACCGAAACGTCTGACGGCGGCTTGCCGCCCGGGCTAGCCGAGGCCCTGATCGGCCAGACAGTCGGCTCTCAAGTTCTCGTCGTGCTGCCGCCGGATGTTGGCTTCGCCCCAGGCACAGAGCCAACAGGTGTCACGAGCGGGTCGACTCTAGTCTTCGTGTTCGACATCCTCGGAATTCAAGAGCAGTAACCGCTAACTACGACACGGCCGGGTGTCAGAGACAAAAGGATTTGACTCGTGCCAGCACCGAAAGTTCCCAACGAAGAACGGCTCTTCAGCCTCGTTTTGGCGTTACTCTCCACTGAAAACGGACTCACCAAGAGCGAGATTCTGTCGACAGTGCAGGGGTATCGCCAACGATTCGTTCATTCAGGGGACAATGCGAACCTTGAGCGACAGTTTGAGCGCGATAAAGACGACATCCGCGAACTCGGTGTGCCGTTGGAAACCATCGAGCCACCAGAGCAGGCCGGCAACAACCAGAACCTTCGCTATCGCATCCCGCGGGTAGATTACGAACTTCCCGAGGACATCGCGTTCTCCGCCGAAGAATCGACTCTTCTCGGTTTGGCGGCGATGGTGTGGCGTGAGGGTTCCCTCTCAGAGGGTTCGCGTCGCGCGATCGTCAAGTTGCGCTCACTCGGCATCGAGACCGCAGAGCCCGTTCTGAGCTACGCGCCTCAAGTGCGAGTCCGTGACGAGTCGTTCGAACCTCTGCGGGAAGCAATGGATCGTCGCGTGCTCGTGAACTTCGAGTACTTGAAGCCAGGGGAGCAGATGTCAACAACTCGCCTCGTGGCCCCGTTGGCGCTCGTGCAACATCAGGGACGCTGGCACCTGTACGCGAAGAATCCCGCGACGGACACCTTCAAGACGTTCTTGCTACGTCGCATCGTCAGCAGCATCCAACGAAGTAAAAAAACTTTTGATTACCCGACCGACGATGCTGCGGCGAAAGCCCTCGCGGGGCTTGAGGAAGTGTGGCAGTCGAACCTCGCGCACTTGCGCGTCGAGCCAGGAACCGACGCTGCGACGCGTCTTGGCAAGCGTCGGGGAGCAATAATGCACCCCGATTGCGAACTCGAAGTGAATTTCACCGATCTCAACATCTTTGCTGATGAACTCGCGAGCTTTGGTCCCGAAGTGATCGCGATCTCTCCACCCGCGCTTCGCTCCGCTGTAATCGAGCGTCTGACGAGAACGGTGGCTGACCATGGCTAACAAGATTCCGCCGCTACGCGCGCAAGACAAGCTGGTCTTCCTGCTCGCACTCGTGCCGTATTTGATGGACCGCGATCGTGTCAGCGTTGCTGAAGCCGCGAAGCACTTTGGTGTTCCTGAACAGCAGATTCGTGATGCCGTTCGTTTGATCGCCGTGTCGGGAATCCCGGGGGAGACGGCCACATATCAAGCTGGCGACCTCTTCGATATCGCTTGGGATGACTTCGAAGACAATGACCAGATCGTATTGACCCACCTTGTCGCAATCGACGATTCGCCACGTTTCTCAGCTCGTGAGGCATCCGCGCTGATCGCCGGACTTCAGTATCTGTCAAGCCTGCCCGAACACGCCGATCGTCAGGCTATCGCCACGTTGACGTCCAAGCTTTCTCGAGGTGCTTCTGCGGCCCCCACCGCTGTGGCGGTAGAATCGAGTGCACTCGACGAAACCCTTGCACTCATCCGCGAGTCGGTCGCTGCCGGCACCCAGATCGAGTTTGACTACCGAAATTCACGAGGTGAGTCGGAGCGCCGCCGCATTGACCCTCTCCGTGTCGAGTCTGTAGATGCTGACTGGTATGTCCGCGGCTGGTGCCACTCCCGCGAAGACGTTCGCACCTTCCGTCTCGACCGCATTTCCCAGCCGTCGATGACTTCGGAGGCCATTACGCACACTGCCGGCGACGTGAACCTCCCCGAAACGCTCTTCGATACGTCGGATGAGGACATTGAGGTAAGCATTGAAGTGCTCCCGAGCGCGATAGGGCTGCTGGGGGACTATGTCTCCGATGACGCGGTGCTCGTTCCGGCGGGTAAACACATACGCACGACAGTTCGGGTGCCGCACTTCCACGGACTCAAGAGGCTGATCGCAGGACTCCCCGGAGTCGTTACTGTGGTTTCACCGCCTGAGGCTCGCGACGCAGTCGCGCGCTGGGCGCAGGCTGGAGCGTCACAATACGAGGAAGAGCAGTAGGTATCATTGTGATTGCATGGTGGGGTTGGCTGCTTATCTGGGTGAGCCTTGTGCTTGCCCTTCTCGTCATGCTCGCAGTAATCGCGTGGGTGCTCTTCCGCAAAGCGATGGTCGTCATGAACGATCTGTCGGATGTCGTCGACAAGACTTCGATCCTTGACGTGGAGTCAGAGAAGCTCTCGAAGCCTCAGATTGCGATCCTTACTCAGATGGCGGAGGTTCGTGATCGCCATGACGCCCAAAGGCAACGACGCCTCGACCTCAGGGATGCTCGACGAGAACGCCGTCTCGAACGTGGCAGAACCATCACGAAGCGGGATGCATCTCAATCGCAGTGGCCAGAGGGCTGGTCTTAAGTGGGCTGGATTTTTGCGATCGGGTTGATTCTGATCGCGCTGCTGTGGTTCGCGACATGGCTTCGACGGCGAGCCATCCGTGCTTTGCTGCTGACATCCGGAGCGCAAACCTCAGGTGCGAGCAGTATGTATCGCCGTGGTCGTGGCACGCCGCGCATAGCGGTGAGCTACACCGACGACACGGGTGCAGAGCGCGTCATCGTCAAGGCTCTCGTGAGCGCAGGAGATGCCCAGTTGCTCGAGAAGCCCGCTGTCGTTCTGTACCACCCCAAGTATCTCGGGCGTTCCGACTACGTGTTGCTCGGTTTTGGAAAGCAGCCCCACCGCTGGTTTCAGGGAGAGTTTGTGCGGGTTTCCAAGCCTCAGTCTCGACCCTCAAGGTGAGAGTAATCTCGCCGAACCTAGGTATGATTGGCCCACGCAGCCTCGATCTTTAAGGAAGTTCTTCATGTTCGGAAACGCTCTCAGCGGTTGGCACCTCGTCATTCTCCTGGTCGTCATCCTTTTGCTCTTCGGTGCACCGAAACTTCCTGGACTCGCGCGTAGCTTGGGCCAGTCAATGCGAATTTTCCGCAGTGAGGTTAAGACGATGAAAGACGAGAACAGTTCTGACTCGTCTGGCGACAACTCCACGGATTCGAGCAACGACTCTTCGCCTAAGTCCTAACTCTCGTGGCGGTACGTGCCGAGAGGTGGCGGTCTAAGGGCGACGAACGCATGTCCCTGGGCGCCCACCTCGTAGAGCTCAAAAAGCGGTTGTTCATTGCTGCGATCGCGATCCTCGTTACGGCGATTGCGGGCTTCATCTTTGCCGATTTCTTCATTGACGCGCTGCGTGCGCCAATTACGAATATCGCAGAATCATCGGGGCGAGGCGCAGCTCTCAATTACGATGCAGTGACGCAAGCATTCGATATTCGGATGCAGATCGCATTCACAGTGGCGATTGTCGCGGCAAGCCCTGTCTGGCTTTATCAAGTGTGGGCATTTCTTGTTCCCGGCTTGGTGCGCAAAGAGAAGCAGTACGCGGTTGGATTCCTGGCCACCGCTATCCCGCTGTTCTTAGCTGGCTGCGCGGCTGGCTGGTACGTGATGCCTAACATCGTCACGCTCATGCTGGGGTTTGCGGGAGAGCAAGATCTCTCCAACTTGAACGCGAAGTACTACTACGACTTCATCGTGAAGTTGCTGCTCGCCGTTGGCATTGCTTTCGTTTTGCCGGTGTTCATCGTACTTCTCAACTTTGTCGGAGTGCTGTCGGCGAAAGCGATCCTCAAAGGCTGGCGAATCGCGATTCTTACTATTTGCGTTTTCACTGCTATCGCCACCCCCGCAGCCGACGTCATCTCGATGTTCTTGTTGGCGATCCCCATGATCATTCTTTATTTCATCGCCGCTTTGATCGCGTGGATCCACGATCGTCGCGCTGCGAAAAAAGCAGCGACTATCGATACCGAGTTGCGCACCGAGGCCGAGCCTTTCAGCGCTTAGGCTGTAAGCAATGATTGAATTGTCTCCCGCCGAACGCTACGCCGCGGCGAAGAAGCGTCGTGGATACCCCGTGCTCGAATCATTCCGCGCGAGCCAACGCTTTGATCTGGACTCGTTCCAGATCTCTGCCTGTGAAGTGGTCGAATCCGACAAGAGTGTTCTCGTCGCGGCGCCTACAGGCGCTGGCAAGACGATCATCGCGGAGTTTGCCATCTATCGGGCCATGCAGTTGGATGGCCCCAAGGTCTTCTACACAGCGCCGATGAAAGCGCTCAGTAATCAAAAGTTTCAAGAACTCGTCGCCGAATATGGCCCCGAAGCCGTTGGCTTATTGACCGGGGATACCAACGTCAACGCGAGTGCCCGCATCGTGGTGATGACCACTGAGGTGCTTCGCAACATGCTGTATGCGAAGTCCGATCTGTTGAAGAACCTCAGCACTGTCGTCATGGATGAAGTGCACTTCCTCGGCGATCGTTTTCGAGGCGCCGTCTGGGAAGAAGTGATCATTCACCTTCCCGAAGACGTTCGGATGGTGTCACTGAGCGCGACAGTGTCGAACGCTGAGGAGTTTGGCGACTGGTTGCAGGCGGTGAGAGGCGACACTGAAGTTATCGTCTCTGAAGACCGTCCAGTGCCTCTCGAACAGCACGTGCTCGTAGGCACAAAGCTCATTGACCTGTTTGATTCTTCGGGACTGGCTGCCACGAACCGAGTAAATCCGGAACTCGCGCAAATGGCTCGCTTCGGCGGCCGAAGCCAATCTGTGGGCAACCGCCGCAAGAGTAATCGTCAGAACTCTTATGGCGGACGCCCTGCACGGTCTCGAATGGACCGCGCGGATGTCGTAGCCATGCTGTCGTCGAAGAACCTTGTGCCGGCTATTTTCTTTATCTTCAGTCGCATGGGCTGCGATCAGGCAGTGAACCAGGTACTGCGCGCGGGTGTTCGCCTCACGACGTCAGAGGAGCGTGACGAGATTCGCGAAATCGTGGAGGCACGCTGTCGCACTCTTCTCGATGAAGATCTCGCTGTTCTGGGCTACTGGGATTGGTTGAGCGGTCTCGAACGTGGCGTTGCGGCCCATCATGCGGGCCTTCTTCCTGCGTTCAAAGAGGTAGTAGAGGAGCTCTTCCAAAAGAAGCTCGTCAAAGCGGTCTTTGCGACAGAAACACTTGCTCTCGGCATCAATATGCCTGCCCGTACTGTCGTGCTGGAAAAGCTTGAGAAGTTCAACGGTGAAGCTCGAGTTCCGATCACACCGGGGGAGTACACCCAGCTCACGGGTCGTGCCGGCCGGCGCGGTATCGACATCGAGGGTCACTCGGTCATCCAGTGGGTCGACGGCCTAGACCCGCAAGCGGTTGCGTCGCTTGCCTCACGCCGCACCTACCCCTTGAACTCAAGTTTCAAACCGACCTACAACATGGCCGTCAACCTCATCGAATTGTTTGGCCGAGAACACACTCGTGAAATTCTGGAGTCGAGCTTCGCGCAATTCCAAGCAGACCGTGCTGTCGTCGACCTCGCACGCAAGGTCCGTTCGCAGAAAAACTCGCTCGACGGCTATGCAAAGTCGATGGAATGCCACTTGGGCGATTTCGCCGAGTACTCTCGCATCCGCCGGGAACTCAACGACCTTGAGAAAAAGCCTCAACCACGCGGCGATGCGGGTCACCGGGGCGAACGCGAGCGGCGCCAGCGAAAGCTCGGCGCCCTGCGCAATCAGATGCGCAAGCATGACTGTCACGCGTGCCCCGAACGCGAGTCTCATGCTCGTTGGGCCGAACGCTGGTGGCGCCTCAAGCGCGAGACAGATCAGTTGAGCCGTCAGATCCAGAACCGCACGGGTGCCGTGGCGAAGATCTTCGACCGGGTGACCGACGTTCTTACTCAGCTTGAGTACATCGAGCCGGGCAAGAACGGGGAGATGACGCTCAACGCGCACGGGCGCATCCTGCGTCGAATCTATGGCGAACGCGATCTCCTGGTCGCCGAATCACTGCGCCAAGGGTTCTGGAACGACCTTGACGCCGCGTCTCTCGCGGCCATGGCGACAACGCTCGTCTATGAACCTCGCCGCGACGAGGGAGACCTCGGCGACCGGTATCTGCCTCGTGGACCATTCCGTGAGGCTTTCGACAAGACGACGACGCTGTGGGCTCAACTCGACGACTTGGAGCGCGATAACCGTCTTCCCGGCAGTCAGCCCCTCGCGGCCGGGCTTGCGCTCTCGATGTACCGCTGGGCGAATGGATCAAACTTAGACTCTGTGCTTGACCTCGCCGAGATGGCAGCAGGAGACTTTGTGCGCGTGACCAAGCAAACTATCGATCTGCTCGACCAGTTGTCTGTCGTCGCTGATGGGGACGTGGGCCGTACCGCGCGTAAGGCGCTTGATGGCATCCGTCGTGGAATCGTCGCCTACAGCTCTGTCGCTTAGGCTCGACTCGTGATGCCCGACAAACCCGTTGCTGTGCTGCCATTGTGGGCCGCAATCGTCACAGCGATTGCCTCGGGGCCGATTATGGATGCGGGCTTTCCCGACAAGAGCTTCTGGCCGGTGACATTTGTCGGTATCGCTCTCATGCTCGTTGCGCTGCGGGGGCGCAGCACGGGTTCCGCACTTCTCGTGGGTTTTGTGGGCGGATTCGCGTTCTATCTGACCCACATTTCGTGGGCGTCTCTCTTTTTGGGTCCTGTTCCGATGTTGGCCCTGTCGTTTCTTGAGTCGCTGTTCGTCGCGCTCGGCGGTCTTGCCATCGCTCTGGCCTATCGCTGGATTCCGCGTGTATACGGCGCGGGCTGGGGAGCAACCCTAGGTCTTGCGGTCGTTGTTTCCGGCCTCTGGACAGCTCGCGAAGCATGGATGAGCGTGTGGCCGTACGGCGGCTTTTCCTGGGGCCGAGTTGCTCTCTCGCAGTCAGAGAGTCCGCTTTCACCCCTATTTCCGTGGCTCGGTGTTTCCGGCGTTAGCTTCGCCATGGTTCTTGTGGTAGCGCTCTGTCTCTCCGCTGCAGAATATTCGTGGCGTCACTACACCTCGCTGCCACTGGATGCTCGCTCCCAGCACACGTCAAGGGTGCTCCGCACCGCTTTCGTGCCGGTGGCCATCTTCACGATCCTGCTCAACGTTCCGACGTGGCAATCGACGCTGGAGGGCACGCTCCGGGTTGGCGCAGTGCAGGGCAATGGCAAGGCAGCGTACTTCGACCAACGAGAACGAGGCGATCTCCTTAACGCTCAGCTCAGCGCCACTGAACCGCTCTATGGGCAAGATCTGGACCTTGTGGTGTGGCCGGAGGGCGGCACCGACGTTTCGCCGCTGAGCAATAGCTACGCGGCATCCGCTTTCGACTATGTCGTAGACAAAGCTGGTGCACCGCTGATCTCTGGTGACATTACTGAGCGCGACGGCAAAGTCTTTAACAGCCAGATCCTCTGGATGCCGGGGGAGGGCGTCGTTGATATTTACGACAAGCGCCACCCGGTTCCATTCGGCGAATATGTACCGAATCGAGAATTTTGGTCGCAATTCGCGCCGGACCTCATTGGTCTCATCGCCCGCGACTATTCCATCGGAACCACAGACATGGTCTTCGACGTGAATGGCGTCACGGTGGGCGTCAACATTTGCTTCGATATCGTTGACGATCAGATTTTGACCGAGTCTGTCGAACAGGGCGCGCAAGTAATTATCGCGTCTTCGAACAATGCCGACTTCGGCTTCACTGACGAGAGTGCTCAGCAACTCGCCATGGCTCGAATTCGTGCGCTCGAACTGGGCCGCAGTGTCGTCAATATTTCTACTGTCGGGCTGAGCGCGATTATCGCGCCCGATGGAACTACTGTCGCCGAAGTACCCTGGTATACCGCAGCAACCATGGTTGAAGATGTGCCGCTCTCCACGAGCATCACTCCGGCCGTTTTGGGCGGCCGGGAGCTTGAATGGCTCGTGTCAGGCCTTGGACTCAGCGCAGTCTTAATCGCAGGTCTGGTCGGTCGGAGAAAGAATGCCTAACGTCGTCGTGGTAGTCCCCACTTACAACGAAATCGAGAACGTTTCCTCAATCGTCGGTCGGCTACGGCAAGCAGTGCCGCGCGCTCATGTGCTCGTCGTCGACGATTCCAGCCCCGACGGCACAGGGGAGCGCGCTGAAGAGCTCGCCGCCGGCGACCCAGGCGTATCAGTTCTGCACCGCGCGAAGAAAGAGGGTTTGGGTAAGGCCTACTTGGCTGGCTTTGCTCTCGCTCTCGAGCGAGGCTACGACTACATCGTTCAGATCGATGCTGATGGTTCACACGATCCATCTGATCTTCCGGCCATGATCACTCTCGCTAAAGCAGGCAACGACCTTGTTATCGGGTCCCGATGGATACCGGGGGGTTCAGTAAAGAACTGGCCGTGGTACCGCCACAGCGTCTCGCAGGCAGGAAACTCGTATGCTCGTCGGATGTTGCGCTCAGATATCAAAGATCTGACCGCAGGATTCCGGGTGTTTCGCGCGAGCGCCCTTCGAGAACTCGGACTCGAGGGTGTCTCCTCGCAGGGCTACTGTTTTCAAGTCGAGCTGGCCTGGAACATGGAACGTGCGGGCTACCGAGTGGCAGAGCATCCGATCACGTTCGTTGAGCGTTCGACGGGCCGGTCAAAAATGCATGCAGGAATTGTTGCAGAGGCACTGCTCAGGGTCACCGGATGGGGCATATCGGCGACCCTGAGTTCAGCACGTCGTTAGTTAGGCGCCGATCTTCTGCTGGCCGCGGCGGGCACGCAAGAAGTCAAGGCGCTCTTGAAGGAGTTCTTCGAGCTCGGGCCGGGTGCGACGCTCGAGAAGCATGTCCCAGTGGCTACGTGGAGTCTTAACGTCGACCTCATCGAGTTCGACCAGTGCACCGTCTTCGTCGAGGAGTGTTCCCTCGTGACCAGTCTTGGCATCCTGCCATTGCTGGGGAACTTCGGCGTCTGCCGCGAACATCACTTCAAAAGTGCTGCCGTCGGCCGCCTTGTATACGCTCTTTTTCCGCGGGGAAAACTCGACACCCTCTTCGCTCTGTAAGCTCTGGGTTCCAAGTCTCATGCCGCGCAAGCTGCGATCTGCCATCGTGTGGCCTCCTTCAATTCGCGGTTTCTACAAGTAATAACGCCTCTTGCTGAACGAATGCTTCCAAGCGCGCAGTGTTCACAGCGAGTTGTCAGCATTTGCCAACATTTCCCGCTGCCGTGAAGTGGAGTGTGCGCGACCGTTAGGCGCGCGATTTCACAACTTCGAGGGCGAGGTCTGCTCGATCAGTGACGATTCCATCGACTCCGAGATCGAGCAAGTGACTCATTCGCTGCGGTTCATTGATTGTCCAGACATGCATCTCGAGTCCGAGATCATGCACGCGGGAAATCATCCGTTGAGTGGTCACCCGCAACCCTAGCGCTTTCTCTGGCACTTGAATGGCCACTAGGCCCGAAAGTGCTCGCTTTGTTGCGGGAGAGATGCCCGCTTTCGCACTAATGAGCGCCATCAAGAATCGGCGCGCGGATGCGGAGCTCGCGATTCCGGGCAGTTGTTCAACGGCCGCAGCACGGCGTGCTTCATCAAACGAGGTTACGAGCACGCGATCGACCGCGCGAATTTCGCGAATGGCACGCGCTGCCGGAAGGACAGCTCCTGTGATCTTGACATCCACGTTGAAGCGAGTCTCGGGAAAGCCATCGAGCGCATCGGCCAGTGAACAGAACCCTTGGCCGTCGCCGAGTTCAATGCGTCGCAGTTCGGCCATCGTGAGTTGGCTGACTTTGATATCACGTCCTGCAACTCGAGCGAGCCCGGGGTCATGAGCGACGACCGCGACCCCGTCGAGACTGACGTGAACATCCGTCTCGATGTACTGCGCGCCGGCCGCAACAGCCTTCGCAAAGGCAAGCATCGTATTTTCGGGTGCGTCAACCGCAAGCCCCCGGTGCGCGAACACGCGGGGGTGTGCGGGGGAGAGATACGACGAGTTACCGCTACCGCGCGACTGGTCCCTTGCCACTAAAGAATCCTTCACCAATGCCCTTGAGCGCTTCCGTCAATTCTGACGGGATGATCCACATCTTGTTGGAGTCACCTTCTGCAATCTTAGGCAGCGTTTGGAGGTATTCGTAGGCAAGAAGCTTCGGGTCGGGATCGCCCTCATGAATTGCGGCAAAAACTGTCTTGATCGCCGCAGCTTGACCGTCAGCGCGAAGAACAGCCGCTTTGGCCTCACCTTCAGCCTCGAGGATCGCGGCTTGGCGCGAACCCTCAGCTTCAAGAATCGCTGCCTGCTTCGTTCCCTCGGCGGTCAGAATTTGCGCTCGGCGGTCACGCTCGGCACGCATCTGCTTCTCCATCGAGTCCTGAATTGACAGGGGTGGATCAATCGCTTTGAGCTCGACCCGCCCGACGCGGATGCCCCACTTGCCCGTTGCTTCGTCCAGAACGACTCGCAATTGTGAGTTGATGTTGTCGCGACTCGTGAGTGCTTGCTCGAGGTTGAGGCCACCAACAACGTTTCGCAGTGTGGTGGTCGTCAGCTGTTCGACGGCGCCGAGGTAGTTGCCGATTTCGTAGGTCGCGGCACGAGCATCCGTGACTTGGAAGAAGACCACCGTGTCGATGGAGACGACGAGGTTGTCTTCGGTGATCACCGGCTGCGGTGGGAACGAAACAACTTGTTCGCGCAGGTCGATGAGGGGCAGCATCCGGTCGATGAACGGCACGAGAATGTTGAGCCCAGGAAGGAGAGTTTTTCGATACTTTCCGAGCCGTTCGACGACGCCGGCGCGCGCCTGCGGAACAATCCGAATAGCGCGGAACAGCGTGACGAGCACGAAGATCGCGAGAATGACGAGCAGGATGATGACAAATATCTGGCCGATGAAGCCAGCGGGATCATTCACTTTTCTTCCTTTCTCGGCGACTGTGGGGTCGCTCGAGGCTTAGTGGTGCTGGAGTGTGGCTGCGAAGGTTCGGGAACCACGCGGGCGATCGCACCCTCTATGCCTGCGACAGCGACACGCTTACCTACCGCGATCGACGCAGTGGGCGACTGCTCATCGATACGCGCAGTCCAGGTCTCACCGTTGTCGAGCTTCACTTCGCCCACACCGTTGGTGAAGGCGCCCGTGACTCGACCGCCGAGATCGTAGAGAGCATCGACGTTGCTTTTGGCGGGGTCTGCACCCTTTTCAAGGTTCATCAACAGGATCGGCCTGATCGTGAAGATGAGGAGGCCCGAAATTGCGGCAGCGAGAGCGATTTGCACAAACCACGGCCAGCCCAAGAGGTTGGAACCAAGCCCACCGATGAGGGAGCCAGCCGCAATCATCAGAAACGTGAACTCGAGAGTGAGAACTTCAACGACGATGAACAGCACAACAAGAGCCAACCAAAGAATCCACAGATACTGGGTGAGGTCTACGAGCATTAGCTGGCGCCCTTCATCGTTGCGCTGATCAACAAATCTTCATTCACGACGCTAGCACTTAGATCACTGCAGAGGGCAGCTTCGACCGCTAAAGTCGTAGCGTGAATAGCGATACTTCAAACCCCCTGGCCGCTCACTCGCTCGATGGCGCTCGCGCGCTCATCACTGGATCGTCGCGGGGGATTGGTGCCGACACCGCGGCTTACTTCGCCCAGGCCGGTGCCCGTGTTGCCGTGAACTACCGCAACAAGGAGGCGCGCGCGCTCAAGCTAGTCGCGCAGCTCAACGAAACTGATGGTTCAGCTATCGCCATTGGCGCGGACCTCACTGACCCGGCTACTGTTTCAGCGCTGTTCGAGACAGTGAAGGCCGAATTCGGCGGGCTCGAAATCTTAGTGCTCAACGCATCCGGCGGCATGGAGGGCGGAATGGCTGAGGACTACGCCATGCAGCTCAACCGTGACGCTCAGGTCAACTTCCTGAAGACAATGATGCCGCTGCTTCACGAAGGTTCTCGCGTCGTTTTCGTCACGAGCCATCAGGCGCACTTCATTCGCACAGTAGAAACGATGCCCGAGTACGTGCCTGTCGCACTCAGCAAGCGCGCCGGCGAAGATGCCCTTCGCGAACTGATTCCAGAACTTGAAGCCCAGGGTGTTGGCTTTGTGGTTGTTTCCGGCGACATGATCGAGGGCACCATCACGGCAACTCTCCTCCAGCGCGCCAACCCCGGCGCGATCGAGGCGCGAAAGGAAGCAGCCGGGCGCCTGTACAACGTGAGCGAATTCGCCGCTGAGGTCGCGTCTGCCGCCGTGGATCCCGTTCCTGAGAACAACACTCGCTACGTGGGCGACGTCTCCGACTTCCTCAACAAATAGAGAGTCTCGGATGCCGGTCAACCGCGCTACTAGCCGCGTACTGCTATTCGACCGCGATAACCGTTTCTTGCTCTTTCTCACGAAAGCACCGGACACGAGTGGCGTCGCGCGCTGGCTGACCCCGGGCGGAGGCGTGGACCCGGGGGAGTCCCATCACGAGGCTGCTGTTCGTGAGCTTCACGAAGAGACCGGGCTTGTTCTCTCTGATCTCGGTGAGCCTGTGTGGACACACGATTTCGATGTCGAGTGGGACGACGCCGACCATGACACAGGTCATGCCGTGTTCTACGAGGCCGAGGTGGATGCCTTCGTGCCGTCGCAAGATTTCTGGACTGACGACGAGAAGGTCGACGTGCTCGAGCACCGGTGGTGGAGAGTCGAAGAGTTGGCTACATCATGTGATCGTTTTGAACCGGCGGAGCTTGTTGAGATCGTTCAGACTCGCTTAGAGAAAAGAAGCCGATGACTCGCCGCATTCGCGAATACACCGTTGCTGATCTTGAATACTTGAACACGGTGAATTGCGTTCGAATGACCAATGATGACGCTGTGGAGTTGGGACTATTCGCCGTCCAGGTCATCAAGGAGTGGGATCTCAATCTTGCAGTTGAGGTCGTGCTCGGTGGGGATGTCGTGTTCAAGGCGAAGCTGAAGGATACGAACGTCGACAACGATGCATGGCTTGCCGGCAAGGCAGCCGCCGCGGAGCGATTCGAAGAGCCGTCTCTTCTTGTCAAACTTCGCCATCGTGCAAACGGTGCGCCTTTCGAAGACCGCACCGACGTCGATCACGAAGTGGTAAAAGCCCACGGAGGCTCCATTCCTTTGCGGGTCGATGGCGAGATCGTCGGCACGATCACAATGTCAGGGGAGCCAGACGCTGTCGACCACGAGGCCGCAGCGGAAGCGCTTGCTCGTTTTCTCGATAGTCGCGGACTCCCACACAAGCGCAGAAGTTGATATATTCTCTATGAATTCGTGTATTCTGGGCACAGCAGCCACATCAGCATTTCTTCTCACGCAGCGTGAGCTGCCGCACTCCGAGACCCCTGCCGCACTCCGAGACCCCTGCCGCACACCGAGACCCCTGCCGCACACCGAGACAGGGGAGCGGCGTTGAACCGCGACGCTCTCGTGGCGGCGTGGTTCGGACTCGTCACAGTCGCTCGATGCGCGTCAGCAACCCTGGACGAGAGTGGCACGGCCGCAGCGCTCGGGATACCGGCGCAAGCCACGGAGGCAGCGCGGCGCCGAAGTCGCTCACGTTATGTCAGAAAATGTGAATCGGGTGGCACTCAACGCGCTGCTTGCGGCGCTCGACGCGCTGAACGAACTCCTATTGGCCCAGAGCTCACGCGCTGGTGGAACGCACAAAACTCCAGCGGGAATCCTGAAGAACGGTTGAGTTGCCGTCTACTCAGACTGCATCAGGTCCGCAAGAAACACGCCTGCGCTTCGGCACCAGCGAGAAAGATCTCGCGACTGTCAGTCGACCGCTCAAGAGGCCGCACACAGAGCCAACCCGGCCACTCTCGCGGTCACAGTTGGTATCCGATAATGCACATTATGTCAGCTCGTAACGTAGTCATCCGCATATTTTGCAGATAGCCATGAATCGT